>Ga0256405_10000034_pt1 | contig 390928 bp, 304 predicted proteins | sample RumenRJG_02DNA_FD_189096 | JGI IMG/M metagenome (GOLD analysis project Ga0256405, IMG submission 189096) | Bovine rumen microbial communities from Lethbridge, Alberta, Canada - RJG_02 | ecosystem: Host-associated > Mammals > Digestive system > Stomach > Rumen | place: Canada: Alberta... | reverse complement strand
TCTATTTCGGCGAGTTTGGTGCCGTGCGTCGCGCGTCGGCGGCAGATGAGCCTTTCCGTCTCTATTATTTCCGGTATATATGCAAGGCGATGCGTGACCGTCGCATACCTGCGCTCTATTGGGACAACGGCAACAGCAAAGGAGGCAATGACGGATTCGGCGTAATCAACCACCAGACAGGTAAATATATAGGCAACGGAGAACAAGCAGTACGCGCTATGGTTGATTCATGGGAGAACAACGATCCGAACTACACCCTGCAATCTGTTTATGAAACCGCTCCGCAATCAAGTAGAAAATAATAATAACCTTTTTTATTAACTTAACAAATTTGTTCACTAATGAAAAGAATTTATTCGGTATTAGTGCTCGCTATTGTAGCACTGATGAGTCTTTCGGCTGCAGAAAGAGATTTATGGACCGGTAGTTGGAGCGTCTCATGGGATTATCCCGAAGGAGACGAACACCGCGAATGGAAACAACTGGGACAAAGCGATTTCGCCGCTATGGAAGCAGGTACAACACTCTATTTCTATTTCGAGATAGAAACAGAAGCGGCATACCACAAGTACAATTTTGACAACTACGCATGGACCGCACTGCCCGGACATGAAGCCGAGCACGATTCCGATTTCGGTTTCGGCGAAAACACCAAGGTGACTTTTGTGGTAACCCAAGACATTAAGAACGCAGTTGCTACCGGTGGTTTTGCTATCCACGGACACGGATTTGAGGTGGTTAAGGTCACTATCCTCGAGGAGGATGTTAAACCCGCAGAAGGAGTTATTTGGTCTGGAAACTGGTATGTCTCTTGGGCGCTGCCGGACGGCGACGAACACAAAGAGTGGAAAGGCATCACTCCGGACGATTTTGCCGCTTTCAATGTCAATGACACCCTTTGTCTCTCCTTGGAGATCGTGCCGACAGACGAATACCATTCCTACAAACTCGATAACTACGGATGGAACGCACTGCCCGGACAAGCACAAGTCGATATCACTGCGAATACTGAAGTGAGACTAGTTATCACGGATGCGATTAAGAACGCAGTTGCTACCGGCGGTTTTGCCCTGCACGGACACGGAATCAATATCGTACAAGCCCGCTTAGCTGCTATGGTTACGCCAACGGCTATTGAGAATATCTCCATTCGCAGCAACGATATCCGTTACAACCTCCTCGGACAACCCGTCGGAGAGGACTACAAAGGGATCGTCATTCTCAATGGACATAAAATGATTGTACGTTAAACTTAAAATCCTTAGTACCATGAAAGCCTATTTCAGGTATATGCTTAGCCTTGTAGTTCTCCTCGTGGGAACTACAGGCTTGGCGTTCTCGCAAAACATCGTTACGGGTACGGTCGAAGACGCGGACGGTCCGCTCATCGGCGCCAGTGTGCTCGTCAAAGGAACCACCGTTGGTACCATTACCGACATGGATGGCCAGTTCTCTATCGAAGCCAAGGTGGGCGACGAACTGGAGTTCTCATACATGGGCTACACCTCCCAGACCCACAAAGTGACCGGCAAGACACTCAATGTGACAATGTCGGAAAACACCGAGGTCCTCTCCGAGGTAGTCGTCACCGCCATGGGTATCAAACGCGACCGCAAAGCCCTTGGTTACGAAGTGGGCGAGGTCAAGGGTGAGGAACTCACCAAAGCCAAAGAGACCAATGTGGCTAACTCGCTTGCCGGGCGTGTTGCCGGTCTGGTCGTACAAGGTACTGCCGCCGGTGCCTCCGGTTCAACGCGCGTCATGCTGCGCGGTACTACTGAAATGACTGGTAACAACCAGCCCCTCTATGTCATTGACGGTGTGCCTATGGATAACACCGCTTTCGGCTCTGCTGGAACAGAAGGCGGGTATGATCTGGGAGACGGAATATCCGCCATTAACCCCGATGACATCGAATCTATGTCGGTTCTCAAAGGACCGGCTGCAGCGGCTCTCTACGGAAGCCGAGCCAGCCACGGTGTCATTCTTATCACCACCAAGAAAGCCAATACCGGAGATGCCAAATGGGGAGTGGAGTATAACGGTACCCTCACTTTTGACACCCAAGCCAGCCAGTGGGACAATGTGCAGCAGGTCTATGGTATGGGTTCGGACGGTCAATATAATGTGGATGCAGTGAGCAACACTAACAAGTCCTGGGGACCGAAAGCCGACGGAGGACTCGTACTCCGCTATTTCGACGGACAGGAAAGACCTTTCCTGATTATCCCGAATAACACCGCCAATTTCTTCCAACTCGGTTTGACGGCGACCAACACAGTGGTTGTTTCCATGAACACAGGAAAGACAGGCATACGTTTCTCCTATACCGACATGCGCAACCGCGATATATTGCCGAACTCCTACATGAGCCGTAATACGCTCAACCTCCGCGCTAACACATCCTTGGGACCCGTCGATCTTGATTTCACGGCTAACTACACCCATGAGGATGTAAAGAACCGTCCCGCCCTCGGCGACGATAAATCCAATGTCGGCAAGAACCTCATGACCCTCTCTACTACCTATGACCAGGCATGGCTCAAAAACTATCAGACCGAGGCGGGAGAGTACCAGAACTGGAACGGTATGGACCCCTACAACGTCAATCCCTATTGGGACATCTACAAGAACAAGAACCAATCGTACAAAGATCTCGTTCGTATGAACGGAAAGATCGTGTATAATGTGATCCCGCAGTTGAAATTACAAGCGACGGTAGGTGCCGAACTCAACCGCTTCGAGTTCTCGGACTTCAAGTATCCGACGACCCCGGGTTACGAGTCCGGACGCTTGCAGAACAGCTATTATAACAACCGTATGTTCAATGCCGAAATCATGGGTATCTACACCGATACATGGGGTGATTTCGACTTCACGGCTACCGCGGGTGCGAACATCTATAATGTGAATAACAAGACGGTCATCAATACCGGAACCGACATGGGTATCCGTGAGGTGGTAGCGATGTCGAGTTTTGAGGAGCAGTCCGCAGAAGAGGCTTCTTACCGCAAGCGTATCGTCTCTGTCTTTGCTTCGGCAAACCTCGGATGGCGTCATATGTTATACTTGGACGCTACGGTACGTGGTGACAAGTCTTCTACGCTGGGGAGCGGCAAGAACCTCTACGTCTATCCTTCGGTCAGCGCTTCGTGGGTCTTCTCCGAGCTGATCAAGTCCAACCGCAAGGTGCTGCCGTACGGTAAACTCCGTTTGAGTTTTGCGGAAGTGGGTAGTGATACCGATCCGTATCAGTTAGGCTTGCGTTACACCAAGTCCCAGTTCGGTTATTCGGGTTACACCATCGGTTATGTGTACGGCAACACGATGCCGAATGCAGACCTCAAACCGACCCGTACCCGTTCTGTAGAAACCGGTTTTGAGACCAAGTGGTGTAACAGTCGTATCAGCCTCGACTTCACGTTCTACCACCAGGTTTCCCGTGACCAGATCATCGGTATGGCTGTCTCGCCGACCAGCGGTTATGACTACCAGATGATCAATGCCGGCGCAATCCTCAACCAAGGTTTTGAAATCACCTTCGGTGCTCGTCTCGTACAAGTGAAAGACTTCAGCTGGGACCTCGGTATCAACTGGTCCAAGAATATCAACAAGGTGCAGAAACTGGCAGATGGCGTTACCGAACTGGAGTTGGCGAAAGCTACCTGGTGTAATGTCTATGTCTCTGCCCGCGAAGGCGAACAGTACGGAACTATCTGCGGTCCGGCGCTCGCGCGTAATGAAGACGGTCGCGTGATCGTGGATGCCAAGACCGGTCTGCCTACCTTCACGACGGAGAACAAGGTGCTGGGTAATGCACAATGGGATTGGACCGGCGGTCTGAGTACGACCCTTCGTTGGCGCATGCTCACCCTTACCGCTCTCTTCGATATCAAGGTCGGAGCCGATCTGTTCTCAATGTCTGAGCGTGCATCCTACGAGACCGGTAAAGCCAAAGAGACACTCGTCGGACGTGCCGAGTGGTACGCTTCCGAAGAGGCGCGTAGGTCTGCTGGTGTCAAAGACGGATGGACGGCTACCGGCGGTTACCTCGTGGATGGTGTCGTCTCTGACGGTAAAGGCGGTTGGGTGGAGAATAAGAAATATATCAACCCGGAAGACTACTGGTATGAGGTGTCGCGTAAGTCACCGGAGATGTTTATCTATGACAACTCCTATGTCAAGTGCCGTGAGTTGACGCTCAGCCTCGACTTCCCGAAAGAATGGCTCGACAAGAAAGGTATCGTGAAGCACGTAGGTATCAGCTTCGTGGCTCGTAACCCCTTCATCGTTTGGAAGCATATCAAGGATATTGACCCGGATGCGCAGTATAACACTTCCGGCCTCGGTCTGGAGTACGGTTCGCTTCCGAGCCGCCGCAGCTACGGTCTTAACTTCAACATCAAATTCTAACCCTCTAAATCTTGAAAGAATATGAAAAACGTAGTTAATCGTGCCATTTGGGCTAAGAAAAACGAAATTTCTTACAGCGAAAGCGGTCTTACAGTGAAGCGGTCTTTCAGGGTGCTGGCAGCCGGTCTTTTAGCGTTAGCGGTCAGCGCTTTTGCGCTATCTTCTTGCTCTGACAAGATTTACGAGGAGATCAATACCGATCCTACCAAAGCATACAATGTCAATCCCTCTTCTCAACTGTCGTATGCTGAGTTGGAGATATATGGTGACATGAATTATGTGGACGTGCATCGTCTGTACGTCTATGCTTTCACACAACATCTGATGGGATGCTGGAATACGACCAACTACGGTGGTCAGCATCGCTCGGATGATATCGAGATGGGACGTCCATGGAACAATCTCTATCCGGCTGCCATTCGCAACCTGACGGATGCCATCGAGAGCACGAAGGACAATGCTACTCTGGCGAATACGAATGCAGCTCTGCGTATCTTCCGTGTCTATGTGGGCGGTTTGTTAACCGACTACTACGGAGACGTACCGTTCAAAGAGGCAGGTTTGGGTTTCATCTCCGGCAATACGCAACCGAAATATGACACGCAGGAAGATCTCTATCATTTCTTCTTTACGGAACTCAAGGCAGCGGCTGCGCAGTTTAACAGCAGTGCCGAACTGATATCCAGCGATCCGCTCTTCAATGGAAACATAGAGTCATGGAAGACCTTTGCCAACTCGCTCCGTCTGCGCTACGCAATGCGTCTGTCGAAGGTGGATGAGGCTCTGGCAAAGCAGGAATTTGCGGCTGCGTTGAACGACGGCGTGATGAAGAGTGCTTCGGATAACGCGTGCGTGCAGCATATGAATGTGTCTTATAGTTTTGGTCAGGAGTCCTATAGTGACTTCCGTGGTAACGCGCTGGCGAAGTATTTCTTCGGTAATGACCCGGCAAACAACCCGACCTATATCTGCCAAACCTTCTGGAAACAGCTGTATGACAATGCCGACCCGCGTACATTGCGCCTCTGCCGTTTCTATATCGATGACTTCATGTCGCTCTCTACCGGTGAAGGACGTATCGACATGACCGATTCGCTCATGGCGACCGTGCAGGCTAACCCGGGTACGAAACTCATTTATGAGATTGCGCCGGGAGAGTTCTCTTGGAATAACTGGCCGTCGTATGTCGATCTGCCCGGTAGTGCCCTGGCAAACAAGATTGCTGAGATTCAGAAAATGCATACCGACTATAATCCCGACAAGAACTCCCGCTGGATGATGCCGAAGTTGGCGAATAACTTCTTGCGTTCCGATAACCCGGGCGTCCTGATGACCTATGCCGAGGTTTGCTTCCTGCGTGCTGAAGCGGTAGAGTTGGGTTGGGGCACCGGCGATGATGCCAAAACATTGTACGAGACCGGTATCCGGGAGGCAATGAACTTCCTGGCGGACTACTACGGCTGTGCGGCTGTCACCGATGGTGAGTATGCAACCTATCTGGCGCAACCGAACATCGCCTACGGCGCAGATGACAAGATCAAGCAGATCAATACGCAAGCATGGATTCTGCATTTCCATAACCCGGCTGAAGCATGGGCAAACGTACGTCGTTCCAACTTCCCGAAACTGACTCCGCCGGTAGGAGGTGGGGATCACCCCATTATTGATGGCGCGGAGATTCCGGTTCGTCTGTGTTACCCGCTCAAAGAAGAGACCTATAGCAAAGCAGCATACGAAGAAGCGAAGAAACGCGTGGAAACCGCCGGCTTCACCTACGATTGGCATGCTCCGCTTTGGTGGGATAAATAAAATAAATTTGAAATAATCGTTTCGAAGAATAAGAAATTTGAAATTTTATGAAAAAGATATCTAACAGTGGTATTAACCACGGTCTAGGTCAGACCTGGTTAGCGGTCTCACTTCTAACAGTGTTAACGGTCTTCTCTTCCTGCAAGAAAGACGAGCCGTTCGACACGCAAGATCCGAACGATGAGCCGCAGATACTAAAGCCCTATAATGAGTCCGGTTCCGGTTCGTTTGATAAGACGATCGCCGCAGACACGATACCCTATGTGGACTCGGTGGTAGTGACTCCTTCACGTTACACTACGGTGCATTGGTATGTGGATGACGTTCTGGCGCATACCGGCATTAAGATCAACAAGTGTTTCCCGAATGGCGTTCACTCGCTCCGCATTGAGGCGGTAACTACGGCCGGTAAAAGCACCGATCGGTTCGGTACGCTCACGGTGGGTGTGGACCCGAATCAGCTGTGGGCAGGTTCATGCGTCATCGATTGGGGTTCATCCAATGTGAATATCAGCACTGCCGACATGGCGAAAGTACCGGCAGGATCGAAGATTCTCGTGTATTTCGAGACTCCTGCATCGGATTACTATGCTTTCCGTGTTACCGTACCGGATTGGTCTGCTGACCTCGTTAAGCAAATTGACGGCTTTGATTCGTATAGCAGCCCGTATTCCTTCACCTATGATGACCAATGCAAGAGTCTGGTGGATACCAAGGGCGGTATGTTAGTAACAGGCCATGGCATTAATGTAACGAAAATACGTTTTGAATAATGGCTCCTTTACGAGAAAAAATCGGATATGCGCTGGGTGATGCCGCTTCGGGTGGCATCACCTGGAAGATCATGTCCATCGCCTTCCCGATGTTCTTCACCCATGTATTCGGTCTTACTTTCGCCGATGCGGCAGCCCTGATGCTGACAGCACGTATCTTCGATGTATTCACCGATCCGCTCATGGGTTCGATAGCTGACCGAACCAAGACCCGCTGGGGTACTTATCGTCCCTGGCTCATCTTCGGTGCTATCCCCTTCGGTCTCATCTTCGCCCTCTTGCTCTTCACGCCGGAACTCGGCATGACCGGCAAACGTATCTGGGCCTATGGGTTCTACCTGCTGATGATGGCGGTTTATACGGCGGTGAACGTACCTTACGGTTCGCTGCTGGGCGTGATGACCACCGATGATAACGAGAAGAACCAGTTCTCCGCCTTCCGTATGGTAGGCGCCTATGCGATGGGATTCATCACGCTGGTAGCCTTCCCTTATATGCAGAAGATGATAGGCGGTACGGAGCAACATCAGTATGCCGTCTTAGGCGCTGTCTTCGGACTTATCGCTGCGGCTATGACCCTCGCATGCGGACTTCTCACCCGCGAACGGCATAAACCCGTCATCGCGGAGAAATTCAGCTTCAAGCAGTTCGCGGACCTGTTCCGTAATAAACCTTGGGTCTATATGACCTCGGTCGCTTTTTGCTCCAATTTCTTCAACGGTTTCCGCTATGCCGTTGTGGCATATATGTTCACCTATTGCGTCGGCGGAGACGTCACCGTAGGACGGATTATCATCAACTACACCGCTTTCATGGCCTTCAGCGAAGTAACTTGTATGATCTTCGGTGCCCTGAGTCCTGCTTTCACCCGTAGGGTGGGATCCAAACGCATGGCGTTTATGTGGGCATCGGTCATCTGCTGCGTCTTCTCCATCGGTTATTTCTTCATTCCGATGCATGCATCGTATATGTGGCTGATGATAGCCGTGTCGGTACTGGCATCGGTAGGAGCCGGACTCTATTCGCCGCTTATCTGGTCGATGTACGCCGACGTAGCGGACTATGCGACCGATACCTATGGCACCAGCTCCACAGGACTTATCTTCTCTTCCGGAACGATGGCACAGAAGTTCGGCGGTGCTATCTCCGGCAGTCTAATTGCTTTGCTGCTTGGCTACGCGGGACTCGTTTCTGAGACCGATATGCTCACCGGTGAGACCATCGTCACCATCACCGACGAACAATCCGTTCGCACCATGGTATGGGCTCTCTTCTCCCTCTTCCCAGCAGTCATCGCAGCTGTTATGGCATATCTGGCCTATAAATTCCCGTTGAAAAAATGAAAAACTACACCTCCCTACATCGTCCTTGGTACTTTGTCTTTGGTACTTTGTCCCTTTGTACTTTCATTGTCAGTTGCAGCCATTTCAACCCCGACAACGGTCCTATCCGTCTGAACCAGGTAGGCTTTGCGCCTCATCAGGAGAAAACAGCAACAATCGTTCTCTCCAATCTCCAATCTCCAATCTCCAATTGCTATATTGCAAATATAGCAGGCGATACCGTATGGCGCGGACAAGCATCCGAAACAATGCTCAACCCCGTCTCCGGCAAACCCTGTCAGATGGTCGATTTCTCGGACTTGACCGCTTGTGGTGATTACACCCTCTATGTGGAGAATGATCAAATCTCCAATCTCAAATTTCAAATCTCCAATAGGCCTTATCGTGAATTAACACGGAAGGCACTCCGTGCTTTCTATCACCAGCGCGCCTCGATGCCTACCGAGGAACCCTTTGCCGAGGGCTATGCACGGCCTGTCGGACATCCCGATGACCATGTGCTCGTCCATCCTTCTGCGGCTACGGACGGACGACCCGCAGGAACGGTCATTTCCTCACCGGGAGGATGGTACGATGCCGGAGACTATAACAAGTATATCGTCAACTCCGGCTTCACCATGGGAGTATGGCTCATGGCGTACGAACTCAACAAAGCCTATTTCGACACCCTCCGTTTGAATATACCCGAATCTCAAATCTCAAATCTCAAATCTCAAATCTCAAATGACAAATGTCCCGACATGTTGTCGGAAGCGATGTACAACCTCCGCTGGATGCTGACGATGCAGGATACGGACGGCGGTGTCTATCATAAGCTTACCGAACCGGCTTTTGAGAGCTTCATTGCACCCGACCAATGCCGCAACCCCCGTTATGTAGTAATGAAAACGACCGCTGCTACCCTTGATTTCGCGGCGTCTATGGCGATGGCGGCAAGGGTCTATGCACCCTTTGACTCCGCCTTCACGCAACAAGCTACAGAGGCTGCCAAACGTGCATACGCATGGGCATTGGAACATCCCGATGTCTATTACGACCAGGACGCTATGAACGCGCAGTTCAAACCCGAGATCACTACCGGTGCCTACCCCGACACTTGTGTCGCCGATGAGTTCTATTGGGCAAAAACAGAATTATATCTGCTCACCAAAGAACCGGAATATAACGAAAATCCTCACCCGACCTTCGTCTATAAGCCCGCTGCCTGGGGTAATGTGGCGGAACTGGCGGATATAGAGTGGATGATGCATCCGGACGAAGGTGGACATTTCTCTATCGTGCGAGAAGCGCAGTTGCTGGCGTACTTGAAAAAAGATCTGAAGGATGCCGAGACCATCTCCGTCCATCGCTGCCCCTACGGCAACTGCGAGAACGATTTCTTCTGGGGATGCAACTCCGAGGGATGCTGCTGGCGTGGGGTAGAGTGCCTCTATGCCTACCGACTCACCGGAGACGAACAATACCGAATCAATGCCGAGCGGTGCCTCAATTATATCCTCGGGCAGAACGCGACAGGCTATTGTTATGTCACCGGCTTTGGTGCACATCCGACAAGCCATCCGCATCATCGTCTCTCGTATTCGCATCCCAAGGGCACCCTTCCCGGTTTCCTGGCAGGAGGACCGAACCCGATGCGGCAAGATGCGGAGACAGATGGGGTCAAGTATCCAAAGGATGTGCCGGCGGATGAGAGTTATCTGGACTACCAACCGTCATACGCTTCCAATGAAGTGACCATCAACTGGAATGTAACCCTCTTTGCCCTCTCTGCCGGTATAGATGCCCTTTTCGAAAATGAGTAAGTATGAAAATCTTCGAGCAGAGTCTCAGTCTCTGCTCGAATCCAATATCCTTCCTTTCTGGGCTACCCGTATGGTGGACACCGAACATGGCGGTTTCTACGGCCGTATCGACGGACATAATATCCTCCATCCCGATGCGCCCAAAGGGGCTGTGCTCAATGCACGTATCCTATGGGCTTTCTCGGCTGCCTCGCGTGTGCTGCATAGCACCCCCTACCGCCTCCTGGCATATCGTGCCTACGACTACTTCATGCACCACTTCATCGACCGCGAGTCCGGAGGAGTCTATTGGTCAATCCATGCGGATGGTACACCCCTTGACACCAGGAAACAGACTTTCGCTATCACTTATGCTATCTACGGCCTCACCGAGTATGTGCGGCTGACCAATAACCAAGAGGCACTCAATGCCGCTATCCGTCTCTTCAACGACCTTGAAGCGCATGCCTACAAATTTGAAAATGAGAAAATGGGTAAATGTAAAAATGGCTACCTTGAGGCCCTGACACGCGATTGGCAACCCATCTCTGACATGCGCCTCTCCGAACAGGATGAGAACGCGGCGTTCACGATGAACACCCATCTCCATGTGCTCGAAGCATACACAAACCTCTACCGCGTCTTGGCGGATGTACAAAGAGACGATCTACAACGTTCAAAGGAAAGGATTACAAAGCAGCTCCGTACACTCATCGACATCTTTGCCAACCGTATCTTTGATCCCGCAACCTGTCACTTGATGCTTTTCTTTGACGAGAACTGGTCTTCCCTCCCTTGTGGGGAGGGGCAGGGAGGGGTTTCTTTTTCCCCCGGACATGATATCGAAGCCGCATGGCTGTTGCATGAGGCGCTGGAGGTATTAGGAGACCCCATCTTGCTGCAAGAAACACTTCCTGTCTGCCAACAACTGGCGCAAGCTGCAGAAGATGGAATCCTCAATGAGTCCCAATGGTGGTGCTATGCCGAAGCGGTGGTCGGATATATAGACCAATGGAAACTGAATCAGAAAGATCTTCCTGTCGAAGCCGCCATAAACCTCGAGATGGCGGAGGTGGCATGGGACTATATTCAATCCCATCTTATCGACCGCGAACATGGGGAGTGGTACTGGGCAATCCTCCCAGATGGTACACCCGACACGTCCAACGACAAAGCCGGATTCTGGAAATGTCCTTATCACAATTCCCGCATGTGCTTGGAGTTGATAGAGAGGCTATAAATTTTTAATTTTTAATTTCTGTGAAACCATATAAGTCGGGCATGAGTCCGTGGCTGTCGAGGCCTTCGAAGCCAAATACGGACATAAGCCTGTCATCATCCCGGTAGTCATCGGCGACGGCAGTCGTAAGATATAAGGCTATCTTTCATCCATAATCAGCGATCCGTTTTTTGAAGCGGGTCGCTTTTTTCTGTGTTTTTCTTGCCTGATTGGTGCGTTTGTCGAAAAACGCATAAAATCGGTCGGAAATGTATTAGTCCATGTCAAACAAAAGCAGTAATTTTGCCGTCGATTTTGGATAGGCGTCCAAAAAGACCCAAAACGATCCCAAAAATCAATTATAAACTATATTTTGTTTAACTAAAAAATCTAAAAAGATGAGAAAACTATTTACATTTCTCTGTGCCGCGCTCATGAGCGTCGGCATGTTTGGTGCAACGGTTCAAGAGAACAAGTCTCTTGATGCATCCGTATGGTGGGGCTGGAATAGTTCCCATAAGAACGTCGAGAGTAAATTGGAAGGTACAATTACAGGCGCATATGGTGCTATCGGTACCAGTTTTGAAAATGCCAATTGGAGCGGATGGAACAAACTGGTCGTTGTAGTGGACAACATCGAAGGCTGCGAAGGTCAATATTGGTACCTTAAGGCTGAGTTGAGAGATAATTCTTTCGACCCGAATGCGAGTGAGAATGTTACTATGAGCGGGGAACTGGGCATAGTGGGGCATAATCCTAACGAAACCAATTACGTTGTGATTGACCTGACTGCCGTTCCTGAGGGATTCGCTATCACCAACGTAAGTCAGTTGGTTCTGCAGAGTGCGGTAACAGGTTCCTTTACCGTCAGCCGTATCTTCTTGGAGAAAGGAACTGCTCAGGATCCGGTAATAGAGGACATTACTCTCGATGCATCCGCATGGTGGGGCTGGGATAGTTCCCATAAGAACGTCGAGAGTAAATTGGAAGGTACAATTACAGGCGCATATGGTGCTATCGGTACCAGTTTTGAAAATGCCAATTGGAGCGGATGGAACAAACTGGTCGTTGTAGTGGACAACATCGAAGGCTGCGAAGGTGAATGGTGGTTCCTTAAGGCGGAGCTGAGAGATAATTCTTTCGACCCGAATGCGAGTGCGAATGTTACTATGAGCGGCGAATTGGGCATAGGGCATAATCCTCACGAAACCAATTACGTTGTGATTGACTTTTCTTCCGTTCCTGCGGGATTCGATATTACCAACGTAAGTCAGTTGGTTCTCCAGAGTGCGGAAACAGGTTCCTTTACCGTCAGCCGTATCTTCTTGGAAAAAGAGGTGCCCGATCCCGAACCGGAACCCGAACCGCAAATGCTAACAGAAGATATAACTCTCGATGCATCCGCATGGTGGGGCTGGGATAGTTCCAAAGAGAACGTAGATGGCAAATTAGCAGGTACAATTACAGGCGCATATGGTGCTATCGCTACCAGTTTTGGAAATGCCAATTGGAGCGGATGGAACAAACTGGTCGTTGTAGTGGACAACATCGAAGGCTGCGTAGGTCAATATTGGTACCTTAAGGCGGAGCTGAGAGATAATTCTTTCGACCCGAATGCGAGTGAGAGTGTTACTATGAGCGGGGAACTGGGCATAGAGGGGCATGATCCTCACGAAACCAATTACGTTGTGATTGACCTGACTGCCGTTCCTGATGGATTTGATATCACTAATGTAGATGCGTTGGTTCTGCAGAGTGCGGTAACAGGTTCCTTTACCGTTAGCCGTATCTTCTTGGAGAAACCCGCTCCGGCAGAGGATGTAAACATCACCCCGAACGTAGATCCGGATCATGCAGGCGTTTATTACAGCACGTTCTTTGACAGCGCGAACAAGTACGCACTGCCCGAAGGTGTAGAGGCATACGTAGCAGACCTGAGCGGTGCTAACCTCTTGCTGACGAAGATTGCAGAGGAAGGTGAGGTTATCCCGGCTAACGTAGCCGTTATTCTCAAATCAACCGTAACTCCGTTCACCCTCACAGTTAGCGATGCAGAGACTGTTCCTGTAAATGCAATCAACAGCCTCAAGGGTACCGATGTCGCTATCGCTACTCCGGCTAACTGCTACGTACTCGGTGGCGCTGACGGCGTGGTAGGTTTCTATAAGTACAGTGGCACTAACCTCAACCCGCACAAGGCATATGTGGTATTCAGCGGTTCGAACCAAGCTCCGCGCCGCATGCCGTTCATCTTCGATGCCGCTACCGGTGTTGAGAATGTACAAGGCAATGTACAAAGTACAAAGGTACTCCGTGACGGTCAGCTCATTATCATCCGCAACGGTGTTGAGTACAACGCAAACGGTATGATGGTTAAGTAATATGTAAAGGTTGAATGTATAACAATTTAAATAGAAAGGAAACAAGTTATGGCTAAGACATATTTTCAACCGGAAGTAACCGTAGCGTTGATTGCATTGCAATCCAATCTCCTTGCCGGAAGTGCAGCGCCTGCTCCTACCGGCGACCAGATGGGTCTGAGCAGCACCATCACCGATGAGCAATGGTAAAGAGTAGCCTTTAGGCTCATTGTATCGCAAGAGGCGGTTCACGAACATCGTGAGCCGCCTCTTTTTTTGTCAATTACCTACGGTCTACCACTTTCTGCTACGTTTGTTCGCCTGATTATACCGAGGTCGATGGGCACATCTTCCGAAACTAAGGCGAAGCGGGGCACAACCCGCTTTCCTTTTTGACCAGACTCTTTCCTAAAATTTATACAATTTTTTAGGAATTTTGCTCTATTTTAGACTGGTAGTAAAATGGTACAAAAACGGCTAAAACGAACACATTTTTGGCCTATTTTCAAGAGGTGCGAAAACGGATCAAAAATAATGAAAATATGGTATGTTGACCTTGTAGTTGTCACACATATATCAAAAATTTGTGACAAAAAAACTCTGTTTGAGCGATTTATAAAGAAAAACTTGCATATCTCAGAATTTTTTTGTACCTTTGCACGCAAAGTCGTGCAAGAAAGGAATAACAACCATGCCCTGTCCACATAATAACATATCATGCCCTTGCCGATGCCGAGGCATGTGCAATAATAGCTAAACAAATTTTAAAGATATGATAGTTACCACTACACCGACCATTGAGGGTCACACCATTAAGGAGTACAAAGGTCTTGTTTCCGGAGAGGTTATCTTCGGAATGAATTTCCTGAAGGACTTTGGCGCGTCGCTTCGTGATTTCTTCGGAGGACGTACCGACAGTTACGAAAAGGCTATGCTTGAAGGACGCGAGACCGCGCAGAAAGAAATGCGCGAGCGCGCCGAGAAACTGGGCGCCAATGCCATCGTGGGAGTTAGCTTTGGCTATGAGACGATGGGACAAGCCAACAGTATGATCATGATCTCCATCAGCGGCACAGCCGTTGTGGTTGACTAATGAAATTGATTTCTAAACGTGGCTAATTGGAGACTATGAGTATAAATAACAGGCCCAATCCTAACGTGGCTTTCCCGAATCCGAAACTCCCGAGACTCTGCTTCATCAAGAATGTAGTGAAGAATCCGCGTATCATCATTGGCGACTACACCTACTACGATGATGTGGACGGGGCTGACCAGTTTGAAAAGCACGTCACACACTTCTACGATTTCATCGGCGACAAACTAATCATCGGGAAGTTCTGCGCTATTGCCAAGGGTATAGAGTTCGTGATGAATGGCGCCAACCATAGGATGAATGGCGTGTCTACGTACCCGTTCTACATCATGGGTGGCGATTGGGGGTCTGCCATCGCTCCGGTGAAGGATGAACTTCCCTTCAAAGGTGACACCATTATTGGCAATGATGTCTGGATAGGCCAAAACGTGACCGTGATGCCTGGTGTCCATATTGGCGACGGAGCCATCATCGGAGCGAATTCTGTTGTCGCTTTAGACATACCCCCGTATTCTGTTGCTGTGGGCAATCCATGCCGCGTTGTTCGCAAGCGCTTCGACGACGAGTTCATCGCTTATCTCCTAAATCTGAAGTGGTGGGATTGGGATATAGAAAAGATAGAAGCCAATTTTGAAGCGCTGTCCAGCGGTGATCTGTCGTTGATAAAGATAATTGAGAAATGAAACTTGAGGAAGCCATAACGTACGCCATCATGTCGGATGGTCATGGAAAGACGACTGATCAGATAGCCGCCGCTATCAACCGCAATGGTTGGCACATCCGCAAGGACGGCAAGCCTGTGACGAGTGCACAGGTCTATGCCTGCATTTGCCGTTATCCTTCCATCTTCACGAAAGAAGCAGGGCGCATTTGCGTCATGCTATAAAACTTGACTAATGGCAAAACTAATTGATATAACCGACTCCGAGCAAGCCGAACTTGCTCTTGAATTTGCGGAGTCCATCCATGCCGGATTTCCTTCGCCCGCTGCCGATCATGCAGGCGAGCGCATCAACCTTGCGCGGGAATTGACACCCCATCCGGAAACTACTTTCTACGCCCACGTGGAAGGTGACTCCATGCGTGATGCAGGCATCCTCGATGGGGATTTGGTGGTCGTGGATCGTAGTCTCGACCCCAAGAACGGGGATTTTATCGTCGCTTACATCGACGGGGAATACACTCTCAAGGAATTCAAACTGGATGAGAGTGGCCAATGCGCCTGGCTCATACCGCACAATCCCGATTTCCAGCCCATACGCGTCGATAGGAACAATGAGTTTACCGTTTGGGGTGTAGTCACTTACGCCATCCACAAAACGCGTCTCTGATGTTCGCTTTAGCCGACTGTAATAATTTCTTCGTCTCGTGCGAACGCGTTTTCCGTCCCGATTTGGAAGGACGGCCGGTCGTCGTACTTTCCGGAAACGACGGCTGCGTTGTCTCACGTTCCAACGAAGCCAAAGCACTCGGCATCCCTATGGGCGCACCGCTCTACCAAATCAAGGCACTGGTGGAGAAAGAGGGAGTGGTATGCTTCTCCTCGAATTTCTCCCTGTATGGCGATTTATCAGACCGGGTAATGTCTATCCTCCGAGCACACACCACGCGCTTTGAGCAGTACTCCATTGATGAGAGCTTCATCAATATCGATCATGTGCCGGTGGAGGAACAGAAAGCCTATTGCGAGCAGTTGGTTCGGGACATCCGCAAAGGCGTCGGCATACCCATCTCTATCGGCATCGCTTCTTCTAAAACACTGGCGAAAGTGGCATCCAAGTATGCCAAGAAATATCCCGGTTATCGCGGGGTGTGCGAGATACGCACGGAAGAGCAGCGCATCAAAGCACTTTCCCAATTCGAGATTGGTGATGTCTGGGGTATTGGCAGACGAGCAAAAGCCAAACTGCAGGGCGTCGGTATTACCACCGCGCTACAGTTTGCCGAGAAGTCCTCTACCTTTGCCCGGAACATGCTCAACAAACCCGGACTGCTCACGTGGCAGGAGCTTCGTGGTCAAGATGTGATTGACATCACGGAGTTGCCCATGAAGCAGTCGATAACGACATCGCGCACGTTCGCAACAGCCATCTCCGAGCAATCACTTTTGGAGGAACAGATAGCTAACTTCTGCGCGCATTGTGCCCGCCAGTTGCGCACTCAAAAGTCCGTCGCGCAGCAGGTATATGTCTATGCACACACATCGCCATTTAGAACGGATATAGAGCAACACTACCTCTCCGAACTGGTAACGCTCCCCGTCGCTACGGCAAACAATCAGGAATTGATCGCCTACGCTTTGGGAGCGTTCCGGCGTTCGTTTCGTCCGGGCATTCTTTACAAGAAAGCCGGTGTCGTGTTGCTCAAGATAATTCCCGAAGCGGCTGTAGTACCTGACATGTTCGATGTCAAAGACCGGGACAAGGACAAACGCCTTCAGCGCGTCCTTGATCAGATAGAGGACCGCCAAGGCAAGCGCGCTATCATCTACGGCTCTCAAATGACATCCGAGAAGCCTGTTTATAAGACCGAGCACAAGAGTCCACTCTATACGACTGACCTGCGCGATATCATCACACTCAAAGCCACCTAAATAGGGTGTCTTTTGGTAATTGAAGCCAAAGCCATATCTTTGCACAAAAATACAAAGGTATGGCTTTATCTATTACTACAGAGCTGCAATCCACGTACTATACGTGCGACATCCCCAATATCGGTATCGATACCGACCGAGCTTCGCTTGTCTTCACTCTCAAGGTCAAGTCAAAGCAAATCTTCAAAAGCACCTACTATGCCTCCAACGGCAAAGTTACGGTGCGCGATATCCTTTCTATCATTGAAGCGTACTTCATTCAGCAGGGCTATTCGTACCAGACCGTGAACATCACGGCTGATGATGGGGATGAGCCCGTCACGGCTACTTTCCATGCCGTCTATTGCCATTTCCATTGCATCTCAAAGCCTGCTGAAGAGTTTGTGGAGGAGAACTTCTTTACCACCGCCACAAGCCGTGTCGTATCGCTTAACTGTCCGCAGCCCCTTGCCGGGTATTTCAGCAAGGGTCGCCACTCCGTCAGAGTGTCCGCCATGTATCAACTGCCGGACGGCACTACGAAGTCAACCGGCTACACCGAGAGCATCAACGTACCGCTCGCCGGTATGAAGACAATCACCGTCAATCCGGCTACAATCGAGGAAGAACTGTCGGACGCTTTACACATGGATGTAAAGCTACTTCAGTTCTCCTATGAGATTGAATCCCGCCGCTGCCATTTCTTCATACAGCGCACACCTTCTACGAGAAGTTTCTATTTCTGGAATGCGTTCAACTGCAAGGAAGCAGTTACTTTCTTCTCCGAAACCGTAACCGAGTTGGAAACCGACTTCTCCGAAGCGGTCATCGAGCACCAACTCGCTTACTACGACGTAGAACACACGCATACCTACCAAACCCAAACAGGAGATCTGCTCCTCATGCAGGCACGCTGGCTGGAGCAGTTCTTCACCTCGCCCAAGATACAACTCGCGCAGAAGATCAATGGCACGAATCCGCTCGTGCTCATAGCTGACTATGAGCACCAAATAACCGATGCGCCGGGAAGTAACAATCAGGTCAATTTCAAGTGGAAATTTGCCGACAAGCGCTTAACGCTGAACGATTTTAGCCTTGATGATGGCATCTTTACAGAACCATATTCGGAGGAGTACGTATGATCGAAGTTGCACCCACACAAGAGCAAGCCCAATCCGAACGCGAGCAATACGTTCGCGCCTGGAACGATACGATGATAAAAATCTGGCAGGAACGTATCACTTTACTGGACGTCATTGATACGGGCAGATTACTCCAATCGCCTTGCACAATACCTATACAGGCTGACGGGCGATTTGTCGAGCTTACCATCTCCGAACAGTTCCTCGAATACGGCCTTTGGCAGGACTTCGGAACAGGACGCGAAACGCCTCGCGGAAACAAGGGAGATATAGGTCGAACCAAAGTGCGCCAGCGCCGACCTTGGTTCTCAAAAAAATACTACTCCTCCGTCCTCAACCTCCGCGATTTCTTCGGAGAGAACCTTGGTCGAGAGTTCCAAGGTATCATGGCGGACATGTTTGAACGAATCAATAAACTGTAATACTATGAATAAGACGCAAATCCAATCCCTCATCGAGAACTTGCGAATGCAGACCGCCGCAAACTCGATCACGCCAAACATGTTGGCGAACATTCTTACGGAGTTGAATAATAATTCGGCTTCGACCACCCCGCAAGGCGATACCACTATCGAAGCCTCCGACGCGCCTTTGCTCTATTGCGAAGTGCGCAATGGCTTGCTGTACCTTCGTAATTTCGAGTACTACAAGGCGCTCGGTTTAGAGCCTATTCTGTTCCGCTACATCAAGAAGAAAAACCGCTGGAACATCCAAGGCTGTAGTCTGAATTATGGTCCGAAGAAGAAAGGCTGGTACGCGAACGGCAAACAGCGCACCATTTCGATAGAATCAAGTGGTTTGGTCAAACGGAATTACAAGGTGCTCAACACCTATAATTCTACCGGCGATGACTATCGCGAAACTGCCGAAACCTTTGTCCGCACCAATGCCGATGTAGAAACGAATCGCGGCATTACTTGGGGGTGCTGCTCGATTAGCCGGAGCAATCGCAACGGCTACCGAATGGTGCGCCTGCCGTTCGCAATCGGCTTCGCCCAAAAGGTAACGGACGAGCAAGCCGCCGTTACTGTTGCCAACCTCATATCGAACTTGGCACCGTTCTTTATTCGAGGACAGAGGAAAAAAGATGATATCTATACTTGGGCATTCAGCCGATAAAACAAGAGAGGAGCACGGGGGGCTGCATTGCTGCAGGCGCGCGCTACCTCCTTACACTCCCGCCGGTGAGCACAGAGGCCTCGCAGAGCGGGGCACGCTCAAGACTGGATGCAGATCCCAGAGAGCAGGGGCCGAGGTCCTTTGTCGCACGAGGCAACGGGGCTCTCCGTAATCCGCTGCAAAAGTACATAAAATAGTCGAAATCTCAAAAGACACGCCTAAACCAACCCTTAAAACTTTATAATATCATGTCAAAAATCAAAGCCTTAACACCCCAAGCGTGGGTCGCAATCGCCCTCGCTATCGTGGCAGCAGCCACCTTCATTGCCGGTATGATTATCCCGCCTCCGGGCGAGGTGCATCCTTCCATTATCCAAGGTATCGGCTTGATGATCGTCCTCGTAGCCATCTTCTTTGGATGGGATGCCGTTATACGAGGGTTCGAAACCAAGTTTGAGCACGGCAAAACCAAAGTCACCATCTCCGGTAAGCGCCATGCGCATACCGAAAACGCGGACACCGCAGAAGGGAGGGAAGATGAGAACAATCAATGAAATCATCATCCACTGCACAGCAACACGCGCTTCGCAGAAGGTCACGGTTGCTGATGTCACGCGCTGGCACAAGCAACGCGGCTTCGCAACGATTGGGTATCATTACCTCGTTGATCAGGCAGGGAATGTGTTCCCCGGCAGACCGGAGGCCACACCCGGTGCACACTGCCTTGGGCACAACGCGAAATCAATCGGTATCGCGTACTGCGGCGGGCTCGACGCAAGCGGCAAGCCAGCCGACACGCGAACCGAACCCCAACGAGCCGCCTTGCTTGGTTTACTAACCGAGCTCAAACAAAAGTATCCATCCGCATCTATCCACGGACACCGAGATTTTGCCCAGAAAGCATGCCCGTGTTTTGATGCCACTAACGAGTACGCTGCCCTATGAGAACTATCTGCAAAAACCTCCGCGCATTGATACTCATGGCTTGCGTCCTGCTTTGTGCTTGCCACACAACCAGACACATAGTGTCTGTCGTTGATGCCGAGCAAGACACCCAGTCCACGCACCATGAACAGACTACCACCCAAAGGCTGGATAGTCTTATCTCAACGCTCTCCGCTTCTGCGGATAGTATAACCATAGAGCTGTATGGTGATGCGCCTGCGCCGGTCGCTGACTCGCTCACCCCCGTCGCACCTTCGGATCAAGCTTCGCCGCTGACGGCAAAGACACAACCCAAGAAGCGCATTACCATACACGCGCCTCGCATCAACAAAGAGGAAAGGCATGGCTCGGATGTGCGTCAGCAGACCAACGTGGCCGATAGCACACGGAGCAATACCCAGTCCCACACATCCACTGATGACTCTAAAGAGGTCATCGGTGGCGCTGAACCACCAAACCTAACGGCGGTGTTCATTGTGCTGGGATTGGGTATTACGCTCCTCATCATAGGTGCTATTTTCGGCTACTTATGGCTGCATAAGAAGCATATCATCTGAGCTATACCTTTCCTTAAAAAAAACACGTACGCATGTGCATAGGCGAGCGCTTATGCACGTGCGTATTGCTTTCTACCGCCCAAAGGCAAAATTTAGGATAGAAATAAAAAGAAAATCAGCGCGTAAAGTGCTGATTTTCAGGCGGGTGGAATAAGGGGCTCGAACCCTTGACACTCGGAACCACAATCCGATGCTCTACCAACTGAGCTAAGACCACCGTACAGCTTTTTTTCAAAAGCGGGTGCAAAGGTACAACTTTTTTTTGACATGACCAAATTTTTTTTACTTTTTTCACGAAAAATCGACTTTTTTGCGTGAAAATCGTTACCGCACAATCAAAATTGTGTATTTTCTCGAACAAAAAGAGCATAAAAAGCCGTAGCAGACTTGCTCGCTCTCCGCTCCACAAGCCGACTCCCGAACTTTTCCGCGTTATTTAGAGACTTTAGAGGTGCGGGCGCAAATAGGAGACTTTCACGGCTTCCAAATCTACTTGCAGACCTCGCCGGTTTTGGGCGCGGTGGAGACTCGTCAGCCTTTCGTCTTACATGGAGACTTTTGAGCCGTCAGCCGCTTTAGCAGACTTGCAAGGGGCGCGTAGCCATTGTAGGACTTGCAAGCCGGTTTTCGATAGGCATAGACCTCAACCTTATCATCCGCAATAGACTTGGCAGCCTTTCGCGCGCATGGTCTTGTGCGCGCATTATGTACACGCGAGACTTTTAGGTCATCCGAAAAGTGGAGACCTTTCAGCCTTTGGGCGCGGTGCAGACCATCAGCCTTTGACCTCACAAGTGGACTTTTGAACCTTTGAGCGGTGGGGGACTTTCGCCCTTTGGTCATTAAGCAGACTCGCGGTCGCTCGGTCGCGCATTGGAGACTCGTCAGCCTTGCGCGCGTGGCAGACTTTCGGTCGCGATTTTTGGAGAGACTTTCTCGGCTTGACTTTCGCAAGCAGACTCTGCATATAGCGGTACGAAAGAGACGAGCCGAAGCAACCTAATAGCAGGGCGGTTGGGGCTGCTAATAGCGAAGCTCGGGGCACATCCCCGAACCCCTAAACTGCTGAGTTGTAACGTGTTACGATTTCAATCAGCGAATTTTTTGAACAACGAGGTACGAATTTCCATGTAAAAATGGGCGTTAGCCCTTGATTTTACTGGCTGTTCCTCGCCGTTCAGAAAGCCACTTTTTAGGGTGTCTTTTCCGGTTTCGTATCTTCGTAGTACATTTGCACAAAATTTAGTACAAACTATGTCAGATTACGCAACCAACACGTCCGTCAACTTGACTGTCAACGGACAACAGGCAGCCGAGACGCTCGCCAACCTGAAGAAGCACGCCCTCGAACTATCTGAACAGATAGCCCGGGCAGCTGCAGCGGGTGACAAACTCACACTGCAAAAACTCCGGAAAGAACTCCGGGACACCAATCGTCAGATTAAGGAAATGGAGTCATCCACCATGCAGGTCGATAACGTCCTCCGTCGTCTTGATAAGGCAACCCCGAAGGAGTTGCAGAAAACGCTCCAGACGCTCAACAAACAGTTGGACTATATGGAGCGTGGCTCTGATGCCTGGACTACACAAGCGCAGAGAATACGATTGGTAAAGGAGGAGATTGCCCGCGTTAACGGAGAACTCGCCAAGTCGCAAACCTTCTTGGAGCGGTTCAATAGCAAGTGGCAAGAGTGGCAGACTGTTGCCGTCGGTGGTGTCGCTGCCCTGACGGGCGCTGTGATGGCAGGAAAGAAGGCTGTGCAGATGTATGCTGAAATGGAGCAGGAAATGGCATCTGTCCGCAAGTACACCGGCATGACCGCTGAGCAGGTCGAACATCTAAACGAACAGTTTAAGAAGATCGACACACGCTCTCCGCGCGAGGAACTCAATCGCCTTGCACAAGAAGCGGGCCGCCTCGGTAAATCTTCCGAGGAGGACGTTCTTGGCTTCGTAAAGGCGGCTGACCAAATCAATGTAGCGTTGGATGAGCTTGGAGATGGGGCGACATTGCAACTTTCTAAACTAACGTCCATATTTGGGGATGAAGAACGGCTCGGCACGGAGCGGTCGCTCCTCGCTGTTGGCTCTGTGATCAATGAGTTGTCGCAGAACTGCACGGCTGGAGCTTCATACCTTGCCCAGTTCGGCCAACGACTTGCAGGTGTTGGCGCACAAGCCGGTATGACCGTTCCTCAGGTTATGGCCTTTGGCGCTGTTCTTGATTCCCAAGGACAGAAGGTTGAAATGTCAGCCACGGCTCTCTCCAAACTTATCATGAACCTTTTCAAGAACACAGAGAAAATTGCCACGGCGACGGGCATGGATCTTGAAAAGTTTAACGCGGCCCTCAAGAACTCGACTAATGAGGGACTATTGATGTTGCTCAACCGCTTGAACGAGTTAGGCGATATGTCCGTCCTTGCACCCGTGTTCGCTGACATGGGTGAGAACGGCGCTCGCGCTTCCGCGGTCATTTCGGCACTTGCGGGTAACGTCGATATGCTTATCTGGGAGCAGCAGGAGGCTGCCAAAGCCTTTGATGAGGCCACGTCCGTCACCAAAGAGTTTGAGGTGCAGAACAATACTGTTCAGGCAGGTTTGGACAAAGCTCGCAAAGGCTTTCAAGAGATGGCTATTTCCTTGGGTCAGGAACTGATGCCGGTAATGCGGCACTTCATTTCAACTACGTCTGCAACAATGCGCGTAATGCTTCAGTTGGTGAAATTCATCAAGGAGCATAAAACCGCTATTCTTTCCCTTGCTGCCGCTGTTGCTACTTATACCGTCGCAGTCAATCTCGCACTGATTAAGGAGAAGCTGCACGCAGCATTTATAGCCATAAAAACGGCTGCGCTGCATGTGCACAAGGTGGCTGTTCTTGCGGCGTCCGTCGCTTATAACCGGATGACCGGCAACGTCGTCCGGGCAAACGCAGCAATGAAGCTGCTGAACGCAACCATGATGATGAACCCTTGGGGATTGGTGGCTGGTGCAATTGTGGGAGTTGGCGTAGCACTTTATTCCATATTCAAGAACAGTAAAGATGCCGCCAATGAGCAAAAGAAACTCACGGCAGAACAGGAAAGGCAGTTGCGTATTCAAAAGCAGATTGATGACCATAACAAGGCAGTAGATGAAGAATATGCCAAGCAAGCAGCTACAGTAACCAGTCTAACGAAAGTGGTAAACAATAGCAATCTCTCGTTGGAGAAACGTCGTGAGGCGCTAAAACGCCTGCAAGAGATTGTTCCTGACTATCATGCTTCGCTTACAGACGAGGGAAAGTTAATCAATGACAATAAAGATGCACTCGACAATTACCTTGTTTCGCTCAAGCAGTCCATCCGCATGAAGATGAATCAAGAAAAGTTGGAAGATATTGCCACTCAACAGATACCCATTGAGGATAATATCAAGCGTCTGGAACAGCAGAATGAAGCATTCAAACGGGTTATTGAGGATGCAAAGCGAGCGGCAGAAAGTGGTGACGATGCGAAAAAGAAAAAAATGTCGCAGGAGATACGTGAAATGAATTCCATTATTGCGAAAAACAACCACCAAATTCGTTCGCTGAAGAAACAATGGCAAGAACTGGAGGACGTGGCAAGCGGTATCAGCATTGACATGCCCGAGCCGACAAAAACAAAACCATCTGGAGATGGGCAATTACCTGACGGTGCAGATGACAAAAAGGCTGGTAAGGGGAACAAGTTCCAAAAAGAGGATGATTGGCGCGAGCGCGAGCAGGCGCTCAATCGCATAGCCTATGCCAAAGGCACGGCTGACTACGAGCAATACAATGCCCGGATGTTAGAGATTGAGGTCGAGTATAATAGGCGCAAGTTGTTGCACAAGGACTTGGTCGGTAACGAGGAAGTGACCATTGAAGCTGCTTATCAGGAAGCACTCAAGAAGCAGCGCCAGAATGCCATTGAGGGGACGGTGCAGCAGGAGGAAGTGGCTTATAAAGAAGTGATGGCTATTCTTCAGCAAAGGTATATGGATGGGGAACTCTCCGCACGTCAGTACCAGAATGCAATCGAGTTGGCTGAACTGGAGCACTTGCGCAAAGTGGCAAGTCTGTATGAGGACGGATCCAAAGAGAAGCTACGCGCAGAGAAACACTATCACGATACATCGCTCAAATACCAACAGAAGCACTTGCAGGAAGCCCGGCAAGCGCAGGAGAAAATGCGCCAAGCGTATTTCACCAAAGGCTTCCGCATTACGGACGACGAGTCCTACCAACGGGACATGCAGAACCTGGAGTTGGTATATAGGCAGATGCTGAAGGCTGCCGGTGACAGTAAACGTGATAGGCTACGCGTTGAACGCGCTTTCTACGAAGCCAAGTATCAGTTAGCACGCAAGTATAACAAGCGTGAAGCGAAGGAACTTAAAAAGTCCTTCCGGGGAGCCATTGACGATAGCATCGCATGGCTGGAGTCCGATGCAGGCAAAGCCATGACCGAATCGTTCTCAACGATCGTAAATCAGATGGGAGCCATCTTCTCCGGCTTGTCGGAAATCATCCAAGCCGAATTGGATATCCAAACGGCTCAGATAGAAAGGAAGTATGACCGGGAAATCTCGTATGCGGAGGGAAATAAGTCGCAAGAGGTCGCTCTGGAGCAGCAGAAGCAAGCGGAGATAGGTAAGGCTAAGCAGGAAGCAAACAGGAAGATGTTTGCCATGCAGGTCCTGCAAGCCGTGGCACAAACAGCCATGTCTGCTATCTCTGCTTACTCCTCGGCTGCTGCAATTCCGATGGTCGGCTTCATCATGGCACCTATAGCAGCTGCTATGGCTGTAGCCGCTGGAGCTATTCAGATTGCTTCCATCAAGAAGCAACAACAGGCGTCCGAGGCGCAGGGCTATATGGAAGGAGGCTTCACCAAACCCGGACGCAAGGACGAACCTGCCGGTATCGTCCATGCAGGGGAATGGGTAGCAAGTCAAGACTTGCTCCGCAATCCCCAAGCACGGGCTATGATTGAAACACTCGATTATGCCCAGCGTACCAACACCATCGGGCGCTTGTCTGCTTCGGATGTTTCGCAGTCTATCACGGCTCCCCAACGAATGGCACAGGCATCCTCTAATGGCGAACTGCTTGCAGTCGCTGCCGCGTCGCAAGCCTTATCACGCTCCGTCAACGAAATGAATGTACGGTTGCATGAGCCGTTTGTGACTGTGAACACCGTTACCGGTGACACGGGCATCAAGAAAGCCCAAGATGAATATGAACAGTTAATGCGTAACAAAACCCCTAAATCAAGAAGATAATGGAGATATATGTGGACAATAAATTAGCCGTGCTCAAGAAAGGCACATCGTTCGATTTCGTTAGCGAAAATCGGTATTTCTCCGGTGCTGACAGTTATTCCTTGTCGATTACGTTCCCTCTTGCCGGATGTCCTGAAAACTTAGCTATTTTCGGGCATATAAACCGCAAGGACGTAGTGGCGCAGAAACTGCTTTTTGACTGTGAAATCAGGAATGGATTATTCTATCGTCACGGCTCTATCACTATCACGGAGATAAGCGATATTGAGGTAAAGACGCAGTTCCTTGAAGGCAAGTCCGTCTCGAACTATGCCGACGATTTCGATATCATCTATATCAATGAAATGAGCCTTGGCTATCCAGACACTTCGCCGTCCTCATTTCCTGCTAATTCGCACATAGCGCATAGCATAAGTAATGGGCTTAATTATCTTGCTTTGCCGTGGGTCAATAACTCCACCGGCAACCTTCAGAACCGCACCAACGATACAGACAACTGGCCTACGTCGTGGTATTACGATACGCGTGGACTGTCGTTCCAGCCGTATCTCATTTATCTCCTAGAGCAGATCTGCAACGCGGTCGGCTATTCGTATGATTTCTCAAAGCTGATGGATAGTCAATATCGCTACCTTGTCGTATGCAATACGCTCCCATATGCGTGGAAGTGTTTCAACTGGGCAACGGCTTTGCCGCACTGGACGCTCACAGAGCTGTTTGAGCAATTGGAATATTTCCTCAATGGAGAGTTCGACATCGATCATGTTACGAAGCATATATCGTTCCGCTTCTCGACGGAAGCGATTGCTTCGGCTGGTACAGTTGAGTTAACGAACATCGTGGACGAGTTCTCCTCAACCGTGGAGGATGCTGGTTCTTGTAAATACAGGGAATACGTCAACCTCAAATTTGCAGAGTGTAACCACCGGAAATGGAAATACTATTCCTGCAAATGGTTCGTTGACATGATGAAAACGCAGGACGTTATTTTGTCCTATAGCTTGGGAACGTATAATCATGGCAAATTCTACAAAGAGGTTAATGGGGCGCAGCGTCTCTATGTGGAGATGAGAGGCGCAGCGGACTATGTGCAGGAAGAATACAACGGCTGGAGTCCAAGCTTTCTATATTATTGCCGGAATGAAGATACTTACTTTGTATTGCGCAACTATGGCTCGTATTTGGCTGACCCTAATCAGCCTGCCAATTTGTCCGGTAATACCCGCTATCTGAACACTTTGGAGCCGGTCAATATGTTTGGTGACTCTATCGTCGATGAGAATGCAGAGACGATTGAAATGAAGATTGTGCCGGTATGGATCGATGAAGCATACGCTGATGGTCAATTCAAAGGCAATGCCTTCTTCTTGGAATGTGGCGAGTACCTGAACGGTGCCAATAATACGATACCATGGGACTATGCCGATAAGAAGTTATCGGCAGGCGAAAGTGAAAGGTCGGTAGAGTACTTTGACAAGTTGTATATGGGCTTCTGGACGGGTAGCACCCATAATGCTATGCGCGGGAAGTTACTGTTTCCGGTGATTGACAATGTGCTGACGTACCCGCGTGAAATGGACTTTGAGCTGACAGGCTTGAGTATGCGCCTGCGCTCTAACTTGTTCGGATCAAATGCCAGTACGCACCGTATAGCATCCAATAAGAAATACAAGTTCAAGTTCCTTGCGAAAGATATCCCGAATGTTCGTTCGCTGTTCATCATCCATGGTCAGCGGTATATCTGCGAGAAGATAACCGCTACCTTCACGGAAAATGGTATGTCAGAGCTGATGAAAGGGGAGTTTTGGCTGGTCGAGGACTAATCCCCGACCGCCAATCTCTTAGAACTTAGCCGAGTGCTTGCGGACTTTCTCAACAAGGTTGTCATCCACGTGATCACAGTAGATGGACGTAATGTTGAGGTTGTGGTGGTCTGCTGCTCCCTTGACAGTATTTGCGTCTGCTCCATTATCGAACAGGCTGATAATACCCGTGTCACGGAGGGAGTAGAGCTGCATGGTGTCCGGGAGGTGGCACTGCTTACGCATTTTGTCCCACGTCTTGCGATACATGCGTGAACTGATAGGCTCCTTGCCGGGCAGGTAGCCGTTACTGATGAGGTAATCATCTTGGTTCGCTCCTTGGATGTTACGTCCAAGTATCTCAATCAGTTCGTCACTCAGCACGGCTTTGCGCGAGTACTTTGTCTTGGTTATACTGCCATCCAAGTGAATTACCTTGTGCTCCAAATCTACGTCACTCACGCGCAGTTTGCTGATTTCGGTCGGACGGATCAGCGATTGGAACACCAGTTCACAGATGAGCAGATAACCTGGGTTATTATTCATAAACCATTCACGCATGATAGCACGAGCGTCTGCGTTAATTACGGTACGCTTCTTGGCTTCTTTCTTCTTCTTGGAAATGCCGTAGAATGGGTTCTTCTCGATGAACTTCTTCTTCACACACCAAGTAAAGAATGCTTGGGCGCTCACAAGGTTATTGTTAAAGGTGGCATTTACCCAATTGTTCTTTTGGCGCTGCTCGTCCAAATAGCGGACAGCCATTACATCCGAGAAGTCCTTTAGTAGCATATCCGGGCTTCTCTTGTCACACCACTCAAGAAGCCTACGGCTGAATGCCTTATAACCGCGTAGGGTATCAGGACGGAGGTCTTTTTCCACGTCACGGAAATACTGCTCGTAAACAATCTTAATAGGTACTGCGCCGGGGTTCTCCGTTTTGACATCCTCGTTAAAAGGATTCCATCCGTTAGCCAGCTTCACATTGAGTTGGCTACAGATAGTGTTCGCCTGCACTTTGAACTCCATTGCAGTGCGACAACGCTTGCGCAGATTGTTTAACCGGAACTTGCGACGCTCTAAAGTTTGGGTGAAAGGATTGGTTACGTAATACTCAATAAACCATCCGGTCGCAATGTGTTTCACTACCGCTGGGGCATAGCCCGTAAAGAGCGGTGAAAATTGACTAAGAGTTGACATTTTTTTTTCTCCATTTTCTTTGCTGAAAACAGAGTTACGATGCCAGATATTTTTAGTGCTTTTGCTCGTTTTTTAGCCCGAATTTTTTAATCAAATTTTCGGGACATTTTCGGGACACTTTAACCGAAAATCCGCCGTAACTTATTCAGTTACAACGGATTAAAGTTTTCGTCTTAAGCTCCCCACGACACTCGGAACCACAATCCGATGCTCTACCAACTGAGCTAAGACCACCATACGCGCTCTCTTTTTTCAAAAGCGGCTGCAAAGGTACAGCTTTTTTATGATATACGCAAATATTTTTGTATTTTTTTTGCACATTTCCTAAAAAATGACTATCTTTGCACCCTAATTTAATACGCACGCATATGCTGGATATACACACATTTTATTTCAATCCCTATCGCGAGTGCACTTACATAGTAGTCAACAACCACGATGCCATCGTTATCGACCCGGGAATGTATACAGACCGCGAACAAGAACGCTTCGTCCATTACATCCGCGAACACCAATTGCAGATAGCAGCCATACTGATTACTCACTCGCACCCCGACCACATATGCGGATTGGAGATGGTACAACAATTGGCACCACAAGCACCCGTCATCGGCATTAACTACCAGATGTCCAAAGAGATAGACAAGCCCATGACAATAGCCGGCATACCCTTCCGCATACTGCCCACACCCGGACATAAAGAAGACTCGGTATGCTACTACATAGAGCCGGAGAAGACTATCTTTACAGGCGATACACTCTTTCAAAGCAGCATAGGGCGTACCGATCTGCCGGGAGGAGACTGGGACACCCTCATGAGGTCGTTGCAACTACTCAAACAACTGCCCGACGACACCATCGTCTATCCGGGACACGGCGAGACGACCACCATAGGTGAGGAAAAAATGCAAAATCCGTATCTGTAGGCAAATATAATTTCGGCACGCCCCTTCCCCTCCGGGGTGGGTTCCCTCCGAATTTTAGTTTGCGGTATCCTGCAAACTGCAATATTTTGCACAAAAAAGTCCAATTATGCAAGCATATTTGATTTTTTGAGACCAAATCTTGCAAATTTGATTATTATAAATTTGCATATATCACAAAAAAAATGTAATTTTGCAGGCTGAATATGCTTCGACGCGTAAAGAAATACATACGGGATAATGGATTGCTCGCCGATGGCGCGCGCGTACTGGTGTGCGTGAGTGGCGGCGCCGACAGCGTAGCACTATTAGACGTGCTGATGCGTAGCGGATACCAGTGTATAGCCGCCCATTGTCATTTCGGTTTGCGAGGCGCAGAGAGTGACCGCGACGAGGCTTTTGTGCGCCAACTGGTAAGCGACCGAGCCGCAGCCATGCAGATAGAAGTGCCATACTACAGCAAGCATTTTGAGACTTTGTTGTACGCGCGCGAACATGCGTTAGGCATCGAGATGGCAGCCCGTGAGTTGCGCTACCGATGGTTTGCCGAATTGGCGGCCGAGACAGGTTGCGAAGCCATAGCCGTAGGACACCATCAGAACGACCAGGCCGAGACAGTACTGATGCATATCCGTCGCGGTTGCGGACTAAAAGGACTATGCGGTATGTGGCCTATAAGTAAGAATCCGTGTATCAACAACTCGGTACCCGTCATTCGGCCCTTGCTATGCACCACGCACGACTACATATGCCATTACCTGCAAGACATACGTCATATACCCTGGATAGAAGACTCGACCAATAGCGACACATCCATCCGCAGGAATGCCATACGCGCATGGCTCAAGACATGGTCAAAAGCCGAAATAGAACATGCGGCCCAGATGGCCGAACGAATGCAACAACTGCAACAACAGATAGACAATACGACATGCGGCACTTCGGAATAATAGGACGCCCATTGGGACACTCGTTCTCCGCCACCTATTTCACGGAGAAGTTTTCACGAGAAAGTATCGATGCTGATTACCGTCTTTTCCCCTTGGATGACATATCTGAGGCGAAGGCGTTATTGGAGACCTTAGACGGCTTTAGCGTCACCCTACCCTATAAGCAGGCTATCATCCCGCTATTGGACGGTCTGGATGAGACTGCCGCCGAGATAGGTGCCGTAAATGTGGTATACCATCGGCGTGGATACAATACCGACTGCATAGGCTTTATCGACAGCCTGCGTCCGTGTCTGACAGCCGTAGACAGACGAGCCTTGGTATTGGGCACAGGCGGCGTGTCGAAAGCCGTAGTATACGGTTTGCGGCAGTTAGGTCTCACACCCACCATGGTCAGCCGCGACCCACAACGAGGCATCACCTATGAGCAGCTGACACAAGAGATAATAGCCGAACATACCGTCATCGTCAATTGTACGCCATTGGGTATGTTCCCCGAGACAGACAAAATGCCACTTATCCCGTACGAATATATCACAACGGCACACCTTTTGTTCGACTGTATATATAATCCTCCGCTGACGGAGTTTTTACGTCGCGGACAAGAAACTGGTGCCCGTATATGCAACGGCAACCGTATGCTCATACGACAAGCTGAAGCGGCGTGGGAGATTTGGAATGTTTAGAGTTGAGAGAATTAAAACAAAAAAGATATGAAGATTAAGTATTGGATGCTGGTAGGCATCGTAGTAATGGTCAGTAGCGTCATGATGGCGCAAGACAATCGTTGGACGGTACAATACGAGGAAGTAGAGACCGTACGCGGAGAGTTGTATCAATATTCGGCCCGCTATCTAGGTACGACAGATGTGATTATGGAGACCGGCACGACCTATCGGTTGTTAGGCATCCGTCCTGCTCAGCCCGCTCCGCAACAGCGGGAGAAAGTAGGTCCACAGCCGCGTCAACCGCGCCCCTATCGTGGTGAGCGTATAGAAGTGACTCCCCAGTTGCCGCTCAGCGAAGAGACTCTATTGGCAGCCTCCACGGCCAAGAAAGCCGAGAGTGTAGCTAAGCAGATATACCGCATTCGTGAGACCAGGATGAATATCCTGAGTGGCGATGTAGAACATGCTCCCGCCGACGGACAAGCCATGCAGTTGGTATTGGACGAACTGCGTAAACAGGAGCAAGAACTGACGGCTATGTTTGTTGGCAAGACCATCAAACGTCAACATACTACAACCATCACATGGAAAGCCCCGGAGGAGGATGTAGAGGAATCGTTATTGCTGCGTTTCTCGCGTTATGCAGGCGTAGTAGCTCCCAATGACCTGAGTGGCGAACCGGTATTGATAAGCGTGACCAACCATACGCGTGAGGTTTTAGCAGCCGAACAGCCTAAGAACAAGAAAGAACCGCGCTTATACGAGACCGTGACTTATAGCCGCGACATCACCATCAGATACGACAACAAGACTCTCTATGAAACGACTGTTAACCTATAGTCTGCTGCTGTGGACAGCCGGCCTGTCGGCACAGGAACTCAACTGCTCCGTTACTATCAACTCCGACAAGGTAGAAGGCACCAATAAACAGGTCTTTGCCACTCTGCAACAATCCGTAAGCGAGTTTATCAATACCCAACGCTTCACGGACATGACCTTTGCCGACCGTGAGCGCATAGAATGCAGTATGCTCATCATCGTAACATCTGCCACCACAGACGGATTGATGAAATGCGAGATGCAGGTGCAGAGCAAACGTCCGGTATATAACACTTCGTACCAGACGCCCCTTATCAACTACCGCGACAACGACTTCTATTTCCACTATCAGGAGTTTGACCGTATCGAGTTCATCCCGTCGCAATTCACGACCAACCTGGCAGCATTACTGGCCTACTATTGCTACCTGATTATCGGTACCGATATGGACAGTTATTCCCGTTTAGGCGGAACACCTTACTACCAGATGTGCGAGAATATCGTCACCATGGCACAAGGTGCCTCGCTGGAACAAGGCGAACAAGACGGATGGAAAGCTATGTCGAGCAAGAAGACCCGCTACGCTCTCATCAACAACCTGATGGACGAAGCCTTTCATCCCTATCGCGAGTTTATCTACACCTACCACCGACTAGGATTGGACGAGATGGCACAAAATGTAGCCAATGCCCGTGCCCGCATAGCCGAAGAGATAGGCGTGCTGCGCGAAGCTAACCGTGCCCGTCCCGGAGCATACGTGGTATATACCTTTACGGATGCTAAAAATGACGAGATAGCACAACTGTTTGAGAAAGGTACTGCGGACGAAAAGAAAAAAGTATACGACGTCATGATGGCTATCGATCCTACGCGTCAGAGCGTTTACGACCGCATCAACAAATAAACACTATGCTCCAACATCTACATATACGCAACTATGCCCTAATATCGCAGTTGGATATCGACTTCGGACCGGGATTGAGTGTTATCACAGGTGAGACAGGTGCGGGTAAGAGTATTATCTTAGGCGCCCTGGCTTTGGTGATGGGTGCTCGTGCCGATACCAAGACAATAACCGAAGGCGAAGAGCGTTGTATTATAGAAGCCGACTTCGGCGATGTACTCATCCGTCGCGAGTTATCGGTATCGGGACGCTCGCGTTCGTTCGTCAACGACGAGGTAGTGACACAAGCCGAACTCAAAGCCTTGGCCAATCGACTGATAGATATCCATTCGCAACACGAGAACCTACTATTGGCCGATGACTCGTTCCAGTTGTCCGTTGTAGACGCTTTAGCGCATAATGAAGCCGAGCGCACGGCTTATGCAGCCGCCTATACAGCCTGGCAACAAGCCCGACAGGCGTTAAGCGAATTGCAAGCCTTAGCCGAGCGGACACGTAATGATGCCGACTATGTGGCCTATCAATACCACCAATTGGAAGAAGCCAACCTGGTCAGCGGCGAGCAGGAAGAATTGGAGCAAGAAGAATACCGTTTGACACATGCGGAGCAATTCAAGACCGAGTTGCAAAACACCTTGCAGGCCTTAGAGAACGATGAGGATAGCGCCATTGAACGAATACGTCGCTGTGACCTAAGCGAGATAGACGGAGAACTGCATGAGCGGCTGAGTTCGCTGGATATCGAATTGCGAGATATCGTACGCGAGGTCAATCGTTTATACGACCGTTGGGAGTTTGATCCTGAACGGTTGCAACAAGTGCAGGAACGTCTGGACACGCTTAATACGCTCTTGCGTAAACATAGTGTACGCTCGATAGACGAACTCATCACCCTGCGTGAACAGTTGGGCGAACGGTTACACAGGATAGACTCGTTTGACGAAGATATAACCCGATTGACAGCCGAAGTAGAACAGCGTCATGCCGAACTGACACAAGCGGCTCAGATGCTGACGAAGACGCGTATGACCGTCAGGGAGCCCATAGCACAACAGCTGCGTCAAGACCTATCCGGATTAGGCGTAGCACATGCCAATGTAGATATCGACATAACTCCCCTATCCGATTTCGCAGAGTCGGGAGCCGATAATATCCGCTTTATGTTTGCTGCCAACCTCAACCAATCGTTGCGTCCGGTAAGCGAAGTGGCCAGCGGAGGTGAGATATCGCGATTGATGCTATGTATCAAGGCTCTGATAGCCTCGAGTAACGGTCTGCCGACCATCATCTTTGACGAGATAGATACCGGTGTGAGTGGCAGCATAGCATCCCGTATGGGGCAAATCATGCAACAGATGGCTCAGTCGCGTCAGATAATAGCCATCACACACCTGCCGCAAATAGCAGCCAGCGGACAAGCCCATTACCGCGTGTATAAGGCAGACTCAGCACAACGCACAGAGACACATATCGAACCATTAGACGCTGAACAACGCGTACAAGAGATAGCCGGTATGCTAGCCGGAGACAATATCACGCCTGCCGCTTTGGATGCCGCACGCACGTTACTGAACGATAAACAATAAGCGCTTATGTACCCGTTAGCAGAAAGACTTCGTCCCAAGACATTAGACCAATATATAGGCCAACAACACCTAGTAGGTCCGGGAGCAGTATTGCGTCAGATGATTGACTCCGGCAACCTGTCCAGTTTTATTTTGTGGGGACCTCCGGGTGTTGGCAAGACGACCCTTGCCCGCATCATAGCCCATCATCTGCAACGACCGTTCTATACGTTAAGCGCCATCACCAGTGGGGTGAAAGAAGTGCGCGACGTAATAGATAAAGCCAAACGCGAGGCACAAATCAATAGCGGCTTATTTGCGGCTACAGCCGACAGACGCGCCCCTATCCTATTCATCGACGAGATACATCGTTTCTCCAAATCGCAACAAGACAGTCTGTTGGGCGCCGTAGAAGACGGCACAGTCACCCTAATAGGTGCCACGACCGAGAATCCGAGTTTTGAAGTTATCAATCCTTTGCTCTCGCGTTGTCAAGTATATGTCTTACAACCCTTAGGACGCGACGACCTATTGGAACTGCTCCATCGGGCTGTGACGGATGACGAAGAGATACGACAATACAAAGTAGAGATTCGCGAGACAGAAGCGTTGTTACGCTATTCGGGAGGAGATGCCCGTAAGTTGCTCAACATATTGGAACTGTTGGCCAATGCGGCCTCCGCATCCGGCGGAGACAAGACTATTGTAATAGATAACGAGACGGTTACACAACGGTTACAGCAGAATCCTGTAGCCTACGACAAGGATGGCGAGTTGCATTACGACATCATCTCAGCCTTTATCAAGTCAGTTAGAGGCAGCGATCCGGATGCGGCACTATATTGGTTAGCACGTATGGTGGCAGCAGGCGAAGATCCTAAATTTATAGCCCGTCGGTTGGTTATCTCAGCAAGTGAGGATATCGGCTTGGCCAATCCCAATGCCATGTTGGTAGCCAACGCGTGCTTCGATACGCTCACAAAGATAGGTTGGCCCGAAGGACGTATACCCTTGGCCTTAGCCACAGTTTACCTGGCGACCTCTCAGAAGTCGAATAGTGCCTACCTGGCTATTGACGAGGCTTTAGCCTCCGTAGAGAAGACCGGTAACCTACCCGTTCCCTTGCATCTGCGGAATGCCCCCACCTCGCTAATGAAAGATTTAGGCTATAGCGAAGGCTATCAATATGCTCACGACTTCCCCAATCATTTCGTCAAGCAGCAGTTCATGCCGGACGCATTACAAGGCACTACGTTTTGGCACCCGCAAGGTAGCCCGCAAGAACAACGTATAGCCGAATGGATGAACCATCTATGGAAAGACGATAAGAAAGAATGAACGGCATATATATCCATATCCCCTTCTGTAAGTCGCGATGTCTGTATTGCGATTTCTACTCCACCACCCTGTTGGAGTTACGAGGGAAATATGTAGATGCCTTATTGCAAGAATGGCAGACTACGCCTTGTGTCGATATAGCTGATTCGGTTAGTACGGTATATGTGGGCGGTGGCACGCCTTCACAACTGGAGATAGACGATTTGCGTCGTTTGATGCAACCTATTCTTCAGGTGGCACAAGTAGATGCAGAGATAACTATTGAAGTCAACCCCGGCGATATGACGGAAAAATATGCCAAGGGATTACGGGAGATTGGATTCAATCGGTTGAGTATGGGGGTACAATCGTTCCACGATTCGCTACTGACCACGATAGGCAGACGTCATAATTCCCAGCAAGCACAACACGCTATTCGGATAGCCCAGGAGGCCGGCTTCAACAATATATCCATCGACCTGATGTATGGTCTGCCGGGACAAACACTCGCGATGCTCAAGGATGATATAGCAACTGCGCTAAAGAGCGACATACAGCATATCTCGACTTATTGTCTGAGCTATGAAGACGGCACACCTCTGACCCGCTTGCGCGACCAAGGACAAGTGCAGGAGCAGGATGACGAGACGTTGAATGAGATGTATGACACCCTGTGCGAGATATTGGAAGAAAACGGGTGGAAACATTACGAAGTGAGTAATTTTACGAAAGACAACCACGCTTCGCGGCACAATTCATCCTATTGGACAAACGTGCCATATATAGGATTAGGAGCTGGAGCACACTCGTTTGACGGAAAGAAGAGGTGGTGGAACAAGCCGGATATAGAGGCGTATATACAAGGTGCTGCGCAACACATGTTCCCACGAGAGGAAGAGATATTGAGTGCAGAGCAACAACGGGAAGAAGCTATTATGTTGGGATTGAGAACGAGTGAAGGCGTAAAGAAGAAGTGGGTAAAAGGGAAAGAGAAAGAAGTAGAGAAATGGATAGCAAGCGGTCATCTGCGCTATACCGAAAGCGGCAACATTGCCGCTACGCAGCAAGGATGGCACCTATTGAACACGATAATTGTAGATGTATTATGAATAAGGACAAAAAGAAATTTTTAGGATGGTTTTGGGGCATTTTCTTAGGAGGATGCGCCTTTCTGGTAATGCTATTTTGGATGATTAGTCGAGGATGGCTGGGTTATCTGCCTCCATTGGAAGAATTGCAGAATCCGAAAAACAGATATGCCAGCGAGATTTTCTCCTCTGATATGCAGTCGCTGGGACGCTATTACCGTCAAGAGAACCGCGTAGGTGTACAATATGCCGACCTAAGTCCATATCTGGTAAATGCTTTGGTAGCAACAGAAGATGCTCGCTATTACACGCATACGGGAGTAGATTTCAAATCCTTCTTCCGCGCATTACTGAAAATGGGGCGCGCAGGTGGCGGTTCGACCATTACGCAGCAATTGGCCAAGCAGTTATGGTCACCACGTGCCAATAACATCTTTGAACGCGCCATGCAAAAGCCTATCGAATGGGTGATAGCCACGCAGTTGGAGAGGCTGTATTCCAAAGATGAGATATTGGTGATGTATCTGAATCAGTTTGACTTCCTTTATAATGCAGTAGGCGTCAAATCGGCGGCACAGGTGTATTTCTCGACCAATCCGACGGATATTAAGATAGAAGAAGCTGCTACGTTGATAGGTATGTGTAAGAACCCGGCCTACTACAACCCTATTCGTAAGCCGGAGCGCACGACACTACGTAGGAATACGGTATTGCATCAAATGTGCAAATACGATTTTATTACCAAAGCCGAACGCGATTCGTTACAAGCCTTGCCTCTGGTATTGCACTATCGTTCGGTAGACCACAAACAAGGTCTAGCTCCTTATTTCCGCGAATACCTACGGCAAATATTGACCGCCCGTGAGCCCAAGGAAAGCAATTACTTCGAATGGAACAAATACCAATATGCTATCGATCGTCGGCAATGGGATGAGAATCCGCTATATGGTTTTTGCAACAAGAATACCAAGCCCGACGGTACGACATATGACCTGTATCACGATGGCTTGCGTATCTATACCACCATCGATTCACGCATGCAACAATGCGCAGAAGAGGCCGTACATGAGCATATGACGGACCTGCAAGCACGCTTCTTTAAGGAAAAGCGAAAGAAGAAATATGCACCCTTCTCGCGCGACCTGACGACGGAAGAGATAGACGGTATCATGACACGCGCCATGCGTCAGTCAGACCGTTACAGAGCCTGCAAGAAGAACGGCATGAGCGAGAAAGACATTAGGACCCTATTCGATACCCCAACCGAGATGCGTATCTTCACCTACGATGGCATGATAGATACGACATTGTCGCCCATGGATTCGATACGATGGAACAAGTATTACCTAAGATGCGGTATGATGTCTATCGATCCGCATAATGGTCATGTAAAAGCCTATGTAGGTGGACCCGACTTTGCTCATTTCCAATACGATATGGTTAATATGGGTCGTCGTCAGGTTGGTTCTACTGTCAAGCCCTATCTCTATACCTTGGCTATGGACGAAGGTATGTGGCCGTGCGATAAGACCATCAACGACAGCGTGACCCTAATAGACGGTAATGGTGTATCTTGGACACCACGCGACGAGCATACTAAGAATCAAGGAGATACGGTAACACTCAACTGGGGTCTTCAACAATCAAGCAACTGGATATCCGCCTACCTCATGTCGCTCTTCACTCCGGAACAGATGGTACGTCTAATGCGTTCGTTCGGCATAGAAGGACAAATAGATCCGGTAGTCAGTCTATGTCTTGGTCCCTGCGAAGTTAGCGTCAAGGAGATGACGGATGCATACACGACATTTGTCAACAAAGGTATTCGTACAGAACCGCTATATGTCACTCGTATTGAGGACAATAACGGAAACATATTGGCTACTTTTACCCCTCGCACACATGAAGTCATAAGTGCCACCACATCGTACAAGATGATTTATATGCTGCGTAATGTTGTAGACCACGGAACAGGTGTGCGTCTGCGCTTCCGGTACAAGATTAACGCTCCTATCGGCGGAAAGACCGGCACAACGCAAAACAACTCAGACGGTTGGTTTGTTGGCTTTACGCCATCGTTGGTGAACGGATGTTGGGTCGGCGGCGAAGATCGTGCCGTACACTTCGATTCGATGGCCGAAGGTCAAGGTGCCTCCATGGCCTTGCCTATCTTTGCGCTATACATGCAAAAGATATACGCCATACCTGATTTAGGATACCGACCGGATGAACAATTCGATGTCCCAGAATGGTTTGACGCGGAAGCCGGATGTAAATAAATGAAAGGAAAGATACGTCATATCGCTCTTGTGCTATCCTTGCTGGTGATCAGTATACTAAGGATATCTGCACAACTCAATACAGACCGCATTACAGCAATAGGTCGTAATGCGTTGTATTTTGATGACTATGTATTGTCGATACAATACTTCAACCAGGTCATCAAGCTCAAGCCCTATTTGGCCGAGCCATATCTATTGCGTGCAATAGCCAAGATACAGTTGAGTGACTATTATGGTGGTTTGAAAGATTTGGATGCCGCTATTGAGCGTAATCCCTTCCACCCGGGCGCCTACTACACGCGCGGATTTGTGGAACGTCAATTGGGACAATATGCCCAAGCGGAAAAAGATTTCTCCTTAGCTCTTCACCATGCTCCGGAGAACAAGACGTACCTGCTCCTTCGGGCCGATGTGAGAGCTCAGATGGATAGTTTTCGCTTGGCTCAAGAAGACTTGGATTACCTCTTGCGTCGCGATCCGCAGTCATCCTCGGTACATTTCGAAAAAGGCGTCGTATGTTTGCATAGTAAGGATACTGCAGAGGCGATAGCCAGTTTTCGTACCGCTACGGACTTAGACCCGCGCAATACAGGCAATTGGTCGGCGTTAGGCATGGCCTACCTGATGGGCGCTCAAGAAGATGAAGCCTTAGATGCTCTAACACATGCCATCGATTTAGGCAGCAAATGGGCCGGAGACTATATGAACCGCGGTATAGTGTATTATCGGCGACACAACTATCGCGGCGCATTAAGCGATTATGACCGAGCTGTAGCATTAGAACCCAATAATGCGCAGACCTATTTCAACCGCGGCGTGATGCGCCAAGAAGTCGGCGACTTGAATAATGCTCTGGAAGACCTGAATCGTGCCATCGAATTGGAACCGGATAAGACAGAGATGCTATATCATCGTGCTGTAGTATTGATGGAGTTGCGCCAATGGCAAGAAGCAATAGATGATTTTGATGCTCTCATCGCACGCTATCCGTATTTCTTGCCGTCTTATTATCTGTCGGCTCAAGCCCATATGTCGCTCGGACATAAGAAAGAAGCTTTCTCGCTACGCCAGACCGCGTCGCAACTAGAGGAAAAGAAAGACAGTATAGAACAAGCAGCAGCCCAACAACCGCAGACAGATATTCAATTAGCCGAGGCTCAGCCGCAAAAGCGCAATCACAGGAAGGAGTTCTCCACTCGTGCAGCACAGAACCAAGAAGAGTCCGGTTCGGAAGACAATAAATATGCCTCTGAAGCGCGTGGCGCGGTACAAAAACGGCACGCCGACGTGATTAACGAGCCGAATATCGCCCTGAGTTATTATTCGCAGCAGCAGCCTTTGAGACGCACAAATTATTTCCACTACACGGTGGATCAATATAATCGCTTACGGCTGTTGCCCTCTCCTCTGCGGTTTACGGTACAGGAGACCACCCTAACGGCAGAGATGGTCAGTCTGCATTTTGACCAAATAGCGCGTTTGTCCACCTTAATTGACAATTACGAAGGCCGCTTCACGTTCTCAAATTCCGGCGAATCTGCTCAACATGGAGCTGCACTCTATTTAGCCCGTGCTATTGAGTTTGCCCTGGTACAAGATTACACTTCTGCAACCGACGATTGCACTAAGGCAATCCTTTTGGAGCCCAAACTCTACTTCGCCTATTTTCTGCGCGCCAATTGGAGATATAAGCAATTAGAATACCTGCGCTCAACAGGACAAGTTACCGCAGATAATAGTATAGGTCGTACACGTACTGGGACTAAGTATGAGATGGATGTAGAGATTATGCTCCGCGACTATGATTATGTCATCACTCATCAACCGGATTTCTCGTTTGCCTATTATAACAAGGCCAATATGCTATGCAGTCAAAAAGAATATCAGTCGGCTATCCAGCATTACACAAAAGCAATAGAAGTGGATAATGACTTTGCCGAAGCTTGGTTTAATCGCGGATTGACACGTATCTTCATAGGCGAGACAGAAGATGGTATTCAAGACTTGAGCAAAGCCGGAGAATTGGGAATCTATCAAGCATATAATTTAATTACGCGTTTTCAATAAGGAGATATGCAACGATTGTACACATTGGTTCTATTGACGGTGGCCATTCTATCCGCGCATGGTCAGTTGCTCTATGAGATTAGCGGTAACAACACGCACGCACGCTCTTACTTATTGGCAACCAATCGATTGGCAGACCAACAGTTTATTGATACCATTCCCAATGTATTCAAGGCTTTTGCAGCCTGCGACAAGGTAATAAACGAATTTACCATGCAAGATTACGAGGCTATCCGTGCCTTGCGACAAGCCTCTATATTGCCCGACTCCATCAAATTGTCGAATTTCTATACGGATGAAGAGTACCAACAAATAGATGAGGCCTTACAAATCACCTTAGGCATGGGATTGGATAAACTATGCCGCATGAAGCCTTCCTACCTAACTGAGATGTACCGAACAGAATTGTGTAAGCGTTGGTTGGCCTATGATGACACGCGGTCGATGGAATCATTCTTTGAAATAGTAGCACAAGAGAAGGGCATTCCTATATACGGGCTGGATAATATCGGCGAGACTATGTATATGCTATTTGACCGTGAGCCCTTTGAGCATCAATGTAAAGATCTGAAAAAGGTAATTGATTATCCGGAAAACGAGATACGACAGGAACGGACACTACTGAGCATGTACTATGCCGGACGATTAACAGATATAGCCTATCAGGTAGAAGGACCAGACAATACCACTTCCCTATCCTATTCGGATTACAAGGTGTATTGTCAACGCAATAAGGAATGGGTAAAACGCCTAACACCCTACCTGAAAGAAGGTAAGGCATTTATTACCCTCAATGCATTATACTTAGGAGGAGATAAGGGATTGATAGCCGGATTAAAAGAAGCCGGTTATAAGGTCAGGCCGGCCAACAGAGCCATAAAAATACGCAAATAGCTGGCGTTGCTAAGAGCAAGCTATCAAAACGATCTAATACGCCTCCATGCCCGGGAAGGAATCGACCGGAGTCTTTCACGCCTATCGTGCGCTTCATCAAACTCTCCACCAAATCGCCCAATGTGCCGGCAACAGAGGCTATAGCGGACACAGCTAAAGCCAACCAGCAGGGCTTTATCCAACCCAGATAATAGAACACGACACCGGCCAGCAAGGTAAACAAGACACCTCCGCATAAGCCCTCCCAACTCTTAGCAGGGCTGACACGAGGAAACATCTTATGATTGCCCCCCTTGCGTTTGCCCATCAAACTGCCGATAATATATGCTCCGGCATCGTTAATCCATATAGCTATAAACAGCGCCAAGAGCACATAGGGACTTTTGGCTCCGATATAATTCATTAGAGCAAACGGTAAAGCAATCATTATTTGGCTTTGCATGAGCAATCCCCAATTGGCGATAGGATTTTCAGCTTTTAGGAACAATTCTGCTACTACAGCTATCATCAATAGCACGCCATAAGCGGCCAGCAAACAAGGCAAACATTCACAGGCTACGCCACCACAAAGACACCAAAAGATAGCAAATAGGCATCCTGCGGCTATAATGCTGATGATTTGTTGAAAAACAGAAGCCTGTTGCAAGGTCATAAACTCACGGACAGCTAACATAGCGATAAGTCCGAAAACAAGCGCAAAAGAAATCGGATGAACCAGCACAGCAGACACAATAACAGCCACATAAACGACAGATGAAAGCGTACGAGTAACAAAATTATTCATTTTTCTGTTAATTTTTTTGCAAAAGTACTAAAAAAAAAGTAACTTTGCAAATTATTTCAATAAAAAGTACTAACTACACATAAAATTATTGGAAAATATGCTTAAATATATCGAACAATCGCTAATGGATCCTGAAGAAAAAATAATGGTGGATGCTATCCTATCCTTTATCCCCGAACAAGACCGCTCGAAGATTACTACTGACGATGTACTCTTTGTCTTAGATGCCATGGATGACTATTTGGAAGATAAGGGATTACTGGAATATGATGAAGCGACAGGAGAAGCAATATACTTGGACGGGGATGTAGATGAGACAGAGCAACTAAACTATGTTTTAGCTGCTGCTAAAGACGATCAACGGACTCTTACAGGAGAACAAATCCAACTGATTATGGAAGGCGAAAAAGAGTACGGGATACAAGAAGGATACTATGAAGAGTGTGATTAAAATACTCAGTTGTCTATCAATGAAGGCATTGTATGCCTTGGCGGACTATTTTCTGTATCCGCTCCTCTTTTATGTCGTTCGCTATCGGCGTAAGCTTTGCTACCGCAATATGCGTACAGCATTTCCGGATTGGTCAGAGCAACAGATTCGCGAATTGCAAAAACGTTTCTATCACCATTTTGTAGATGTAATAGTAGAGATAGTACGCAGTTATCGAGCATCAGAGGAAGAGATGCAAAACTATATCCAGTTCCCCAACATAGCAGAAATAGAACGATGGACAATAGCCAATGGCGGATTGTTCTTTATGCTCGGGCATATGGGCAATTGGGAGTTTACAGCTGACGTACAACATCGTTTTCTGAATCCTGATATTCAGCACTATAATGTATATCGTCGTCAACGGAATGCATCAGCAGATAGTGTTATGCTACACATTCGCGAAAAACGCAGCGGAGAGGGTTCTTGCTTGGAGAAAAACATGCTATTGAGGCATCTTATCCGCATACGCCAAACGGGTAAACCATATACATTGGGGTTAATTGCAGATCAAAAGCCATCTCCCAAGAATCAACATTATTGGACAAATTTTCTGCATCATGATACCTCATTCTTAGATGGAGGAGAAGTTCTATCCCGCAAATTCGGAGCTGCAGTTGGTTATGTACATATTACTAAACCTCAACGAGGACAATATATAGCCAGAGTAGATTTGATTACCGATCGTCCCAATGAGCAAGAAGCAAACTATATTACCGAGCAATTTGCCCGTCGATTGGAAGCTAATATCCTAGAGCAACCTGAATTATGGTTGTGGACGCACAATAGATGGAAATGGTCACGAGATTCGAAATAAATTTATGCGTTGTAGTGTTGTTATATTGAATTGGAATGGAGAAGAGATGCTCAAACGCTATCTCCCATCCGTTGTGCAATACACTTCGATAGAGGGCGTAGAAATAGTAGTAGCCGATAATGGTTCAACCGACAATAGCAAGCAGGTAGTAAAAGATTTTCCCGTCAAATGGCTATCATTAGGCCGCAATTATGGTTTTGCCGAAGGCTATAACCGCGCGTTGGAAAGCATTGACAGTCAATACGTCGTGCTACTCAACTCGGATGTAGAGGTGACGAATAACTGGCTCAATCCCTTGCTGCAATATTTAGACGAGAATGAAGATATAGCTGCCGTTCAACCTAAGATTCTTAGTTGGACGCGTAAGGAATACTTTGAACATGCCGGAGCTGCTGGAGGAATGATGGATCGTTTAGGCTATCCTTATTGTCGAGGGCGTATTCTCAGTTCAGTAGAGAAAGACCAACATCAATATGATTCGATCTGCTCTGTATTTTGGACCTCAGGTGCGTGCATGTGCGTGCGCACGAATATATATAAGGAAATGGGAGGCTTAGACAACGATTTCTTTGCCCATATGGAAGAGATAGACTTATGTTGGCGTATGCAATGTAGGGGTTATCGTCTAGCATGTGTTCCTTCCGGTGTCGTTTATCACTTGGGAGGCGGTATGCTCAACTACGATTCACCGCGCAAGACTTATCTCAATTTCCGCAATTGCCTGTTGATGCTATATAAGAATCTTCCATCTAATCGTTTATGGAAGGTTTTAATTAGCCGTTTCTTCTTGGACTATTTAGCAGCATGTCATCTATTATTAACTGGGCATATCCGTAATGCTTGGGCTGTAGTACAAGCGAGATATGCCTTTTGGAAGATGCGCTCTTCGTTCCGTAATCGCAGAAAAGAAAACATAGAAAAAGCAATCGTCCCCTATCCGGAAACGATTGCTGATCGCAGTATTATCTTTGACTACTATTTTACAAGGTCTTAGCCACCTCAATAGTCTCAAAGGTCTCAATAACGTCACCTTCCACGATATCGTTAAAGGATTTCAGGCTTATACCACATTCTTGGTTCAAGCCAATTTCCTTAATATCATCCTTACCATGTTTGAGACTTAACAAGTCCCCAGTATGGATGACGATACCATCACGAATGACGCGACATTTATTGGTACGCTTAGCCTTTCCTTCGCGAACAATACATCCGGCAATGGTACCAACCTTAGAGATATGGAAGGTTTGCAGCACCTCCAAAGTTGCTGTAACTTCTTCCTTAATATCCGGCGACAACATACCGGCCATGGCAGATTTCAGTTCCTCTATCGCATCGTAAATAATACTATAGATGCGAATGTCCACTTCCTCTGCATCAGCCATCTTACGAGCCGTAGCCGTAGGACGGACATTAAAGCCCACGATAATAGCATTGGATGCAGCTGCCAACAGGATATCAGAATCCGAAATAGCTCCGACTGCTCCATGAATGACATTGACTTGGATATTCTCGGTAGACAACTTAATCAGCGAATCGGTCAATGCTTCAACTGAGCCATCCACATCACCCTTAACGATGATGTTGATTTCCTTAAAGTCACCAATAGCCAGACGGCGTCCGATTTCATCCAGACCAAGGTGCTTCTTGGTACGAATGGATTGCTCACGCTGCAATTGTTCACGTTTATTGGCAATCTCGCGTGCTTCCTGCTCCGTCGGCAAGACGTTAAACTCATCACCAGCCTGAGGAGCGCCATTGAGACCAAGGATAAGACAAGGTTCGCCGGGCAGAGCCTGTTGAATCTTTTGACCACGCTCATTGAACATAGCTTTAATCTTACCATGATACGTACCGGCTAAGACGATATCGCCCATATGCAAGGTTCCATCACTCACCAATACGGTAGCCACATATCCACGTCCTTTATCCAATGAAGACTCGATGATCGAGCCTTTGGCTCTGCGTTTGGGATTGGCCTTCAGTTCCAGCATATCTGCCTCCAAAAGCACCTTCTCCAACAATTCGAATACGCCATCACCTTTCTTGGCCGAGATATCCTGACTTTGATACTGTCCGCCCCAATCCTCGACTAAGATATTCATATTGGACAACTGTTCCTTAATCTTATCAGGATTAGCTCCCGGTTTATCGCATTTATTAATAGCGAATATCATGGGGACACCGGCCGCTTGAGCATGGTTAATAGCTTCGACAGTTTGCGGCATTACTGCATCATCCGCAGCCACAATAATAATAGCAATATCCGTCACTTTTGCTCCACGCGCACGCATAGCAGTAAATGCTTCGTGTCCGGGAGTATCCAAGAAGGTTATATGTCGGCCATTCTTGAGCTGAACATTATAAGCGCCAATGTGCTGAGTAATACCTCCGGCCTCACCGGCAATAACATTCGTATTACGAATGTGGTCCAAAAGCGAGGTCTTACCATGGTCTACGTGTCCCATTACGGTAACAATAGGACAACGTTCTGTCATATCGCTATCATCCAGTTCTTCGTCCGCATTAATCTCCTCGGTCACATGTGCGGATACATATTCTGTAGTATATCCGAATTCCTCAGCGACCAAGTTGATTGTTTCAGCATCCAGACGTTGGTTGATACTAACCATAACACCCAACATCATACACGTACCGATAACTTTATTAACCGGAACATTCATCATGGTAGCCAGGTCGTTAGCTGTAACAAACTCAGTGAGCTTCAGCACTGTACTTTGTGCTTGTTCCTCAGCACGTTCTTCGGCACGTTTTTCACGCTCCAATTCACGACGTTCGCGTTTATGCTTACTGGTAGCGGTTTTGCCCTTTTGACCCTGTAAGCGATTGAGTGTTTCTTTTATCTGGCGTTGTACTTCCTCATCATCAATCTCGACTTTGAAGCCTTTCTTTTCTTTCTTCTTCCCGCCTTTTTGATTGCGAGCATCATTGATGTCAACGCGTCCCTGATGAATACGTTCACGTTTGCGTTTCTCTCCATCACCGCTTTGCTGCTGTCCACCGGCAACATTATTGGGCGTGTTATTTGCGGATTGACTCTTACGTTGTTGTTCACGTTCTATGCGCTCACGCTTTTTCTCCTCCTTACTTTTCTTGGTAGGATGAGTAGCTTGATTTAGAGAACTAAGATCAATCTTACCGACCACCTTCAACCCTCCGGAAGCTTGATCAACTTCTTTTTGCGGTTCATTCGGAACCACTGCCTGATTATTGGGCTGTTCAATCGGTTGCTTTACTTCCACTTGAGCCGGCTCAGCGGATTCGACAAACGGCTTGGGTTCGGTCGTTACTTCCGACTCTGCGGCCTTAGATGTAGGTTGTACCTTCTTTTCTTCTTGGGCCGCCACCTGTTTAGGAGTCGGTTTCGGCTCCAAATCGATAGTACCTACCACCTTGGGTTTAGGTATCTCCGTCGGGATATGCGTCGGCTTAGGTTGTTCAATACTAACAGAGGTGGGCATTTCTCGCTCTTGACGAGCCAGAGCCTGTCTTTCTGCTTCTAATTTCAAGGCCATGTCCTTGTTAAATTCCTTGGCCAGAAGCAGATACAGGTCGTCATCGATACGCGTATTCGGATCGGTGGCGATTTCATGACCCTGCTTTGCACAGAATTCTACGGCGGTGGACATGCCGATATTGAGTTCCTTACAAGCTTTAATGAGTTTGATTGCCATAAAAATATCAATAAATAGTGTGTATCAAATTAATTGTTATCGAATTCCTCTGCCAAGACCTTAAGAACATTATCAATGGTTTCTTCTTCCAGGTCAGTACCCTTGAGTAATTCCTCTTTAGGAGTTCCCAACACGGCTTTAGCAGTATCCAATCCCATTGCCTTAAAGGCATCCAATACCCATTGATCGATTTCATCGTTAAATTCATCCAAGTAGATATCTTCAATATCCTGCTCATCCATTTCGCGATAAACATCGATTTGGTAGCCGGTAAGCATGCAAGCCAATTTAATATTGAAACCGCCCTTACCGATAGCCAGGCTAACCTCATCCGGTTTGAGATATACATCTGCTTTCTTTTCCTCCTCATTGATATTCATCGAACTAATCTTAGCCGGGGCCAAAGCGCGCTGAATATACAGATTAATATTGGAGGTATAATTGATGACATCAATATTTTCATTACGCAGTTCGCGTACGATGCCATGAATACGAGCGCCCTTAATACCCACGCAAGCACCTACCGGATCGATACGATCGTCGAAACTCTCCACAGCGACCTTAGCGCGTTCACCTGGAATACGTGCAATATTCTTAATCGCAATTAGGCCATCATGCACCTCGGGGACCTCTTGTTCAAACAGACGCTGCAAGAACAACGGGCTGGTACGAGAAAGAATAATCTTGGGATTTTGGTTTTTGTTATCTACCTGTACGACAACGGCGCGTACAGTATCGCCCTTACGGTAATAATCCGTAGGTATTTGATTCTGCTTAGGCAAGTACAATTCATTGCCGTCCTCATCCAATAACAGCATTTCTTTCTTCCACACCTGATATAATTCACCACTTACCACCTGGCCCAACATCTCAGAGTAACGCAGATAGAGGTTTTCCTTTTGCAGCTCTAAGATTTTGGATGCCAGCGTTTGGCGCAGGTTCAAAATCATTCGACGGCCGAAAGACGAGAAATTAACCTTGTCGGTTACTTCCTCTCCGATTTCCGCCTCATCATCGATTTTCAGAGCCTCGCTCAATTCGATTTGGGTCTCAGGATTGGCCACATCGCCATCCTCCATAACGAGACGATTGCGATAAATCTCCAAATCACCTTTGTCCGGGTTGATAATTACATCATAGTTAGCATCCGAACCGTACATCTTAGCGATAACGTTACGGAAAGAATCCTCTAAAACATTAATGAATGTTTGACGATCAATGTTTTTTAACTCTTTAAATTCCGAAAAAATGTCAATCAAGTTGATTGATTCTTGCGATTTTGCCATTGTATATATTTGTTTATATTTTCTACACTTTTAAATTGTAAATGGTTTGCTTCACTTCATCATAGCGGAAGATACGCGTTTGGTCCGCATCAACAGTAAATGTATCCTCGTCAACAGAAACCAATTGACCACTATATCTTTTTCCGTCCCAATCGGTAACCACCACGTTGTGTCCAAGATTCTTCTGATATTGAATCTTGCTCTTAAACGGGGCTGTAAGGCTTACGCTACCCACCTCCAAAGAATAATCCAGCGCACCATCCTGATAATGATCCAATTTGTCCACCAAATAGCGGTTCAGGTCAGCGCAGAAATCCACATCCACTACTCCGAGACGATCGACCTCGACTAAAATTCGCATCTGCTTGTCTATTTCCAGCGTTTGCAAGCTATAGTCCGTATCCTTAAGATACTCATTAGTCCATTTTTCGAGTTCTTGTTGCAACATACATTTAGCATTAAAATACTTCTATTCGTATGAACTGAGGGAACCTTTTCGGGTCCCCTCATTCAAATCCGCTGCAAAGGTACAACAAAAAATTCACATATGCAAATTTTTCTGCAACTTTTTTCAAACAATAGAATAAATTCTATATTTTGCGTTACATTTAACCTTAGATAGTATCAATAAAATACTTTTGTTTGCGGTTAAAGAGTGAGATGCCGATAAAAAGGATAATCAACATACATACCATGCTATACCCTAAGGCATGCCATGAAAATTCTCCCGCCCCATAAGCTCCATATTTAAAGGTCTCGATAAGAGCCGTCATGGGATTAAAGAGCATAATCTTATGCAATGTAGGATTAGTAACGTAACTTAGCGGATAGACAATCGGCGTAGCATACATCCACAAGGACACAAAGACGCCGAAAAAGTTCGTCAAGTCACGGTATTTCGTTGTTAAAGAAGAAACGATTAATCCTAAGCCCAAGGCAAGTCCCTGAATGGTCATCATAACTATCGGAAAAAGCAACAAATAGATTGTTGGACGAAGTGGTACACCCTTCAGGACAAAGAGCAGATACACCATTATGAACGTCCCCAACTGTAAAGAGAAGCGGAACAATTTGGAGCAAATAACAGATACCGGTGAGACTAATCGAGGAAAATACACCTTGCCAAATAACGATGCATTGGTTTGAAAAGTAGATGAGGCCGCAGTCAGACACTCAGCAAAATATTCCCATAAGCATATACCGCTCAAGTAGAATACCGGCTGCGGGATATCATCTGTGGGTATACCGGCAATTCGACCAAATACCACAATATACATAAACATTGAGAATAGCGGCGATATAAAATACCACCCCATTCCAAAAATGGTTTGCTTAAATTGTACCGTTATGTCGCGTTTAATAAAGAGCCAAATCAGGTACTTCTTCTGCCACAATTCCTTCAGCCCAAGTCCTTTAGCGAAACTCTTAGGTGAAATCTCAGTTGTCCAATATGAATCTTGAATTTTCTTCATCTATACCGTATCCATAAAGGATTTTTGAACCTTATTAAAGAGCATTAAACCAAAGACAAGCAAGATAAAAGTAAACACCGCACTATATGCCAACCATATCCAAGAAAACTGACCTTGTCCTAACAAAGAGAACTTAATCGCTTCCATGACCGGAGTAACCGGATTAAGCGACATAGCAAGATGCAGTTTCTCATTGGTTACCATGCTAAGAGGATAGATAACCGGCGTAATGTATACCCATAATGAGATTATCTTAGCCAACATGATTTGCAAATCCCGATATTTCGTCGTCATTGATGAGAAAATCATACCAAAGCCCACCGCCATCAACGCAAGTAAGAGAATAAGTGGCGGGAATAAGACAAGTTGCCAATGAATGACTAACTCGGTACCAATAGCATAATAGTAGATATAAAATGCAGCAAAGATGGCCAATTGAATAGCAAATGACAACAAGTTAGTCGTAACAGCCACCAGCGGCATAATAATACGGGGGAAATAGACCTTACCGAAAATATCGGCATTCGTTACAAACGAATTGGAAGTTGCACTCAAACAACTGGAGAAATACCCCCAGACAGAGATGCCCAACAAGTAGAACAAGATAGGAGGAACTCCATCTGTAGGGATATTGGCTATTCCGCCGAAAACCGTAACGTAGACAATAACGGACAAAACGGGCGTAATAATGAACCATAATGGTCCAAGAATAGTTTGTTTATATGCCACACGGAAAGCACGCTCCACAAAGAGCATAAACATATCCCGATAGCGCCACAACTCCGTCCAATCGACAGCAAGCAGTTTGTCCTTCGGTGTAATCGTTAAATCCCAATGTTCAGCTGTTTCTTTCATCAATATCTAACCAATGAGCGTGCAAAATTACAAAAAATATTACAGATGTGCAAAGAAATATACTAAAAAAATTATTATTGCATGATTTCTGCCAGTGGAATCGTGACAAACGGGCGCTCATTCATTCGAGGATGCGGAAGCGTTAACTCGGGCGTCGAGATTATGATTTCTCCACCTCTGGCGTCCAGCCCTTGTAACAAGTCAATATCTATCGTACGATCAGTATATAGCAATTGGCCATTGTCGGAAACGGAAGTCTTAGACGTACGTCCCAAGGCTCGTTCAATGTCCTGCGTTTGTTTCAACAATTCATGCGGAGACAATGCTGTTTGTATGGCAACACAAATATTTACATACTCATGATCGGAATCATATCCCCACGATGCGGAATAGTATGGTTTAGAAGTGCGGAGAATAGTTCCGCAGTATTGATTCAGCATTTCACATGCGCGTTGGACATTTGCCTCACGATTGCCCAAATTAGATCCTATGGATAGATAGAATTTGATGACCGCCAATTTATATCTCCACAATAGTCAAGCCCGCCCCCCCGCGATCCGGGTCACCATCATGGAAGTCAATGATTCGATTGCGTCGTTTCAAAGGGGCGAGATAATCACGTGTGAGTTGTTTGAGTGCTCCTGTACCTGTGCCATGCAGAATCGTCACCGTCCCTGCCGCTACCATAATCGCATTATCCATATAAGCGATTAGTTGCTCCAATGCCTCATCTGCTCGCATACCACGTAAATCGAGTTCTCGATTAAAAGATAATTTAGCCTTACGAATAGTATTGGCTATGTTCGGCTGAGTAGATGGTAACGATTGGGTTACCGCTTTAAGGTCACGGAAATCACGCAGCAAGCGAGGTTTCTTTACTCCGGAGACTTCTCCGGCTTCCTTTTGAATGGGTGCAGGTAAAGTTTTCGTAGAGACCTTTTGTTTCAAGTTCTCCACTTTTTCCCGAGCGCGTTTTGTTTTTTCCTTGTCTGCCTTTGCCTCTTTGATTTCCCGAATAGTTCGTTCGATAGTAGCATTGGATTGGCGAAGCAATTCTGCTGCTTGGTTTTCAGCGTCAGCTATGATTTCCTTACGCTTAGCCTTTAGTCCGGCGATCTCTTTTTCATAATGAGCAATCCGCTCCTCCAGATGTTTTTCGCGAAGACGAATATTTTGACGCTTATGCTCCCAGTATCGGCGATCGCGAGCAATATCCTGGAGTTGACGGTCATAATCAATATGATCTGAACCTACCAATTGGCGAGCGTCAGCTATGATTTGTTCCGGCAAGCCTATCTGACGCGCAATTTCAATAGCAAATGATGATCCGGCTTGCCCGACAGATAATTCAAATAGCGGGCGCAAGGCTCCTCGATCATACAACATAGCGCCATTCATCATGCCTTGGGTTTGTTCTGCCAGATGTTTCAGATTTGCGTAGTGCGTTGTTACCAAGCCGATGGCTTGTCTGTCATTTAAGGTAGATAAGATGGCCTCCGCAATAGCACCTCCAATCAAAGGTTCAGTACCCGATCCGAATTCATCAATCAAGAACAATGTCCGCGGGTCAGCATAACGCAAGAAGAATTTCATATTGCGCAAGTGAGATGAATAGGTAGACAGGTCATCAGCTATTGATTGCTCGTCACCTATATCTATCATTAGATGCTCAAAGACCCCTGCGCGAGAAGATTCATCCATAGGTACCAATAAACCACATTGCAGCATATATTGCGTTAAAGCCACTGTCTTCAAGCATACGGATTTACCACCGGCATTGGGGCCGCTTATAACTAAGATACGCGACGTATGCTCAGCCCTATTTAGGGAGAGACTCATGGGGACAACTTGCCTGTTTTCTTGAATGAAGCGCAAGAGGAGGACTGCATGTCTGACCGTTCTCCAATCGAGTATAGGTGCATTATGAATCTCCGGAGCCAAAGCATTCAACGTTATAGCCAACAAAGCTTTAGCGCGTACGAAATCCACATAGCCCAAGAAAGATTCCACACTCAAGATATCCGGAATAGATGGGCGTAAGGCAGCAGTTACTTCCATTAAGATGCGAACGCGTTCGCGATGTTCTTCTGCTTCCAATGCACGAATATGATTATTGGCCTCGACCACGGCAGCCGGTTCGATAAACAGCGTCTTACCGGTAGCTGATTCGTCATGAACGATACCATTAAACTTACGACGTACGGCAGGAGGAATCGGTAACACCAAGCGTCCCTCCCGCAGTGTAGGAGCGACATCTTTGTCCAATATGCCTTCTGCTTGTGCTTGACGCAGAATAGAATGAATTGCTCGAGAAACAGAACCTTGAGCGCGTGACAAATCCCCACGTATGCGCGCCAACTCGGGAGAAGCATTATCTCGCAGCCGACCAAAGGGATCAAGGATACGCTCGATCGCAGCCACAATATCGGATAGAGGACGGTATGTGACCGACAGAGCGGCTTCCGGATTGTGATGAGGTAGTTTCACCAAGGCGGGGAAACGCTCTTCGTCCAAATGAAGGAAGAAATGCTCCAATGCGCCGGCATAAGACAGAGATTGACGCAATAGATGTAATTCATTTTCATCCAGAAACAAACCGTCTATTTGTATGCGCTTTATAGCCTCACAAATATCATGAATTTCTCCACGCGGGAACTCCAGAGATGCATCACGTAGCACAGACTTCATTTGCTCCGTTTCAGATAAGAGATAACGGATAGCGTCTGCATCCGTCATAAAATGCATCTTACTCACCCATTCACGCCCCAGCGATGAAGTGCACAGCCCGGTCAACCGTTCACGGATAACAGGGAAATCTATTTTGTGCTCAATATTGTCCGGATAAGTCATAAGAACCGAATCTCCTTTACCACATTCCCTCCTACTCTCTCGTTCAATTTCTGGAGAATAGTGTAGCGGCATTCAAACAATTGGCTTCTCAAGGCTGCCGATTTGATTTTGACACGCAGAAAGCCATCCTTCATCTCAATTTCCCGAGTCATACGTGCTGTAGCTGCACCCATTACCAGAGGCCAAGCTTCGACGACTTGCCGTTCGAGCAAAGGTTGCTCCAAACCATTTTGCCGGAGATAATCAACTAATATATCCGCTAAGGCTTGTGCCATATAATCAGCGTAAACGCAATTGTTGACGTGTCTTTAACGGTATATTTTCCGGAATACCATTCAGTTGATATATCGAACGCATCTTAATACCAAACTTTTGAGCGATAGACCAAGCCGTATCTCCCTGACGAACATAATAGTAGGCATGCTTGCGATCGGCTTTTGATTTTTTAGGATATAGGTAAACGCGATTACCTTTCTCCAAATCTCGTCCATCCGTCGCATCATTAAAGCGGCGTAAGGCTGACTCGGACATATTCAACTGATAACTAAGGGTAGCGAAAGACTCTCCCTCTTCGGCTACGATATACCGAACGCCATTCTGCTTGCCGGATCGATGTTCGTAATACATACTCACCTCTTCCATGGCAGCTTTTTCACTGAAATCAGGCAAGTTATTTAAGTCGATGGTATCTGAAGATAGAATCGTATCTACGACAGCCGGAGAGGATACGTTCGTCGCCGGTAAGTCGGCAGGGGCATCAGCAACCAGATTGGCCAAACCATAGTCTTCAATAATTTTAATCAGTTTGGCCGGATATTTAGGATCGGTAGCATAGCCACAACGTGACAGTCCTTCTGCCCATCCCTTATAATCCGAGAGAGGAAGTTCGAATAACGATTCATAGCGTTTCCGCTTTAAGAAAAGCGAATGATCCCGATAAGAATCCTGGGGTTTACTATACTTACGGAAGCACTCCTGTAAACGATCGTCATCATGCCTATAGGTTGCCCCGGCCCATTCGGATGTACATTTGATGCCAAAGTGATTATTGGCATATACAGCCAGTTCGCTACGTCCGGCACCGGACTCCAACAAGCCTTGAGCGAGCGTTATAGAAGCCGGTATCTGGTATTTCGTTTGTTGTTCAAGAGCGATAGTACGATACTGTGCGATATAGTCCAAATAGACTTGTTGCTGCTGTGCCACAAGGACATCAAAACACATTGCCAAAAGGACAATAAACAAGTATTTTCTCATATTCATTTCATTTTGGGCGCAAAAGTACTAAAATTTTTTGATATTTCCAAAAAAAGAAGTAACTTTGCACCGAAAAACCATCAATAATATGAAAAAGATTGTCTTTAGCAGCCTTATTTTGCTCGTTATGCTGAGTCTTATTTCGTGTGAACAAGACCAAGTGACACGAAGCAAATCGTACCAATACACGGTCTTCAAAGAGCATTGGAATTATACAGATTATACTGATCCGGACGGTCGTCCGTATGCCAGCAATTTCTTTTATGCTACCCTTAACGTACCTGAGTTATCGCAAGATATTGCCGACAAGGGATTGGTACAGGTCTATCGCGTCATAGATGATGTTCAACATCTATTGCCTATGGTTCGGCATATGGAAGAACTGACCGATACGGCCAATATGGTCTATAATTTCTATACCGAGACCATTAACTTTTGTTACGGCACAGGGTGGATAGAGATTGATTTGACTCAATCAGACTTTTTCTACGAAGATCATATCACCTATACGCCTGATGCGATGTTATTCCGCGTGGTTTTGACTCGTTAATGACAGATTTCATAGCACAACATCGTAGAGATGATGTTTCCGCATTAGCTCTGGCTCGCCATCGATACGCATCCCTGTCTGACGAAGATTTTCGTTGGGCATTGCAACAGATTGACGGTTGGCAACGTACAGAGCATAAATTGCCGGAGATAGCACAAAATGGCGAATGGTGGTATCCGGTAAGAGTGAGTTGCGAACAATGTTCGTCAGAGGCAGCTGCCAAATATAAGGCGGAAGTATTGAGAAATATGCACCTGCCATCCGGCAGTATACTGGCAGATTTGACCGGCGGGTTCGGTATCGACACGTGGTATATGCATAAACAGATTTCTCGAACTGAATATATCGAACGCGATGCCGAACTATGCCGTATTGCGGCTCACAATTTTGGTGCAGACATTTCTATTCATCATAGCGATGCGATAAGCTACCTAACATCACACCCCACTCCGGATGTTCTATATATTGATCCGGCCAGACGAAATACTAACGGCAATAAAGTATTCTTGATAGAAGATTGCGAGCCGGATATGACTCAAATACTTCCTCTTATTCCCGCGAGCACCATCATTATGCTGAAGCTCAGTCCCATGTTGGATATCAGTGCCGCTATAAACACTTTAGGAGGAATATGGCAGACACATGTTGTAGCGATTAATAATGAAGTAAAAGAAGTTTTATTGGTGCGCCACCCTAATCCCGGCACAACCATTACTGCCGTAGATTTAAAACAGACTATATCGTTTTCTTTTTCCCGTACAAAAGAAGCCTCCGCTCAGCCTCAATATGCTAATCTTGATGATTTGGCTCCGGATAAACTCCACTATCTCTACGAGCCCAATGTCGCCCTATTAAAAGCCGGAGCATATAATTTACTTTCTGAACGCTATGGGGTTCATAAACTGGCTCCCAATACGCATTTATATGCATCTGCCCAGCAGGTTGTAGATTTTCCGGGGAAGACATTTGTTATTCGGGAAATTGGTTTGCGTTTACAAGCATTTAAAGGCATGCGCGTCAATGTTATCACGCGCAACTATCCTATGCGCGCAGACCAATTGCGGGCGTCGGCACGATTGTCAGATGGCGGCGAACAATATATAATAGGTACGCGCGTTGGCCAGACACCGATATTGCTCTTGGCAGATAGATTGGCATAAAATCTCCCGCATAGTTGGCAGAAACACTATTGTAGTATGACAAAATGGCAGAAGCTGTACTTTGGCACAGCATTTGTCATATTGTTGGTGATTTGTTTTGAAATTAATTAAATACAATACAACTATGAGTAAAATTATCGGTATTGACTTAGGAACAACTAATTCCTGTGTCGCAGTTATGGAAGGCAATGAGCCTATCGTTATTACCAACAGCGAGGGTAAGCGTACAACTCCTTCGGTAGTTGGTTTTGTAGAAGGTGGCGAGCGCAAAGTAGGCGATCCTGCAAAGCGTCAAGCCATTACCAACCCCACTAAGACGGTTAACTCCATTAAGCGTTTTATGGGTGAGACTTATGATCGTTTAGGAAGTGAGATTGCGCGTGTTCCGTATAAAGTAGTCAAAGGCGACAATAATACGCCTCGCGTAGATATTGACGGACGTCTTTACACGCCACAAGAGATCTCTGCTATTATTCTTCAAAAGATGAAGAAAACCGCTGAGGATTATCTTGGCACAGAGGTGACAGAAGCTGTAATTACTGTTCCTGCCTACTTCAATGACAGTCAGCGTCAGGCTACTAAGGAAGCCGGTGAGATTGCCGGTCTTAACGTACGCCGTATCGTCAACGAGCCTACAGCAGCCGCCCTGGCTTACGGCCTGGACAAGAGTAACAAGGATATGAAGATTGTGGTCTTCGACTGCGGTGGCGGTACCCACGATGTATCGGTTCTCGAACTGGGTGACGGTGTGTTTGAAGTAAAGGCTACCGATGGTGATACCCACCTGGGTGGTGATGACTTCGACCATCGTATTATCGACTGGCTCGTTCAGGAGTTCAAGAACGAGAACGGCGGTGCCGACCTGAGCAAAGATCCTATGGCCATGCAGCGCTTGAAAGAGGCTGCCGAGAAGGCTAAGATTGAGCTGTCGAACACCACCTCCACGGAGATTAACCTGCCGTATATCATGCCGGTGAACGGTGTGCCCGCCCACTTGGTAAAGACGCTGACCCGTGCTAAGTTTGAGCAACTCATCGACGACCTCATTCAAAAGACTATCGCTCCCTGCCGTACGGCTTTGCAGAACGCCGGTTTGACGACTTCGGATATCGACGAGATTATCCTCGTAGGTGGTTCGACCCGTATCCCCGCTATCCAGGCAGCAGTGGAGAAGTTCTTCGGTAAGGCTCCGTCCAAGGGCGTTAACCCCGACGAAGTGGTAGCCGTAGGTGCAGCCATCCAAGGCGGTGTATTGACGGGTGAGGTAAAAGATGTCCTTTTGTTGGATGTTACGCCTCTGAGCCTCGGTATCGAGACGATGGGTGGCGTGATGACCAAGATGATTGAGGCCAACACCACTATCCCAACCAAGAAGCAAGAGGTATTTACCACCGCTGTAGATAACCAGCCTTCGGTAGAAATCAAGGTGCTGCAAGGTGAACGTCCTATGGCTGCTCAGAACAAGCAGATCGGTATCTTCCACCTCGATGGTATCATGCCCGCACGTCGTGGTGAACCTCAGATTGAAGTGACCTTCGATATCGACGCCAACGGTATCCTCAATGTTACCGCCAAGGATAAAGCCACCGGTAAGGAGCAAAAGATTCGTATCGAAGCTTCCAGCGGCTTGAGCGAAGATGAGATTAAGCGCATGAAAGCCGAAGCCGAGGCTAATGCCGAAGCCGATAAGAAGGCTAAGGAGCAAGCTGACAAACTCAACAAAGCTGACGCTACCATCTTCCAAACCGAGAAGCAGTTAGCCGAGTTTGGCGATAAGATTCCTGCCGACAAGAAAGCTCCTATCGAGGCAGCTCTTAAGAACCTCAAAGAGGCGTACGAGAAACGCAATGCCGACGACTGCGAGAAGTACAACAACGAGCTGATGACCGCTTTCCAAGCCGCCAGTGCTGAGATGTACGCTGCCCAACAAGCCGCTCAAGGCCAACAAGGTCCAACTTCTAACAGCTCGCAGAGCGGTCCAACGTCTAACAATGACAATGGTCAACCATCCGCCGAAGACGTTGAGTTCGAAGAAGTAAAATAAAACTCTTCTGCCCTTGTGGCTAAATATTTGCGACCGACTTCAAAGCCGGTCGCATTTTTTATTGGAGATTTTTCGTTGCACATCATCTCTACTGCATATATTTCTTTCCGTCACGGATGACGATGCCGTGGTAGGTGTCGTTGACCTGGCGGCCTAAGATTTACTTCACAAAAACTACCGGAACGATGAGACTGCTGCGTACGGGTTTCCCGCTTTTCTTGGCTGGTTCTTTGAACTTAGGCATCTTGTCCAGCACGCGTTGTGCGGCAAAAGCGTCAATCTTCTCCGAACCGCTACTGCGAGTCACTTCGGGGTGAGAGATAGAACCGTCTTTCTCGATAATAAATCTTACCGGAACCATCACGCGCTCTCTATCAAAGTCGGGATCTACGTCGCCCATCTTTTTAGCCAGCAGGTTCATCATTTCCTGGTCGGTACAACTCTTTACAGCCGCTTCGTCCACAAACTGATAGACCGGTTCTTCTTCGTTTATCTCAGCTACCTCGGCGGCGGGTGCCTCTGCGGTTACTTCTTCAGAGGCGGCAGTCTCCTCGATAGCCACTTCTTCTGTGGCCGTTTCTTCGGCTATGGCATCCGGTTCCTGTACTAAGTCTTCGGCTGCGGGCTCAACGTCGATATTTTCCGCTTCGCTGACGGCTACCGTTTCTTGTTCTTCTGCCGCTTGGTCGGCTGCGGGCTTACTGTTGCATGCGAATAGCACCATGCTGCATGCTGCTAACGCGAGATAGAGAGTTTTTTTCATGAGTGTAGTATGGCTTTGGTTATTCGCTGCAAAGGTACAACAAATTTTTCAAATTTGCAAGTTTTTAGACGAAAAATGTAATCTATGCTTGCATAAGTGGATATTTTTCGACTAAAAGCTTGTAGTTTGCACAAAAGTGCGAACGTACTTTTGAGGTGGACGCGCAAGCGGTCGGTGCCTTCGAAGGTACACATATTTTTTGACACACGCAAATTTTCTGCATTTTTTTCACGATTTTTAGATAGATTTGCAACTACGGTACTATTGCCGGAACTAAAATATTAAAATTCGTGAAAACAAATGACACAGATGAAAGAGCCCTGCGTCTTGCTAAGCGTAATGCTCTCATTAAACAAATCTTCACCGAACTAACCATCCGCGAAAACATGTCCTTCATGGAAGCCTACGAGGCTGTGGGGTATGTTTTTTACCTATCAGCCGATCATGTGCAGAAAATTTTGCGCACTCACTATCAAAGCCAAGCACAAAACTTTTGCATTATGGCAAAGAAAAAGAAAAGAACCAAAAGTAAAAGAAAAAAAGTTGGTGGTGGTAGAGTATATACTATGCCCCTAAATCCCCAAGCGGGTCTTTACCACCACCACCTTTTTTAAGATTGTTATCATGATTACTTTTATTAACATTTGGGCGCTTCTCTACGAACACGGAGCAAGCAGCAAGAAAAAACACGGTACACGCCTGTTTTGGGACACTCTTACTCCTGAAGAGCAAGAACGAGCCTTTTCTAATATCTCCCGCAAACTACAAGCAGGTGAATTTGTACACTACGATCCCATTCGTGCTATCAAAGAGAATCTCCGCACCACCTCTCGCGACCAACCGCAACCAGAGTGGCTACGTGGGGATGAAAAAGACCTCGATATTGTACAAGTCCACATCGGGGACGCGTACAAACTCTGCACCCGCGAGACGATGACTATGTTTAACCTCCAGTACGTTATGGACTGGAATTAAGAATTCAAAAACAAAATTATGGCAAGAGTAGAATTAGCACCCTTTATCAAAAGTATATCGGGCAAAGTAGGAAATTTAGAGTTTAGGACGTTGCGCAGCGGCAAGGTAGTAGTACACAGTAGGCGAATGCGCGAAGTGACCGAGAGGCGAGTGATGACACGTAAAAGAGATAGGGAATAAAGCGGGTAAAGAGTCGGTAAAGAGTCGTTTATGTCGTACGAAAGGAGGTAAGCCATGCAACGCATCAGAAAGGACGAAATAGTACAAAGATTGGAAACCATTCTGGAAACAGAAGTGGGGAAAGAGGGGCTAAATACGCTCATCTACGGATGGTTGAAAATGCGTAGATATGGCGAGAAATATAGGGAAGTGATTTGGCACCGGAAATGGCTATATATTACCGAAGTGCAGGATTTATCGGAGTATGCAGGGTATGATTTGAGCATTTCCGAAGCGTAATTCGGAGAACGAGGCTGCAGATTTGGCGGTCTCGTTTTTTATCTATACCTTTGCACTCGCATTCGGCAAGGAGGTCGCATAGGTTCATAGCGCCGGCTAAATGAACAGGCGACACCTGCCTCCGCTCTTCGCTCCACAACGAGTTGTGTCGCGAGGTTGTGAGACCGAATCCAAGCGATCTATGTTTTACTTAAACCCCTCCCGCGCCTTAGGGGTAATCATTAGGCGCAAGAAAAGAATGGGAAAAGTAAGTTATGCACCCGGTATTCAGTATGTAAAAGGTTCGTTGGCTAAGCCGAAGAAAGTGGATGGTCACAAGCATGGCGACTATCTGATTGGCACTCACCGCGAGGCGCCGACCACGTCGAACGATTGTACTCGTCTGTACATCCGCAAGGTTGACACCTACGAACGCACCAAACCCTTCACCGCAGAAGACCTGGCTCGCCAGTTGCGCTTCAAGACCGTCGGTGCGGCTGTCGCTGCTCGTATGAAAGACCCGGCTAAGATGATCACCGACCAGGCCGCCTTCAACGCTCAGACGACCTACAAGACGATGAAGTCTTACCTGTGGGCACTGGAGAAAGCGAGCTATGATCAGCAACTTGGAAATTAAAAATTAAGAATTAAGAATTAATTTCCTATGAATGCGAATAGTAAGAGTGCGATATTGCGGTTCGTATTGGGTCTGATAGAGCTGATACTGAACATCGGTAAGAAACACGCCGACAAGCACCTCGAATAACAACGAAAGCCGGCTTCGTGCCGGCTTTCTGTATCCAAAAGAGCAGTAACAATTACAAGTTCTGGCCTGTTATGGTGTATGATTGGCCGTTTCGAGAGATGACGATGCGGCCATCAATTATCTGCTTATTACAGACGCCTTCCGTTATCGTTAATACCGACTCAATAGCAGTACTTTCACCATTCTTAGGTCCAAAGCCACCACGAGCATTTGCTCTACGGAACGTAGTCTCAGGCAGCAAATCTTTACGATTCAGTTCCTCGCCAGTCATAATGGCGCAGTTGCCGTTAGGAAACTCTACCAAGTATATAGCATCCTCAGCCACCGGCAAGGCCAATACCTGCTTAGCATCGTTGGCAGCCGTAGCAGCCCAGTTGCCGAGAGTATATTCCATCGTATATTTTGCAGCTTGTTCAGCGCTCAGGATTGTATTCATCTCTTTCGTCTCCTCGCCCAAGATAAAGGTTACGATATTGCTGGCAGGAGATACCACATTGCCATTATTATCGACAGAGTTATACTCGCCGAAGCACTCAGGAAGAGCATTCATTGCGCCTATTGTCCAACGTGCAACTCGCTCTTTCGGTTTTTCGGACTCCTTAGTCATCACGATGATACCATTACTATCATCCAATACGGTATTGAGGAATACTGTCTTTGGAGCGTTATTCCAGCTTCGGCCGAAACTGATAACAGGCTTAGTACCTTGAATGCCCTCGGCATAGCGTACGCGGCATGATTCGAACACGTAACCCTTGTCTGATTTGTCGGCATTGCTGGCTGTAATATAATCGGCACCGCCATTACCTCCTTTGTAACGTTGTTCGCAAATCAAATCAGTATTTTTGAAGTACACATTACCATCGCCGCAGATATAATCCACCGTACCGTGAATCTCACAATTCTCAAAATACTTAGTACCACCTATCAGGTTGCTGTAATAGGTATCCTGGTGAGAAATCATTCGAACATTCTTGCAGATAGTCTTCTTACCCTGATCCCAAAGACATACGGCTCGGCCATCATCATTGTGATAATAATCCAAGTCGTTTTGCAGCGTCAAGTCTTGGAAGTAGGTATTTTGTACATCTTTGGTAATCTTCAGGGTAGCAGTCGTATTGATTTGCTCGATGAGATAACTGGGAGCGTTGCGGATAATCGTCTTCTCCATTGATTGTCCTATAATGGAAATATTATTCGCATTAATCTCAGTTAGTACGGTCTCGCCCATATCATAATAACCATTGGGCAGGAAGATCTTTGCATTTCCTTCCGCATTGGCTTGCGCCAGCGTCATAAGGAAAGCTGCTGCGTCATTAGCGGGAACGATATAATAACCGGTTTTTTCGTCCTTCTGCGGGAAGTCCTGTACATTATATACGACCACTTTGTGGATGTATTGCTTGTTATGAAGAAGGATTGTTAAGCGAGTCGCTCTATCGTACGGCCATTCTACCACAAACTCCTTACCGTCCGGCGTAACATCTTTCTCCACCGTGAAACTAACTCCCGGCCATTCTTCGTTAGACGCCATTTCGATAGTTCCGTTCTCCGAATATGTACAAGCAGTAATAACGACAATAGCCTTGCCTGCCACACTCACATTGATGATACCTTTTATGTCACCCAGATTATCAAACATCGACTCATTACCGGTAAAATACCAGCCGTGGGTAGCATCGTGGAATTCACCGCCGTGCACCTCTACCGTCTCGTGATCCTCGGGATAGAAGGTCTGGTCAGCAAAGTTATAGGTCTGCACACTACCTACAGTAGCGGTTTCCAGCGGAGTCACCTTAGCTTGGATGGTCGTGTTACCGCTGATGATATCGCCAATCTTCGCTTTCTTGTTACTCGTATAGAACCACCCACGGAAGAAACACTGGTCACAGAATTCCGGCAGGACACTGACCTCGGGGAGAATACCTAATGTAGCTCCTTCGTAGGTATCAATACGATTGAGTTCGTTACCATTTTGGTCTTTGAAGATAACCTGACACGGCGTAATATCTGCTGCTTCTGCAAAGAAATACGGTACGTAGGTCTGGCTGCCGAACTCGAAGGTGAGTATTCCGGCTTCGCCCAAATAGTAATACGGTACGAATTGATTGTAGTTGGGCTTTTGTTCGCCACATAAAGCCTTATTGCTGATGGTAGCATAGTACTCACCGTCCTTTTTAACCGTGATGTCCGTTTGGCTATGTTGGCAAGCTCCAATGGTGAACTTAACGGTTCCATCTACCGGAACGGTGATTGTTCCGCCTTGTACGCCATGCTGAGGGCCATTGTACGTAGGACAATTAACGCTTACGCCCTCGGGCAGTACTCCACTCTCGGGCTGCGGAACAGAATACGGATTGTCACGGAATTCGATTTTGAAATCCACAAAGGAGCGCACTACATCTTCTTTGAAATTAATATATTGCAGCACCGATTCCACATCTGTACCACGTGTGATGTAGATATTTTGCTGCTCAGCCGTCAAATCGATGGTTTTAATACCATATTCCTTAATCTTTTGTGTCGAACCGATTAGTGTCATGCCCGCTGTAGTAGCCGGTTTATCGGCCAGCGTTCCCGGCCAGGTATACACATTCACGCAAGCGTCTTTAGCCGTCTTACGGTCTCCATAGCCGAGGCGTAATTTACCTGCTACGGCTTCTTTGCGGAAATAAGCATAGCCGGAGCTATTCAATTTAATACCATTCAGGTTGTTGGTTCCGCTGGTGTGTTTAACACCATCGTCTACCTTGGATTCATAATACAAGCCGTTATCGGGATTACTTGACGGTGCTTTTTCCGTATAGTCCCACAATAAGTCATTACCAGCCCAAGCGCCTACAGAAGATAAACAGAGCGCGAGCAAAAGATGAAGATGTTTCATAGTAGTATGATTTATTTAATATTCCGTCCGGTTAAGTCAAACATTTGGCCGTCACGCACGATGATGATGCGACCGTCGAGCAGCAGTTTGTAGCACTTCTTATCGCCCTCGAACGTAGACAGGTCAGCAATATTGGCCACAAAGTCGGGCAAGTCAACCTTCGTACTGGTGAAGATTTTCAGTTCGCCGGGTAGCACATTAGCCGAACCGGATACCGTTGCGCCGGTATAATAGTCGTACCATGTTCCGGAAGGCAGGGTTGCCGCCTTAGCCGAAGAGGCGCTGAAGTTAGCTGCTACGAAGACATCATTGCCCCATTGGATAGTACGCAGATAGAGACCGCTACCGAGCGAAGATTTGGTTGGATTGCCGGCAAATACTTCCGGCATGATGCGCGTACGCAGTTGAATAGCCTGTCCGAGTTTCTTATAAGCCTTCATACGAATACCGTCGATAGCGAACCAACCTTGCTCTTCGGGACGAAGTTTTTCCTTCATCTTGACTTCGTACGATACAGAAGGTGTAGCTATAGAAGCGCCATAGGCTTTGACACCATCAGAGCCCCAAATACCTTCTTTATTTTGGAACTTACTGTTGTCGAAGCCAAGTTCAGCAAAATGATAGAACATCTGCGGGCCATTGAGCAAGCATTGGAAGCCCACCACAGCCGGTATACGTGCTACGCGTACGGCTTCGTCGGATTTCATAACGCCATCACCCCATTGTTTTGCCTTAAAGAAGCAGCGCTCCTCGTCGTGCGATTCGCAATAGGACACATAGCCATCATTATTGGCAGGGTTCAGATTGTCATTATCCTTCATCCAGCCCATAGCCATTTGTTGGAAAGGTTCACAGGTATTAGCCCAGCAAAGCATACCGTCGTTCACCAGTTTCGGGCATTCCACATGGGCGCTATCACCCCAATGCTCCAAAATAAAGTATGCGCCATAAGGCTGAATAGCTTTGGTATAGTAGTCTTTGAGGTTGTCGTATGCGTTGTATTTCTTACCGCACAAGCCATGGCTGAGGTCCATACGATAGCCATCGACCTTGTATTCCTCAATCCAATATTTGAGGGCGCGGATAAACATATTGTGAGCAGGAGCAAAGTCATGGTTCCAATCCTCATAGACATTATCGGGGTGAGGAGCATTGACGTTGAACCAAGGATTGAATTTGAGGTCTTTTCCGTAGGGATAGAGTTTATTCATAGGATTGAGACCTGTAGCATGGTTGAAGACCATATCCAAAACCACGGCGATACCGCGCTTGTGGCATTCGTCAATCAAGACCTTCAATTTTTCAGGGTTACCATAGGCTTTATCTACCGCAAAATAGTGGTTCGGTGAGTAGCCCCAGTTCTCGTTGCCGTCAAACTCGGTAATAGGCATCAGTTCGAGACAGTTGATACCGAGGTTTTGGTAGTAATCCAGGCGTTCGAGCATACCCTGCCAACTTCTGGCATGCGTATGGTCGCGTACCCAAGCCTCGTAGATGACAAGGTTGTTCTTATCGGGGCGTTGGAAGTTGAGTGTTTCTTGAGACCACTCAAATTTCGGTTTGCCGGGCTGGATAACCGTTACATAGTCACCATCCGCGCCCGAGAGAGGATAACCAATCAAATCGGGATCCAGGGTACGAGGTTCGTAAGCGTCATCGGAATGAATCAGTTTCTCGGAGAAGAGGTCGCTAATCTGCACTTTGACGCCATCTGCGCGAACTACTACGTATTGGAAACGGTATTCCTGACCGGGAGTCAATCCGTTGAGGGTAATCCAGAAATAGTTGCCATCACGCTTGAGTTGGTAATCGTTGCTGAGCATCCAGTTGGTCATATCGCCCAAGAGGAAGACGTGCTGGGCGGGTACCAATTCCGAAGGATCGTTGGCCGTCTTGCAGGCCGCAGCAAAGGTACAGAGGGTGACAGACGTACCATCTGCGCCATAATAGATACCCATATCAACGCCACTGGGGCGAGCCTGCGACTGCGCCGGCTCCGGAGTGAAGCCATCCCAGATGTCATCAGGAACGTCTTGTCCGATATAAACGAGGATGTCACCATTGTTAACCCTTTTACCTTGTTTGGAGGCGCTGCCATTACCATCGTGGAAGACCATGACTAAAGCTGTAATATCAGTAGAAGGAGGACAGCCGAACCATTCGTACAGATTGGGGATGGTCAATTGCCATTTATTCTCGACCTTGGTCCACTTGGGCTCGTTCTTCGTACCCCACCCGTTTTCGAGTTTAATATACTTCCAGTCGTGTATGTCCTTCGAGTCGGCAGTAATCAATCCTATATGCGAATAGCATTCGGTAGCGGAAACCATACCTCCGTTACCTTTAGTAGGATCAAATGTCAGGACGACCTCGCCGGTATATCCCTTAGGAATGGGCGAAGGAGAAGGAGTTACTTGCGCTGTTGCGCACACTACAGCCAGCATTACCAGCACGGCCATTGAGAGAAATTTCTTCATGGTAATAATTATTAATAATCAAATTTGGGTGCAAATGTACAAAAAATATTTGATATATACAAACAAAAAGAGGATTTGCAAGCATTTTTTGTTAAAAATATCACTTCCTCACAAAAAAATGCGGGCCTCCCGCAAGGAAGGCCCACAAATTGGGATTTGTTCGGTATGGAACCAAACTATTTGTTCAGCAACTTAACGTACTACAGCACCCTGAGCGTTGTAGAGAACGCCATCGCGGAGGATGTAGAGTTGGTTGTTGCGGATGAACTTCGTTACGCTGATGTTCTCGTCGTTGATATTCTCCCAACCGGTAGTAGAACCATTGTTGTCAATGAAGATTTGAACATCCTCCTGACCCGTTGCATAAGCAGAGATGATTGCGCTGCCAGTATTGTAACGGATGGTATTACGTTTCGAGTTGGTATCAACATTGACGATAACGGTAGCTGCAGGATTAACCGTGATGGTCCAGTAAGCCAAATCGTTATCTGTCGGGATGGTCTCCACGGTCTTGAGGTAGTTGGAGTTGGAAGTACCAGCTACGAGGTAACCGTAAGAAGTGTACATCGTGTAACCCTTAGCCACCTTACCAAGTGTGATAACAGTAGCGTTGGTGGGCAAGGAAGCAATAGCGTTGTTGGCTACCACTACAGGAGCATTAGCCTTGAAGTTATTGTTCTGCTTGTCACCCATCGTTACGGAGTCACCACCAACGATGATCATCTTAGCGCCATCTACGAGTTGCTTAACATCGGTCAAGCGATAGTAGGTAACAGCACTAACGGTCAGTGCGCAAGTAGCGGTGTAGCCACCTTCAACGGTAGTAACCGTGATAGTAGCATTACCGGCAGCAACAGCGGTAACCAAACCATTCTCGTCAACGGTAGCTACGTTCTCATCAGAAGAACCCCACGTTACGTCTTTTACAGTAGCCTCAGCCGGAGCAACGGTAGCAGTCAGTTGCAGGGTCTCAAGAGCATTGAGAGTAGCCTCGGTCTTATCAAGAGCAACGCCGGTTACAGCTACGTCTTTGTAAACCTTGTACATAGCAGCACCCTTACCGGATGTGAATACGTACAAATACGAAGCGTAGTCGTTGATCTTCTCTACCTTAGAGAAGTTAGCGTACGAGTTGTTGGAGGCAGCCTTATTGTCTACGAAGTAGAATACGGAGTTACCGTCCTTGTCTACCAAGAATTGCTCAGCGTCGAGGTTACGAATCGAGAACTCAGAGCTGTGGATTGTACCAACCTTGTAAGCAGCCAGGTTTTGACCGGCAACTTGGAAGAAGGCAGCACCGAGGTCATTATTCACCACGTTCTTGAGGCTGAGAGTAGCAACCTCTGTACCATTGTATTTCTGCATAGCCGAACCACGAGCGTGCGAAACGAAGGTCATATCGGCATTGAGAGCATAAACTTGCGAGGGCGAAGCACCCTTAGTAACAGCGGCGTTGATAGCCTTAACCTCTACCAAAGCACCGTTAGCAATCTTAGCATACTGGATTTGCGTAGCACCACTGGTATAGTAAGCTACCATACCACCGGCCTCGGAGAAGAAGTCACCAAAGGCAGTAATCTGGTCGCAACGTCCGTTCTGCGGCAGAGCGTTAGCACCCGTGAGGTCGATATAAACAGGAGTGGTAGTACCATTCTTGATGATATAGAGACCGGTTACGCTATTCGGGAAGTTGGTTCCAACAGCGATATTACCGGCATCATCAATAGCGATACCTGTACCAATCTTGAGCGAATCGGCAGCAGCATTGAATTCGATAGCGGCGTTAGCATCCTCACCGTCTTTGGTGAATACGCGAACTTTCTGAGCTTTCTTGTCGGTTACATAGAACTTACCATTCCAGCCCATACCGTTACGGCAGTCGCCGATATCAGCCAAGGTAGTCGGGATAGCGAGCTCCCAAACTTTCTCTACATTGATAGCCTTGTAGAGCGGTTCGGGTACGGTTACCTTGCAGGTAGCGGTATAGCCGCCATCTACGGTAGTAACGGTAATTGTAGCAACACCAACGGTGTCTGCCTTGATATTACCTTCTTGGTCAACAGAAACAGCCTTGCTGCTGCTTTCCCATGTAACAGCCTTGTTAGTAGCATCTTCCGGAGCAACGGTAGCAATCAGCTTAGCCACAGCGCCCAACTCGAGAGTCATTGAAGCCTCGTTCAGGGTAACGCCGGTAACAGCACCGGCAGCAGCGGTAATGCGATAAACTACAGAAGCCTCGAGAGCGCTCTCCTCAGAGATAACGGTAATCTTAACGATGCCCGGCATAACGGGAGTTACGAGACCGTCAACAACGGTTGCGATAGCCTCGTTCTCGGTGTACCAAGTAACGTTCTTATTAGCAGCAGTCTCAGGATTGTAGGTTACTACGAGTTGATCGGTAGCAGGCATTACGAGGTCAACGGTGTCTTGCTTATTGAGAGCGATGCTCAACAGAGCTGTAGCCGTCGGAGTCATCTTAGCATATACGGTCAAGTTGTCCTTCGGGCCAACCTTAGCGATAGGATTGGTGTACTCAGCATCGGTATACCAGCCTCCGTATTCGTAGTTCTTACGATACATCTTGGGCAGCGTGTACTCTTCGGTGATAACCTCCGGCAGAGTGTACGAATAGCCCCAGAATGATTTCCATTCTTCGGTATCGATACCGCAGAGCGCAAAGTCAGCCGACTTGGGCCAACCGGTGCGTTGGGTATTCATGAAGAAGGCGTTAACGCTATAACGCATGAACGAAGCGTTCGTGCTCGGGATTGTCAGTTGAGGATCTGCACCGGCATTGTTTTGACGAATGGTGATGGTGTCGCAATAGTCGAGCAACCAACCCCATTTAGCCTTCATGGCAGCGTCAGCGAAGAAGGTAAGGTCTAATTTAGCGCCCTTAGAAGGCATACCATCGGTAACAGCCGTGAAGGTAGAGAGAACACCCCAGTCAGAGGTCTGGTTGTAGAAGGTGTTGTAATCCTCGTTGAGGTTCTTGTACATAGCGTCCTTATCGGCAGCATACATCGGGTTCGGGAATGCGAACGGAGCAACAAACTCTACCTTGTAAACCAAGCGGTTCCAGTTAGCTTTCAGCGAGCAGTCAGCCATGACTTTCTCAACCTTTTCAGCGCCATTGAACCAGCCAAGGAACTCATGGTCAGCCTTAACCACGATAGGCATAGCCGACTCAGCAGTCATCGTTGCGGGCAACTCATAGTAGTAACCGGCAGCGTTCATAGCAGGCGAGTAAGCAGCTACCTGACCAGCCTCAGCGAAGTTAGCCGACTTGGGCCAGCCGGTGCGTTGTCCTTCCGTGAAGAAGGCAGCAGCAGCATAACGCCAAGCAGCACTGGTGCAGTTGTCATCCAAAGCAGAAGCACCCTCTTGAGTAGCGGAGAACTCTTGGATATAAGTCTTGAGCCAACCCCACTTCTCGGGCATATCCACCATAGCCTTGCAGGTCAACAGTTTCACGCAGATACCGCTGGGAGCAGCCAGAGGCTCATCGAGAGCCTTGTACTCAGCCAGAGTCATAGCATCGGTAACACCATTGTCCACCATGAATTGAGCGAACATGTCAGCCTTGTCAGCAAATACCAATTGACCACCGTCGAGGTCCCAAGTTACATTGTAAGCTTGCGGAGCAACAGGAGCTTTCTTCACGATTTGAGCAGTTTGAGCAGGAACGATAATCTCGTTCTTGTCGGTAGGCATGCTATAAACAATCAGCTTGTTAGCGGTGTTGTTGTTGTAGTTAGCACCACCTGTAGCCAAGAGGTTACCGGCATAGTCGAATGCCAGAGTACCCATAGCACCATAAGCGGTCTCATATTTGGTCTTGAAGGTCAATGCAGGAACATCCTCGGTCCAAGTAACTTCATAGAGCAGGATATTACCGCTACCATCCACGATAGCCAATTCGCTGAGATCTCTCGAAACAGCGCAGCCGCCACCGAGCGAGCCGGTCAAGTCAGCTGTAGCACCTTCGGGCAGAGCCACAAATGTTTGTTCACCCTGCTTGTTGTAGAACTGCAGAGAACGAGCAACAGAGGTATTCTGACCGGCAGCACGGCTGCAAGAGAAGAATACACCATGCTCGTTAGCGTTGATGACAAACATCTGAGCGGCGTTAGCCAACAGCGGATAGGTCATCGTAGGAGCTTTGTCCCAAGTACGCAACAGCGAACCGTCGGCTTGACCGATTTGGTAAACGTTTACGCCATGAGCATACAACTTAACATCACCTACTTCAGCAACATCTTCGTTGATCGCGTAGAGGATAGTGTTAGCACCGGAGCCATAAACACCTACAGAAGCGGTAGAAGAACCCATAGGCACACCGGAAGCATTAGTCCAAAGACCATCACTATTCTGCGTTCCTACGAAGAAGCAATCAGCCGTCAGCGTAGCAGGATCCATTACGTATACACCACCGTGAGCATCACCCCAGTCAGCGATATAAACTGTACCGTCATTACCTACGGCTACACGACCCATACTCTGCCATTTCGGTTGGCCGGCGAGGGTGTTAGCAGTATTGATGGTGTAATCCTGGTTGTAAACATAGATACCACCATCAGCCGTACCATTACGATTAGCAATATAGATACGCCCGAAGTATTCCGACTCCGTGCTGTTATCTACAGCTAAGTGGCACTTCTTAAGGTTCTCACCGGTAGCGATTTCAGCAAAGGATTCAACAGGACCGGCTTTGAGTTCAACAGCCCAAGTCATCTCGTCGTTATCTTGACCCGGGAGGTCTTCGATAGCCACCTCAACAGTGTTCTTACCGGCAACGACGTTACCGGCGCTTACACGACCGGCGAGAACGCCCTCTTTGTAGAATACCAAGTTAGCCTCAAGAGCAGCGATGTTGGCATAGAACTCGAAGATATACTTGTTGGTAGCAGCAGTAGCCTTCAGACCATAAGCCAAGATACGTTGTGTCGCGGGAGGCAGCGGAGCTACATATTCCTCAGCGGAGATGAAGTAAGCCTGAACCGTCTCTTTGTAGATAGCTACAGCAGCGGTAATGTTATAAGCCTTACCAGCCTCAAAAGTCTGCGAGAGTTGGAATTGGTTGTAGAACGCAATCGAATCCTCACCAAAGGCGCCCTTAATGGTTGTTTTTGTACCTTCGAATGCACCTTCGATAGCGACATTTTCCCAAACCATGACTTTGTTTACGTCAGCAGCTACAGGAGCAGCAGTTGCTGTAGCGAACTCAGGCGCAGCACCTTCAACGATGGTCCAATCAGAAGGAGTGTTGGTCGGAATTACTTCGGGCAGGTTGTTGTAGGGAGCACCCTTCACTTCCATACCGGAAACGACGTCACCAGCCTTCAAACCGAGACCAGTACGATAAACCAATGCCATTCCGGAAGCATCCTGAACATAGACATAAGCACCATTTACATAAGCAACGGTCACCGTGTTCAGTTCAGCCTTTGCGTCTTTAGCCAGGCCGTTAGCTTGAGCGCAGTTAATTACTTCCAAAGGAACTACAGCCGAAGCGCAAGCAGCTTTAGCGGGCACCTTAACATTTTGAACCATCCAACGGTCATCCCAGTTAACAGTCGACCACAGGATCTCCAAAGTGATAGAGTCGTTAACAGCAGTCGGTGTGTCAAAAGCAACAGCGATTTTGTTATCACCACCTTCAGCAACGTCAGCACCGGTAGTAGCAGAGCCACCTGCATAGTTGACCAAGAGAAAGTCAAACATAGCGGTGTTCTTAGCAGCATCTTGGTCAATGCGAACGATGGTCTTTCCATCCAGCGCACCAATCGACAAGAGAACGTACGAGTTCACGTCGGGGGTCTCCAAGAAGAGATGACCAACCTCAGTAGCGCAATAGGGAGCTACAATAGGAGCAGGTCCTTCGCCCTCGAAGTTAACTGTTACGGACTTGACATAGCCACGCTTTGCTTTAGTACCCACCGTAATAGTGGTTACCTCAGTGTTGCCGTCATAGGTCATTGTGTAATCCACAAATTTACCTTTACCGCCACCACCGGTCATGTCAACAGTCGAATCCTGGAGCATACCGGATCCTTCCGTATTGCCATACTGAGAGGCAGACATGACAATAGAGGTCGGCTTAATAGCCTTGGCTAATGTCAATGTCACCGAACCGGAGTTGGACGAGTTACCGAACTTCAGTCCATAGCCGGTAGCAGCATTGTACACCTTGCCGGAAGCAGCAATAGCAGAAAGGTTTTCTGCACCGCTAGCCACATAGTCCGAGATGTTCGTACTGGTAAGACCAGTATTCGAATCCGAACTATTTCCACCATCCTTAAACTCGATGGTGTACGAGCCGGCAAACATTGTCATTGCAGCAAAGAGAGCTGCGAAAAGAAATGAGAATTTCTTCATAATGATTTTGTTTTTTGGGTTAATAAATAAGGTTAATTAAAAAATTGGGTTAATAAATATGTTTATTTCAACATAGCGCCTTTAGCGTCATATGTGTTCTTATTAGGAGAAGTAATCAACAAGTGACCATCCACGATATGTTTACCAGTAGCATCCGCATTGGCCTCCACAACAGGCAGCGCAGTCCATTCGCCTTGCACACGTGCCAGACGGTCCAGATAGAACTTACCGGAGTTGCACAAGATAGGCTGTTGCTGCGTTTTCATGAGTACCAAGCCCGTGAAGTTGAACTCGACGCCGGTCGGCAAGTCGGTCTCTTGCAGGTCGATAACGCAGTAACGCCATCCGATAAAGTCAAGAGTGCAGACTTTATAACGATGGATATCTCCTTCGGTAGAGAACTCGGCATAGAGCTCATTCATTGAGAAGTCGCCATAGACATCAATGATAAACTTGTCCACAGAACGGAAGATTTGCGTCAAATCCAGAGGTTTGAGGAAGCAGATAGCGTCCGGCTCGTTCTTAAAGAACTTATAACTGATAGAGTTACAGGTCTGACCTTCGGTACGGATAGACGTACCACCGGTAGAGAGCGTCTTGTCCTCCAAGCCGTTGGTTTTATCCGCATCAATCTCGAAAGCGACAGCATCCATGCTGTTGATGACCTCGCCCTCTTTCTCTACGGTAGCGTCACCGGTAGTAAAGGAGAACGTATACGGTTTCATGAGCATGATGTTGTCGGTATCCTTAACCGTTGCATCGATAACTACCGTATAGCGGGTATTGGGCTGCAGTTCGGTAGAGACATCAAAGGAAGCCGAACCGTAAGGCGACTCGACACTATTCTTCTTAAACGTACGCGACGCGGGCGTGAAGGAGAAGGTGCCGTCGTCCTTGACGGTAAAGAGTTTATAGGTAGAAGCAGAACTCAGTTTCTCATCAAAGAGCATGTAGATACTGGGCTTGAGGGCAATACCTGTCTCGCCGTCAGCAGGATAAGTCAGCTTGACCGAAAGGTTAGGACGATTCTTGGTGCGGAAACGGAAGACGAAGTCCTCAGCCAGAGTATTGGGATAGTGGGTATCCGGGTGAGCGGCCGTCTTAGCCAAAGTTACCGTATATTCCGTACCAGGCTCATAGACGGTCTTTGGCGTAAAGGTCAAGGTGCGCTGCGAATTGGTGAAGGTGAGCGTACCTTCTACTGCAGGCACGATAGAGAAGGCTGCGCGAGTCGGCTCCTCCCACATATCGTAGTTGAAATTGAGAACAATAGGCTCCGCCACATTGACGCTATCCGTGATAGAAGCTACATGCGGGCTGTAACTAAGCACCTCAGGACGATTCTCGCGTTTCTTCTGCAAGAACATATCCTGATAGGTCATCTCGTTAGCCACGACCTCAACAACGGTATCCATTACATAATAATGGTCGACATCCGCGCGCAGGGTATACTGACCGGGCTCGAGATTCCAGAAGAAGAAGACACCATTGTACAAGGTATCGGTAACATACGAACCGATTTCCACGTTGTTGCGCAGCAGACGAACGGTAGCGCGGTCCAAAGCCAAGTATTGGTCGCGGGAGTTCTTAATCTTGTTGAAGACCGGGAACTCCTGCTTATTGAATTGGTCACGGACCTGACCGGCGATAACACCGGTGGTTTGCTTGATGCCGCAGAAGTATTCGCAGAACACGCGCATGAAATACCAGGACTCTTTATACTTATAGTCCATATTCATCAAGCGGTAGGTCTCCGGAATATAGTCGTGCATACAGCCCTCAGAGATAACACCAGGGACCGTCAGGTTACGCAATACGCCGTAGCCGTTGCTCCAGCCCATTGCCGTACGACCGAAGGTCTTATCACCTACGATACGCGGAGCCGTAGCCCAGGTAGTAATCTTATTCTCGTACAGGTAGTTACCTATCATAGTAGAGATATCGCGGGAGTGCTTCTCCGTAGTTGGATCCTTGACGTCAATATAAGAATGTGTATCGTTCTCATCCTTACCGGCATAGAGCATGAGCACCATATTGGATGTTCCACCGGCATTGGAGTGGATAGAGAGCATGAAGTTGGAGCGATACGCATTGGCCTCGGCTACAATAGCAGATAGTGCGCGGTCGTCAGCCGTGGTATTTGTAATACGCGACATCTTAGTCTGGAAGCCCAAGGCCTTCAGCCATTCATTGAGTTTGAGACCCTTATCGAGGTTGGAGTTCGACTCCCAGAAGCCGTTGGGGTCGCCTTGTTTGAAGGGATAGATAGTGATATTACGGTCATCCGAGTCGTGTCCGCCGTGACCGGGATTGATATAAATGCGAACATCCGCGGGCTTCATATTGCCTATGGCAGCCTTAGCGGCAGCATAAGACGGCGCACGCTGAATCTGCCGTTCCTGCGCTACGATGGCCTTCGGAGCAATATTCATATCCACGGGCTGCTCACTGAGATTGAGTTGCAGCAGACGAATCTGACCATCCAAAGTATTATACGCTATCTGGCCATACTCGGGCAGTACCGACGGATACATACCGAACTCCGCAGGGGCAGTCAAGTCCTGCTGCATAGAGCCGTCCGCAGCCGCTATGACGATACAGGAAGAAGTATAGTTGTGACTGTCATCCTCGTCGCGCATACCGACTACATAGTCATTGCCGTACCATACAGGAGCGTCCAGACGTCCGAAATTGACCAACTCGCGTCCCTGCAGGTCGCAAATAGCGGTACCGAACTTGGTGTTGTACAGGATGCGCTTACCATCGGGAGAAAGACTTACCCATACATAGTTGACTTCGGTTCCGGCCGGCGCAAGGATGCGTTTGTGGCCATCTTGATACAGACAGAGTCGCAGTTCTTCATCCTCGCAAGCGTAGGTAGCAGACTCGGCCTCAGAAGTCAAGTAATCAGCATTCTCGACCGTCGAATACATCACGGTAGAGGGTCCCATCATGCGTGCATGCCAACCGTCAGCCACATAGCGGTCGCTAAGGACGCGAATCTGTCCGGCCTGCATCAACGCAGTCAGGCACAAGGCGGAAAGAGTAAATAAGAATAATCGTTTCATGGTTAATGTGTATTAGGGACAGGTTGTCCGGTTACAGTATATAAGGTTGCGCCGCGACGAATATACATGCGGCCGTTAATAAACAATTTAGGATGCGTTCCCTCTGCTCCAAAAGTATCTTCGCGCACTTCATCCAAAGGCGTTGTATCGCCTCGGTAACGGAGCCATAGACCGTCGAAGGGTATAGCATATTCCTGCTTGGGAGCAGAGGTATTGAAAGCTAAGGTAATAAACTCCAGAGTCACCGGATAGATACCTATATTGCCCGGTATTACCTCTCGTTCGTTGGCAGCAGCGTCCGCATTGAAGAGGCTATCCAAGTCAACGGCAAATATATTCATCTGCCCGGCGAGAAAGTCCTCGGTAGAGACATTGACGGTAGAGACACCGTTATGAGCACGCAAGCCGAGAGTTACCTTTTGAATCAAATTGCCCTGCGGCGTAAAGCGTAATTCCAGATGTGTGGGGGCGCTGAATAATTCACTACCGGCAGTCAAACGCACATTAGCCTGACGTCCTCCGGTAAAGTTAAGGCATAGAGTAGCCGTTCCGTTGATATCCTTCATTTCCGTATTCCAAGCCGTAGATGAGGGTTTGAGTATCCAACGATTGCTAAAGTCTTCGATAAAATTGTCGTATAACAACGGCTTGGTAGACGGTATCAGCACGCGCGCTACGAGGGTGTCTGTTACCTCGCCTAAGGTGCCGTAAATCTCCGTCTCACCGTCTTTGAGACCATTGAGCCGCCCCGTCTCACTAATAGTAGCAATCGCCGGGTCTGCCACTTGCCACGACAATGCGGAAGGCTGAATCAAGACGCTGTTCTTGCCCACGGTAGCCATTACCTCTACGGCATAGTCCGAACAATCGTAGATAACGACGGTATCGTGACGCATCGCTATTTCAGCTTTATCGGCCACGCGTATTTGTACCGAGCCGACGATTTCGCCATAGTGCAACTTTAGTTCGCCATCGCCCAGACAGACGAATGCGCCTTCTGCATTGATATAGCCCACCTCGGGATCACAGCTGAGTGTAACGCCGGTAACATCCGTATTGAGCAAGAGGCCGTATTTATTGTATCCCAATATCTTAGGCTTATGCATACCATAGCGTGGCAGGCGCAAGACAGGCGAATAAGCTTGTATTTCCGCAATCGTATTATCCACATCCGGCACGGTAGCTACGACAAACATGCCGTTACCGACAGCACGTTCGGCACTCTCGCAACCGGCGTTCATCAATCCTACGTTGCGCAGCCACAGGTGACTGGAACCGCCTCCATCCCAGTTGACAGCCTTCCAAGCGCCATGACGCTGCATGATAGCTCCGAGTGCTTGCGTGGTACAACCGACCGATTTGGCGCGACCGTCGACAACGCAGAAGATTAGCGTATCGCCCGTTATCGTTTGTCCAAAAGCCGTACGCGGATGCGACTCGTTCCAGAAATCCGATTCTACAACGCGACCGCTATCGACGATAAGTGCATAGTTGTCGCCGCCGATACTTTGGGATATATTTTGTTTAACTCCATCGAGTTTAAAAGTCAAGTTGATAGTTATGGTATCGCCCACTTTCAGGCGCGCGTTAATAGCATCCGCCTTAGTTCCGTGAGCAGACAATACCACTTGTCCGCGGGCATACGACATATTGCCCACGCCCTTTTCAATGGCGCGCGCAATGGCGCGAACGGAACAATTGGTGTGCCAAGAATTACCTTCGCACAATTCAAGCAGCACTTCAGTACCGTATTCGTTGGTGCCGGTAGAGGTGCCGTTATGGTAGTTATAGAGGACAAGTTGATTCTCGCCTCGCGTATAATTGATGCGTTTAAGGGAAAGTGTAGTATCGCCTACTATCACTTTTCCGGAGAAGGCAGCGGTTGTAGCAATCGCGCCCTGCATCTTCTCATTGATAGCCCCTACCCGACGTCCGCCATGGTTATCGGGTATATAGGCAAATTCGTTGTTGACAATGGTCATGCCGGTCGGGCGACCAATGTCTCCCGTCGTAGCAAAGAAGTCGCCATTGGTTCCTCCAAAGAAGATACGCGTGTCCGACTCCTTATTCTTGCGTTCGGCCATCTTGCTGACAGCCTCAGTACCTACTACACGGTCGCCACCGAGCACTTCCTCGAACGAGATATAGGGATTATTTCTATCCACCAGCATCAAGAAAGCATCCAGACGTCCCTGGCCATCACTCACGCGGCGCATCTGCACCTGGATATAGGTGCTACCCGGTCCGCAACGGAATGTTTCGAGCGTATCAATAGTATGCTCAACGGTGCCCAGCATGATATTCTCAGCACCCACTATTCCGCAAAGCGGAAGAAGCATCAGCAAGAGGCTATATTTCAGAGTGTGGCTCATAAGTAGGTTGTTATTAAAGGGTTAATAGGGGAATACCCCAACCCGCGCGAGGCGGGTCAGGGTATGAAAATCAGGTTATTCTACTACAGCACCCATAGCATTGTAGCGAACGCCATCACGGATGATATACAATTGACCATCCATCATGAACTTATTGATACCGTTCTCCTTAGCACCTTCTACCACCTCATTGATTCCGGTACTTGCATTTACCTTGAAGGTATATACGCCGTAGCCGTTGTTGTTGGTATAAACGCAGAGCTTAGCCGTATTCTCGTCCTCAATCTGAACGTACGGAGTAGCGGTACGAACATCGTTACTTACAGAACCCATACCTGCATACGGGAACTCCCACATCTGGGTCATCTCGTTGAAGAGACGGTTCTCGTCTTTGCACTTGTAGAGCACGAAGGTCGAAGCAGGATTGTTGACCGTATTACCACCAGCGCAAACCAAGAAGTATTGGCCAGCCAATTCGAACTCTGCCAAGCCGTTGTGACCCATAGCACGAGTTTGACCGTTGCGGTTGGTTAACAAGCCTTTGCAAATCTCATCACTGGTATCGAAGAAGTCCAGAACCTCACCGTCGAAGTTGTAAAGAATGGGATAGGTCTCGAAACCATCTACATAGTACATATCCTCGCTGATGGGGAAGATTTGTGGAGCAGTACCCCACTTGAAGCCACCTTCGCACTTAATATACTCGTGGTTGCCGTCCCAAGCGCCGTCCTTGATTTCCCAATAGTAAACGTCAGAAGTAGAGCTGGCAGCTACCATGATAATAGCATCACGGGTAACATCGCCATAAACGCCCATAGCATCGATACGGATGGTGGTGTGGTCGGCATAGTCGTCATTGAGATGAGTCTCGTCGATGAGCAGTTTACCGGTACCCTTGTCCGGATCGAGAACCCATACTTGCCATTCGCCCTTAGCGGAGGTAATGAGGTTGCAAGCCAAAACGTGACCGGCGTTATCTTTCTTGAGGTCATTAGCAGGACCGTATACATATTCGTTAGTAGCCTCGCCGCCCACTTTGAACAAGTAGTCAGCAGCAGGAATAGCATCGAACATATCACCGTCAGCCACGTTCACCTTCTTGAAGTTAACGTAGGTCGGTTGGGTGGAATCGCGGTTGGGGAAGTACAGATAACCATTGTGGAGCACAACGGAACGGCTTCCGGAAGCGACCTCGTTCGGTTTGTTGGAGTTGAAGTTATCCATTACGTTGGAGAACAACCAATCGTTGGTCAGAGTATATTGGCTACCATCAATCTCCATCAGCGGATACTCATAAGGATCCTGACCTGCAGGAGCAGAGGGAGTTACGTTAGTAACGAAAGCACGCAGACGGATAGCAGCGCTATCGGCACCACATTTCTCAACAACACCAATCACATCAGCCTTACGACGAATAGTGAAGACGGTCTGATCAATAGGCAGATCGTAAGCAGCAATTGTGTTATAGTCGTCACGGAAGCTCGGGTCACCGGCAGCATCGTAAGAAGCCACACGTTTACCGGCCAATTTAACCAGCATACCCACCTTAGCAACAAGGTCTTTTACATAGTCCATTTCAACGGGAACGATAGCCTTGCCGTTCTCGGTCTTCTCAACATCAGAAACAACTACCGTCGGAGCATAGTTGACAGTCTTAAAGGTACCCTTGAGGGTGAACACTTTGTTCATAGCCAGAGCCGTTCCTGCGGGGAACTCAACGCGTACACCACCGGTAACGTCTTGCAGATAAGCCACGTTGTCCTTGAAGAAGGTTACAGTAGCGCACATCTTAGTTACAGTATTCTCGGGCAAAGCCAGAACGTCCTCTACAGTAGGAACATACTCAACCCATTTAGCATAGAGAGTACCAGTAGTGTTGGCATCAATCTTGAGCACTTTGTTGCCGCTGAAGGTAGGATTGTCATACCAACCGTCGAAGGTGTACTTAACGGTAATGCCACCAATTTCTTCCTCCTTATAGGGATTTTGCAGAATCCATTCTTCGGTAGGATCAGTGGGGTTAGCGAAGCCGTGTTTCCAATGGGGTTGGAAATATTCTACATTACCATAGGCCTCGTAGTTAGCCGTCTTGGGCCAACCGGTACGTTGCATATTGCGGAAGAAGGCCATCAGGTTGTAACGCAGATAAGCGGCATTACCATCTCCCAATAAGTCAGATTGCTGTTCCTGCAGTTTGCAGACATAAATCATGTAATCTACCAGCCAGCTGAAAGCCTTAGCCGTATTGGGCTCAGCAAAGAAATCTGCCTCCATAGTAGGATTAGGAGGATAGCACGCTGCCGTCAGACCGTCCGACAAGTCAGTAGTCTTACACGAATCAATAGCCAGCCAGGTATACCAATGCGATTCCGGAGAAACGTTCTTGTAGGTATTCCACAACTGGTTCATGGTGGCATACATGTCTTGTTTCGTCTGCCATCCATAGTCGTTGTTCCAACCTCCGTTGAGCTCATAGTTCACAGAAGCGGACATTGTTGCAGCCAACATCACGGCTGCCATCACGGTAAAGATTTTTTTCATACTCGTGTGATTTTGGTTAATAATGAGGGTTAATTTATGGTTTTATTTTATCTCTGCTACTTTATTTCCCAATACGGAATACAATACGCCGTCTTTGCGGATATACATCCGCCCGTCAATAATGACCTTGCGGCTTTCGGAGGGGATACTCTCCACCGGTATCAATCCCGTATGAGGTATATAGTTGAACATCGACACATCTGAATAATCGGTCCAGGTCTCATCCACGCGCTTGGTAGCTACGCGTAAATACCACGTACCTTCTGTCAATCCGCCTATCGTCAGGCTATAAAAACCTATTCCCACGGTGTGTACTTTCTTGCTGCGGTTGGGGAACGAGGCTGACTGTGCCCACTCCAAACGGAATCCGTTATTGGGTGTGTGATCCCATTCTACCGTTACCGAGTCGGTCGTTACGGTTGCACCGGACGATGGACGTAGGATAACGGGCGGTTTCATTACCACCTCTTCGGTAGTAAACAGGTTGGGTGAACTCGTGGTATTCAATACACCGCCTTGTGCCTTCACGCGAACGTAGTAATTGGCGCCATAGGTCAATATATCCGGTTCCAAGGTAGCCTCCGTAGCCGTGGTGGTCAACGAATAGATGATATCCTTGTCCGTAAAGGAATTGGCTTTAGCTACCTCAATAGTATAGGTGACGCCCTGTCCGGCATCGTCCCAGGTCATCGTAGGCGTAACGGGAACTCCCGAAGCGCCGTCCTCCGGATAGGTTACCGAGAACAGACGTCCTGTAAACGAGCGTACCTCAGACCAGTTGCTCAAGCGGTTAGGCGCACACGCACGTACGCGCCAATAATATATAGAGTCACCATTGATGGCCTGCCACGGCTGGGTTAACAATGCCGACGAATCCGTTGAGGCGAAACATATGGTACGCGTGAAGTTCGCATCGTAGGCTACCTGTACTTGATAACTCATCGCATCTTCTACAGCCTCCCAGGTCAGATAGTTCGGCAATAGTATCTCAGCGCGGTCAAGCGGTTCAAGGAGTTGCGGAGTAACCGTAGCCGCAGCCGTCTCGCCTAAGAACATCGGCGCATACTCATTGCCGTAACGGTCAATAACGGTTATTGCCACGGCATAATCTGCGCCGATAGAATCTGCCAAGGTATAACTTGTATTGTACGTCATACCTTGATAGTACAGCGAGGTAGTCAATGCACGGCGGTCGTGACGCAAGGCTTTGGGCAAGGCATAGATACCGAAACGTTGTCCGGATACGGCATATTGCCAACTTAAGACTTGCCCCTCGCGCTGCAGGTTGGTGACCAGCCCCTGCTCCTGAGCCGGAACATACCACGTCATGGCCGGTACAATAGCGGGCTGAGTATATGCACCGGCAGTAACATATTTGATAAAGCCGGTAATGGCAATCTTATTCGTTGACCAGAAGACGCTACCCGGAGCATTCTCCTTAGTAGAAGCATGGTCGATAAGTATCTGATCCACTATCTCACCAGCATAGAAGGTAGAGCGTGCCGGAGCGGAACGAGTGGGTGACAACGAGGTAAGCGATTGACTGATATAGCAATGACGTCCGAATTTATTGGCTACCACATACCACCAAGGAGCAATCTTTGCATAGTCACTACTCGACCCTATGGTCCAATATACCTGCGGCGACATATAATCTATCGACCCGTCAACAAACCATTGTACCGGCTCGGAATAGATACCGTTGTATTGCCAATCGCTACCGGCGGGACAAGGTGTTATGCCATATTTGTCTGCCACAGCCTTACTGGACGCTGCCACACCGGCAGGACCGATACCAAAGCGGCACCATGGTTTACGCGTCTTAATGGTTTGGTATACATCTGCCACCATCAGGTTGACTTGTCTGCGTCGCCAATCGCCGCGCGATAACGAGTCCGGATTATAGAGCGCATAGAGGCGGTCGTCGTATTCGTCCTTCATACCCGACTGGTAGAAATAATCATCGAAGACGATACCGTCTACGTCGTAATTCTCCACTATATCCGCTACCACATCAGCTATACGTTTGCGTACCGTAGGCTCGCCGGGATTGAGAATCGTTGTTCCGCCGCAATCTATCAGCCAATCGGGATGAACGGTAGAATAATCCGACGGCAGCGTTCCGTAATTCTCCGACGAGGTAGCATAACGATAGGGATTCAGCCAAGCGTGCACTTCTATACCACGCGCATGAGCCTCCTCTAAGAGGTATGCCAGCGGGTCGTACTGCGGTTCTTTGCCGCGGCGTCCGGTCAGATATTGACTCCAAGGTTCATACTTAGAGCGATACATCGCATCAGACATACCGCGTACCTGGAAGAAGCAGGCATTGATACGACATTTCTCGTAGTTGTCCAATATATCGCGCAAAGCACGTTTCTGGCTCTTAGTAGCCTCATCCGTATTGTCGCGGTGAGCGGGCCAGTCAATAGCCCACACCGTAGATAGCCACGCCGCACGAAAATCGCGCTTCGGGCTTTGCGCTGAAGCAGGCAACAGAACGATTGCCACGATAAGCAATATGAACCAACGTCTAATCATTCGTTTTTGCGCCGAAATTAGAACAAATAGGACGGAGTCTGATTGATAGCTACGCCGTATATTTGAACGCCTTTAGTATCGTTAAACAGGCTAACCTGATTGGTTGCGGCATTATAGCGATAGAGTCCTGTCTCGGCCGGATCGGAACTGCGGTAACCGAAGTACACATCTCCGGTAGCCTCATCCACAGCGATTTGGCAGATACCGATGAACTCACCGCTACTACCCTCTCCCTTACCGGCTTCAACAATCGGTTCAAAGGTTCCTGGAATTTTATAGGGAGCCAAGTCGCCGGCCGACTGTATCTTTTGCAGCGTCTCTTTATCGTCCAACAGGCTCTGAGGTAGTGCATAAACGCCGGCAGCCATATCGTAAAGCGAGACATACAGTTTCTGGTTTACCGGGTCGTAGGCCATGGCCTTAGTATAGAAGGCAGTCATGAACTCACCATCCTCAGGTTTCTCAAGCGACGGATCGCTAAAGGCCGAAGCGTTAGGCAGGATATCCGATTCGCGGAAGCGCCAGATACCTAGTCCGTTATGGGTCTTGGACCAATACCATACATCGCCTATCTTGAGAATACCACCGGTGATGGCACCATAAGAGAGGCCGCGGCTATAATAACTTAAAGTAGCATTCTGAACCCAATAGGAGAAGTCCGAGGAATTATATACCAAGTTACGCGAAGACAGAGGGATACGGAAGATACCGGTGTTACGATCCGAGTAATAGAGGTTGTCTCCATCGGCAAAAGCCATGAAGGGGTCTTGGAAGGCAGGGCCGCCGACATTACTCATCACTACGCCGATGGCCGAAGCGTCCTTAGCCATTACCTGAATCTTACCGTCACCCATGACGCCGTTCTCATCGTTCACATAGTTGAACTGTTTACCGGCATCCAAGATGTAGAGTGCATCAGCAGCGTAGATAAGGTTGAAGGCATGCTGGCCGGAGCTTATACCCATGTTGTAGGGTTGTGCCTTAGTCGAAGATGTCAGTTTGCGAGCCATAATATTACCCTCCTTAACGGCATAGTAAAGTGTCGGAGCTTGCTCGTCCAAGGCCACTTGTACATTACGCGTTACCGGGTCCAAATCTCTGCCGCCCAATACCACTTGCAGTTTGACAGGTTGCGAACCGGCCTTAGTAAACTGAACGCGACCGGGATTCTCTCCCTCGTAGGTAGTCAAGGTCTCCCCCTGCTCATTCTTCACGCCGGGGAAGGACCATTTATAGACAGCTTCCAATTTCTGGGGGTTGGGCAGTTCTACATCAAAACTGATATACGAAGCATCTACGGTACAGATACTGTCCTCTTGTATCAAGCGCACAATAGGACGGATATCGGCAATCATGATGGGATTGCGTTTCACGCCGTTGTTGGCGCGAGCGGTAACGGTAAAGTTACCAGCTACCGGGAAATCGCATATCAATTCATCGCCCTCAAACTCACGACCATCGCTAATCTCCCACGTACACGGCGTTTTCAACGTAACCGTAGGATAGAAACGAACGGTACAGCCGGCATAGAAGTCGAGGTTGTAGACCGAATCATTGATGACCTCATAGGTGAAGTCTATTGCGCCCGTAGGAAGCGTTTGCTCCTTAACGGTATGATCTTTGCAGCCGCTTAAAGCTATCGCCGTAATGGCTGCCAACACAATATAGATACGTTTCATAAGCTCAGATTAGTTCAGGGTTATTTCTTTCAGCGGAGTAGTCATACCATAGTTGCCTTGGTCGTCGTAGCAACGCAAGTGAGCATTCAGGAAATACTGCTTGCTATAGGAGATGCTATATTCGCCGCTCTTATTAATCAAGTCGCCAAAACCGCAACTCTTGTACAGAGCATCAATATCATCCGGCAGGGTGTGATTCTTGAAGTGCTTGTCGTAGGTCTGCGAGTTGTCGTTCCACGTAGAATCGGTATAGTTAGCAATCCATTCACGGTCGCTACCGCCCTTAGCCAGGAACAGCGCTCTATAGTCGCCGTACGATTTGTCTACATCTTTCTTTAAAAGGGTCTCCAAACTGTCTTTGAATTCCTGCATAAACGTCTCGCCGAAGTAACGGATAACCAATGTGCTGTCCCATTCGGTATTGCTCCATTTGGTCAGACTCAAGGTCGACGATGTGGGGAACGAAGCCGTAAACTGGTAGGCGCGCTCCTTCTCGTTCCACCAAGCCTCGTTGTGATCGTACATTACTCCACTACTCTGCTCCGGACGACGGATGACGGTAGCGCTGCTGACGATAGAGAACGATTTAACTGCTCCCGTTACCCACGGAGCTGCAGCCTGTTTATCTTCTACCTCTACGGTATTGTACCATACTTCCAAATGGTCGATAGGACAACTACCTGTAGTATAATACTGCGCCGAGAATACCACCGTATCACCGGCATTCACTGTAGTAGAAGGCAATTCCCAATATACGTGGGGCACCATCTTACCGGCAAACACTCTATCGCCCAAGGTATCGTGCTTCTCGCAGGCCGTCAAAAAGCCCAGCACGAGAAGCGTAATCGCTATGATCGGAAAATGTTTCATCTTCATATCTTTTCGTTTTAGCGGTTAAAAGTTTTGATTAACGCTCATCCATTCCCCCTCGCCTTTGGAGGTAATGGCTCCGTTGCTGTTTACATCGCATTGCCAAATCATACGCATGCGCAGCCAATCGGGATTCTTATACGCACCCAATTTCTCCAATTCGGCACGGTTGTACTTCTCCTCCGTCTCAGGATCGGGAGAGATACGGTTAATCCAAGCGTTGGCGGTAAACTTAAAGTTAGTCCCCATATCCTTCGGAGTCATCCAGTGTGCCTCATATATATTATAAGGTCTGGTTAAATCGAAGGTCAGGTTGAAGTTATCCAGTTTGACCATACCGTCCTTATTGAGGTCGTACACCTTGTCCACATGATAGACATAGACGTTGTCGTACATGATACCGTTGGTCGGGCTGGAATAGTTGTAGCGGCGTATATCGCACCATTGTTCCGGTTGCAGATACATGGCTACATATTTTTGCTGCATCAAATTAGCAATGGTGAAGTTGTCGGCCGGCAAGCGCAATTGGTAGAAGAGGTCGATAAGGAAATCCTCGTCTACCTTGCTCGGGTCACCCATATTGCCGCGAACGCTATAGCGAGCCATACTGCGTTCTACAGCCTGTTTGGTAGTATTGTATGCTTCAGCCTTGTTGCCGCTCCAGTACTGTGCTTCGGCTTTGATGAAGAGCAACTCTTCTTCTGTAATATAAGCTATATAGCCGTCGTCACGTGTATAAGGATTCGAGCGATAGTTGTTCCGCACGCTGTCCTTCAGCGTATTGCAATACAAATCGGGATAATAGGTTACCTTCATTGATACGTCCATACCGATATTGTTTTGCAGACTGCGCAGGGCTTTGGTCTTGCTGCCATCCTCGCGATAATGCATCATACGTGTAGCACGCGGGTCAAGGGCAAATATCGTACCCGACTTACGCGACAGCGAGTTGACGGTCTTGGTACCTAAGGGATAGAAACCCAATATCGATCCAAAGAAACGCGACGGGATTGCCGAGTTCAAGAGGTTGTCACGAGCTTGCGCCCAACCTAAGTTCATCTTCGGCATCGAGGGGCCCCATTGGCAGTTGGCTTCCGCGCTACCGCCGTCAAACTTATACAGCGGCTCTGCCCAATCGGGATCGTTCAATACTTCGTCCACCAGGGCAATAATCTTGTCGCGCACCTCTTGCGTATTGTTCATATTAGGAATCTGACGCACCAGGAAGCGGCAATACAGAGCCTTGGTAAACGCTCTCCATTTGCGCATATCGCCATTGTACATACGGTCGCGACGTGAATTGATAACACCGTTCGTCGGGCAATCTATCCACTCCGGATCATCGTACAGAGCCATTACCGCTTGGAACTCCTGCTCCAAATAGTCATATATAGAGCGTTGACTATCGTAGGATGGATTGTTCTCTGCATAAGCCTTAGAACGAGGCATTTCACCGAATATATCCGTCGTTAGCATCAGCGAATTGAGCTGCAGCGTACGAGCAATCATAATATAATTGCGTTTCCCGAGTTTCTCGGCATCAGCAATCATATATTGGGCATTAACACCTACATCATAATAGTGACGACGCCACTGCGGGTGACGGTTCATCTCCAGGAAACCACCCCATCCACATTTATAGGCATACGAGGAGGTAGTAGCCTTGCCGCCGGTAGTCAAGCATTGGCACAAGTATACACCATATTCGGCGCAATCGTAAACCTGCTGGGTTGTGTAAAACTCCAATGCGGGCAATACTTCTTCACAAATAACCGATACCGGTTCATCTCTGGATGTATTTACTTCCAAAAAATCCTTACAGCCTGTCATTACCACCGCTGCGGCAGCAAGAGTCAGTATGAATATTGTCTTTTTCATATGCGTAGAAGATTAGAAGTTAACTTGTAATGACAACGCATAGCCGCGAGTGCGCGGAATAGCGTAGTTATCAATACCTGCCGCACCGGTACCTGCACCGGATGTATTGGCATTAATTTGAGGATCTGAACCCGTATAACGGGTTATCAGGAAGAGGTTTGTACCCGTGAAGGAGAGTTTGATATTCTCAATACCCTTCACGTTTTTGAGCAACTTAGCAAACTCGTAGGACAAGGTCACATACTGCAAGCGCATATACGAACCGTCCTCCAAGAAGTTGGAACTTACATTATAATAGTAGTTGATTATTGTATTGGCATCCATTACGATAGGCTTGGTATTCTGCTCATAAATCGTCTTGCCGTTAGCATCCGTTCCGGCAGCTACCACACCTTTCCAAACCACCTGACGTCCACGATAGTTCTCTGTCATCATATGCATACCGTTCGACCATAAGCCACGACCGGTTACATTCACTACGTCGCCACCTATACGACCATCGAACTGCATCGATAATGCCAATCCGTTCCATTTAACCGAGGTATACAAACCCATAAGCAGTTTAGGTTCACGGTTACCAATCAGCACCGACTTGTTGGGGTTGATTTGCGGATAACCGTTGGCATCACAGATGATGTCGCCATTTTCGTTACGCTGATAGTCCTTACCGGAAATAGCCGTTGTTGAACCATGCAAGTAAGCCGTCGGGAAGATATCGCCGTACTGCGTACCTTGAATCTCCATCATACCATCCGGCAGACCGGTTACACGACCGCGGTTGAAGGACATATTCAATCCGGCTGTCCATAACCAGCCATTAAGCTTAATAATATCTCCTTCCAGGGTAATCTCCATACCTTGGTTCTTTACACTACCCTCGTTACGCGTCTGCAACACATGACCTGTAGTGTGGCTTACACGAACCGTAACGATCTGATTCTTTACCATTTGGCTATAATAAGCCACATCTAAACGCAAGCGATTATTCAAGAACTTCAAGTCTGCTCCGATTTCCCATGAAGTATTCATTTCGGGAACAAGTTTAAAGCCGACCGAATGAGCAGGATTAGCACTATAACCACCATCCGGCAAGGTCTGGAACTGAATAAAGTGGCGGTCAAACAAATACGGAGGAGGACATTTACCAACCTGCGCAAAGTTGCCACGCAACTTACCATATGAGAACCAGTTATTCTTGGTCTCGTTCCAACCCGGAATTAGCTCCGAGAAAGTCAAACCGGCAGTAACAGATGGGTATACATACGGCATTTTTGACCAGTCGAGAGTAGAAGACCAATCCCAACGAGAAGTTACGCTCAAGCTTGCCAAACCCTTATAGTCTGCACGAACTTCACCAAATACACCACTGACGATACGACTTAATGTATGACTTTGGGTGGCATTAAAGGTTTGTGTACTTCTATCGCGATTTAAGTTTTGGATACTATAGATACCGGGGATAATAAATTGATCACCACTGATACTGGAAGAAACGCTTTCATTCTGCTTAATTTCACTACCTATCATAAAGTCCATACCGAATCCCTTTGGGAGATCCAAACGATAGGTAGCCATAAACGTGGCAGTCAATAGACGTCGTTCAGATTGCGAATAGCTATACGAACCTAACAAACTCTGATTAATCTTTTCCAATTGCTCTTGAGTGAGGTACGGATTGGTAATATTGGGCTCATCAACTATAGTAATATTTGAGAAGCGAGGTACCGAATAACCGTCATAGAAATAGTTATTTTGGTCCATACCTACTCTGGCAGAGATATTCAAGCCTTTTACAGGATGAATCTCCAATGATCCTTGCACCAGAGTACGCGTATTCTTATTCACGCCCCAATCGCAATAGCGGCTATACAGAGGTGAGATAGGCGAATTGGCTTTCTCGTCTGCAAAATACAAATAGCGGATCTCACCACTCTGTGTTTTATAATTGGTAATGTCGTCCGTAATCGGCCAAGAATAGATAGAGGAAATACTTCCCGCACTACGGTATTGGTTCCATATAACATTACCCATCAGGCTGAATGTCACATACTTATTAGGTGAATAAGAGCCCTTGAGCAATGCTGTAATTTTACGTCTGAAGTCGTTCACCACAATACCGTCTGCCTTGGAATACGATACACTACCCATGGCTTGGAATTTCTCCGTACCGCCGGTCATCGAGATATCGTATTTATGGTAGAAGCCGTAATCCTTGAAGTAGTTACGCACATTGTTATACGTATCCAAACTTCCTACTGTTGGTCCCCAACCGTTGAGGGTCTGCTCTTTGTAGAATCCACCGGCACCGGGCATAAACATACCCTGTACCTTCTGCAGGTTAGCCGGCGTATCGAACTGCCACGTAGCATTTACGGTAGCCTGAACCTTACCTTGCTTAGCCGACTTGGTAGCAATCATCAGTACACCATTGGAACCTTCAGATCCATACAATGCAGAAGCGGCAACGCCCTTCAGCACAGTAACCGACTCAATATCGTTGGGGTTAATATCTCCAACGCCACCAACCATTGGCATACCATCTATAACAACCAAAGGTTCGTTCGATTGCGAAGAACTGATAGATGTAATACCACGCAAAATCAACTGACTGCCCGAGTTAGGCGAGCCGCCGCCCGTAGTAACGTTGACGCCGGCGACCTTACCTTGTAGCGAGTTGAGCAGGTTAGCCGATTGACCTTCTGTCAAATCGTCTGCACCGACGTTCTGCACGGCGAAGTTCAGTCGTTTCTTTTCTTGTTTAATACCCATGGCAGTCACCACAACCTCTTCGATCAGCTCCGCCTCAGATTGCATGACAACGTCATGCTTGGGGCCGGTAACTTTCACTTCCTGTGTCTTCATGCCCACATAACTGACTACCAGTGTCGCTTTGTCTTTCACGGTAATGACATAGGCTCCGTCAAAATCGGTTATCGTACCGTTGGTAGTACCCTTTTCCAGGATACTGGCACCGATAACGGTCTCGCCGTCTTCAGCCTGAGTCACTACACCAGTCACAGTTATGTCAGCCAGCATTGCGCCGGACAACATCCCTGCAACCAATAGGAGTAGCACTTTCTTCATATTGTGTTATATTTAAGGTGTATAATCTAAGGTGTTATTTCTGCATCTTATATTGCACAAAAGCCTCAATAGCTTCGTAGTTGGCTAAGCCCAGTTGTGCATACAGCTCTGCCGTAGCATGGTTGCGGTCCTCGGCACGCTGCCAGAACAATCGCTCGTCGTTACCCATGAACGGCGCCGACTCCATTTGGCTCTGGTGCTTGAGGATGGTATTCCGTTTGAAACGCAACTCTTCGGGCGACATAGGAACAGCCATCTCAATCAAGTCAACCTCCCACTCCATCCAGGCGCCGCGGTACATCCATATACGGCAATCCTTCAACCACTCGTCCCACGCCGGCGTATCTTTCAATTCGTCCAGGGCTGCCAATACGGCATCCAGACATACGCGGTGCGTTCCGTGCGGGTCAGCCAGGTCGCCGGCCACGAACATCTCCTGCGGTTTAACTTCCTGCAGCAGCGCTTTCACTATATCGCAATCTGCTTGGGTCAGCGGACCTTTCTTAATCGTACCGGTCTCGTAGAACGGCAAGTTAAGGAAATGGATATGGCTGGTAGGCAAGCCCATATGACGACAGGCAGCCGTAGCCTCACCACGACGGATGAGGGCCTTGAGGTCTAATATTTCACGCGTGTCTTGATCACCCACTTTTTCCTTCTGGAAGAAATGCATATATTCGCCCCACTTCTGCGGAATAGTCTTATCGGCGGGCATGTGCATCTGTTGGTAGCCCTTAATAAAGTCCATAAAGCGAACTACCTCATCGTCGCAGACGGCGATACAACCGCTGGTCTCGTAAGCTATATGTACGTTGTGCCCCTGCTTAATCAGTCGTGCAAACGTGCCGCCCATCGAGATAACGTCATCATCCGGGTGCGGCGAGAAGATAAGTACGTCCTTGGGATACGGTTTAGCGCGCTCGGGACGATTGGTATCGTCAGCATTGGGTTTACCACCGGGCCAACCGGTGATAGTATGCTGCAGGTCGTTGAAGACCTTAATATTGCAATTGTAAGCCGACTCAAAATGAGTGATCAACTCGCTCAATCCACAATCGTTATAATCCTTATTGGTCAGCTTCAAGATAGGCTTACCTGTCTTCTGGCACATCCATACTACGGCGCGGCGCACCAGTTGGTCGTCCCATTCGCAGGATGTTACCACCCACGGCGTCGAGATACGGGTCAGCGCATTGGCAGCACCCAGGTCAATCATAAACTGGGCATTCTTGTGCAACTGTAATGCCGATGCGGGGCAAGCCGTGTCGTATTGCTTCTCTACCGCCTCGCGGATGATGCCGGCCTTATGGTCACCCCAAGCTACCAATACTATCTCACGAGCGTGCATGATAGTATCTACGCCCATCGTGATGGCGCTTACGGGCACTTGCTCTAACGAGCCGAACATAATCTTAGCATCCTCTTTGGAGTTATTGTCCAGCAATACCAGACGCGTTCCGGAGGTAATCTGCGAGCCGGGTTCGTTGAAGCCTATATTACCGCTTCGGCCGATGCCCAACAACTGGAAATCGATACCGCCGGCAGCTTCTATACTGCGCTCGTACTCTTGGCAGAACTGCATCAACTTCTCTTTCTTCAAATTACCGGGGATACTATGAATATTCTCCGGCAGGATGTCAACCAAGTCCAGCAACTGACTGCGCAACTGCGCATGGTTGCCCAGCGTAGTATCCGTCAGCGGATAGTATTCGTACAGGTCGAAGAACACAACGTTCTTAAAGCTCAACCCTTCCTCCTTATACTTGCGCACCAGTTCCGCGCATATATCACGCGTAGAACGGCCGGGAGCCAAAGAGATAACTAACTTTTGAAAACTCTTCTGCCGCTCACGAATCAACTCTGCTATACGGTTAGCCACCGCTTGCGAGCCCTCGCGGGCAGACTCATAGATAGTCGTGCGGGCCTTCTCCAGGCGGGTAACGCGACTCAATTCAAAGACATCGTCGGGACGATACAAACCACGAGCAACATGGCTCAAGGAAATTTCAGAACTGAGGTTATTTTTCATAGGTACAAATTTTTCAGCATGCAAAGTTACAAAGATTTTTTCATACGCACAAATATTTTCAACTTTTTTTTATAAAAAAAACAAAACGCTTGCACAATTCAAAAAAAAAGTGTATTTTTGCACTCGCGTAAGCAAATTTAAGTATTCGTTAACCCATAAAACATCTATAACCATGATTCTTATTGCCGATTCAGGCTCTACGAAAACCCATTGGTCATTACTGACCGCCAGCGGACAAACGTCCGATTTCTTTACCGACGGCATCAATCCGTTCTATCAGACCAGCGATGCTATCCGTAATAGTGTTAACAATCAGCTCCTGCCCCAAATAGCACGCCTGATGTGGGTGGGCAAGATTACCCGCATCTTCTTCTATGGTGCCGGATGTACGCCGGAGAAGACGCCGTTCTTGAAAGCTGCTCTGCAAGCCTTGTTTCGCGATGCACAGGTAGAAGTGTACTCCGATATGGTAGGAGCAGCACGCGGTTTGTTAGGTCACGAACGCGGTGTTGCCTGCATCTTAGGTACCGGCTCCAACAGCTGTCTGTACGATGGTGAGCAAATCGTGAAGAATGTGCCTGCATTAGGCTTCATCTTGGGCGATGAAGGTAGTGGTGCCGTACTGGGCAAACGCCTGGTAGCAGACCTGTTCAAGAACCAGTTGGGCGAAGAACTTAAGCAGCAGTTTATGAACCAATACCAGCTTACTCAAGCGGACATTATCGAGCACGTTTATCGCCAACCCTTCCCCAACCGCTATTTGGCAGGATTGAGCAAGTTCTGCGCCGAGAATATCTCCAATCCACGCATCCATAATTTGGTGTACGACCACTTCGAGCAGTTCGTTACCCGCAACCTCTGCCAATACTACGAGAGTGAGGATGGCGTTGAGCGCGAGGAGACGAAAAATATGCCGGTAGGCTTTGTAGGTTCGATTGCTTACTACTACCGCGAAGCGCTAACCGAAGTACTGGACGATATGGGATTCGCATTAGCCCGCATCCTCATCGATCCTATTGACGGGTTGAAAGCTTATCATCAGGCTGATGCTGCTGAATAATTGACCTCTTAAATTACTGATACCGTGTTTACTAAGATTACTGAACAACCCTCGCTGCACGATGATTTGGACCGCAAATCGGTAGGCGAACTCTTGCGCGAGATGAACGAAGAAGACCAAAAAGTGGCCCTCGCCGTACGCGATGCTATTCCCCAGATTGAACGTCTGGTAGAAGGTATCGTCCCCCGCATGAAACAAGGCGGACGTATATTCTATATGGGTGCCGGAACAAGTGGCCGTCTGGGTGTATTAGACGCCAGCGAGATACCCCCTACTTTCGGCATGCCCAACACCTATGTTATCGGTCTGATTGCCGGTGGTGACACCGCCCTGCGTAACCCGGTAGAGAAAGCTGAAGATGACCCGGAGCGTTCGTGGGCGGAATTGAAAGAGCATAACATCACTACCCTGGATACCGTTATCGGCATAGCCGCCTCAGGTACAACGCCTTATGTTATCGGTGCCTTGCAACATGCCCGTGAATTCGGATGCCTGACAGCCTCTATATCCTGCAACCCGGATTCGCCCGTAGCGCAAGCTGCCGAGATTGCTATCGAAGCGTTAGTAGGACCGGAATTTGTAACCGGCTCGACACGCCTCAAATCCGGTACGGCGCAGAAGCTTATCTGCAACATGATTACTACCACTACCATGATTAAGATGGGTCGTGTCAAGGGCAACAAGATGGTCAATATGCAGTTGTCTAACAAGAAACTTGTTGACCGCGGCACGCGTATGTTGGTAGAGGAGTTAGGATTGGAGTATGACAAAGCACGCGAGCTGTTGCTGCAATACGGCTCTGTCAAACGCGCGATGGATGGCTATCGTCAAAATGCACAGTAATAATCACTTAACACCTATTTCTAAGATATGAAATTCTTCACTCTTCCCGGTCGCGTTTGCCGCACAGCCGACATCCGGGCCATTGCCGAACAAGCCGAAGGCAAGTACACGCTTATCAGTCTCAAACCCGACATCGAATGGGTACTCTTCTCCGAAGAGCGCATGACTGCACTCATGGACGACAGCGGTGCCGTCATGGGTTATGCCGACCATTTCAATAAGATGGTTCATGAAGACGGTACATGGTCTGCTACGCAGGCTCCGGTTATTGACTATCAGTTGGGCGCCCTGCGTGACGATTTCGACTTCGGTTCTGTTATGATGTTCCGTACAGACGCTTTGCGTAAGGCTGTTGCCGAAATGGACGTAGAATATGAATATGCAGGATTCTACGATTTGCGCCTCAAAGTCAGCCGTTTGGGCGAACTGATGCATATCAACGAGTTCCTCTACTACGATGTAGAACTGGATACCCGCAAATCGGGCGAGAAACTCTTCGACTACGTAGATCCCAAGAACCGCGGTGTACAAATTGAGATGGAGCAGTGTGTTACCCGTCACTTGAAAGATATCGGCGGTTACCTGGCTCCGCAATTCAAATCCGTGGACCTCAAGGCAGGCGATTTTGAATACGAAGCATCCGTTGTTATCCCCTGCAAGAATCGCGTAAAGACTATCGGAACCGCTATCCGCAGCGCCCTGTCGCAAAAAGTCAATGCTCCTTATAAATACAATGTCATCGTAGTGGACGACAACTCTACCGACGGTTCAGCAGAGGTCATCAAAGACATTGTAGCCGAGGGACATGACAACCTCGTATACATTGCTCAAGACAAGACTTGGCACGCTATCGGCGGCAACTGGAATATGGCTTTCCACCACCCCAAATGCGGTCGTTTCGCTATCCAGTTGGACTCGGACGATATGTACTATGACGAGACCACCGTTCAGCAGTTTATAGATGCCTTCCATACGCAAAACTGCGCCATGGTAGTAGGTACCTATCAGCTGACTGACTTCAACGGTAATCCCTTGCCTCCCGGAGTAATTGATCATAAGGAGTGGACGCCCGACAACGGACGCAACAACGCCCTGCGTATCAATGGATTGGGAGCACCTCGCGGATTCTATACTCCCCTACTGCGTCAGATTAATTTCCCCACTACCAAATACGGTGAGGACTACGCTGTCGGACTGCGCGTCAGCCGTGAGTATCAGATTGGCCGTATCTACAACGTGGTATACAACTGCCGCCGCTGGGATGAGAACAGCGATGCCAACTGCGATGTAGAAGCCATGAACCGCAATAATTTGTATAAGGATCGCATACGCACATGGGAATTACAAGCGCGCATAGCGATGAATAAAAAGGCATAAGTATGACTATCCGTGTAGGCATATTAACCGCCCCACATATCGACTTTGCGCAGCGGGAACACACGTTCCTGCTGCGCAATGTTCGTATCGGTATAGGCTTCCATTGGGACCGTTTAGAGGACCAGGAGTTCGCCGGCCGCTTGGAGATACTGCACAATGCCGACGGTACCGAGACAGCCGTCAATATCATTGATTTAGAGCAATATCTGGAGTCGGTTATCTCGTCGGAGATGTCGGCCGACAGTCCTATGGAGTTGCTCAAGGCGCACGCTATTATCTCACGCGGATGGGCGATGAGGGCGATAGAAGCCAATCGTGCTTCGGCCTCCAAGATTCGCAACGCGGCCTTTGAATCGAACGGACATATCGGTTTTGATGTCTGCGCCGACGACCATTGTCAACGTTACGAAGGTCTGCGCCGCATGAATGAGCGTGCCATAGAGGCCGTCCGTGCTACCCGCGGGCAGGTGCTCACCTACGACGGAAGTATCTGCGACACCCGTTTCTACAAGTGTTGCGGAGGTCGTACGGAGGAGTTTGAGACCTGCTGGGAGGATATCCATTATCCATATTTGGAGTCGGTCGAATGCCCGTGGTGCGATACGCATGACGAACGTATTCTTCGCTCTGTATTAAACGATTACGATCAGGAGACCTCCGACTTCCACGACTGGACGGTAAGCTATACGGCAGCCGAGTTGCACGACATCTTAAGGGAGAAATCAGGCATCGACTTCGGAACAATCATAGACCTTAGACCACTGCGTCGCGGCAAAAGCGGCCGAATCTTTGAGATGGATATAGTAGGTTCGCTGCGCACGGAACGCATCGGTAAGGAATTGAAGATACGCCGCTGGTTGAGCCGCACGTGCTTATATTCCTCATGGTTCGATGTGGAGAAGACGAAAGACGGCTTCACGCTGCGCGGACATGGTTGGGGACACGGCGTAGGTTTATGCCAGATAGGCGCTGCCGTCATGGCTGACAAGGGCTATACGGCAGAACAGATATTGGCGCATTACTATCCCCACTCTACCATCACAACTTTATAAGTGTTGGGAAACCTTTACAGATGCACCGACGTTCCACGCGTTGGTGCATCTATGTTTCTGAACCCGGCCATATACAGATGGTCGCGGTATTCATCTTGCGCCGCCGCTTCGCCGTGGACGATGAAGGTGCGTTTGACCTGTTTGACATCCACGCTGCGCGTAAGATAATCAATCATCTCGTGCCAATCGCCATGACCACTAAAGCCCTCAATCTTAGTAATATGCGCTTTAATCTTATGGTCAAAACCGAAGATGGAAATCCATTGCCGTGAGGGGTCTTGGATGCGAGCACCTAAGGACTCCGGCGTACAATAACCTACGATAAGGATGGTACATGCCGGATCGGATATATGATTGGCTACGTGGTGCTTAATACGTCCGGCCTCCAACATGCCGCTGGCAGAGATAATAATACAGGGCTCGTCTGAATGGTTCAAACGCTTCGACTCGTTGATGTCGGTAATATAATGCAGGGTATTGAATCCGAAGGGGTCATCATCGTATCGCATGGTGTCCTGCACAGCTTCGTTCAACTCATCCGTATAGCGCCTAAACACCTGTGTAGCATTGAAGCTGAGGGGCGAATCGACATATACGGGAATACGCGGCAGCGAACCGTCGTTGTACATATTGTTAAGCACATATACTATCTCCTGCGTGCGTCCTACGGAGAAGCTGGGAATCAGCAACTTACCATGCTTATAGACGCAGGTCTCATTGACAATGCCTAACAGCTGCTGCTCGCTGACTAAGCGGTCCTCGTGCAGACGGTTACCATAGGTAGATTCGCATATCAGGTAGTCGCATTGCGGGAAGGGTTGCGGCGAGCACAATATATGGCTCTGCAGCCGTCCAATATCGCCGGTATAGGCTATGCGTTTCCATTCGCCCTGCTCCTGTATCTCAAGACTGGCTACCGCCGAGCCTAACATATGGCCGGAATTGGTGAAGGTAAGGAATATATCGTCGGCTATGCGGAAGCGGTAGTTGTACGGCACGGGCACAAAATGCCGCATGGCGTTAGCTACATGATTCTCGTCGTATAGCGGCTGAATCTTCGGTTTATGCAAACGGTCCATCTTCTTATTATACCACCTCACATCCTGCGCCTGTATATAGGCAGTATCGCGCAGCATAAGGTCGCATAAATCTCGCGTAGCCGAGGTGCAGAAGACCTCACCGCGGAAACCGTTTTTCCACAGATAGGGAATCAAACCGCTATGATCGATATGAGCGTGGGTAAGTACCACAAAATCCACGGAGGCGGCATCGCAACCTAAATCGCGGTTAGCGGCATCCGTCTCCATGCCTTTACCCTGATACATGCCGCAATCCAGCATGATACGTTTGCCCGACTCCGTAGTAATCAAATGTTTGCTGCCGGTTACCTCGCGCGCAGCACCGAGAAATTGAATCGTCATGGTATACCGTGGTTAAGGATTTGGATAGGCAAAGGTACAACATTTTTAGGACATACGCAAGTTTTATGTTACTTTTTTTTGTATATATCAAAAAAAAAGTGTAAATTTGCACCCTAAAAGTTAAAATACCCGCTCCAAATATGAAGATTGCATTTACTACCGAGTTGCCCAAGGATGGTTTTGCCCGCTTGGCCGACCATCAGTTAGGTGTGCCAATGAGCGAGGCGGATGTGCTGGTCAGCACTTTTGATTTCCGCGTTACTGCGGAGATGATTGTCGCTATGCCTCAGTTGAAGTTGGTAGCTAATTTCGGAGTAGGATTCAACAATATCGACTTAGACGCTTGCCGCGCACGCGGTATCCGCGTTACCAATACGCCGCAGCCGGTTATCGAGCCTACGGCGGAGTTGGCGTTTAGTCTCATGCATGCTGTAGCCCGCCGCACGGCGGAGTTGGATCGCCGCTTGCGTGAAGGGACTTGTGAGCCTTTTGGGGTGATGAATAACTTAGGGCATACGCTCTATGACAAGACATTAGGAATTATCGGCATGGGACGTATCGGCCAAGCTTTGGCGCGCCGTGCTGTAGCAGCCGGCATGCACATCGTGTACCATAACCGTCACCGCTTAGCGGAGGCTATAGAGCAGCAATACGGTGCGCGCTACGTAACGATGGACGAACTGTTGGCTATGTCGGACTATGTGAGCCTTAACCTACCCTACACCGCCGACGTACATCATATTATCGGCAGCGCCGAACTGAGTAAGATGAAACCTTCGGCGTACCTCATCAATACGGCTCGCGGGGCGCATGTAGACGAAGCAGCCTTAGTGCAGGCCTTGCAGCAAGGTGTAATAGCCGGAGCGGCGATGGATGTTTACGAGCATGAGCCGCAGATAACGCCGGCGTTGAAAGCGCTGGATAATGTAGTACTCTCGCCGCACGTAGGTACCGGCACCTGGGAGGGACGCATAGCTATGGAGGAGAACGTGAGCGACAATATCCTATACTTTGCGGCAGGCGAGACAGATAAGATGAATATTGTAATCTAAAAAACACTATTGATATGACTATTACAGAACGCTTTCTCAAGTATGTCAGTTTCTGGACCACGTCGGACGAGACGACGCATACTACGCCTTCTACGGCGCGTCAATTGGATTTAGCCCGTTACCTGAGGGACGAACTGACGGCTATCGGCATGAGTGACGTGCTATTAGACGACAACGGCTATGTCACCGCTACCCTACCCGCCAATACCGACGGCAAGCCCGTTATCGGTTTTATCGCCCATATGGATACGGCGCCCGACGCCAGCGGTAAGGATATCAAGCCTCGCATCGTTAAGCAATACGACGGCGGAGAGATAACCCTGAGCGAGGGTATCATCCTCTCGCCGGAGGCGTATCCCGAGATTCGCAACTATATAGGCCAGGATATCATCGTAACCGACGGCACTACGCTGCTCGGCGCCGACGATAAGGCAGGCGTAGCAGAGATAGTGACCGCTATGGAGTACCTCATCCAGCATCCTGAGATTAAGCACGGCACTATCCGCGTAGGCTTTACGCCGGACGAGGAGATAGGTGAAGGGCCCGACCACTTTGACGTAGCGGCCTTCGGAGCCGAGTTCGGTTATACGATGGACGGCGGAGCGATAGGTGAGTTGGAGTTTGAGAACTTCAATGCCGCTGCGCTGAAGGTAAAGGTAAACGGCATCAATGTGCATCCGGGTTACGGATACAATAAGATGAAGAATGCGCAGCTTATCGCCATGCAGTTCAATGCTATGCTGCCGCCGGACGAGACGCCGGCTACTACACGCGGTTATGAAGGCTTCTTCCACCTTATCAGTATGAGCGGTAGCGTAGAGGAAGCTAACCTGAGCTATATCATTCGCGACCATGACCGTGACCATTTTGAGGCACGCAAACAGTTAGCGGTGACCTTAGCCGAACAACTCAACGAGGAGTATGGTGCAGGCACGGTAGAGGTGACTACCAAAGACCAATACTACAACATGCGGGAAATGGTGGAGCCTAAGATGTTTATCATCGACTTGGCTAAGGAGGCTATGAAAGCCGCAAGTGTAACGCCTAAGGTACAGCCTATCCGCGGCGGTACGGACGGAGCGCGTCTGTCGTTTGTGGGTCTCCCCTGCCCCAATATCTTTGCCGGAGGCGAGAATTTCCACAGCCGCTTTGAATACCTGCCTATTCCCAGCATGGAGAAAGCCTGCGAGGTAATATTAGAGATTGTTAAACGAGTAAAATAAATACAGTATCATGTTAAAAACCACTCCATTTACCGACGTGCACATAGCACTCGGAGCCAAGATGGCGGATTTCGCCGGATTTAATATGCCTATTCAGTACCCCACGGGTATTACACAAGAGCACATGATTGTACGCCAGGGCGTAGGTGTGTTTGATGTATCGCACATGGGCGAGTTTTGGGTTAAGGGTGAGCGTGCCTTGGATTTCCTGCAGTACATCACTACCAACGATGTCAGCAAGCTGGATGCCGGTAAGGCGCAATATACCTGCTTCCCGAACGGTAAGGGCGGTATAGTAGACGACCTGATTATCTATAAATACTCTACAACCAAGTACCTGTTAGTTGTCAATGCCGGCAATATCGACAAAGACTGGGCGTGGGTGAACGAGCAGAACACGTTTGGCGTGAGTCTGGAGAACGCCAGCGACCGCTATGGTCAGTTAGCCGTTCAGGGACCTAAGGCTACCGATATGCTGCAGAAGTTGACGGATGCCGACCTGAGTGCTATCCCCTACTATTCATTCCGTGAATGGTCTTTTGCGGGCGTACAGGGTGTGCTGCTCAGCAATACGGGCTACACGGGTGCCGGTGGCTTTGAGTTGTATTTCAATCGCGAAGACGCGATGCAGATATGGAACGCCTTGTTTGAGGTAGGTAAAGAGTATGGCTTGGCACCTATCGGCTTAGGCGCACGCGACTCGCTGCGTTTGGAGAAGTGGTATTGCCTATACGGACACGATATAGATGATACGACCTCGCCCTTAGAGGCAGGATTAGGATGGATTACCAAATTCGATGCCAAGGACTTTATTGACAAGCAGTACTTGCTGCAGCAGAAGGCCGAAGGCGTGAAACGTCGTCTGGTGCATTTTGAGATGCAGGAGCGCGCCATCCCGCGTAACGGATACGAGATTTGCGATGCCGAGGGCAATACGATAGGTAATGTAACGTCCGGCATTATGTTGCCTATCACCAAGGTCGGTATCGGTATGGGATACGTACAGACCGCTTTTGCCAAGAAGGGTGAGACTATCTACGTGAAGATTCGCGAGAAACTCTGTCCGGCTACTCAAGTATAAGCATACACCTTATATATATAATATACTAAAGGCGGGGCCTAAGCCTCGCCTTTAGTATGTCGGGAAGACAGGATTCGAACCTGCGACCCCCTGGTCCCAAACCAGATATTCTACCGGGCTGAACTACTTCCCGTCGTCGGAAACGGCTCGCCTAAAGACTTTCGATTCCATCGAAATTGGGCGGCTCGCGTTTCCTCCTCTTCACTCAAGAACAGGTTCTTTCGTGAGCCATTCTGATGGCATAACGGCTCGCCATTTCCAAAAGCGGGTGCAAAAGTACAGAAATTTTGCGACATACGCAAATATTTCTGTACTTTTTCTGTATTTTATTGCATCAGCAACTGCATTACCACCTTAGCCGAGTGTGCCACAGAGGTGCCGGGACCGAAGATGGCGGCAACACCGGCTTTGTAGAGGAAGTCATAGTCCTGAGCGGGTATTACACCACCGGCGGTGACCATGATATCCGGACGGCCGAGTTTCTTGAGTTCCTCGATGACCTGCGGAATCAAGGTCTTGTGACCGGCAGCAAGCGACGAAACACCTAATACGTGAACGTCGTTCTCTACAGCCTGCTTAGCAGCCTCTTCGGGAGTCTGGAATAGCGGTCCCATATCTACGTCAAAGCCGCAGTCGGCATAACCGGTAGCTACTACCTTAGCACCGCGGTCGTGACCGTCCTGACCCATCTTAGCAATCATGATACGAGGTTGACGACCTTCTTTCTTGGCAAACTCTGCCGTGAGACGACAAGCTTCCTGGAACTCGGCGTCGTTAGTTGTTCCTGCTTTATACACTCCTGAAATAGTTCTGATAGTTGCTTTATAACGTCCTACTACTTTCTCGCAGGCGTCGGATATCTCGCCCAGCGAAGCGCGCAGACCGGCAGCCTTAACAGCCAGAGCGAGGAGGTTCTCACCCTTACCGCCGTCAGCCCACGTCTGTACGGACTTAGTAATCTCTTCGAGAGCGGCTTGTACGGCTTTCTCGTCGCGATGAGCACGAAGCTCTTTGAGGCGTTCTACCTGCTCGGTACGAACGGCAGTATTGTCGATCTCGAGGATATCAATAGGATCCTCATGCTCGAGGCGGTATTCGTTGACGCCGATAATCTTTTGGTTACCGGAGTCGATACGTGCCTGCGTACGGGCAGCAGCCTCTTCGATACGCATCTTCGGAATACCGGTCTCGATAGCAGCGGCCATACCGCCGAGTTTCTCTACCTCCTGGATATGTGCCCAAGCTTTCTCTGCTATCTCTTGCGTTAGTTTCTCTACATAGTAGGAACCTGCCCACGGGTCGATAGCCTTGCAGACTTTCGTTTCCTCTTGGATATAAATCTGGGTGTTACGTGCAATACGAGCGGAGAAGTCGGTAGGCAGTGCGATAGCCTCGTCCAGAGCGTTGGTATGCAGCGACTGGGTATGACCCAATGCAGCACCCATAGCCTCGATACAGGTACGACCTACGTTGTTGAACGGGTCTTGCTCGGTCAGCGACCAACCGGAAGTCTGGCTGTGGGTACGGAGCGCCATCGATTTGGGGTTCTTGGCGCCGAAGGATTTAACGATCTTAGCCCAGAGCATACGACCTGCACGCATCTTCGCGATCTCCATGAAGTGGTTCATACCGATTGCCCAGAAGAACGACAAACGCGGAGCGAACGTATCCACACTCATGCCGGCGTTCACACCTGCACGCAGATATTCCATACCGTCTGCCAGCGTATATGCCAGCTCGATATCTGCCGTCGCACCGGCTTCCTGCATGTGGTAACCGGAGATAGAGATAGAGTTGAACTTAGGCATGTTTTGCGAGGTATACTCGAAGATATCGGCGATAATCTTCATCGAGAACTTAGGCGGGTAGATATAGGTATTACGCACCATGAACTCCTTGAGGATATCGTTCTGGATAGTACCTGCCATCTCCTCCAGTTTGGCTCCCTGCTCGAGTCCGGCGTTGATATAGAACGCGAGGATAGGCAGTACGGCGCCGTTCATCGTCATGGACACGGACATCTTATTCAAAGGTATACCGGCAAAGAGGACTTTCATATCCTCGAGCGAGCAGATGGACACACCTGCTTTGCCGACGTCACCAACCACACGCATGTTATCGGCGTTGTAGCCGCGGTGGGTCGGGAGGTCGAAGGCCACGGACAGACCTTTCTGACCGGAGGCAAGGTTACGGCGATAGAAAGCGTTGGATTCGGCGGCGGTGGAGAATCCGGCGTACTGACGGATGGTCCAGGGGCGCAGCGGATACATAGCGCTGTACGGGCCACGAAGGAATGGAGGTATACCGGAAGCATAGTTCAGGTGCTCCATGCCCTGCAGGTCCTCTTTGGTGTAGATCGGCTTGACGTCGATGAGTTCGGGCGTCTGCCAGTCGGCGGTATTCGGGCCAACAACCTTGCTGGCCGAAACTTGCTTGATATCAATTTGTTTAAAATCAGGTTTCATAATTGTTCTGATTTTGATGGTTAATAATTTGCGTATTTGAGTGTTTTTAAGAAAAAAACCTATAAAACCCCTCGTGTATGCTTTGGGGTGTTTGGGCCTACGCGGCCTGAGCGTACCAGTCTACTATCTCGCGTTTTTGAGCGAGCTCAACACGCGACCTACTATCCTGTTCCGCAGCAGCTTTTGCTGCTTTCAAACACCCTAAATCATTCACTTCGGACATAAACATAAAAAACAATTTTATTTCTGCTGATTCAATAATTCCTCAACATAACTTATATTAGCCATGATTAGCTCATCGTTTGGACTTAAATTGAGTGCCTTATAGAAATACTCTAAAGCCTTCTTATAGTCTTCACGGTAGAAATAAATTCCTGCTAAATCATTCCAATATTCAGCACGTTTAGGAAAATATTTAACGGCAATATTAGCTAAACGCTCTGCATCATCCAATTGGTCGGCCTCAACGAATCTACGATAGTCCTCTTGCACGCGATTGTACAGAATTTCCATGGTATCGGCTAATTGTTCATCATTTGACCACAGCCATTTACCTTCGTTTTTTCGTTCTCTTTGCAATGCAAGACCAACTACTTCAATCATATTTTTGCTATCTAAGCAATATAGATAACTAGTAGCCAAGCCCAAGTATAAATCTAAACGATCTGGATGTTTAGCGATTCCTTCTCTTAAAATACAGAAAGCAGAATCTATTTGAATAGAGTCAACAATTGTGTATCCATTGTACATATATCCTGCTATTCCTCCGTTAGCCGTGTCCTGCAGCGTTAACGTTTGTTCGCCATAAGCGTAGAGAGGTAATTCTACCGACATCGTGATGCCGGAATGGATACCATTATTCAAATGCTCGTTGAACATATTAGCATAATCATCGCCGTTTATCACGGGATTAACTGCAAATAAACATGCTTCCGCAAAGAATAATAGGATAGATGCGAGATACTTTCTCATAATTGTTTATTTAATAAAGTCTAAAACATATACATCATTCCGTCTTTAGTATCCAAGTAGTAATGTTCCGCTTGGTCCATGGGAGGGGCGAAGTTCCACAAAATACCGATCTGCTTGCCGGTCAGGCGCATGTAGTTCCACAGTTGCTGACGATGTTCCGCTACCAGTTTATCTACCGCCTTACACTCTACGATGACCTCATCATTAATCAGGAAATCGACGAAGTGCTTGTGCTGAATGGGTTTGCCGTGAAAGACCACTTGGAAGTAGTACTCACGCTGGTTCAGAATCTGTTGCTCGTCAAGCAGGATCTGCAACGCTTCTTGATACATATACTCGTTGAGAAAAGGACCCAACTCGCGGTGAACCGCCGCGCAGCAACCGTTGATAGCATAGCAGCGTTGTTTCAACTGCATCGCCAACTCCGGCTTCGTGTCCATTAATCTTTTCAACGTGTATTGCATTGCAAAATGTTTTTTGTGTTTGATAGAAAAAAACCTAAATGACACCTCTTCGTGCTCGTTAGTGCTTCGCACTTCTGTGTATTAGTCTGTTAGTTTGTCTTCGTGAGCAAGCTCCCAAGCCGCTCTATCATCCTAATCCACACTCAGTTAGAGTAACGATCACTCGAGGACATAAACCTATAAAACAAATCTTTTCATTAATATCGTTAGTAATTAAAAATGTTTTGTATGTTTATTTCTTTTGAATAATTGGTCTTCGTAGAAGTGAGGATTTATTGTAGCAGGCTATGTCAAATTTATTTGAAAATAGGCTGATAGAATAAAGACTCATAGAAACTGCAAGTTTTCAATTATTCAAAAGGGTTTTATTGGTTTTTTTCTTAATACTAAAAGGGGTTTTTAATGTTTTTTTCTTAAAACCAATTATTTCTTCAGCAGTTGTTGGTTAAACGATTTGAGGGTCTCGAGGACGTTGCAGCGTACGTGGATGAAGTTTTGGATGCCGAGCTTCTGGAGGTCCTCCATGCAAGCGGGAGCACCGGCTACGATAAACATTTCACGAGCGCCTTCCAGTTCGAGCCAAGCCTGCGGGCCGAATACGGCATATTCGTCATCCGACGAGCAGAGAACGATAATGTCGGCTTTCGCCTTGCGGGCAGCTTTGATACCTTCGTGTACGGATTTGAAGCCGTTGTTGTCGATGACCTTGTATCCTGCGCAAGCGAGGAAGTTACAGCTGAACTGTGCACGGGCGATACGCATAGCGAGGTTACCGATAGTGAGCATGAAGGCTACAGGCTGATGCTTAGCACCTTCGGTCTCCAGACGCAGCGTCTCAAATTCTTCTGCAGCACGAGCGATAGGAAGAGTCGGTATTGTTGCTTCGCATTTATCGCCACAACCGCAAGAGGGCTTAGCGGCTTTCTTATCCTTGCAATCGCAGATAGAGCTGCAGGCACCGGCATTCTCCTTAATCTTCTTCGCCGCTTTCTCGGTGAAGTTGGGGAATTGGTTGGAGCCGAGCAGCACCTCTTTGCGTTTGGCTACATCAGCGAGACGAGCTTTGAGGTTAGCGGCTACAGCTTCCTGTACCTTACCGGCTTTGACCATCTCGAAGAATCCACCTTGCTCCTGGATAGCGAGGAATTGTTTCCAAGCCTCGGCAGCGATGCTATTGGTGAGGTTCTCGATATAGTAGGAACCGGCAGCGGGGTCAACGACTTTATCGAAGTGAGCTTCTTCCTTGAGCAGCAGCTGTTGGTTACGTGCAATACGCTCTGAGAAGTCAGTCGGTTTCTCGTAGGTAACGTCGAAGGGGGTTACCGTTATCTCGTCTACACCGGCGAGGGCGGCAGACATCGTCTCGGTCTGGCTGCGGAGGAGGTTGACGTAAGCGTCGAAGATAGTCATATTGAAGCGCGAGGTCTCGGCGCATACATTCATCTTAGCAGCATCCTTAAGGGCGGCGGTAAAGATGTTCTCTTTATAGGCTGCTACAATCTTAGCCCACAGCAGACGTGCTGCGCGGAACTTAGCTATCTCCATGAAGTAGTTGCCGCCGATACCCATATTGAAGCGTATCTCGCGAGCGGCGAGGTAGTTGGGTATGCCGGCATCGGTAAGCATAGTCATATAGTCGGCACCCCAAGCTAAGGCGTATGCCAGCTCTTGTGCGCAATATGCGCCCGAGTTGTTGAGGATGACGCTATTGACGCCAACGACGCGGTAGTTCACCAGCGTCTTGCAGGCATTGATAGCAGCTACAAGTTTTTCGGTTACCTGTTCGCGGGTGAGGTCCTTGCCCTTAAGAAGCATGTTCTTAATGGGGTCGACATTGATAGTACCGTAAACCGATTTGAAGTCATAACCGCAGCGGCCGTAGTAGCGGACGAGGATGTCTGCCAGTTTAGCGGCTTTGCAGGCGCAGATAGAGAAGTTGATGTTAATAGCGCGTGCATCGATGTCCTTGAGCAGGTTTTTGATGTAGCGGTAGTTCAACTTTTCGGCATTGAGACAAAAACCGAGTGAGGTAATACCCTTGTTGAGTACTTCGAGGGCTTTAGCGTTAGCTTTGCGCACGTTATTGCAGGCGCAAATGTTTTGGCGTATAGCCCATTCGTTAGTAGTCTTCGTGCCGCGGACGTAGGGGAACTGTCCGGGAGCGGAGACGGTAGTTTTGAGTCCGCGCAGGTCTTCCTGGCGGTAGAAAGGCTGTACATTGAAGCCTTCCGGAGTGCGCCATACGAGCTTCTTATCGAAGTCGGCGCCTTTCAAATCCGTAATGATTTTGTCCTTCCATTCTTTCGTCGAGATGGCGGGGAAATCAGCTAACAGATTCAATTTTTCTTCTGCCATGATTTAAAATTGTTTTGTATAGTGATTTGTTTTAAATTTCGTAGGTTTGCGCTACGCGCATTCTTTGAGCGTACAAAGTTACTGCTTTTTTCTGATATGTGCAAATAAAAACAGAGTTTTTATACATTAAACACACAAAAGTGCCCCCAAAAGAGCACTTTCATGTTACCTAAGCGGCCGAAACCGCACTTTTTAATAGCGAAGAGCAGATTTATGTCGGGTCGCCGCCCTCGCCCGGGTGGTAGCCCGGGATGGTGTTCGAACTGATGTTCTGTCCGATCATCAGGCGTTCTGCTCCGATGTCCATGATGGACGTTTTTGGATTGTTGTAGGGTTTCATATTATTGCAAATTTCAAATTTCAAATTTATGATTTGTGATTTGTGATTTTATTATAAAGGAAAACAAAAACATTAAAAACCACTTTTGAATGCTTTTGAGCTTCGCTCTGCACGCTATTTGCTGCTAACCACCACTTAAAAGTGAACTTTTAGATAGATGTTACCCTCAAATATCGTACTCTATCGAGCAAAAGCCTTCAAAAGAGAAAACATCGAAAACATTTTTTTATTCCTTCATGCGTTAATATCGTATTTTTCGTCATGGCGGGATACCGGTACAACGGGATAACGGTACCCCGACACATGTTATTTGATTATTTAATTACTTGTCCTTGAGCGTTGTACTCTACTCCGTCGCGGATGATGATGAGTTGTCCGTTGCGGATAATCTTTTGTACCGCAGGAGCAGTTTCAAATGTCTCATCCTCAAGGTCGGTAGTTACGTCGTCACGGAAGATGACGCGTGCATTACGTCCCTGGATGAGCGAGGGCGAAGCGAAGTGGAAGTAGCAGCGGAAGGCCTTAGTGGTCTTGTCGGTCAAGTACTCGTAGAGGTAGTCTTCGTAGCCGAGGTAGTAGTTCAAGTCAGAAGCACCGACTACAGTCTGGTCGTACAGACCGATCATCGTTACCTTATCGGTTACGACTTGCGGCGTAGCGTTATTGATTGTAACGGCATTGAAGACGATATCGTCGGTGATGTCCACACCTGTCTTGAACAGGTAAGGCTTACCGGCTTCGAGGTCGTCTACATCGCGGAAGCGCAGGTACATCATTGTTTCGGACTTGAGGTACGAGGTCTCCAATTCGCACAGACGATAATCTGCGCCGAAGGCTTCAGCCATCTGAGCAGCCGTCAGGTCGAACGGCAATACCAAGGTGTACCAGCCGTCTGCTACGGTGAAGCGGCGGTTGAAGGTAACGTTGATAGTGCGACCGTTGTTAGCGGCAATATTATCTGCGTTAGCAGCTGTCTCATCGAGGGTCAGCGGAGCATACCAGAGGGCGTAGAGTGTAATGTCGGCAGTTACGGATGCAACAGGAGTACCGGTGCATTCGCTGTTGTCGTACCAACCCATGAAGGTGTAAGCGCCACGACGAATCGTCGGCATAGCATCTTCAGCACGCATGGTAGCGGGCAGGTAGTTATTAGCATCTTTCCACAAAGGCAGCCATTGTGCAACCTGGCCGGCAGTAGCAAAGTCAACGATTACAGCTGTGCAGCTGAAGAAGTCTTGCAGCGCTGTGGTCCATTCGGTCTCGGTAGTCAACGCTACGCTTTGTGCATCGGCGGTCTTGAGCATGTAATCACCCAACCACTTCCAAGGCGATACAGGATCGGTCAGCAGGTCGATAACGCCCCACCAAGCAAAGGTAGCTACAGCAGTCATCGGTTGTATAGCACGAGCCGATTTACCTTTAGCCACATAATAGGTATTGTAACCTGTCATAAATTGGCTCCAGAGGTCAGCATTCGACGAGAGAAGTGTGGTAGTATACGTAGCACCGTTGGTTTCCCAAGTTACGTTGAAGTCGAGCGTATAAACGGTAATCTCGCAACTCTCGGATTCTACAGCGTCAGCGGTAGAAGTAGCTTTAATATGGGCTGTACCTACGCCTACGGCAGTTACGTGACCGGTAGTAGGATTAACTTCAGCTACTGATGTATTGTCGCTACTCCACTCGACGGTCTTGTCGGTAGCCGTTGCGGGCAGGCAGGTAGCTACAAGGTCGAGACCCTCACCTATCTCCAGCGAAGCGGAGGTCTGTGAGAGGGTAATAGAGGTTACAGCAATGTGCTCTTGAGCATCAACGGTAAGAGTAGACTTAGCAGGAACGAGCGTTGTATTGTCAGCCTTCGGCAAGGTGAACATATAGAGACGTTCAACCGATGCACTTACTACGTACAAGTTGTCTGCATAGTCGAAGGCCACACCATCGATATTATAGCCTAAGGTCGGCAAGATCCAATTCTTACGCGTTATAGTAGGTGTACCGTCTCCGTCATAAACGATGTCGAAGAAGATTACCGACGAGTTGGAACCAAGCGCCAAGATAGTCTTATCGGAGTTGAGAGCGATAGCGCCACGAGTACTCTTAGGATTGCAATCGCTCAAGAGATTAGCATTATTATTGTTATAGATACTGAAATCTATAGCATGCGACGAAGCATTGACGTGCAGCAGCGAGTAATAGATATCCGCATTAGCACGACCTTGAGCAATCCACCATCCGCCGAGACCATCTTGCAGAACGGTATTATCGGTAGCAGCATTACTTACCAGACGTGAAGCATCCGACATAATCTCCGTAGTTGTACCACCTTGCAGCTGTTTCAGGGCTGTACCGTTATCCATCACGTAGAAGATATCTCCGTCCATGCAGAACGAGTTGATAGCCGTGAACTTACTCTCAGCCAGAGTAGTAGATGTAGTGAAGTCAGCAGGCGAAGCTTTGTAGATTGCGCTACCGGAGTTAACGTATACATTACCCTGAGCATCTACATTCACGCGTTTGAAGCCGTGACGATTGGCTGCAGGCAGGGTAACACCCATCGAATAACCTTGGTTGGTAGTATTCAGTTCGTTGAGTAGCGGGTCATAAACGAACAGACCGGCCTGCTGATTCTTGGTGCGGGTTGTCATACCATCACTTGCGCCATTAACCGGTTGGGTGATATAGATATTACCAAACCATGACGACTCGGGGCTATTATCAATAGCTAAGCCCTGCGGCAGGTAGAAGTTGTAGATACCGGCTGATTCGTCGGTCATTTCAGCGATTACCTTATTCTCAGCAGCGGTCAGTTGTACAGCCCAAGTCATCACGCCGTCAATCTGCGGTAGAGAGGTCTTAGCTACATATACGCTATTCTCACCGGCTACGATAGGATCGGTAATAGTAACCTCACCTTTGTATACACCGCCTTGGTAGAAGAGAATCTTACCGGATGTAGCGGCGATATTGGATTTGAAGGTAAAGGTGTAACTATTCTGGTCACCATTGAGCGTACGATTGAGGTCGTACGGCAGGATGTGAGCTACAGGGTTGCTAACCTCTACGGTAATAGCATCGGAAGTAACGCCACCGATGGTAGCGGTAATGTGTGCTGTACCGGCAGATACGGCGGTCAGTTGACCGGTAGTAGGATTAATCGTTACAGCAGCATTATCCGAAGCCCAAGTGAGGTTGGTGTAAGTTGTATTATCAGGTAATACCTCAGCGGTCAGCGTCTTAACTGCACCCGGAGCAAGTACCATGTCTGTAGCGTTGATAGTAACAGAAGTTACATCTACCGGAATCAACTCGTGAGCACCGGCAAAGGTAGGATTGGGACGGCTGGTACCTTCGATATCGGTCAGCACCTCATCCAGGCGAGCCATCTTGAGCGTTTCGTCACTTATCGTCAGGCGGAGGTCGCCTTCAGCTGCGTTAACAAAGGCAGGATTATTCCAAACGGAACCGGCATTAGCGCCACCGGCAGTAAACTCGTCCCAAGTGGTCTTAGTTTCAGCACCGGCGAGAATAGCAGCATTGCCGTCATTATGATAGTAAACGTTGTTCAATACATTAGCGTTCAGCGAACCACGGATAAGGGAGATATTGGCTTCAGTCTCGGCGCTGACGAAGATATTGTTCTTAACGACATGTTCTGCCGTGCCTGCAAGGTATACACAGGTAATAGGAGTAGCGCTCATCAAAGCAGTACCGGGCTTCTTAGTCAGCGACGGCATATAGAAAGTATTGTGACGCAGTTCGCACAGGTCACCGCAACGAACATAAGTAAGCGCAAAGTCTTTATCGGAGATTGTTCCCGAAGCGGTAGCATTCAGGCCTGCGAAATAGTTGTTCTCAATAATCCACTTTGTTGCACCACCGGAAGCTGTAATAGCTTGTATACCGTAAGCACCGCTAGCAGCGTTGGTGGTAGCCATCTCGATGAACTTGTTGCCGCGAACAACGATAGTTCCCGACTGTGCATTACCCATAATACCGTGAGCTAAGTAGCCGGCTGAAGCGGCAGGCATATGGAATTTGTTGCCTTCAATAGTCGCATTGGTAGCGCCGTTGAAGAATATGCAACGCAGTTTAGCGGTGATTTCGCATCCACGAACGTAACAATTGGTCGGCTTACCGGCGGCAGTAGCACTCAGACTGCCATTGAAGTAAATGGCTTGTGAATTAGTAACACCGGTTACCTGCATATAGCAATTTTCAAAGCCGACGCCAGTAGGTGCATTATCTGTTTTCTGCGATGCAGTAGGAGTACCTCCAGCTAACTGTTCTGTACGGAACTGAGCTACATATGTTGTACCGGAAGTGCGCGGATTGATGAGGCGGCAGTTTTTAACAACAGAGTTAGTTACATGGCCGTAATAAACTATGACTACACCACCGACATTGCCACCACGGAATTCGAGGTATTGACCTTCGTTATTATACGAACCATCAATGATGACATTTTTGGTATCAGTAGAAGCCCATCCGGTCAAGTTGTAACCAATCACAATATGTCCGGAAGGACCAACATTGTCCGAGCCACTAAACGTGATTGTACGTTTTGTAGCCTCATTCGGAGCAATCGTAATAGTATAATCGGTTTCATTAACGATACCCGAGTTATGCGTTTCTGTCAAATCGGCGCAAATCAACAGGGTAACGTTATTCGAGATACCCCAATTATTGATATAATCGCAAGCCTCATAGAGCGAAGCGAAGTCGGGAGCGTCACCGCCGATATTGTAGGTACCGGCAAGGGGAGCCTTCGGGTCAACGGTTACATCGCAGGTAGCGGTCTTATTGCCATCGGTAGTAGTAACGGTAATAGTAGCAGTACCTACAGCCTTGGTAGTAACCACGCCGTCAGCTACGGTAGCGACATTCGAGTTAGATGTCGACCAAGAGATAGTCTTATCGGAAGCGTCATTCGGAGCAACCGTTGCTGTCAGGGTAAACGACTCACCAACCGTTACCGTCTTGCTTGTCTCATCCAATGTTACGCCGGTAACGTGTACTTCAGGGATGTACGACTCCAGAACAATCGTGCGAGACGATGCAGCAGGAGTAGTGTGCTCCGTACTACTATTGATAGCAAACGCAGCAAACATTTCGTTATTATTATCTATCGCATAGAGGTTATTGGCGACGTCAAAAGCCAAACCCTTTGCATTACGACCAGTTCCCCATGCAACAGTAGTCTTCAAAGTCAAAGTGGGAACATTACTTCCGTTGTAAGATACAGTATAAATCTTTATACTTGAGCGATCGGTACCTATAGCTAACATGGCTCCATCAACACTAACCGCCATACCGCCTTGATAATTGCTAAGAATAGCCGTGCCGGCATTGTAGTCAATTGTTCCGTTCGTTGAGTGAATTAAACATGGAACAGAAGTGCTTCCTGTACCCGCACGGTATTGAGACATCCACCAACCTCCATGATTATCCGGGGCAATAGAACAATCTCCACCTTGAATTCTATTGCCATTATTAGCATCATTATAAATAGTTGCACTCTGTGCCGCCGTCCAAGGAGACTCAAGAGTACCAATATCGTAACGTAGAATATCGCCACCAGCAGATGCCGTTGTTAAATCATAGGTGTATAACTTTCTCGCAGCACCAAGGCCTTCAACATAGCAATGCAATATACTATTATGAATAGTCACATCTCCATTCTTCGTCGTACCGGTTGACGTATGACTGCCACCAAAGACAGGAGTAAAGTTGGCACTCATATTAGAAGGATCCATCATCCACACTCCTGAATTGGTTGCAGAGCCGCTCGTAATGTAAACGGTTCCATCAGGTCCCACATTAGGACGAGCAATTGCCCATTGAATACCAGAATTATCTCCCCATGTTATACCTCCCAAATAAGCAGATGAATTTATTTGGTTCAGTCCGTTATCAAACGCATACACACCCGTTTGTGTTGTGCGTTTATTATTCATTGTAGAATTTCCTCCATAGTTGGTAACATATACTCTACCAAGATAATCACTCTCGTACGAATTATCAACAGCTACTCCACGTCCACCATAGAATTGGTAGGGAGTAGATTCATCGGTTACCTTACCATAAGAAGCAACCGTAGTTCCTGTCGCCTTAATGGCCCACTTGTAGGTTTCGCCGGCGCCGAAGAAAGCGCTAAGGTCAACGACTACATCCTCGTGCAGGCCTTTGGTGTAATTGGCATTACTTGTTCCTGCGGGGATAGTTACCGATGTCTTTTCATCACCGGTTGTAGCGTCCAGGACAACAAACTTCAAGTCTGTTGCAGGAGCATTTAAGAAATAATCAATGTGAACCTGATTCTCGCCTGTAACAGGTGAAGCACCATGTAAGCGCAAACCCGAGGCGTAGATGTTCAACTCAGCCGCCATGCCCGCTATAGTGAAGAGGGCTAAAAGAACGGAAAGTGTAAATCTTCTCATGGTATTTGTGTTTTTTAAGGGTTAATATATGCAATTATCCTTTGAGGCCGCAAAGTTACAAAAAATATTTGGTATCTGCAAGTTTTTGGGGAGGAAAAGTGCAGAATATGTTGTAAAACATATAATGACCGCGATGCTGATAGACCAAAAACATTTTTTCATAGTTTAACGAGGGAAGCACGAGAGAGGGTCGAGGGAATCACGAGACTATCACAACAGAAGGTCGAGAGTTCCTTCTTCTGTACTCATTTTCAGGGAGTTACAAAATGCGCGCGTTGTATGCGGCTGCAAATCAGGCGGTTACAAAATGCTCTCGTTAACGAGTCCTTTAAGTCTCGTTGAAGTCTCGTTCCAGTCTCGTGCACTCCTTGTGCGGATGATGCCCTACCCCACTAAACAACCCAAGCCCGCGAGAGCGAGCTTGGGAAGTAAAACGGTTTGGGAAGGAGGTTAATCACCTCCGCCATTGTATTCGTTAGGATCGATGCTGACGCCTTGCGTTCCACCGAACTGCACCATCAGCGGGTCGAGTTGTACGCGCTCGGAGCGCGGAGTGATGTAGGATTTCATATAATTTCAAATTTTTGATTTCAAATTTATGATTTGTGATTTTATTATAAAGGAAAACAAAAACATTAAAAACCACTTTTGAATGCTTTTGAGCTTCGCTCTGCACGCTATTTGCTACTAACCACCACTTAAAAGTGAACTTTTAGATAGATGTTACCCTCAAATATCGTACTCTAACGAGCAAAAGCCTTCAAAAGAGAAAACATCGAAAACATTTTTTATTCCTTCATTCGTTAATATAGTTTTTCGTTATGGCGGGATACCGGTACAACGGGATAACGGTACCCCGACACATGTTATTTGATTATTTAATTACTTGGCCTTGGGCGTTGTACAAGTGGCCATCGCGGAGGATGTAGAGTTGACCGTTGAGGATGAGCTTTTGCGTGCCTTCAGCGTTCAGTTGGAAGACATTCTCCAGGTCGGTAGCAGCGCCATTATTGCCACCTACGCCTAAGCGGCGACGAACGGGAGCGTTAGCCGGGTCGTTGACGACGAGCGGCGTAGTGGGAACGTATTGGAGGTCGAGATAAGCTCTGTTAGCCCCCAAGGTAGCACCGGCACCGCAACGACGCAGTTTGCCGTTAGCGATGACGTACTTATCGGTAAGCGAACCGGCCGCCATATCGGCGAAGGTCCCGTAGAATCCGCGTGCCTCAGCGCCGTCCAGCGGAGTCAGCACTTCGGAGCCGCTATACCACAAGCGGATAGCTTCTTCTTCGGCCACGAAGATATATGCCTGACCGGCCTTCAGCGTACCCGTCTCCTCGAGGAAGTATACGAAGCCGGGTCCTTGATAGTCAGCACGATAGAAGGTGCCGCCGCGTCTATCTTCTGCAGTTACATCGTACGGCAAGCAGATAGTTCCGATACCACCTACGGTGAGGTCAGCACGGAAGTAGTCGGGTACTTCGTAGAAGTAAACGTTATCCACCATAAACTCATTGCCTCCTATCGGATTCATGAACTTGAATTGGAAGATATCTGCCCAATCAATATTGTTGGCATCAAATGCGCTCAACGGAATTTCTGCGGACGTCCAAGCGTTAGGAGTAAGGGCTACATTATAAACGCCTTCGTGACCCGGGCTGATAGGAGTAACGCTAATCTGCGTCATACCCAGCGAATAGAAGTCAACGTGGAGGTATCTCATGCTGGTAGCATCAAAAGATGCGCCCCAGCTATGCCAACCTGCCCAGTTGAAGTTCTGTGCATAGAAGACTTTATCAGAAGGAGTAAGGTTAATCCATTGAGCTATTGTACTCTCACCCCAACCGCCAGAATGAATTTGTGTTCCACCTGCAAGCGAACCAGGGATGGCATCGGAGAAGACGGGCACAACGGTCTTACAAGTTAAATCAGGCGTCGGAGCGGGAGCAGGAAGTGCTACTGTTGAAGCGGCAACAGCCACAGGATCGGCAGCGTTTTCGGCCTCATCCTTAGCGATGACGTTGAAGTTATAAGCCGTGCCGGGAGTGAGGTTATTGACCGTAATAGTCGTAGCTACGCCGGAAGCAGAAGCACCGGTAGCGACCTCTGTATCACCATTCATGACGGAGAAGTTCACAGCACCGGAGTTATCCTCAGCTGATGCAGTTATCGCTACAGAATAGAAACCAGTCTTTGCCAACGATGCACTTACATTAGTCGGAGCGGAAGGATCCACATAGGGAGTTGTACGATAGAGATAAACATTATCTACGCTGATATGCTCACCTAAAAGACCACCGGCAGCCCAGTATTCAATGGAGAATTGGAACAGTTTCGTCCAATCATGTGCGCCGAACTCAGTCAAGTCGATATCGAACGAGTTCCATTGTTGTGCAACAAGCGTCAACTGCTTGCGGTTATCATTCAGCGCGCCATCACCATCAATAATCGGACGGATAGTAAGCGTACCAGAACCGGAAGAGAATATATCGATGTGCAGTTTCTCCATTAGAGCCACAGATATTTGGTCATATTGCCAACCAATCATACCGTCGTTAGCCAAATTATAATCCATGAAGTGGTCACCATCAATATTACTTAAGTTAATAGCCGGAGCATTCCACCAAGGAGCGTTATAGTTCGGGGTATTAGCCGGAGCTAACGCATACGCATCGCTATAGAGACTCTTCACCTGTGAAGCAGGCCATGTCGGAACCGGAGCAGCAACGGTCGGAACCAATGCGTGAGCATCAGTGGTGAAGTTCACAGATGCCTGGTTGTCAGAGACATTGCCAGCTGCATCTTTTGCTTTAATATGAAGCGTATACTCGGTAGCAGCAGTTAAGCCTTCAACAGTTATCTTGCCTTCCGATGCGACATAGTCCGCATCCTTCTCCACTACGTAGTACGCGGTCACGCCCTTGTTGTCCGTAGCAGCCACATTGATGATGGCACGGTTCCAAGTCTTGCTTTCCAGCGAAGCCTCGCCCATAACAGGCTTAGTCTTGTCGCCTACGGGAGTAACTAAGATGTGTGTATTTGCATTATTTACACCATCGCTGACCGTAACAGTAAAATCATACTCAGTACCTGTCGTCAGACCGGTTACCTCTTGTGCGAACTCTTCGCCGCTTGCGTGATTCGAGATAATAGGTTCTGCGCCCGCACGTGCGATAGTATAAGTAAGGATACCTTCCCAGTTGTCGGTAGCTTGAATCTTCAGGCGAACACTGCTCTCGTTCAATATCTCAGCCTCAGCCTTGGTAAATACCGGAGCCTCAGCATCGGCACAAGTTGCATCCCATGCAATATTGTGACGACTGGGGAAGCCTGTGTAACCAACTTCACCGGCTGCGGTCGAGAAATAGATAGCGTGGTTCCATACGTAGATATCTTCCCAGGTCTTACCTTCCGAGATACCGAATACAGCCGTTGCAGATCCATAACCGCTTGCATCAAATGCCCAGCGAGCATTATTAAACGGTACATCTTGACCCGACATCTTCTTGTCGCCATCTACGATGTCGGTAGTAACCCAGTTGATGGTATAGTTGGCGTTGTTCAAACCGGTCAATTGAGCCTCAGCCGAACCTTCGATCTTAATCTGGTATTTTCCACCGCCGATAGCACCAAGCGTCAGGTACAACTTCTTATTCTGAACACTATTAATCTCAGCATGGCAATACGTGTACTTAATATACTCGAAGTTGGCGATGAGGTTCGTTGTCTCAGTAATCGTAGTTACATAGGTTGCATTGGTCGAAACCTCTACTCCACCCTTGGTCCAGTTAACAAAGCGATAGAGTTCTGCATCAGCTACAGTTGCAATAAAACTTACTTCGTCGCCATCTTCAACATTGGTTACATCTACACCTGCTTTTTGCACTACCGCTGTTCCCATCTCGTTGTTATTCGGTGTTGCTGAAACAGCAATGCCGGAACATACTGTTCCATAAGTATATTCGAAAGTGAGGGAAGGCCAAGCATTAGTATCTTCGCTAGTTGCATACTCAACGGTATGATTCGTGTAATATATCTTTTCTCCCAAAGCAGGTTTATTAGCTGGATCAATAAGAGAAAGAATAAGTTCATTTCCTGTAACATCACCCGTCGGGTGCGTGAAGAAATTCGATGCGGGAGCTTTACCTGCACCAACTTGGAAATTAGCGAGCGCCATGCCAGCGCCACGGAAATGAGCAGGAGGATTAGAGCCACTAAGAACCTCATTGAGCGTAATTACAATATCTCCGTCATTATTCGTTTGCCAGGTAAAGCCAACGAGGGTATTACCACTACTCATATTCGTTTGGCAATACTCAGAATTACCTAAAACGACCGGTGCAGCCTCCAGGTGCCATACAACATCTGCAGAAGGATCAGAGTCTACCTTACCGGAGCCACTGGCTACCACATTAACAATATAATCACCCGTTTCCAACGGTACGAAGGTCAATTCATCGCCGGAAGCAACCACTTGTGAATATTTCTGAATACCACCAAGAGATACCGAAGCGGTATAGGATTCGGCACCAGATACGGCATCGAACGTAATATGATTTGTTCCATCAATAGCGACATTCGTCGGAGCATCCAATTGGTTACATGTTCCTCCATACGTATAGATAAACTCAGGGAAACACCATCTATTAACACCTGCTTCTCTCCAAGCTATTGCACCTGCACTAAGGTGCTTGATTTTGGCATTTGCAGGAAGGTCTGCTATTTTGGTAAGCACATATTCCAAATCGCCATCAGAAGGACGAGTAACAGTAAAATAGTCTGTAGCAGGGGAAGTGGTAGCAAAGTTATCATCACTTACGACAAAATTATTCAAACCGTTATTTCCGCCTTCAAAACCACCATGGCGGTACGAACATGCACCAGCTCCGGTACCGTTACCAATTGTAATAACTACGTTTCCGCTCGGATCGGTTTCCCAAGTAATGGCATAATAGTGTCCATCTTGCTGTGTTTCCGAACCTTGATAATTACAATACTCCGAAATGATCGGCGTACGGTCTTCCCAGTTCAACGTAACATCACCAAAGTTTACCTCACCCGGCATCAATACATACAACGGAGTGTAGATATTTGGTGCGCTGTTCGATTGAACTTGGCAAGTGATGGTCTTTTTGTCACCACTAACGGTATAAGAACTTGTTCCTGCATTGGTGCGCATGTCTGCACCTACGCCATTTACATTCCAGAAACTACCACCAAGACCTTCCATATTATCAGTAGAAGTGATAACCAAAGTATAAGTCTTGTTGGTACCATCAATATCTACATAAGAAGCGTCCAAATGAATGGTATGACCACCTGCGGTATAATCATTCGGATCCGGGGTTGGATCAGGGTCTGGATTCGGAGTAGAATCACCGCCTCCGCCCTCTGTACCATCAACATAATACACGGTGAAGGTTTTAGAGCCTTGTGCAGCAACAACAGTTACTTCTGTTTCCTTGGCAGTAAATGCAGAAAGATATAAAACGATTCCACCGCCATCAATAGCACACTTGTCTCCTAAGGAACAAGAACTTATTGCACCTCCAAAATCCGAGGTATAAATTCCTGCCTCTGCAGCCCACCCCGGCTTCTGAATGTTTACTACGTTTTGTCCTTGTGCAGGAGCTACTTTGTACTTGTTGGAATAGGCACCACCACCGGCACCATCACCAAGCCATTCGTAGCCACTCCAATCAATGGCTGCAAATCCCATCACACTTGCGCATAATAGCGCAAAAAGTAAAGATAGTTTTTTCATGTTATTAATAATTTTAGTTATTTGATTTCTGTTCCAAGCAGGTTATAACGCAGACCGTTCTTGATGATAATCACCTGACCATTCTCGATGATCTTGCGTGCTTTTTGACCCACAAACGTGTTCTCTATCGAACTGGGTTGTGGCTCTTCGTTGCTAGCGCCAACGGTGTAGCCGGTAATGGGTATATTAGCAACACCGCCGGAATAAGCGATGTAGAAGAAGGTATTGCTGAGCGTAGCGCCATCGGTATAAGTAGCAGTAGTAGTGAGGCGCGCCATCTTAGCTTGCGCAGGCATGGTAATGAAAATGCCCTCCAAGCAAATCTGCGGCACAGCACCTACGATATCGGCTGACCAAGCAATCTCAAAGGTAAGCGTAGCATCGGCATTGCGGGTAATAGACCAATCGAAGACACAATCGGCGCCACTGACCGAGACAGTAGACGAGCCATAATACGTAGCGGGCGTCAAGTCACCGGGCTGCGGAGTAACGGTAGTATCCTGGTCATCGGGTATATCGCCCTCGCCATCGGCATAGAAGACTTGGAAATCATAATTAACGCCTCCCGCCACAACGGTAACGTCCGTCACCTTAGCTGTAAAAGCACTCAGGTACAGAATCATTCCTGCACCATCAAGAGCGTACGAGCCTTCCGCCAGAGTGCAAGAACCGATACCGGCAGGGAAATTAGTATAGATACCGGGAGCGGTAGCAAACGTAGGCTTCTGGATATTGACGACATTCTGGCCAAAAGCGGCGGCTACCTTATACTTATTGGCATAAGCACCTTGGCCGGCACCATCAGCAAGCCAAGCGATAGAAGACCAGTCAACAGCAAACATCAACGCCGAAACGGCAAGAAGAATAAGCGAGAGAGAGAGTTTTTTCATAGGTATTATAACTTTTGAGCGCAAAGATACATAAAAATTTGTATATATACAAATATTTAAGAATATTTTTTTCGTTTTAGGTCATTTTTTCGGTATCAGTCACGAATCCAGCGACAAGGATAGCATTTTTTAGGTGTATAGGGGAAGGACAGCACCACTTTGACGCCCGCCGCCAGACGGCGTATATCACCGTTGCCGACAAGAGTTGTCGACAGGTAGGGATTGGGCGTAACGGGAGTGAGCATATCGGTGTCGGTAAAAGTAGACGGATGGTCCACAGGAGCCTGACGGCGGGTGGAGGTCATGATATTGAGAATACTCATATCCGCATACAAGGCAATACGCAGCGAGGGCTGACCGTTCTCCTCCGGCTTGATGACCTGTGCACCAATCTCCACGGCTCCCTTGATATCCGGGGCAAAAGAGACCTCAGAGGTAGCCTTCTTAGCCGTAGCGTCGAAATACTGATGCTCGGGCATGCCGGTAAAGGGATCGAGGAACTGTGGGTAATCGCCATAGGAGGAGACATTGAGCGAGGTAGTAGACTGCGCCATAGCCGTAAGGGCAAACTTAGTACCCAGCAGGAAATAGAACCTGTCAAACTGCGCACCTACCATCAACGGCACCTGCACAGAGATAGACGTATAGCGGTCGGAACGCGCGGTGAGGTCGTAGACAAAGGTGAACACATAGCCGTCGGCATCGACTGAGTTGGGCAAGGCGACAGAGGCATTGCCGCCCTTACTATTGACGCGTGCCAGACAGCCGCCTATACCGGTATGGAAGAGGAAACGGCGGAACGAAAGACGATAGTCGAAGCCTAAGGAAGCCTCATAACCGTTCAGCAAACGCTTATCGCTACCCGAGGGCAGGAGCAGACCATGATAGCCACCGGCAATCCACACACCCGGCTCATGCGTAGCACGCGGTCGCGCTGCCTGCACGGAGAGCAGGGCCACGAAGAGACACACTATAAGGAGTAAGCACTTTCTCATTCTACCTCCACAATAACAAATTCTACACGACGGTTGCGCTGACGACCGGCATCGGTATCGTTAGTATCGATAGGTTCACGCGCTCCGCGTCCTTCGTAGAGTAAGCGATAAGCCTCTACACCATGACGCACCAGATAGTCACGCACCGCCTTAGCACGGCGCTCCGACAGACGCAGGTTGTAGCTATCCGAACCCCAAGCATCGGTATGACCGATGATATTGATGATGAGGTCGGGATGAGCAATCAACATAGCGACCAGGCTGTCCAAAGCCGCCGTCGACTCAGGAATAATCTCGGCGCGGTCAAAGACGAAGAGCAGGTTCTCCAATACAACAGGCTGCTCGGCTACTATAGCCTGACCGTCAAAGAAGACGGTGTCGGTAGGAGCAGGCTCTTCAATAATAGGTTCAGGTTCAACAGCAACAGGTTCGGGTTCAGGTATAACAGGCTCCTCAAGAGGTTCGAGAGCTGGTTGTTTAATCTTACGCGGCGGTACAGGCAGCGCCACACGCGCCGTAAAACGTACGCCCACATAGAGCGGGTGCACCGTAGAGGCTACGTCTGCCAAAAGGGCACGGTTGTCATTGACATCCAAGACGCCGTATTCAGCAAAGGCGCCTAAGCGGAAACGTTCGTCGAATTGGTAGCCCAACTCAATAGACGGCGCCACATGTATGCCTGCCGTCCAAGAACGATTATGGGTCAGCTTAGTTGTACCGGTCAGGTGACCGACATTATGCAGTTCTTCGGACAACTCCGGATCCGTAGCATAGACATACTGGGTAGTAGAGTACTTAATCGTACCGAAGCAACCTATACCGATGCGCACGCCGACGAGGCCATAGAAATGGTCGGTAAAGCGATAGCCGAACATCAGCGGGAAGTTAATCAGTCCGGCATTATGCACAAAGCGTCCGTCGGAATACTGATAGGTATAGTCCATCTGGTGACCGGGGAGAGGCGTATAGAGGTACTTCATCATAGCCTCAGCATCGTTGATGGTAGTGAGCGAGTTGAGGAATTGGAACTCGACACCTGCCTTAAGTAACCAGCGGCGTATCTCCGCCTCGTAGCCTACACCTAACTCAAAGCCTACTCCACCCGGTATCTTAGTCTCGGGCAGTTTATGCATGAGCGAGCTATAACCTACCGAGCCCCAGAAGTCGAGATAATGCGACCATGAAGCAGGAACATACTCTACCCCATTGGTGGCAGGACGACGCTGCGCGGTCTGTTGCTGACGGGCGCGTTGTTGCTGTTGTTGGGTACGCTGTTGCGCGGCGGCTTTCTGCTGCTTGAGTTTCTTGCGTGCAGCAGCGGCTTTGCGCTTAGTAGCCGCTTTGCGTTTAGCCTCAGCTTTCTTCTTAGCTGCCTGACGACGCTTCTGGTCAGCCTTGCGTTTTTTGTCCGCCTTACGTTTCGCCTCAACGCGACGACGGTCCTGTTGGGTCGTCTGCGCCGGAGCGGGCGAAGCCATAACAATACCCTCACCTACCGTGAGCAGGCAAAGCAAAAGGATAATATAGCGTATATATCGTATCATCGTATTCGTAAGCCTTGAGCGTTAAAATATTGCGAGCGGATAACCGCACCATCGGCATCGTATTCGTCACGGACGATATAGAACGAGCCAGCCTCGAAGACCTTATGCGCGCGGGGCGAGGAATCCGTATTCTCGGGAGCGTTAGGCGCAGACATAGGACAGAACGGACAGGTAAAGAGCGTCAGGCCGTCGGATTGGCGGGTGAGCAATACCTGATAGCAATCGCCGGGCATGAAGAAGCCGTTGGCGATACGGTAATAACTGTGCGAAACGCCTAATGGCTGACCGTTGCAATACCATTCGTAGGCCGTCCACACCTGATTAGGATAACCGCTATAGGCGGGCGAGTAGATAGCCAGTACGTTGTTCCACTTGCGGGCAAAGACGCGCTCCGGGTCGTAGTAGAGGGTGAAGGACGAAGCATACGGTCCGGCCTGCAAACCCCAGTCGGTATCGATAAAGAGTACAGAGACATTATAATGGCCGGGCACGAGTGAGGTGAGCGGCACTTCGATACGTCCGGCAGCCTCGTCGGGATTAACGACCATGAGGGTATCGCCATAGCGTACCTCGATGCGGTCGGGGTGACCGACAACAGCCCTATAGGTGAGGTCGAAGGACGGATCGCCGTCGCAGAGTTCGAGGTGCTGCGGAGCAAAGTCGACTATCAGTTCGGGCGGTATACAACGTATCGTATCCAGACGCAGGATATAGATGAGCGAATCACAGGTGCAGTAAGTGCTACGTATGGTATCACGATAGATACCGGCCTTCGTATACAGGCTGTCGCGCCATAGGTACGGCATCAAGGTATCGCACATCTGGACATAGGTCGAGTCGCGTTGGACATCCGGATAGGCCTTTACTACGCGCGAGGCAGAGGCTTTACAGCCATCCAGATAGAGCGTAGCTATATAGGTGCCCGGACCGTAAGCCAGGATGTCGGGCTTCTTTTGCCCCGTATTCCACTCTACCGAGTCGGCCTCGCCGGTGACAGACAGCCGCACAGGATGACCGCACCAGGGGTCAGGGATAGAGATAACGGGTTGAGGCAGCGGTTTAAGGATGACATCAATAGTCTCGGTAAAGGGCAAGACAGGCCGCAGCGACATAGCTTCGACGCGGAAATGACGTCCCGGCTTAGCCTTAATAGCTACCAGACGCAGGACGGCGTGTCGGTCGGTAGGCGTGAAGTGCCATTCGACAACACGACCGGTAAGGTTATTGGTCAATACCTGCATAGGCGAATAGTCGCCATTGGTATAGAGACATATCTTAGGCGCCACAGGGTTGGTGCCTTCGACGCCCAAGGTGACGTACCATACATATTCTACGCCCGGTATACAGTGGTCGTACGCCATCTGCCACATGAGGAGCGAATCGGATTCGCGGTCCATGATGAAGTTAAGGGTATCGTCTAAGGAGAAAATATCTACGCCGGGTACCGTCTGGTCGATAACGAAGGTGGCATTTTGTGTCGCCGTAAAGGTATAGGTTTGTGCAGCGTTGTCGAGCAGTTCGTCATCCTTATACCAAGTATAAGGCGCGGTACCCGTTGCCGAAACGACTACCTCATCATTGGGGCAGGCGTATTCGGTGCGTTGCGTAGATTGAGCATCCAGGACGGTAACCCAAATAGTATCCGGTTGCACTTCGCAGCCTTCGGAGTGGATACCATTGACGATATACATGCCGGCATCGGCCATCGTGGCATTATGGATGACGGGCGAACCGTCGTTAAAGCCGAACAGACCTTTGGGGCCTTCCCACCAGATAGAGTCGAACAGTTCGGCGGCTACGAGTGAGAAGCTAATATCATCGCCGGCAGAATAGTAATCGCTGCCGGACGAGCAGGACATAGATATAGAACCAAAGTTGGAGAAATAACCGTAGGAGCAGGCGCCCGACGTAGCGTCCAAGACGCCGAGGTGGAAGACGCCTAAGTTGTTGCGTATGCGCAGCGTGCGTTCGTTAGTAGCCAACTGGATAGTAGTAGCCGAAGTATAGGACCACTGCGGTTCACCCGGCACAGGCTGGAAGACAGAGGCGGGCAGGCGTTGCGGCGAGCCGTTGACCGAGAAGCCGGAGATAAACTCCGTGCGGGTGAGGATAGTAACGTCAGAAGCAACAGTATTGAGGGCCGGTATATAGCTGACCTCCTCGGAGCCCGAGCAGTTGAGGCTGGGCAGGACAGTACCCGACAACTCGCCACCGTTAGCCGTCATCTGGAAGAGGACGAAGGGTGTATCGTCCTTAGTATAGAACGGCGCTGCCGAGAGTTTGGCCAGGGTATATTGAATGGGTTGCCCGGGAGCAAGGGTACCGATAGCGGTCTCGTTGGTGCCGTTAGTAGTATAGATAGTAACGGGATTGGGGTCGATAGCAAAGAAGTACGCCAACTCATGGGCAGAGTTGTTAGAGAGGCAGATATAATGGCTACCCGCCCAGCGCGTAGGCACGAGTTGTTCGCCAATGAGGTCCTTATCGTTACCGGTAGCAGCCGAGTCATCGGTAGTATTGACGGCTATGGGTTTATCGCTGGTAACGCGTGTACCGCCTAAGTGTTGTGCAGCAGGTGTATTGGCCTGGCGCGAACGGATAGCATAGGTTTGACCTTTCTGCAGGGTGACGGTAATAGTGCCCGCCTGATCGAGGACGTTAGTAGGACGCGTGGTCTCAAAGGTAACGGTAGTATTATCTTCGGTAGCTACGACCTCGATAGAGCAGTAGGCTCCGGCGGTGTGGTCACAAGGGCGGCGGTACTGCATAGGTACCACAAAGTCGGTACCCAGACCATGCTGCCCCTTGAGGGTATAGACTTCGGAGTTGTTCTTAGTAGCCACATAGTACGCAGAGATAGGTACCGACGAGCGGATAAATATACCATTGTCGTGGGCTACGCCGTCAGCGGGTGTCTCAATGTCGGTAGTATAGTTAGCGGCCGCCTTAATAGAATAGGTATAGGTAGAGTTAGCCTCCACGCGGCGCTCGGTCATCAGCGAACGCGAACGGGCAGGCTGCGTAATAGACACATCAGCGGCATCGCCATAGGTAACGATGACGAGCCATATATTATCCGGCACGTGAGAGGAGACGAGTGAGGGCGTAGCGAACCAAAACTCTGTATCCACCTGAGCGCGCAGTTGACGCGGCCATACGAGGAAGGCGACCAGGAGAATGAGCAATATGTATAGACGTTTGATCACGGTTGTACTTTTTGTCCTTGTACGGAATAGAGACTCTTACCACGCCGTATATACAGGCGTCCGTGGAGGATAATCTTCTCGACAGGCACGAGTCCTTCATCATCGTAGGTTATATGTTGCGGAGTGAACTCACAGGCTTTCCAGGTCTGTCCGTTATCCTCGACCATGACGGCATAATAAACGTCACCAGGGGTAAAGGTTGCAGGAACGTAGATATAGGAGCGGGTCTCGCCGTCCATGAGTTGGCCGTTGCAATACCATTGGTAGGAGACGAACACGTGTCCACCATTGTATTGAGCATTCTTAATACCGAGTATGTCATTCCAGCGTTGGGTTATCACCTCGAGGCAAGTATCCGGAGCCGGCGGTTCGGGCGGCAAGCATTGTACGGTATCCAAGAGAAGGATAAAGTAGAGCGAGTCGCAGGTGTCGCGGCTGATGACGGTATCGCAGAACTTACCCGTACAGGCGATGAGGTGTCCGCGCCATTCGTAGGGCATGAGGGTATCGCAAAGGATGACGTGCTGCGAGTCGGCTATGACGGGTTCGGGACAAGGCGTAGGCACTGGTGGCGGTGGAGGTGGCGGGGGCGGAGGCGTCTCGCAGTTCTCTACCGTTACAAAGACGCTGTCTTGGATAGGCAGCAGCGGACGGAGACTCATATTGCGTACCGTCACAACAGGATTATTAGGTACTCCACCCGCGCGGATGACCATACGCAGGACACCGGCATTGACGGGCTGATAGATGAAGGAGCGCGTCTTAGGTGTAGTACGGACGATAGCGCGTGAGACGGTATTGACGAGCGAGTCGTTAAAGAGTACCTCTATATTAGGCGCTGTGCCGGAGGATGAGTATTCGAAATCGAATTGGTAAGCCAAGGTATCGGTAACTACGGTCTGCGATTGCCAAGCTATATCGTATACGCCACTGGTGCAGGGGAAGTCGACAGCGGAAGTAGTATCGGTAAGCATGTTATGACCCGTATGGACGGTATCGCGGAGGATAACCATATCATGAGGGAAGGTATCGGATTGACACGCCGTAGAGTCACGCCGCAGCGGTTGGAGTACGTGGATAAGAATACTATAACTGTCGCGAGAGAGAGGGCAAGACTCGAGACTTATACCGCTGACGCTGTACCAACCGGATTGCGTAAGTTCGTCCATAGGTATCGTCTGCGAAGCTCCGTCGTGTACCGAACCGTCCGGATAAGTCCAGCGGACAGAAGAGAAGAGGTCGGTCTCGGTGAGGGACAGGTGAGCCTGTTCACCCACTAAATAGACCGGCTTATCGGACTGCGGCACCATAGCGAGCATGTTGTAGCCCGAGAAATAACCGTAGGAGCAGGTGCCGCCTGAATTGCCGTAGTCGAGGATAGCGAGGTGGAAGACCGATTGTGTATTGCGGATGCGGAGGATACCGTTGGTATCGAAGAAGCCGTCACCGCTGTGGTAGCAGTACGACCATTCGGGCGCGCTATTAACGGGAGTAAAGGGCAAGGAGACGGCAGCACCGTTGATAGTAAAGGCATTGATATAATCGGTCTTAACCAAGATATTGAATTGCTGATGGATGAAGCGGCGGCGAATAGCTATCTCGCGTGAGCCGGTACAGTCGAGTCGCGGCAGGACGGTACCGCCGAGTTCAGAGCCGTCGCTGGTCACCTGGAAAGCGACAAAGGTCGTATCGGCCGAGATATAGTAAGCGCTGTCGGTGCCGGCGAGGGAGATAGTAGTAAACGAACCACCGGCTAAGGTCTGCGCAGCACCGCCGTTGACGGTATAGGTAATCGGAGCATCGGGGAAGGTATAGAGCAGCAGTTCTTCGGCTACGCCGTTATGACGGAGCGCTATATATTCCTTACCCGCCAGAGGTGAGGGCACGAGTTGTTCACCTACAAGGTCTTGTCCGCCGGCCTGAACGGAGTCATCGGTAGAATTGACGGCTACAGGTTTATCGCTGGTGACGAGTGTGCCGCCCAGATGGGAGGCCGCCGATTGGTTGAGGGCACGAAGCGTAAATATCTCACCGGCCTGCAGGGTGACGGTATAGGTGCCGGCGGCAGGATATTGCAGGGTGGCGACACGAGTAGTAACGGTAACGGTAGTATTGGGTTCGGTAGCTACCACCTCGATAGACGAATGACCATAGCCGTTGCCGCGTGTGCGCTGCATGGGAACGAGAAAATGGAAGCCCAGGGCGTTGGTGCCCTTGAGGGTATATATCTCGGAGTTGTTGTTAACTTGGGCATAATAGACAGTAACGTCAACGTCGGATTCGATATGTATGCCGTGAGGACATATCATCGTATTGTTAGCGCGGTTGAGGGCACCGTTACCGCTGCCGATGAGGATGTCCTGACTGGACGAAGGAGCGATAGTATAGGTAGTAGTAGGGAAATAGAAGGGATTACTCTTATCCGTAATAGCGGGCTGCGAGACGGTGACGTGTGCCTCGCTATCGAACGAGGTAATACATATACGTCCTTCGCCGAGCGCCAGACTATAGTCGTGCGCGTCATCGAGGTACGGAACGGCGAACCAGAAGTCGCGGTCAACCTGTGCCCATGCGGAGAGCAGAGGCAGAAAGGCGGCGGATATGATAAGCAAGAGTCTATTCATGTATTTGTCCCAATAGGTTGTACACTACCCCATCGCGGAGGATGAGTATCTGAGAGTTGCGAAGGATTTTTTGGGTTACGGGTGACGGGTTACCGGTTACAGGGTCAATGTCGGTAGGCAGTTCGGCGGGTTCCCACCAATAAGCGTCCGACCACAGCGATTCGCGATAGAGTTCGGAGTCGGCTACCGGCCAAGCTTGTACACGTACAAAGTAGCCGAAGCCCACATATATCTCGTTGCCCCTCGGAATAATCCATCCGGGAGCAGCTTTCTGCTCCAACATATCGGCATCGTCGCCATCGGTGACGCGGACGCGATAGGAGTCGGCGTTCTCCACTTCGGCAAAGGAGACTACGCCATAGCCGGAGACATCCTGAATGACAGGAGTAGCCAAGCGGCGGAGACGGAAGGTGCAGGTAGTGCCGTAGAGATAGGTGAAGTGCATAGCTATGTAGCCATTGGTGCTGCACGCCGATATCCATTCGAGCGAACCGGAACTGATAATCGGGTCACCGGTGTAGATGAGTCCCGACGAGGTAGTCTTAGGTGTAAAGATCATCGTGGAGGAGTCGGTCTCCACTATCTGCATATTGAAGAAGTCGGTAATAGGCTGATTGACGTAGGTGAGTTTATTGAGTCCGGAGGCACGGAAGATAAGGCGTTCGGTACCCGGGTCGCCGTGCAGAGTAAAGATGATACGTCCGGCTTCGTCGGTCTCGGCAGTCAGGTAAATATGTCCGCAAATAGCCTCGTTAGCAGCAAGGGTATCGCAGACTACGGAACGCGGCAGTTCGTCGGTCGTAGCCTTAATCTTCCATTCATAGGGTTCGGAATAGGCGGAACGCATCACATGGTCGTTGGTGACGGCCTGAACGGAGACGAGGTAAATAAAGTTGTGCCAAGGCGAGAAGGATATCTTATCGCCGTCCTGCATCTTAAGGGATTGGAGCAGGAAGCCATCGCGGAAGACGCGCACCTGATAGAAGTCGGCTCCTTCGATGAGGCGCACCAAATGAAGCGTACCGTCATCGTCGATAGAGGCGATAGCAGGCGTATCCAGATGTTCACATACTGAGCCGTAGGTATAGGTGAAAGTATATTTATCGTAGGCGTTGGAGTTAGTAGGCGTATAGTACTGCACATTGCCGGAGAAGACTATCTTATCGCCTATAGCAGGACGGAAAGCGGTGTCGCGTAGGTGGAGGGTGAAGGTGTTGGATTTATCGCCATCGTAGAGGCGTTCGAAATAGACGCCGGCAATCTGCGAGCCTACCATAAACTCGGCCAAGTCGGCACCCGACATACCGTCAGCACGGAAGTAGGTACCATCTTCGCCGCCGATAGATATCTCGACGTCACCGTTGGAGAGGGTCTCGAACGAGATATAGAACTTATCACCACCGGCGCCGAAAGGAGCGTTGCAATACTCGGACGGACCAACCTCTATCTCGACCTTAGAGAGCGGCCAGTCGTATGGAGCGGATTCGGGTGACTCTTTGGCGCCGCTACCGCGGGCGATAAGAGTGACCTGATAAGTAGCGGTCTGCGTAGGCACGAAATGAAGGGCATCGCCGTGTTGCAGGGTCTGTGTATAACGGAGTGTGCCGTCTAAGTAGACTTGTGCATAATACGAGTCAGCGCCTTCGATGGGTTCGAAGACGGGCACACTATCCACGATAGCCGTGATGACGGGTGTAGCGAGTCCCGGGCAGGAGGTGCCATACCGATACGTAAAATGGAAGGACGGCGTATAGGCGTTGGTATTCTGCGAAGTGCGCCATTGGGTATTCTGGGCTTCGCCATAGCCGTTATAGGTAAAGAGTCGACCTATCTGGGGAGCAGGCGAAGACTTAGGCGTAAGGGTGATAGTGCGTTTGTCGGAAGCTACGGCTACGGAGAAATAGTTGGTAGCCGGTTCTCCGTTGAAGCGGAAAGCAGCAGGCGCCATACCATTATTACGGAAAGCAGTCAGTTCTTCGGCTCCGCCGTCACCGGCTTTGATAGAGATTACGATGCGCTTGTTGGCATCCGTCTCGGCGGTAATGAGTGCACGCGAGGGAGCACTGTTGTTTTGCATAAGCACGAGCTCACAAACCTCAGAGGGCGGCAAGTTAGCCGCATCGCCGGTGAGGGCTATTGTATACGGCTGACTCTCGTCTGACCATCCGCCGGCAGAGGCGAAGGCCTGAACGGTCACCTCGTAGGTATCGGTAAGGAACGGCTTAAAGCCGCAGGGCGTACCGGAAGTGACAGTCCCTTCCCAGCACATGTCGTGACTTATATAGAAACGCGCGATATAGGTGTCGGCACCGGTGACGGGCGAGAAGGTAATGGTGCCGTCAGCGGTAACGGAAGTGATGACCGGCGTATCGAGCGAGGCGCAGGTCGTACCGTAAGTGTAGGTGAAGGCGAGTTTATTATAGGCATTATTATTGCCGTCGCACATCCATTCGACGGACGAATTACCGTTGTAGTAAATCTTAGCTCCTTCGGGCAGCGTCTTACCGGCTATGAGGCGCAAGCAGAACTCAGTAGAGCCGGCTCCGAGGTATTCGCGGGTGAAATAGTCGGTAGCGGGCACGGTATCTGTATCGGAGAGGATGACGGAGAAGCAGTCGAGGAGTTTGCCCATACCGTTATTGCCGCGGAAGGTGACGCCGGAGGTGTTGTTACCATTGTCGAGGGTGATGACCACATCGCCGTAGCGATTGGTGTTGAAACTGATGATGGCTTGCTTACCGCCGGAGTTCAGCGGTTGGCCACAGACCTCCGATCCCCCTGCCGCACTAAGGGACAGAGGCCACAGCATAACAAGCAGCAAAAGGGATACGAGGTTTCTCATTGGCGTACGATGTCTATAGCGTTTAACAATGTCTTACCCTGTTGGGCAGTAAAGGTAACGATGATACCCTGTCCGTCTTGAGCGGTGACGGGCAGCGTATAGTCGGTAGCCACAAAGACGGGCAAGTGGAGACTATCGGCTACGGCGGTGCCGTTGACGGCGATGGAGAACGAGCGTCCGTTATAGCCGCTGTCGTGGGCACGGTTTCCTTGGGCATAGACGGACATCTCCTGTTCACCGGATTGCTCGAACTCAGCGAGGCGGAGGGTGACGCGGTAGTTACCGTCCGGCACATCAGCCCGGAAAGCAGAGAGTCCCATGCGGGCGGTCTGGTACAGCGGGTCAAGTTCGGTAGACCGTATGTCGATATCGGCCGCAGGTTGCGGACCGTTGTCGGTTTGCTTAATATACGCTTCGCCGCCTATGTAGCCCCAGCTGCCGGTATGATAGGCTTGCTCGGGTATCCAGCACAGCGAGTCGGTAAAGGATGTCTTCGTGCCCAGCGAGACGTGGAGGGAGGTGAAGGAATCGTCGAAGCGATACGGGATAGCGTCGACAAAGACCTCTTGGGTATCGTTGCCGGCAGCGAGTATGTTACGTCCTGGACGGAAAGGTACGAGGTACCAGTATTGTCCTTCGTGGGTATTCTCGGGACGGAGAGGTTCGTCATTGAGCGTCAAGGTGACGGGCGTATTGGTGAAGACGGGCACGCGTTGGAAGCAGCGGCCGAGGCTGTCGGCTACGAGTGTTCGACGCGGCATATCGGCTAAGCCTATATAGGTAAGCGGCGTAGCGGAGAGTTGGGTAAGATAGTAACGATAGGTATCCTTAGGCCGGCGTGTGGCGGTGAGCAATCCTTTGCAGTTGAGGTGCGGAATAGCATTGCCGCGCGGCTCGGCGTGGAAGTCGTTGAGGTTCCAGGCTGTTCCTCCGGCCAACAGGTCGGTAGAGAGCAGGAAGGAGAGATAATGACGATGGAAGAGGAGGGCGTAGTCAACCGAATAGTCAAACTTAGCGGGATAGTCGGTGCGGATACGGCGGTCGCAGTCGGCACCGTACTCCGACATAAGCATCGGCCGCGAGCCTACTTGGGCGCGGATGCGGGCCATCTTAGCGTCGATGTCCTCTACGAATCCGTGGTACCAACCGGAATAGACGTTATGTCCGATAACGTCGGCCAGGGTATCGAGTCCGGCATCACTGTATTCCTTGAAATAATCGTGGAAGGCGGCAAATGTATAGCGCTCGCTGTCGAGGGCGTGGAGGCGGTCGTTGAGAGCGGCGGAGAGGCGGTTGACGTTCTTGAGGTATTCAAGGTGACGTTGCCAGCGACCTTTCTGGTATTTAAAGGGTGGTCGGAGAAGCACCTCGTTGGCATAGCCCCACATGACGACAGAGGGGTGATTGCGATTCTGCCACACCATTTCCTCCTCCATATAGAGGCAGTTTTGGGTGAAGGCGTCGGACTCGGTGATAGCATTGACGAGAGGTATCTCGACGGAGTTGAGTATGCCCAACGAGTCGCACAGATGCATGACGAGCGGGTCCTGGGGATAATGGCTGATGCGGAGGAAGTTGGCACCGAGGGCTTTGATATTAAGCATATCACGGCGGTGTACGGAGTCAGGCACTGCCCAACCGCAGCCCGGGTAACACTGGTGACGATTGGTACCAATGAGACGCAGAGGTTGGCCATTAAGGAGGAAGCGTCCGCGGTCGTCGAAACTATAGTAGCGGAAGCCAATCTGCTGGGTGACCTCATCGATGACGCGTCCTTTAGGTGTAGTGAGGCGCGTAACGAGGGTATAGAGCGTAGGGCTGTCGGGACTCCAGAGCTGAGGTTGAGGAACGGTTATTTCCTGGATATCGGGCGCAGGAGAGGCGAGAGGAGTGGAACCGATGAGGGTGCCGTTGAGCCAATGCTCTATGCGGAGGGCTTCGCGAGCAGGATTAGTGACGTGCGTAGTGAGACGCAGCGTAGCCTGATCGTCACTGACGGCGGGTGTCTCTACAATGACGCCATTGGTGGCGAAGAAGGTAGTAGAGATATGCGCGCGGGGCGTGACGAGCAGGTAAGCGTCGCGATAGAAGCCACCAAAGAATGTAAAGTCAGCAGAGAGCGGCGGTACGTCGGCGTTGTACTCATTGGTGATGAGTGCCGTCAGTGTATTCTCTTGACCATAGCGGAGCCAGGGACTGAGGTCGAAGGCGAAGGCGGTATAGCCGCCCATGTGGTGGCCGACGGTGATGCCGTTGACCAAGAGCCAGACCTCTTGATTAGCGCCCAGGCTGACGAAGGTAACCGCACTGTCAGCCCAGGCTGCGGGCACGAAGACACTCTGGGAGAGCGTATGTTGTCCGCGGCTGTAGCCGGGTTGTTCGTCAACAGCGTCGAGGGCATTCCACGTATCACGGGAGAAGACCGGGACGCGAGTGCGCTGTGGCGCGGCCTGGCGGGCGGCACTGAGGCCGCCGGTCAGGATAAGCGCCAAGAGGAAAAGAGAAATCCGCTGTCTCATACTGATTACCAATTAATGGTCGTTACCGGTTCCCGGAGTAGGATTAAAGGTAGTTCCGGTGTCGGTACTAACGTTGTAGTCTTGCATGAGACGTTCGGCACCGAGGTCCATAAGGGACGTGATAGGTTGATTGTAGGATTTCATATTATTTCAAATTTATGATTTTAAATTTATGATTTTAAATTTATGATTTCAAATTTATGATTTCAAATTTTTGATTTCAAATTTATGATTTTTGATTTTATTATAAAGGAAAACAAAAACATTAAAAACCACTTTTGAATGCTTTTGAGCTTCGCTCTGCACGCTATTTGCTACTAACAACCACTTAAAAGTGAACTTTTAGATAGATGTTACCCTCAAATATCGTACTCTAACGAGCAAAAGCCTTCAAAAGAGAAAACATCGAAAACATTTTTTATTCCTTCATTCGTTAATATAGTTTTTCGTTATGGCGGGATACCGGTACAACGGGATAACGGTACCCCGACACATGTTATTTGATTATTTAATTACTTGGCCTTGGGCGTTATACTCTACTCCGTCGCGGATAATGATGAGTTGGCCGTTAAGGATGTACTTGCCGTTGATAGTCGGGTCGGCGGTGATTTGCTCAACCGTAGTGGGCGTATGGTTAGCATCGCCATCAATCATCACACGAGCCATGATGTTTTGCATCTGGGCGGGAGTGAGGTTGTGGAAATGATAGTAGCAACGCGTAGCACGGAGAGTCATGTTCTCCCAAGGATGATAGAGCATATTGTTATCATCGAGGTAGAAGGTATAACCATCATCGGCGAGGGCGATAGGATTGAAGGTACCGACATAGTCTACGTAGGCGGTGTTAACCGGACGAAGCGTATTGTCGATGGTCACGCCCGGGATAGTAACGTCACCGCTGATGCTATTCTCCGGCAGGAAGAGGTACGGCACACCGGCCTCGATAGCCGATACATGCGTATGGCGTATGCGGGCGAGGTTGTACTCGGGCAACCATTCAGAGGTAGCGAGCGTAGCCAATTGGCAAGGACCAAAGGCGGCAGCAATCTGTTCGGCCGACAAATTGAACGGCAGGCAGAGAGTGTACCAGTCGCCATTGGAGGCATCGATAGGACGTGTGAAGTTGACGTTAACCTTCTTACCGTTGTAGGCGGCGAGGACAGCGCTATTGTCCGCATTGCCGATCTCAATAAGAGTAGTAACGTTGACGGTATAGGTATTCTGGTCTCCGTCCTTATCGGTGAGGGTGTAGACAACGGGCGAAGAGAAGTCTTGTTCGCCATCAGGAGTAACGACAGTAACGAAGGTGGGACTATTGTTCTCGGTAGTGATAACAGGCGTCTGCACGTAGGAAGTGAAGGCGGGTAACTCGACGTTGATGGTCTTATTAGTCTGGTCGATGACACCAGCTGTACCTGCAAGGGAGAAGGAAGTAATCACAGGCTCATCGAGCGTACGAACTACTTCAGCGTAGCGGATGAAGGGGTTCCATGTATTGCCGACAACACGCATGAGGTAGAGGTCGGTACGGCCTTCAGCTTCAGCAGGCAGGGCGATGGTGTTAAGACCAACTTCGCCCACCAGACCGGTAGCATAGACAATGTCTGTACCATCGGCATCGCCATAAACGGTAAGCGTTGTATTGGCGTTGTCACGCGGCTTGGTAATGTAGATGCGGAGGAGGTCGCCTTCGTGGAAGGTAGCACCGGTAATAGCCAAGTGAATCTTATGCGTATAGTTGGTATAGAACTTATAACCACCGTCAAAGTCACCGGCGTTAGCATTCATGGTAGTGTTAGCCTCGTCTTTGTACTTACCAGTAACGGTGCAGGTATTGTTGGTAACATAGTCGCCACGAACGATAACGAGTTTATCCTTGGTACCCGGGGTGAAGTGGATAGTATAGGTACGCGAAGCAGTAGGATCGATATTGGAGGTAACGGTAGCTACATAATCATAAGAATCGGTGCCCACCGGATACCAGCACTCGGTAACCGTAACGTTAGCCGGGTCAGAAGCGGTATAGGTAACAACGGGCAGACTGGCTGCAGCGTACGGGATAAGTGCATCGTACTCATCTACCAGCGGACTGAAGCCATCCACAGTAACGCCGTCTATCTGGAGGTCAGCGAGTTTAACATCCTGATCAGCCAAAGAAGTAGTAAAGGTAAAGCCTTTGACGAAGAGTGAATAATCCGAAACGGTCAAGATATGTTCACCGGCTCCCATGACGAAGGTCATTGTACCGGAAGTATTCCAGTCGGCACGTCCTTCGGATATTTGTGAAGCGGGTGTAGCATCCGTGAGGTTAACAGTACGCATATCATCATAACCGCTGGCGGTAAGATTCAGCGTAGCCTCGTAGCCATCCTTAACGGTGAAGACGATGCTGGAGGTGGTTTTTAACTTAATCTGCGGAGAGATAAAGGCAATATCGTAGGCCGTTCTGTTGCGCGGGTTGAAGAGACCATTGTTGACTACGATAGAGGTAATACCGCCATCGGAAGCATACATGGTATAGGGGTTTGACGACATAGCCCATTCGTCTTTGCCATTCGCCACAAAGGCTGTTCCTTCGGGCGACTTATAAGAGAAGCCGTCGTAATGGATGATGTCGTTGTTGGCAAAAGTGAAGACGTTGGGGTCAGCCTCTGTCCATTGAGCTACAAGGGTGATGTTCTCGGTGAGCGGCGTTGAGAAGTCATATAGGTCAGCCTCACCCGTTTTCTTCCAACCAGCGAAGAGGTAACCGCTGCGAGAGGGAGAAGTAAGGTTGGCATATTCGTTCTCCTCGTAGTTAATGGGAGTCTGAACACCTTGAATATCGGTGGTCACGATAATTATCTTATGCCATACAGCTGTGAAGTCTACATCCGTCATAATAAGATACGTCGTCAAGTCTTTAATGTTCTCGTCTGTACCATCGGTGGACCAGCCCTTGAAGTTGTAACCGGTACGGGTAGGATTAGCGGGAACGGGAGAAACGAGTTGGTTCTCAAGAACTTGCATATCCGAACCTATTTGTACATTCTCCGAGAAGAAGCGAACGGTCTTATAGGTAGCGGTAAGCCAATGAGCAGTAAGAGCCACATCAGCCGAAAGGGTCTGATTGAAGTTAAAGGCATCAGCAGCACTACCTTCGAACCAACCTTGGAAAAGGTCGGTACCACGAACCGGTTCTTCGGGAACTTCGGGTTTCCACGTATCTTTTAAGAGTTTCTGGGTCGCGGGGTCGCCAGTAGTAGCACCATCGGTATCGAAGCTGACGTATACAAATTCGTTAACATTAGCATCAATATCGGGACGGGTGATGGTGATATCTGTTATTCCCGGGGTGCCACTATTATGAATACGCCACAAGTAAAGAACCTGACGACCGATGAAGTCACTATTTTCAGGAATTGTATAGGTAAAACTACTTGTTTTATATGTTTCATTACGAATAGGAGTATGTGTAATTGCAAGGTCAAGAGTGCTTACAACCGTTATCTTATCTCCGACTCTCACATCTTCATCCAACACTAATTTAGCATATGCATTATCACCGCCCAACTGTATCTTTCCTCCATTATTTATGCTTAAGACTTGCTTATCTTGATTATCTGTACAACCAACATAAGCTCTTCCACCGGTAACTGTAGCCATCGTACCTGTCAATTCACATTCAGGAATATTTTTATTCATGAGACTATCCTTAGCAATCGTTCCGATAGTCAATGTAAAGAAGTCGTAGGGAGCCTTTGCCCAGATAGCGTAGAAGGTCTTAGCGGCTGTGATTTGAATGGTAGTGATATCTACCGTAGCGCCGCCGTTCGTTTCGCTCCAACCTTGGAAAGCATAGCCTGCTTTGGTAGGAGCCGTAGGAGCAGCCGTGATGTACTCATTTTCGATAACGTATAAGGAGGCTACTGCAGATCCACCGTTAGAGTTGAAGGATACCTCATAAGTCGTAGCGGCTTCCCAAACTGCGGTAAAGGTAGTATTCTCCGTAATGGCGTACGAAGCAACAGTCTTGATGTTTGCTTCTGTACCATCTGTGGACCAGCCCTTGAATTTGAAGTTGGCTTTGGTGGGATTAGCTGAAGGAGCTGTAGCATATTCACCATCGGTCACTTTTTGCGTTTCACCGACTTGGTCGCCATCTACAATAAACTTAACATCGTATTTGGCGGCGAGGGCGGTAAAGGAGAGAGAAGATATATAAGTTTGGTTAGAAGACGTTGCCCTTATATACCAAGTACCAGATGTAAGTGTATATTCGAAAGTATAAGGTTCAGCTGGTACTGTTTCATTGTCAGTACCATTCGCCGTCTTCGTGACATAAAACAATCGTTTCGCCTCCGTTGTTGAAGGAATTGTCACCGTTAATTTGACTTCATTAGGGACATCAAATTGGATATATCTCTCACCCTTGATAGTTAAATAATCATGTTGAAGAGCTTTATATTCAGCTTGAGGCACAATCTTCATCCCATCTAAATAAGCCACAGTGCCTCCCGCAAGCGAAGCAAAACGTCCCTTTATAAAATTTGCTGACCAGCCAGCCTCTCCGGCTTTCAGCAAAGGACTTCCTTTTTCTGTTACAATAATTTTGACGATTCTAATATTAGCATTATTGTTCGTATGGAAATAGATTGAATGGTTTTTTGTGCTTTGAATAGATATACCTGTTTGGCTTACAAATCCACCACTCTTGTTAACCGAATACTCGTGAGGAGTGCATCCTGTATCCCCCTCATCTATAACAGTATAATAAAACTTACTATTTTGATTACCTGCATTATACGCCACAAATTCAATCTCTGTGATGGTTGTTTTAGCATCATATCGAATCAAATTGCCTGCACCTGCATTGTAGGGCGTGGCTGCATTATTATTACCACCATTTAACCGAATGTAAGAGGTGTAATCAACATTATTCACAGTCACATTCTCCACCGTAATCGAGCAATTATCCATCACGATAAAATCTTCTCTGTTGAGTGTGTTGTCATTTTTAATCAACATGTACTCAGTGTCCGCCAAGGCGGGGAGGCATGTTACGACTGCTAAAAGCAGAAGGGTTAAGAAGTTAAGTTTTTTCATATTGTTTATATTTAAGGGTTAGTATTCGGGTTATTTAGGTTCTTGGATATACTGACTGCCAGGCTGAGCGATGCCGTTAACAACACCACAGCCACTCACGTTATCATTCATCAAGAGAGAAGTCTTGAACTCACTAATCTGAGATATGGGACTGAGATAAGGTTTCATATGATTTCAAATTTTTGATTTCAAATTTATGATTTGTGATTTTATTATAAAGGAAAACAAAAACATTAAAAACCACTTTTGAATGCTTTTGAGCTTCGCTCTGCACGCTATTTGCTACTAACCACCACTTAAAAGTGAACTTTTAGATAGATGTTACCCTCAAATATCGTACTCTAACGAGCAAAAGCCTTCAAAAGAGAAAACATCGAAAACATTTTTTATTCCTTCATTCGTTAATATAGTTTTTCGTTATGTCGGGATACCGGTACAACGGGATAACGGTACCCCGACACATGTTATTTGATTATTTAATTACTTGGCCTTGAGCGTTGTACTCTACTCCATTTCGGATGATGATGAGTTGTCCGTTGCGGAGGAGTTTTTGGGTTACGGGTGATGGGTTACCGGTTACGGGATTGAGGTCCGTAGAGACTCCGGCGCCGCTTTCGTTATAAACGACGCGGATACGCGGAGCTACACCGTTGACGGGCGTGAAGTTCAGCGTGAAGTAAGCACGGAGAGCTTTTAGGTCCCAAGTTGAATATTGAGCAGCGTATAGCCAGTTATCTCCACCTAAGAGGTACGCATTCTCGGTGGTTGAAATCGTTGCTTGCGGAATCACATCGTAGGTGCCAATAAAGGAGGCTTGTGCGGTAACGGAAGGAGCGGGTGTTGCATCGATATGCACGTCAGAGATAATGGCGCCGCTCGCCACGTCTGCTGCGGGGCAGAAGAGATACGGTCTGCCGGCAACGATGGAGTTCGCCGAGATGAAGTTCAGGTAGATGTCGCCATTGCTCTTAATATACGATTCGGAGAGGTACCACAGTTGATATCCGGCACCAAACGCCGCCTCGCATTGCTCCGCCGTCATGTCGAAAGGCAGCACGAGGGTGTAGTTACCCGTGTTGGCTTCGAAGGAGCGGTTGAGGGTAACGATGGCTTGATCGTCATCGTGACCGGTGATGAGCGTCGAATTGTTCGTTGCGTCACCAAGAGTGACAAATACCAATTCTTCGGAGGCGTATACTTCGAACTCATAAATACTCATGAAATAATTTTGGTTGCCGGCTTTAATACGGAGATAGCGATAAGGAGTTTCGGCTTCAGCTCCTGTCAAATCGATTGTTTCTGCTGCGCTCTTAGTGGCACAGGTGATGATTTCACTATAATCAGAGCCATCTAAGCTACCCTCAATAATGACGCCTCCATTATCAGGGAAGTGTTCCCATTTAATGACGATATTGCTAATTTTATACGCATTACTTAGATCCACTCTCAACCATGTAGTTGTTACATCGGCTGTATTCGGATAACACCCCCAATAGGTACCATCATCACCATCAAAAGCCTTATCAGCCGTATGTCCACCCTCGTCACGACCATCTACAGCGGTCTTTCTTAAAGCCACGTTGGTACCGGATGCCATCGAGAAGTGGGCGACGAGGTTTGTGGATGCCCAGTTACCGGATAAGTCACGGCAGCGGATAAGGAAGTTATAATCCTTGTCTACATCTAAACCGGAAATAGAGATTTGGTTCTCGCCATCGACAGTATATTTCGCCTCAGCAACCACAGGATCGGCACATGAGATATAGAAATCTGAGATAGCACCATCTACAGCATCCAAAGCCGCGAGAGTGAAGGTCACGGTGGCAGTTTCGGTATTGGTCGTACACGAAGCTGTCTCGATGACAGGAGCGACATTATCTTCTACGGCAAATCCGGAAGCATAGACTTCAAACTCCTTGATAGTAATCATCCAATTATTCGATGGTATCAATTGTAAATATCGAGCGGTCGCTACCGCGGGAACATTACGGTAGGAAGATTCAGCTGCAACAGACAAGTCGTCAAATATGACGAACCAATCATCTTCTGCATGCACCTTTCCCTTGAGCGTCATGATATGAGCAGAATGTCCATTGTAGCCATTGGTATAGATAGCCACACTATCCAATGAATATGCAGCTTCTAAGTCTACTTCCCAAGTATTTGTCGTTTGCCAATTTACAAAGCCCTCTTTTGAACTACAACCATAGGTTCCCCAATTGGTATTTTGTTTTCCGTCATTGGCCTTGGATGCCGCATGGTCATTATTTTGTTCGCCGCCAGCAGAACACGTTTTATTGAGTGCCAAATTAAACTTCGCATTGAATGGCAAGACTACTTCGACATCTTGCGTTGTTTCGTTTCCGGCAAGATCAAAGACATGGACGGTAAAGGTATAGGTGGTATTGTAAGTTAGGCCGGTAATCGTATATTGATTGCTTTCATCCAAAGTGATATTATTCAAAGTTACGAAATCATTGTCACCGCTAATATTGATAGCAGAGATTATTCCGTCATTGCCGGCGTCATCTTTATCCGTAGCATCGATTTGAAGGGTAACAGTATTAATCGTTGAGGATACCTCAGTTACTGTCACCTCAGGATTTGTGGCATCAGGAAGAGAGAATCCAGATGCATAGACTTCAACCTCTCTAATAACTATATTGGCTTTATTGTAAGAATGAAGCTTAATGTATTGAACAGATGCATTTAGCGAAGTCGTCTTCTCGCCAGACGCTGTTGCGGCATCTTGTCCTATCGGGCGCCAATTAGTTCCATCAAAGGAGCCATAGAAAACGTAGCCCGTAGAATAATCGTGAGCCCAATTAACCTTGATTGTTGTAATGTTATAAGAAGCGCCTAAATTAACTTGCCACCATGCATCATCAGTAGAGGGAGCGTTATAAGCACTATAACTTGTGCCGGTACTTCCATCATTGGCTTTTGCATGTTCAATAGCATCTCCTTCCGGAGTGTGATCACTAAATTGGCAATAACCACCTGTACACGGCTTATTGAGAGCGAGGTTGAGATTAGTATTAAACGGAAGGACAACTTCGATATCTTGCGTCGTTTCATTTCCGGCAAGGTCGAAGACGTGGATAGTAAAGGTGTAGGTAGTATTGTATGTTAGACCGGTAATTGTATACTGATTGCTCTCATCCAAAGAAATATTATTCATGGTTACGAAATCATTGTCACCGCTGATATTGATGGCTGTAATTGTTCCGGCATTACCGGCATCGTCTTCATCCGTTGCATCGATTTGGAGAGTAACAGTATTGATGGTCGAAGATACTTCAGTAACTGTCACCTCAGGATTTGTGGCATCGGGAACAGAGAGGCCGGAGCCATGGACTTCAACTTCTCTTATAACTATGTTTTTCTTATTATAAGAATGAATCTTAACGTACTGAGTAGATGCATTAAGAGATGTTGTCTTCTCGCCAGCGGCAGTCGCAGCATCTTGGCCTATTTGGAGCCAATTAGTTCCATCTAAAGAGCCATAGATAGCATAGCCAGTAGAATAATCACTATTCCAGTTAACCTTAATTGACGTTACGTCATAAGCAGCCCACAAATTAACTTGCCACCAAGCATCATCTGTAGAGGGAGCACCATAGGCACTATAGCTGGTACTTGTACTTCCATCGTTTGCCTTTATATATTGAGCAGCATTTCCTTCAGGGGTATGATCACCATTCTGACAATAACCACCTGTACACGGTTTGTTGAGAGCAAGGTTGGTTTCAGAACTAAATGGAACTACAAGCGTAAACTCTCTACCTTCTGATTTATTGCCATTGTAGTCAACAGCATAGCATTTGAAAGTATACGTAAGACCATCCTGAAGTGTAGGTTTGGTAATATAAACTTTGTTGTTGAGAGAAATGCCGCCCAAATTATGTTCTTTATCTCCAACATAGTAGAAATACTGGTCATCAGCCGTAACATCACCAAAAGTAAACACCAATTTAGTGCCGACCTCTTCCATCGTCACTTCAGTCGGATCAATAATAGGAGCCACATCATCCTCTATCGGATTATTGATTGATGCACGATTAAAATCAAAAGTCTGAGTTGTACAATGGTCTTCCCAACTTAAGAAAAAGTGCATTTTAACATCCTTGACTTTTGCAGTTATATGGTTACAAACGGATGTATATCTATTCTTATTATCTCCCGCATTAGTTGGGATTTCTTTTCGCTGATTATCATACGTTCCGTTCCATACGCGCGCTTGCGTTTGCCAACCAGATGATAAATTTCCATCCTCGGTTGTAGTAGCACGTAATAATATAGAATCCCCACAAGTAACTATATAGTAATTCACTGCCCAATCAAAATAATCTGCCGACAAATCAGCTTCACCACCACCTTTATAGAACCTATCTCCATGTTTTTGATAAGTAGCATATAATTCGCCACTAGGAACAGCATCACCCCACACAAATGTGCAGAGGAGGAGGGCGGTGAGGAGGGTATATAACTTTTTCATGATTGAGAGGATTAAAGGGTTGTATTCATGTTATTTTTTAAAATCACGGGATATATACATAGTATATATAAGTATAGGTAGGATATATGATTGTCTCGATGGGGTCTCGATGCAGTCTCGAGGGAGGATGTTTTAATGATTTAATGTATTAATGATTTAATAGACAGCCTAGAAGTCCTAGACGACCTAGACGGCTAGGGGCTTCGAGGATGCCGACAGGGTTACTTAAATTCAGTTCCTAAAGCGTTATAATAAATACCGTTCTTAAGGATGAGGAGTTGGCCGTTGCGGAGGATCTTTTGGGTTACGGGTGATGGGTTACCGGTTACGGGATCGAGGTCGGTATATATCGATTGGCACTCGGAGCCATAGACGAACGAGAAAATCGTATTGCGTCGATAAGCGTTCGGATATAGAGTGGTCTTCCATTGGAGCGTGCCGTTGTAGTCGATGACCGTGCCGAGGGGCAGTACGTGACCTTCAACCGGCATGAGGATATACTCGGCATCGCCGTCACGGCAGGTGGTAGTGAAGAAAGGCGTAATAGGAGCGCCGTTGACAGTGAAGGAAGTGAGGCCCATCGCATCGTCCTTACGGAAAGCGGGAGTATTAGTAGCTACGCCCGTGCTCATCGAGAAGACGATGGCGCCGTCAAAACGCGTAGAAGCGCAGAAGTAGATACGCGAGTCGTCTGTATTGGTAGGACCACCGGTATAAGTGTCAGAGGCATATTCGATATCGCAAACCGCAGAAGGAACGGCGACATAAGGCAGGGCGTCGAGCGACCAAGCATAGGGAGCCGACTCGTCAGAATCGTCTTTACTGTCCGCTTGGGCGGTAACGGTGACAGCGTATTCGGCCGTAGCCATAGGAGCAAAGGCGAGTTTGCTGCCCGACTGCAAGCCGGAGTAACGAGCGATGAGGTCGCCGTTCCAATAGATACGCACGAGGTAAGAGTCGGCACCGGTGACGGTGTTGATAGTGATGACGGAGTCGGCAGAGATAGAAGCCACAGAAGGAGTAGCTAAAGCGTCGCAAGCACCACCATAGGTAAAGCTGAAGCCTGCGGCTTTGTAGGCGTTGGGATAGTTGGCGGTCTTCCATTGAAGCGTGCCTTTGTAGGTAATTACCGAGCCGAGGGGCAGAGACATGCCAGCTTTGGGAGTGAGGGTGCAGACCTTAGCATCTTCTTCGCCCGTGAGGGTGAAATAATCGTCCAAAGGTAAGCCTTCGTTATAGGTGAAGCCGGCGATACCGGACATAGCGTCGGACTTGTTGCCCTTGCGGAACTTAGTGGCAGGGTCGCCGTCCACACCGGCAATCACGAACTCTACCGCGCCGTTAGCACGCGTGTTAACAGAGAGGAACATCTTGGAGTCCTCGGTGTTGGTGGGACCGCCGCTGTAGGTATCCGACACGAAAGGATGCGCACAAACGGTGATAGGTTCTCCCGAGGGCACGGCACAATCGGAGCCGTACTCGTATTCGAAGGTCATCTTGCCCCAGCCGTTGTTATCTTCGGCCGTCCACCAGCAGATATTAGCGGTGGGCACATACTTGATGACGCTGCCGACGGGCACATCCACGAAAGGCGTGAGACCGTCTTTGAGTTTGAGCTGATAGACGGTGGGAGCGCCATCTTGCTTGGAAGGATTCGTATAGTTCTTGACGAAATATTGGCTGATATCCTTCGTCTCGCCTCCGATGGTGAGCGTAAAGCCTTTGGCAGCAGTAACATCGTCCGCCAAGCCGCGACCGCGCCAAGCGGTCTTCTGGTCATAGAAGACGGAGACGTTGACATTACCATCGGCATCGGTGGTCCAGTTGACGTAGGTGAAGTTACCCATACGGTCAGTCTGCTCGGTCATCAGTTTAGTGTTACAGATCGGGCCGGCTGCTGCCCACAACATAGTGGGGAGAAGGGCGAGGGAGAGGAGGAGGGATTTCATATTTTAGATTTTAGATTTATGATTTATGATTTATGATTTTTTCGACATGACGAGATGACGATTTTATCATAACGCGATGTGGACTATTACTTTTTTGATTTGGCCGTCACGGGCGTGGATATGGTCGGCGATGGCGGCAGGGATAAGGGGTTCAGACAATGTCTCGATGGCTCCGTTGGAGAAGAGGACTTCGACCATCTTCTCGCCATCCAAGACATATTCGAACTCGACGCCACAGTAAGCGAAGCTCAGGCGCTCCTTGAGGAACAAGTCTCGGCGCAGGAGCGTGGGAACGATAGCTATATTACCGTTACGCACGCGGATACCCAACTCGATAAAATGGGAGAGGATATCTTCCTTAACCTGACCCGTCATACCGGGCTGCTGAACACCACTCATCGAAGGCGTATGGCTGTAGGCATCGAAGGGGAAGGAACCGTATTCGCCCGGCGTCTTATGCGAGCCAATACCTTCCTGCACCTCGAAATAGTGTTTCTTGAGCGCTTCGATGACGTTAGCGGGAGCATTCTGCTGCTCGGCAATAACGACATATTCGGCTATAGCGAGTTCGAGTTTGCTGACCATGTGCCAGTAGATAGAGCCGAGGCCTTCGTATTTATACATCGAGCCGGAGCGGCCAGTAAAGGCGTGGTGATGGAAAGTATTCTCGAAGAGTTGCAATAGGGCTTCCTTCTGGTTAGCCGTAATGGGCGACTTAGGTTCCGAAGCATTATAACGATCGATGAGCCAAGCCAGCGAGGCCGCGTTATTGATGTCGCCGCAGAAATGGTAATTACCGTCGCGGTCCTTGAGGACGATGCGGGCGTCAATAGCCGACTGCAGTTCGGCGGCATCCGCCATGCTGAAGGTGTTCTTAACCATGAAGGACGGCAGTTGGCGGAACGGATAGAGGATATACGAGCGTTGGTCCTTACGATAGAGGGCGCTGGTGCGCATAGCGTCGAGGACGGCATTCGCCTCGGCAGGAGTGAGCAGACCGGACGAGAGGACTGCTACCTGGCCCTCGAGCATCTCATAGAGGTGTTCGATAGCAACGGTATTGTTGCCAAAGGCTACCAGATTGTACGCATGATAGAGGCCATCGGGACGGTGGTTAGCGCGAATAGAAGCATCCAGCGCCTTGAGTGTAGCGCCGAAGAACGAAGCGAGTTGTGCGCGGCTGATAACTTCAGAGCCGGCAGACGGACGATCGTAGACGGCGTTGCGGTAGGTCTCCCCTGCCCGACCAAGGAGGTCGGCGATAGTGCGGCGAGAATGGTCGTCGACAGAAGGCATCGTATTAAGCGCCACGAGGGCGTTGTTGACAGCCGAAAGGAAAGCAGCCGTCTCGGCGGTAACGGTATAGGTTGCTTCAGGAGCCGAAGCATAGAGTTTAGTCAAGAAAGCCACCATGCGGCGCATATAGCAGAGCGTGACCATAGAAGCGCCATTACCGACCAGGGCGTTGTTGGCATCGTTCCACTCGGGACGCAGGGTGTTCATCCAAATACCGGCTTCAGGGATGAAGTTGGAGAGTTTGGTGAGCAAGGTGACGAGCAGTTTATCGGTCATTGTAACGAGCATCGGCATCGAGTCGGCCGCCATAACGAGTTTGGCATCAGCGCCATAGACGCGAGCCAAAGCCGAGAGCTGCTTATGCAAAGGCATATCGAAGCGGATAGTGCTCTTAGGGTCAGCAACTATCTCGTCGTACGATTTGATACGATAGGGCACGTTGGCAAAGGCGAAGACCGGCTCATTAAGCATAGCGGTAAGCGCCTGAGGATGATGGTTATAAGAGAGTTCAAGGAGCTTTTGCAGATAGATAATCTGGTGGTCACCCCAGTAACCGATATTCGACCACGGGTCAGCAGGATTGGCTACCTCCCAGTCGATACCTTCAGAAGTAATACGATAGGGATTATAACCGTCGCGCGTAGTAGCGTTGAGGAACTTAGCGATAATCGAATTGGTGAAGTCGGGATACGACATAGAGAGCGCTTCCCAGTTTTGGAAGATATCGCGCCAGTTGCCCTGGTAGGAGATGATACGTTTGCCGTCGGCATCGTTGACGCGTATATTAAAGAGGTTCCACGGGCGCGAGGGGTCGCCATGACGACGCGAGAAGGTGACGGGCAGGTATTCCCAGCACAGACGCATCATCTGCGGACGGTCAAAGACCGTATTGGCAGTATCGGCGATAGCGGCCTCCAGTTGCGCCAGCGTCAGCGTCTCGGGCAGCGAAGCGAGGAAAGCGGCGTTCTCCTTAGCCAGACGGACATTGAAGAGCGTGATGTGGCGGCAGAAAGCTTCGGCACGGATAGTATACTCATCGCAATAGAATCCGCCACGCATGGTATTAAAGAGCGTATTGGCAAAATGACGGGCATCGGTATGCGGGTCAGCAGTCTGCATAATACCGTCGTTGAGAGCCACGATGTCGCGGAGCGTATTGGTAGAAGCGGTCATAGCGGCTTCGAGGCGTTCGTTCATCTTGGGGTCTTTGGACTTAGCAATAAAGTCGCGCACCTGAGCAGCATCGAGGCGCACCTCAAGGACTTGGTACCAATCGGCAGCACCGAGTTTAGGCAACGCTATCTCTGTAAACGCCAAGGCTGCACCGCGTACGCCTTTAGCTAAGGGTTCGGCTTTGACGGCCTGGCCGCGGCGGAAGGCATCCAACTGGCGAGCCGAGGTCATAATCTGCGGATTGGGCAAGCCCCAAAAATATGCGGCGTTAGCGGTAAGCGACTCGCTGGGTTCGGCGCGGTCGACGAGGGTCGCCTCCATTGTAAAGAGTACAACGTCGGTAGAGGGCACCTGTTCGGTACGCTTATAAGCATCAACGAGCGTCGGCAGGTTCATCACCGTATAGCGGTCAACACCTGCGGGCACTACGTTCTGTACACCATCGAGAACTTCGATTTGGCGCTCAGCTTTCTTGAGGTTAGTAATCCAGATATGACGCACCCAGCCTTCGGTACGCGCAGCGCACCACTCGTAGGCGAAACGCAGGCCAAGCGTATGGTTCGTCTCGGTGAAACGCAGACGATTGCCAATAACCGACTTAGCCACCGCACGAGTAATATCATAGGTGCCGGCCTGACGGTCAGAGAAGGGTTCCCACACCTTATACTTACCCGATTGCATGATGCGGATGATGGTCTTAGGGCCGGTCTGTTCGCCGGAGACCATAATCTGGTCATCGGTGTCGTACGGGAAGAACGACTTATCGGGATTCTGACGTCCGCAAGTCAAAGCTCCCGTAGAGGAGATATACATCCACAAGTCGTCGTCCGAAGCCAACGAGATAAAGAAAGGCTGCATAGCATCGCAGTCAGCTATCTCATAGTAGGTGTCGTTACCATAAGTGACGAACGAACCGGAGGGAGTGGCGGCGGACAGGGTAATGACCGTCGACAACAGGGTACAAAGGGTAATTAGGCGTGCGTTCATGATGTATGATTTTCGATTAGGGATTAGTGATTTCGTGGCCGGTGATGTCGTAGTAGGTGCCGTCGCGGAGGATGAGGAGGCGGCCGTTGATTATAAGTTTCGTAGCCTCCACAGCGGGAAAGGGAGCGTCATCCAGGCCGGTAGAGGCGGGAGCAACTATATTTTTCTCCTTTTGGTATACGCGCACGTAATTAACGTACATGGAGCGTTCTTCATTAGCCAAGGCGGTAATACCTTCCACAGTCTTTATATTGGGGAAGTTACCACCCACAGCCAAGTTGAAGAGGATGAAGAAGGGTTTATGGAAATAGTTGCCCGTAGCCCAATCGCCATCGGTGCTTTCGATACCCATCTTGTAGTACGGCTGGACATTAGGATATTTATCGCGGTCGAGGTACATGGTCAAGTTGCTCTCGTCCCATACAAGGGTGAAGAGGTGGAACTGACCATCCTGGAGGCTATACGAATTGGTTGAAGGGACGCCATAGTTGGGATATGCGTTGTTCTTATTATAGAATCCCCAGTGGGCAGCACCGTTAAAATAGCGGTCCTGCGTACCGTTTTTTATGCCGTTAGCGTTACCCATCTCCATGATGTCTATCTCGCCACAACGCGGCCAGCTGTTGGTCTTATGGTCATTGCCCATCATCCAGAACGCGGGCCAGAGGCCGTTGGCAGTAGAGGGGATGAGAATCTGCGCCTCCACGATGCCGTGGGTGAAGTACACTTTTTGGGATGAGTTGATACGGCCGGAAGTAAAATGACGCAGACCGGAACCGCTGCCCCACTCTTCTTTACGGGCAGTGAGGATGAGGCAGTGCTCACCGGAGTTGGGTTCTACGCCCATAGACACGCCACGCTCGGAGTAATACTCCAGTTCGGCATTGCCACAGCCGGAGTTATTGACCTCGATATTCCATATATCGGTGTTAAGCGCAGGGTCGTTGAACTCATCGGACCAGACAAGCGTATAATCTTGTGCCAACAAGGCTGTGAAGGCCATCAAGGCGGCGAATATAAGTATCGATTTTCTCATTATCGGTTGGTTCAGTAATTTGGGCAAGGCGGGGCGATCAAACCCCGCCAAGCAATGATGGGTTTACTTCTTATAGAAATAAACGGCATCGAGGTTGAGCAGAGCACCCTGTGTACCCTCGGAGAGGATAACGAAGAGGTTCATGCCATCATAGACGTTTTTCTCAACAACACCGGCCATAGCTACGGTATAGTTGGACATCGGGATGTCGAACTCGGCCCACGACCCATCACGTTTGAAGTCGCTCAATACGGGACCATCGTATACAGATTTTCCACCAAGGACGAACTTCGTCTCCTCACTACCGAAGAAATAGAAGCAGTGGCTGTAGTTGTCAGTAGCCTTAATAGCGATGTGGAGGAAGTAATCGTTGGGGTTAGCCACGATAGCCTCTGCCAACTCCTTCATCGAAGCAAAGAGTTCAGCATTGGGTTTCTCACCATTGCCAGATGTCATGCAGAAACCAGCACCAGCCCAGCCCTTATCGGTAACAGCGAGCGAAGTAAATGCGCCGTCGCCGGAAGCGGTCTGATAGAAGTTCTTACCCGAAGCGCCACCGCCTTCGTAGGTTCCTTCCCAGATGTAGAGGTACTTGTTAATATCGTCCGGGCGATAGTCGTAACCCATCTTGTTACCCAGAGCGTCAGCGGTAGTACCATCAAGGATGAGAGGCCATACTTTAGAACCCTTCATAACAGGAACGTCGCCACTGGCACCATCTTTAGTTACGTTAACGATGCAACGAGCGTTTTGGTTGCCAGCTGTAGCGGTAATGATTGCATTGCCTTCAGCAACACCGGTAACAACGCCGTTAGCTACGGTAGCGATAGCGGTATTGGAGCTTACCCAAGTAACAGCTGTGCCGGCAGGAGTAACGGTAGCGGTAATAGTAACCGTTTCACCCACTTTAACCGAAGCACGATCCTTATCCAAAGCGATAGTTACATCACCGGTGGGTTCAGGATCCTTACCGGAATCACTCTTTTTGCAAGCAAATAATGCCAAACCTGCCAAAGCAAAAACTAATAGTTTTTTCATTTGATTAGAATTTTAAGTTAATTTGTTTAATAATGTTAATTATGAGGTTGAAACCTGATTAGTCGTTAAAGCGGAACCAACTGAAGTTGATAGCGCCGGAGAGTACGTCAAAGCGCACATAGTGCTTACCCGACAGGGATACGTTCTTGACGGTAAGGGTCTCCCAGTTATTCATACTGCCGGTCGAGGGCAAGGTAATAACCTGTACCGGTTCGCCATCGATATAGACTGCCATCTGGGTCTCTACCACCGTAGCGTAACGAATCTGGAGTTTGGATTTAGCCGTAGTAGCGTGCACCTGATATTGGACATAGCGGTCAGCAGCAAAGTTGTAAATCATCAACTTATTCTTTTCGCCATTAAGGGTATCCGTCGAGTTGAGGACGGTAGGCGACGTAGTGCTGAACTCGGTATACCAATGGGCAGGGATGCGGCCGGAGGCATTGATGCACACTGATTTATCCTGCGACGAGAGACCGTTGAAAATCTCGCCCAGCGGTGTCCATTCGATAGACTCGCCCTTAGTGAGCAGTTGGTTATAAGGCTTAGAGTTAAGCGAACCGCTCATACGCGGCATAAACCAAGCATAGCGCTCGACCTTAGGATTGGCCTCGAAATAGTTGATAACGGCAGACATATACTGCTTCTGGGTCTCCACATTGCTGATACTCTCCCATGCGCAGAACTCGGTCATCCAGATAGGTTTGTTGTACTTGTAGAACTTCTCCACATAGCCCTGCACGGCGGCGGGCGACATCATATAGCAGTGGATAGGGATGCAATAGATATCGTCGATAGAGACGCCGGGTTGACGGAAGAACTCATCGAGCCATTTGATTGGATTGTCGTAACCGGACAGGGTACCGTAGTTCATAGCCGGAGCACCGAGTTTGAGGTTCAGTTCTTTAGCCAACGCCACCACCGCAGGCCACAGTTCAGCCGCCTTAGAGGGCGTCATGTTGGCCTGGTCGGTGAGGTTGGGTTCGTTGAAGCCCAGCAGATACTTGGTATTCGGATGGGCCTGAACGAAGTTACGGATACGTTCCGGATTGTAGCTTCCGCTCCAGCACATGGGGCAGAAGTCGATGTCGCACGCGTCAAGCCAAGTGTTAGCCTCATCCGAGAGATTACTATTACCCCAGTTGTAATACCAGGAGATACAGTTGGAGAGGAGGAAAGCATCGTTGAGGTTCGTAATGTTGAAACTCACGCCACGCTTGGGACTGCGGGGCATCTCGGATACAGTAGTCGTCTTAGCGAGCTCCTTATTATCCGAAGAAGGGCCGGAAGGACTACTCGAGGTTGTCTCGTCTTTGCAAGAATATACAAAGACGGACAACGCTACAAGCAGGAATAAAGGTTTAAATTTCATAGTTAATTAGTTGTTCAATTTATAGATATAGAGGGCATCGAGGCACAACATAGCACCTTGAACGCCTTCTGTACCGACTACAAAGTAGTTCATACCCTGATCATCACCAATAGGCTCAAAGGTAGACAGGGGAACGATGAACTTATCGAAGCTGAAGTCGATAACATTCCACGAACCATCGCGAACGATGTCGTATTTATACATCGAAACGTCAGCATATTTATCACCAACCGCCCATTTCAGACCGTTAGCATCGCCAGCGCCCAGACCAAAGAGCGAGAAGTAGTGACCGTAGTTATCGGTAGACTTAATAGCCATGTGGAAGTGGTATTTCTCCGGCTCAGCCTTAATAGCAGCGATGAGTTCGTTCATCTTAGCCTTCGACTCTACACTCTCAGACTTAATATTGAAGCCCAGACCGGACCAGCCTTTATCGGTAACAACGAAGTTGAGGAAGCCGCCACCGGACTGTGTACGATAATAGTTCCAACCGCTGGGAGTACCACCGCCATAGGTGCCTTCCCAGATATAGAGGTTACGGTCGGTATTGTTGACGCCGAAGTTGTAGCCCAACTTAGAGGCATTCTGCTCAACAATCTCACCGTCTACATAGATGGGCCAGAACATATCACCCAACAACTTAGGTGTCTCACCCGAGGGAGGCGTGCTACCTTCGGTAACATTAACGATACAACGAGCATATTTATCACCGGCATAGGCATTGATGATAGCATTACCTTTAGCGACACCGGTTACGACGCCATTGTTAACAGTAGCGATAGCGGGAGCGGAACTCTCCCAAGTAACAACAGTACCGGCAGGAGAAACAATAGCGTTGATAGTAACCGTCTCACCAACCTTAACCGAAGCTTGCGACTTGTCCAACGAGAGGGTTACCTCACCGGTAGGACCTGAGGGTTCAGACTTAGAATCATTTTTCTTGCAGGCTACCAATGCCAGACCTGCGAGAGCAAAAATAAGAAGTTTTTTCATAGGAGTAAATATTTAGTTGTTAGGTTATTAATATCCATAGTTTTGTTCCAATGCGCCGTTGCGCTCAATCTCGAGTGAGGGAATCGGGAAGAGCTCATGTTTGCCCTCCTGGAAAGTGCCTAAATGGCTCTGTGCCGATTCGGACTCGGTAGCCTGGTAGGCCTCCATATGGGCTTTGGTATTACCCCAGCGTACAAGGTCGAACCAGCGGTGTCCCTCCATAGCCAACTCCATACGGCGTTCATGGCGCAGGGCCTGGAGAACGGTAGGCTCGTTAATGGTCACGCCATTAACCTGAATGGAATAACCTGGATATTCCGGCAGGTTAACACGGCGGCGAATCTTATTAATATACTCGATACACGAGGTATTGTCACCCAATTCGTAGCAAGCCTCGGCGTACATCAACAAGTTGTCCGCATAACGCATATATGCGCGGTTTAGAGGTCCGCGTGAGTGGTGATAGCCCCACGAGCCGATACCGGATTTCTTATCCTCTTTCTCACGGTACATAGCGTACTTATTGTTGAGTAGCGGGTCGTTGCAATAGATTTCCTCAGACGGGTTATCCATCATAGCCGGATCGGGATTGAGGATAGCTACGTCACGGCGCAGGGTGTCGGCGGGCTCGTATTCGTTGTAAAGATTCCACGTAGGACGGTTGAAGCCCCAACCACCACCAATCTGAGACGAGCGCGAGCGAATAAGAATCTGGGTGAAGGAACCGATAGTATAGCCGAAGTGACCACCGTTACCATCACCATAATCGCCCCAAGGCACTTCCATGTATTGAAGTTCGAAGACGGACTCTTTATTGTTCTCACCGGCAACGGTAAAGTTGAACTCATAGTTGTCTACCAAATCATATTGACCGGAGGTAATAATACTATCGCCCCAGTTCTTAGAGGTCTGGTAGTCGGCCTGGCGGTCGCGCGCTTGCAAATATTTATCGTGCCAATAGGGAGAGGCCATATACAGGTACACCTTTTGAAGCATGCCCTGTGCAGCGCCCTTTGTAGCACGTCCTACTTCATCGTCCGGCAGTTGCGAACGTGTCCAGAGGTTGGCATTAGCAAATTCGAGGTCCTCGATAATCTGGTTGTAAACCATTTCAACTGATGCACGGGCCATCGTCCAACGGCTATCTTGGTCCTCAACTTGGAGAGTAATAGGTACTCCGCCGAAGATACGCAGCAGGTGGAAATAATAATAAGCACGAAGGAAGTGAATCTCGCCCAAGTAGCGATTCTTCTCACTGACGTTCATCATCGAATCGGTAGCCATCGGCTCAACATACTTGAGTGCCAGGTTACAACGGGCGATACCTATATAGGCAACTTTGTAGCGGTCGTAGATAAGGGTATTGCCAGAAGTAGTCTTCCAGTTCTCCATATCATAGACGTCACCCATGTCGTTGGTAGTCTGCCCTCCCTTAATAGCATCGTCGCTGACTACGTCACCGATGAACCATTCGGGGCAATAGGTCACATTGTATTCGCACAGGATAGGGGTATAGCAGCCGGTAGTAACCTGCTTAGCGGTAGCACCGCTGACGAAGAAGTCCTCCAAGAGGTTGGTACCGGGAGCCAGTTCGGTCAGATAATCCTTGCAGCCGGTCAGCGACAGCATCGCAGCCAGGCAGATAATCATATAGCGAAAGGATGTATGTTTCATAGCTGTTTCCTCCTTTTGTTTAGAAATCAACATTCAAACCAAAAATAAACGTACGGCTCTGCGGATAGTTTCCGTAGTCCACACCACCGCCTATCTCAGGATCGTAGCCGGTGTACTTAGTAATAGTGAAGACATTAGAAGCCGTCATATACAGACGCAAGCGCTGGATATGAATTTTCTCCATCCATTTCTTGGGGAAGGTATAGCCAACCTGCAGGTTCTTGAGGCGGAAATAAGAGCCATCCTCAATATAGCGGTCACTGGACTCGGTATTCATGGGGCTACCTACAGGATTAGGTATCGTACCCTTGCGGTTCTCCAGTTCATCGGGGAATATACCACGGCTGAGGAGAGCGTTTTGGAGCACTTCGGAATAACCCACCCATACATTCTTCATTGAGGGCGAGAGAGAGCACTCGTCACCGGCACCTTCGGTGCGGTAACGCAGAGCGTTGTAAATCTTATTGCCATACACGCCTTGGAAGAAGAGTTGGATATCAACGCCGTAGAACTCAGCGCCCAAGTTGATACCATAGGTGAACTTGGGGAACGGACTACCTATATTGGTTTTATCGTTCTCATCAATCTTGCCATCCTTATTGCGGTCGCGATAACGGGCATCACCAGCATGTACACCAATGGTCTCCTTAGTATACGCGGTCAGGTGGGCCAGTGCCTCTTCGTCGGTTTGATAGATACCTTCGTATTGGTAACCCCAGAAGGTATTCAGAGGCAGGCCTTCGTCAACGCAGGTAAAGCCGCTCTTGCTGGCATTACCGCCGTTCAGTTTGGTCAAGGTATTCTTGATATAACTGATATTACCGCCGATATTGTATTTAACGGGACCTATCTTCTTCTCGTGATTGAGGACGAGTTCGAAGCCCTCGTTGCGGATATTACCTACGTTCTTCACTACCGCGAACTTATTACCCACGTGCGAGGGAGCGTTAATATATAGGAGAGCGTCCAAAGTATTGCGACGGAAATAGTCGATACTACCATTCAGTTGGCCGCCGAAGAACGAGAAGTCGATACCGGCGTCCCATTGTTCGTTGGTCTCCCATTTACCATCACGGTTGGCTTGCGTCAATACTGCTGCGCCATAGGCGGCTTCCTGAGTAGGATAACCTAAAGGATAACCGTAGAAGACGCTATTGCTGGAGCCGATAGTAACCTCGAACGAACCGCTACCTAAGTTAGCGTCATTACCAACACGACCCCATCCCAGACGCACCTTGAGGTTGTCGAGCCAATCGGACTGATCCTTCATGAACGGTTCTTCGCTGATACGCCAAGCGGCCGAAGCACTGGGGAAGAATCCCCACGGCTGTTTGGTAAATACGGACGAAGCATCAGCACGGAAGTTGAAGGTCGCCATATAACGGTCGCCGTAGGAATAGAAGAGACGGGCTACCGCCGATAGACGACGTGAACGACTCACGCCATCCGAACTCTCGGTGCGGTTCTCGGTGGTTTTATTCAAATACCAGTTGGTAGGAATAGGATTGACAATATTTGCACCCGAACCGGAGATGGAATAGTAATTATATTCCGACCAAGTCTGACCGGCCATAATGGAGAAGTTGTGCTTACCTATTTTACGTGCATACGTCGCGGTTACTTCCTCTAAGAGAGTACAATAGCGCTCCATAGACGAAGAGAGGAAGTTGAGCGTTGACTTATCATACGATGAGTACTCGTACGCATCCTTAAAGGTGCGGGAGCGATTGAGACGGAAGTCAATAGAGATACTGGGACGAATCGTCAAGCCCTCCACCGGCTTAATTTCAATAAACACATCGCCGAACCAACGCTCGTAGCGGCTGTCTGGATGCGACTCACTAACCATAGAGAAGGGATTGGTAACATTCTTGAAGTTACTGGACGCAGCATTCTGACCGCTTACGTCCACCGACTCACCATTGCGGAGCACCATACTCCCCTTAGGATAATGCGTCGGGTCCCACGGCGCCATAGCCAAAGCGGCTGACAGGATACTGGCACCCGGGCTGGAGCTATTGTTCATTGCACGGCGCGACTTGGAGTTAGTGAACGAGAGGTGCTCACCGACCACGAGCCATTTCTTAATATTGAAATCGGTATTCAGACGCAAGGTCAGACGTTGGTAGTTACTACCGATAATCGTACCCTCTTGTTCAAAATAGTTAGCCGAGAAGGAATAGTGGCCATACTTACCGCCACCATTAACACGTAAGTTATAGTTATGAATCAAGGCATTGCGTTTGAACACCTCATCCTGCCAGTCGGTATTTTGTTTGCTATAGTCAAAGTTGTAGGGGAAATAAGGTGAGCATGTCTTAACGGATCCGTCCGGATTGTAAACTTTACCTATGAGGTTGTCGACATAGGCCCCCAGACCTCCGCGCTTATAATCCATATAGTTATCGATAGCATCCACACCGTCCTTCATGATGAGGACGCGAAGCTTGGTATCAACCATATCCTCAGCAGACATAAGGTCGAGTTTGCGCCAACGGTTCTGTATACCCCAATAGGCATCGAACGAGACGTTGGCCTTACCTTCATCACCATTCTTAGTAGTAATGATGATGACGCCGTTGGCACCACGGGCACCGTAGATAGCGGCAGCCGAAGCATCCTTCAAAATCTCCATAGATGCGATATCCGCAGAAGGAAGGAAAGAAATATCGTTCGTTATTACACCATCTACCACGTACAACGGGTCATTACCGGCAATAGCAGAACCAATACCACGGATACGAATTGTAGCCGCCTCGCCCGGTTGGCCGGAGTTATTAACGACCGTAACACCTGCTGCACGCCCCTGTAAGGCTTGAGTGATGTTAGCAACAGGCGCTTTAGCCAGATCTTCAGCACTAACGCTTGTAATAGCTGAGGTCAAGTCCGACTTACGCATCGTACCATAACCAACGGCCACCACTTCCTGCAGCATAACATTGTCGGCCTTAAGAGTAACCTTAATCGGAGCATCCGACGTCACTTTAAACTCTTGGGCAAGATAACCCATTGACGAGAAGATAAGTACATCACCTTTTTTCGCCTCCAGCGCAAACTGGCCATCGATATCGGTAATTGTACCTACCGTTGTTCCTTTGATCATTACGTTCGCGCCGATGACGGGATCAGGTTCACCCTCCGCCATCACCACGCCGGTAACGGTCCAACTCTGCGCCAACAACGACAACGAGAGCGCCGTCAGCATCAAACAAAGTGTAAGAAATTTTTTCCTCATGGTAGTGAATTTGAGTTAAGCGACTGCAAAGGTACAACAAAAATTTGACATATGCAAATTTATTTTGACGTATTTTTTCGCACGGTCACCGTAACGCGTGCAAAAAGCACTACTACAACAAACAACCATTCAGCTATTTATCAATATATTAAACAGCCGAATGACTACACAAAACGAATAGTATAAGAAAATTCGCTTGTAGTAATTTGAGTGAATTATTATCTCTCCTGTTCCGATGCGATAGAGGTCAAGAAAGCACGGATGTTGGCTTGCACGTCAAGGTCCATTTTCTTACGCACGCGGTAACGCATCATTTCGACGCCTCGGGTAGAGATATTCATAAGCGGAGCAATCTCCTTAGTGAGTAAGCCCATGTAGATATAGACGCAGAGTTTGCGTTCCTGCTGGGTGAGTTTAGGGTAGCGACCATGGAGTTTGGTAACGAAGTGATCATGGGCGAAATCGAAGTTCTCCTCAAACTGTTTCCAGTCGATATCGGGACGCGTCTTATTGAGGGCATTCTGCAACTGTATGAGGCGTTGCTTGGCAGCCGCTGTATCGCCGTTAGTCATCAAGTCGGCTATGCGACGCAGTTCTGTCTGTACCTCCACGATAACCTCGTTCTTACTAACCTGTGTAAGCAGTACGGTAGAGAGTTGCTGACTCTTGTTTTTGAGTTCATAGCGAGTCTTCTCGTGCTGGAGGGAAAGTATCTCCACCTCGCGCGAACGTATCTCGGCATTTTTCTCGGTCTCAATACGTGCACGGTTGATACGGATAGTACGACGTACATGGAGATAGAGTACGACGATGATGAGTACGACTAATGCTATATACAGCAAGTAGGCCCACCACATACGATACCACGGCCGTGCGATATGGATGATTAAGCGGGTTTGCGCTATTTGTTCCGAAGCAGTAGTCATCTCAACGAGTAAGGTATAGCGTCCGGCCGGCAAGGCTGTCAGTTCACGATAGGGCGTAGCAGACCACGGAGAGAAGTCCTGTTCGATGGGCATAAGGCGCGAACGAAAACGTACATGGTTGCGCGTAGCATTATTGGCTGCAAAATCCACGCGCAGAGAATAGTCGGCATGCGGCAGTTCTAATTCAGGCCACTCGCCCGGCATGGTCTGCGCCCCTATCAGTTGACGCTGAGGAGCTGTTGCAAGCACGGAGCGAATCACTACCCTATCCTGTTCTTCACGTTCGGATGGCAGATACGAGACACGGCAAAAACCATTCGTGCCGCCCATCAAGGCACTACCGTCACTCAGAAAAGCCAGGTTAACAAAACCATCAATAAACGCCGATGGGTCATTAAAAACCTCATAAGCCTGTTCGCCGTAACTACTGTTTGCACTATCGTAAGGACGAATAAGGAAACGTCCGTCGGCCATGTACCAGATATTGCGTTGCGCATCCATGGCTGCATAGCGGCAACGCGCAGCAGGCAAGAGCGACTCCCATTGTGAGGCCGGCACCAGTTGCCCTACGCTATCCGGTTCATACCATGTTCCGCGGGCGGCAAAGAGTAATTGGTCGCCCCAACGGAAGAGGGAAAATGAAGCTCCGGCAGCCTGCTGTACCGGTTTCACGTCCAGTTCGAGCGTAGACGGATGAAGCGTCAGGCACCACAACTGGTGTTTATGCGACAACCATATATGTCCGTAGGCATCAATATCATAAAAGAGAGCCGAGGTCTCGATACCGGATAGATGGCGTACTATCCATGCATTAGAATGACGTTGTTCCAAGAGATAGAAACCGCTATAACTGCCAGCCAGGTAATAATGGTCGCCCCAAGGGAGGACATTCCAAAAACCGTCATCGGTGCTGACCGGTATCAGTCCGGATGGGCGCACGATAAACAAGCCGCGGTTATGGCAGCACATCAGCGTATTACCAACAGCACACAGACGCCACACCTGACCATGACTGCCGGGTACGAAGGTGACGGTACCCTTATCATTAGTGCGATAGAGTCCTTGGTTAGTACCTATATAATATTCCCCCTGCCATTCAATAGCGGTATATCCTGCTCCGTAGTCCACATACGGGTCGTGGAGCAGACGGCGCTTTTCGGATAAGTCGATTTTAGCTACACCATAGTCCATGCCGGCCCATAGATTATCCCAACGGTCGAACATGAGACTGAGGATAGTATTGTTTTGCAGTCCGTTTTCCTTATCCAAATTGCAGACCTTACGCCCCTCGCGCGTGAGCAAGACAATACCGTGGCGTACGGTACCCAGAGCCAGGAATCTGTCATTGACAGCTACGGAGTATAATTGATTTTGGCGCAAGAAATCGTCCACATCAGTACGGAACGGGCGTACTGTCTCGCCGTCATAGATAAAGAGTCCGCGCACATCGGTACCTATCAATACCTCATGAGCTCCATAAGGCACCATCTTACACACCGTCAAGCCGTCCAGCACACGTGCGCCGCTCAAGGGGTAGAGACGTCCGCCGGAGAGGATATAGATACCGCGTGAGGTAGAGACATAGAGCGATTCGCCGGCTACGACACTTTGGTCGATAACGGTCATGGGGTCAATAACCTCTACATGTCCGTTGTCGCTAACCAGAAACAAATAGCGGCGCGTTTGTACGCACAGACGTGTACCAAGACGCTGTATATTCCACACTTCGCCAAAACCACGATAGTGCTCGGGCACGCTATCGGCCATCGATTGGTAACTCCATTCGCCTATATCATCCGGGAGGAAACGCCCAAAGTCATTGGTAGCACCCACATAGAGCGTACCGTCTTGTGCCGGCCAAATACTATGTATAGTAGATGAGTTCGGCAGACCGAGTACAGCCCAGCGCGAACCGTCGTACTCCATCATACCATAGTTATTGCCCACATATATCCATCCGTTACGTTGCTGGGCAAGGGCCCAGTTTTGGGTACCTGCACGATAATCTCGTACCGAGAAATTGGTCGTTTGCGGTATCCACGCCGCATGCATCAAGAGGGCGTTCCGGCACAAAAGCCAGAGAAGGATGTAACGAACGGGAAGTGAGGTTTTGGTCTTCATCTTAGAGGTCGGTATGCTGTAATCGGAGACAAAAGTACACTTTTTTTTGCATATTCACAAAATATTTTGTAATTTTGCCCTCGAAAATAGATAAATGCATATGAGACTCATTCATTTTTTGCTTATGTCAGCACTATTGATCAGCGCAGGATGCGCACGTAACGCAGCAGGAAGTACGGATAAGAATGCCCAGAAAACTCCGATTACCAAACCGGATATTACCATCTCGGGCAATCGCTTGACGCCGGAAGGATTATGGGCTATGGGACGTATAGGTGCCGTAAAAAGCGATATAGAGACCGGTTGGTTAGCCTATACCGTCAGTTACTATAGCGTAGAGGAGAATCGCTCCACTACGTGGATTCGCATCTGCGACCCTTTTGGAGGGGTTACCGGTGACGGGTTACAGGTTACGGATGAGTTTGTCGGTTCTGAGCCGGCCTGGTTCGGCAGCAGCGGATGGTTAGCATATATCAAAGGCGGACAGCTCTATCTGCGTCGCGACGGCGAAGATGTGAAAGTAGAAGGCGCAGAAGATATAGAAGGTTTCCTACTCTCCCCCATGCGGGATAAGATCATAGTGATCAAGCCGGTAAAGACCGTACCTACCACAGCGGACAAATACGCTGACCTGCCCTTAGCCACCGGTCGCATCGTCAACGACCTGATGTACAAGCATTGGGACGAATGGACCGAGACGGCCCCACAGCCCTTTGTATGCGCATTAAAACTGAGTTACTACGGCGAAGGAGAGCGAATAAAATCAGCCAAATTGGGAGAAGGAGTAAATATATTGGATGGCACCGCCTATGAGTGTCCAATGAAGCCCTTCGGCGGCGTAGAACAATTAGCATGGAATCCCAATAACGAGGAGATAGCCTATACCTGCCGCAAAAAGACCGGATTGGAATATGCCATGAGCACCAATAGCGACATATACCTTTATGATACGCGTACACGTGCGCACAAAAACATTACGGCACCCAATGGCGGTTACGATACCAATCCGTCCTACTCGCCCAATGGCAAATGGATAGCTTGGCAGTCTATGGAGCGCGACGGCTACGAGAGTGATGAGAACCGTCTGGCTGTCATGAATCTCGAGACAGGCGAGAAACGTTATCTGGTATCCGGTTTTGGTCAAAGCGTCAATGAGTTCGCGTGGTATAACGACACCAGTCTGCTGTACACTGACGTAGGGCAAGGCTCTATTGACTTGTATTACGCCACGTTGGACGGCAACTTAGAGCGTATGACAGAAGGTCAGTACGATGTGGTCTTAGGCGACGTAAGCGACAAGTACGCCTTCCTATTAGGTCACTCGATGCGTCAGGCGAATGAAATCTATCGCATGGATGTGGAGGAGTACCTTAACAACCCGACACGTGAGTTTGGTCCTCGCGGCATAGAGTGGGAACAACCGCACACGGCATTGGAAGTAGAGATACCGCAGCTTACGCATGAGAATGACAATATATACAATCAGATTGAGCGTTCTACCGTTGTGCCGAGATGGCAGAAGACCACAGATGGCAAGCAGATGCTGACATGGATTATCTACCCGCCGCAATTCGACCCCAAGAAAAAATACGCTACCATCCTCTATTGCGAAGGCGGTCCGCAGAGTCCGGTAAGTCAGTTCTGGTCATTTAGATGGAACTTCATGATGATGTCAGCCGGCGATTATATCATCGTAGCGCCGAACCGTCGCGGCTTGCCGGGATTTGGTAAGGCATGGAACGAAGAGATATCCGGTGATTACGGAGGACAATGTATGAAGGATTATTTCACAGCTATCGACGAGTTCTGCACGGAGCCATACGTAGATAAGAACCGCTTAGGATGCGTCGGCGCCTCGTTCGGCGGCTTCAGCGTCTATTGGATAGCCGGTCATCATAACGGACGTTTCAAAGCGTTCATCGCCCACGACGGTATCTTCAATATGGAGATGCAATATCTGGAGACCGAAGAAAAATGGTTCGCCAACTGGGATATGGGTGGAGCATATTGGGAGAAAGATAATAAGATTGCCCAACGCACCTTTGCCAATAGTCCGCATAAGTTTGTAGACAAGTGGGACACGCCAATCCTGTGCATCCACGGCGAGAAAGACTACCGCATCTTAGCCAACCAGGCTATGGCAGCCTTTGATGCCGCCAAGATGCGAGGTATACCGGCCGAGCTGTTAATCTTCCCGGACGAGAACCACTGGGTACTCAAGCCACAGAACGGCATCTTATGGCAACGCACGTTCAGGGAGTGGCTGGATCGCTGGTTACAGTAATTGTTCGCGAATCAAATAGTCGTTGCGAGACGGCGAGTTGCGGATGATGAGTTCGCCGAGGAAGCCTGCTAAGAAGAGCATGCAGCCGAGGATCATCATCAGTATAGCTATGTGGAAATAGGGATTGACACCTACCAGCATAGCTTGTACTTGGTGAGCTAAGGCGTACCATTTCATACCGCCTACTACCACTACCGCGATAAAGCCAATCAAGAACATCATACTGCCCACCAAGCCGAAGAAGTGCATGGGCTGTTTACCGAACTTATTGAGGAACCACAAGGTCATCAAGTCGAGGTAACCGTTGACGAAGCGGTTGAGGCCGAACTTGCTGACACCATGTTCGCGTTTGCGGTGTTGCACCACTTTTTCGCCAATCTTAGTAAATCCGGCATTCTTAGCCAGGAAGGGTATATAGCGGTGCATCTCGCTGAAGACCTCGATATTCTTAACCACCTCATTGCGATAGGCCTTGAGGCCACAGTTCATATCGTGCAAATGAATGCCCGTCACCCAACGCGCCGTAGCGTTGAAGAGTTTGGAAGGCAGATTCTTAGTGAGTGCATTGTCGTAGCGTTTTTTCTTCCATCCGCTCACCAAGTCGTACCCTTCCTCCGTTATCATACGGTAGAGTTCCGGTATCTCGTCCGGCGAATCCTGCAGGTCGGCATCCATGGTAATGACCACATCGCCCTGCGCAGCCTTGAAACCGCAATAGAGGGCAGCCGACTTACCATAGTTACGACGGAAACGAATGCCGCGGACAGCGTCATCGTTTTTCGATTTTGGATTATCGATTTTCGATTTCAGTTCTTGGATGACCTGCCATGAGTTATCAGTCGAGCCATCGTCGACAAAGATAACCTCATAGGAGAACTTATTGTCGCGCATGACGCGTGCAATCCAATCGTATAACTCAACCAACGACTCCGCCTCATTGAACAGAGGCACGATGACGGATATGTTCATTATAATTAAATTAAAAATTCAAAATTAATTGCTGCCAAATGCATCCGGCATTAGTAGATGAAACCATTCTACGGTGCAAAATTATACAAAAATTTTGATATATCAAAAAAAAAGTGTATCTTTGCACCCGAATTTAGAAAATTATCCTCATCTTCATGAAGATTAAAGGCGACGAGAAGCAAAAACTATGGGAGATGAATCCCATTTGGAATATCCTAACGGCGGAGGAAAAGATGTATATCGATTCGGAGACCGAAGCCGTTATGTATAATAAGAATGAGATCATCCATATGGAAGGCGATACGCCTACGCATATGATGATGTTGGTTAGCGGTAAGATACGTATCTACAAGGAGGGTATCGACCAGCGTTCGCTTATCATCCGCATGCTTAAGCCGTTCGATATATTCGGTTATCGCGCTATCGTAGCCAACGGCACGTACAACTCGTGCGCCAGTGCGTTTGAAAACAGTATTGTCTATCGTGTTGACCGCGCGGCGTTCATGAAGGTCATTCAGCAAAACAACGCTTTCTGCTTCAGTATCATGGAGGCTATGGCTAAAGACTTAGCCATTAGCGAACTGCGCACGGTCAACCTGACGCAAAAACACATCCGCGGTCGTCTGGCAGAAGCTTTATTGTCGCTCAAGCACAACTACGGATTGGACGAGGATGAGGTGACTATCTCGATGTATATGTCGCGTGAAGACTTGGCTAATCTGAGCAATATGACCACCTCCAACGCCATTCGCACCCTCAGTCAGTTTGCGCAAGAAGGGCTCATCAGTGTAGACGGGCGTAAGATTAAGTTGCTCAACGAAGAGGAGTTGGTGCGCATCTCGCGCTTAGGCTAATCAGTCGAGCATATGCCCGAAGTTATTACTGAGTTGCACCATCATGTCATACTCATCGGGCGTTAAATCATAGAAATAGAAGTTACGCGGATCTACCGCCTTACCGTGATAATGCACTTCGTAATGGAGGTGCGGACCGGTTGATTTACCCGTATTTCCTACTAAAGCGATTATGTCGGCCCGTTTGACACGTTGTCCAACGCGGCAGAGCGGTTTATAGAGGTGGGCATAGAGGGTTTCGTACCCAAAGCCGTGATCCACCATGACGGTCTGACCGTAGCCTTGACGCCAGCCCACAAAAGAGATACGTCCGTTACCGGTAGCATAGACCTCGGTACCGATAGGAGCGGTAAAGTCCATGCCCTGGTGGAATTTACGGGTATGATAGACCGGGTCGATACGCCAGCCGTATCCGGAAGCTACACGTTTGAGGTCTTTGTTAAGTACCGGTTGGATCGCAGGAATATTCTCCATGCGTATCTCCTGGGTCTTAGCCAGTTCCAACACCTCATCGTACGACTTAGCTTGGGTATACATTTCTTTCTCCAATACGTCGGTTTTCAGCATCAGGTCGGCCAAGAGTTGTGAATTGGTCATCCGTGCCAATTCGTCGTAATAACTCATCTTGCGCGTAGCGCCTTGACGTACGGCTAAGGGGATAGGTTCTGCACCGAAGAGTACGCGGTAGAGGTTGTCGTCACGTTGTCCCAAGTCGGTCATCACCACCTGCATCTGGTCGACACGTTTATCAATCAATCGCACTTGCGATTCCAATTCCTCGTTTTGGCGAATGAGTTGTTTTTCGCGCGGCGAGGGGAAGAGCATAAAGTAGACAAAGAAGAATACTACTCCCAGGCACATACCGGAGAGGATATACAGTCCCGAGCGACGGAGCCAATACATAAAGCCATGCTCGACACGCTCGATAGCTAATGTTTGCGGATTGATTCTAAACTTTTTCATTTTTTCCACCAAAAGAAATAACTGTTCTGTTTCTGTTTCTCAGCTTTGGTCTTAGCCGTATAGACCGGTTGCATCGTATAGGGATTAAGACCGGTATAGTACATGCACGTAGACAGGGTCATAGGCGTAGGCGTAAAGTCCTGTACCTGTTCAGGTCGATAATGCATGCGTCGTGTCTCCTCGGCCAATGCCGCCATATCATGATCGGTACAGCCCGGATGCGAGGAGATAAAGTAAGGTATAAGTTGTTGGTTGAGTCCGGCTTCGGCATTAATGCGCATGAAGAAATCGTAGAAGCGGCGGTACTCGTTCCACGAGGGTTTGCGCATCAGTTGCAGTACGCGGTCGGAACAATGTTCCGGAGCGACCTTCAATCGTCCCGACACATGACGGGTGATAAGTTCGCGTCCGTATTCCTCGCTCATCAGGTCGTAGCGTATACCCGACCCTACAAAGGCCTTACGGATATAAGGCAAGGCGTCTACCGTCCGGTAGATGTCCAGCAGAGGCCGGAAGTCACGATTGAGATTCTTGCATATAGCGGGTTGCAGACAACTGGCGCGGGCACAACGTTCGCACAAACTCTTATCGCGACCATGCATGGCGTACATATTGGCGCTCGGACCACCTAAGTCGCTTAAATAACCTTTCCAATCGGGCAGGTCCTTGAGGCGATCAATCTGGCGCAAGATACTCTCTTTGGAGCGTGAGACTATTTGTTTACCCTGATGGGCAGAGATTGTGCAGAACGAACAGCCGCCAAAGCAGCCGCGATGCATGCAGACAGAGAAACGAATCATCTCATACGCCGGAATGCGTTTATCCTTATATTTAGGATGCGGCTTATAGGTAAAAGGCAAGTCGTAGATAGCATCCAATTGCTCAGTCGTGATAGGCGGATAAGGCGGATTGACCACTACGCGGTCCTGGATGATGGTCTTAGCAATAATCTTATTGCTCTCTATCTCGATAAGCCGGAAATTCTCAGCATGTTTGCGCTTATCTTTTTTTGCCTCCTCAAAGCCGTACAGACGTATAGCATCGTCTGGTAGAGCCTCATTGACGTCGGCTATGTAGGCGGTTTGAGGGATAGTATGAGGGATGAGCGATTCTCGATTTTCGATTAGTGATTTTCGATTATGGATAGCGTCCGCTATATCGCAGATAGCTTGTTCGCCCATTCCATAGACGAGCAGATCGGCACCAGAGTCGACCAATATACTCGGCATGAGGCGGTCGGACCAATAGTCGTAATGCGCCAATCGCCGCATGGAAGCCTCTATGCCACCGATGACCAGAGGTACATCGGGGAAGAGTTGTTTGAGGATGCGGCAGTAAGTGATGGTACAATAGTCAGGCCGCATTCCTGCCCTACCCTCGGGTGTATAGGCATCGTCGGAGCGCAGACGTTTATTGGCGGTATAATGGTTGACCATCGAGTCCATCGAGCCTGCTGTCACGCCAAAGAAGAGGCGCGGACGGCCCATCTTAGTGAAGTCGCGGTGGTCACCGCGCCAGTCGGGTTGAGGAACGATAGCCACACGGTAACCGGCAGCCTCCAATACACGTCCCAAGACTGCCGCCCCAAACTGCGGATGGTCGACATAGGCATCGCCGGAGAAAAGGACTACGTCCACCTCGTCCCAACCGCGGTATTCCATTTCCTTACGGGTGGTAGGTAAGCAATATGTAGTAGTATTAGCAGGCATCAGGGGCAGTAACGAAGACGTATTATCGTGCCGTCCGTCGAGGTGACGAGGCATTCGTTTTTATTAATAGGGCAGGTCGTCTGGATAAGCGAAGTGCCGATACGGTATTGCCATTTAGTAGTTCCCGTATGCGCATCAAGGCCGAGGATAAGGCCATTCTTAGTGCCCACAAACACCGTTCCTCCGCGTTCCAGCGGCATACAGGGCGCATGTTCATATCCGAAACCGGCATTCACAGCCCAGAGGGTATCGGGCTTATCGGCTTTAGCGGAGAACGCCACTACGGTGTCCCACATACACTTGCTGAAGACCATCGTGCCCCGCTCGTCAGCCGCAGCGGTCTCACGAACCTTGTAACGATTGGTGCGCCAAATCTGCTTTCCTGTTCGAGCATCCAGACAGGTCATATAACGGTCAGGGGCGGCTATAAAGACACGTTTATTGACCACTACCGGCCATACGGCAGCCGGTGAAAACTTATCGTTGCGCTTGCCGTTGGTCCATTTCCACCGCAGTTGTCCTGTGCGGGCATCGAGGGCATAGAAATAGCAATCCCACGCGCCGAAATAGACCGTATTGCAGGCCACCGTAGGACGCGAGATACAGTAGCCTCCTAAACCGGCGAACTGCCATACCGGTTGACCGGTATGCATATTAAGAGCATAGAATATATGTCCACTGCCACCTATATAGGCTATACCACGATGAATCGCCACGGAGCCCATGACGGGAGCTGTAGTGGTATACGTCCAGAGAGGTTGTCCGGTGCGGGTATCCAGACAATAGATAATACTGTCGGCCGAGCCGAAGACCACTTGATTCTTATGCACGGCAGCAGTAGAGATTATACGTCCGCGAGTGCGATACGTCCATATAGTATGTCCGTCGCGGGCATCCAAAGCATGAAAGACACCCGTATCGTCGCCCACGAAGACGCGTCCATCGGCCATCACGGGTGAGGCATATACGGCAGCCGGCAGCGAACGCCGCCATACGGCTTGTACATGAGTGTCGTTCGTTATAGCAGGGCGAGAAGATACCTGCGGATGCGGACGGGCAGATACCGGCACTGCGGTCCATTGATTCGCCGCTTGGTGCGGGCGCTTCTCGCTAAAGCGTATCGAATCGGTATCCACACGGATTAGGGTGTAGCCATTGAAAGGTTGCTTACCTCGGAGATTACTGCGGCATAGGACATCGTCTATACCATCGCAAACGAGGTGCATATTCTTATGATAATGTCCGCCAATGACGCATTGCACGGGATAACGTTGCAGGCATTCGGTCACCTCGTACCAGTTGTCCACATCGACCTGGCGTAGCGGATAATGAGTGATGACGATGACCTTGCCATCCGGATGACGAGCAGAATAGGCGGCTAATACCGAATCTGCCCACAGCAGGTCCTGAGGCGAGACGTGTCCGTCCGCCATCTTAAGGAGCGGACCGGAGTTGATGCCTATAAAGAGCAAGCTATCATACGTGAAGGCAAAACGCGTAGATCCGAACACGCGGTCGAAGGCTTGCATAGCTGATTCGGACCAGGTGGTCTCATGGTTACCGTTGGTAGCATAGAAAGGTACGCGCAAACGCTCTAATTCACGATGAGCAGCCACTAATGAGCCCTCATCGCCGGCATCAGCAATATCACCTGCCACCACAACAAACGCCACCGAGTCGGACGCATTGATATCGTCCACCGATTGACGTAGGTCAAACTGCGGCACGGTATCGGTGCGCGAGAGGTGGATATCCGTCAGCAGGGCAAAGGTGAAAAGCAGCCAGGAGAGCATATCAATCCAGTTGTAAGTTGAGTGCCGTCCGCAAATCGCTCAGTACGGGATTGCGGTCGTTGAGCAGTTTAAATTTCTCGGCAGCGGTATAAGCCTGCTGTTCGTGAGCATATTCGGCCACCAATAGCTTGAGGCGTATGGTATCATTGTTGAGGGCATCACGCACATGCTGCATGATTTGTGCTCCGAATTTAGCCACCTCCTCTTTCTGCCACGGATTGGCCAGAGTCAGGTAGGCTATTCCGTCCTCTTTGAGTTCGGGTTTATGGGCACGCAGGATAGCCGTCAGACGCTCCTCCCGAGGGAAGTATTGACCCAGACCGGCCCACACGTCGATAAGCCGGTCAAGAGTAAAAGGGGCGGTACGCTGCTGAGGAGTTGGCGTTGCAGTTTGCGCCGGTTGTTCGGAAACCGGACGCGAGATATTCAGGCTGGGCAACTTAGGCAGGGCCGAGGGTGCAGGTGCGGGTTGAGCCGGTGCAGGTTTGGCAGCCGCAGGTGCTGGTGCAGGTTTAGCGGCAGCGGGTGCCGGTTTGGCAGTCGGTTTAGCCGGAGCAGCCTGTTTAGGAGCCGGTTGAGCGGCGACAGGCTCTGCCGGAGCGCCTATGCGGCAGAGTTTGACTAAGGCCAGCTCCACCGTCAGACGTTTATTGCGAGCTGTGCGGTAGTTAATATCGGCGGTATTGATAATATCCAGCGCCGTAAATATCCACGGAGCGGTTAATGAAGCTGCCTGCGTACGGAAGCGTTCGCGTACGGCATCGCTGGCCTCGAGCAATTCGAGGGTAGCGGCATCTTTGCTCACCAGCACATCGCGCAAGTGTTGCATTAATCCCGTCAAGAACGGAGCGGCATCGAAACCTTTTTGCAGCACCTCGTTGAACAGGAGTAGCGCCTCCGTCGTACTGCCACGATGGGCGCTGTCTATCAATCGGAAGTAATACTCGGCGTCCAGGACGTTAAGCACCTCGATAGTCTGCTGATAAGTAATCTTATTGCCGCAGAAGGCCACCAGTTGGTCAAATATACTGAGCGCATCGCGCATACCGCCATCGGCTTTCTCGGCCACCACACTCAGCGCCTGTTCTTCAGCTTCTACGCCTTCCTGCGCCGCCACATACTGCAAGTGTCGCACCATATCCATGACGGTAATACGCTGGAAGTCATACACCTGGCATCGGCTGAGGATAGTGGGCAGCACCTTGTGTTTCTCCGTCGTAGCCAGAATAAATACGGCATATGAAGGCGGTTCCTCCAAGGTCTTGAGCAGAGCATTAAAGGCGCCCTGCGAGAGCATATGTACCTCATCGATGATATAGACGCTATATTTACCTATCTGCGGCGGGATACGCACCTCTTGGATGAGGGTACGGATATCCTCAACCGAGTTGTTGGAGGCAGCATCCAGTTCATGGATATTAAAACTACGCTGTTCGTTGAATGCCGTACAACTCTCGCACTCGTTGCAAGCGTCGTGCGTAGCGGTAGGATTTAAGCAGTTGATAGTTTTAGCGAAAATACGGGCGCAGGTAGTCTTACCTACTCCACGCGGTCCGCAGAACAGGTAGGCGTGCGCTAAGTGATTCTGACGTATCGCATTGCGAAGCGTCTCGGTCAGGGCCTTTTGTCCCACTACCGACTCAAACGTCGTCGGCCGGTACTTACGGGCGGAAACGATATAATTGTCCATAGTCATTCAATTTGGCTGCAAATTTACATTTTTTTTTTGATATATCAAAAATTTTGTGTACTTTTGTAGCCAAATTTGCGCATTATACAATAACACTATGATAATTTCTTACAATTGGCTGAAGAAATACATCGCCCTGACGGACGATGCGGAGACTGTAGCTAAGATACTGACCAGCATAGGACTGGAGGTAGGCACAGTAGAGAAAGTAGAATCCATACGCGGCGGCTTGGCCGGATTGGTAGTGGGAGAAGTAATAACCTGTATTCCCCACCCCAATAGCGACCACCTGCATATCACTACCGTACGTCTGGCACCCGCCGAGGAGCCCGTACAGATAGTATGCGGTGCGCCGAACGTGGCAGCAGGACAGAAAGTAATAGTAGCTACTATCGGTACCGTCCTCTACCAAGGTGACGAGTCGTTCACCATCAAACGCGGCAAGATACGCGGCGAGGAGTCGTTGGGTATGATCTGCGCTGAGGACGAGATAGGTGTGGGCACCTCGCACGACGGCATCATGGTCTTGCCGGCCGATACGCCGGTAGGTATGCCTGCTCGCGAATATTTCGGCGTAGAAGATGATACAGCCATCGAAGTGGATATTACGCCCAACCGTTCGGACGGAGCCTCGCACTACGGCGTAGCGCGCGACTTATATGCATACTATCAGGCTCACGGACAGAATATTGCCTTGTGCAAGCCGGATGTCAGTGCCTTTAAGGTCAACAACCACGACCTGCAGATCCCTGTACGCGTAGAGGCTACGGACGCTTGCCCGCGTTACACGGGCGTAAGTATCAAAGGTGTGAATATACACGAATCGCCCGATTGGTTGAAGAAGAGTCTAAATGCCATCGGCGTGCGCAGTATCAACAACGTAGTGGACGTTACCAACTACGTACTCTTTGAGATGGGTCAGCCCTTGCATGCTTTTGATGCCGATAAGATTGGCGGCAAGCAGGTAGTAGTGCGCCGCGCAACAGAAGGCACTAAGTTTGTTACCTTAGACGGCGTAGAACGCACGATGACCGCTGCCGACCTGATGATTTGCGATGCCGAGAAGCCGATGTGTATAGCCGGTGTGTTCGGCGGTCAGGACAGCGGTGTAACGGAGACGACCCAAAATGTATTCTTGGAGTCGGCGTACTTCGATCCCGTCAGCATTCGTAAGACGGCTCGTCGTCATCAATTATCTACCGATGCCTCGTTCCGTTACGAGCGCGGATGCGACCCCAACAATACCATCTACAATCTGCAACGTGCAGCGCTGCTGATTCAGGAAGTAGCCGGCGGCGAGATCAGTATGGATATCACCGATACGGTGAACGGCGAGTTTAAGCCTTGGCCCGTCACCATAGACATCACCCGCGTGAATGCCCTGATTGGTAAGGCTATCGGCGAAGAGAAGATAGAGACTATCCTTCGCGCCTTAGAGGTGGAGATTATCGCGAAGAACGGCAACTGCTGGGAGTTAGGTGTGCCTCGTTACCGCGTAGATGTACAGCGCGAATGCGATGTAGTAGAAGATATATTGCGCATCTATGGCTACGACAATGTCGAGTTTCCCGAGAAACTGAATACAGGTCTGAGTTATAGTCCCAAACCCAATCCGGTAGCCCTGCAGGTTAAGCTCAGCGAACAACTGACGGCACAAGGATTCTACGAGATTATGAACAACTCGCTCACTAAGGCGGCTTATTATGTCGGCGGCTGGGCAGAGAATTGTGTTCGCATCAAGAATCCGCTCAGTCAGGATTTGAGTGTTATGCGTCAGACGCTGCTCTTTGGTGGTTTGGAGTCTATCCAACGCAATGTCAACCGCAAGAATGCCGACCTGAAGTTCTATGAGTTCGGTAATTGCTACCACTATACATCGGAAGCTAAAGACGAACCTATCCAGCATTACTCTGAAGAGATGCATCTGGGTCTATGGCTGACAGGTAATAAGACCTTCAGCAGTTGGGTACGCAAGGAGGAGAAGACCTCGTTCTACCAACTCCACGCCTATGTCAACAACCTGCTCACACGTCTGGGCGTAGATGTTCAGCGCCTGGTATTGGAGCCGGCCGTTGACCCTGATGGCGATAAATGCTGCGGTATAGTAGACTGCTTCAGCGACGGACTGGTCATCAAGACACAAAGCGGTATCAGTCTGGGATATATGGCGGTTGTCAGTCCGGCATTGACCAAGCAATTCGACATCGCCAATCCTGTCTATTACGCTGACCTGTATTGGAAACCCTTGCTGCGCCAGAATAAGCAGTATAAGCCGGTCATCGAAGACCTGCCGCGCTTCCCGGAAGTGAAACGTGACTTTGCGTTGTTGGTCAATAAGGATGTGCGCTTTGCCGACCTGTTGGCTACGGCTCGTCAGACCGAACGTAAGTTGCTCAAGGATGTATTCCTGTTCGACGTCTACGAGGGCAAGAACCTGGAGGAAGGCAAGAAATCGTATGCCTTGAGTTTCATCCTGCAGGATAAAGACGACACCCTCAAAGACAAGCAGATAGAGAATATCATGGCTCGTCTGAAGAAAGCGTTTGAAGATAAGTTTGGCGCCACGTTGCGATAATTGTTAATTGGTAATTTTTAATTTGCAATTACGTGTTAAGCAACGCCGAACAACAAGAGATATTACGTCGCCGGACGTTTGCGATTATCTCGCACCCGGATGCCGGTAAGACGACATTGACGGAGAAACTGCTTCTCTACGGAGGAGCCATCCACGTGGCCGGTGCGGTCAAATCGAATAAGATTAAGAAAACCGCCACCTCCGACTGGATGGAGATAGAGAAACAGCGCGGTATATCCGTGGCGACCTCTGTCATGGGCTTTGATTACCAAAACTATCATATCAACATTCTCGATACTCCCGGTCACCAGGACTTTGCGGAGGACACTTTCCGCACGCTTACGGCGGTGGACTCGGTCATCATCGTCATCGACTCAGCCAAGGGTGTTGAGACCCAGACACGCCGACTGATGGAGGTGTGCCGCATGCGCAAGACGCCGGTGATGGTGTTTATGAACAAGATGGACCGCGAGGGTAAAGATCCCTTCGACCTGATGGACGACGTAGAGCAGGAATTGGGCATACAGGTGACGCCTATCACCTGGGCGCACGGTCAGGGCGTTAAGTTTGAGAGCGTCTTCCGCATTGCCGCCCCGGACACCTTATCCGAGAAAGAGCAAGCCGATATGGAATTGATTGAGGGTGTCTACCCTACTTTTGACCGCGAGGCTTATTTAGCGGGCGATTTAGCGCCCGTCTTCTATGGTTCGGCATATAAGACGATAGGTGTGCAGGAATTGCTGGATTTCTTTGTGACCAATGCTCCCTCGCCGCGTCCTGTAGAGGCTATCGAGCGCCGCGTTGATCCGATGGAGGATGCGTTTACCGGTTTTTGCTTCAAGATTCACGCCAATATGGATCCCAACCATCGTTCGTGCATAGCGTTCTTTAAGATTTGCAGCGGACGATTTGAGCGCAACACCTATTATAAACACGTGCGCGAGGACCGCCAGATGCGATTCTCGGCGCCCACCTGCTTTATGGCGCAGAAGAAAGAGACTGTAGATGAAGCTTTTGCAGGAGATATAGTAGGTCTGCCGGATACCGGTAATTTCAAGATTGGCGATACACTTACCAGCGGCGAGAATCTGCATTTCAAAGGCTTGCCGTCCTTCTCGCCCGAGCTGTTCAAATATATCGAGAACGCCGACCCGATGAAGCAGAAGCAGTTGGACAAAGGCGTGCATCAATTGATGGACGAAGGTGTAGCGCAGTTGTTTATCAGTCAACTCAACGGTCGCAAGATTATCGGTACGGTAGGTCAGTTGCAGTTCGAGGTTATCCAGTACCGTCTGGAGCACGAATACAATGCCAAGTGCCGTTGGGAGAATATGGCCATGTACAAAGCCTGCTGGATAGAATCGGATGACGCCGAAGAGTTAGCGCTCTTTAAGAAACGCAAGGCGCAATATATGGCCTACGACAAGGATGGCCGCGACGTCTTTATGGCCGACAGCGCCTACGTACTCAGCATGGCGCAGAATGACTATAAGCATATCAAATTCCACTTTACCTCGGAGTTCTAGGGCACCTAGGATTCCTAGGGGACCTAGGACAACGAGAAAAAATCAAATAATATGAAAAACAGATCTCTTCAGATTCGCCTCATTGTGATGAACTTCTTAGAGTTCGCCGTTTGGGGTGCGTACTTAACCTCGATGGGTCGTTACTTAGGTACCCATGGTATGGGAGGACAAATCGGATGGTTCTACTCCATCCAAGGTATCGTCAGTCTCTTTATGCCTGCATTGATGGGTATTGTTGCGGACCGTTGGATCCAAGCGCAGAAGACGCTCAGTCTCTGCCATGCCTTAGCGGGATTGTTTATGTGCGCTGCCGGCATGTATGCATTCACGGCCGCTGACGTACAGTTCGCTACCCTCTTCTCGCTCTACACGATCTCGGTAGCTTTCTTTATGCCGACTATCGCGTTAACGAACTCAGTGGCGTTCAATGCGCTGGTGAAAGCCGGCATGGATACCGTCAAGGATTTCCCGCCGATTCGTGTGTTCGGCACCGTCGGATTCATCGCAACGATGTGGATTGTTGACATCATTGGCGCGATGGACACACCGGCACAATTCATTATCAGTGGTGGTTTGAGCATTGTTTTAGCCGCATACTCACTGACCTTGCCGCAATGTGAGATCAAAAAAGTGGAAGGTAACGTGGATCTGGTAGAGGCACTCGGACTGAAAGCTTTTGAACTCTTCAAACAGAAGAAAATGGCACTTTTCTTCGTATTCTCCATGTTACTCGGTATGTGTCTGCAAGTCACTAACGGCTTTGCTAATCCGTTCCTGGGTAGCTTTGAATACTTTAGCAACTGGACCAATACTTTCGGCGTGCAGCACTCGGGAATCTTGATTTCCACCTCGCAGATCTGCGAAGCACTCTGCATCCTCTTGATTCCGTTCTTCCTCAAGCGATTCGGTATCAAGAATGTGATGCTGATGGCGATGTTTGCATGGGTTTTCCGGTTCGGTTTCTTCGGAGCAGGCGACCCCGGTTTCCCCGGTGTACTGCTGTTCATTCTCAGTTGCATCGTTTACGGCTTTGCGTTTGACTTCTTCAATATATCCGGTGCGCTGTATGTCGATCAAGAGACAGCTCCGGAGCAACGCTCGTCCGCACAAGGTCTGTTCATGGTCATGACCAACGGTTTCGGTGCAACCATCGGTACGTTAGCCGCACAAGCAGTCGTTAACAAAACGGTTCCTTCTATCAGCCAGACTCCCGTTGCAGAAAACAGCAAGAATGTGTATGAAGGAGCTCTTGGCGTTATCCGTGATGCACAAGGACAAATCGATTGGAGTAACATCGCCGCAGATAATCTGCCTAAGATTCAGCAGGCCGCAGAGCAAGCATGGGCAGGATGGCAAGAGGCATGGTATATCTTTGCCGGTTTCGCTTTGGTCGTTTCGATTGCCTTCTGGCTCTTCTTCCCGAAAACACCGGTAAAGAAATAATTTTTAATTTGTCAGACAATGTTCCGCAAGGAACTCACATATTACTTTTCCTCGCCGGTAGCGTATGTCGTTATCGGGCTGTACGTAGTGGCAGTCAGTCTGTTCCTATGGGTTATACCCGGCAGTTGGAACATTATCGACAACGGCTACGCCGACCTGCGCGGACTCTTTGAACTCAGTCCGTGGCTGCTTATGCTGCTGTGTCCGGCGCTGACGATGCGTCTGCTGAGTGAAGAACGCACTTCCGGCACGTGGGATCTATTGCGCGCCAAAGGCGTGTCAGTAGCGCGCATGGTAACGGCTAAATATGCTGCGGCGTGGATACTGACGCTCATCGCCATACTGCCCAATGCGCTCCATTATGCGATTGTCTACTATGTGGCCGAACCGATAGGCAATGTGGACAGCGGTGTGTTTATCGGTTCGATGGCAGGATTGGCCTTGTTGAGTGCTTTGTTTACGGCCATCGGACTATTAGCAGCCTCGTTGACGGTGCGCACGCGCAGTCAGATAGTAGCGTATATAGTAGGAGCCGTAGCTTGTCTGGCGCTCTATTGGGTGGCTGCACAAGCCCGCTTTAGTGCTGTCAGTCGCGGCGTCATCGACCTGCGCGATATCCTCTTCTTTGCCGGTCTCACCGTCCTGGCTCTCGTCCTGTCCGTCCTATTGAACATCCGCAAGAAATAATTTTAATTTTTAATTTGTTATGACCACCATCGGCCTTCTCTCGGATACGCACGGCTATTTGGATCAGCGTGTATTCAGCCATTTCGAGTCGTGCGACGAGATCTGGCATGCCGGCGATATCGGTTCCGATGAGGTCTTGCAGCGGCTGCGGGAGTTTAAGCCCACGCGTGCGGTGTTCGGTAATATGGACGGCGGCGACGTGCGCTATTCGCTCAGCGAGTTCTATCGTTTTCGCGTAGAGGAGGTGAATGTCTTGATGACGCATATCGGCGGTTATCCGGGTCATTATAATCCGTGGTTGCTGCCCATGTTCAAGAAAGAAACGCCGCAGTTATTCGTCTGCGGTCACAGTCATATTCTTAAGGTACAATACGACCCAGTCTGGCACATGCTCACCATGAATCCGGGAGCGGCAGGAAAACAGGGTTGGCAGACCGTCCAAACCTTGCTTCGTTTCACCATCGATGGCGCCAAAATTGACAACTTGGAAGTCATCGAAATGGGCGAAAAATGCTAAATAACATACAAAATAGGCACTTTCACCCCAAAAATATGTTTTTAAACATAAAAAATGGTATTGCCCATGTCAAAAAAAAGCAGTACCTTTGCACCGTGAAAAATTAAAGAAGCAACACAATCTTTTTTGTACCTTAAAAATCAAACAGACTAATACCTTGGAAACAAAGACGTCGGGAGACGTCTTTTTTCTAATAAAAACCATGATGATTATGAAACACCTTTACTTCTTAATGGCTGTTACAGCCCTGTCGTTCAGCCTATTATCCTGTAATCGTTCTCAGGCCGTTCCTGAGGCTACCGGCACCTTAACCGTCGACCGTGTTGAGCCGCTGTGCTGGTGGACCGATATGGCTACCGATTTGACCCTTTTGGTGCACGGCGAAGCTATCGCCGATGCCGATGTGCATATTGCGCCTAAGGGCTTGAAAGTGCGTAAGAGTCACAATGCCGAGAGCAAGAACTATTTGTTCTTGGATATGGCGGTGTCGCGTCCCGGTACGTACACGATTACTCTGACCGCGCCGGACGGCCGTCAGGGCAGTTTTCTGTACGAGATTCTTCCCCGCCCCAAGGATACGGATAAGCGCAAGAGTTTCTCGTCGGCTGATGCGGTGTACCTGATTATGTCGGACCGTTTTGTAGACGGCGACCCGAGTAATAACACCCTGCCGGAGACTGCCGAGGCGTGCAACAAAGACAATGTAGACGGCCGTTTTGGAGGCGACATAGCGGGTATTATGCAGATGCTGCCGCATATAGCCGACTTGGGTGCTACAGCTGTTTGGCCTACGCCACTGCTGTGCGATAACGAGGCTGCGTGGAGTTATCATGGATATGCTTGCTCCGACTATTATCATATTGACCCGCGTTACGGCACTAATGAGCTTTATCGCGCGCTCGTAGATAGCGCGCACGCGTATAATATAAAGATGATAATGGATATGGTGCCCAACCATTGCGGTTCGACGCACTGGTGGATGCGCGACCTGCCCTATCACGACTGGGTGAATATGTTCGACAAGTTCACTCCTACGCCCAATGTCTTCTCGGCGCAATACGATTTCAACGCCTCGGAATACGACCGCAACTTGAGCAATCGCGGATGGTTTGACCATCCGATGCCGGACATGAATTTGGAGAATCCCGACCTGAATAAGTACTTTATTCAGTGGGCTATATGGTGGGTCATGTGGGCCGGAGTAGATGGTCTGCGCGTGGACACATATCCGTATATGGAGAAAGAAGCCGCAGCCCGTTGGATAGCCGGTATACGCAACGAATTGCCGTGGCTCAATATCGTCGGCGAGACCTGGACGCGTCCCGCTCCGGCAGTAGCTTATTGGCAAGGTGGAGCGGCCAATTTTGACGGCTTTGACAGTCATCTGCCGTCCGTAATGGATTTTCCCACCGAAGAAGCTATTCGTCAGGCTTTGGAAAACGATGGTAATTACTGGGGCGGAGGCCTCACGCGTGTCTATGACGCCGTAGCGATGGATTATCTGTATGCCGATGTTAATGAGCTGTTTACCTTTGTCGGCAACCACGATATGGACCGTTTTGCGGACGTAGTTAAAGACAATGACCCGCGTCGCGTTTGCTTGGGTCATGCCTTGTTGGCTACCATGCGCGGTATACCGCAACTTTTCTATGGCGATGAGTACGCTATGCGCAGCGCAGACCGCAGTCGCGGACACTCGACTTTGCGCATGCCTATGCCTACCAATCCGAGCACTCTGACGCAGGCTCAACGTGACGTTTGTCAATACATCCGTTCGCTATTCCGTTGGCGTCAAAATGAGCCCGTTTTATGGACCGGAAAAACGCTTCATTTCCTGAGTCGCGACAACACGTATGCGTTCTTCCGTTACGACGATGAAACAGCCATTTTCGTATTTGCCAATGCATCTGAGAATGAGCGCGTTATACCACTCTCGCATTATGCAGAAATTTTGAGCAAATACGACCTCAAAACGGCCGTTAATCCGCTCACGGGAGTGGCGGTAGAGATGCCCGAAACGGAAGGCGACAATTCGCTCATCGCGGCACCTGTTTCTACCACCATTATCCGCCTGACGAAATAAGCAAAAAATTCATACTTTAACGAGCGGCATCCCATTTGGGGGTGCCGTTCTTTTTCTCGAATCGAAAATTGATAATCCCTAATCGAAAATCGAAAATCACTAATCGATTTTTTGGAATCGGAAACAATTTTTTAATTTTATAATAAAATTATTTGCACATATCAATATTTTTTTGTACCTTTGCGCCCAAATGTTTCGTATACATACATGTGCGCGGCCTGAGCCCGCACGTATGCGACACGATATAAGAATATTATGAAAAAGGACGTATGAAATAGCTATAAGCACGCATGGACTGTATCGGTTCGTGTGTGTTTGTGTTATTTTATAGGATTAGACGGCCTAGGGCATCAAAAAAAGGACCATGCTAAGTAAAACAGGACCATCACGGAGGTACAACGAGTCAATCACGTATCATACCTGACCTTATATATACTTTGTATATATCGCGTGATTTTGGGATAATCGGGTTAAAAGGTCGTTCCGATTCTGTCTCGATTGTGTGTCGTTAGTCTGATTTGGAGGAGAACTTGGACAAGATGGTCAATACGGTCAGAGCAAATTTTTAAGGATTGGTCCCCAAAGCCCCCAAATGGTCCAAAAAGATCAATAAAGAGTCAAAAAAAGATAAAGAGAGATAGTGCAGCCTGAGCACTTTTAAACCAGGCAAAAAGATCTTTGACATATTGTGTACTTATAGGAAAATGAGAAAAATGACGTAAAAATTCATTTTTTCGGTTCAAAAACTTGCATATCTCAAAAAAAAGCAGTAATTTTGCCACGCAAAATTGAAGAAAGGAGGTTGATATGCAAGCAACAATAGCACAAACTAATCCTGCAGGTCAGACACGTCCCATGTGTAGTATGGACTACGCGCTGGCTGATATTGCGGCTGGTCGTATCAATCATTACAACTCATTGGAAGAACTAATCAATAAGTTCAAATGATGTATAGTGTAGATACTACCAATCAGTTTGAGAAATCTCTCAAAGAGTGCAAGCGTCAAGGCAAGCGCATAGATGATTTGTGGGATGTAGTAGCCATTCTTATGGAGGATGGTTGTTTACCTGATGAGTTCAAGCCGCATATTTTAACGGAAGAATATGCAGGTTTGTGGGAGTGTCATATAGAGGATGATTGGTTGCTGATTTGGAAACAGAATAACAAGCAACTCACCTTATTGTTGACTGATACCGGCTCACATGATTATTTATTTCATAAAAAAGGAGGAGAAAATGAGTGAAGAACTTAAGAAATCGCTGGATATTTCCCTCAAAGAAGCAGAGCGAGGCGAAGTTACGCATTACGAATCATTAGAAGATTTGAAAAAGGAGATAGGCTAACATTCTCCAAACTAATTTTCCTATAAGCAGCAATTCCTAAAGGAGTTGTTGCTTTTGTTTGTACACAATGATCAAAACGCATAAAGGACCCAACTAAGACGTCCGTAATGCGAATGAGATGCGAATGAGAGTGAAAGATAAATGAAATAAGATAATAAGAGAGATAAGAAAGACTAACACAATGCCGACATATAGCGTGCAAATAGTATCAGCCATCATCATCCTTAGCGCAGTATTTGCGTTAGGACGGATTGTTGTAGCCGTACGCAAATATGCGGATGAACACACGATGCGCACAAGAGCCTTCTGGGTGCATACGTTGTTACCATTAGTGCTCCTCTGTATCCTCAACATGTACATCTTAGCCTGCGGAGGTTTATTATCAATCGCCACGTGGTATGATAACTTACGCTTGAGCGTTACAGGACCGTTGCGATTGATCTTCCCGACAATAGTGAGTATTTGCACGACCATATTAGGTTTGTTGGTGATGTTTGCTATCCTATACCCCAAGTTGTCCATTTATCCGCAAGGAGCGTACGTAACGGACGGGCACAAATATTGGTTAGCCTTTTTAGCAAAGAATACCGGCTTTTGGGAGATATACGGGTTAGAGGCCTATTTGAACATTATAGAAGAGAGTGCAGATAATATCGGTCATAAACAAATCAAACCGGTTAGGATGGATATCACCTCCAGTTATCCTATTTTAGAATGGCGCTACGGGCACGAGAATCAAAACTCCATATTGATAGAAACAAAGAATAACACCATAAATAAAAAGAAGTTACATGAAATTCATGCACAACTTGAGTTGTTGGTGAAGGTAATGCATCCTATCTCTCGCATCACCAAGGTATATCAGCAAACATTTGCCTTAACGGACATACATCGCGGCTATTTCCAAGATTGTCGTTTAATCCGATATAATCCGAAGACCAAAAGTTTTATCACTAATCGTTTACCGCAGGAGACTCGTTGGATAGCAAGTAACATACTTAAGAGGATTGAGGTGTGGCTATTGTTAATTTGGTTAATCGGTATAGGTTGGTATATAGTGACCAATCCCGGAAGTGAGCATACGATTTGCATGACAGAATCTGGATATACTATTGGTGCCATCACTATAGCAATAATTGAGATTACACGTCAGTTGGTGAGATGTCCGATAGAAAGCAAAGAAGTGGAAAGCAGTATATAAACTAACAAAATACAACGACTATGGCAAAAGACGATTTTCCCGTATTAGAATGCCTAACAGCGAAGTCATATCATGGTGTAGTTAATCCCATCACGGAGGCCAAAAAAGTTAGGAAGACCTATTCCATCACCGGCAAAGGAGGAGGTGGCGGAGTTCTTCGCTCAGTAAATGTACGTCCCAACGAGCCGAGAAAGAAATAGTTGACAAACAATTCGTAGGACATACAGAGGATATACTTACAATCCGAATCTGTCTCGATAGTGTCTCGTTAGTCTGATTTGGAGGAGTGAGGGGCAGAAAGAAAGTGCAAAAAATGAGTAAATAGGGACAACACAAAGATAAAGAGAGAAAAACACTAGTTGCCTAGACGGCTAGACATCTAGAAGACTAGAAATAATAAAACCAACGCGACATGACACCGCTGAACGAGAACGGATTCTTGCAATACCCGGGCAATTATAGGCAGTTGCTGTTCTATAAGAAAGCAATCATCCTCTACGATATGACCTATTGGTATCAGGCAAACAATCTGTATCGCGGGGATCGAACGAAAGACCAGATGGAACAAGCGGCGCGAAGCGGGAAACAGAATGTAGTGGAAGGCAAAGCGGATGGGATGACGAGCAAAGAGATGGAGATCAAACTGCTGAACACAGCGAGAGGAAGTCTGCTGGAGTTGATGGAGGATTATGAGGATCAGTTACGGTCGCGGCGGTTGGAGCAATGGACCAAAGGGCATCCGAGATATGAGAAGATGGTGCAGTACTGCTATAGACATCATGAGCTAAAGGACTACTTGCCGTATTATGAGAAATGGAGCATCGAGGAGTTTTGCAACGTGGCGCTGACGCTCATCCATCAGGCAGATAGAGGATTAATGACGTATCTGCGAGCAGTAGAGAAATCCTTCCTCGAAGAAGGCGGACTCAAAGAAAAGATGTCCGCTGCAAGAAGAAACGTGAGAGGATATTGAAAACTAGACGGCTAGACTTCTAGACGAATAGACGACTAGAAAAAAGAAACAAATACATAAAGACTGAGAAGAATGGCAAAACAATCACTGAATCAGGTACAATGTAAATACTGCGGGCAGATGTTTGACGTTAATACGGAAGATATCGAATGGGAGCACGTAAGAGATTTAGGAGAGAACGATCAACATGCTCCTTTGCATGATTATGGCTATATTCAAAAAATAAAGTGCCCGAACCCCATGTGCAAGAGGGAGAATACAATTGTGTATAGAGCTGTCGGAGACTTATATGAAAACAATCTCCTGATTGAGGAAGTAAAGGTCATCTAATTCTAAAAAAAGAATGGCAAATAATGATAGCATATTAATGGCACTACAACAATATTTTGATGTTAAACAAATAGCATCAGAAAAGATGCCTATTGACTATCTTGTTAGCGATGAGGAAAACAGGATTAAGTTTTATACTGTCGTTAAGTCTTCTAATGACGCAGAATGGGCGGATCGTGTAAAATCGTTAGCACAATATTTGGAGTTGCCCAAGACAGAAAAGTTAAATGTCATTGTTTTTAAGTCATCAGAAAAGAAAGACTTGCTGCTGGGGATGCTCTGTTATTGGAATTTTGAAAGATTACGTTTTAATAAAGATATTCATTGGCGCTCTTTAAGTGCAGATAGTATAGGATGGCTAAGAATGCAGTTAAAGGCACGCCATACACGCATAGCTTTCTTACCTCTAGACTACATAAGAGTTGTAAAAACTATTGATTTGCGTGCAGAAGGCTATTACGATGCTCGAATTGTCTATCTGCGTCGTTTCTACGGAGAAGATTACCGTATGCAAGAACATACAGAAGTAACACAAGAAGAAAGATTTGATAGATTATTGAATGGTACGCCGCAAAATGAATATCCACATGATAGTCTAGATGATTTTATTTTAGAAGAGGTTAGAACTATATATCCTAATGCCTCTCTTAAAAATAAATTATTACTATTTGATGTAGATTTACTGAATTATCGTTTGGAAAAAGAGAACAAGAAACAAATCATAGAACTAGAGTTACAGATAGCAGAAGGCAACAAGATTACAACAAAGAGCGTACCCCTAGAATGTTATTATCAATTAAATCCTTTCAAATCATACTTGATGCGCGAAAAGAAGTTGCCGGTTTTTGTAAATACTGAGCAATATCATGAACTTTGCAAATTACAGTCAACTTATAACACTCTCTCTGAAATAAATATATAGCATATGTCAAAAATAGAGACAACAAATAATATGGGGCCTCAAGGATGGGTCGAATGGGATAGAATACTAATCATTTTATTATTGTTAGGTTTGATGACGATAGTTATTTTCTTAACAATAAAGGAGAGTTTTATATCCGATCAAGGTTTGGTCATTAGTTTCTTTGGAATCCTCGCAACTATTGTGGTGTTGGGTAACTATTCTCAATCAGAGAATATGCGTCGCGATACTCAAAGGGAGATTGATAAGGTCCAAGATACAGTAAGAATAATCAATATGATACAAAATGATTTTTACGAGGAAGGCCACCCAAAATTTGACTTGTCTCCTGAAGTGCTGAATAAGAAAATTTCTGATGAGATAGGAAAACGTATGCTTGAGCAAGTTAAGAATTACGAAGAAAATCTTGATAAATTGTTTGATTATTGCGTAGCCGAAGACTATAGGGACTTTATGGAAATTGTTGTAAAGAAGGGAGATAGGCTACTATGTTTGGTGCGTACAAAGGACTATAATAGAGATCGAAAAGTTTGGGCTAAATTCGTAGATGGCAAGATTGTATTTAGATATGCGAATGATGTTGAATTGCATAATATCATTAGGGTAGATAAAAAAGATTATGACGAAGAGAGGATGAATAAGTTGGCTAACCTTTGGAAGGAAACTCATAAGAGTGAAAATCAAGCAAAGGATGTATATGGCGAACTATTTGGAACTAATCGAAATAATATTAACAACAAATACATAAATCATGAAAAATTTTAAATTTAATTTCAAATCAATCGTGCGGAGTAAGGCACGGTGGTTATTAACCTTAATCGCCATCCTCACCCTCGGTGTCGGACAGATGTGGGCGGACAATGCGGGAATGTACCAAGGAGATTTGACATACTCTTACAATGGTACAACTTATACCGTTAACACAGGTACAACATCTACAGATTTGTCAACACCTTTGAATGCCACGCTCAAAGTAACAAAGGTGAAGTTTTACTTTTGGTATATGTCTGGAGATTATTCTCGATGGGGCAATGTCTGCGGTGGTCTTTTAGGTTATAATCTCACAGGAGGTGATTGTAGTAGTGAATACCTAATGGGAAGTGAAGCATCTTGGAATGACGATGGATGGGTATCTGACTCTCGACATAAACAAATGACTATTACAAGAGATCTGACTATCGCTTCTCCGACTTCCGCTTCCGGTAATTATACTTTTAATTATTATTTCAAAGGATGGGGCGATAACGATGATGGAGAGCATTGTGGTGATAACTGGTATTTGTCAAATAATAGTTCAAACTATGCGCTCAATTATAAAGTGCGTCCTCCTGAAGTAAACGGAGGAGATTTTACCATTACATCCACGGATTCGCAAGGCGGTACAGGAGCAGATTCTGACCACCCGATGTTGATAACGAATGGTCTCTCGACCACTAGGTTTACCGTAACGGCAAGTAAAGCACATGCAGATGCGAATTCACTTTTATGGGTTAGTTTCGATAATGGTTCTAACTGGTCGACAGGCGCAAATGCAACAGCTACAACTGTTATTTCCGGTTCTAAATCTGTTTCTAGCGATGTTAGTAGCTTTACTGTGAAGGTTAAATTCCGTAATAATGGAGCAGGTTTGGAAAGTGCAACTACTGTATCTAAGACTTTCTATTATAAAGAGCAGCCTGCAGGTATTACGGTGAATGCAGGTTCAAATGGTAAGGTAAGTATAGACAACAGCAATTGGAGTACTAGCGAAAGTATAGAAGATATTTCACTGAACACATGGTATGATATCTATGCACAAGGTAACACCCATTATGATTTCAGTAGTTGGTCGAAAGGCACGAATAGTTCCAATATTACGCTCGAGGGGTCTACCGCTCATACACGTATTAAGATTGCGTCTGGAGCTGTATCTTCTGTAACCGCTAACTTCGTAGAGCACCCGTATACCATTACTATTGTAAATGGTACGGCCGCAAGCACAACGGCGAAGATTGCGACCTATGGTCAGGCTACAAAAAGCGAGCCCAATGGTAAGTATTTCACGGGTTGGACTGTGCCGGGCAGCAACTTCACGCTCACAGGTGGCACCAAAACGAGTGATGCGACCATTAAGTTCTTTGCTACTGCAAACGGAATGGTAACCGCCAACATGACTCCTATCTGGTATCTGAAAGGTGCATTTAATGATTGGGGAACAACCCATCCGTTTGTATTCACAAGCGCTACTTCCGGTTACGTTGATGTTGAGTTATCAGCCAACTCTAATTTCAAAGTATATGATGCCCAACATAGCCAAATGTACGGTAGCCAATATGGTATCGAGAATGGTACACGTTTGTCAACAACATTATGGGGTGATAACGATAATGTTTGTCCTATCAACATTCAAAGCATAGCTGGTACGTATCGTTTTACGCTTGATATTTCTGGTACATACCCGGTCATTGCTGTTACACTGCCGGTAGTTAACCAAGTTCGTATATCGTCCGCATCACCTACAGATGCAACGAACACAGGCAACTTTAATTTGACTGACCAAGGCAGTAACAACTGGAGCGTTCAGCGTAGATTGAATGCCAACACAACTTATACCTTCAAGATTGTGTCTGCAACCACATGGTACGGAAAGAATAGTACTGCTATTACACGTGATAATGCTTCGGCTTATTCGTTAAGTACGTCTGGCGCAAACATGACTGTTAGGACAGATGCCGCTGGTAATTATACCTTTAATTTCAACTCCAGCAGCAAGGACCTTTCAGTTTCCTATCCTACCATTTATGCCATTACGTTAAAGACCAAGAGTTTCTACAATGAGAGTGCGACCGGTACGGTAGATTCCAATGGAGGAACTGTTTCTGCTGTGGATAACTACGGTGCAACTATCGCAGATGGCGGAAAAGTACAAACCGGTGGCACCGTAACCTTTACGGCTACTCCGAAAACGGGTTATACGTTTGAAGGCTGGTACAATGATGCAGACTGTGCTGAAGGCCACAAGTATGTGGATAATAACACTACTATCAACATCAGCGGTGACGACGATGAAGTACTTGAACTGAGTAGTATCACCGCTGCAAAGACCGTTTATGCGAAGTTCTCGGAGAAGATGACGACGGTAACGCTGAATTCTACGGCCGGTGGACACATTACTATTGGTGGCTCTACCGTAACGGAAACGACAGCCGGTGTGACTACAACGCGTACTATCGTGGCCGTACCTGATGCAGGTTATTACTTTGCAGGATGGACAGTTGCGGATGGTTCGGATTGTGCGGTAACAAGTACAGCAGGAAGAAATGATAATGAATCCGGTTCCACTACCCTTCGTGGCTTAGGAGCAGGAACAACGGGTACAGTAACGGCTAACTTCGTGGAGTGCGAAAAGATATACTTCCGAAACATCTTTGATGACGGCAAGGGCAATGTGAGTCGTTGGAGCGATGTGTATGTACACTTTGATATATCATGGGCTGATTATTCAGGGAAACAGGCAGTTAAAACGAGTGTAGATAATAGTACCAAAGGACTGCATGTCGCAATGACGCAAATTGGATCATCTGATGTGTATTGGGCATATGTTCCGCGATATATTACGGCTAATAGTAAAGCAAAAGTAGCATTTGCTGATCATGAAGACACTCATGATGATAGTTATCTCTGGGAAGGAAATGCCGCAGGTCGTGGAGACTATAATCCTCTTCTGAATATGTTTGTACCTCATCATACCAAATTGTACAGCACAAATAATGTAGATTATTACTCCAACGGCTATTGGATGAAATATGACACCGAGGCATCGCAGGGCGCAGGATATTATCTGAAGAAGTATAAGAGCCAAGGCAATTACTGGCAGCCGGGTGAGTTCATCGCTAATACGGACGATGCAACCACCATCCAGTTCAAAGTGCGTTTGGACAATGTTACAACAGACTCGACCCGCTTTATGATTGTGTCCGCGGGAGGTCTGAACTATCTTGCCGCCTCTACTCCCACATCAACAGCCTGCAGCGACATCGAGCTGAATGAAGACACGCGTTCAACTTCGGACAATACGGTCTATTTCCAACTTACTGCTTCTTCCGAGGGCTACTACACTTTCATCATCGACCAGACAGGTGACAAGATGAAACTGACTGTGGAGTATCCTGTCAGCCCGGGTGACTATCGGTTGGTACACACCTATACAGGACGCAATATAGCCAATACAGCCGATTCAACTTATACCACCTATTCGGATGTCATCAAGAGCAGCAATGCCGCTAATGCCACCACCCTCTCAATGTATCTGAACAGCGCAAGCACATCCTTGGTTCTCCAGAATTGTACCGAAATCAATAGCACTACCAAACTGCCGACATGGAGCAAAGGCGATGCCACCAACCTCTCTGCTATTACAACCGCAGTAGGCACAAATAGTGGCGTTTACCAGTTCGATGTGACCGTTAATACATCTACCAACCAAGTCAGCGCGGTAAATCATATCGGCTTATACACCGGCAACTACTACATCAAGACGGACTGCGCTACCGGCGGCTGGGTGAACTACACACAGAACGCGATGGAGAAGAATACTATCAACGCCACCGCTGCCGGGTATGACTATTACTACTGCAAGTGGATCGGCAACACCACCACCAATGTCAAGTGCGTCATAGCCAACGACTACTGCAACCAGTTGTCTGATACATTAGAGACTGATGCTATCCTGACGCGTAACAACATAGCTTACCAGCATCTGCCTTATGCAGCCAGTGTGCGCTTCTCATACAACTCAGCGACCAATACGATCAATCGTACCTACCTGCTCGGCTCGTCAGACGCGACCTCATTCCTGCGTCTCAAACCGGCGGAAGCAGGATATGTCTATACAACATCCGATGGCTCTACGGATCTGTACACGACCGACACGAAGTTCCAAGACAACGGAAACTGGACGTACCAGATGGATGCGTATGTCTATCCGGGTGCCAAGGGTGGCGTTTATACCGATTATCCGAACAGCACACCGATTACCCGCCAGGAACTGGTTGATACTGTAAACAATGTCCTGATGGGCGGTACCAAACCTGGGTCCGATCCTGTACGCTATCATGTACGTTTGGTATTTGACTTCAAGACCGACTATCTCATGTCCTCTTACATGCCGGATGGTTCACCGGTAACCACTCCTATCGACCTGCAAACGGATATGATGTATGTACGTAGCGGAGAAGGTGCTTCTACCCAGTTGTCCTTCTCGGGTAGTGGAAAACTGGAGAACGTAAAACGTGCATATGGAGTATTTGAGTTCCCGAAAGATCAGATGTCGGGTCAGATGAGTTCTTGGGCGGCTAATAGTTATCGAGCATACAAATACTGCCGCTATTACTTCTCCTTCCCGTTTGATGTAAACATAAAAGACATCTTCGGTGTAGGTGAATACGGGAAAGAATTCATCATCCAGACCTACAATGGTGTGAAACGTGCTCAGATAGGCTGGTTCATGGAGACCGATTCGTTCTGGGAGACGATGGATGTAAATGAGACATTGAAAGCCAATACCGGTTATAGCCTGATGCTGGATCGTGAAGAATTCAACAGATCAGATGGTAAAGGCGTTTGGACCAACATCGCTGATGGTAAGGCTATATACTTGTTCTTCCCGTCCACAAGTACGACCCTCGGAACAATAGATGCCGCATCCGGAACGTTTACCGTTGAGGGACATGCACACACCAGCGGCAGAACATGGACAAAGGATGCGAAAACTTTGAACCACGATGAGACCGACTCCAACTGGGGTATGATAGGTTTGCCCGCATATGCAAGCACCTATCCGAACAATGGTACGAAGACGTTAGATAAGTGCTACACGTACCAACCGGATGGAAACACGTGGCAAGTAACTAATTTGGTACAAGGCTCCAGCCTACTCAAATCAATGCACGCTTATATGGTACAATATGCCGGAACATTCAGCTGGACGACTGTTGCTCCCAGTCCTATAGCTGCACGCACTTTGGACACGAATACCAATATGACCATTCGCCTGAACTTGCAGTACAACGGCGAAGAGGCCGACCGTGCATTCGTGAAGCTGCAAGACGGCAGCGATAAGGGCTTCGTACTCAACGAAGACTTGTACAAGATGGTTAATAAAGGCAAGACCAACATCTATGTATACGCCGGCGATTACGATGTAGCATATAGCACAACGCCCGTAGAGAGCCAAACGATTGAGGTCGGCGTTATCATCGCTAAGAAGGGTACATACACGTTCTCAATGCCGGAAGGAATAAACGGAACAGTAACCTTAATAGACACGTACACGCAAACGCGCACGAACCTCGCACTTGAAGACTATGAGGTATATCTGAATAAGGGTACTATCAACGATCGCTTCTTACTCGAGATTGACGTGCAACATGCGACAACGGATGTGGTAACGGTGAGCGGTGATTGGTTAGAGGAGAGCGGAATACGCAAGTTCATCTACGATAATCAGCTCTACATCATGAAGAACGGTGTTATCTACGATGCTCGCGGAAATAGAGTGAAGTAAAGGAGATAGGTTAAAGTTTAGGATATAAAAATATTATGAATATGAAAAATGTAAAGGTTATGGGTTATGGGTTATGGGTTATGGTGGCGCTCATCGTGAGCGCGCCTGCCCCTGCCCAACAGGCACAAGAGTGGCAATCGACATCTACGATGCAGATGTCCGGCAGTAACTATTCGGCACAAGTGGGCGCTATTGGCGCCACCACCGTCTCCGATATGGCCACTACAACGTCTTCCTCACCATCCAGAATTGCCGGTCGTAATCGTACCGACTACGGCGATAACCCTGAGGTAGGTGAGCAAGATGAGGACAACTCGCCTATCGGTGATGCGCTTATTCCCCTACTCCTCTGCGCCCTCGCCTTCTGCGGCGTCATTGCCTTCCGCCGCCGCGGAAAAGCGATGACCGATTAGGGATAATCCCACCTCGAAAGTACATTCGCAGTATCCTGCAAACTACAAGCTTTTGCGTCAAAAAGTCAATTTATGCAAGCATAGATGATTTTTGGGCGCAAAAACTTGCATATTTGATTATTTTGTTGTACCTTTGCAGCCGAAATTGCAAAAGTAGGCAACTATGAAAGTAAATCCAGATGTAATTGAGGCTCCCATCATGGACACGACAAGTATGGGAAGACAAGAGTACTTGACGGCCGACGAACTTATGCAACGTATCGAACCGCATATTAGATCTCTATTTAGATGAATCGCGTTCGTTATTCCGTACAAGTGGAACTTCAACTGAAAGAGAGCATCGATCAATTGGTCGAGCGCGGATATTTCAGTGAGGAGGACTATGCTGTAAGTTATATCAGAGATTTAGTTACCTATTTCCAATTAAACTTAGATCACTTAACGGCGTTTGATGCGCCTGAGTATTTTGCTCGTTATGGCAATAATTTGAAATATGCCATATATCGCAAAAGCAATCGTACCACATGGTATGCGTTCTTTACAGAGACCACAGATGCATTAACAATTGTGTATTTGGGCAATAATCACCTAATGGGACATCATATTGATTAGTGGGCGAGATGGATTAGAGACAAAACGCTTCGGGCAACGCTCGAGGCGTGTTTTTTGTATGTATACAAAATAAATGACGGATTTTGCATCATAAATTTGCATATGTCGAATTTATTTTGTACCTTTGCAGCCGATTTGAGATAAATCTATCTCATCGTTTCCGAAAATACAGTTTTTATACTATGCAATACGACATGAAAAGACTCGAGCGAATGACGCTCGAAGAATTGAAAGAGGCCGCAAAGACGTTAGGCGTAAAAGTGCACGGCAACGTAAAAAACACCCAACTGCTCATCTATGAGATATTGGATGCTCAAGCCGACCAACGCGCTGAACAGATTCAAGCTAAAGAAGACGCACGCGCAGCCGAGAGAAAAAACAACGGAGAGAGACGCGAACGAACACGCGTACGCATCAAATCTCAGAAAGTAAACACCAATGGATTGAAAGCCGACTCCGTAATAGCTACTGTCGGCACAGAGAAAGAACAATTGGGCGAGATGCAGGAAAGCCTCAAGCAAAACAACCACAAGGCTAACCGCACCGTACAAGCTATAGAAGCCCGTAAGCCTCTATACGAAGAGAAACGTCAGCCCGCTGAAGCAGAGCAAGCACCCAAGATGGACGCTATACAGCCCGCTCCCGTGCCCGTAGCACAAATGCCGGCTGAACCGCGTCGCCGCGGACGTAAGCCGAAGAACCAGGCACAAGCAGCTCCTGCTCCCGTACAGACGCCTGCACCCGCTCCGGCTCCCACAGCCGCCGAGCCTGCAGCAGAAGAGCATAACAACGTTACTACCTCGTTCGGCGAGAAAGTAATAGCTATGGGTACCTTAGAATGCGCACCCGACGGATTCGGATTCCTCCGCAGCGCCGACTACAACTACCTCAGCTCGCCCGACGACATATACGTCAGCCAACAGCAGATACGCCAGTTCGGACTCAAACCCGGCGACACGGTAGAGTGCACAATCCGCTCCAATAAAGATACGGAGAAATATTTCCCCATGGACAAAGTCATCCGCATTAACGGCCTGGCACCCGAAGTAGCTAAGAACCGCATCGCCTTCGAGAACCTCACGCCCCTCTTCCCGGATGAGAAGTTCACCCTGTGCCGCGGAGACAAGAGCGACCCGCTGTCCGTACGTATCATCGACCTGTTCGCACCTATCGGTAAAGGACAACGCGGATTGATAGTAGCTCAGCCGAAGACCGGTAAGACGGTACTGCTTAAGCAGATTGCTAACGCCATAGCCGCCAACCACCCGGAGGTTTATATGATTGTACTTCTCATTGACGAGCGTCCTGAAGAGGTGACCGACATGGCCCGCAGCGTCAAAGCCGAGGTGATAGCCTCGACCTTTGATGAGCCCGCCGAGAACCACGTCAAGGTAGCTAACATTGTGCACGAGAAAGCCAAACGATTGGTAGAATGCGGTCACGACGTAGTTATCCTACTCGACTCCATCACCCGTCTGGCACGTGCCTACAATACCGTAACTCCTGCCAGCGGTAAGGTACTGAGTGGCGGTGTAGAAGCACAAGCGCTGCATAAACCCAAACGTTTCTTCGGTGCTGCACGTAACATAGAGAACGGCGGTTCGCTCACCATCATAGCTACCGCCCTGACCGAGACAGGCAGCAAGATGGACGACCTGATATTTGAGGAATTCAAAGGTACCGGTAATATGGAGCTGCAGCTCGACCGTAAGTTAGCCAACAAACGTGTCTTCCCCGCAGTAGACATACCGGCCTCCAGCACGCGTCGCGACGACCTGCTTCTGCCGCCTGAGGTATTGAGCCGCATGTGGGTCATCCGCAAGCAGTTGAGCGATATGAACGGCGCTGAGGCGATGGATAAACTGAAGACCTTCATGGAACGCACCGACAACAACGATGAGTTCCTATTAGCCGTTAACGGAGCACGCTAAAGTTATGCGCATCGCTATATTCAACGGCCCGAACCTGAACATGCTGGGACGACGGGAGCCGGCACTTTACGGCACACGCAGCATGGAACAGATAATGGTAAGTCTGCAGAAGGCTTGGCCCGACGTATGGTTTATGTATCGCCAATCGAATCACGAAGGTGACATCATCGACTGGCTGCAAGAAGCTGACACAGACGCTATCATCCTCAACGCCGGAGGATATACGCACACCAGCGTAGCGATACGCGATGCGATAAGTTGTATACAAGTACCCGTATACGAAGTACACCTAACCAATATCTATGAACGTGAAGACTTCCGCCGACGCAGTCTATTGACCGACGTATGCCGGAAGACCTTCATTGGCAACGATTGCTATGAACAAGCTGTGGAACATATTATGGCTGCTCGCCCTTAGTACTACGCTCTATGCGGCAGGCTACTCCGTCACGGGACGCGTGATGGACGCTTCGTCACGCAAGGCGGTAGAGTTTGCTAACGTCAGCATCGCCCGCGAAGGTGAGACAACACCGCTCACCGGCGAGATGAGCGACAAGGACGGCGAGTTTGCCCTCACCAGTCTCAGCAACGGGCGCTATATACTGACTGTCAACTTTGTAGGCTATGTAGACGCCCAACGTCCTATCGTCATCGATGGACAAGACGTCAACATAGGTAAGATTTGGCTCAAAGAGGACGCTAAGGTGCTGCAAGAGGTAGAAGTAGTAGCTCAGGGCAGCACGATGCGATTTGAATTAGACCGCAAAGTGTTCACCGTAGACCAAAACTTAGCCGCGGCAGGAGGTAGCGTGACTGACGCATTGGAGAACGTGCCCTCGGTAGACGTAGACCAAGAAGGCAATATCAGTCTGCGCAACTCGGAGAATGTAGAGGTGTGGATTAACGGTAAGCCTTCCGGACTGACCGGCGACAACAGAGCCGACATACTCCGCCAGATGCCTGCCGAGAGCATCAAAGAGATAGAGATAATCACCAATCCCAGCGCTAAGTTCTCGCCCGAAGGTACTGCAGGTATCATCAACTTAGTGATGAAGAAAGACCGCAAAGCCGGCTATTACGGCAGCGTCAACGCCAATATCGACTACGCCCTCTCCGAGCCGTGGACTACACCTCCCGGAGGACGCGGCGGACTGAACTTTAACTTCTCGAAATCGATAGTAGACGGTTATTTCAATGTGGGCTACCACTACCATTCGTCCAACGGGCGCACCATCAACGACCGCTACAACTACGACATAGATGCCGCAGGCGACACCACCGCTATTACCCGTCTCAAACGCAACGGCCGCACCAACCGTCTGGGCGGAGGACTATTCGTCAGAGCAGGTTTGGACTTCCACGTTGCCGAACGCTCCATCATAGGCGTAAGCGGATTTGGCATGGTCAATACCGCTAACGACAAGACGGGCGGCTGGTTCTCCAGCATCAATAAGAATAACAACTCGTACGACCTGTACCAGGTAACCAACTATGTCGGTCCGCGCAATAGCGCCAACATCGATTCGCTCACGCAGCACTACGACCGCAATCAACGCGGCACAGGTGACCACCCGGGCGGCAACGCTATGCTCGATTGGCGATTCGAGATATCCAAAGCGCATAAGCTCTCCATGTCCGCCCAGTTCATGCAATTCGGATTCAATCAGGATAACTTCTACGAGCAGACCAACCAAGTGACCCAAGAGCAACTCAGCGAGAACCTCGACCGCAGTGTACAGCTGAAAGCCGACTACGAATGGAAACCCACCAAGCAGAGTCGTCTGGAAGCCGGTTGGCAAACCGACTTAGCATGGCGCAAGGCGTTGGTCAAAGCGTGGGACTGCGATGCCAATGATAACAGGACGGCAGAGTTACTACCCTACTACAACGACTTCCGCAACAACGAACAGACACACGCACTATACATTACCTACGGTAATAGGTTCTGGGACAAGTTGTCGCTGCAGGTAGGTCTGCGCGGCGAGATATACAAGCGGCACATTACTTCGGATTACTACGATGCGACGAACGCCCTGACGCAGTATAGCGCCGATACGCTGTATTTCCAACTCTTCCCGTCGGTATATATCGGTTACAACTTCGGCAAGGGACACGAGATGCAAGTCAACTATACCCGCCGTATCGACCGTCCCCGCGGACACCAGATCAACCCACGGCAAGACATGAGCGACCCGACGTATATACAATACGGTAACCCGGAACTGAACCCGCAATACAGTTCGTCGTTAGAACTCAACTACCTCAAGAATTGGGAACGCCACACTATCAGCGCCGGACTCTTCTACCGCTATGCGGAGAAAGTAACTCAAAACATACGCTACCGCGATGCAGCTATTATGCGCAGCACGTTTATCAACTTAGGTACGCGTCACGAGGCCGGTGTAGAGTTAGTCGGCAAGAACAGACTATTTAAAGAACTGCTGCAACTGACCACCAGCGTCAATTTCTACTACAACCGTTTGGATCGCGCCACCTATACGCCGACGTTGAACGGGCAGGTCTTTGACCAGGTAGTCATCCCCGAGCAAAATATCTTTGCCTGGTCGGCGAGACTGAATATGAACTTTATGTTCACCAAGACCTTCTCAGCTCAGATAAGCGGTCGCTACCGCAGTCCGCGTGTAGTAGCCCAAGGACAGACATCGCACAGTTACTCAATAGATATAGGCCTTAGAAAGACGTTCCTCAACAACGCCCTGGCCCTGCAACTGAATGTACGCGACCTGCTCGACTCACGCGCTCGTCGCAATACCACCTCCGGCGATGGCTTCTGGCAATACCAGGAGAATAGTTGGCACAGCCGAACGATAGGTATTGGTTTGACCTATAACTTCGGAAACATGAGAGCAAAACGCAATGAGAAACAAAATAATAATAGTATGTCTGCTGCTGATCAGTACACTGACCAGGGCACAGATGAATAACCCCTACGTAGATGACAAGCTCATCCACTTCGGTTTCTCATTAGGCATGAACCTGATGGCATTTGGTGTGACCGACACGCAAGACTCCATCAACGGCGAGGTCTACCACGCCCGAGTGAGCACGCTGATGCCAGGTTTCTCCGTAGGCTTTATTACCGACCTGCGCCTATGCCGTCACCTCAACCTGCGCTTCACGCCAACCCTGCACTTCGGACAAAAGACGATAACGTACAAATCCGCCAGCGGTAATCCCGTCAAAGGCAGTAGCGGCAACGGCAACAAAGCCGAAGTACTGTCGCTACCGCTATCGCTGCCGCTATACCTGAAATGGTCGGCAGAGCGCGAGAAGAACTACCGTCCGTACCTGATATTCGGCGGCGGAGCAGCCTTCGACTTCGGCGGACAGAAAGAGCGTCCGATCTATCAACAACGCTGGGACTATTTCATCAGTTTCGGTTTCGGATGCGACTTCTACCTCAGATGGTTCAAACTCTGTCCGGAGATCAAATACCAGATAGGCTTCAAGAACGCCCTGACGCCTATAGAACAACGTCCGCAGTTAGCTGCCGAAGACGAGTTCTATACACGTGCCATCAAACGATTGTCGAACCAGATGCTCACTATCTCCTTTAACTTCGAATAAGTATGATGCGACGCTATATCCTATTGTACCTAATGCTGACGACTATACTGTTCACCGCGTGTCGCGAAGAACAAATCAGTTCGGATCCGAGTATGCAATTGGCATTCTCGAAGCAAGAGGTGCTCTTCGACACCGTCTTTACCGGCATGGGCAGTTCGACGCAGCAGGTGATGATATACAACCGCAATCGCAATGCTATACGCATTAGCGATGTTTGGTTAGAGAATGGCAATGCCTCGTATTTCAAACTCAACCTGGACGGCGAGAATAAGATGGAGAACCTGCACAATATCGTGCTGAACGGTAAGGACAGTCTATTCCTGTTTATCCGAGTAACCATCGACCCGCAAAAGGAGAACTCACCGGTATTGGTGACGGATACGATACGCTTTCTGGTGAACGGTAATGTACAAAATATAGCTTTAGAGGCCTACGGTCAGAATGTGCGCATCATCCGCAATCCCGACGGCAGCGGTCGCACCAACTATGACACGCACACCTTTATCAACCGTCTGCCCTATCTGATATACGATACGGTAGTAGTAGGCGGTCCGCTCTATTTCGAACCCGGTGCTACACTCTATATGCACAACAAGGCTTCTATCTATGCCTTAGGCGATGTACAAGCTATGGGCGAGAAAGACAATCCTATTACCATTCGCGGCGACCGCTTAGACCATCTCTTTGACTCCGTCCCCTACGCCGTAGCTTCCGGTCAATGGGGAGGCGTATTCCTCATCAACTACGCCGACAACAACTACCAACCCGCCTATACGCTCCGCAACATCGACATACTGAGCGGTTCGATAGGATTGTATTGCTATTCGGAGAGTCCGGAACATATGGGAACGCTACAGCTAGAGAACGCCCGCATACACAATCACTCCATCTACGGAGTCGTGCTGCAAAACACCGATGCCACTATCGCTAACAGCGAGATAAGCAACTGTGCGGCTTATTGCCTCTATTTAGAAGGCGGGAAACACACTATCGCCCATACTACCGTAGCTTCGTTCTTCGGATGGCCCTACTCCAACCTGAATATCCACAATACCAGCCGCCAAGACGTAGCGGCAGTATATATCAATAACCTGAGTAAAGAATATGCGCCTACCGAGTTGCACCTGCTCAACAGTATCGTTACCGGAGCCAGAGACAACAACTTAGTAGTAGCAACTCCCCTGCCCAAATACTACGAAGGCGAGATAACAGGCAGTTACCTCAAAGCGGACAGTATCAAGACCGATTGGTGTCACGACAATGTATATGCCTCGGACAGCGACACCGTATTTGTAAATACATACTATCTCTACCGCGAATATAAATACTACGATTTCCGCTTGGACAGCGTCTCACCTGCCCGCGGCATAGGTGATAGTATAGCAGGTAGTAAGTATCCCTTCGACAAAGTAGGTCGCGAGCGTAAGTCGCGTCCGGATGCCGGTTGCTATGAATACTGATTATGCAGCAACCATAGGATTCTTTGACGGTGTTCATAGCGGACACCGCTTTCTGATTGACTGCTTGCGTCGTACGGCACAAGAGCAAGGACTAAGGAGTGCGGTAGTAACCTTTACCACCCATCCCCGTCAGGTTTTAGACGGTCCTTCACCAGCATTGCTGACTACGTGTAACGAGCGAATGGATTTGCTTCGAGCGACAGGTATCGATAACATCTTTGATTTCGACTTTGCCGACATCCAATCGCTTACCGCAGCCGAGTTTATGGCCTTACTGAGCGAACAATACCACGTGCGCACCCTATTGATGGGCTACGACCATCGCTTTGGGTCCGACCGACTGAACGGTATAGAAGCCTATCGACAGGCGGCTCAAGGTATAGACATCCGCATACAAGCTATTGCACAGGCACCGGAAGGGGCTGTATCGTCCTCTGCTATTCGGCGTGCCTTATCAGCCGGCGATGTAGAGGGGGCGAATAAGATGTTAGGATATACCTATAGTATGAGTGGCGATATCGTGCACGGCAAGGGCATAGGACGTCAATTAGGATTTCCTACGGCTAATATACAGGTAGCGAAAGATAAACTGATTCCCAAGAACGGCGTCTATGCCGTAGAAGCCGAATGGGGTAACGAACATCATCCGGCCATCGTGAATATCGGCACTAACCCCACTATCGGTAACGAGGGGACCAGTATTGAAGTGCATATTCCCGGTTTTCAGGGCTCATTATACGGGCAGCGACTGACCATCCGATTGTTGCGTTACATAAGGGTAGAAAAGAAATTTGCCACCTTAGACGAGCTAAAGCGGCAAATATTCTCTGACGTACAAAGTCTATAAGACCTTATTTCAATCCGTCGCGCTTAAGCAGAGCGTCGATAGTAGGTTCTCCACCGCGGAAACGACGATAGAGTGCCATAGGCTCTTCAGTACCGCCACGCTCCAAGATATTGGTGCGGAAGAGGTCTGCCTCCTGTTGGTCGAAGATAGAACCACGCTCCTGTTTAGCAGCCTGGAATTGAGCAAACGCATCAGCATCCAACAACTCCGACCACTTATAACTATAGTATCCGGCAGCATAGCCTCCGGAGAAGATGTGCGTGAAGGCAGTCTCCATCTGTGTACCGGGGATATCAGGCATCACTTGTACCTGCTCCATTGCCTTGTTACCAAAGGCAATAACCTCGGCTAAGGTATCTTTCTTCACCTCAAAGGGAGCAGTCAACGTATGCCAAGCCATATCCAGATAACCGAAGCTCAACTGGCGTACGCAAGCATAGGCTGCGTGATAGGTCTGCGAAGCATGCATCTTATCGAGCAACTCCTGAGGCAGGGCATTACCATCCTCATAATGCTTAGCAAAGGTATCGAGGAACTCTTTCTCATCAATGAAGTTCTCGTTGAATTGACTGGGCAGCTCCACAAAATCGCGCGGCACATTCGTTCCGCTCAGCGCAGCATATTGGCATTTGGTAAGCATACCATGCAAACCATGACCAAACTCGTGCAAGAAAGTGCGCACCTCGTCGTAGGTCAGCAAGGCGGGCTTACCACCCTTACCTTCCGCATCAGCCTGAACAGGGCGCGTGAAGTTCATCACGTTGACGATATGCGGACGCGAGTCTGTACCGTCTTTTTCACGCCACTGAGGCTTGAAATCGTTCATCCAAGCGCCACCACGTTTTCCCTCACGCGGATGGAAATCGGCATAATAGACAGCCACAAAATTACCCTCGGCATCGAATACCTCATAGGCACATACCTCAGGATGATAGACCTGGATATTCTTATTCTCCACAAAGGTCAGACCATATAAACGCTTCACCAAGCCGAAGACGCCCTGCTTAACAGCCTCTAACTCGAAATAAGGACGGAGCACATCATCCGAGATACTGTATTTGGCATCTTTGAGTTTTTTGGAGTAATAAGAGAAATCCCAAGGTTGAATCTGTCCTTTGAAACCAATGGATTGTGCATATTCCTGCAGCTCCTTCATCTCCTTACGGGCAGCCGGCATATAAGCATCACGCAGTTGGTCCAAGAACGACATCACAGTCTCCTGCTTCTCGGCACAGGTCTTATGCAGCGATTTAACAGCATAAGTAGGTTTGTCGAACAACTGCGCCAGTTGAAGACGCGTATTGGCTATCTCCACGATGTTAGCGGTATTATCAAACTCACCACCCACGCAGCGACTATTGTAGGCCATATACAGTTTCTCACGCAAAGCACGGTTGTCGCAGTCCTTCATAAAGGGGATATAGGTCGTAGGCTTGAGGTCCATCAACCAGCCTTCTTGTCCCTGTTTCTCAGCATTGGCCTTCATCATAGCCTTGGTATCATCGTTGAGGCCGGACAAGTCATTCTCGTCAGTAACCAGATAAGTCCAGGCGTTAGTAGCCTTCAATACATTCTGGCCATAGGCGGTAGTGAGGTTCGACAGGCGCATGCTCAACTCGCGCAACTGCTCCTTACCTTCCGGCGAGAGGTTAGCACCATTATTGGCAAAGCCCTCGTAGATGTCATCCAACAACTTGCGTTGTTCAGGATTGAGATCCAACGACTCGCGCTGGTCATAGACGGCTTTGATACGTTGGAACAGACCTTCGTTGAGGCGAATAGTAGTAGAATACTCACTGAGTTTAGGACTCAGTTCTACTTCCAATTCCTGCATCTGCTCGTTAGTCTCGGCAGAAGCAAGGTTGTAGAAGCACGAAGCTACCACTTCCAGCAGGTGGCCCGAATTGGTATAAGCCTCTATGGTATTCTCAAAGGTAGGTTCTTCAGGATTAGCCACGATAGCATCTATCTCAGCTAAGCCCTGCTTCATACCCTCCTCAAAAGCAGGCATATAGTGCTCCACTTTAATATCATTAAAAGGATAAGTTCCGTGAGGAGTATTCCAATTCTGATAGTTGAAGAATGGGTTTTTCTGTTGGCATCCCATCAATGCCATTGCGGCAAAAGCCATAAGTGTCAGTTTTTTCATATTGGGTTATTTTTCATTGCGAATCAAGTTGACGGCACCTTTGCGTTTGTATTTGACGCCATCGGTACCGGTAGCCTCGATAATATAGTAATAAGCGCCTACGGGAGCCTTACGTCCATTGATGCGTCCGTTCCATCCTTTAGCCGGATCGTTCCATGTAAATACCTGATGTCCCCAGCGATTGAATACCCAGCAACGGAAAGAGGCCAGCGAGCGATAGACCACGCGGAACTCATCGTTCTGGCCGGGAGAGCAATCGGGAGTAAAGACATTAGGCACCAGCAGCATAGAGGTATGCAGAGTAACTGTAGCCGAATAGGACGAATCGGCACAATGGGCATTACCCACGATAAGCGAGACCTGATACTGCGTTGTTCCGGCCGAATTGGCATCATCAAAGATGTAGCGTATATTGGCCTCCGTGCGGGTAGTCAGCAATTCGTTCTCGCGCTTGATAGTCCATACAAAATATTCCGCCTTGGGCGATGGATGGGCTTGGAAATAGATATCCAGCGGTGCCGAGCCGCTCAATACACTATCCGATATAGGACGCATGTTTTCGTTCTCTATCGCCTCGCCACGCGTGGTAGTAGTATGTACGGGGAAGAGACCTACAGCTACAGCCTCGACAACAGGTGTCTCTATCTTATCGGCTGTACCCAGCAGCACCTCGGAGAACTGCACCTCAGTAAGCGTAAAGCGAGCGTCATCCATCAACGGACGGATAGAGAAATGAGACGGATCAGACAAGGCCAGACTATCTTTATACGAATAGTTCAACCAGTCAGTCTCCTGCCATTTCTTATCGTCGTAGGTCAGCACCATTTGATACGGCAAGGTCATCTGCACATACGTTCCGGCCATATTGAGGCTGTCAGATGTATAGCGGATAGGACTCAAGCCTTCGATAGTAAAGTTCGTTTCCTCACAGTCGGGCACCACACGCACATCCTTGCCGGATAGGCGATGCAGGCTATAGTCGATAACGACAAAGGTCTCCTGTTCTGCACCCTGCTCCACCTTGTAGCAATGTCCGTCTTCGACATTGATAAAGGTATTCATATTGGAATATACCTGACCGGTTGTCAAGTCCGTCCAATTGGCATTCTGCCCGTTCGCAGTCTCAAAATTAGCCTGCAAGGCCGACGAAAAAGCATAGATATGGTCTGCACCTTGCGGATCGGGCACCGTATAATAACGTCCGTCAAAACTGCTCACACGCAGTATATTGGCAGCCGTTAAGGCTACTCCACCCCACAACAGCAGGCACATAAGGATATGGAATCGATGACCTCGCATTATTTATTGACTTGGAAACGGGTATTACCGTTCTTAAAGAAGTCGACAATCTGGTTAGCGGCTGCTATACCGGCATTGATATTGGCCTCAGCAGTCTGGGCACCCATCTTCTTAGGCGTAGCGAAATAGCGTCCCTCGAAAGCACGCATCTGAGCATCGGCAACAGGCATAATATCGGTCACATACTTAAAGTCCGCACGATCATTCATCAGGCGAATCAAATCTTCCTCGTTCATGACCTCCTTACGAGCCGTGTTGACCAATATAGCGCCCTTAGGCATTCTATTGAGCAGAGCATAATCGATGCTCTTGACTGTTTCGGGCGTAGCCGGGATATGCAGACTGACGATGTCGCAGGTCTCATACAACTCGTTGGCGCTGTGCACCGGCGTCACACCGGCAGCCACCATAGCCTCGTCCGGGCAGTAGGCATCGTAAGCCGATACTTCCATACCGAAACCTTTAGCTATTCGGGCTACATTGCGCCCCACATTACCGAAAGCATGAATACCCAAGCGTTTGCCAAGCAGTTCCGTTCCGCTGGTGCCGTTGTAGAAATTACGAACGGCATAGACCATCAGTCCCAGTGCCAACTCTGCTACAGCGTTGGAGTTCTGACCGGGCGTATTCATAGCTACTACCTTATGCGCCGTAGCGGCTTCCAAGTCGATATTGTCGTATCCAGCACCGGCACGAACCACTATCTTCAGTTTGGCAGCGGCATCCAACACCTCGGCATCTACTTTATCCGAACGGATAATCAGCGCATCCGCATCAGCGACAGCTTCTAACAATTGGGCTTTGTCCGAATATTTCTCCAAGAGCGCCAACTCGTATCCTGCGCCCTCTACCACTTCACGGATGCCATCTACAGCCACCTTAGCAAAGGGTTTCTCTGTTGCAACAAGTACTTTCATTGTAATTGGAATTTAAGCATTAACAATTAGTGCAGCTTTTCATATTCGCGGATGCAGTCTACCAGAGCCTGCACACCGGCTACATCCATAGCATTGTAGCACGAAGCGCGGAAACCGCCTACGAGACGGTGTCCCTTGATGCCGACCATGCCCTTAGCGGTAGCGAACTTGAAGAAGTCGTCTTGCAACTCCTCATACTCCGGTTTGAGGACGAAGCAGATATTCATACGACTGCGATCCTCTTGCTCCGTAATAGTAGGCATAAAGAGTTTGGATGAGTCGATGCAGTTGTAGAGCAAATCGGCTTTCTGCTGATTGCGACGGTCAATCCACTCTACTCCGCCATTAGCCTTCAACCAGCGCAGGTTCAGCAGGGCGGTATAGATAGGCAGTACGGGAGGAGTATTGAACATCGAACCGTTGTCGATATGCGTTTGATAGTTAAGCATAGTCGGGATATAACGGCTCACCTTACCCAAGCACGATTCCTTAATGATGACAAAAGTCAGACCGGCAGGAGCGATATTCTTTTGGGCACCGCCGTAGATGATATCATATTTAGAGGCATCAATAGGACGACTCAAAATATCCGACGACATATCGGCTACCAAGGGTACATTACCTTTCTTAGCATATATCTGCTGCAATTTGCGTTCCGATATCTCGGTGCCGTAAATGGTATTGTTAGTAGTAATATGGAAATAGTCGGCATCCGCGGGTATCTCATAATCCGTAGGAATAGAATTGGTGCTGACAGCAACTTCTACCACTTCGCCAAATCCCTTAGCCTCTTTGATGGCTTTCTTAGACCACACACCGGTATTGAGATAGGCAGCCTTTTTCTCCAGCATATTGAACGGAACCATGCAGAACTGCAGACTGGCACCTCCGCCTAAGAATAGCACGCGATAACCTTCTGGCACGCCTAACAACTCTTTCATCAAGGCTTCCGCCTCATCTACTACCGGCTGGAAGTACTTAGCACGGTGGGATATCTCCAATATACTCAAGCCTTCTCCCTGGAAATCCAGAACGGCATCGGCTGTTTGTTTGATTACTTCTTGAGGCAGGATACTCGGTCCTGCATTAAAATTGTATTTCATATTGATTGGATTGAAATAATTACATTCTCATCATCAGTCCCTTGCGGTTCCACTCCGTAGCATGGCGGCGGATAACCGTACCGTTAAAGGTAGGACGAGCCTCGTTCTTATACAAGTTGAGCGCCATAGCTACAGCTGCTATATCGGCTTCACCTTCTTTAGGCTGAGGCAACAACTCGGCAGGAATCTGCTTGCCGGCTTTGCGCATACGCTCGATAAGGTCCTGATTGAATTGTTCTTTGGCCTGACCGGACTTATACTCACGATATTGTTTCTCGTGCATCGCGAACTCAAACAATTCTTCGTCATCCTGTCCGCGATCCCAACCCAGTTCTTTCATCTCTTTGATGAAGCGCGGCAACTCATCCGGATAGAGAGCCTGCGGGTCACCGGTATAGAATTCGAAGCCTTTCTCCTTAGCCAACTCGATAATCTCCGGAGCCAACTCACCGGGCAGCTTACCCGACTTCCCCAGGATCATACCCCACATAGCGGGATCCATGCGCGTGAAAGGTTTCTCGTCCATCGACTTGGAGTAGAGGTTCATCAGAGCAGCATTCTTAACATATTGCGAGAAGGGTGTTACCAAGCAAGGCGTACCCAACATAGGCCATATACGTTGTACCTCGTCGAAGAGTTCTACCAGCAGTTCATCTTCGCTCAACTCATGCTGACCTTTCTTGCGCAGATTAGCATTAATAGCAGCATGCATACCTTTCAGGTCAGCCATCAACGAACCCATCATTCCACCCGGAAGACCACAGCCTACCAGCAGACTGGTCATCAGCGCATTCTTCGGGTCAATCCAATAGCCGAGGAAGTCGTCAATGAACGATTGAGTAAGACTGCGCGCCTCCATATAGGCTTTCATATTGATATCCTTAACTAAGAAACCGGCATCTTTGAGCATGGCCTGGATGGTAATTACATCCGGATGCACCTTACCCCAGCTGAGCGGCTCCATAGCTACGTCCAACACATCACCGCCGGCTTTAGCTACCTCCAGCATCGAAGCTACGGAGAAGCCGGGACCCGTATGGCCATGGTATTGAATGATAATATCGGGATGTTTCTCCTTAATAGCCGCTACTATGACGCCCAACATGTGCGGACGACCTATACCGGCCATATCCTTAAGGCAAATCTCTTGGGCACCACCCTCGATAAGTTGCTCTGCCAGGTTGATATAATACTCCGCCGTATGCACCTTGGAATAGGTGATACACATCGTAGCCTGAGCTGTCATACCGGCAGCCTTTGCCCATTTGATAGAAGGGATAATATTACGCGGGTCATTCAGTCCACAGAAGATACGGGTAATATCCGTTCCCTGCGCATGCTTCACCTTATACATCAGTTGACGCACGTCTGCAGGCACCGGATTCATGCGCAGCGCATTCAGACCACGGTCCAACATGTGGGTCTTAATACCCGCCTCATGGAAGGGCTTAGTAAAGGTGCGCACTGCCAGATTGGGATTCTCTCCGTACAATAAGTTCACTTGCTCACTGGCACCGCCGTTGGTCTCTACACGGTCAAAGCACCCCATATCGATAATAACGGGAGCGACCTTAGCCAACTGATCCTTACGGGGGACATACTTACCGCTCGACTGCCACATATCGCGGTACACAAGCGAGAACTGAACTTCTTTCTTAGTTTCTATTTTCTTAGCCATGATATATAGATTGTTTTATTATATTTCAAATTAGCGTGCAAAAATACAAAATATTTTTGATATATGCAAAAAAAAGCGGCACTTAGCCGCATTTTTTAATGGAAACGATGGGCAAAGCCTATAGAAAGCAGTTCTTTGAACTGAAGGTGAGCCTTCGAATCGCTGCTCTTCACCGTATTATCGAAGCGCGGGTGCAGCGTCACCCGAGCGGAGAGGAAGCGATTGATGATAAACTGGCAGTTGACCTCCCAATCCAATTCCACGCGGTGGTAATTGGTATAGAAATAGAACTCAGTATCCAATGCTATTTCGCGCAGAGGTTGCCATACATACTGTACACGCATACTGCTACCTATCTCATTCAGCATTCGGTGACCGGCCTTAATACCATAATTCGTCACATCCGTACCCAAGACCGAATCACCATGATAGGCATATACCATCTTGTAGGCCAATGGCGAGACCATAATACTGAGGTTCTTAACCGGTTTGTAGTCAATACCAAGGGTAAGATTAAACTTAATCGGCGTCAGGAACGAGGATTTAACCTTAGGTTTATTAGCCGTCCAGATATTAAAGAAATTGGTTTGAAAATCCGCACTGGTAGCCACCGAGAGATTTTTATAGACCTGATAACCAAATTTAGTATAGATACGGAACAGGTCATCGGTAAAGTTATAACTGCGCAGCGAGTCACCGGTAACTGTTGTAGCACCTACACGCCATTCGCCCATATTATCCCAACTGATTTTGTCTTTCTGATAGTTAATCTGTCCTTTCATCAAAGCCAAGACGGCGATACTGGAGTTACCACCTTTGTACCAATTGGGCGATATATAGTTTTGCGAGAACTGCAGCATCGTGACGGCTTCTTTACGCCAAGGGGATTGTTCGTAACGGATAGCGCGACGGATGTCGGCCATATCCTCCTGCAAATCAGGAATTATACTCGGTTCGATGAGGTATCGCCGATTGCGCGCCTCGTGCACCATTACGCGAGCTACTGAGTCACGTTTATGCATGATAGAATCTTCGATGCGTTTTTTCTCTACCGGCATATTCGGTCGCATAACCGCTATCGAGTCGCGCAGGATAGCCAATGCCTCCGTCAGCATTACCTCGCGTTCCAATAAGTCATTGTAGATAGAATCCAAACGCAACGAGTCGCGCATACGTATTTGGCGACTCTGATTAGCCACCATCTGAAGCAACAATTCATCATCAGATACCGTCTGAGGAATTATATCTTTCAGATAGACAGTATCCTTAGTCTGCCCCGTAGCAGCGAAGCAACAGAAAAGGGATAATATCGCTATCAGCAATCGACGCATGGGCGACGCAAAGAACGGACGATGAGCCATATTCCCCATACAATCAGAGGAAGACTAAGCCATTGTCCCATATTGAGAAGCATCTGTTGCTCAAAAGCCTCTTGGTCGTTCTTGATAAACTCCAGCAGGAACCGTGTACCGAAGACCAATTCCAGGAACACGCCGAAAATCAGTCCTTCACGTCGGTAGCACTTGCCTTTCCAATACATAAGCCAGGTTACCCCAAAGGCTACGAGACAATAAAGCATCTCATAAATCTGGGTAGGATGGCAAGGTACGGTTTGTCCGTCACGCACGAAGACAAATCCCCACGGCAGGTCGGTCGGGCCGCCGTAAATCTCGGAGTTCATCAGGTTGCCCAAACGTATCAATGCCCCGGCAACGCACACGCCGATAACCAGGCGGTCGAAGATCCAGATGAGCGAGGTGTGGAACTTAGGTTGTTTGGAAAAATGTTTCTTGTTTAACAGCCAAGAGGAGATAATCAAACCAACAGCGGCTCCATGACTGGCCAGTCCGCCTTCCCATATACGCAGCAACCACAAGGGGTGCTCAATATAGGGATTGCGGTAATGGATATTCCAAGCAAAGATTTGTATCGGGTCGTCAGTCCAATGCCATTCGTAGAACCAGCAATGGCCTAATCGCGCTCCGATAATGGTGCCCAAGGTCATCCAGATAAATATCTTATCGGGCCAATCCTTAGGGCAGTTCTCATGGGCATATAACTTAACTTGAATCAGATACGCCACATACAGGCCGATAGCCCATAATAAGCCGTACCATCGTATTCCTCCGTCTCCTATATGCAGGAGGATAGGATCCACATTCCAAGTAACGAAGCCCAACATCGTTTATGCCTCCATTCTACCGTGACACTGTTTATATTTCTTGCCGCTTCCGCAAGGACAAGGATCATTGGGGCGCGGCTTTTTCTCCACACGCAGCGGTTCGGGGCGTTGCATTTCGCGTGTATCGCGTCCGGCAGCGGCAGCTTGTCCGCTGGCTTGTGCTGCGCGTTGTACAGCATCTTTCTGAGTGCGGTAACGGGACATATCCGTACGGCGTTCAGCCTGGGCTTGCTGCACATTCTGAGGCTGCTGCTGAGGAATATATCCGCGCAGCAGGATTGCAATAGCTCGGCGGTTGAAGCTATCCAACATCTGGCGGAAGATATTGAACGACTCTAACTTATAGATGAGCAGCGGGTCTTTCTGTTCGTAGGACGCATTCTGAACCGATTGCTTCAGGTCGTCCAACTGACGAAGATGCTCTTTCCATTCATCGTCAATAACATAGAGAATCATGCGTTTCTCAAACTCCTTCACTACTTCCTTGCTATCCGTTTCAGCAGCGCGGCGCAGGTTGACGGAGATATTGTAAATATGCTTACCGTCAGCAATAGGCACGAGAATATTCTCGTACATAGCGCCTTTGTCCTTGTATACCTGCTGGATAACAGGATTAGCCGTTTGCATCAGTTTATCCATGCGGCGTTTGAAGGTCTCAATAGCAGCTACAGCCAGCCTATCGCTCAAGGTCTCTTCCTTGGTGCCGCGGAAAGTCTCTTCATCGAAGGGCACCTCCATAGCAAAGGTCTGCATAACAGCATATTCCAGCGAAGCGTAGTCCATGGTATCACGGGCATCAGCGATGATGGATTCGGCGGTATCATAGATCATGTTAGTGATATCCACACCAATACGCTCACCCATTAGGGCGTGGTGACGCTTAGCGTAAATGACGTTACGTTGACGATTCATTACATCATCGTAGTCTATCAAACGCTTACGGATACCGAAGTTATTCTCTTCCACTTTCATCTGGGCTTTCTCCACATTGCGGGAGATCATAGAGTGCTCAATAGCCTCTCCTTCCTGCCAGCCCATACGATCCATGATGCCGGCGATACGGTCACTACCGAACATACGCATCAAGTCATCTTCGAGCGAGATAAAGAATACCGACGAACCCGGGTCACCCTGACGTCCGGAACGTCCGCGCAACTGGCGGTCGACACGACGGCTTTCGTGACGTTCGGTACCTATGATAGCCAGACCACCGGCCTCTTTCACTTCCGGCGTGAGTTTAATATCCGTACCACGACCGGCCATATTAGTAGCAATAGTCACTACGCCCTTACGACCGGCTTCGGCTACTATCTCCGCCTCCCGTTGGTGCAACTTAGCATTCAACACATTGTGAGGTATCTTACGCAAGTTAAGCATCTTGGACAGCAACTCGGATATCTCTACGCTCGTAGTACCTACCAATACCGGTCGGCCGGCATTGACCAAAGCCACGATCTCGTCAATAACGGCATTGTATTTCTCACGTTTGGTGCGGTAGATGCGGTCGTCCATATCCTTACGGGCTATAGGACGATTGGTGGGGATAACTACTACATCGAGTTTATAGATATCGAAGAACTCCTTAGCCTCTGTCTCCGCTGTACCGGTCATACCGGATAGTTTCTTGTACATACGGAAGTAGTTTTGGAGCGTGATAGTGGCAAAGGTTTGGGTAGCACCTTCTACCTTTACATTCTCCTTAGCTTCTACAGCCTGGTGCAAACCATCCGACCAGCGACGACCTTCCATAACACGACCGGTCTGTTCGTCCACGATCTTAACCTCGTTATTGTCAATGATATAATCGACATCTTTCTCAAAGAGCGTATACGCTTTCAGCAATTGGTGAACAGTATGTACACGTTCGGATTTGACGGCATAATTAGCCAAAATCTCATCCTTGCGTTGCTGTTTCTCTTCAGCCGTCAGGTTTTCCTTTTCCAAGTCTGCCATCTCGGATCCCACATCTGGTAAGACGAAGAAGTTGGGGTCGTCCGTATTGCCGGTAAGCGTATCAATACCCTTGTCGGTCAGTTCTATAGATTTATTCTTCTCATCGATAACGAAGTACAGTTCATCGGTAGCAATGTGCATATTCTTCTCGTTCTCCTGGAGGTAGAACTCCTCGGTCTTCTGCAGGCGCACTTTAACGCCCTGTTCACTGAGGTATTTGATGAGAGCTTTATTCTTAGGCATTCCCTTAAACGAGCGGAAGAGAGCCAACTCACCTTCCTCGCGCACTTTCTCATCCTCGCTACCCATCTTAGCTTTAGCTTCGGTAAGCAGTTTGGTAGTCAGGTTTTGCTGCGTGCGCACGAGCAGTTCGACACGATGCTTGTATTCATCAAACATCTGATCCTCGCCTCGCGGAATAGGTCCGCTGATAATCAAAGGCGTACGAGCGTCGTCAATCAACACCGAGTCCACCTCATCGACGATAGCGAAGTTATGACCACGCTGCACCAAGTCGAGGGGCGAAGTAGCCATATTATCACGCAGATAGTCGAAACCGAACTCGTTGTTGGTACCGAAGGTGATATCTGCAGCATAGGCACGACGACGTTCATCGCTATTGGGTTTGTATTTATCGATACAGTCGACGGTCAAGCCATGGAACATATACAGCGGTCCCATCCATTCGGAGTCACGTTTAGCCAGATAGTCGTTGACGGTTACCACATGTACCCCTTCGTGCGTTAAGGCGTTGAGGAAGACGGGAAGTGTAGCTACCAAGGTCTTACCTTCACCGGTTGCCATCTCAGCAATCTTGCCCTGATGGAGTACTACGCCGCCAAATAGTTGCACATCGTAGTGCACCATATCCCACGTTATCTCATTGCCTCCTACCGTCCAATGATTGCAATAGACAGCCTCGTCACCGTCTATCTCCACGAAGTCGAAACGGGTATCGGCAGCTAAGTCGCGGTCCATCTGGGTAGCTTTGACGCGCACATACTCACTCTCGGCAAAACGGCGGGCAGTAGACTTAACGATAGCAAAAGCTTCAGGCAAAATATCCATCAGGATAGCCTTATAATCCTCCTGAATCTCTTTCTCCAACTTATCTACCTCGTTGTATACTTTCTCACGGCGATCTATCTCCAGGTCTTCTATTCCGGCCTTGAGTTCGGCGATACGATTCTTCTTATCACTTACCTGGTCGACGATACGCTGCATGAGCGCCTGACTGCGGGCACGCAAGTCATCGTTACTCAAGGCGTCAATCTCAGGATAGACTTCTTTTATCTTGTCCACATAAGGCTGTATCTCGCGCATATCGCGCTGAGCCTTGTTGCCGAACAACTTACTGATGATGGAAATCAAATTCATATATCTTTCTTTTTTATTAATATCCAAATGATTATCGGTGCTCCGAACAACGAACTCATCGTTGATATCGGCAGCGGATAGGTGGAGAGCGAACATAGTATGTCGCACAGGAGCAATAAGTCAGCCCCCACCAGTGCTGCTACCGGCACCGTGATGCGATGATTGGTAGTGCGGCATAATCCTCGCGCAATATGCGGGACAGCCACACCCACAAACGCTATCGGGCCGCAAAAGGCAGTAACGCCGCCTGCTAATAAGCCCGTGGTTAAGACGATGCCCAGACGCACACGCGGAACGTTGACGCCCAAGGCTCGCGCATAGTCATCGCCCAACAGCAAACCGTTGAGAGGTTTGACCAATAAGACGAGTAACCCAAATCCAACACACAAAATACATGCCAAAACGCTTAATTGCTGCCATCCTACATTACTCAGACTGCCAAGCGTCCACACAATAAAGAGTTTGAGAGCATCGGGATTGGAGTAGTTTTGCAACACATTGACCAATGCTCCGGCAATAGCCCCAAGCATCATACCAATGATGAGCAGACTCACATTGGAATGCACTCGTTTCGACAGCGCCAGCATGATTAGCAGCACTACGGCACTGCCGCAAATAGCTGCTATACTGACGGCTACATTTCCTAATGCCGCACCCAAAGCCATACTGCCCAACATCGTTACCAGCGCCACACCCAGACTGGCTCCGGACGATACGCCAAGGATGTATGGACCGGCTAAAGGATTGCGGAAAAGCGTTTGCATAGTCAGACCACTGACGCTGAGCGCCGCACCTGCCAAAATGGCAGTCAACATCTTTGGCAGACGAAGATGATGGATAATGCGGTAATCCATTGACGACAGATGATGCGTGAGGGGAGAGATAAATACACTCCCGCAGCACACATCCAAGCAAGCCAGCAGCGCCAAGAGCACCACTAAGCCGATAAACAATATCGTCTGTCTATGCTTCACTACTATTAAGCCTCCTCTCCAAAGACGACTCCTTTAGGACCGGAGGATTGCATATCTTTTCTCATAATCATCGGCAATACAATCATGATAATCATGAACAGCGCTGCAATGACGAGCACGATGATTTGCAGAATGCGTACGATGCGAACAATAAGTTCGTTGGTACGAATGAGGGTATAGTCGAATATATTATGCAGCGTAAAGGGCACACCATTCTCGGCAAACCAACCCACATGTTCCTCGGTATCGGATACCAATCCGTCCGCCATGTTAAGGAACGATTTCCATCCAATGAGGCTAACGAGCCAATCTACCTCTTCGTTGTCATCGACAAAACCTTTAACATCATGTGCCTGAGAGAGAACGGTAGACAGCTTGTCGGGATTCATTATCTCATTCAGGCAACCGGGCTGAGCGCGCTCCAAGCGCGTCTCCAGTATAGCCACGCCATCGCTAAGCATTTGGTCGGCTTTGTCGGGCACCATGGACAAAGAGATAAGCAGTCCGTCCAATAGGATAGTACCCAACACCAAGATAATAGTCAGCAGGACCTTGGTAGGCGATTTAGGTTGCGGACGCAGCAGAGTCCAAAAAATCAATACTGCCAAGGCAGGGATAAGGATGGCAAACAGGACCAGATAAATAGTATTCATTCTTGCGGTTTGTATATTACCGTTTTGCGTGGGCGACAACTCTCTTTCGCGTTTTGCCAAAACGGTTTGCGTAATTGTTTCAATTCTTTATATTGTCCGCTCCGTCCCAAGTCGCGCATCACCACGCGCGCGAGCAAACGCCCGCACGGGGCTTGCATGTACTCGGTAAACGTATCGTGTCGCAATGTTTCCGCATTGCGGGTCATCAGCAGGGTGTACTTACGTTTCTTATCGTTCCAAGAGTTGAAGATAGAGGCCGCGCCTTTCCAGCAGGATATAGCGATAATCGCCTGCACCGGGACGTACCACCAACTGAATCTATATAACGGCACACAAACTACGCCCACTCCCATAAACAAGAGGAGAAAGGCGTAGCTATTCAAATAGACGAATCTCGGGAATGTCGAGATCGGGTGTCGCATTATTGAGCCTTAGCAATTGCTTTATAGAAAGCATCAACAACCTTCTGAGCCTCAGCCTCGTCAGCATCGGGCAGCAGCACGCTGGTTACCTGAGTAAAGGCCTCATAATACAGTTTATAGGACTGGCAGAAGCAACCACAGCAAGTTCCCTCATTAACATAGCCTACTTCCTTAACACTGCTCGGAAGGATATATTTAACTACCTTACCCTGATTGAAGATATAGCAAGCCTTCATTTGAAGCACTTCAACGACGCGTTTGTCCGTAATTACGAGGTAGCCCTGACGCTTGAAGCCCAGGATACCGGCAATTGCTTTTTTAAACTCACCGATAGCACGTGCGATAGGGTTAGAACTGGTTGCCCACAATTCAGCTTCGAGCTCGAAAACGAGTTTCTCATCCTGGGCCAGGAGAATGCCTGATTTTAAATCTGCCATAATAGTTTGGGTTTATATGAATATGCCTACAGCCTTTCAGGCGCTTCGGCGATTTCCGTATACTTTGGAATTTGCTTGCAAAGATACGGATAATTTTTCGTTTTCACAAATATTTTCACAAAAAAGTGCTCTCACTCCTGCATTTTTTACAAAAAATGCTCATAATTATTGGATATGTGCGGGAAAAAGTATAATTTTGTCGTCGAAAATCACGAATCGAAAATGTTATACACTCTTACATCTTCTCTTCATCACGAAGACCTGCCGGAGGCCTTAGTGCCCGATGAAGCGTTTGTCAAGTCTCACCAGGTAGTAGCCGTTCTGACAGGTGGTACTGAATCCCTGTTTTTGCAACTGGTGCGCCAAGGACAAATAAAAATGAGTGAGCCGGTCTATCTGGTGGTCACTCAACAAAGCAATTCCTTAGCTGCCGCCTTAGAGATACTGGCATGGATTAATCAGCACGATGGCCAGGGCGAGGTGTTAACGCCACGCGGATAAGCACCGCATCATGGTCAGAGTAGCGAAAGAGCATATTGCGCTTAGCCTGACGCGTTAATCCGTTGGCAATAAAATTGTATTTACTCCAGAAAGCGGCCGAATAGTAATAGTCCGTATTCCAGTGAACAGGTTGTACACTCTTAACCTGCTCCGCCATAGTAGGCGAGGCAAATACGCGGTCTAACGTGCCGCATTCGCCACGGTACGAATAGGTATAATGCGTACTATCCACAGCCGACAGGTCGGCAAATCCAGCTCGAACGATAGTCTGTACAGGTTGCTCATAGCGGTAACAATTGTAATCGCCCAACCATAATATATCCGGGTCTGTATAGAGGCTATCGGCATAAGCCCGCTGAATGCACTTCAGGGCCTGGCGGATATTGTTCATTCGTTTTGCATTAGCTATATCGGGGTCGCCGCGTTTGCTGCGCGGATGGTTGAGAGAGACGACCAACCGCTCTCCTGTACTAATCTGTTCAAATCCCTGTAAGATAAAACGATGGGCATAGATACCCTGCATATCATCCGCATAGGCAAACAGTAGCGGTCCGCAGGGTCGCACACGATCCTTGCGATAGATAAAGCCTACCGCTATCGTATCGCCGTCTTCAGCTCCTGTACGCACAAAGTCGTACACCTCGCAGCGCGCCAGGCGGTTCATGGCGTCCACTAATTCTTGCGGTGCCGAAGGTCCGCGTTCTAACTCACACAAGGCATACAAGTCGGCATCCATCGTCTTGAGAGCCGTGGCGGTCTTGAGCTGCTGTAAAGCATGTTGCTCGGGCGTAGTGCGCTTAGAGGCATAGCCGCCTAAATGTACAAAATAGTTCTGAATATTGGCACTACAGATCATCAAATCTCCCCGTACACGTTTCGGCAACCGCTTGCTTGGATGCCAATTCTTAAATGTCGGCTCCCGACCGGCGGACAGAACACCTTTCTTTATCACCCGAGCACGCAAGCGAGTAACGGTCGCGCCCAAGTTGAGGTAGTAAGGATGACGCGAATGCAAGCTGATTCGCAGGCTGTCGTTGTACCCTACCCGTTGCCAATACATCGTACTGTCTCCGTCGGCCAATCCCTCGGCACGTTCTTCGGGTACAAAGAGGCGTTCGGGAGCCAGGATGATTGAGTCGCGAAAGACACCGCACACTATGAGGGGATTGGTGATACAGACATACTGCCCCTGATACGCATTCCAGTCCTTCAGCAGTTCTTCCACACGAATTCTTTGCTCAGCCCATAAGGTCGAGCAAAAAGCGAGAAAGAGCAGCAATATGCAGGCTTGGCGACGCATCAATAACTCTCCTCCGCGTTGGGGAACGATTGGTCTTTGACGGCCGCCACATAGTTGGAGACAGCGGCGATGACCTGTTCACCCAATTGGCCGAAATGGCGCAGGAACTTAGGTTTGAAACCTTGGTTGAGGCCCAACATATCGTGCATGACCAGCACCTGACCATCCGTAGCGTTGCCGGCACCTATGCCGATGACGGGACACGAGATAGTCTCGGTCACACGCTTGGCCAATGCCGCAGGAATCTTCTCCAATACGATGCAGAAACAGCCTGCTTCGTCCAGCAACTTGGCATCGTGCACCAACTTATCGGCCTCGGCGTCCTCTTTGGCCCGCAAACCGTAACCGCCAAACTGGTTGACCGACTGAGGTGTCAGTCCCAGATGACCACATACGGGCACGCCGGCCTGAATCATGTGGCGAATAGCGGGCAGTATTTCTTCTCCGCCTTCTAATTTAACGGCATCGCAACCGCTCTCTTTGAGGATTCGGATAGCATTACGGACGGCTTCTTCTTCGCAGACCTGATAGCTGCCGAACGGCATATCGCACACTACCAACGCGTGTTGCGCGGCACGCACTACCCCTTTAGTCAGGAAAATCATCTCCTCGACAGTAATGGGTAGCGTATATTGGTTGCCGCATACTACATTGCTGGCGCTGTCGCCTACCAACAGTATCTCTACCCCGGCTGCGTCAGCCAACGAAGCTAAGGTGTAATCATACGAGGTCAGCATGGCTATCTTTTCGCCCTGCTGTTTCATCTGACGGATTTTGGCCGTCGTCATACGTGAAGTTTGAACATGAACACTCATGGTTTCTTTGATTTATTTGTTTATCGCGTTCGAGGTGGGCTCGGATGCGTTTTTGCCCGCCTTTGAGCATCTGGTAGCAGAAGAGGTAGAAAAGGATGAGCAGCATACCTGCCCATTTTGTCTCCAGGTTAGCCATAAAGAGCAAACCGTCGTATACGCCATGCAGCAATACCGGTACCCAGAAGATACGTCCGGCCTTGCGCCAACTCATATCGCCAAAGTACAGCATGGCATAGAAATAGCCCATGGCTACGGCAAACATAAAATGCCCCGGCACGGCAAACATAGCGCGCGAGACAGCTACCTGTTGCCATGAGCCGATGTTTTGGAACAGGTAGAGTATATTCTCCGACGCGGCAAAGCCCATACCGACACATACGGCATAGACGATGCCGTCGAAGCGTTCGTCAAAATAAGGATTCTTACGCAGCAAGAGCCATAAGAACAGCAGTTTCACCATTTCTTCGGGTATAGCAGCTCCTACAAAAGCTTTCCATAGAGCACCGAGCCAGGTGGCCGGCTCCAAGGCCACTATGCCTGTAGCGCTCAGCAAGGCTTCTATACCGGCGGCAACGGATGTAGACAATATACCGTAGAAGAAACCTTTGGCCAGCTGTGCAAAGGGTTCACGCTGGTATTTATCGCGCCAATAGATGTATAGCACCAGCAGGATGGGCGGAAGGATAGCGGCAAAGAGGATAGTGAACATAGTGATAGGGGTTTAGTTGCGTACGGTAACGTGAAAACAGCATTGTTTCCATTCATATTTGACATATACATGTCCGGCGCGTTGCTGATTGAGGAGCACTTGTCCCAAGACCAGTTTGAGGTTGTCGTCGGTCATATAGTCGCGTGTGCGAGTGGTCTTATCGAACTTAGTGTACGCCAAGTCGAAGGTCGTGCCGTAGTTATGGGCAGAGGTAGTAACGGAATTGATATTCCCGCTTCGCTGCAGCAGACGTATATCCTCTTGTGTGCGTAGTACGGAAGTAACGCGGAAGCGATAATGCGGCAAGTTGTTGCGCTCCAAGATGTCCGCGAACTCCTCACCGATGGCATTCAGACGTTTGGCGGCTGTAGGCACCAGATAAGGCACCGAGTGCGTCAGGTCGTCTACTATATAATATTTATTGGTATAGATAGGCACCAGGCGGTTGTGCAGCCGTGCGGCTTCTTTACGATCCTTGGGCGGAGGATTGAGTCCAAGGCGTTGTGCGGTCTCGATATGTCGGTTCTGGTTGTCTCGGAATCGTTCCGAATACTTAAACGTTCGTCCGGGATAGGCCACCTCGTGCAGGTCCTCTTCCTGCACCTGTTCCTGCTCTACGGTCTCCCCCTCCTGCCTACTGCAGCGGATGATACAAAGCAGCGTCATCAGTACACCGATAAGGATGGCGAGCAACAACCCTTTTGCACTCCTCGGCAAGGCAGCGTAAAAGGTTTTCAATTCTTCCAACAGAGATTGTTCTTCCATTTCGAACTGCAAAGGTACACTTTTTTTGGCGATTGAGCAAATTTAATTCTTAATTTTTAATTTTTAATTTAAATATTTGCACGTTTGCGAATATTTTTGTAACTTTGCACACAAAATCGAAAAAACCTTTTGTCCTATGCTGTTTCAAGTTACCTTTCCTACCCCCAAGCCGTTGCCTCGTGACTCGGTGCGCGAAGTGGCTCATAATATGATCCGTCAGTTGCAAAACGATCCGGAAGCTTTTTGGCAGGGAGTATTGCAGAGTGCTATTCAGTTTGGATTAAAAGTGCTGGCGGCGTTGCTGATTTATTGTATCGGTATCTGGCTCATCAGTTGGATGAAACGGCTACTGAAGCGCATGTTTGAGCGTCGTAAGACAGAGGCGACCTTAGCCTCTTTTATCACCTCGATGGTGAGTATAGCGATGACGGTAGTGATTGTCATCATCGCCGTGGGGACCTTAGGTGTAGACACAACCTCGTTAGCGGCGTTGTTAGCGGCCGGAGGTATGGCCATCGGTATGGCTTTGTCGGGTACGGTGCAGAACTTTGCCGGAGGAATTATGTTGTTAGCCTTCAAGCCTTTTAAGTCCGGTGATTTTATCGCCGCGCAGGGCTTCAGCGGTAAGGTCGTAGAGGTGAACATCACCGCCACCAAGATTCTTACGCCCGATAACCGCGTGGTCATTCTGCCCAACGGCGCGCTCAGCAATGGTACGATAGACAACTATTCTGCTCGTCCGCTGCGTCGTGTAGAGTGGAAAGTGAGTGTAGCGTATGGCACCGATGTCGAGTCCTGTAAGGCCACTATCCTCGATATCCTTAACTCCGAGCCGCGTATCCTGCAAGCGGATACGGATATAAATGAGCTGTATAAGCAACTCAACCTCAAGAATTATCAACTCTCCACAGTAAGCTATCGCATGGAATCTATTCCTGCGCCGTTTGTCGCCTTACTGTCGCTCAACGATAACGACATCACCTTTGTGGTGCGTGCGTGGATTAAATCGGCCGATTATTGGGATGTGTTCTTTGCTATCCAGGAGCGTTTCTACACCGAGCTACCGCAAGCCGGCTTCAGCTTTGCCTATCCACACGTGGATGTTACGGTAGTTAAGAAATGACATGTTTGTCGATAGGCTTAACGGTGCAAACACAATCACGCAGTAACCACACAATAATCACGCAATAACCACCCAATGCTGCTCCGTTGCAAGCCCGATTCGTATTATGTTTGCGTGGGTATCAGTGGTTGATAAAAAAGTGAGCGGCACGTGAATGCCGCTCACTTTACATATTATAGAACAACTCAAAAGCGCGAGAAGCGCTTATGCCCTTTCGTTCGCTGATACGTGTTACCACACGACCAATCTTATTCCACATCAATACATCGCTTAACATTGGATTGCTTCCTCTGCTTGTTTTTGTTCCCACAATTCTAGGGAATGCAGATTCTTTGTATCACTTATCGAAAAGCTGATTTTACAGCCGTCGAGCAATGGCGTGTTCGAGGCCGCGTATCTCGGCCAGTTCGCGTAGGCGTCCAAGTCCGGTATAACCGGGATTGGTGCGTTGTCCTCCGAGGTCGGAACAGATAGCATGTCCATGGTCGGGGCGCAAGGGGATAGAGATACCCGTGCGTTGTTCAACACGCAGCATAACCTCCAGGAAAGCATCGGCATCCACATCGCCCTCGAGCGTCCAACGTTCATAGAAATCGCCATTAGGCATGAGCGTAACAGCTCGGAGGTGGACAAAAGCGACGCGTTCGCCGAAGCGCTGCATCATATCGATAACATCGTTATGTCCGGCAGCTCCGAACGAGCCTGTGCATAAGCATAGACCATTAGAAGCGTTGGGGACAGCCTGTATGAGGGCGAGGAAATCATCGGCGGAGGATAGGATACGCGGCAGACCGAAGACGGGTGTAGGCGGGTCATCGGGATGGATAGCCAAGCGCACACCTACCTCATCCGCCACCGGGCAGACACGCGAGAGGAAGAAGACAAGGTTGGCACGCAGGCGCTCCGCATCGATGGAGCGGTAGCGCTGCAACTGCGCACGGAACTGATCCAGCGTAAAACTCTCCTCGGCACCGGGAAGACCCATAATCATAGTGCGGGTAAGGGTGGCCTTCTCCTGTTCATCCATTGCCATAAACCGATCGCGGGCACTCTGTATCTCGTCCTGCGTATAGTCCTGCTCCGCCCCCTCGCGACGCAGGATAAAGAGGTCAAAAGCCATATACGCGGCGCGCTCAAACATAAGTCCATGGGAGCCGTCCGGAAAGACATAGTCGAGGTTGGTGCGGGTCCAATCGAGGACGGGCATGAAATTATAGGTAACCATCTTAACACCACAAGCAGCCAGATTGCGGATGGTACGGCAATAGTTGTCAATATAGCGGAGATAATCACCTTCTTGCGTTTTGATATGTTCATGTACGGGCACGCTCTCCACACCCGTCCATTCTAAGCCGGCCGCTTCGATGAGTTCTTTGCGTTGTGTAATCTCTTCAATTGGCCACACTTCGCCATTGGGAATATGATGGAGAGCCGTAATAACACCGGTAGCGCCGGCCATGCGTATGTCGGCTAAAGAGACGGGATCAGAAGGCCCAAACCAACGCATCGTCTGTGTACAGTAAATCATATACTAAAAGCATCAAAGCCTCCGTCCACGACAGCCAAAGAGCCGGTAACGAACGACGAGGCGTCAGAGATAAGATAATGAACAGTACCCAACAACTCTTCCGGCTCGGAGAAACGTCCTGCCGGTGTATGAGCAATAATCTGATGCCCACGCGAGGTCAGCGACCCGTCAGGATTAGTGAGCAGGGCGCGGTTCTGGTCGGTAATGAGGAAGCCGGGCACGATAGCGTTGACACGTATGTCAGGACTGAATTTCTGCGCCATCTCAGCGGCCATAAACTTAGTATAGTTAGCAATAGCGGCTTTAGCGCAGCCATAGCCGAAGACGCGAGTAAGAGGACGCAGAGCCGACTCGGAGCAGAAGTTCAGGATAACACCCTTGCGGCGCTCACACAATACGCGACCGAAGATACGCGTAGGCAGGACAGTACCCATCAGGTTGAGTTCGACAATACGGCGGATAGCATCGTCCTCTATATCGAGGAACGAACGGTCGGGAGCGATAGTAGCGCCCGGCATATTGCCTCCGGCAGCATTGATGAGGATGTCGATAGTACCGTAACGCTGAACGACAGTATCGCAGCAGGCCTGGAGTGCCTTTTCGTCCGTGACGTCCACCGAAGCAAAGAAGCCCTCACCTACTCTATTCATCTCGGTTTCAAGAGCCGCACCTTTTTCCACATTACGGCCTATAGCCACCACGCGTGCACCCTGTTCGGCCAGATAGACCGCCAGGCAACGCCCAATGACGCCGGTGGCACCCGTCAGCACCACTACGCGCGAACGGATATCAAAGAAATTCTTCATACGATTAAGCTTGAGGTTGAGGACGACGTTTGGTATGAATATAGATATAAATCATCAGCGCCAACGAAGCTGCTGCAGCGGCAATCCATAGTTGTAATGCAGCACTGAAATCGTATCTATACAAATCCGGTTCACCGGCTGCAGAGATAAGCACCTTATTGGCATCAATCAGGTGACCGCTGATGATATCCTGGAGTCCGGCTCCGGCGTAAGATGCTACGCCGACAACACCCAAAGCGGCACCACTGGCCTCACGAGGAACGATATCTACTACCATCAAGCCTCCTAAGAAGCAAATCAGTATACCGATAGCGACACCAAAAATCACCATAGCCAAGATATTAATCCAAACGGCACTTCCGCCGTAAGCAAACATCACCAAAGCGATTATCTCCAGCAATCCGGCTGTAATAGCGGGGATATACCGATTACCCTTGAACAGCGTATCACTGATCCAACCAGAGCATGCTGTACCGATAATACCGAAGATAGCGTTGATAGCGATAATATAAGAAGCATGATCCAGGTCGAAGCCTTTCTCCTGCAAGAAAGGTACTCCCCAACCGTTGACTGCATAGCGACTGACATACATAAAGGCTGAAGCCAAAGCCAGAATCCACACATAGGGGTTTTTGAGGACACCTAATTGCGCTTTGCCGACCGATTTTTGCTTTTGTGCTTCTTCCTGTTGTTCTTCCCCTGCTAAAACTGCTACGGGAGGCATTCCCATAGCTTCCGGCGAGTCGTGCAGCATGAAGATAATAATGATAATGCCTATCAATCCTGCCACAGCAGCACCTATCAATCCGTAATACCAGGCCGACATAGCTACTACTGCTCCTACAAAGACAAAGGACAGACCTTCACCAAGATTGTGACTCAACGACCAGAAACCATAGAAGGTGCCTCTATTCGATTTAGCGCACCAACGGGACAAGGCTACCACACTTGGAGGAGCACCCATCGACTGTGACCAGCCGTTAATAGCCCACATAACCGCAAAGACCAAGTAGAAGAGCGTAATGGAGATAGTCATCGTCTTAACGGTTATCAAGCCCAACAGTCCTACTACCACATTCGCTATAGTGGACAGCAGGAGGCCGGTAGCCATAAAACGCTTGATATTGGAGTGGTCGGCCAAGAAGCCATTCACCAATTTACCGATAGCATAGGTAAAAAGGAGTGCAGAGGATATCAATCCCAACTGCGTGGCATCCAGGATACCGGCATCCATAATGGGTTTCTTAACCACATTCAAGCCCGTCCGGCAGACATAATACATACTGTAGCCTAAGGTAATAGCAATGAAAGTAGACCATTGCATACGCTTAAACCGTTTCTTTTGGGTTGCCTCATCACACTCAATAAGCGGTGCGGCAGGTGATTTAGTGAAAAATGACATAATTAAGAGGTATTTATGAAATTAATATAAATAACGATAAAAAGCCGTCACGGCCTGTATGCCGCGCTCCCAGACGTCTAAGTCCATCGACTCGTTGGGCGAATGGATAGCATTCTGCTCCAAGCCGAAGCCCATCAGGATAGTCTTTACACCCAGTATACGTTCAAAATCGGCAATAATAGGTATACTGCCTCCGCGACGCGCAGGGACAGGACGCTTACCAAAGGCTTCCGTAAAGGCTTTCTCCGCCGCCTTATAGGCAGGCAGGTCTATCGGGCACACGTAGCCCTGACCGCCGTGCATAGGCGTGACGGTCACCTGTACGCCCTGAGGAGCCAGCGATTGGAAATAAGCGGCAAAGGCCTGGCTGATGGTTTCGTGGTCCTGATTGGGCACCAGGCGGCACGACACCTTAGCATAGGCTTTAGACGGGATAACGGTCTTACTGCCTTCGCCCGTATAACCACCCCATATACCGCACACATCAAACGATGGGCGACACGAGTTGCGCTCCAGAGTAGAATAGCCTTCCTCGCCAAAGACATCGCTGACGCCGATAGCCCGGTTATAGGCTTCCTGCGAGAAAGGTATCTTAGCTATCATAGCGCGTTCTTCGTCGGGGATGGGCAGGACGTCATCATAGAAACCCGGGATAGTCACTCGTCCGCGTTCATCCACCACCTTAGCCAACATCTCGCACAGGGCATTGATGGGATTCTTGACAGCTCCGCCAAAATGGCCGGAGTGCAGGTCACGGTTAGGTCCCGTCACCTCCACCTGCCAGTACGCCAAGCCGCGCAAGCCGGTAGTGATAGACGGCGTATCGCGACCAATCATAGACGTATCGGATACCAGTATCAGGTCACAGGCTAAGAGGTCACGATGCTCCGTCAGGAAAGCCTCCAACGAAGGCGAGCCAATCTCCTCTTCACCCTCAAAGATAAACTTGACGTTGCAGTTCATCAACCCTTCACGCACGAGGTATTCAAAGGCCTTGACCTGAATCATGGCCTGCCCCTTATCGTCATCCGCTCCGCGTGCATAGAGACGGCCGTCACGTATAGACGGTTCCCAAGGGTCGGAGTGCCAAGCATCAAGAGGTTCGACAGGCATTACGTCGTAATGGGCGTAGACCAAAACGGTAGGCGTTTTGGTATTTGAGATTTGAGATTTGAGATTTGAGATTTGAAATTCTCCGTACACGAAGGGGTTGCCTGCAGAGGGAAGGACTTCGGCCTTTTGGCAGCCGGCCTCCAGCAGGAGTTTCCGCCAACGCTCGGCACAACGCAACATGTCGGAGTGATGCTCAGGTTGACAACTCACCGACGGGATACGAATGAGGGACGCCCACTCGTCCATAAAACGATTGCGATGAGTAGAGATGTATTCGCTGATGTTCATGGTAAGGTATTATTTGTGTAGCGCTGCCACCATGAGGCGGTCAGCACTTGGTATTGTTCATAAAAGGCGGTATCCCTCTCTCCGCGACGATAGTTTTCCATCAGCGGAGCAAACTCCTGCACGATGGCACTATCCATGCGGATAATTTGAGGCATTAAGGCGGGCACCGAATCCGAGCCGCGCAGGACGGCCGATAGGTGCAAGTAGCGTTGTCCGTTGGATAAAGTCAACGGGAAGCAGTAACGGCGTTTGAGTTGCATAGCCCTGTCGCACATAGGAGCATGCGTATCGCCGGCATCGGACAGGAAAGAGGGGATATTAGGACTGACCGTCACCGGTACCGTCACAGCACAAGCCGGATAGCCCAAGGTGGTCCACAAGAGCGTATTAGCAGGATTCTCGTCAGGCAACACCCCTTGGAACACGATAACTGCCGAAGTGATGCGGCGAGGAATAAAATCCTGGTCGGGCACAAACTCCGGCGCATTAGCCGCCGTGTAGTCGACATTCAGTAATGCATGACGATACGAACGAGAGAAACGATTGACTAAGTCGGCGGGCGTCCATAACAATCCTTCATTGGCTGCCCAGATAGCCTCTGCGGTCTGTTGGCGTTCGAGGCCTTGCGCGTCTTGGGCTCGTCCGGACTCCGACCAGTTGGTTTGTATACGGTATCCGGGCTGAGAAGAAGCGACATCGAACTTCGTCCACCTATAGTCACTGACCTCATAATAGGCCGCCCCACCCTGTGCATCGATAAGGCCGAAGTTGGCCTCGACACATAAGGGCGCTACATGTCCTATGCTATCCGGCCGCAAGAGGCTGTCCAAGAGGTGTTCGAAATCCGTGAGTGAAGCACAATGCCCTAAGGCAAGATACATCAGCCACCCCTCGCGTTCATAGTCACAGGTGACCTGCTCTGTACGCAAGCAATAGGAGGCCGTATTCATGATGCACAGGCCGGCTGTATTCGCTCCCGCCCATACACAACTGCCGGTATCGGTAGCGTTAACCAATCCCACCATATCAAATCGAGGCCCGCGGAGATACTGCAAACGATTGTCCAAGCAGTCGGTATCGCGATGTTTGAACATCAGCGGTCTGCCGTCCGCCGTCCATCGCCCGCTGATAATAGCCGACGTACAGGGCCACGCCGACAGGCTGGCGAAGATTAAGGTTACTATGATTAGGATGCGTCTCATCATTAGGCGGTTAAGATATCATCCGAGGTAATATGTCCCGGTAGGCGGCGGAGGTTGTAGCGGCTGGCCATCACTTCGCCATACGCTCCGGCAGAACGCATCACGAGCAGGTCGCCCCTATGCACCTGCGCTATCGAATAGCCTTCGACGAAGACATCCGATGACTCGCAGATAGGACCTACAATATCGTACACCTGTTCCGGCGCATCAGGACAGGAGAGGTTCTCCACACGATGAAAAGCTCCGTACAGGGCAGGGCGTATCAAATCGGTCATGCCGGCATCCACGATAGCAAAGCGTTTTTGTGTGCCCTGTTTGACATACAGGCAGCGCGTCATCAGATTACCACACTGCGCTACAATAGAGCGTCCGAGTTCAAAATGCACTGTCTGCCCCACTCTACGCTGCAGCGAACTGGCAAAGGTAGCAAAATAGGATTGGAAATCAGGTATCGGGAAGTGGTTAGGATGTTCATAGAGTATACCCAATCCTCCCCCTACATTGATATGCTCCACCGGTACGCCGAGAGCTTCTACGCGTGCCACCAGGGTGTTGAGACGTTCGGCCAAAACAGTAAAGACCTGTATGTCGGTAATCTGCGAACCAATGTGGCAATGTAGTCCTAAGAAACGAATGTGTTGGCGGCGTGTACAATCTCTCACAGCCTCTTCCAAGTCCTGCATACGGATGCCGAACTTATTCTCCGCCATGCCCGTAGTAATCTTAGCATGCGTATGGGCATCCACTTCAGGATTGATACGCAAGCACACCGAAGCTACGACACCTGCCTCGGCAGCCAGTTGGTCAATCACCTCTACCTCGGCTTGCGACTCTACATTGAAGCAGAAAATACCTTGCTGCAAGGCATAACGTATCTCCTTATCGGTCTTAGCCACACCGGCAAAGACGATACGCGAAGCCGGTATACCGGCCGCAATAGCCGCTTCTATCTCTCCTCCCGAAACGCAGTCAGCCCCTAAACCGGCCTTAGCTATCTCGCGAAGAATCTCAAGAGCGGCACAGGCCTTAACGGCATAATGCACAACGGCATTGTCAAATATCTGCATCTGCGAGGTCACCTCACGAAGCGTAGAACGGAGCACCGACATATCGTAATAGTAAAATGGCGTCTCGTACGCGGATAAAGCTTCTATAGGAAAAGAACCGGTGATCATTGTTGAGAGTTTAGAGTTTAGAGATTAGAGAAGATGGCATTGCTGAGGGATTGGAGGGCGCGCACTTTGTCTTCCGTTCGAACGAGAATGGAGATATTGTGATCCGATCCGCCATAACTAATCATGCGAACAGGGATATCACGCAAGGCATTCACCACCACGGCCTCGAAACCGAGGTTATTGCTTTGCAAATCGCCCACCACAGAGATAATACTGAGATTGGTCTCCAGTGAGACAGTACCTAAAGCCTTGAGTTCAGGCAGTATCTCGCCTATGTGTGTCAAATTATCCACCGACATCGACACCGCCACCTCGGAGGTGGTAATCAGGTCGATAGGCGTCTTGTATTTCTCGAAGATAGCAAAGATACGCGAGAGGAAACCATAGGCCAGCAACATTCTGTCAGAATGCACACGGATAGCAGCTATACCATCTTTTGCGGCGATAGCTTCGATGCGTCCTTTCTTATAGTCATTATTGATGAGGGTACCCGAAGCTGCAGGATCCATCGTATTAAGCAGGCGCACAGGGACATTATGCAGTTTAGCCGGCAAGATACAGGTCGGGTGCAGGATCTTCGCACCAAAGTAGGCTAACTCGGCTGCCTCGGCAAAGGAGAGTTGCGGTACAGGACGTGTATTGGGCACGTAACGGGGATCGTTGTTGTGCATTCCGTCAATGTCGGTCCAAATCTGTATCTCTTCCGCCCCCAGCAGACCGCCTATGATAGACGCCGAATAGTCGGACCCGCCACGCTTGAGGTTGTCAATAGCACCGGTGTGATTGCGGCAAATAAAGCCTTGAGTAATCATACAGGGCGTATGCATCTTCTCTATCATGGGTTTAAGCAACGACAATGTAGCCGACATATCCGGTTCGCCGTCTGCATCAATACGCATATAATCGAGTGCCGGTAGCAGGGGCACCTGCATATAGATGCTCATCATCGTCGTCGACATCAGTTCGCCGTTAGCTACGATATCCTTCTCCGTTTGCGGCGTATAGGGTTCTGCACACCGGCGGCGCATGTCCATAAAGAACGACTCGACGACAAATTCGATACCCAAATCGGCACACTCGGTGCGGTACTTTTGCTCCAGCGTATCGAGCAGTTCATTAGCCGCTTTCGTATTGCCTATGCGCAGATAATCCGCTAACTGCAGGAGCGCATTTGTCGTGCCGGACATAGCCGATAGGACCACGATGACGTCCTTATGGGAAGCCTTAATCAGTTGAGCAACGTTTTTCATACGAGCGGCTGAACCTACACTGGTGCCGCCGAATTTCATGATGAGCATGCGATGAGAGTTTAGAGTTTAGTGTTTAGTGTTGAGAGATTAGTGTGTCGATAGCTTGATGGACGGAGGTGAAAGGAAAAGCGTCTACGAGTTGCTGCATACGCTTCTTTATCGCCTCGTTACACAGATTACCTATGGAGCCTTCGTGGGTGTGATGCAGTGTGCCCTCGAACCGGAAGGTACCTTTAGTTATCTCATCGGCCACCTGACGATAGGCATCACGGAAAGGCACTCCGTCCGCTACCAGTTCATTGACCCGCTCCACAGAGAAGGCCGGCTGATAGATAGCCTTGTCCATCAAATCGTGCTCCACTTGCATATTTTCGATAGCGTAGGTCATCATATCTACGCACTCGTCCAACTCGGCAAAGAGCGGCAGGTAGAGTTCTTTGAGCAGTTGCAAATCGCGGAAATATCCTACCGGCAGATTGGTCGTAATGTGACGTATCTGATCGGGCAAGGCCGTCAAGCGATTACACCGTGCGCGGAGCAGTTCAAAGACGTCCGGGTTTTTCTTATGCGGCATTATACTGGACCCTGTCGTCAGTGCATCCGGAAGATGTACGAAACCGAAGTTCTGGGAGTTGAACAGACAGCAGTCCATAGCCAGGCGCGAGAGCGTCTCTGCCACGGAAGCATAGGCGGCAGCCACAACGCGCTCCAACTTGCCACGCGTCATCTGAGCATAGACGACATTATAGTTGAGGTCCGCAAAGCCCAACAATTGCGTGGTCATTGTACGATTGAGCGGTGCCGATGAACCATAACCTGCTGCGGAACCTAATGGATTGAGATTAGCTATGTCGTAAGCCGCCGCCAACTGGCGTATATCGTCGGTGAGTGCTTCGGCATAAGCGCCGAACCACAACCCGAAGGACGAAGGCATAGCCACTTGCAGGTGCGTATAACCGGGCATAAGAATGTCGCGGGTCTGTTCCGAACGGCGTTGCAAGGCAGTAAAGAGGGTCTGTATCTTGCCTACCGTTCGTTCGATAGCATCACGGGTGAAGAGTTTGAGGTCCACCAATACCTGGTCATTACGTGAACGGCCGGTATGCACTTTCTTACCTACGTCACCCAACCGGCGCGTGAGGAGCAACTCTACTTGAGAATGGACATCTTCTATATCCTCTTCGATGACAAAAGAGCCATTCAGGCAGTCCTTATATATTTCGCGCAACGCGGGCACGAGAGCATCTAAGTCTTCGCGCGAGAGTAGACCGACCTGCTGCAGCATCATCGTATGCGCTATAGTGCCCAGCACATCGTACGGCGCCAGGAATAAGTCAAGTTCGCGGTCACGACCTACGGTAAAGGTCTCTACAGCTTGGTCGATAGTATAGCCTTTGTCCCAGAGTTTCATATGGTGTAAATAGTTGTTAATGCGTCTAATAAATGTGTATAAAAGCGCACGGCATCGTCTATCTCACTCAGGTAGATATATTCGTCTGCGGAGTGCGAACGTGCCGAGTCACCGGGTCCCACTTTGATGGTGGGGAAAGTGAGTAAGGTTTGGTTGCTGGTAGTAGGCGAGCCAAAGAGTGTGATGCCTTCCTTTTTAGCCCACTGTACGATAGGATGCGAAGCTTCGATATGCGAAGCATTCAGGCGTGTCGAACGGGGCTGCACATCACAGGACACTTGCGAGCTGATGAGGTCCACCAACTCAGCATTGGTATAACAGCCGTTGCTGCGCACGTCAACGACAAAATGACAGGTGTCGGGCACCACATTATGTTGCGTGCCGGCATCAATCATCGTCACCGACATCTTCACCTCGCCCAAGTATTCGGATACCTTAGGGAAACGATAGGTGCGGAACCAGTTGATATCGTCTATCGCCTTGTAGAGGGCATTGACACCCTCGTTGCGTGCCGCATGGCCGCTCACTCCGTGGGCGGTACAATCTAAGACCAGCAGTCCGCGTTCCGCAACCGCTATCTGCAGTCGCGTCGGTTCACCGATAATGCCTAAGTCGACTTGTCCCCAATCATCTTTTACCAAGTCCAGCCCACCCTGTCCGCATACTTCTTCTTCGGCCGTAGCAGAGAAGATAAGGCGATAAGGCACTTGATGGTACCTCTGTATATAGGTCTGCAACAACGTGACCAGACTACCTCCGTCATCGTTGCTACCCAGCCCATAGAGACGGTCACCTTCGATAGCAGGAGCAAAGGGGTCGCGTGTATACGAGGCGGCAGGACGCACCGTGTCGATGTGGGCATTGAGGAGGATAGTCGGTAGTCCGGGTTCAGCAGGACGGTTCTCTATCCATAGGTTATTACCCTTGCGCCACGGCGTCAGACCATGAGCGTGCGTCCACAGCTCCAGACAATCGCAGGCCTCACGTTCATCGCGCGAGAAAGATGGGATACGTATGAGGGAGGACAGCAATTCGATCATAGGGCTTCAGCAATAGAGAAGACGGTGCCTGCATTTAGATGGTCGGGTGAGGTAATAATGACCTCTCCGACGCCTCTATGCAAGGCTGCAAAAGCATTATCTATCTTAGGTAGCATACCCCCGGAAACGATACCGTCGGCACGGAGTTGGCGGTAACTGTCGGGAGTGATACGCTCAATAACACTCTGCTCATTATTGGGGTCACTGAGTACGCCGGCGTGCTCGAAGCAGAAGATAAGACGCACGGCTTTATCATCTTGCGCCAGAGCGCAAGCCACTTCGGTAGCTATCGTGTCGGCATTGGTATTGAGGAGCAAACCTTGACCATCATGGGTCAAAGGGGCGATGACAGGTGTGTACCCTTGCTGCAAGAGTTGCTGCAGGGCGCGAGCATCGGTTGCCGTAATGTCGCCCACAAAACCGTAGTCGATGCCGTCACGCGGCGGACGACGGTTGGCAAGCAGGATATTCATATCAGCACCCGTCAGGCCTATGGCGTTGACGTCGCGAGCCTGGAGAGCGGCTACGATACGTTTATTGATAAGTCCTCCGTAGGTCATTGTCACCACTTCCAACATCTCAGCATCGGTGACACGGCGTCCGTCTATCATCGTAGTCTTCAATCCCAGACGCGCAGCTAACGATGTAGCCATACGCCCACCGCCGTGAACCAACACTTTCGGTCCGGGTAAGGCTATAAAAGCATCTAAGAGTTGCGCCAGCGAGGTGGCGTTCTCAACAACTGCTCCTCCAACTTTTACTACCGTCATCATAAATTATAAACTTTCCAACATTCGTTTCATCACCACCTGTGCCGACACTACGCGGTTGGCGGCTTCCGGGATAACTATACTGCGGGGCGAATCGATTACCGAATCCGAGACAATCATATTACGGCGCACGGGCAGACAATGCATAAAGCGGGCATTGTTAGTAACCGCCATGTGCCAATCATCGATAGTCCATGACGTATCCTTACTCAGTATCTTACCGTAGTCCTGAGGGCAAGTCACGCCCGGGCAGGACCAGTTCTTAGCATATACAAAGTCAGCATCCTGCAGGGCTTTCATCTGGTCATACTCCACCTGTGCTTTGCCGACAAAGAGCGGGTCGAGTTCGTAGCCCTCCGGGTGCGTAATCACCAAGTCGACATCCGCGGCATTCATCCATTCGGCAAATGAGTTGGGCACAGCCTGCGGCAGGGCACGCGGATGGGGAGCCCAGGTCAGCACGACCTTAGGACGACGCCCTATGTTAAGTCCTTGTGCTTGGTCTGCACGCCAATACTCATCGATAGTGATGAGGTCGGCAAAAGCCTGACAAGGATGCACCGTAGCAGACTCCAACGATATAACGGGTTTGCCGGCATACTCTACAAACTGACGCAGGATAGTCTCGCTATAATCGAACTCGCGGTCGGTCAATCCGGCAAAGGAACGCACACCGATGATGTCGCAGTACGAAGCCATAACCGGGATGGCCTCACGCAGGTGTTCCGACTTATCGCCATCCATAACTACGCCCAGTTCGGTCTCCAGTTTCCAACTGTCCTGACCTATGTTGAGCACAATAGGCGACATCCCTAAGTTAAGGGCTGCTTTTTGCGAACTCAGGCGCGTACGCAACGACGAGTTGAAGAACACCAGCATAATAGTGCGGTGTTCGCCCAAATGATGCCACTGATAGGGTGTACGTTTCACCTCGCGGGCCTCAGCCAAAGCCGCATTCAGGTCACCTATGTCCGAGACGTGAAAGAAACTGCGCATAGCCTTATTGGATTACTTGACGGAACTCAGATACGAAGTGTACTGCCTCATCCTGACTCAGGCACAAAGGCGGCAGCAGACGGATGATATTCATGCCGGCCACGCCGGTGAAGATACGTTTATCGTAAAGCAGTTTTTTGCGGATAGGAGCAACGGGCTCACGGAATTCGATACCTATCATCAGTCCGCGTCCACGCACCGTCTTAATACGTGGCGAAGAGGGGATATGCTCTTTGAGCCAATCACCTACGCGACGAGCATTATCTATCAGTCGTTCTTCCTTCATCACGTCCAGCGTACTGATAGCCGCAGCCATAGCCAGGTAATTACCGCCAAAAGTAGTACCCAGACGACCCTTTACAGCTTCTATCTCAGGCGAGATTAATACGCCGGCGCAGGGGAAGCCGTTAGCTATGCCCTTACCCATCGTTACCAAGTCGGCTTTGATGCCTGCCCATTGATGGGCAAAGAACTTACCTGTACGTCCATAACCGCTCTGCACCTCGTCCACGATGAGCATCGTACCATATGTATGGCAGAGGCGTTGCAGCGAACGCATGAAATCGTCGGTAGGAATATGTACGCCTCCGCAGCCCTGAATACCTTCTATAATGACAGCAGCCACACTGCGTTTAGCCAATTCTTTCTCTATCAGGTCCAGGTCGCCCATATCCACAAAGGTCACCTTATGACCGCGGTTGTAGGGCGAGCCGATAGACGGATTATCCGTTACGGCTACGGCACCCGAAGTGCGACCGTGAAAACTCTTGCGGAAAGCTATTACACGATTGCGGCCGGTGTGGAAAGAGGCCAGTTTTAAGGCGTTCTCATTGGCTTCGGCTCCGGAGTTAACCAAGAAGAGCGAATAGTCGTCATAACCACACATTTCACCTAATTTGGTGGCTAATTCCTGTTGCAGGGGATTGGTAACGCTGTTGCTGTAGAAACCGATTTTGTTTAGTTGTTCGGTAATGGCAGCAATGTACTTAGGATGGGAATGGCCGATGCTGATAACAGCATGTCCGCCGTAGAGATCCAAGTACTCCTTGTTCTTGTCGTCCCAGAGGTGACAACCTTGTGCGCGAACAGGAGTAACGTCGTAGAGATTGTAAACGTCGAAAAGGTTCATATGTTTAATTTTAGATGTTGGATTATCGATTAGTGATTAGTGATTAGCTATTAGGGATTAAAAAGCTGAGGCTTTCAGTTGCAGTCCTGTTGTCTCGGGTAGCGAGAACATCAGATTCATATTCTGCACCGCTTGTCCGGAAGCTCCTTTGAGCAAGTTGTCGATGACGGAGGTGATCAGCAGGTGTCCTTCGTGAACATCTACGTGCAGCAGGCATTTATTGGTATTGACAACCTCTTTCATATCTACCGCTGTGTCGCTAACGTAAGTGAAAGCGGCAGTACGATAGTATTCCTTGTACAGCGCTTCGGCTTGCTCTTGTGTCCCATCCCACTCTACTACCGCCGTAGCCAGTATGCCGCGGGCAAAGTCGCCACGGATAGGTATAAAAGTGACGGGGATCTGCAGATTGCGTTGTATCTCCAGCAAGTGCTGATGGGTGAAGGGTTTATATACCGACAAGTTGTTGTTACGCCACGAAAAATGGGTAGTAGCGGACGGCTGTTGTCCTGCGCCTGTCGAGCCGGTGATAGCCGTTACATGCGCTTCGCCGTGCAGGCTGCCGGAAGCCACGAGAGGCAGGAGTGCCAACTGGATAGCTGTAGCAAAGCAGCCGGGATTGGCTATCAGGGTAGCTGATGCTATGCGATCGCGTTGCCATTCGGGCAGACCGTATATATAGCCATCGTGTTCATCGCGGTAGTCTTGTGCCAAGTCGATGACACGCAGGTGCTCCGGACGCGTGTGGGTAGTCCAAAAAGCGCTACTCTTGCCGTGCCCTGCACAGAGGAAAAGCACATCGACAGCCTCCAAGTCCGCTTCAGCCACAAAGCATAAGTCGGTATCGCCTGTCAGCCCTTCTTGCACGGCAGCGACCGGCTGTCCGGCCTGACTGGACGACTGCGCAAAGACAATCTGCGCCTGAGGATGATGCACCAGCAAACGTATCAACTCGCCGGCGGTGTATCCTGCTGCTCCTATTATTCCGACCTTAATCATAATGCTTCGTCTGTATGGTTAGCATAATATACTCGCAGCGGTGTGGAGGTCACCTTGATGAAGCCTTTGGCCTCTTCGCTGGTCCATCCTTTCTGCATCTCGCCATACTCACCCAGTTTGGTCTTCACCAAATCATCAGGACTGTCAACGCCTACGGTGGAGAAGCTGTACGGACGCAATTGCATAGTTACTATACCATTAACATGCTGCTGCGAACTGAGGAGCATAGCTTCTATGTCGCGCATGACGGGCTCCATATACTGACTCTCGTGCAGGAACATGCCGTACCAGTTGGCAACTTGGTCTTTCCAATACTGTTGCCATTTACTGAGGGTGAATTTCTCTAAGAAACGGTGTGCCGCGATGATCAGCATAGGCGCGGCAGCCTCAAAGCCTACACGACCTTTGATACCGATGATGGTATCACCTACGTGCATATCGCGACCTACGCCGTAAGGTGCGGCGATAGCTTCTACGCGTTGGATAGCCTTGACGCCGTCAGTGAATTTCTCGCCGTTCACGCCTACCAGTTGTCCCTCACGGAACTCTAAGGCTATCTGTTCGGTGCCGGTCTTGGTGACCTGTTTGAGGTAAGCCTCTTCGGGCAGACCTTGTTTGGAATCCAATATCTCACCGCCACATATACTCGTGCCCCATAGGCCTACGTTGTACGAGTATTTGAGTTTGGCGAAGTCGGCCTTGAAACCATGTTCGTTCAGGTAGTCTACTTCCTGCTGACGGGTAAGAGCCATATCACGCGTAAGAGTGATAATCTCCATACCTGGAGCCGCTACTAAGAATGTCATATCGAAGCGCACCTGGTCGTTACCGGCACCTGTCGAACCGTGAGCGATAGCGTCGGCTTCTACTTCGCGGGCATAGCGGGCGATAGCCAGAGCCTGGAAGATACGCTCCGATGATACGGAGATAGGATACGTGCCGTTGCGCAGTACGTTGCCGTAAATCATGTAACGCAGCGACTTATCGTAGTACTCCTGTTTCACGTCCAAGGTGACATACTTCTTGGCGCCGAGTTTATAGGCATTCTCCTCGTTCTGCTTGAGTTGTTCGGGGCTAAACCCTCCCGTATCGGCACACGCGGCATATACTTCGTAGCCTTTCTCCTTAGCCAAGTACATAACGGTGAACGAGGTGTCCAATCCGCCCGAGAAAGCTACTACCACTCTTTTCTTGCGGGGCTCATATAGAAGGCCGGTGCACAGGCAGCGGGAGTAGTTATTACGGGACAGCACATCGAAGTTGACGCACGACTCGCACCCTTTCCAGAAGGCAGGATCGGAGGTCAGGTCGGCAAAGGTGACGGGCTTATACCCTAACTCGGTATTCATCTTCATCACGGCCGCACCTGTGGTAAGGCTGAAGATCTTGGAGTTGGGGAAACGCTTGCGCGAGAGGTCAAAGATATGTTTCTTAATCTGTTTGGCCAATCCCTTGTTACGGTACTCAGGTTTGACGATCAGTCCTGAGTTGGCCACAAACTCTTCATGGCCCCAACTCTCAATATAACTGAATCCGGCAAACTTATCGCCGCACAAGGCGATGATAGCCTTGCCTTCGCGCATTTTTTCTGCCACATATTCGGGTTTACGCTTGGCAATACCTGTGCCGCGCACCTTTGCGGCATCTTCGATAGTCTGCAGAATCTCCGGAATATAGGGGATGTGCTTCTCGTTTGCTACTTCGATAGTAAATTGTTCCATATTGTTGTGTTCTATTATTCGGTTTAATATTCGTCCCATCCTTTGAGCGGCAGCGGTGTATCGGCAAAGGCGCATAGGGCGCGGATGAAAGCTGTTGCCAGGCGGGCATTGGTATAAAGGGGTATATTGCAATCGATGGCGGCGCGGCGGATACGGTATCCGTTGGTCAGCTCGCCTTCGGAGAAATTCTTAGGTATATTGATAACTAAGTCTACTTCTCGTCGATGAATCATTTCCAGAGCACCGGGCAGGTCTTTCAGTTCCCAAGTTTCCGACGACTCCGACGGCCACAACACACGGCGACAGGGGATATCGTTTTCCACTAAGTACTTATATGTTCCGCCGGTAGCATACAACTCATATCCGTTGCGAGCCAGCAATCGGCAGGCCTCCAGCATCTCGGCTTTCTCTATCGGGTCACCGGTGGACAGCAGTACACGTTTACCGCTTATTCCTTGTCCGACAGAAAGGATGGACTTCATCAGAGCTTCGTCTACGCTGTTGCCCAAGCAACCTACCTCACCTGTCGAGCACATATCGACGCGCAACATCGGGTCAGCATTCTCCAATCGGGCGAACGAGAACTGCGCCGATTTGACACCTACGTAGTCCAAGTCGAATGCTTTCTCCTGGAGCGGTGCGGGCTTCATACCCAACATAGCTTGCGTAGCCAATCGGATAAGGTTAATCTTGAGTACCTTGCTCACAAAGGGGAACGAACGCGAAGCACGTAGGTTGCATTCGATGACTTTTATCTGGTTCTCCTTAGCCAGGAACTGGATATTAAACGGTCCCGTGATGTCTAATTCGGCCGCTATGCGCGCGGCTATACGTTTGATACGGCGCACGGTCTCCACATACAGTCGTTGGGCAGGGAAGACGATAGTGGCATCACCCGAGTGGACACCGGCGAACTCTATATGCTCGCTGATGGCGGAGGCCAATAGTTGTCCATGGTCCGCCACAGCGTCAAACTCTATCTCCTTGCAGCGGGTGATGAAGCGGCTTACGACTACCGGATGCTCTTGCGACACCTCGGCAGCCATACTCAGACAGCGCTCTAAGTTAGCGCGCGTATGGCATACATTCATCGCGGCTCCGGAGAGCACGTACGAAGGACGCACTAAGATAGGGAATCCCACACGCGCCACAAAAGCATCCAAGTCGGCCATACTGGTCACCTCGGCCCATTCAGGCTGGTCGATACCCAAGGCGTCGACGATAGAGCTGAACTTATGCCGGTCTTCGGCACGGTCGATATTCTCCGCCGACGTGCCGAGGATGCGTATGCCTAAACGATGCAAGGGCAACGCCAGGTTATTGGGTATCTGACCACCCACACTCACTACTACGCCGGTGGGGTGCTCTAATTCGCAGATGTCGAGCACGCGTTCCAACGTCAGTTCGTCAAAGTACAAACGGTCGCACTGGTCATAATCGGTAGAGACGGTCTCCGGGTTGTAGTTAATCATCACGCCACGATAGCCGTGAGCGCGTATCTCCTGCATGGCCATGACGGAACACCAGTCGAACTCGACGCTACTGCCTATGCGGTACGCACCTGACCCCAAGACGATGACGGCACCCTGGTCTTTAGCGGCGGGCATCTCGTCCAGGTCGGATTTCGAACCGTTATAGGTCAGGTAGAGGTAGTTGGTCTGTGCAGGGAACTCAGCGGCTAAGGTATCTATCTGTTTAACGTAGGGCACTATACCGGCTTGTTGGCGATAGGCGCGCACTTTCAGTTCATTGGCCAGTGCCTCGCCTTGTCCTTTGTACAGGGCTTGCTGTATGCGCTCGTCGCTGAAGCCTTGCCGTTTAGCCAGGCGCAGCAGGTCGACGGGCAGAGACTCGATGCTGTTGTACGCGCACAACGCCTGGTCGGTCTCTACTATGCCGCGCAACTTATTGAGGAACCAGCGGTCGATGCGGGTGAGGCTGTATATCTCGTCCACACTCATCCCCAGCTCCAAGGCCTGGGCAACCACAAAGATGCGCGTGTCGGTCGGTTCACTCAGTGCCTGACGTATATCCTCTACGGGCAGCGGTTTATTGCCGGCAAAGCCTACAGCTCCCTGCCCTATCATACGCAAACCTTTCTGCATGGCCTCCTCAAAGGTGCGGCCTATACTCATCACCTCACCTACTGACTTCATGCTCGAGCCTATCTTACGACTCACATGTTGGAATTTATTCAGGTCCCAGCGGGGTATCTTACATACGACATAGTCTAAGGCGGGCTCAAAGAATGCCGGTGTCGTCTTGGTGACCGAGTTCTTGAGTTCGAACAGGCCGTATCCCAATCCCAACTTAGCGGCCACGAAAGCTAAGGGATAGCCGGTAGCCTTGCTGGCTAAGGCCGATGAACGACTCAGACGGGCATTGACCTCGATAACGCGATAATCGGTGGAGTCCGGGTCATAGGCAAACTGCACATTACACTCGCCCACTATACCCAAGTGACGCACAATGCGGATAGCCAACTCGCGCAGGAAATGGAAATCGCTATTCGACAGCGTCTGCGACGGCGCTACCACGATACTCTCGCCTGTATGGATGCCCAGCGGGTCGAAGTTCTCCATGTTGCAGACCGTGATACAGTTGTCGTAGCGGTCGCGCATGACCTCATATTCTATCTCTTTCCATCCGCGCAGCGATTTCTCCACCAACACCTGCGGGGCAAAGGCAAACGCTTTCTCGCACACCTCGGTCAGTTGTTCATCGTTGTCCACAAATCCCGAGCCGAGTCCGCCCAAGGCGTAGGCGGCACGGACAATGAGGGGATAACCTAAGTCTTCAGCGGCCTGCTTAGCTTCGTCTATTGACGAGGCCGGATACGAGCGGATTGTCAGTACGTCTATCTCATCCAATCGCCGCACGAATAGTTCGCGGTCCTCGGTGTCCATGATGGTCTCCACGGGTGTGCCGAGCACGCGTACGCCATAGCGCTGCAGGATGCCTTTGCGGTACAACTCGACGCCGCAGTTCAGGGCTGTCTGACCGCCGAAGCTGAGCAGTATGCCGTCCGGGTGTTCACGCTCGATGACGCGTTCGACGGTGTCGGGCGTCACGGGCAGGAAATAGACTTTATCGGCTACGCCTTCCGAGGTCTGCACGGTAGCGATATTGGGATTGATGAGCACGGTGCGGATGCCTTCTTCGCGCATCGCCTTGAGGGCCTGCGAACCGGAATAGTCAAACTCGCCGGCCTGACCTATCTTCAGGGCTCCCGAGCCCAAGAGTAAAACAGTATGTATGTCGTGTCTCATCGTTTATTCATTACCTTTTGTAAAAACTCATCGAACAGGAATCCTGTATCTGTCGGACCGCTACTGGCTTCCGGGTGAAACTGCACCGAGCAGAAAGGCTTACTCTTATGTCGTATACCTTCGTTGGTGCCGTCGTTCATATTGACGAACCAGGGTTCCCAGTCGCTATTCAGTTGTCTGTCGTCAACAGCAAAGCCGTGATTCTGGCTGGTGATATAACACCTGTTGGTGCCAATCATACGCACCGGCTGATTATGACTGCGGTGACCGTATTTGAGTTTGTATGTCTCCGCACCGGCAGCGCGTGCCATCAGTTGGTTGCCCATACAGATACCGAAGATAGGCTTATCGCCCTGCATCGCCTGACGCAGGTGCTGTACCGTCACATCTGCCATGGCGGGATTACCGGGACCGTTGGAGACGAACAGACCGTCCCATGCTATCGTATTGAAATCGTAGTCCCACGGCACGCGTATTACATCTACGCCGCGTTGCACGAAGCATCGTAAGATGTTATGCTTAACGCCGCAGTCCACTACGCAAATCGTTTTCGTGACGCCCGTCTGAGCGATAGCGCTGTAGCGGATGATGTCGCGGCAACTGACCTGAGCTATCAGGTTCTCCGTATCGGGATGCACGACGGTCTGTATATCTGCGAGTGCGCCGTCTGTCAGCGGTTCTATGCGGGCTAACATACTGCCCTGCTGACGCAACTCCTGTGTGAGTGCACGCGTATCAACGCCCCAAATAGCGGGTATATGTTGTTCGTTCAACCAACTGTCCAGACTCTCTACCGCATCCCAATGGCTGTACTCATCGGTATAATCCCCTATGACGAGTGCTCGTGCCCATATACGCTCTGATTCGAAGTGAAGCGATATACCCTGTGCATCCGCACCGGGAGCAGGTACGCCGTAGTTACCCACCAATGGATAACTCACGCATAATATCTGACCTGCATACGAAGGGTCCGTCAGACTCTCTGGGTAGCCCACCATGGCTGTGGAGAAGACGGCCTCGCCTTCTGCATTGCCTCTATATCCAAATGCCTTGCCGCGGTACTCACTCCCGTTCGCCAACCGCAAGACAGCTGTGTCGCTTTGTATATTCATACAATATATACATATTATTCCGCGACAAAGTTACAAAATTATTCGTATATACGCAAATTTTTCGGTATATTTTTTATTTTTTACCCCCCAGACCTATCACTTTACCTTCTTCTCCATAGTCCGGTACTGGATATCGGCCTCCATAAAATAGAGTCCACCCCTTTCCCGAACTACCACGAGAGACCATCGTATCATACTATACCTTATATATACTTTGTATATATCCCGTGATTTTGATTTCTCGATTCTTAATTTTTAATTCAAATATTTGCATATTTGCAAAATATTTTGTACCTTTGCGGCAAATTTAAAATTCTACTCTTATGGACAAGCAGGAATTACGTAAGTTGATTGCCTTATGGTTTGAGGAAGATATCCGCGATGGCGATCACACATCGCTGAGTTGTATACCGCCTACGCAGATGGGGTGTCAGCAACTCATCATCAAAGATACCGGCATACTCGCCGGCGTAGAAGTGGCGAAAGAGATAATCCATTATTTTGACCCGGAATGCCGCATAGAACAGTTCTTAGAGGACGGAGCAGAGGTTAAGCCCGGCGATGTGGCATTCAAAGTGTACGGCAAAGAACTGAGTCTGCTGCAGATAGAACGCACGATGCTCAACATTATGCAACGTATGTCGGGCGTAGCGACGACAGCACATAGGTATCAGAGTAGGATAGCCGACACCGGTTGCCACGTGCTCGACACCCGTAAGACGACACCCGGACTGCGCTACTTAGAGAAAGAGGCCGTGAAGATAGGCGGAGGCATGAATCACCGAATAGGACTATTCGACATGATTTTGCTGAAAGATAACCACGTGGACTTTGCAGGAGGCATCACTGCCGCCCTGACACGAGCACGCGACTACTGCAAAGCAAAAGGTAAGGACCTGAAGATAGAGATAGAAGTGCGTAATTTCGACGAGATAAACGAAGCCCTCGCCACTAATATCCCCGACCGCATCATGCTGGATAACTTCACTCCCGAGAAGACAAAAGAGGCGGTGGATATCATTAGAAATTACGAATTAAAAATTAAAAATGAAACGGGTTTGGCTCGTCATATAGAGATAGAGAGCAGCGGCGGCATCACCATAGACACGCTGCGCGACTATGCTGTATGCGGCGTAGACTTCGTATCGGTAGGCGCGCTGACGCATAGTTATAAGAGTTTGGATATGTCGTTTAAGGCGGTGAAAGGTTAGAGTTTAGTGTTTAGAGAGTATGGAAGTAAGAGAGAGATTGGCAGCCTTACGGAGGCTAATGAAGGAACAGGGAATAGATGCGTATATCGTACCGGGGAACGACCCGCACGCATCGGAGTATATGGCCCCTCACTGGGCAGAGATGTCGTGGTTGACGGGATTCTTAGGCGAGACAGGTACAGCAGTAGTGACCGCCGAAAAGGCTTTACTATGGACCGACTCGCGTTACTACCTGCAAGCCGAAGCCGAGCTGGCAGGGTCAACGATAGAACTGATGCGCGAGAGCGATGTAGACTGCCCGAGTATCAGCCAGTGGATTATTTCAAATTTCAAATTTCAAGTTTCCGGTTCTCCTGTAGTGGCAGTTAATCCGGAGATGTACAGCGTGAACGACTATGCTACGTTGCGCAAGGAATTGGGCGAGAGTGGCATCAAACTGCGTTCGGCCGACCTGATAGCACCTATATGGATCGAAGGGCGACCGGAGATACCGATGAATCCGCTATATATATACGACGATCGTTATGCCGGCGAGACGGTGACCGATAAATTATTGCGCGTACGCGAGGCCTTAGCCGAACGCGGTGCCGAGGCTGCCATCATAGCCGAATTGGACGAGATAGGATGGCTGCTGAATGTGCGCGGAACAGATGTAGAATATACGCCGTGCGTGATAGCCTACTGCGTTGTAGAGAAAGACCGCTGCACGCTATTTATCGATGCAAACAAGGTGTCGAATCAAGTAGCCGAAGAGTTGTCGACACAAAACATTGACCTGCGTCCTTATTCTGCCATACGCGAGTACCTGCAGGGCATTCACGCTACGCGGGTATTATTAGACGGAAACCGCGTCAACGAGGCCTTATATGAGGCGTTGCCGGAGACGGTCACGAAGGTGAATGCCACGCCGTCGCCCATACAGGTGATGATGTCGGTCAAGAACGCCACCGAGATAGCGGGCGAGCGCATAGCTATGCGTCGCGATGCCGTTGCGTTGGTGCGTTTCTTCCGCTGGCTCGAGACTGAGGCGCTGAAGACGCCGCAGACGGAGATCAGCATAGCCGAGCAGTTACATGCCTTCCGTGCACAGGGTGAGAACTTCACCGACGAGAGTTTCTGCACCATAGCCGGATGGAAAAGTAACGGTGCTATCGTCCACTACCACGCTACGCCGGAGGCCTGCGCCAAGATAGAAGGTAACGGAGTGCTACTATTAGACAGCGGAGGACAATACTTAGACGGCACGACGGATATCACCCGCACGGTGTGGGTGGGCGACGAAAAAGCTATACCCGAAGAGGTGAAGCATGACTTTACCTTAGTACTCAAAGGACACATCGCTTTAGCCTGTGCACGCTTCCCGAAAGGTACGCGTGGCAATCAGTTGGATATATTAGCCCGTCAGTATATGTGGCAAGAAGGCATACATTACGGTCACGGAACAGGACACGGTGTAGGTCACTTCATGGGTTGCCACGAAGGACCGGCAAACATCCGCACGGACAACAATACCAATCCCATCAAAGAGGGTAATATCTTCTCCGACGAACCGGGTATCTACCGCACCAACGAATACGGAATCCGAACAGAGAACCTGATGGTGACGCGTGCAGCCTTTGCCGACAGTCAACCGCAGCGCAGTACGGGAGAACAGTATTATGAGTTTGAGACGCTGACGCTCTGCCCGTATGATACGCGACTGATGGATACGGCGATGATGACCGAGACGGAGAAAGCCTGGGTGAACAACTATCACGCATGGGTATATAACGAAATCTCGCCCCTGCTGAGCAAGGACGAGAAAGCGTATCTAAGAGCTAAATGCCGCGCTATCTGATTACATCCGTTCGGGCACTTCTATACCGAGCAGACTCATAGCAGAGCGGATGACCTTAGCCACCGATGCGCAGAGCATGAGACGGAGACCTCGCTTAGCGGGGTCTTCTTCGTTGAGGATGGAGAAGTCGTGATAGAACGAGTTGAAGTCAGAGGCGAGGGCATAGACATAGTTGCAGATGACTGCCGGCGAGAAGTCGGTACCCGCCTGACGAACGGCAGAGGGATACTCAGTCAGTCGTTGGATCAAGTTCAACTCCTTGGCCTCGATTTTCGATTCCCGATTAGTGATTAGGGATTCTTTATCGGCTTTACGCAGGACGCTTTGAATGCGGGCGTAGGTGTACTGGATGAAGGGGCCGGTATTACCGTTGAAGTCAATGGACTCGGCAGGATTGAAGAGCATATTCTTACGCGGGTCAACCTTGAGGATGAAATATTTGAGAGCGCCGAGGCCGACCTTGCGAGCAATCTCGTTCGCTTCGTCTTCGGTGATACCTTGCAACGTATTTACCTTATCTTTGCTAATCTCTTTGGCATCCTGCACCATTTTATCCATTAGGTCGTCGGCATCCACAACGGTTCCTTCGCGGGATTTCATCTTGCCGTTGGGCAGTTCGACCATACCGTACGAGAAGTGCACCAGTTCTTTGCCGAAGGGGAATCCAAGACGGTCAAGGAGGATAGAGAGCACCTGGAAGTGGTATTCCTGTTCATTGCCAACGACATAGACCATCTTATCAATGGGATAGTCTTGGAAACGCAGTTTGGCGGTACCTATATCCTGCGTCATATAGACAGATGTACCATCAGAGCGCAAGAGGAGTTTTTCGTCGAGTCCGTCCTTAGTGAGGTCAGCCCACACCGAGCCGTCTTCGCGGCGATAGAAGAGTCCGGCAGCGAGTCCGCGTTCCACTTCAGACTTGCCTTCGAGGTAGGTATTCGACTCGTAATAAATCTTATCGAACGCCACGCCGAGGCGCTTATACGTCTCATCAAATCCGGCATATACCCAACTGTTCATCTTAGCCCATAGTGCGCGCACCTCCGGGTCGTTAGCCTCCCATTTACGGAGCATCTCCTGCGCTTCAAGCATGAGAGGTGCTTCGCGTTTGGCGGTCTCTTCGTCCTTGCCCGCAGCCATGAGTTGAGCTATCTGGGCTTTGTATTCCTTATCGAAGCGGACGTAGTAGTCGCCGATGAGGTGATCGCCTTTCTTGCCGCTCGATTCGGGTGTCTCTCCGTTACCGAACTTGAGCCACGCGAGCATGGATTTGCAGATATGTATGCCGCGGTCGTTAACTATATTGGTCTTGACCACGCGCCAGCCGTTAGTTTCTTGGATCTTAGCAATCGAATAACCGAGGAGGTTATTGCGTACGTGTCCGAGGTGGAGCGGCTTATTGGTGTTGGGTGACGAGTACTCGACCATCATCAACTGATGACGATCGGGCTGCTGTCCGTAGTTGTCGTCGGCATGGATGGCTTGGAGTTGGTTAATCCAAAAAGCGTCATCTATGACGAGATTAAGGAAGCCCTGTACGGCGTTGTATTTAGCTACGAGTCCCTGAGAGTTATTAACGAGCCATTCGCCTATCTCGGCTGCGACCTGTGCAGGTGCTTTGCGTGCGACTTTAACGAAGGGGAAGACAACGAGGGTGATGTGTCCCTCGAATTCGGGACGGGTCTTTTGGAGCTGAATGAGGTTATCGGCAGCGTCGAAAGCATAGAGTTGTTGGACGGCCTGACGGGTGTAGGTGGTGAGGGTTTGTTCGAGAGACAACATTATATGTGAATTAACAATTAAAAATTAACAAATTAAAAAATTACTATCGTTCGTATGGAACCCCTCGTCAGCATGCGCTTGCTGCAAGATGAACGTGTTCGTAGGGCAGCCGCGATGCTTCCTCTCCGCTCAGGACAAGTTCTTTCGCGGGATTTAAGACATCCTTGCCGAACGCGAGTGCAAAATTACACTTTTTTGAGGATATGTGCAAATAAAAGCGTCGATGGAGGTGATTTTTTTGAAAATGTCAGCAAAACTGATAAGGATATTGGCATATTTTTTGTACTTTTGCAGTCGGAAAGTAAAAATGCAGGCTATGAAAACGATTTATGAATGTTCGCAGAGCAAGGCCCTGAAATGGTTGACGGTGATTGGACTGTTGATTATGTTCGGGTGTATCGTGTTGGAGATTTGGTGTCTTCAACGCGGAATGAATATGTGGTTAGGAATGGGAGTGATATTGTTGTTAGTGAGCAGCATTGTGTCGGTGTTTGTGTGTTATCCGCAGTATATCGTAGTTACTGACGAGGGGATAGGTATTCACACGGTCATTCACACCCGTAAGATTTTGTACGCAGACATTAAATATATCGTGCGCACGGATAAGGACTTTATGCGTTGGAATAATTGTATCCGTATCTTCGGCATAAGTGGTATGATGGGAAATATCGGTATCTTCCGACAGAAGAAAATTGGTACCTTCCATGCTTATGTGACGGACAACAGTAAGGCCTTTCTTATCATCCGCAAGAAAGGGCAGCCTATCGCTATCAGTGTGAGTGAGCCGGACGAGTTTATCCCCTATTACCTGAAAGGAGGCAAATAATGGATATACTATACGAATTCTCATCAGCCTTACTGCAGGCTCGTCAGCGCAAGGAGATGACGCAGGAACAAGTTGCATGGGCATTAGAGGTGTCTCACGCCACGTATAATGCATGGGAATGCGGTCATCGATTATGTCCGTACAAGCACATTATCGGATTAATCAATTACTTTGACGATGAGCAGTTTACACGTAGCATGATTCGCATCCTACTGACCCTTCAGCACAATATGGCGGGACTGAACAAGATGGACAAGAGTGCGCTCACAAGATATTATAGAAGTTTAATGAGCGTTTTAGCGGATGAATGCGAGAAGTGGGTGGAAGAAATTAGAGTTTAGAGTTTAGTGTTTAGAGATTAAAAATTTAAAATTAATAGGGATTATGAGAAACGGAAGATTAATTATCGGAATTATTTTTGTAGTAGCAGCAGGGATTAAGTTGCTGAGTATGTGGGTTCCGGAAGCTCACGAGTGGATGCATCGGATGTTAGGTGTTGTCGACCAGTATCTAAGCGGTCCTGTTTTGATTTTGCTGATAGGCATAGCCTTAATTGTATCTTCGATAAAAAAATAGGTACAAAATATTTGCGTATATCGCAAAAAAAGTGTACCTTTGTCGCGTAAAAAAAGTCAAACTGATGGAGAGACCTTTATGGACGCGGCTGTGCCTGCTACTGATAGTGAGTTGGACAGCCCAAGTGAGTGATGCGGCGGCTTATACGCTGCAACAGTGTATCGATACCGCGTTGACCAATAGTGTCAAATTGCAAGCACAAGAGAACGAAGCCTTGTCGGCTCGTGCGAGTTATGAGCAGGCATGGGGTAGGATTGCTCCGGGTGTAAGCGGTTCGGCTAGTCAGTCGTGGTCCTTCGGCCGTTCGACAGGTGTAGATAACATCACCCGTGCACGCAACACCGCCACGACAAACATGGGTGTGAATGCCAGTTGGACGCTGTTTGACGGTCTGGCGATGGTATTCAACATTGAGCAAGCTAAAGCTTCTTGGCGGGCAGGCAAAGCCGATGTGGAGGCTATGCAACGCACGATAAGCGTGAATGTGACGGGCTTATTCCTGCAAGTACTGCTGGCCAAAGAACTGACGGCTGTAGCCGAAGGCCAGTTGGAGGATATCGACCGTAAAGTGGAGCGTGCCGAAGCCTTAGTGGAGTCGGGGCGTCTGGCTGAAGGGGAGTTATTCTCGTTGCAATCACAGCAGGCCAAAGAGCGTTATGCCGTCACGCAAAATCGCAACAAGATACAGTTGGCGCTGTTGGACTTAGCGCAGGCGATGGAGATAGAATATAGTACCGATTTCGATATCGTCACTCCTTCGGAAGAGAGTATGGAAGAGCGTCTGTTGCCTGACCGCGAGGAGGTCTATCAGACAGCTCTGGCACAGCGCCCTGAGATGGCTGCAGCGCAATATAGACTATACGCCCAAGAGCGTGCTCTCAAGGGTGCCAAGTCGGCCTACTCCCCTACTCTGACAGCACAAGGTGGAGTGAACACCGGCTATTATCACCTATACGGCGAAGATAACGCCTCGTTCGGTAAACAGTTGCACGACAACTTGTCGACCAATGTAGGACTGACGCTATCGGTACCTATCTTCGACCGCATGCAGACGCCTTCGGCTGTACGCAAGCAGAAATTAGCGGTAGCGAACGCCAAACTCAACATAGAGCAAGTGAAGAAAGACTTACGCAAGGAGATAGATCAGGCCTATTATAATGCCGTAGCCGCTCAGGCCGAGCAGGTGTCGGCGCAACAGGCAGCGCGTTCGGCCGCCGAAGCACAACGGTATGCTTCGGAGAAATTTGATAACGGCCGCGGGACGCCCTATGAATACTACGATGCCCAGCAGACCTATCTGCAAGCGCAGTCGGAACTGCTGCAGGCTCGCTATAATTACCTGTTTAAAGTGCGCATACTGGAATATTACATGGGCCTATGATTACGCTACGCAATTTACATAAATCGTATAATATCGGTCAGCCCAACGAGTTGCATGTACTCAAGGGCATCAACCTGGACATAGCCGACGGCGAGTTGGTGAGTATAATGGGTGCCTCGGGTAGCGGCAAGAGTACGCTGCTCAACATCTTGGGTATATTAGACAACTACGACCAAGGCGAGTACCATCTTGCTAATCGGCTCATCACCAACCTGAGTGAGACACAGGCGGCTCGTCTGCGCAATGAGTTGATTGGCTTTGTTTTCCAATCGTTTAACCTATTGAACTTCAAGACGGCCTTGGAGAATGTCGCTCTGCCGCTGTACTACAAAGGTGTGGGGCGTCGTGAACGCAATCGCTTGGCTATGGCGCAGTTGGAGCGAATGGGCTTAGCCGCTTGGGCAGAGCACCTGCCCAACGAAATGTCCGGTGGTCAGCGTCAGCGCGTAGCCATCGCCCGCGCCATCGTCTCCAAACCACAGATACTATTGGCCGATGAGCCGACAGGAGCTTTGGACAGCAAGACGACTATCGAGGTGATGGATATATTTAAGCAACTGAACAACGAAGGCATCACCACCATCATTGTCACCCACGAGCAGTCGGTAGCAGAAGCTACTAACCGCATCATCCGCATCAAAGACGGCATTATAGAATGAATATCCTATCCGAAATATGGAGCAGTATCAGTAACAACCGTTTCCGCACGGCCATGACCGGCTTTGCGGTAGCGTGGGGTATATTCATATTAGTGGTATTGTTAGGTGCAAGTAACGGTTTGCAAAACGGCATACAGACGATGTTCGGCGACCGACTGACCAATTCGGTAGATATTTGGGCAGGGATGACCAGTATGCCGTATAACGGATTGAAAGCCGACCGCGAGTTGTACTTCACCAATCGCGAAGCCGAAATGATACGGGCGTTGCCGGAAGTAAAACTCTTCTCCGTACAAGTGAATACCGGCGGCATTGTAGCCAACTACGGCAGTCAGTTCTCATCCGTCAACCTTAAAGGCGTTGAGGCGGACTACCAACGTATCTTCCGTAAAAAGGTGTACAAAGGGCGTTTCCTTAACGAGTTGGACCAGATACAGATGAATAAGGTGTGCGTTGTAGACAAGCGCACCGCCGAAGAGTTAGGTACAGAAGATTTGGTGGGGAAGCAACTCAAATTGGGTGATATCAACTTTCTGGTAGTAGGTGTATGCGAGAACGGCGACCGGTGGGAAGGTGCTTCGGTACTTATCCCATTATCCACCCACCAGGCTATTTATTCGACCAATCATCATTTTGACCATATATCGCTGACGGCCGACCTGCCTCCGTTTAATCGCACAGGCGATCCTACGGAGATGAGTCCGTTTGAGCAAAAAGTCCACCAACTGCTGGCACCCGTCATGCAGTTTGATCCCAAAGACCACCGCGCCGTCGGCGTATGGAGTCAGCAGGAGATGTATGACCAACAACAGGGGGCGATGACCGCTATTCGATTGTTCGTACTCATCATCGGTATCTGCACCCTGATATCAGGTGCGGTAGGTGTCAGCAACATCATGCTGGTCAGCGTTCGTGAGCGCACCAAAGAGTTCGGCATACGCAAGGCAATAGGTGCACCACCCAGCACGATATTGACAACCGTAGTGGGTGAGAGTATTTTTATTACCGCCCTATTCGGCTATATAGGCTTATTCTTCGGCATCGGCGTGATGGAATTGGTGAATATGCTGGTGCCGGAAGGTGACTTCCCCTTCCGTAATCCGACGGTAGACTTAGGGGTGGTAACGATAGCAACACTATTCCTGATTATCGTCGGCGTGATAGCCGGCGCCATACCGGCAGTACGAGCGATGCGCATCAAACCTATTGAAGCACTTAATTACGAGAAATAATGGACTTCCTACGCGAAATATGGGCAACGATATCCAAGAACCGTTCACGGTCGTTACTGACGGCCTTTGGTGTGTTCTGGGGCATGCTGATGCTGATGGTGCTTATCGGATTGGGCAATGCATTGACGGGAGGTATATACAGCAAGTTGGACGGCTTTGCCATGAACTCATGCATCATCGGTTCATCGGCAACCAGTAAGCCGTACAAAGGATTTCAGCGCGGGCGTACTTGGAAGATACAGATGTCGGATTTGGAGGCTATCACTCGCCGCGTAGACGGTATCGATTGCCTATGCGCCCAGATATGGCAAGGGGCTGCGACCGTCTCATATGGCGATAAACATGACTCGTACCAGATCATCGGTGTCTCGCCCGATTATACTCGCGTGCAGCGTGTGGACCTGCTGTTCGGGCGCTTCCTCAACGACATCGATGTGCAGCAGAAACGCAAGGTATGCGTTATCGGTTACAGCATTTATCAGGTTCTCTTCCCCAACGGCAACAACCCTGTAGGCAAGAGTATCCTGTGCGGGATTATACAGTATACGGTCATCGGTGTACGTAAGAAACACAATGACACCATGTACATAGGCGGCGACCCGGATAAGATGGTGCTGGCACCCATCACGACGGTGCAACAGGTAGCCAACATAGGCGACGAGATACACATGCTGATGGCGACCGCTCAATCGGGCATAGCATGCGCGGAGGTGGAGAAAGGCATCAAGACCGTACTCAAAGAACGTCATCAGATTGCTCCAGACGACGACAAGGCAATGTGGGGCTTCAACGCCGAAGAGGAGATGAAAGCACTGCATTACTTAGGTATAGGTCTATCGGCGCTTATCTGGCTCATCGGATTGGGGACACTGATATCGGGTGCCATAGGTGTAAGTAATATCATGTTAGTGACCGTGCGCGAACGCACCAAAGAGATTGGCATACGTCGTGCAATAGGTGCGTCGCCATGGGTGATTGCACGACAGATTATTTCGGAGAGTCTGGTATTGACAGCCTTAGCCGGATTAGCAGGGATCGTAGTGGGTGTCGGTATCATGGCGTTGATGGGTAATATCCTCGCCCATGCGGAGACTTTTATCAAAGACCCCAATGTCAGTTTCTCTGCGGCTACTACGTCGCTGGTGATTATCATCGGCATCGGCATCCTGGCCGGACTGCTTCCGGCTCTGCGGGCACTGCGTATCAAACCAATAGAGGCGCTGAGCGAAGAGTAATTTTAGATTTAAGATTTCAAAATTTACAATAATATGAAACGAGTAATGAAATGGATGATGGTCTGCCTATTGATAGCAGCCGTTGTAGCAACCTTCTTCTTTTTATGGAAACGTGCACAGCCAAAGCCTGTAGAGTACGAGACACTGACCGTGAAGCGTCGAGACATAGAGAAGCGCACCGTAGTCACCGGCAAAGTGGAACCACGCGATGAGGTAGCCATCAAAGCGCAGATAAGCGGTATCATAGCCGAGCTGTACAAACAGACAGGCGAGAAAGTGAAAGTCAATGAGCCTATCGCCAAAATCAAAGTGGTGCCCGACATGCAACAACTGAGCAGTGCCGAATCGCGCGTACGATTGGCGGAGTACAATCTGAACAATATACAAGATATCTTCCGGCGTGACTCTACCCTATTTGCCAAACAGGTGATCGCCCGCGAGGACTATGACAAGTCGCATCTGGAGTACATCAAAGCCCGCGAGGAGTTGGTGGCCGCACGCGATGCGTATCTTATTGTACGCGAGGGTGTAGTTGCTTCGTCAAAAGATGCAGGTAATACAATAGTCCGCTCCACCATAGCCGGCACAATATTGGATATACCGGTAAAAGTAGGAAACTCGGTCATCAATGCCAATAACTTCAACGACGGTACGACGATAGCGACTGTAGCCGATATGTCGGATATGCTTTTTGTCGGTAAGATGGATGAGACGGAAGTGGGTCGCTTGCGCGAAGGTATGCCGATGCAACTCATCATTGGTGCTATTAATGACCGCCGTTTTGATGCGACCCTCGAATATATCTCGCCTAAGGGGACCGAGTCGAACGGAGCCATGATGTTTGAAATCAAAGGTGCTGCTCGCATCCCGGACAGCATACATGTCCGAGCCGGCTACAGCGCCAATGCGGAGATAGTCTTACAGCGTCGTGAACAGGTGTTGGCGTTGGACGAGGCGGCGGTACATATAGAAGGGGACAGCAGTTATGTGACCATACACGACACCCGGCGAGCAGTAACGACGGGTATGAGTGACGGGATATATATAGAGATTTGCTCCGGATTGCAAGAAGGCGACAGCGTGAGAGGGAATGAGAGGGTGAAAGAAATGAAAAATTAAAAATTAAGAATTAAATTGGCGGAAAGATTTGCATATGTGCAATATTTTGTGTATCTTTGCGGGCTCAAAAGAATTAACATGAAAATATTGCAACATATAGGCGAGTATTTCCTGCTGATGGGACGGGTATTCAGGTTGCCCGACCGGCAGCGTATGTTCTGGCGTCAATACTCGCGCGAATTGGAGAAACAGGGGCTGCAATCGTTGCCTATAGTAGTGATTATCTCTATCTTCATAGGCGCAATCCTGACTATACAAGCCAAAATAAACACCGAGAACCCTTTATTACCGACCTACACGACGGGTCTGCTGACGCGTGAGACGCTGCTATTAGAGTTCTCATCGACGATATTATGCCTTATCTTAGCCGGCAAGGTAGGTTCGAATATAGCCAGCGAGATAGGCACGATGCGCATCACGGAACAGATAGATGCGATGGAGATAATGGGCGTCAACTCCGCCAACTATCTTATATTGCCCAAAATAACGGCAATGATGACGATGATGCCGTTCTTAGTGATATTGTCGATAGCCGTAGGTTTAGTAGGCGGTTGGGGTGTAGGCGCATTCACCGATATCATCACAGTAGCGGATTATATGACAGGCATACAATATGCCTTCAATCCGTATTTTGTCACGTACGGCATCATCAAGTCGGTGGTATTTGCGTATATCATCACCAGTCTGAGCAGTTACTATGGTTACTTTGCTCACGGCGGTGCATTGGACGTTGGTCGTGCCAGCACCAATGCGGTAGTGAATTCGAATATAGTCATATTGTTCTCAGACCTTATCTTAACCAAGCTGCTATTATGATAGATGTAATAGATATCGTTAAGTCCTTTGAAGGCAATACGGTGCTCAATCATGTGAGTACGCAGATGTTCGACGGTAAGGTGAACATGATTATCGGTCAGTCGGGTTCGGGCAAGACGGTGTTGATGAAAAGCGTCATCGGTCTGCACACCATCGACTCGGGCAAGATACTATACGACGGTCGTAATCTGCCGGAGATGAAGGAAGAGGAAATACGGTCGCTGCACCGTGAGGTCGGTATGCTCTTCCAAGGGTCAGCGCTCTTTGACAGCATGAGTGTATTGGAGAATGTGATGTATCCTATGGAGATGTTCTCCGACAAGACGCACGAGGAGATAGAATCCCGTGCCCGCTACTGCTTAGAGCACGTCAACCTGCCGGAGCACGTCTTTCAACTGATGCCCGGAGAGATAAGCGGCGGACAACAGAAACGCGTAGCTATAGCCAGGGCTATCGTACTAAATCCCAAATACCTGTTCTGCGATGAGCCTAACTCGGGTCTCGACCCTAAGACATCGTTAGTCATCGACCAACTCATTCACGACCTGACGGAAGAGTTCGGTATGTGCACGGTCATCAACTCGCACGATATGAACTCCATCATGGAGATAGGCGACAACATCATCTTCTTGCGCAACGGCATCAAAGAATGGCAAGGCTCGAAAGAAGAAATATTCGATGCCGATAATGAAGCGCTGAATGACTTTGTATTTGCCAGTAACCTATATAAGAAAATAAAATCAACAATAACCAATAAATGAAACACACCTTTTTAACTCTATCTTTAATAGCCGTCGCGATGACGGTTATGGCTAAGCCTGCTTATCGCGGCCCTATTACCCGTACGCAAGCCGATGGCACTACGATTACCGTTTATCAACACGGTGACGAGTTCTTCCACTATTTAACCGATGCCCAAGGACAATGGCTACAAATGGATGCCGATGGCATGTACCGTCCGGCTCCTGCCCTGAGTGAACAAGAAATCACAACGCGTCGTATGGCATCTCCGAAATTTCGTCTGCAGCGCAAGCTGGCCGTTGGTGAGCGCAATATAGCACCGCGAGGATTGGTCATCTTAGTGAACTTCAAAGACCTGAGTTTCAAGACCCCAAAAGCCGAGATGGACTCGATGCACACGGGAATGAACTACACCCGTAACTACTCATATTCCTACTACGGCGACACCTATCGCGTGACCAGTAGCGGCTCGGCACGACAGTATTTCTACGAGACCAGTTGGGGACAATATAATCCTCAGTTCGACGTAGTAGGTCCTGTGACCGTCAGTCAGGAGATGGAATACTACGGCGCCAACGACGGCAACGGCGATGACGTACGTCCGGAGGTGATGGTGCAGGAAGCCTGCAAACTGGCCGACACGCAATATAACATCAACTTTGCGCAATACGACAACAATAACGACGGCTATGTGGACTTTGTTTATGTTGTATATGCCGGTTACGGAGAAGCCGATGGCGGCGCGACGAATACTATTTGGCCACACAGTTGGCATCTGACATCGGGTAATATCAACCTGCGTTTGGACAACAAGATTGTGGATCTGTACGCCTGTGGAGCTGAACTGAGTTCTATCAGCGACCAGCACGACGGTATAGGCACTTTCTGTCACGAGTTCTCACACGTGATGGGGCTACCCGACCTCTACTCTACCAATAACGCCACCCACAAGACGATGGGGCAATGGGACATCATGGACTACGGTCCGTATAACAACGACGGTAACACACCGCCATTCTACTCCGCCTACGAGCGTTGGTTTATGGGCTGGATGACACCTGCCGTCCTCTCGAAAGAAGCGGCAGATATCACGTTGAATCCCATTCACACCTCTCGCGAAGCCCTGCTTATCTCGTCGACCGGTGCGCACAACTTAGACGGACTGAATCCTAGTCCCGCCACCTTTTGGCTGTTAGAGAACCGTCAACAAACAGGTTGGGACAAGTACCTTCCCGGGCACGGCATGCTGATGACTAAGATACAATATTCTGCCAGCACGTGGGAGGAGAATACTGTTAACAACTCATCCATGAGTATGGGTGTAGACATTATCGAAGCCGACGGTAAGACCCCTACGTACAACAAATCCAATCTGGAGAACGGCTATTTCGGTAAGGCCCAAGACCTGTTCCCTGCAGGTGCGACATCCTATACCAAGATTAACGGTTATTCAATTACCAGCATCGCAGAGCAGAACAATATTATCACCTTCAAGATGAACGGCGGTGACGGTTCGGTAACGCCTCCCACGCCTCAACCCGGAGGAGGATGCGAAGCTTATGCGTATGAATACACGGCCAAGCCGGAGATTGGCAATGATGTAGATTTGAACAACTATTTATGGGACATCACCGTCACCAATGACACTTATTTAGGCAAAGATGTCAACAATCGCGGTGCACAGTTCGGTTCAGGTAGTCAGCCGGCACAGAATGTAACCTTCACCACCGACGAAGTGGCCGGATGCCTCATCAACCAAGTGACCGTCAATGCCGCCATGGGTAGTCGTGGTGATGCCAAATTAGCCGTATACATAGGTTCGACCCAGATTGGTGCGACCAAATCGCTGACGACGGCTTCGACGGACTATGTATTCAGTAACACGGGTAAACTGACTGGTAACCTGAGCATCGTATTCACTAACTCGGCCAAGGCTATCTATGTCAAGAATATCAATATCACCTACTCCGCCACCACGGCTATGGACGAGACAATAGAGACCAAAGACCAAGCCCGCAAGTTCTTGCGTGACGGTCGTCTCGTTATCCGCGCCAACGGTGTAGAATATGACGTCACCGGAGCTGTACTCCGCTAATCATTTGATTCCTACCGCTATGACTCGACATCTTATCCTCTTCGCACTCACCTGTCTCAGCCTCACCCTTGGGGCTGTACCTCCGCGTTATATCCCATCCGTTGTCGTTGACGAAAATCGTTCGGGTGAGACCGCGCTGCGTGCCCCGATACATCATATTATGCCGCGTCAGGCTGTAGGTCAACGTGTTATTATCCCGCGTATTCCCGTCATTATAGTCAACTACGCAGATATGTCTTACCGTATCTCGCGAGGGGATGTGGATTCGATGTTTAATGCGGTTCACTTCAATAAAGACGGTGCCACAGGTTCGGTAAAACAGTATTTCCGCGACCAGTCGTACGGTCAATACGAGCCTATCTTTGATATCTACGGTCCGGTAACAGTGGACTCCTCTTATGTGTACTACGGAAGCGGCAATCCGGACTTGCGTCCCGGAGAATTAGTTACCGAAGCTTGTGCTCTGATGGACGACTCGCTCGATTTCACCCTCTATGACAGTGATAACAACGGTGATATAGACTTGGTCTATGTGCTTTATGCAGGTCCTCCGGAGAGTGACGGTGACTATATAGATCGTTCGTGGATCAGCAAACCCACTGACCTTATGTGGCCTCACTTCTCTACCGTCAGCAGTTCGGTTCCAAATCAACGTGTGTTTGATGGTAAGACGGTACGCGCCTACGAGGTGAGTGCCGAATTGGACGGTTTCTTCAGCGACGCTACCACAACGGTGATGGCCGGCATCGGGCTGGCGTGTCACGAGTTTGGGCACGGTCTGGGACTGCCTGATGTGTATGCTAAAAACGCGGCTCACAAGACCAGCGGCTGCTGGGACGTGATGGATTACGGCTGTTATAACAACGATGTCCGCACACCGGCCGGCTACACGGCTTACGAGCGTTGGTTTATGGGTTGGATGCCTCCGCAAGTGTTGGCAGAGCCTTCCGACGTAACGATGAGTGCCTTATCCCAAAACGGCGGCACGTATCTGATTTCTGCCACGGGCACGCATAATCTGGACGGTCAGACACCCTCGCCCGCCGACTTCTACTTGTTGGAAAATCGTCAGCGTAGCGGTTGGGATGCCTATCTGCCCGGTCATGGACTCATCATCACGCACGTCAACTGGTCATCGTCGGTATGGTCCGAGAATTCGCTTAACAAAAATGCCTTGGACATGCGTATGGACCTCATCGAGGCCGATGGTCTCAAGCCCTCTCGCGGTGCGGACGGCTATGTCGGTAAGGCGGGCGATTGTTTCCCTGCGGGAGCCACCTATTACACTCCTTATGCCAATTACCCAATCACCGATATCAGCGAGACGAATGGCATCATCACCTTTAAGTTCATGGGGGGCAAACCCACCGATATACAAGAGACGGATGCACGCACCAGGAACGAAGGTAAGGTATTGGAGAACGGCCGCATCGTCATCCTGCATAACGGACACAAGTATAACCTATTAGGCTATCAACTATAATGATGAAACTTATCTCATACAACGTGAACGGCATCCGCGCGGCTATCTCAAAAGGGTTGCTCGAATGGTTGCAATCCGAAGAGCCGGATGTCTTTTGCATTCAAGAATCGAAGGCTCAGCCGGAACAGATAGATACCCTTTCCCTGCGTGAATTGGGGTATCACAGTTATATTCATTCGGCCGAGAAGAAAGGTTATTCGGGTGTTTGTATCTTCTCACGTACAGAGCCCGACCGCGTCATCGCCGGCATGGGTCATCCCCGTTACGACAGCGAAGGACGTGTATTGCGTGCCGACTTCGGCGAGCTGACGCTTATTTGCGTGTATGTGCCCAGCGGGACGACAGGCGATATCCGTCAGGAGTTTAAGATGGACTTTTTGGAGGTCTTCCTCAAATGGATTAATGCGTTGCGCCGCGAGCGGGAAAATATCATCATCTGCGGCGATTTTAATATCTGCCACAAGCCTATCGACATCAACCATCCAGAGCGCCAGATAGGCGTATCGGGATTTTTGCCCGAAGAGCGTGAGTGGATGGATCGTTGGCAAGAGAGCGGATTAGTAGATACTTTCCGCGTCTTTGACCAGAGTGCCGAGCGCTACTCGTGGTGGAGTTATCGCGCCGGTGCACGAGCTAATAACGCCGGTTGGCGCATCGACTATTTCTGGGTGAGCGAATCCCTGCGCCCCCGACTACAAAACGCACAAATAATGACAGAAGCAGTGCATTCAGACCACTGTCCCGTAGCTTTATGGATAAACTAAGAACCGAACACCTCATCAAGCGCTATGGCAAACGAACCGTTGTCAACGACGTCAGTATCTACCTTGAACAAGGAGAGATTGTTGGCCTGCTCGGCCCTAACGGAGCCGGCAAGACGACCACGTTCTACATGACCACAGGTCTAGTTACCGCCAATAACGGTAAGATATTTCTCAACGATGACGACATCACCGAATTCCCCATGTACAAACGTGCGCAGATGGGCATCGGCTACCTGCCCCAGGAGGCCAGCGTCTTCCGCAAGCTATCGGTAGAAGATAATATTCGTGCCGTACTGGAGTTGACGAACTTCACTAAGGAATATCAGGAGCAGAAACTGGAACAACTCATCCGCGAGTTCAACCTCAACCATGTACGTCACAACTTAGGAGACCGTCTATCCGGCGGCGAGCGTCGGCGTACAGAGATAGCGCGCTGTCTGGCTATCGAGCCTAAGTTTGTCATGCTAGATGAACCGTTTGCCGGCGTTGACCCAATAGCTGTACAGGAGATTCAGGATGTAGTATGGCGCCTCAAAGACCGTAACATAGGTATCCTCATCACAGACCACAACGTAGACGAGACACTTATGATTACCGATCGCGCATACTTGCTATTCGAAGGTAAGATACTCTTCCACGGTACTCCAGAAGAGTTGGCTGCCAATCCGACAGTCCGCAAGAACTACCTGGGTCGCGATTTCGAGTTGAAGAAGAAATCACGTCCTACACCGGTTGAAGAACCACAAACAGAAAACAACTAAATAACAAATACTATGACATTTGCACAACTTTGTAATCAAATCTTTCCACAAGCCGTTGTCGACTATCACAAGACCAACGATGTGGATACACCTATTCAAAATCCGTACACCCAAGGTACTATTGAGAACGACTTATACCTCAAGAACTGGATTGATGTCGTTCAATGGCACTTGGAAGATATTATTCGCGACCCGCAGATAGACCCGGTAGCAGCCTTGGCGCTCAAACGTCGCATTGACAAGAGCAATCAAGACCGCACCGACTTAGTAGAACGAATCGACTCCTATTTCTGGGAGAAGTTCCACAACGTACCTGCTCTGCCTGAAGCACGTATCAACACCGAGTCGCCCGCTTGGGCTATTGACCGATTGAGCATCCTGCATGTTAAGATTTACCACATGCAAGAACAGGTAGATCGTCAGGATGTCAGCGCCGAGCAACATGAGAAATGTGTTCAGAAGTTGGCTGTACTGAAAGAGCAACTCACCGACATGACCACCTCTATCACACAACTGCTGGATGATTACGCTGCCGGACGCCGTATCATGAAGGTATATCGCCAGATGAAGATGTACAACGACCCGACGCTTAATCCTGTATTGTACGGTAAGAAATAGTGTCTAAACTATTAGTCATACGCTTTTCGGCTTTAGGTGACGTAGCCATGGTTATTCCTGTGCTACGTGACCTGGCGGTTGCGTATCCCGATTGGGAGATCACCTTCCTCTCCCGACAACAATGTGCCTCGCTGGCAGCAGGATTGCCCGCCAATGTGCAATTCTTCGGTGCCGACCTCAAAGGGCGACATCATGGATTAGGCGGGTTAAGACGATTGATGGATGATATCCAATGGCAACAGTTTGATGCCGTGGCTGACATGCACGATGTGCTGCGTTCCTTCTACATCCGGCATCGCATGCTCATAGCCGGCAAGCGTGTGGCACATATACACAAAGGGCGTTTCCAAAAGTGGTTACTTGTCCGTCATCATTACCGTTATAAGCATCCCCTGCAATCTACCGTATCGCGATATCACACCGTATTAGACGAGTTGGGATTCCACGTGCCGGCCTCACAGCCTATCCTATCCGATAAGGGAAACGGCATCGGTATCGCGCCCTTTGCGGCACATAAAGGGAAAATCTATCCATTGGAAAAGATGGAAGAAGTAGTGCGGCTCTTAGGTGCCGAGATGCATCGCCGCGGTGAGCAGGTATACTTATTCGGAGCCGGCGAACACGAGAAGCAGATATTAGACGATTGGGCGAAAAAACACGAAGGCGTAGTCTCTACCGTTGGACGCCAAAAGATGGACAAAGAAATAGAGATAATGCATTCGCTGCGAGTGATGGTTACTATGGACTCGTCCAACATGCACCTGGCCTCGTTAGCCGGCACTCGCGTTATCAGTATATGGGGCGCAACACATCCGTGGGCAGGTTTCTTAGGTTACGGACAGTCTATAGACGATTGCATACAGCGTGACCTTCCCTGCCGTCCATGTTCTATTTACGGCAACCGACATTGTCAATTCGGCGACTATCGGTGCATGGATATTGCTCCCGCTGCCATCGTAGAACGCGTCATGAAAACAATACAATAATGCTATGAAAACGTCCAATATTCTTTTGATTGTCGGCTTGGCCATCCTCTTGGCAGGAGCCATCATGAGTTACCTCAAGATTGAGCCGTGGGCCGACTATGTATTGCTATCCGGCGCCTTAGTTATCCTTATTCGAGGAGCATTCCGATCCCGAGAAAAAGAATAAGGCAACCCTTTCGGATTGCCTTATAGCGCTCGCACTATAGAGATTAGATCTCGTCGTGGGCATGCATTTGCTGAACGTAAATCGCGTGTTGCATCTTAATGCGCTTCAGCTCGCTAGGTTTGTCGAACTGCTGACGACGACGAAGCTCTTTGATGACGCCTGTGCGGTCAAATTTGCGTTTGAATTTCTTAATGGCGCGCTCAATATTCTCGCCTTCTTTAACGGGTACTACGATCATTGCAGACACCTCCTTCTCTTGTTCTCTCCGGGCAATTAGCCTGTTGCGAGGAATAGCGGATGTTTAAGTCTTCCGCCTGACCTTTATATGTTTAACTTAAGTACCCAGAGCCGGGGTCGAACCGGCACGGATTGCTCCACTGGTGTTTGAGACCAGCGCGTCTACCGATTCCGCCATCTGGGCCTTGCTTGCGAAAAAGCATGCAAAGGTACTGCTTTTTTTTGAAACCTCCAAATATTTTGATGATTTTTTTTATTTTTTATATCATTGTGCCTATTTTGGCACGACCTTTGTGGAAGGTATTAGCGAAAAAAGTTAACTTTTATGACATTACCATTACTTATATTCGGTGCCTGTACCGGCACTTTTTTAGCCGTCATTGTCGGCATCATCGGTTCCTATCGCCGTCTTGGGTTTGGTTGGACCTTTTTAATTAGTATCATCTTCACTCCCTTAGTGGGATTGATTTGTGCACTCATCAGTCCTCGCGCCGCCGGGGAACAGAACTTCGGTTGCTTAGGAGCCGCACTTGTATTCATCGGTGTGGTTATTATGTGCGCTATTACCTATGTTGCTGCTCTGGCATTGGGAGTAATCTCATTAGCCGCCTTAACCATATAAGAAACCATTAATAAGATGAAACAGAGACCCACGATTATCGACTTTGTCGAGCATTATACACATCTATACGAAGACCACGTCTTCTTGCGTGAAAAAATCAATAACGTTTGGACAGAAACTACCTTTGGGCAAACACGCGCGATAGCGCATCGTCTAGGAGCCGGTTTTATGGCTCTGGGGTTAGAAAAAGGTGACCGAGTAGCGTTCCTTTCACAAGGGCGCAACCTGTGGATAACAGGCGAGTTGGGCATCCTGTATGCCGGAGGCGTCAATGTGCCGCTCTCCATCAAATTGGAAGAAGCTAACGACCTGCTCTTCCGTATTTGCCATTCTGACGCCAAATATATCGTTGTCAGTGAGCAACAATTGCCTAAGATTCGTAAGATTATGCCTTCCTGTCCGAATGTGCAGAAAGTCATTGTACTGGACCCATTGAAAGAATATGCGGAGAAAGAAATCGGTATTGACGAATTGTTTGCATTGGGTGATGAACTATTAGCCAAAGATTTGCAATCGTTCAAAGCACGTTACGAGAGTGTACAGCCGGATGATTACGCCAATATATCTTACACCTCCGGCACCACAGCCGACCCTAAGGGCATATTACTAACCCATCGTAATTACACGGCCAATGTCGAGCAAGCCCACTCGGTTATCGGAGCTGATGTAGATGATGTCATGTTAATTATCCTCCCCTTAGACCATTGCTTTGCCCACGTAGCCGGATTCTACACGATGATGTCTTACGGAGGCAGTATAGCTACCGTGCCTGTAGGTAACACCGCCATGGCGACCCTGAAGAATATACCTATTGCTATTCGCGAGGTGCGCCCGCATATTATGCTGTCCGTACCGGCTTTGGCGCGTAACTTCAAAAAGAATATCGAGTCCGGCGTGCACGCTAAAGGTCCTAAGGTGGAGAAACTTTACAACTGGGCCCTAAACAATGCTATCGCGTATAATAAGGAGTATTGGAATCGCGGCGGATGGAAAGATGGTTGGCGTTATCCGCTGATGAAACTTTTTGATCGCCTCATCTTCAAGGCTGTGCGCGAAAACTTAGGTGGACGAATGAAGTTCTTTGTAGGTGGAGGTGCCTTACTCGATATCGCATTGCAGCGCTATTTCTGCGCCATCGGCATACCTATGTTCCAAGGTTACGGACTGAGCGAAGCTACTCCTATTATCTGTTCCAACTCGCCCGGTGCGGCTATCTTCGGTTCCAGCGGTAAGATTGTCAAGCCTCTGGAACTCAAAATCTGTGATGCAGAAGGAAATATAGTTCCGGATGGTCAACGCGGCGAAATCGTCATCAAAGGTGAGAATGTCATGGCCGGATATTGGAAGAATCCGGAAAGTACCGCCAATACCATTATTGACAATTGGTTACATACCGGCGATATGGGATATATCACGAGTAAACACCCCGGCTATTTATGGGTTGTAGGGCGCTTTAAATCGCTTCTCATCTCTGCAGATGGCGAGAAATATAGTCCGGAAGGCTTTGAAGACTCGTTAACCGACGGCTCGGTGTATGTAGACCAATGTATCTTGCATAACAATCAAGACCCCTACACTATTGCTCTTATCGTGCCCAATAAAGAAGCGCTACAGAACTTGGTCAAGACCAAAGGCTTAGATCCGGCGACAGAACAGGGGCAGCGGGCCATGCTTGACAAGATACAAGCTGAAGTAGACTCCTATCGCGCAGGAGGGCGCAACCAAGGTGTCTTCCCTGAACCTTGGCTTCCGCGTGCCTTGGCCGTGTTGGGCGAACAATGGACAGAGCAAAATCACCTGGTCAATTCTACCATGAAAGTGGTACGCGGCAAGGTAGAGACCTATTTCGCCGATCGTATAACTTATGCCTATACTGCTGAAGGTAAAGACCTGTACAACGAGAAGAATCTCGCAGCCCTCTCTCCGGCATAAGTTCAATCTCTCATATACCGACAAAAAAGGAGCCACAATTGTGACTCCATTTTTTGCGGTGCGGACGAGACTCGGAAATTGCGGAACGCAATAATCGTTCGAACGTAGTGAGATAAGACGATTGCTTTCTGCAATAATCGTTCGAACTTAGTGAGATAAGACGATTGCTTTCTGCAATAATCGTTCGAACGTAGTGAGATAAGAACTCGCGAAAATCCCGAGTCAAAATCCTATTTTTTCCATGACTATCAATCAGTTAGTGTGGCAATTATACCGAGGTCGATGGGCACATCTTCCGGAATTGAGCAAGGGCAGCGTAAGCTGCTCTTTTCATGACCAATCGACAAAAAATATCTGGATTTTTGCATAAATACCGAATAGTTTTCGTTAATATGCAGCAAAAATTCACTTTTTTCTCATTTTCTTCAAAAATAATTTGCATATGTCAAAAAAAAGTAGTACCTTTACACGCATTTTGTGTACAAGGTAAAAAGACAATCGCTAAACAATATCAATATGGCTGATATACTGCAAACCATAGAATTGCCACATATCAAATACGTTGGCAGCGGCTATAGCGGCCATTGGGAGATAATAGATAAATAGCGTCAATCTCCCTGCTAAACACGGAGACGTGACGAAAATGTGGAGAAGCCAATTGACTTTTGGCTTCGAAAAGGGAAGACGTGCGGGGAGCACAAGTCGCCCGAGAATGGAAGACGACACGGAAACGAACCGTACTGTTCTCGGGAGAACAACGGAAGAAAAACATAATGAATGTATAATATCCTCATGGCAAGGAGAACAGACAGAACAAAAACCATGGCAGATATAGAGAAAATAACGCATATAGGATTAGTTCCGGCGGAACTCATCAATGACTTGCGGCAGAACATCGACTCTGCTCGTTCGCACGTAGCAGCAACCGCCTTTCAAATTGTCGCACCACTGGCGCGAAATTTGTCTTGGTCTCATTTTCTGATAGTTATGCCGATAAAGACTAGTCCGGAATTCGCGTTGCACAGTATCTCACCGAATTGCCATCAAAGGAAGTTCTCCTTCGCCAATTGCAAAAATCTTTAGCCTTTGCCAAAGATTTATCCACCGAGCGATGAGCGGAAGAGGAGCTGAAAAACAACATTAGAAAACGCACAAACGCTTATTTTAATCGCAAAAATACAAATTTATTTGTATATCTCAAAAAAATTTTGTATCTTTGCAGCCGAATTTATAAAATGAGGAATAATACCCTTATGCCAAAGAAGAGAAAATATAATATCATAGACCTTTTTGCGGGGGCTGGAGGGTTGTCGGAAGGCTTTGTTCAAGCTGGTTTCAACCCGATTGCTCACGTAGAAATGGACAAAGATGCATGTGATACCCTGCGGACACGTGCATGCTATCATTACCTTGTCGCAAATGGTAAAAAGGAGGTATATTATTCTTATCTCAAAGGCGAGATTTCAAGAGATACTTTATATGAGAGCGTCCCTTCCAGAGTCGTTGATTCTGTAATTAATGTGGAGATTTCGGACGATACAATCAAAGGCACTTTCAAGAAAATCAAGGAATTAGCCGGTTCTAAACACATTGATTTTATTATCGGTGGTCCCCCATGCCAAGCCTACTCTCTGCTTGGACGTCACGATAAAAGGATGGAAGATGACCCACGAACGAGACTATACCTCCAATATGGCAAATTCTTACAGGAGTTTCAACCATATGGTTTCGTCTTTGAAAATGTGCCGGGCTTATTGAGCGCCAAAAAAGGCGAGCATTTTAGGAATCTAAGAGAGTATTTTAACGAACTAGGATATAGTTTGCATTACAGGATGCTGGATGCATCTGATTACGGAGTTCTTCAAACCAGAAAAAGGTTGATTATTGTTGGTTGGCATCGAGATCAGGATTTAGGGTATCCTGACATCCCCATGGAAAAAGCCGATGCCGTCATTAATGACATATTGGGAGATTTGCCTGAATTATATGCAGGAGATGTTAAAATGGTAGCACCATATAGAAAAGCTGCCAATTCTTATTTGTTGACAAGTGGGATCCGCAATGAGGATGAGAATTTTGTTACTCAAAATATTACAAGACCCCTCAATCCCAATGATGCCCAAATTTATGCATACGCGATTCAAAAATGGAATGAGGAGCATACCCGCATAAAAAACAATACACTACCAGAAGAAATCAGAACACAAAATAACGAAACATCGTTTCTTGACAGGTTCAAGGTAGTTGACGGACAGGGTTATTCGCATACCGTAATAGCTCACTTGTCAAAGGACGGACACTATTACATAAATCCGAACGAAAAATATAATCGTTCAATAAGTATGCGCGAAGCAGCACGCATACAATCCTTCCCTGATAATTTTTATTTTGAGGGGCCACGGTCTGCTAAGTTCAAACAAATTGGCAATGCCGTTCCGCCGTTAATGGCAAATGCAATTGCAAAATCAGTACAACGAATGTTATGATGGAGAACGAAACTTCCGCTAACGAACGCGAAATTATTGCAAAATTCAAACCGCGTGCGCGCTTACTACTCCAATTGGGAGATCAATTGATTAAGAATGAGAGTATCGCTCTTTTGGAACTTGCCAAAAATGCCTATGATGCAGATGCGTCTGTGGTTAGTATTATTATGCGCCAGCCTGATTCTCTGGAGGATTGCTATATCGAGATTGAAGATGATGGATTCGGCATGAATGCAGATATCGTAGAAAATGTTTGGTTGGAGCCGGGTAGTAGTTTTAAGCAAGAGCAGTATGAGGAAAGAAAAATTACTCCGAAATTTCACCGATTGCCTATAGGAGAAAAGGGAATTGGTCGCTTTGGTGCGCATAAATTGGGGAATGTTATAGAAATGACCACCAAACGAGCCAATGATAAGGAAGTTTACGTAAAAATAGACTGGAGACAGTTCCTAAAAGAAAAATACTTGGAAGACGTTCCTATAAAAATTATAGAAAGGGAACAACCGGAATATTTTACAAATGGAAGGACTGGAACAAGAATCCTCATAAAAGGTTTCCGTAAATTATGGGAACGCAGTATGGCTCGTGAAGTCCAACGCGCTATAACATCATTGACTTCTCCGTTTGATTCGGTGGATTCTTTCACCCCAATGTTTGATGTTATTGACAAACCGGGATGGTTTGATGATATACTAACATGGGACGGAGTAAAAGATTATGCACTCTTCCAGTTCGATGTCACAATGCAAGGCTCTTCGGTTACTGATTTTACATATAAATTCACGCCGTGGGCATCGATGACAAAATTGCGTGAGCGGGTAGTTGGAATTTCAGACCCTCTCGTTGAAAATTATCTGACAATCAAAAATGACAATGACCCTATTCAGTTGAACCGATACGAAATCGGACCTATTCATTTTAAAGGTTATATTTTTGACATGGATACTTTCATAATGAAGATGGGGGTATCCGATAAAACTGGTTTCAAGAATTATCTGAAAACGAATGGTGGCATTCGAGTATTTAGGGACGGATTACGAGTGTATGACTACGGGGAACCTGAAAACGATTGGCTTTCCTTAGATTACAGAAGATTTCAGCAACCGTCTAAAGCGATAAGCAATAATCAAATAGTGGGTGCAATTGAGATAAACAGAGCAGATAGTGCTAGTTTGGAAGAAAAAACAAACCGAGAAGGATTTGTAAGCAATGACGCATATAATGCTTTCAAAAATGCCATTCTGCATGTGATTGATATTGTAGAGATATTGCGACAAACAGACAAAAAGAATTTGAAAGAAATATATGGTCCTACAGCCAAGTCCGAGCCTGTTATGAGTTTATTGGGTGAAGCACAACGGTATATAGAAGAAAAGATAAAAGATAGCGAAGTCAAAGAGGAAATTAAGAAATATCTGTACAAGATAGAACAAGATTACAAGATTGTAACGGATAATTTATTGAAGGCAGCTGGAGCAGGTCTCAACATGTCAGTTGTCATTCACGAAGTAGAAAAAATCATTTATGAGGTTGACAAAGTTCTCAAGGCAGAAAAGGCATCGGACAGAGCACTGAAATTAGTTCAGCATTTATCTTCCCTTATTGATGGTTATGCAGAATTAATCCGTAAATCAGATTTGGTCAATGAGAATGTTCTGAAAATCATTGATCAAGCCTTATTTAATGCTGAATTCCGTTTAGAGACTCACAAAATTGAAGTCATCAAGCAATACAAAAAAGATGATTTCGCGCCTACTATAAGATGTAAATTAGCTCGGAATTTGATGATAAGTACCATTATGAATCTTATTGATAATTCTATATATTGGCTTGATCAAAAAGAATTTAGAAAAATAGAAAATAAAGAAGAATTTGCAAAGAAGATATATATAAATGTCAATGTTGAGGCGAATCACATAAACATTATCTTTGCGGACAATGGTACTGGTTTTTTACTACCAACAGAAGAAATCACAGAACCCTTTGTTACAGGAAAAAAGAATGGAGCAGGAATGGGGTTAGGCCTTCACATTGCTAGTGAGGTTTTATCAGCACAAGGTGGAAAGATTTCTTTCCCAGACGCTGACGAGTATGAATTACCAGAAGAGTTCAAGCATGGCGCTATTATAGTATTGTCTTTAAAAAAGTAACTGATGATATGAGTAGTAATCTTATTCCATGGAATGGCAGAATTGCTATTGTAGACGACAATGTGAGTCAAGCTTTGCCTTTAATGCGTGTATTTGCCAAGAACAACATACCGTATGTATTTTACAAAGGGAATGATATCACATATTTGCCCGAAGCACCAGAGAATGATATCCGAATATTATTTCTTGATTTGAATCTTCTGGGAGGATTAGAAGTGCCGTCCAAAAATATACGTGCCACGTTAATTTCATTAATCAAGCATATTATTTCTCCGACAAACTATCCATATATATTGATTTTATGGAGCAGACAGGAGAAAGAATATGGAGATTTGTTGAGTGAGATTTTTAATACAGAGTTGAACAAGTGTGCTCCCATTGGAATTTTCAACTACGTAAAATCGGATTTCTTTCCGAGTTTTGCAGAAGAAGAGGATAGTGACAACCCTGTGGACGATAACAAAATACTAGAAGAGTTAAACAAGATTTTGTTGCAACTTCCCGCATACAGCCATTTGATGCAGTGGGAAAATTGTGTTCATACGTCTGCTGATGCCACAATACAAGATATTTTCCATGATATGCATTCTAAAGAAGATTGGCAAAACAATGCAAATTATATTTTTGAAGCATTTGCACATGCTCATTTAGAACAGCATTATAGAGACGCCACATTGGAAGAAAAGGCCAAATCATCATTGATGTTCTTAAATGATGTTTACAATGATACATTAGAAGGCAGTGTAAGAGATTTGGATTTATCACATGCTCAAGAATTAAAAAGTTCTGTAGATACGGAAATACAGCAGAGCATATCGGCAAAAATTAACGAACACATTTTGTTCTCTAAAACGAACAAGTCTATACGACAGCCCGGAAGTGTTTTTGTTGATGAGAAAAATAATGGTCATGCTATTTTAAATGATTGTATCTGCACAGAAGATCTCAGAGAACAAGTAAAACAAAGATTTCAACTGCCTAATATTAAGGAGGCAAGGAACATTTTTAGCCAGTTAGTAACTGCAAGAAAAAAAGAAATTGAGCAAACTATGTCGCCATGTTGCAATATCACAGTAACTCCAGCATGTGATTATGCACAGAACAAAATAAAATTCGATAGAATAGTGCAAGGAATTATCATTGAATCTAAATACAAGAAACTAATAGACAACAGGTCCGAAGCAATATACATTTCTCCGACTTTCATATATCAAGACAGACCTTGTATCCTTGTATTAAATTTCCGTTATTTTATTACAGAAGATCTTAGTCAGAATCTAACAAAACCGACATTGAAGTTAAGAAACAGAGTTCTTGCTGAAATCCAATCCAAGTTGGCAAGACATATAAACAGGCAAGGAATTTTAAATCTGTAACAATCCACATGACCAGCCAGCAGAACAGATGGACGCGAGAGGAGTTGATTTTGGCCCTCAGTGTATATTTCCAACTTCCGTTTGGACGGCTTAACCGTGCCACTCCGGAAGTGAGAGAACTGGCACGTCTAATTGGCAGGACGGACAACTCAGCGGCGTTACGGTTGGTTAACTTTGCTGCCTGTGATCCGTATATCACAGAATCTGGGCGCACAGGAATGCCTGCCGGCAAACCGATTTGCCAGCCCATATGGGATGAGTTTGCCGGAGACAAAGAAAAACTATTTTTGGAAGCACAGCGTATCAAAGCCAATCTGTTGCACAAACCCATAGAAGAGACGTTGCACATTACATCCAAGGAATTAGAAGGCAAAGAAAAAGAGACCGTCATCAAGCAACGGGTTAATCAATCGGCTTTCCGCTCAATGATTCTTTACAATTATGAAGAACGGTGTGCCATCACAGGCATCAACATTCCTGATTTATTGGTAGCAAGTCATATTATCCCATGGGCAGATAGCACACCCACACAGAAACTCAACCCCGAGAACGGCATTTGTCTATCGGCTTTGTATGACAAAGCTTTTGACCGAGGGTTGATAACTATTTCGCCGGATGATTATACTATTTGTCTATCATCTGCTTTACGGGAATACGAAACACAAGCATATTTTGACAAACATTTCGGCAATATTGCCGGGCAACAATTGATTATGCCTATAGAGCATCGCCCGAACCGCGATTATTTGGCATATCACAGAGATAGAATATTTAAAGGGATCTGATGTGTATTTAATATGAACCCGAATAAAACATATTATGGAGACAGTAGGCTGAACAATTATTGCGCGTATTGCGGTAGTTTAGCGGAAACAGAAGATCATGTTCCGTCTCGCTGCTTCCTTGACAAACCTTATCCGCAAGATATACCTGTGGTACCATGTTGTAAGAAATGTAACCAGGATTTCTCTATAGACGAAGAATATGTATCCTGTTTTATTGATTGCATGAAGGCTCACACAACCAATCCAAGCGATATTCAAAGAGAGAAAACACGCAAAACTCTTTTGCACTCATCCAAATTGCAAGAACGCATAACCTCACAAATACGAGATTTCGGAGGTACAACTATATATGATTTCGAAAAAGAAAGGTTTGAAAAAGTCATTTGCAAATTGGCCTATGGACATTTAGCATATGAGAATGACAGTCTTTCATGGGATAGCACATATGACATCTCCATGTGGCTGTTGCCAAACATGTCTGATGCACAAAAGCACTCTTTTTTCGAGCCATACACAGGAACTATTCTACCAGAAGTATGTAGTCATAGTTTGAGTCATATTGCGCTGCATTATGGAGAAGATGGCATAAATTCTTGCTCAAGTTGTTGGATCACTGTCCAAAAGAACCGATATAGTTATTGCGTCTCTCCAGATAGTAATAGAGTTAAATTTATAATTGCGGATTTCTTTGCAGCGGAGGTGCAAATATTAGGATAGTGTTCTGCTGGGGCGGGGCGAATATATACCATTTTTATATACATAATTCTTAATCAATTTGATACTGAATAATTATAGATGCGAAATTTTAAATTTATAGATTTGTTTTGCGGAATAGGCGGCTTTCACCAGGCTATGGAATCTCTGGGTGGCGAATGCGTATTTGCCAGTGATATTGATGCTGATTGCCGAAAAACATATGAAACTAATTATGGGATCAAACCCGAGGGGGATATAACAAAGATTGAAGCAAAAGACATCCCCCCTCATGATGTATTATGTGCGGGTTTCCCTTGTCAATCTTTCTCTAAAGCAGGGAATCGGCTTGGGTTTGAAGATAAAACAAAAGGCACTTTGTTTTTCGATGTATGCAGAATTATAGATTTCCATAAACCTAAATATGCCTTGTTAGAAAATGTGCGAAATCTTGCTAGTCATGATCATGGTAACACATGGAAAGTAATTCATGATAGCCTTGACCAACTTGGATACAATTTGCTTCCTGAGCCTGTAATATTTAGCCCTCACTATCTTGGCATTCCACAGCATAGGGAGCGAGTGTATATAATGTGTGTCAGAAAAGATATAGGGCAGATTAATCCATTTGTCTTTGATAAAGTTAAGACGCAATCATGTTCAGTAGAAACAATACTTCAGAACGAAGATGAAATACCAAACGTTCAAGAGTATAAGATTACCGCTGATATGGAAAATCTGATTGATTTATGGAATGAATTTTTACAATCAATTAAGGTAGAACGACTACCCGGTTTCCCAATCTGGACAGACAGACTATGTGATTTAGACCCAAGTGAAGATTTAACACAATATCCCTCATGGAAGCAGAATTTTATTCATAAAAACAATGAATTGTATGTAGGGAACAGGGAATTTATTGATGGATGGCTAAAACGTGCGAATAAAAATCCTCTTTTCTTTGGAGCGAAAGCCAAATTGGAATGGCAAGCGGGTAACACAGATACTCCGGATATTTGGAATCAGATTTTCCAATTGCGTCCGTCAGGCATAAGAGTGAAGGTTAATACATACTTTCCTGCTTTAGTAGCCATTGTTCAGACTTCAATTATTGGATCCAGACGCAGGTATCTCACCCCTAGAGAATGTGCACGCTTACAAAGTTTTCCAGATACATTCAAGTATGATCCAAAACTTGCTCAGGCATATAAGCAGTTTGGCAACGCAGTAAATGTAGAATGTGTCAAACTATTCGCTAAGCACATGCTAGTTCAGTCTGAATAATTAATCTAAATACAAATAGAATAAGAATATGGAAAAGGTTAGTCCATTTGTAGAAACACTTGAGTCTAAGGAAGAATTATTCTCAGATTTCAAGACATTTGCAGAAAGAAAACTTGAATTAGGACAAAATGCCCTACTCGCCCACTATGGTTTCTGTCACGGAGAAGCAATTATGAGATACTGTGACGGAAAAGTTGAGGATCTCATGAATCATGCAGGAATTCCTATTACCAGTATCGCTTATTTTCAGGCAGGAATTAGAGCGTGGAAAAATCTATATGATGGCTTAACCGTTTTACCGAAAGCTATCAGTAAGTCATTCAATAGAACTATTTCTTCAACAACTGATCATTCCTCTTATCTCCCCTATTTAACAGCTTTGCGGACGAAGCCGTTTATGCTGTTGGCAGGTATATCTGGAACGGGTAAAAGCCGAATTGTGCGCAAGTTGGCACAAGCGACCAACACGAAGGAATATGCAAACGAAGAAGACCGTTGGAAAGACAACCGACCGGAGAACTTTGAGTTGATCCAAGTCAAACCTAATTGGCACAATTCAATGGACGTGGTGGGCTATATGTCCAATATCCCTGCGCCGCATTATGTGTTTACCGACTTTGTGCGTTTCATCGTCAAAGCATGGCAGCATAAGGACACACCGTATTTCCTCTGTCTCGACGAAATGAACCTTGCGCCGGTAGAGGAATACTTTGCTGAGTTCTTGAGTGCCATCGAATCGCGTGCATTGGACGAGAACGGCGAATATATAACCGACCCGATTATTGCGCCGTTCAAAGAGTTTGCCCAAGATGTACGCGAGGACATGCTCAAGCAGTTGCTCGGCGAGGCACATCATACGGAAGCCAATCCGCTTGCGATACAGTTTACAGAAAAAGGTCTGACCTTGCCGCCGAACCTCATGGTAATGGGTACTGTCAATATGGATGAGACCACATTCTCTTTCTCGCGCAAAGTGCTTGACCGCGCTATGTCCGTTGAGATGAATGAAGTCAAATATGATGATTTCCTGTCCGGGCAGACCGAGCTGATGCCTTTGCTGACAGAATGGAATGACAAACTGGTCAACCGTCCGCAGAAAGCGTGCGAGGTACAAGAGCAGATAGACAGCCAGAAAGTGATTGATTACCTCAAAGCCGTCAATGAACTACTAGAAAGCACTCCGTTTAAACTCGGTTACCGTGCCGCTAACGAAGCGATACTGTATGTGTCCGCATGTCAGGATTTCGCGAAAGACGATTTCAATATTGAGAAAGCATTGGACGAGTTTACGCTTATGAAGATTCTGTCACGCATAGAGGGCGATGACAGCCGCCTTGCCATAGATGAGAAAGACGAGCGTCTGCTGAAGGCTGGTATCGAAGGTAACGCATTGGATGACGGCGAGCAGAGCCTCAATCTGCTCAATTGTCTGCGTGCCATTGTGCGGAAGCATATCGGTCAGGACACAGAGACCGAGATGAAAATCAACCGTATGTACAACACGCTTCTGCGCGAACATTTTGTTTCGTACTGGGGATAAGCACGCATGGCAACCGGCAACCTGAATATATTCGAGGTGGCGAATGGCGATGTGCGTATCCGTTTCTCCTGTCTGTCTGCGGCTGACCGTATCAGCCGGGCTGTGCAGAACATGCGCATAGGGGAAGGAGACAAGCGTTTGCAGGCGGAGTTCAGTTCGCCGCAGCAGGACGTGCGCTTCTATTTCGACGGTGAGGAACAGCAAGGTACAATCACACGCGAAGCGGTGTTCTTCGAGAACACATCTTATCCGACGCTAATAGAAGCCAAAGAGGGTGTGAGCCGTTTGAGTCTCCGCTTCTCTAACTCGCCGCGTGAACGCAGTCTGAGTGCCGACGGACAGTTACTGTACGGAGCTGTCAGTTTCGGCAACCAAGTCGGCAAAGCGGATATATGCCTGTCGTACGACAAGAGCGGACGCCAGCAGACCTTGCGGTTCACAACCGAGGTGCTGAGTTACAAGATGGACTACCGCTCGGATATGAAGAGCATCATCCGCGACATCGAGCAGGAATACAGTATGCTGTCATTCGCGTTCATGCGCGAAACCTATCTCAATTTCCGCACGCAGCAAGGGCAATCCACCGACCTGATATGGTGGCAGATATTCCGTGCTTGCTATCAGGATATTCTTCATGCATGCCGGCAGATCATACAAGCACCGCGACATCGGTTACATCCGGAGGTGCGCTACGAACGCGCGGAACGGCTACGGTTACTCACGCCGGACATGGAGAACGAATATACCCGTTTCAGCGACGATCCGAATCATTTGTACCGCACAACCGAACTATGCCATACAAACGATACGGTAGAGAACCGTTTTCTCAAATTTGTAATGAACGAACTGCTCAATCGTTTCCAGGTCGTGAGCCGCCATATACGCAACACGTCGCGTTCGGCGCGTCTGGAGAAAGAGTTGCAGGAAATGGATGAGAACCTGCAACGGATAGTGCGGCATCCTTTCTTCCGCAATATAGGACAGTTCAGAGGTTTTGCGCAGGACTCGCTGGTCATGAAACGCGCTAACGGCTACCGCACCGTTTACCAGAAATGGATTGAACTACTATGCGGGTACGAGCTGGAAGAAGGCATCAACCAACTGGAGACCAAAGATATTTCCGTGCTGTACGAGATCTGGTGTTTCCTCAAAGTGAAAAACATCGTGGAGGATATTCTCGGGGAGAAAGCGGAAGCACGTTATTATGGTCGCAAACTCACGCCGCAGTTTGTGCGTGATCTGAGTTGGGGCACTCAGTCTGAAGTGACGTTTGTGCGCACGGAGGATGGCGTAGAACTGGCGTCCGTCATGTATAATGCGCCGGTTAATGACAACGACAAGCAAGCAGAATCGGCTATTCGCGGCACAACAACTTTCACCACCACACAGAGACCGGATATTGTATTGCGACTGACCAAACGGCAGAAAGATATCCAATATACCTTCCTTTTCGATGCCAAATACAGGATTGCGGACGGGAAGAAAGACGGTCAGGATGTGCCGCCAGTAGATGCTATCGACCAAATGCACCGTTACCGTGACGCTATTTATTATGTGGACCAGGCTAACGGTAAGCCTAAACGAGAGATCATTGGCGGCTATGTACTCTTCCCTGGCAACTATACAAAAGAGGAATACGCGCAATCATATTACCATCAATCAGCAGAGAAAGTGGGTATCGGAGCATTCCCTCTGCGACCTTCTGTTCAAGGAGATTTGCTGGTTGAGCCGAACAACAGTGAACAAGCCTTGCGTGAACAAATCGAGGCATGGCTTCGCAGTAAACGGATGTTGTCGGATTTGTACAAGAAAGCGATTCCGCAGCACGGATTGTCGTATGAGAATCCGGATGCAGTTGTCTTGGTCAATTATGCGAATGCAGCCAAACTGGCGAAGATGAAAGAGACGGGGCTTTGCTATCTGCGTACCGGTGAGGACAAGGGTTCTATCGTGTTGACTCCTGACGCAGTCAATGCCCGCTATGTAATGCTGCATAACGGCAAGAACGGCACATTGTACAAAATCAAAGGCAAAGGTCCGCGCTTCTGGTCCAAAGCCGATTTGGAGAAGAAAGGCTTCGAAGGTCTGGGGCATGAGTATTATCTGGTCTATGAACTTGACACCACCTGTTCCAAGCAATATATCAACATCCCCTCCCTTGCCCGCGGCAACCAAACCACCATACCATTCTTCGCCACCTGGTCGGAGCTGATGGGGTAAAATAATTAAGAATTTAAATTACGCTTTAGAGATGAATATGTCTATTGATTATTTGCCAATTGTTTTCTTTAGTATACTAACAAACGCTCCATATGAGCCTCTTGCTGAAGTATATGAGATTGCAATGAAAACACCGGCAATAGCTAAATTAAACGAGCAAATTCGCGCCAATCGAAGCGGTGTCTATACTCCTGTCAGAGAAAAAACAGTTGATGATGCGATGGATGCTCTTTATAAAATTACGGATAAATATAATGAGGAAATGTTTGTAGGCAGTCCTGCGGAATTAGCGCAGATTAAGAAACATTCCAAAGAATCCGGCAATATACTTAAAGCAGCTATTAAGAAAAAACTCATTGCTGAAGGTCTGTTGGAAAAATCAAAGTAGCCAAAGGAAAAGAATGGGTTTTGTCTTAATAGTTCGTTTAAATTGAATGAAAGTAAACGAAAAATAAATGAATATTAAACGAACTTTAAACGAAATAAGCGCGTATCGTACTGTATTTCAACAATATAGACATAAATTAAAATTGTCACAGTTGCCGAATATTTAAATAAACCCCTATACCATGCCCGACATTCTGACACCCGCACAACGGCACCGCTGCATGTCGCATATACGCAGCAAGGCGACAAAGCCGGAGATACTGGTCCGGAAATGGCTGTGGGCGCACGGATACCGGTACAGGCTTAATGTCAAAAGCGTGCCCGGCAAGCCGGACATCGTCATGCGCAAATATAGAACGGCGATATTTGTGAATGGTTGTTTTTGGCACGGGCATGAGGGATGCAGACAGTTCGTACTGCCCAAAACCAACACCGCCTTCTGGCAGGCGAAGATTGACCGCAACCGCGAGCGAGACCGACGGAACTACCAGTTGCTGCTTGACGCCGGGTGGCAGGTAATCGTCATTTGGGCATGCAACCTCACCAAAGACAAAACAGACCCCACCATGCAGCAGGTAGCCGTCAGCCTCAACCGCAATTTACTTGCTCTTGCAAAAAAAAGAAGAATAACGAAATGCAAAACTAAAAAATAATATGAATGATCTTACTGTTTCTAATATTGAACGGCAAAATGTTCTAAACAACAAATATGCAGTAGCCAAAATTCAGGATAATCTTGGTATTACTGGCATGGAATTTGAAGGCGAATATCGTTTTACTAAAAAAATGGTTGCAGATTTCTATGAAGTAGATATTTCTACCATAAATAGATATTTAGCTGAATATGAAAATGAATTAAAGTATAACGGATATGTTTTATGCAAGGGTAAACGGTTGAAAGAGTTGAAGTTACAATTTGGTCATCTTATAAATGAGACGAGCAAAACGACTCAATTAGGACTATTCAATTTCCGTGCATTTCTTAATATTGGTATGCTCCTTACCGAAAGCGAAAAAGCCAAGCAGGTACGTAGCATAATTTTGGATATTGTGATTGCCACGATTAATGAAAGAGTCGGAGGAGGAACCAAGTATATTAATCGACGCGATGCCAATTATTTGCCTACTGCCATTAAAGAAACCAATTACCGTAAACAACTCACATCAGCTTTGCGGGCTTTTGTAAACGGACACGAAACAAATATGTATTCTGAGGTTACTAATGCTATATACAAAGCTGTCTTTAGAGAGAATGCAAAGGAATATCGCGAGATATTAAAATTAGATAGTAAAGATAATGTTCGCCATACTCTCTATGCCGAGGTATTACTTGTAATCGCCTCCTTTGAGAATGGTGTAGGAGCTGCTATACGCGATGCCTATAATGAAAAGGGAAATATCAAATTAACGGTACAAGAAGTGGAGACATTAATCATGAAACTTGCGGAAGCACCGATGCAAAAGCCATACTTGGATGATGCTCGTGCTAAAATGGCATCACGCGATTTGAGTTTCAGAGATGCATATCATAGTAATATAGAAGAATACATGAGAGCCGTTTCTCCTGAAGAGTACGATCGTTTTATTGGCGACAAATCTATAGATATTGATCAGATTCTTGAAGAAAACTCTGATGTTCTGAAACGCTTAAAACAGGCAGACGAAGATGGAGAAGATTAGATATATTAAGTATGATGAACTACTATCTATATACTATAAGATGATTGAAAAAAGTGGTGGTGGTTCGCCCGGAATATTAAAAGAAGGGAATATTCGTGCAGCATTGGAATTTGTTCAAAATGATACCTACTATCCTTCTTTTGCAGAAAAATTAACATATCTTGTTTTCTCGTTTTGTTGTGGACATTGTTTTATTGACGGAAACAAACGAGTAGCACTGACTATTGGCGCGGCATTTTTATTACATAATGGATATTTTCTGGCAGCTAAAGTTTTTATGTCAGAAATTGAAGCATTTGTATATCATGTAGCAGCTGGGAATATTGACAAAGAATTATTGCAGAGAATCATGGTATGTATGGTAGATGGGACAGACTATGATGAAGAGTTAAAAATCGATATTGCAAATGCGATACGTGATAAATCAACCGATTTTCAAGAAGATGTATAATTTATGCCCGATGTTCTGACACCCGCACAACGCCACCGCTGCATGTCACATATCCGCAGCAAGGCAACCAAGCCGGAGATTCTGGTTCGGAAATGGCTGTGGGCACACGGTTACCGGTACAGACTCAACGTCAAAAGCGTGCCCGGCAAGCCAGACATCGTCATGCGCAAATACAGAACGGCGATCTTCGTCAACGGCTGTTTCTGGCACGGACATGAGGGATGCAAACAGTTTGTACTTCCCACGACCAATACAGCATTCTGGCAAGCAAAAATCAACCGTAACCGCGAACGTGACCAAGAGAATTACGATGATCTGATACATGCCGGTTGGCAAGTAATAGTCATTTGGCAATGCAATCTGACCAAAGACAAACTCGAATCCACTATGCAATCCGTTGCGGTTGCACTAAACAAAAACCTCTTGAAAAGAATGAAATAATTTACCTGTATGTCCAAACAATTACAAATACGCAACTCGACGGCTGAGTTCTTGATCTTCCAAGCCGAAGACAAAGCACAAGGCGTACAAGTCTTTTACAAAGACGAGACTATCTGGGCTTCGCAAAAAGCGATAGCAGCTTTGTTTGATTGCTCAACAGACAACGTAAGTCTGCACTTGAAAAACATCTTTGAGAGCGGAGAATTGCAAACGGAGGCAACAACCGAGAAATTCTCGGTAGTTCAAAAAGAGGGTAATAGAGAAGTTACTCGCTCAGTTCTCTTCTACAATCTTGATGCTATTATTGCTGTCGGATATCGCGTGAACTCCAGACGTGCTACGCAGTTCAGGCAGTGGTGTACGGCTGTGTTAAGGCAGTTTGCCATCCGTGGCTATGTCATTGACAAGAAACGCATGGAGAACGGAGCTTTCATCAGCGAGGATTACTTCGAATACCTGTTAGCTGAGATTCGGGAGATTAGGCTCTCCGAGCGCCGATTCTACCAGAAACTGACCGACATCTATGCTACAGCTATAGACTATAATCTCGATGCACCCACTACGCGCGAGTTCTTCGCGAAAGTGCAGAACAAAATGCACTATGCCGTACACGGACAAACGGCTGCGGAGTTGATTGTGTCGCGTGCTAACGCAGAGAAAGAGCACATGGGCTTAACTACATGGGAGAAAGCGCCAAACGGCAAGATTGTCAAACCCGATGTGAGTGTGGCGAAGAACTACCTCAATGAGTTGGAACTGGAAGATATGGGGCGTTTGGTCAACTCTGTTCTGGACACTGCCGAACGTATGGCGAAACGGCATATTCCGATGACGATGGAGGATTGGGCGAAGCGTATCGACATCATCCTGAAAGCAAGCGAAGATAGGATTATAACCGACGCAGGTTCTGTCTCTGCCGAGCAAGCCAAAGAGTTTGCCGAGACGGAGTTTGAGAAATACCGCGTCATCCAAGACCGCCTTTTCGAATCCGATTTCGATAAGTTTGAGTTGCCGACATTACCTTTCGATAAACAAGAATAACTGAGTGCTACAGGTATTCAACTCGCGAGCAACACTATATATTTACCATCCTTGGCGGAAGCCGCTCCTTCCAATTCAATGGAAGGATGCTCCGGGTAAAAAGTCAAAAGTATCGATTTCTGAAGATCAATGGATAACTATTAGATGTACACTATCCAATACACCAAAGGAGGCGAGAAGGATTGGGTGAAAGTCAGCCGGAGTCCGTACGCAGAGACCGCGATGGCAATCGTGGAAGAAATAAAGCGTGACCCGTACTCCAATGGCGGCGGTGGTCTGGAGAAAGTGAACGACGGCGACATCTTCTATATCCGGCGCATAAATACCAAGCATCGGCTGGTGTACCAGATAGACGAAGAGAAGAAAGAAATCCTTATTTGGGAGATGTGGAACCACTACGACCGGATGGGACAAAAGAGACGAAAGAGATAAACGATGATACTCAATACAGGCGGACGGACAGATACTGTGCAGTACTATTCCGAGTGGCTGCTCAATCGTTTTCGCGAAGGCTATGTGCTCTCGCGCAATCCGCTGTTCCCGAACCTCATCAACCGTATCGAACTGACACCGGAGACCATTGACGTGGTGGTGTTCTGTTCCAAGGACTATGCGCCGATACTCGACCGCCTGCATGAGATCAGCGACCGCTTCAACTGCTATTACCACTATACCATCACGGCTTACGGAACAGACATCGAGCCACGTGTGCCGTCCATTGAGCAGAGTATAGATACCTGCAAACGCCTGGCTGCGATGGTGGGCAAAGAGAAGATAGCCTGGCGGTACGACCCGGTTCTGCTGACCGATAGCTATACTATCGAGCGGCATTTGGAGACGTTCGACCGCATGGCGCGCGAACTGACACCATACGTCAGCCGGTGCATCTTCAGTTTCGTGGAGATGTATAAGAAACTGGAAGTGAATATGCCGGAGTTGCGTCCGCTGACGGACGAACAGAAGCGCACGTTGGCACAAGGATTAGGCGCCATTGCCAAGAAGCATGGTTTGTACTTGCAGACCTGCGCTACGCGTGAGGACTATGAGGTGTTCGGCATCCACCGCAGCGGATGTATGACGACGGAGATTTTCTCGGAGGCCTTGGGCATCGATTTCAAGCGGCAGACCCACAAAGGCAATCGCCTTGGCTGTGCGTGCATGGAGAGCCGGGGATTAGGCGACTACAACTCCTGTCCGAACGGCTGCCGGTATTGCTATGCCAATAAAGACCACGCGAAGGCTTTGGAGAACTACCGTTTGCATGATCCCAAGTCGCCGTTGCTGCTGGGACATGTGCAGGAAACGGACACCATCAAACCATCCGTCCAGACTTCCATGCTCATCAAAAACGAACCGACATTATTTTGAAACTAAATACAAACTAATTATGATACGCTTAAATTGCTTTTTTCAGGCCGCAGACGCGGCAAAGTACAAGGACGCTCTGCGTGCTGCAGTAGCTTTGACTGAGAAGTCCCGCCATCATGCCGGGTGCATCGCTCATGATGTATTCCAGAGCGCGACCCGCTCTGACGTGTTTATGATTTGCGAAACTTGGAAGGATCAAGCTTCGCTCGACCTTCACTCCGCTACGCCGGAGTTCAAGAAATACGTAGCCGAGATAGAGGCTTGCGGACAAATGAAGTTGGAACGATTTGAATTTTGATCCTTATTGGTTAAAACTGTTGCTGAAAGTATAAAGAATAAGAAGAAATAATATGAGAAAACTAATCATCCTTGCAATCGCTGCGACAATGTTTGCAGCGTGCAGACAGACGAAAAAAGCAGATGGTTTTGCTTGGAACAAAGCTACCGTCTATTTTGTGCTGGTAGACCGCTTTTGCAACGGCGATAGCACCAATGACCAACAGTATGGTCGCTGCACCGACTATGGTAGTGAGCGCATGAATGCTTCTACCTTTCATGGCGGCGATTACGCAGGACTCTTGCAAAAAGCCAAAGAGGGATATTTTACCGACTTGGGCGTGGATGTCGTTTGGTTGACCGATCCGTACGAGCAAGTGCATGGTTGGGTTCCCGGTAGCGGTTGGGTCGTCAATGACTTCCCACACTATGGTTACCATGGTTACTATCCGCTGGACTATACGGAGATGGATAAGAATTACGGTACGATTGACGAATACCGCGCGCTGATAGATGAATTGCACGCGCAAGGAATACGTGTTATGGAAGGAGCCAACATCAACGACATCGGTTATCCCACCTATCTGGATGCGTTGCAACAAGGGTTTGCCTCGGTACCGGGTATCCAAATGGAAGCTGAGGCTGTGGAACACCGCCGCGATATCAACTACGATGCGTGGTTGACAACCATGTACGATCAGCCCGATTGGTACACTACCGAATGGTTGCGCCGACCGGCGGAGACGGATGACCCGTATCAGATGACGCTCTACGGCTTACCGGACTACTTGACCGAAAAGACAGAACCGGTCAAACTTCCAACTTTCCTGCATCGTAAATGGGCACGCGAAGGCAATGACAATGATGCTTGGACCTGGCCGGCGATGAAAGCTTTGCGCAAGGACACCACGCTTGCGCCGGACGATTATGTGATACGGTTTATCGCAGCGTGGGTAGAGGAATTTGGTATCGACGGTTTCCGTTGCGATGTGGTAGGTTATGTGCATCCCTGGCGTTGGAAACAACTGCATGATGCCTGCAACGAGGCGCTAAACCGTTGGCGTGCCAAACACCCCGAGCAGGCGGCTTCCAAGTGGACAGACGAGGTCATGTTCACAGGCGACTATGACGATGCATATATCACCCGTCTGCCGTTGTACGAAGAAAATGGGTTCAATAGCATGGTGAATATGGTCTTCCCGAAGGATGGCAACCTGACCACAATCGCGCAGACTTGGCAGGCATACAGCGATTCGATGTCGGTGTGGCAGGCTGCAGGGTACACATGGTATCCGTTCTCTTATCTAAATAATGCCTATTTCCGTGAAGCAGACATGGAGCATATGGACAAGTGCGCTACTTGTTTCTTGCTTTCCCCCGGAGCTGTGCAGATCTTCTATGGTGACGAGGTGGGGCGTAAGACGTCTGACGCTATTCTGAATGTAGATATGGCACAGGGATTCCGTAGCGACTATGATTGGTCATCGCCTAACGATACGCTCTTGGCGCACTATCGGAAGTTGTGCGCGTTTCGTAAAGATCATTCGGCAGTGGGAGTAGGAAAACAGACTATGCTGAATTCCACTACGGTAATACGATCCTTTGGCGAAGATACGATAGTTATCGCTTTGAACCCGCAAACCGCGAAAGCAATACCGATTCCTTTCGCCGACGGCGAGCATGTGCGGAATGCGTATAGCGGCGAAACAAGTATTGTTCAAAACGGACGAGTGCTCCTACAACAATCCACCGGACATGTGGCACTTATAGAAAAGACCAACGAATAGAATCATTAGTTTGATTTTCAAGCCTGATGCAAAACTTCGTAGCCATAGATTTTGAGACGGCAAATTTTAAACCTTCAAGCGTCTGCTCTCAAAAGACCCCTCTTAGGCGGAGGCCGCTTCTCCCGTTTCATCGGGAGAACGCTCCGGGATATATTGCCGGCTACTGCGGCTATGATCTGAAGAACCACCACCATGCCCTTGCCGACGCAGAGGCATGTGCTGTTATTGGAATACAAATCTTATGATGGAACTTACTCCTGGATATTACCGCCATTTCAAAGGCAACTTCTATTACTTGGTTGAAGTGGCATCGCATAGTGAGACGCTGGAGCCGATGGTCGTATATCGCGCACTCTATGGAGAGCGCAAGCTGTGGGTTCGTCCGGCTGCCATGTGGACGGAAGTCGTTGACAAACCCGAATATCACGGCCCGCGCTTCGTAGCTGTGGACGAAAAGGATGTTCCGGAAGAAAGTCGTTTATGAAAATCGAAGAAGCAATCACATACGCCATCATGTCGGATGGTCATGGAAAGAGAGTGGAAGCAGGGCGCATTTGCGTCATGTTATAGATTATGAATATGACTTTTGAACAGATATATAATCAAATGCAATGGACTCGCCAGCCGGAGAAGGTCGAGGCTAAAGATGGAGTGATAGCCATTACCACGAAACCGCATACCGATCTCTGGCAACGGACATACTACCACTTCCGCAATGACAATGCGCCTGTCCTGCAGATGAAGACGAACGAGCGTTTCTTCTCGTTTGTTGTCAAGACCGATTTTTCGCAGAGTCATCATCGGTTTGATCAGTGCGGCATTGTGATGTATTTGGATAGCGAGAACTGGCTCAAAGCGTCTGTAGAGTACGAAAACGAGCAGTTCCAACACCTCGGCTCAGTGGTCACTAATGGCGGCTACTCGGACTGGGCGACAACCGCTATTCCTGCGGACGTGAAGACTATGTGGTATCGCTTCTCGCGGAGGGAGAACGATTACTGTATCGAGTGCTCCACCGATGGTGTGCATTTCAATCAGATGCGTATCTGCCACATGCACGCAGGAGCCGAAGAGATTTGTTTTGGTATCTATGCCTGTTCGCCGGAGGACTCGTCCTTCACAGCTCTTTTCTCAGACATGAAGATAACCGCCTGTGCATGGCAAGCCCATGATGGTCAACAACCGGATTAAATTTGATATAACTTTTAAAATAAAATGGATAAGTTAAAAGAACTTATATGATTAACCAGATTATTGATTACAACCGCTCATTTGTAGAGCGGAAAGGCTACGAGCCGTTCATTACCGACAAGTATCCCGACAAGAAATTAGCCGTTCTGACGTGCATGGACACGCGTCTTACGGAGTTGCTTCCGGCGGCACTGGGATTGAAGAACGGCGATGCTAAGATTATTAAGAATGCCGGCGGACTGATCATCACGCCCTTTGACTCGGCTATGCGCAGCCTCATAGTGGCAATTTATGAATTGGGCGTGGAGGAGATTATGGTGGTGGCACATTCCCAGTGCGGTGCGTGTCACATGAGCTACAGCCATTTCCACCACGTGATGAAAGCGCGCGGTATCAAGGATGAGACGCTCAATGTCATCCGCGAATGCGGCATCGACCTCAACCATTGGCTCGAAGGATTCCGCGACACGGAGACCTCCGTCCGCAAGACCGTCAAGACCATTCAGACGCACCCGCTCATCCCGAAAGATGTCACCGTCCGCGGGTTCATCATCGACTCCGTCACCGGTGCATTGGAGGAAATCAAATAAATATAAATAAACAACCATGATATATTATTTCTCCGCTACGGGCAATACCAGCATAGCAAGTATTACAAGAAACAATAATACAGGGCACTTCTAAACTTCCCATATATGAAACAGAATATGGAAACAACGACTTCTGCGCTTCCGGAGCGCGTACTGTACCTCTGCACTTGCGTGGCATGGGCGGCAAAGGGCGACTTGGAGCACCTTGAAACGGCTATTCCGCAGGCTCTGAACCACGGCGTTACTATCAACGAACTGAAAGACGCGTTCGCGCAGTTGTACGCTTACGCAGGCTTCCCGCGTTCGCTCAATGCATTGGGCGTGCTGGAGAAAATCCTAAATGCCAAAATGGTAAATGGTACTTTGTCCCTTGGTACTTGGCAGTGGGGTAAGCCTTTTGTGCGTCCTGCCGTATGGGACGATGCCGGAGAGGCGTTGCGCACCGGTACCGCCATGCAGACACGCGACGAAGGAGGCACGCCGTGGGACTACACTTTCTGCCCGCAGGCGGACTACTACATGAAGTCGCATCTCTTCGGCGACATCTACGCCTCCGACCAACTCACGCCTGCCGAGCGCGAACTCGTCACCGTGGCAGCCTTGAGCGCCATGGATGGCGTCACGCCGCAGTTCGAGGGACACAAGGAGTGCGCCGTCTTCATGGGCAACACTCCGGAGCAAGTAGCAGAACTCTGCCGCTGGCTGGAAAGGCAGAAAGAAGTTGCTGCTTATTCATGATTATTCGATTTTATGATCTATTCCACTTTCCATGTGGGGGTGAAGGGTTCATTGACATTGCCGATGATGGCAGTGAGCTGCAAGGAGGAGAAAATATTTACTCCAATTTTTTACCCGTAACATCATACTTTTCTTTGTTTCGGATTATTATTACGTGGTTGTTTTCGATGATTTTATAGACGCCGGTCTCATCCGCCGGTTTAAGAATAATCGGTTCTTTCGGTGTACCGTGGTGCGCATCCGCAACGTAGCGAATCTGCTCACCGTTAACCGTTAACCGTTCCCCGTTACACTCGAACCGTAGCTCTCCTGCCTTATCAGATTGAATCGTGATGAAGTACAGCGAATCCATCGGTTCAGCCACACCGGCCAACTCATCCCCCACATAAACCGCTAACCGTTCACCGTTAACCGTTAACCCTTCCACTCTTGCAATCATCGTCATGTTCGTCGCGACCTTCGGATTGGAGAAGCGGCTCTCCCGCTTCGGTGCCGTTGCAGCGCTGCGGTTATAGAACGCGATCTCTACTGTTCCCGGAGCCAGACGGCGGAAGAGGTAACCCTCACCCGGACGCATGGTCGTCAGGTCGCCTTCCCATTTCTTATCTTCCGAGAAGTACGCAAAGTGGTCATGGCTCTTGAGCATATCGCCCGGTGTAGCACGATCGTAGTAGCCGGAGAGGGCTTCCGTCACCGGGGTCACTTGTTTGAGCAGACACGGCATCGGGCTCCATTGACCGTCACCACGCACTTTAATCTTCATCGAGTCAGCCGGAAGGTTTGTTCCGCTGATATGCATCGTGTTACCATCCTGGCTGCTGATCATGTAGATCTGCTTGTAATCGAAAGTACTGAGCGTACCGACAAACGCCTTTGTGGAGTCGTTGTAAGTCGTGAACTGACGTGTGTTCGGGTTCTTGATCTGGTCGCCTTCCTTCCATGCATCATTGGCAATCATACAATCTGCAATCGCGCCATTGGATGCCGGGATGAGGTTGAACGATGTCCAGTTCCACCCGGCCTGCAGTTGGATCGTCTGCCGTTCGTTACCGTTAGTTGTCATCACGAGCAGTTGACCGTCACCGCAACCATATACGAAACCGTGCGCAAAGAGCACATTGCGATCCACACGCAGGTCGTATACCTTACCGGTCGAAGCCTGCCATAACTGGAAGCGGATCTGCTTGCGGTTCATCGCATCGTTACCGTACACCGTCATGAACAGTTTGGACGTGTTCGATTCGGCCTCGAAGCTGATATGCGCCATGCCCACACACTCGTTTTTGTACATCGCATAAATGATATCATTCTCATCGGTGTCAAATACCACCTCTTTGGTTTTCGCGATCTTCACTACCGCACATACCGACATATTCAGCTGGTATTTGTTCCGATCTATCGATTCGTACGGCGGGTTCGCTTCCACGGTATATTCGATGATCAGCGGTTCTGCCAACCCCTCCTCGTCGGTCAGGTAGATCTGGTCGTTATAAACACCTACCGGCAGGTTCGCATCGAAGGTCAGACGAATCTGTTTCTCCTCCAGTGCGTTCATCGATCCGGAAGGCTCGTTTACGGTTAACCAATCCGGCAAGGACTCAATCGTATATTGATGTCTGCGACCGGACTGATTGATGATATCTACGTAGTACGAGAAATTATCGGGCATGTCGTAATTGGAGGATACACGCAGGGTCCGTTGGTTCCACTTGAGCGCGTTACGATCGACGAACGCTACCCAGCTCACAGGCGATGCCATCGGGTTGCCGTTCAGGTCCTCTACGTCACGCACGGTCACATAGATCGTTTGTTTATTGATCTCGCGGTCCGCCATATTGAGGTTGATCAACAACTCATCGCCGTTGAACGACCAATCGAAGTTCATCTTCGTCAACTGACCGTGATTCCGTGTCGGTGCATAGTTGGTCTTATCCGCAAAGTCCTCACTGTTGGCGGTCAGAACCAGCGGAACAATCTTGTTCACGATATTGCCGTCACCGTCCCGGAAGACACGCTGGTCGTTCGGACTATATACCAGTTCGATAATGCCGTTATCGTTTTCTTTCATCTCTTCGAAAGGCAGGTAACCGAACAGACCCATCTCATCGCCTGACGGCGAGAGGTTATCAAAACCCTCAACCATGTATTTGGGCAGTGCCTGCTCAAAGAAGCACAGGTCGTCTATATTACCCTCGAAGCCGTTACCTCCCAGGTACATCGCGCCGCTGATACTGCCGAATAAGGAAGCGGAGAAGGACTGCATCACTTTGCCGTCCACATACACCGCCGCGTTATTCATCGTGCGGTTGATAGCCAGTACCACATGGTGCCACTCGTTGTTCGCATAACCGTCGCCGATGAGCCATTGCGTCGAGTCGCTGTGCAGCATTAATCGACCGTTCTCAATCGCTAAGAGCGTTCCGTGTTGCTCGTCCGTTCTGCCGGCGCTGAAAATATCACCGTTCGCAGAGGTGGTCTTGAACCAAATCATGATGGACTCGTCATATACTTTCGAGCGACCTAAGAGGTTACCGTCCAGTTTCAACTGTTCGTCGGCCTTCAAAGCCACAGAGATACCTTTGCGGTGGTTCCAACTGGTTTGGGTGCAATAGAGGGTCGCTCCGTTTGCACGGTCGGTCAACTCATTACCGCGTCCTTCGTCCATACGATAGTACGCCATCAGGTCGCATTCGTAACCCGTCAGGTACTTCATGTGGGTAGCTGCTATCTCGTCTTGCGTCAAGGCCTTTGTCCAAACGCGTGCTTCCATCATATCGCCGTCGAACTCACTACCGAACTCCAACGGTGCGGAACCGCGGAGTACGAAATCCTTCGGTATGGTTTCCTGGCCGTCTGCTGCAAACGGTTTCTGCTCCGTTCCGACATAAAGTTTCACTTCCTTCTTGTCGTTGTCATAGACTGCGATCACACGGCTGAATACGCCGCCGGGCAGTACACCCGGATTGGTGCGGAAGGAATAGACATTCATCTCATCGGTCAAGAGGAAGAAGAAGAGGCTTCCTTCTGCGCATCCTAACTGAACGGCATAGTTATAGTTAGGCTTTGAGCTGAAGAAGAGCGAGCCTACCGTCTGGGCATCACGCGGGCGAACCATCATGTCGATGGTGAAAGACTTATTGGTCAGCGAGCGTTCCACTTTCGTCACGGCTCTGCTATCCGTCTCGTCCGCAAAATGCAGACTCGTTCCGGTCGTGATACCCGTGGCATTGGTCATGCCGATGATCTGGAAGTTATTGTCCTCATCGAGGTAGTTACCGGCTATCGGTTCGTTGAATCGGAGCTTGAGGTCATTACCCACACCTAAGATAGCATCGGCCGGTTGAGCTGCACCGAATACACGCGGAACACGTGTATCTTTGATACCGCTGCGTACCTCCGAAACACGGGAGATGAATCCGTTGCCGTGACGGCAGAACGATACGGCACGCAGGTCATACTCCTGCTCCATCGGGTCGCGCTCGCCGTAGAAACGGATGTTCTCGATACGTCCGCCGGTGATCATCGCCTTCGTACCCGAAGCCGCCTGATAGAGACTGTCGCTGTAGTAATACGAGCAGAGGTTCACCCATCCGTCGTCGGATTGTTTACTGAGTTTGTACTGCAGTTCGATATGATCAAAATTCTTATAGTTCACATCAAAGCCGTCAATCACCACCGGCAGGTAATAGCCGGAGGAGTCTTGCGGCGAGAGGGTGTTCATCGTCCATTTGTCGTGCGGTGCGGCGATATTCACTTCGCAGCTCACCGGCATGTAATGCACGCTGAAGGTACATCTCGATTTATTGAATCGGTCACAAGGCGAAGCCAACTCTAAGACGATATCCTCAAAGTCATAACCCTGACCGGCAGACACCTCCATCGTCTTTTGGATGATCTGACCGTGTTTCAACTTGATCGTACGTCCGTCACCGGAGAGCGGCAAGCCGTCAATCATGATCTTCGCGCCCTTCGGATTGGACCCTTCCGCTAACTTGAGTTGGAAACCAAGCGCTTCTTGTCCGCCGCCGTACTCATGTTCGCTTTCATTACTCATCGTCAGAGTGAAGATAGCGGGTTTATCTACAGGGACGTTACTTCGCTCATGCACGTCAATATCAATCCTCTGTTTCTCGAGGTTGAGTGTACCGTTACCGAGCGGGATCTTCGGCTCGTAGAAATGTGTCGAGTCAGCGGGTTCCCACGGACAGCGACTGGCACCGCCGTTGAGGTAATAAACGAACGAACCATACTTATAGTCCATGTTCTCTTTTCCGATGAAATCGATCGTCGAGCCGGCATCGTGGTTGAAACCGCCATCGTCGATGGCGCGATAAACGCTCACGTCCATATAGCCGAATTCGTCCGGACGCAAGGTGAAGCCTGCTTTGCGCGTATGACTCTCGCTGTTCGACGGGTCTTGATGGAAATCCAGATCCAGAAGCGGCGTTAACTCAAATACCCACTTGGCCTCCGGTGCTTCAGCGGCAAGAGCAAAAGGATCTCTTCTTTTTTCATATGTATTCCCGACATATTTTCCGATCATTTCCACGACGGTTTTACCGAAGGCATTCCCCAAGGACGAAATGACTCCTTGACCGAGATTAGCCGAAGCACCCGGATAGTCCACGTATTTCGAATAGGCATTGGAGTACTCGTAGTTCTCGCTGTAACTTACTTTACTTCCGCCGCTGACGGACCAGTTACCTACTACATTCCGTCCGTAACCGTGGATAGCGTTGATCTTCTCGTTCTCGTTCTGAATCATCACACCGATCCAGCCTGCAATCGCGCGGTTGTATCCGGCCACCTCATCCGCCTGCACCTTGATGACGCCGGCAGGACGAATCTGGCGGTAATAACCGTCGGAAGCGAAGTTCTCATCCTCCGGTGCTACTTTCGACCAGTAGAGGCATTTCTTCTGTGCGTTCGCCATCGATTGTACGGTCGCGCTATCGAGCGTGAGCAGCAAGGCGTCGCGGTCGCGTTTGAGTTTGGGCAGCAGGGTGTTCTCGATATAGTCGTGCGTATAGGCGAAGGTGGAGTTGATATAGGTGCCTACCTCGCGCTCAAGACCTATAACGAGGTACCATTTCTTGCCGTCCGCCGCACGGGCGCTGTCCACTACTTGCATTGCTCCGTTGGCGAACTGCGGTGCAAAGGCAGCATAGGTCAGCGAGTCGATCGGCTTGACGGCGTCCGTCAGACCGTAATACAGGTTCTGTACGGCGCCGATATAGATATCGTCCATCTCACCGGTATGACCATGGTCCACTTCGGTCTCTATCTTCTCGTTCACGCCGAAGGTATAGGTCGCGCTATGCTTGGAGTAATAGGTCGATTGGACAGGAATACTGATTTTGTTGACGGTGCTCATGTTCATCAGGTAGCCTGAGAAGATACCCAATCCAGTGCCGGAGTAGGTACCCATGGCCAAGTTAGCACTCGTTCCGTAACCGACCGTTACGTTCAGACCGAAATTAAACTTCACTTCGGACGAGTAACTGTACTTATACGTCGTTCCGGATTCTACATAGGCTGTACTATTCGATCCGGGCGGGTCACGCAGCACATCCAGCAGCACGATATTGGCCGTGGTCGAAGTAATGAAATCGCGTCCTTTCGCTTTGTTACCCATTACGTACGCCCGGAAAGCCTGATGCTCGATATAGTTACCTTGATACTCTACCGACAGATCCAGCGGACGCAACGCACTCTCGCCGGTCTTGATAAACGACACATAGTCTATAGGGATATTAAACAGCGCCTCGCCGTTCGCGTCCATCCGGATGGTCTGTATCTGCGTGTTCGCTCCGTCATGCAGGCCGTTATACACCTTCAGCACACCGTTCTTGATGCGCACCTCTTCGTGGCGCACGCTCAGGGGGTTGTTATTGTAGTAATAGTCCTCATGGGCGGTAGCACGGAAACTGTAGGTACCCGTATTGAAGACCGGCGCACCAAACAGATAGCTTACATCGTTGTTGCTCTCATCTATTTTCGCCAACGGCACTTTCACTTTGCTGTTATCAATCGACTGCCGCTCCATCGACTCCTCACCGTAGTACGGAACCTCCATACCGTATTTGAGTTGTATGCAACTAATCTCGATCGGACTGTGGTACGTAATGCTATATACCGCATTCGCTGTCACCTCATGGTTCTGATGCGTGAAACGCACCGTGTCTTCTGCGGCTTTCAGCATATCCAGTGTCTCGCCGGTCTTACCCTCTGCATACAGCGTTGAGTAGCCCTTGGCGGTCGCCTGGGTGATCTTGTACTTCACCGGCCAGAGGTCCGCACAGTACTCACCGGTCGTCTGATCCGGACGGATGATGATACGTTTCTTGGAGAGGATGACATTCGTCGTACCCGTCAGCACCGTGTCGTACGGTGCGATGGCATACTGCTTCACCGTGGTACGGATGGTGTCCAGCGTCGGGTCTTGCGGGTCATGGACGATCTGGGATATATTATCGCCTTCCAGTTCCAGTACCAGTTGCAGGTCGTCGCCCAGGTTGTTGGTACTCAAACCGAAGCCCAAGATCTTGTCCGCCTGGTTCTGTCCACCCACGATGCGACCCGTCAATCGTACTCTCGTCTGGTCATACACACGAACACCGTCCAAGGCTTTCTCCAGACGTAACAGACTGTCACCGTCGATGCGTACGAAACCGTCTCCGGCAAAGGTATGACCGGGTTTGATCACTTGGATGGAGAAAGGATGATTCAGCGGCACCTGGATGGAGAAATTACCCGAGCCGTCGGTCTTATAAGCCGTACTGCCGGTGCTTACCATCTTACCGTCCAGTAACAGGTTGGCGTCCCGAACCGGGATCGTCGTGTTCTCATACAACACACGGCCGCTAAAACGAACCGACGAGATGTTCTCGAACAGCAGTCCGTCCGCCACCGGGTTGTCTTCGCTCAGCGTCACGGTCGCCGAACCGATGGTTGTATTATTGAAATGGAAAGTCGCATAACTGCTCGTCGGCGTAACCGTATATTCCTTGTTATGCCCGTAGAGCAGGTTGTCGAATACGTACTCACCTGCCGAATTCGTCTTCACCGTTACCGGGTCCATTCCTTCACTCGTTAAACTGACATCGACGCCGGCGCATCCCATGCCGTCGGTATAATGCACCCGTCCCTCTATCTTGCCGTACGGCGAGCGCCAACCGGTGCAGGTCGCTGTGTCGGTGGTCGTCGTACCGTTGCAGGTGTAACGGGAGATGATGCGGTAGTCGTAGCGTTTGTCCGTCGCCGTATGGGTATCGCGGAAACCGATGGCATCTACCACGGTGAGCGAGTCATAGCTCTCTGCGCCTTGCTCGCGGCGCTCGATGAGGTAGTCGTCCACGCCGCCGGGACCCATAGACCAGGTCATCTGCACACCGTAACGGTCGGTGCCTTGTGTAGCCAGGATGTTCTCTATCTTGCCGGTGGAGTTGTAGTAGATGTCCGGACCGGACAAGCGTTTAGGCCTCAGGTCGCTGAGGTTCATCACTTTGAGCGAAGAGTTGGTCTGATCCATCCACACCTCGTATTGGTAATGCACGCAGGGACGGTTGGCGATATCGACGGCGTGGATGCTCCACGAGCCGTCCTCCGCTACCTTCACGCTGTCGGCGGGCACCGGTGTCTCGAGCACCTCGCCGGTCTCGACGAGCGTACGACGAACCCAGAGACGGGCGTTGTTATCCCAGTTGCAATACGCCTTGCCGGTCGGATACTGAGAGGCCAATTCCACTTGCATTTCGGTATAGAGCGCCGAGCGGATACTGTCGTCATTGAGGGGCGTTACCCATGCCTGCTTGATGGAGTCCGTCAATTCTTTACTACGCGACTGTTCTCGCACCAGGATCGCATCCCGATCACCATTTACCGAGACATAGTACGCGTTACCCTCTCGCGCAATAGGTACGGCTTTCGCGGCTGTCGTCCCGACATAATACCCATTATATTTGACCCGGAGCAGGAAGTACCTCGAATCCGTCGGGATGATATGTTGCTTGCGCTCGCCGAAATGATCGAATGTAAACTCATGGTATACCGCACGGTAATCTTCTCCGGGCGGCGTATAACTGAGTTCATATGTATAGTTCTGGATATCACTCTCCGGCGTGTCCGACCACCTGGGTTTGATTCGCAGTTCTACCAGCGTAGCATTGTTCGCCAGTTCGGTTTTGTATTCGCATTGCTCTATGGTTTCCGGAGCCACGGTGATTGGCTGATTCGACAGCTTGAAATAGAGATGCACCTTGCGGTTCGTGTCAAAATCCGGGTCGAGGGAATAGTCCGGCTGATCCAGCGCCAAGGGAGCGAGGTAGTTGTTCTTGAGCAAGCTGTCCACCTTGGCAAAATCATGTTTCCATCCCCATATAGAGGACGAAGCACGGCGTACGCGGTAGTACACGGAACGACCGGGTTTGAGCAACTTGTTACTCGTCAGCTTGCACAAATACGTGTTCACGCAGTAGCCCTCCTCGTTATAGGTATAGATAGTACACGATTTGCTATACGATTGATCCAGCGAATCCGGGTTTGCTTCCGCTTCGCGCATGGCCTGCAGCGGATTATCCGTATAGTGATAGACGGTGCTGTCTTCCGAATAGGGTATCACACCGATCGACTGTGCATCGCTGAAGTCCGATTGAAAAGCGCGCTGTATCTCAAAAACATCGCCTTCAATCAGTTCTTGCGCCGCCGGGTTATGGATCTCCCACGACAGATTGACCTTACCGGTGACGCGCTGATGGGCATCCAGATCCTCGGTAGCTCGCAGGTCGTGCACGCGGTGGTACGCCGGGATATGCACCTCGTTCGACTTGAGAGTCTGCTTCGTTTCGGCGGTCTTGTTGATATACGTCTGGAAAGTAGCCGAGACAAAACGCTGTACTGTATCCTTGGTCGGGATGACGATCGTACCCGAGCGGTCGGAGGTCTCACGCTCTCTCGGGTTCAGCGAGGTATGGTAACTGATCGGGTCTTGATAAACCACGTACTGCACCGCCGCGCAACCGTAGCCCGTTGTACCCTCCGCATCCAGCGTATAGAGATACGGCTCATAGAGCTGCGGGCTCTGCGGAATATCACCGCCGGTGTAGATATCCGGCCATCCCCAGTTGTAATAATACGATTCGTTACCGCTCGACTGTTTGTAGATCGCCGCACTCATACCCCATTTGAACTTTTTGTCTTTCAAGCCCGAAGGCGGGTACCAGTCGAACGTGATATACGTGATGTGCTTATGGTCATCGTCGTCCTTGCGTTTGAGGCGAATCGCATTCTTCTTCCAGTGCGATTCATCACCCTCGGTCAGAACCAACTGCTGACCGTCGTATGTACTGCGAATAATACCGCTACCGGAGTGGACACACATATAACCCTCGCCGATGTCATCCGTCGCCGTGTTCAGACCGCGCTGCACACCGGCGACAGACGCGATACGGTGGATACTCTGGTCAGAGCCTTCCGCCATCTGGTACCATACGTACGAGTCGTGACTTCCGTTGAAATTCGTCGATCCCCAGAGGTAATAATCGTTCGCACGACCATACACCCATACCGGGATATAAAAACGCAGCACACCTTCACCCATACTCATGACGGTGTAGTGTTTCTGTTGCTCCAGATAGTCATTCGCCTGCACAGTCATAGCCAACGACATAACACACAATAATGTGATTAAAAGTTTATTTTTCATTGTCTAAACAATTTTGCGTGCAAAAGTTTTGCGTGCAAAGATACACTTTTTTTTGCATATATGCAAGAAAAAGAGAAGATTTTTAACATTTTGACACAAAAAAGGAAAAACGGCTGCTCCCGACACGCTGGTGGGATGCCTTCCTCCGCCTCATGGAAAAACGTAAATTGATGTAAATCCCCGAGCAGTTACTTCTTAAAATTTGCTAGTAATTTTAGCGTCTATGCGTCGCGCATCCATGCGCACCTTCCTTCCAATCCCTAACGCAAGGAAAAATTAAAATTTATTTGTTAAATTTTGTTAAATCTATTAACATAGGCGTTATAAATTTGCCTATGTCAAAATTTTTTAGTAATTTTGCACCAAAATTCATAAAATCGTAAAAGTATGAAAAAGGGGGTTCTTTTGATTTTAGCAATTGCGTTAACACTAATGCAATTGAACGCTGAACAAATAGAGATTGGGCGCTCTGTTTATGTTCTTGACGAAAATACCCAAACGGCTATTTTCAAAAGATGGTGGGGAGGTACTGAAGATGATTCCAAACTCATAATACCTGCGTCCGTAGATTATGAAGGCGTGACCTATAAAGTTGTTACTATAGGAGAAGACGCGATCAACCAAAACCTAGTTGTTGAGAATATAATTATATCGGATGGTGTTACCAAAATCGAAAGAGGCGCATTTTACAATTGCCCGGAATTGAAGAGCATAACAATACCCTCCAGCGTAAGTGAAATAGGTAGCAACGCTTTTAAAAATTGCATTGAGTTGGAGAGTATAGTCTTACCTGAGGGGCTTTCCTCTTTAGGCTACCGCGCCTTCTATAATTGTGTTAAGCTCAAATCGATTGATATTCCTAGTAGTGTTGCTCGTATCGAATCAGGGGTATTTCATAATTGCCAACAACTTTCATCCATAACAATACCTTCTACTGTTTCAGAAATAGGAGAAGAGGTCTTCTTTTCCTGTGAAAGTTTAAAGACAGTAAACCTAAATGAGGGACTTCTTTCAATTGGAAAGGGCGCTTTTCTCAGTTGTACGGCATTAGAATCTATTATTCTACCGAACAGTCTTAAAGAATTAGCGCCTCATGCTTTTGGAAGTTGCACTTCTCTTAAAAGTGTTAAACTTCCAGAATCGCTCGAAGTAATACCAGAAGCCGCATTTGCAAGATGTGAAGCTCTCGCTAACATTGAATTTCCGGAAAGCTTATACGAGATAGAACGCTTTGCCTTCAATGGATGTAAGAGTCTGAGAAAAATCGTGTTACCCCCAAAGATAACACGCTTAGCTCCAGGCGTGTTCCCCGGTTGTACATCACTTGTTGAAATAGTTATTCCAGAAGGAATGACTGAATTAGGTGGCGGTTCTTTTGATGGTTGTACTAACCTCACAGACATATACTGCTATTCGGAAGAGCCTCCACTGATATATCGGGCATTTGATGGTATCTCATTAGAACAAGTTACCGCGCATGTTCAGGTAGTTAAAAAGTATAAAAAAGACTCTCTTTGGAAAGCATTTGGCAAATTGGTGCCCATGCAATAAAAATAACGCCCTAAATTGTAGTTGTGATGGACAGACTTAAATCATTGCTAAATATTGAAACTATAGCAGCTAAATCAGATATTAATGGTGAGTTGGAAAACATTGCTAAAATACTGATGAACGAGTCGGATAACATCCGACACCTTCGTGATCACCTAATCACGTGAGCACGTGGTAACGATTTCTTTCTTCTTTTCTCCATGCATGTTGATGCTGGCTGTTTCTCGCGTTCCTGCATCGTGCATTGATGCGCGATTTGTATTACGTCTCTGACACGGAACAAAGCTCCGTTTTTTCTTCCGTTATGTCGGATGTCATCCGACTTGACGAGGTCGGGCTTTGCATAGGTTCACAAGTTCCGCACTTCGTACCAAGTATGCCCATTTCAATCCCTAACGCGAAATTAGCTTATTCCTCGAACTGCTGACGATGCTCCATGATCGTCGGCAAGTTCTTGGATGCCCATTCAGTCAATTCCTGCACAATAGGCACCAGTTCCTTGCCCATCGGCGAGAGGCTGTACTCCACGCGAGGAGGAATCTCCGGATAAACTTTGCGGACGATGAGGTCATCCGCTTCGAGCGTGCGCAACGTACTACTTAATACGCGCGTGCTGATATCCGGAATGACGCGATGTAGTTCATTGAAACGGATCGTGCCGTGCTCATTGATATCCAACAGCACGAGAAATCCCCATTTGTTACCAAACCGTGCGATGACATTACGCACCGGACACATCTCAAACATAGAGTTCTTGCTATCTTTCTTTTGCATAATTTATTTCATTTGCGAGTGCAAAGTTACTATAAAATACTGATATACGCAATAGTTTCAAAAAAAAAGTAAGTTTTTTATAAAAATTTATTTTCATAATGAGCTGTATTTGCAAAAATAGACAAAAAGGTTACTATGTCACCTATTTATAACCTCTTGCACATGTCGAAAAAATGTAGTACCTTTGCACTCGATTTTGAAACACAAACACAAAAATTATACGATTATGAAACAGATTGAGACGATTAAGAGCGGCAAAAATTTTACCGCCGTAACAGCAGGTACTTTTGCTGAGATTATTGAACACGAACTGCCGATGGGTCCCGATTTCACCCTCAAAGGCAAAGTCTTTTTAGGTCAAGCTTTGGGTGCTACCGGAGCAGAGTTGTCTTACCAGACACTTGTTCCCGGACAAGACAGCGGTTTCCTTCACACGCACAAAACGCACGAGGAGTTGTATTTCATCCTTCGTGGTGAAGGCACGTACCAAGTGGACGGTGAGCTCTTCCCTGTTAAGGAAGGAGCTGTGGTACGTGTAGCACCGGATGGCAAACGCGCGCTGAAGAATACAGGCAAAGAAAACCTGACGATGCTTTGTATCCAGTACAAAGCGAATGCGTTCACCGATGCAGACAGCCCCATGACGGATGGCACTATCCTGGACGAGCCGCTGAAATGGTAATTGAACTTGTCGTGATTATCAAAAGAATAATATGAGTGAAATACTTATTTCCGAGAAGCAAGTGCAGAGTGTGATGACCAAGTCGTCACTGCCCGTGGGCGGTTACTCGGTGAACCCGTATGTGGGGTGTACACACGCTTGCAAATATTGCTATGCTTCGTTCATGAAACGCTTTACTGGACATACAGAGCCGTGGGGGACGTTTCTGGATGTGAAGAACTGGGAACCTATAAAAGACCCTCACAAATTCGATGGGCAACGTATTGTAATCGGCTCAGTGACAGACGGCTACAATCCGCAAGAAGAGCACTACCGTCGCACACGCAGGCTATTAGAGGAGTTGCAGGGCGCACAGGCGGAGATTCTTGTCACTACCAAATCTGATCTCGTGCTGCGCGATTTGGATGTACTGAGTACATTCCCAAAAGTAACCGTATCATGGTCAATCAACACGCTCGACGAGCAGTTCAAAAATGATATGGATGAAGCAGTCAGTATTGAGCGTCGGCTTGCTGCTATGAAGCAGGTCTACGACAAAGGAATCCGCACTGTATGTTTTATCTCGCCTATCTTCCCTGGTATAACAGATGTTTGGAGTATCATGGAGAGGGTGCGCGAACAGTGCGACCTCATTTGGCTGGAGAACCTGAATCTGCGCGGACAATTCAAACCCGTAATCATGCGTTACATTGCAGAAAAATATCCGCATCTTATGCCACTGTACGATGAAATTTACAACAAAGGCAAACGCAATTGGTGGCATCGTCTGGAGGAAGACGTGCAACGCTTTGCTACCGAGCATGAAATGCCGTATTTACGCAATGATCTGCCATATGGGCGAGCCGAAAAAGGAAAGCCGATACTGGTCAATTACCTTTATCATGAGGAGATCCGGTTAAATAACAATAAATAGCAAAAAATTGCAACTGTTGCCAAGCTAAAGGCACTTCCTTTACATTGTGCTTGCAACCCAAGTACGGATTGTGTAGAGACTGCTGACTCATAACAAGCCGGCAGTTTTCTTTTATACTTACCTACGGTCTACCATTATTCTTTGTCGTTTGTTCGCCCTGACCAAGCAGTTGTGCCCTGCACTCTACCGTCCGGTGGCTGCAACTACCTCCAATCGCGTTCGAACGAAGATATTGGAATTAATCGGAGTAAAACCTCAAAAATCTTCGGAATAATTTGCATATATCAAAAAAAATGCGTACCTTTGCACTCGATTTCAAAAGTGTTCTTTTTCCCGTTTGGAGCAACCGCCTCAATCCCGCAACCGCCTCGACCTAAAATCGAGGTTTTATAAGGGTTAAAAGCATCCAAAAGCGCGTGATTAGCGCGTGATAACCGGGTGGTTACCGCGTCATTAGCCTGTTGTTCATATAACGTAAAGGGAAGAATCCTAGGATGAACATTCAAAAATCTAACTAGAGTTAGAAATCTTGAAATCCTATAAAATATACTACAAAAACTGTGCCATTCTATGACAAAAGTTAAGTTACATGCACCCGTGGCAGAAATGCACGGAAAATTTGAGAAAAATAGCGGAATTATCATGCGCCAGAAGAAGTATCGCGCACCCAACGGCGCGGTCCTCAAAGTCGGTGTCCAGGAGTCCTACAAAGTAGCTCATCCGCGCGATTTCGACAAAACGCCCGCGAAAGGCGCCGAACTCGCCCACCACAACCGCTGGCGCGAGGCGTGTCTGCGTACCACTCAGATTCTCCAATCCGCACAGCCCGACGGTCTCACGCAGCAGCAGATCTTCCACAAGCAACTCAACCACATCCCGGACTTCTATACCCCCGAAGAAGCCCAAGCCCTCTATGCCCATTACCGCGAACGTTACCTCGCCCAACTCCCCGGTAGCACCTACCGTCCAGCTCCCGACCCGGCCAATCCCACAGCTCAAGCCCCTGCCCGCCGCACCAAGCCCGACCCGCAAGCGCCTCTTGATCCCGTTACCCGTACTCCCAAACGCTACGCCCAGTTCCCCAACTTCATCCGCGCCATGCTCTACCTTGAATTGAAAGTCGCCGAATAATTCTCACAAAAAAGTAGAAATAATACTATTTTGAATAAAAATGCAAAAAATACGAGAAATTTTCTCATATAATTTGCACATATGAAAATATTTTTGTACCTTTGCCGCCAAATTCAATAGGACCTAAGTATGTTAGTTAATTTTACAGTAGGAAACTTCCGTTCGTTCAAGGAGAAAAGAACGCTTAGCATGGAAGCGGCAAATATCAAAGAGTTTGCAGAATCGTTAATAGCTGCGCCTAATGGAGCGTCTCTATTGCCGATAGCTGCTTTGTACGGCGCTAATTCAAGTGGCAAGAGCAATATTATTAAGGCTTTTCATGTTTTTACAGATCTCCTGCGGCGTTCTAATTCGATGAGTTCTGCCGATGAGATACCTGTTGTGCCTTTCTTGTTGGGAGAGCCCAAGGATCAAATGACAAGCCCTTCGTATTTTGAGATTGAAGTCATAACCCCGCAAAATAACTATTATCGCTATGGGTTTGAGGCTAATAAAAAAGCTATAGTTGGCGAGTGGCTGTATAAACACGTCGGATCAAAAGATACTTGTTTGTTCTTACGTGATAATGATTCCATCGGAGTAACCAAGGCATTTCCAGAGGGAAAGGGATTAGAGGAAAGGACAAGAAATAACGCATTATTCTTGTCTGTTTGCGACTCCTTTAATGGTACGATAGCCAAAGAGTTGGTCGCAGAAATCAGCAAATCCATTGTTACATCAGCCGTTGAGCATGAGCGAATATATAGTACGTTGGAACCTATTATCCGCCAGAACCCAGATACATTTGCAATGGTTGTAGAGGACACCAACAAGGTATTACACCAAATGGATTTGGGCTTCTCCCGCTATGAGATTCCGCAAGATAAGGAATTGGCTAAAAATATCAAGGCTTTTACATATCATAACATATACGATGAGAAAGGCGAGGTAATTGGGGAAACGAGATTGTTAATGAAGCAAGACGAATCCGAAGGCACCAACAAACTCTTTGATATAATGTCGATGATACTGATGTCATTAAACGGCGGAGGTTTATTGGTAATTGATGAATTGGATTGCAAACTGCATCCTATTCTTACGGCATATATCATAAAGATGTTTAATGACTCAAAACTCAACACCGGACATGGCCAACTTATTTTCGCCACGCACGATTCAAACTTATTAAGCGCAAAGTGTTTGCGCCGTGACGAGATTTGGTTTGTAGAGAAAGACAAACAAGAGGCATCGGATCTTTATTCGTTGGTTGAGTTTAAGGACGCAGATGGTGTCAAGGTACGCAACGACCGCAGTTTTGAAAAAGACTACATCAAAGGCCGTTACGGAGCTATTCCTTACGTAAACTATAACTGGTAATCGGTATGGCAAAGGCAATGTCAAGCCGTGCGATTCGTGAACTGCGTGAACGCACGCGCAAAGAGAAACACGATAAGAAACGCAAGGTGGCTACTCGCAGGGTACACCTCAACTATCTTATTGTCTGCGAAGGCGAACAAACCGAGCCGAATTATTTCAAAGCCTTAGTAGGCGGACGAAATTCAAGAGTATTATCAGTAGATGTTCTCGGAATGGGTGAGAGCACGTGCCGCTTGGTTCGCACAGCGATGGAAGAGCGTGATAAAAGTCCTATTGAATACGACCGAGTATGGGCTGTATTTGACAAAGACGATTTCATAGACTTTAACGAGGCGATAGATCTTGCTCGCTCCAACGACATCAATGCTGCTTGGTCGAATGAATCGTTTGAGTTGTGGTACTACCTGCACTTTCAGTACTTGGATACTCCTATTACTCGTGCGCAGTACATAGAAGCACTCAACCGAGAAATCCGCAAATATGAACCCGAGTATTCCTATGCCAAGAATGACAGAGCCACTTTTGCTATCTTATGTCAATATGGTAACTTAGATATGGCTATCCGTCACGCAGAGCGTTTGGAAGCTTTCTACCATGACACCAACTACGCCACTCACAAACCCTGTACAAAGGTACATCATTTGGTAATGGAACTGCTAAATCCGGAAAAGGTGCTGACAAAGATAAATGAAGATTGAAAAGTTTTTATTTGCAAAGAAAATGCAAAAGAGTAGTAATTCGCATCTATTAATATACCTCTCTTTTCGCTCAACTAAAATCCGCAGAATAGCACTTTCCCCATACAAAATCCACTTTCCCGAACGATTTTCACCAAAATCCTTGCATATATCAAAAAAAAGCAGTAACTTTGCAGCCCAAAGTTGCAAAGGTTCATGAAAATGGAGCAGTTACAGATTATACATAGCGAGTATTTTGCTGACTACCAAGCACAGCAACCGATCACTATTGAGAAGCGCGTCAAGAGACTTGCTTCCAAGCCGCTTACGCCCCAGAACTTCAAGTTCTACTTGTTAAGTTCGTCCTGTAACTCCAGCCTTATTGAGGGCTCTTCGATGACAGAAGACGATTACATGAAACTCAAAGAGGCGAAAATCATCAGCCGCGACGTGCAAGAGATAGATGACATGATTGCTGCTTATGAGTTTGCCGCAAAAAATGCTATCAATATTGGCTCATTTCTCGAAGCGCACAAGATTCTTTCCAACAGTTCCGGTATTGCAGACAAATACAAAGGCGCTTTCCGTGACATGCCTGTTGGTGTGTTTGGCGGCGGGGTAAAAGTCTATACTGGCGCAGAGCCGAGTATCGTAGCGGGCGAAATGGCCAAACTCATGCATGATATTGACATTCTCGTAAAGACAGACTTGTCCTACGATGAGATTTTCTATTATGCGAGTATGATTCATCTCGTTTGCGTAAGCATCCATCCGTTTGCGTAAGCATCCATCCGTTTGCGGACGGTAACGGACGTACTTCTCGTTTGTTGGAGAAATGGTTCTTAGCGCAGAAACTCAATCATGTGGCTTGGGCTATCCAGTCTGAAAAACTCTATTTCAGGCGCAAGAAATCGTACTACGAGAACTTGCACTTCCGCGACAACTACAATTCCATTGACTACGCAAGAAGTGTTCCTTTCCTCTGCATGTTACCGATGGCATTGAATATGAGGTAATCGTGCCCTCGTGGCTAAGAAATAACCGTCCCCCTCTCCAAGACGTTAAATTGGAGACGCTGAGATCGGCAGCGTGAAAAAGCGATTACATAAAAGGCGTTTATTGACGCTTGTTTTGGTACATCGGAATCCTGCAAAATTTACGACCCCAAAGCAAGATAGTGCAATAAGCGTCCTCGTGGATATGTTATATTCAGTCTTCGCCCGATTGGGCGGGAGGGTTAAACATATCGGGCGTGGACGTTATTGTTTATTCTTGGTTGTAGGGTCTTGCAGGAACCTCGATGTAGAGAATGAGCGTGAATAATGTTCGCGCTTTTTGTTGTTATGTATGTAAACTTAATTTATACCGATATGAATAAATACTTTATTTGCTTGGATGCAGACGAGGATAGTGGCAAATCCGCCACATTGCTTTGTCTGATTAGGATGTTGGAAGCGCAAAACTTTGACAAGTTAGAGGCTTTTCCTCATAACGAGACAGAAGCCCAAGTATACAAAGCCGACCGTACCGTTGTATTTCAGATGAACAACCATTTGATCCTCATTCAATCGCAGGGCGACCCCGGAACACATGTCTTTGAGGATACAAAGGCTTATTTGACAAAGAATGAGCCACAGATCATTATTTGTGCTGCTCGTCCAAAAGGAGAAACTATGGAAAAGGCTAAAGCGAATGCAAGAGGATATAACTTTATTCGTTTTGGTAATTATAAATCCGAGCAGAAAGACAATTACCTGCTCAATAATCAACTCAATCGCCTTTCTGCGGAGAGTTTGTTAACCATGATTCATTCACTTCTAAATATCTAATGTTATGAAAAGAGAATTTTATCTTCTTTTGTTTATGTTAACGGCTTTAGTTAACGTAGTATGTGCTAAAGATACCATACGAGTTGACGGAATAACTTACACGATTCAGAGTCTGTATAAATTAACTATAGAAAAAGGAGAATATTCCGGAGATATTGTACAACCCACAAGTGTGCAATATAATCATAATTCTTATTCTGTATATGAGATAGGGAAAGAAGCATTCAAGGATTGTACAGAATTAACATCTATAACAATTCCATATTCTGTAGAATGGATTAATGAGTATGCTTTTCACGGTTGTACAGGACTAACTTCTGTTAATTTTACATATAATAATTTTAGATCTTCGATTGTGATTTTGGAGGGTGCTTTTTATGGATGTACAAATCTTACATCTATTTCTCTTCCTGATAATTGTACAGCGCTTTTTAGATCTCTATTTAGAGGATGTACCAACTTGTCTTCCTTTATTATTCCCAATAATGTAGAAGGCATTTTTGATGATGTATTTTATGGATGTTCTAGCCTTTCAACAATTACTATACCAGCATCAGTTACTAATATTTATGGTTATCCATTCAAAAATACAGGATTGACAGAAATCAACGTTGCAGCAGGCAATACTGCATTTTGTTCTGTTGACGGAGTATTATTTAATAAAGACACTACCTTATTGATAAAATATCCCGAAAAAAAAGTTGGTAGTGTTTATACTATCCCTAATACTGTCACGATGATAAGTGATTTTTCTCGTAGTGAAAATTTAACATCAATTATTGTCCCTAATAGTGTTTCGCAGTTTTTAGGAACAAATGGCTTTGAAAATTGTCCAAATCTCGCATCGGTGCACTTTCCCGATATAGATGCTTGGTGTGATATTACATTTGCAACAGCATCTGCCAATCCACTTTCTTCCGCAAAGAATCTTTACGTAAACAATGAACTAGTACAAAATGTAACAATTCCAGACGGAACTACCGAAGTAAAACGATACATATTTTGGGGTTGCACAAGTCTTAACTCCGTAACGATACCAAGTACGGTTACTATTCTCCATGAAGGTGCATTTGGATATTGTATGAATCTAACATCCTTTTACAGTTATGCAACTACACCGCCAGATGCATATTGTTTTAACGGAGTAGATAAATCACAATGCAATTTATATGTTCCAGCTACATCATACTTATTATACAAAAATGCTGACGAATGGAAAGACTTTGCTCAGATTCTTCCAATTACAGGCGAGTGGAGATGGGTAAAATTCCTTGATTGGGATGATACTCTATTATGGGAAGGGTATGTAGAGTATGGTACAGCAGCTACTGCTCCAGCGACTCCCTCTCGCGAGAATTATACATTTATCGGTTGGGATAAAGATTTCTCAAACATTACGGAAGAGACGGTTATAAAAGCCCAATATACCATCAACCGCTATCTTGTGCAGTTTTTCGATTGGGATGATACTCTATTAAAAGAAGATAGTGTCGCGCATGGAACAGCTGCGGTTGCTCCAAATGATCCTATTCGTGAAGGTTATACATTTGTAGGGTGGGATACTGAATATGATAGTATTATTCATGATACATATATTTATCCTCTATACGAAATCAATTACTATAACGTTCAATTTGTGGATTGGGATAATACCGTCTTGTCGGAACAACAAGTAGCGTACGGTTATGCAGCAACTCCCCCTTATGCTGAGTTTAGTCGTGAAGGGTATAAGTTTATAGGTTGGGACAAAGACTTCGAACGAGTCACGGAAGATATGATTATTACTGCACAATACCAAATATTGAAATTCTATGTACGCTTCTTGGATTGGGACTATCGGGTTTTACAATCAACAGAGGTTGATTATGGAACTATACCAGAATATACATCAGAATTGCCAGAGAAAGCGGATGATGAAAGATACACATATACCTTTAAGGGTTGGTTTCCTATTCTTTCTCCTGTATATTCCGACATGGATTACATTGCCACTTATGAGGAAAAATTACATGAATTTACTGTTACCTTCCTTGATTGGGATGGAGCTATTATTAAGACACAACAGGTAGAATATGGTTCATATGCAACGGCTCCGGAAGAAACTCCCCTGCGAGAAGGTTATACGTTTATTGGTTGGGATAAGGAATTTAGTTATATAATATCGGATTTGACCATAAATGCTTTATATGAAAAAGATATCAAGTACTATACCATTACATTTGTTAATTGGGATGGACTCGTATTGATGAATATAGTGGGAGTTGAGGAGAATACACTTCCTGCATATACAGCAGAATTACCTACTCGTCCAGAAGATGATAAATTTACTTATACATTCATAGGCTGGACACCTGAAATAGTACCTGCTACAGAAGATGCAACATATACTGCCACATATGAAGCAACGCCAAAAACAGAAGGAATTGAGGATGTTATTATTGATGGCGATATTACGCAAAAACTTCTCCAAAACGGTCAAATCTTCATCCTCCGTGGAAACAAGACCTATACTCTTCAAGGTCAAGAGGTAAAATAACCCCTGTCGATCTCTCAATCCCCCGAAAACCCGATCTATCGGACTCCTGCCTGCTCCACAACCGAGCAGGCAGTTTCTTTCTTCGTCTGTTTCGTCCGAAACAATCGTTCGAGCAAAGCGAGATAAGAAATAATCGTTGCCCTTGCGCTAAGAATTGTATTCGGACACGGCTTTGCCGTTTCTTCTTCGTATTACAGGTGTCTAGTTGACACCGCTCCACACCCGTATTCGTCGTTCTTCCATTCGGCTATTTGATTACCGTCATCCCACCTTTGTCCATTTGCAGAGATAGTATCCTGCATCCTTCTTCTTCGTATTACGCCCTCTAACTGCCAGCATCGAAAAATTGTTTTTTCTGTTTATGTCTGCATGTGGTTAGCTACTCGTCAGAGGTCTGGATTAGTGTGCGCGAAATGCTGCAAGTTCACTTGTGAGGATTTCGCGACATGCTAATACATAGTAGCCGCAAGGCTACAAACCACATGGAGGGTTTTCTGTGTTTTTGTTTTATATCTCTCGCTTCGCGAAAAAGAAAGCCCCTTTATTTTCTCTAATTGCTAACCCCCAAAAAGCAAAAAATGATGACAAAGTAACTTTTTTAGAGCGAATTTCCAAAAAAACATTTGGTTACTTTCGGAAATTTTTGTAATTTTGCAGCGCATTTGGCAAATATGTTTTTTAGGTTTATTGCCTCGGCGTTTGTAACTCCGCGAGGAGTGTAGATTGGATTGATTAAGCGTATTGGAAGCTCCCTTACAAGGACGATTAAGCAAGCAAAACTACATCAGCCCGGCAGGGCTTACAAACGACAGAGGGGTTTTGTAGGTTTTGTTTCATAGTAAATAAGGAAATAGAAAAATGAGAAAATTGCAGAAGGAGGTGGATCCTCAATACTTAAATTGTCCGATTCGGAACGTGATTGACAAATTCGGCGACAAATGGTCGCTGCTTGTGTTGTACCAACTGCACAACAAAGGCACGCTTCGTTTCAATGAGTTGCACCGCGAGATGGCGGATTGTTCCCAGAAGATGCTCTCCCAGACGCTCAAACGGCTTGAACAAATAGGGCTTATCAGCCGGCAGGTTTATCCGGAAGTACCGCCTCGCGTAGAGTACAGCCTCACTGCCCGCGGGCAGTCCCTCATGCCGCACGTCTCCGCTCTCATCGGCTGGGCTTTAGAGCATTTTGAAGAAATAACAAAATAAACTCAGAAAAAACATCACTTTTGGTCAAAAAGACCCTCAAAAACTTGTATATTTGAGAAAAAAGTAGTAATTTTGCACTCGCTTTTGAGATGAAACGATTTTGGTACATATTGTTGATCTTGGTGAGCATCGGCGTTCAGTTGTTTGAGCCGATGGATAAGCCTACTATGCAACCGGTTCAAACGTCCGGTTGCGCAGTGCAACAAACCGACCATCACACGCTTGTGGGGATACAAGGCGAACCCTTGACCCTTGCCAACAATGGTTCAAACATAACCGCCTCTGTACCCACTCATTTCAGTGCAAATACCGAGCGCACGCCTTTCGGCAAGAACAGAACCCGAACGGCTTTCTTGCGCAAAATGATTCATCATTACCAACCTGTTTTTATTGTTTTTCACGGTCAGGAACGGCTTGAGACAAGTCCTTTCTGTTCGTCTGTCGGGAGCGCGTACTATGTGTACTTCCTCCGGCGCATTTTGTGTTGACTTTCAGCGAAAGAACTGAATATTAACAACACAAATAGAAACAATAAAATGTTATCATCTTATTTATCGAATCCTATTTTATTAGGACTTTTCTTGGTTGTTGGGAACAAGTGCAACAATCAAACATCTGCCTGTTTATCCCGGCATCGAGATAGATGCCACTTTGGTAACTGTCAGCGCGTTAGCTGTTTGGCTTTTGCTTCGCAACAAGAACCGCTCTATCAACCGTTGGGGCGGAGCTCTTCTCCTGGTAATATACGCCGGTTACCTGACATATAGGCTTTTAACGTATTAACAATTAAAATTCAATTCATTATGGAAAATCAACCACAAGGGCTGAAAGAATCAGTAGCTCTGCAACCGTATATCACTCGCAAATCCACCTTCTTCGGTCTGTTCAACCGCTTGGTTTATGCTCCGACGGATAGCCGTCTCAACTTCACCAACCGTTATTATGCACCTATTCTGCGCGAGGAACTGAAGGAGCTGTTTGCGCTCGGAGATCAAGTATTGGAAAAGCGGCTGGCTAAGATGAACCGCTTTGAACAAGCGATGAACGGCAATCTGTTAGTCGAATGTTGCGTGTCTGCAGATAGGGAATTTGCTGCTCTGCGACTAAAGCACTTTGCGCAGATAGACTACCAGCCGATTAGCGAGGTGCGTTTCCTGCAAGGCGACGCAGCCAAACACGCTGCTATAGTTTTTGACTTGTAAATATACAACCTTTAAAATTAATTCATTATGGATAGTATAACAATTATTGTCGGCATCGTATTACTTGCCGTCTTTGTAGTGCCGGTTATCTGGCTAAACCACAAAAAGGTAAACTAATCACACAAAATTAAACCTCGACCGCCTAAAAAACGGCCGAGGTTTGTTGTATTTTTTACAAAAAACATTTTGCGATATGGGAGCGTTTTCCCGAAGATTGTGGATTTCTTTTGTTAGAATTGCCGATTATTAAGATTCTATTACGGTATATCATCGGTATCCTGTCGGTCTATCGGCGGGTATGCGAGTCGTATGTCTCCCGTACGCGGCAGGTAAAGGCAAAAAGTGCCGATTATTAAGATTCCTCTTTATTCTCACATCCACTCAATCATGGCGCGAGAGTGGCGCGAGATATGCTGTTTGGAAGGTTTTTATAAGGTAGTTGAAAGGTATATGATTATTAAGAATAAGGAATAGAACACCACTTAACATAACAGCGGGCAATCTTTTGTTCTATGTTCGTGCTTGTCCTCATAGTGGGAACTATTCGGGCACTTCACTCGGAGTGCGTTCCGTCGCACTCCTTCACTCTCACGCCACTCTCGCGACACTTCCACTTTGCAAACCCAAACCTCTCTCTATATATAGTCAAAAAAGAGGCGAAATCTATCACCTCTTTTGCAACTTTTTTCGTTTTTTGCATCTTGTCGATAGATGCACGATTATTAAGATTTACCGATTTTCTGCACTTTGTTCTGTCAATTATTATTGATAAATTCTCACACAGGATTATCAAAAATCTATACCGAATACACCCGCAAATATTGGGTATAAGATAGCGGATATCAGTGCAGCGATAAAAAACCGGCAAAAAGCGAAGACAGGAGAGTCTTGAGTACATCTCCCCACGATGATTTCTCTACAGAGTCATCGTTAGATGCTTTTGTCTCTAACCAGATAAATAATATTACACAAACTACAATATAAATAAAAAGAAAAAATTTTGAGTACATTATATTATGTATTTTTTGTTTATACATTTCGTTCTATAGGTGCATGGTAGATATTTTACTTATACCCCAAATTTGTTCTAATTGAAAACTCAATTGCGGTAGATGTTAATACTTTTAGCCATCGAGTGAGTGCCTCATCTATTTCCGCTTGGACATCCACCAATTGCTCTATCGAATATACAACACGATCATTTTCTACTTTTATTTTAATGAACTTTTTCTTCCATTGCAATTCATTAGTAGCCTCAAGTAATGAATGATAATTGCCGTTATTTATCGACCATGACGATATTATCAACATATACTCCGGATCCTCGGGATCATATATGTAAAAATATTTATCGTCATTATAGGTGAATACATAAGTAAATGTGTCCACCTCTTCATATGGAATATTATGTTTATCCAGATATGCAAGTACCTTTTCATTGAGAGGCAGTTTGGCCTTTTCTTCTTGGTGTTCTTGAAATTTGTCAATACACCATAAGACACCAATAAAAAGGGCAATAGATACTAACGAGCCGGCAAAACCAGCTAAGATGTTTTTAATAATAGGTTTCATAATGATAAGAATTAAATTGTTAATTATGTTGATTTGTTTTATTGTTCATAAGGATAATCTAAAACAGCAAGAATTAGAGTTGCGCGTTCTTCGGAAGTAGCATCCTTCCATGCGTTATGGAACTCTTGACTTGTGGCTGATTGATTAAACGCATCGACCAAACGTGAGTTATCATCTCCAGTTTCCAGTTTAAGTCCGGCTTCATTCATACTTTCCTTCAAGAAAAGCAGAGGAGCGATATAACGAGGAGTATGACGGATTACATGCTGAGTAGCAGATATGTATGGTTTTCCCTGTTTCTTATTGATCCAAGCTAATAGATAATAGTATCTGCCATCCAATATTCTGTTGTGTTCTTTCAGTTTATTCTTCCACTCTGTCAATGCAAGTTCGGCTTCATCATAGTTGCTATTCATAAACAAAGCGATACACTTGAGATAATCAAAATCTGAGTTGATGTTAAGATTGCATCCTCTTTCTGCCAGCGCGATGGCAAAGTCATATTTCCGATTGCAGATGGCTATAATAGTATTGAGAAATAATGTTTTCTCATCATCTCCGGACAACCATTCTGTAGTTTCCTGCATTGAGAAAGTATCAAGATTGTACAACACGGACATCATCTGACAAGCGCCATGCCATGCTTTATCAATGTTGCTATCATTGACCGCCGAAAGAACTTGTCTCAACAGATAAGAAGCCGCTGCATCATAATCGCACTTTGTAATTGCCTCGGTAACAGGCTTTTGCAGAATAATGTCATTTTGAATAGCACTCAAATTGCTGTATTGCATCATAAATGTATTTATGTCTTGTTTCACATAAATATAATTCTGGTAAACACGGTTGACAAGTGTTAACCCTTCCAATGAGCGAACTCTACTCAATGCCACATATAACTGACCCGGTGAAAATATTCCATTAGGATCCAGTGTAACACGATCAAATGTCAGGCCTTGGCTTTTATGAATAGTAATAGCCCAAGCAAGTTTTAAGGGATATTGGGTATATGTACCTATAACTTCTTTATCCAATTTTTGCGTTTTCTCATTAAAAACATACTTAACAGCTTCCCATGTTTCTTTTGCCACTTGGATTTCCTCTTCATCAACCATAACGGATATAGAATCTTCGGATAGCGAAGAGACAACACCTAATGTCCCGTTTACCCATTGATGATCTGCGTCATTACGACAAAACATAACTTGCGCACCTTCTTTTAATGTCAGTTCATAAGGTGCCGGAAAATTCTTTCGGTTAAAATCCCCTTCAAGTTTCCCAATATACGTATATGCCTGATTTGGAATTTTCTCCAACTCCATGTTATTGATATTGTCGGCTTTCTTGTTAAACGGAGTGAGTACCAAATCTTTATTTTCTTTTGTGTTGTGATCTTCCATTAGTATATTTCCCATGCTTGATAGATTTATTTTATCAATTTCCTCCTTAACATATTTTCCGATGCGTATATGCTCAAGCATTTGCAGAAATTCTTTGTCTTTCTGACGATAAACCTTGGAAAACTCAATAGACGGCAACAAATATGATTGAAATACCCGAGCCTTAAAGAAATAAGGAATGGTCGTATTATAATAGTGATGATAAAATTTTCTCAACCCTTCATCATTAGTATCTACAATAGGATCCAATTGATACAAGTCTCCTATAAAGATCACTTGTTTTCCTCCGAAAGGCATTGAGTTCTTCATCACATGTCGTAATATTGAATCTACTGCATCTACAATGTCACATTTAACCATTGATACCTCATCCATAATGATAGTATCTACTTTCTGAAGAAGGCATTGCTTCTCATAATTGATATTAAACATTTCAAATTCCGCATCGGGGGCAATAGGATCAAGAGGCAATCCAAAGAAAGAATGGATAGTCTGTCCTCCGGCAGTAATTGCTGCCAAGCCGGTTGGAGCAACTATTACAAAACATTTGTCTGTCAGAGTCTCCTGAATATACTTGACAAAAGTAGTTTTACCGGTTCCGGCTTTCCCAGTTAGGAAGAAACTGCGGTTCGTATCACGAACGAGATCAAATGCGACTTGTTGTTCTTCATTGAGTTTTTTAATAGTTGCTGTTTCCATACGGATTATGATTTTAATGTTATACACTATTTGTTGCGTAAGTTTTTGGAGCCTTACACTCTTCTATAACATTACAACCGTAAAGGTAAACAAAAAAAGAAGAGATTTTTTATTTTCTCTTCTTTTGTCTATAATCCATTGATTTACAGTGCTAATTTTCTATGGCATCTAATAATATAAATGCACCCCAATAGTGAATGTCGTTATATGGGTGTTCATTACCGACCGTGTATGAACGTAGATAATTCTGCGCATCTCTCAATGCTTGCTGTTTGTTTTTTCCAGCAAATAACGATTTATAGAATTGTTTCATCAATAAATAGGTAGCGGCATCATCCACTTTCCAAAGGCTCATTAAAACAGACTTGACTCCGGCAATCTTGAAACCACGTTGCAATCCGGCAACACCGTCATTTGTTATGTCTCCAAGTGCCGTTTGACAAGCAGACAAAACCACCAAATCTGTATTGCTCAAATCCAAGTGACTTATTTCTTTTGCGGACAATATACCATCTTCTGCCATTTGAGGAACAGAATCGCCCCGCAATGTGTGTTGTGCTCCCGCCATAAGCAAACCTGTCCGCTCCATGGAATAATCTATGACACTTGATCTGTCATCTATGGCGGTTAGACCATACCGATACATATTCTCTTTAGACATCATTTCCGCTTTGGTCGGAGTGATGTAGTAGCCATGAGTAGCTATGTGCAAGATAGATGGAGAATGACCAGATAGAGATTTGAAAGATTCTTCACTTCCTTCTTTGTCTGTATAAGTTGTGACTTGTATAGCATTTCCAATAGTCTGCGAAATAGAATCCACTTCCATGAGTGTATAGGGCAAATAGTTGTATTTGGCTCTATCGTCTGCACGCCATTGAGATAAAACTGATTCATGGATACTCTCTTCCCATCCTCTTGTTGAAGAATTTTGTGCAAATAGATTTGGGGGTGTCGCATCATACCTAAGACCACCATACAATACCGCTGTTGAATATGCTTTTGCCGTATCTCTATAACATAACTCGCGCGTGGATGATACGCGATACATATTGTATTTGTCTGACATGTTTCGTCCGTCAGCCGTTGGCAGATACTCAATAGGCATATTATAGAAGATACCATCCGGTGCAAAGTAAATATTCTCTCCTTCTTTAATTTGAGCCGAATCAATAATAGCTTGCCAAACGGCTTGCTGTAACTTGGGGTAAGACATAGAGTCTAACTCTGCTTCGTTCCCCAAAATAACACATTTCGGAGCATCCCAGTTTTTGCGGAGGATGAGGGCAATGTAAAAAATGGTATCCTTATACTGGCAATTTCCAAATTCAACCGTGATATCATTACTTGAGTGTATGAAGCAGTCATTTCTAATTACAATCTTAGAAATTGAATCCATATTCATTAGTGATATAGATTCATATTCTATTGCTGCACCTTGTAAATATGAAGATATATAATCTTTAGACACATTTTTGGGGGAAAATAGCAGAGAGTCTATACTCTTTATATTCAAGTTCTTTTGATACTGCCACAAGAAGCCCTTTTTAAACCATAAAATATTATAACACAATCTATTGAGTATGGGAGAATGGGGATATTTGATTTCATATAAGATCGGTCTTTGAAACCTATGTAAATATTGTTGTAGATATAATTCCCTTTGAATATGAGAATAAAATTTTAATGATTGTAAAATATCCTCATGCCATAACAAATAACTTAATTCTAATTTTTGGTATGCTTTTTCGTAATACTGTTCATGCAATAAAATTTCGGATGCCAAATATAGTGCCCAAGAATAATCGCTTGGGCTCTGATTTTTGATAATGGTATCATTTTCAGTAACGTAACCTAGAAACAGTGCTGCCGAATCATATTTTTCTTCTTGAATATATAAATAAGCAAGTGCACAAAAACTTTTGCAGAGAGCAAGGCTGTTTGGATTTTCATCTTTTAATACCATTCCTATTGCTGCTTTCTGACATTGTATGGCGTTTTTATATTCACCCATATTACAATAGCATATTGCCGATGCTGACAAAGTATTTCCAATTAGTGTAGGATTCATTTGTGGCTCGGTTGAAAGTATCTGAGCAGCGGATTCACAAAATGCCAATGCGTCCTCATGTAGGCCTATATGGGAAGCGATTTCCGCTAATTTTAATAGGGCCTCAACACTAAGATTCCTATATGTGAGTGGTAGTTCATTACAAATAGAAATTATCTTAATGTATATTTTATGTGCCCCTCCTTCATCTCCATAATTGTACAATGTCCATGCTATTTCATATAACATTGAAATATACGTTAGCTTATCAAAACCTGATGATTCTTTATATTTAGAAATAAAATCCAATTGTTTATAAAAAAGTCTCATGAAGTCAGGATCATCTGATTTTTTCAGAGCTCTTAGCCTCCCTATTGCATTCCAATACTCTTCTGTATATAGATCGTATTTTTCTTGTACAGAAATAATTTCAATCATTAACTCTTCTGCTTTCGCTTTATCTCCCATGTCAACACATAAGCTTCCGTACTCAAGTAACGCCAAACAATATAGTTTAGGTGAATGTTTGCTGTATACACACAACTCATGAGCGCAATCAAGTGCTGACGAATAATCTTTCTCTTTTGTATATGCAGACAAAAGTCCTCCTAAGACATTTAAATAATCATCACTATACGGATTAATTCGCTTTAGTATTTGTACCGCTTTAGATTCATATTGAATAACTTTCTTGGTATTCCCTACCACATTATAGTAATTAGCAGTGAGGCTCAAATATAAAGCATAATCGGCAGATTCCTTTCCCTTAATTTTCTTAACTATTTTTAGAGATTGTTCAGCTAATTCTATAGCACGATGTACACTATCAGGGATATTTTTATATATTCCGGATATGCAGCGCAAAGATTCACAATACTCCCAACTACTACGCTTATCTTTTAATAGAGATAATTGATAACCATATTTTGCATATTCTATAGCGTTAGTATAATCCCATAATTTCTCATATGTGAAAGAAATGTCAAAAAGGTATTTGCGGTATGTTTCCGCTTCTAAATTTCGCCCTTTTTCATAAGCGTCTACTCCCCACCGATAAAGAGTTTCAGCAGGAGGCAAATCTTCATTTTCTTGTGCGATTATAACAGCACAAAAGAGTAGAAGACAAGTGAGAAAATATGATTTTAAGTATTGCATTCTTTAATACTAATATATTCGGGCACTTCAAACGAACCTTTAAATCCTTTAATATTATTATCTTTATCAAAATCTACATGGCGAAAGTGCACAATAAAATTAGAAAACTTATCAGTTAAATTGTATGATATCCATTCAATAAAATCTGTTTCTTCTTGAAATGGTATAGATCTATCAAAAGATTTACTAATATTTAAACAAGTATCAGTTAAGATAACATTTTTATTGTTTACATTATTGTTTACAAATTGAACCATAATTGTTTTCATATCTATACATATTTTAAAATTAAATTCAAATTTTACGTTCAATGCAAAGATAGTCAAAATTTTTGAAATAACCAAATATTTCTTTAAGAAAAATAACTATTTTTTCTTATAAATATACAATATTTATAAAATGTTTAGGATACCATTCTGTAGCGTTTTAAGTTGCCCATTATCAGGATATTCACTCTCTAAATTGCTAATTATTTCCAATGCTTTTTCATAATCTTTATTGTTTATATAAGCTACAGCAAGAAACCAACCTATTTGGTAAGCATAATCATCTTCTATATCTACAAATTCATCCTTTGTTAAAACATACAATCGGGAAAGTTCGTCTATAGTTTCCGTTATATCTTTTCCTTCTTGGGCATTAGTAAATAAATCCGTAAGATGAACCTTTGTTTCCTCGTCTATTGTACCACGTGAAGATGCTGTAAAATCAGACATCACACCAACAGATGCATTATAAGCATATTGACGTATTTCATGCCGATAATAAAGACGCCTTCCTTCAATGCCGGCAAGAACCATTATAACAGCTATAGATGCGGCAATACTGGTAATTCTAATCCTATTGCGTCTAAGAGGAATGATTTTTTGAGCATTTTGGTTGTTTTGAATAAGACTCTTCTCTTCTTGACTCTTAACTTGCTTGATACCACGAATAAGATACAAATGCTCACGCACCTGCTTCTTCAATTCAGGATTCTGTCCTATCTCCGTCTTGAACTGCTGCTCTTCTTCTGTGGACATCTGTCCCTTGAGAAATCGGTCTATTTGCTCATTATATATGTTATTATCTTTCATAGGACGCTATCACTTTCTTTATAAAATCACTAAACTTATGTTTGCATCTGTTGGCTTGTGTTTTGCTAACATCTTCGCTCTTCATTCCAAACATATCAGCAATAGTTCGATGACTTAGACCATCCCAATAGAAACTCCAAAGAATTTGATTGCAAGGAGGTTTCATCTGTCGCACACCTTCCCGGACTTGTTGTTCTATCCAATTAAGGTATTCTTGATCTGTTTGTTCTTCAGCTATATCATAACCAACTAAATTTTCCAACTCTTCCAGTTTGTCGTTTCTTATAGGCTCAAAGTCCGAATCGGTTATATTATCCGATAACAAATAGGTCGGATGAGTACGATTAACTTTATTGCGTGCTTGATTGATACAGATTGAGAGGAAAAAAGTATATAATGAACTGGTCAAATCCAATAATTCGTTATTCTGTATTTTGAGAAAAAGGGTAATCGAGGAATCCTGAAATATATCCTCAATATCATCTTCCTGCAATACAGGGAAACGTGATTCAAGATAGCATAATGTCCTTTGCCTATTTTCTTTAAAAAAAGCATTAAGCTCGGAAGATGTTATACTATGGATTGAATTAAGTTTCATTTTATGCTTGTTTCTACTACAATATGTTGCTTTCTCCAATTAGGTAATACACGTTGCATGGTTTCTCCCACCGCATTGATATTTTGTATCACTTGTTTGAAAGACTTATTTTTGAGTTCCTTATATAATGCATAACTCAATGGACCATAATAAATTCCATCAATCTGTACTTCTGTGTTTTGTTGCCATGCTTGACAGGCTTCGAGAACGATAATCGGAGACATGTTTTTGTTTGATTGCAACACATAATGGTATGATGTTTCTTGTTCTCGGATAGGACGAAAAATCTTGTCTTCTGAAAATCCAATATAAGTTCCTCGCACAGGTGCATCATCATCAAAAGGTACATCATTTTCTTCCCGAGACATTGTTCCCGAATGACAAGCATCTATCACAACCAATAACATGCCTTTTTGTCCGATTTTCTCTCTTATCTTGTTAAAGAATGCATTTAGTTCATCATCCAAAATATGTTTTTCTCCTTCATAAATACCTTTACGATAGTACATCGAAGCATCAATAGGAACAAAGGACTCATCCCATCCGTCTTGTTCGTCACCGTTTTTATCCTCATACGGTTGTCCATGACCTGATAAATGGATATAAATAGTATCATTAGGTCTGCAAGTCATAGTTAGCGTTTCCAATGCTTGACGAATGTTAGAAGCAGTCGCATTTGTATTTACCAAAGTATCTATAGTAAATCCCTTTGTTTGCATAAGTGTTTTGAGAATCCGTATATCGTTTACTCCATTGATGTCACTCCATTGACTATTTCTATATTCAGAGTATTGCGAAAGTCCGACAAGGAGCGCTCTGGATTCGGAATACCCTAATAGGCTGGTACTCATTAATATAATACCCGTAACGATAATATGTAAACAAAATTTGGATAATTGCATGACCGATGCTAAAAGTTTAGAATCTTAAAATCTATAAAATTTATCTCCTTTGCAAATTTAGTTGCAAAAGTACAACTTTTTTCTGATATATGCAAATAAATCTCTCTCTTCCAACATACCACCCCAAAACTATACGTTGGATGCAGATTTATCATCTAATATTATGGAATCTTTATAAATTCTTTTCTTGAAAAACTCCATTTGCGTTCTTGCGGTTCAGAGTAAATATCTTCAGACCATTTTTCTCCGAGATATACGCCTTTTCGCTTTTCGACTTTCAGTTCCTCATGATTATCATACAATGGAGACTTTTCATCCGTCCAATGAATAGAGCCTGCATCGCCAAAACCATTAAGGATATCGTACAAGTAAGTCGATTGCGTGTTCGTAAAAGGTACTTTGGTATATACAAACCGGCTTTTCTCTACTTTCAGATATTCTTTTTGCTCCTCATCAAATACTTCATAGGCGCGTATAAGAACAGATGCTCTATACTCTTCGCTGGGATTCTCAAAAACTATGTCATAACCCGAAGCATGAGCATGAAAAGTTATTGGAGCGAAATACGGAAGTTTGGCATCAATATGATACTTGTCCCGATGGTAAACAATAGGATCCTTTATGCCATCTTCTCTCTCGCTATGAAAGTAGAACTCAATACGCTGTATATAAATGCGATATCTATTTAATACACAAATATATCCACCATATAAGAAATACGGCGCGAGTTCAGCAAATGCATTGGTTAATTGATCTACAGAACTATGCTCTTTTTCTGCGAACTCTATTAATTTGTCTTTTAGACTTTTCATATATGTCTTCTTTTTTTATTTATTCCCTTCCCAGCAGCCATTCAGCCAAATCAATGATCTGGATACCTTGGTAATCATATTTTGGGACGAGTGTGCGGGCAATGATGAACTTAGGGTACACATCCTTGATCTGCAAAAGGGGCAAGTACTCGCGTTCAAAAGTTTCTTTTGCGCTGATATTGTCGCTCACCTGAATATATATCTTTTCATTCCCGCGCATGGCTACAAAATCAATCTCTTTCTGGTACAGTTTGCCGACATAGATATCATATCCGCGCCGCAGTAATTCTAACGCCACCAGATTCTCATAGATGCGCCCGTAGTCCATGTTTCGTGTGCCGAGCAGCGCATAGCGTAAGCCGCTATCTACCAAATAATATTTGTCTATCATGCGTAAGTACCCCTTTCCTCTGACATCGTAACGTTTTACCTGATTAAAAAGGAATGTGCGACATAGAAAATCCATGTAATTTCCGACCGTAACATGGTTCGTCTTTATTTGCTCCGACTGCAAGAAACCGCTTACACTTCTATACGAAGTAGTATTGCCTATATTATCCATCAGATACTCCGCAATCTTATTAAGCAAATACACATCCGACAGTTTATAGCGCTGAATGATATCACGCTCAATGATGGTATGATATACCTCCTGCACATATCTCACTTTTTCCGCTTGTGTCGCATAGACATACGAGCCGGCGAGTCCTCCGTCCTGTATGTATTGATCCAGTTGGGATTGTATCTCTTGGGGACCGAAATAGGTGCGGTATTCCGAGAAACTGAAAGGATAAACCATTGTTCTCATAACACGCCCGGTGAACAACGTAGCCAAATCAGAGCCTAACAGAAAAGCATTGGAGCCTGTGATATAAATATCATATTTCTGCATTGCGTGAAGACTATTGATTGCCAACTCAAATTTAGCGCACATCTGTACCTCATCAATGAACACATAATTATTCTTCTTTGCCTTGTATTGTTCTTCGATGTAGTTATGCAGAGCATGATACTCCTGTAATGGTTCAGAGGCGAGCGATGTAAAGTCAATGAAAATGATATTAGCTTTCTTGTCGTTCTTTCTCAGCCACTCCATGTATGTACGGATAAGTTCTGACTTACCTGCACGGCGAATACCCGTAATCACTTTAATGTCCGGCGTGAGGCGCACATTTTGCAGGCTCTCCAAGTAATCTGTACGTTCAATAATCTTCATATGTGATGTTTCCTTTTTGAGGTTTACTCACTTCCCAAAATCATATTTTTTTACAATTTGGAAAGTGAAATCCGCTGCAAAGGTACAACTTTTTTTTGTATTTATGCAAATTTATAGAGTAAAAATGCTTTATTTTGTTATTTTTCTTTACTTAAAGGCATGACTCCGTACTTTTTCAGGTGTTCTACGTACTCTCTCACCTCCGGAGTAAAGCGTCCCAACTCCTTCCACGCACGGACAAACTGGTCGTGGTTATTCTTCTTGGAGTAGTCCTTGACGAGCTGCTCGGTCATCCATCGGGTGATGTCCCGCATGGAGCAGGCACGTCGTACGTATCCCATCTGCCGCAATGCGTAGATAGCCGCCGAAAGGCAGTGAAAATAATCCCACTCTTTTTCTTGGATTCGCAGGTACTGCGTCAGCTGTTTCTGCTGTTTCTCGCTCACCTCTTTCTCCCAGAAGAGGATTGGTTTCTCCGGCTTGAGATGATACGTGATATATTTCTGCCAGTTGAGCATCCATTGTGCACACTGCTGTTGTTGCGCTTCGTCCAAGGTCTCTATTTTATCTTTGAGAAAAAGCCAGTTGGTCTCTTGCTCCACCACGAAGTTACGATGCTTGGCGGCGCGGGGTTGTGCACCGGGAAGTTCACGTATCTGCGCTTGATAAGTAGTCCACACCCAAGTGAGATAGCGTTTGTAGATATCCTCCGCATCTTCGCCTTCAAAGATGAAAGTCGGTTGATTCGTTTGGTCGTCGTCTCGTTGCAGTTGCTCAAAGAGCGCATTGACCTGTGCGGGGTCAGTCCAGTTTGTGTGTAAGAACTGCTGCCGGCGCGTCTCTGCTTCAGCAGCGTTCAGCAACCACTGCGCAAAAGGTTCTACCCAAGGTTGGTACTCCCATATATGGTTCCGGAAGGTTTCAATAGTCAGGTAGTGCATGTAGGTCGTCACCACTTCGAACGCCAGATCCAACAACCGCACATTGGGGCAGATGTCCGCCCAACTCACGTCCGAAGTGGCTAACCCTATATACGCATCGTTGAGCAGTTCCACCTCTGCGCCGATCAGTCCCCATTCGTCGCGTCTCACTTCGCGTTCGTACTTCGCGATCCATGCCATCCGCTCTGCGTCACTGTCTATCGCTATGCCGCGCCGGTTGCCCTCCTCCGTGTCCACAATCAATGCACTCAGCAGCGCAGCTCCCGCCACGCCGCCTATTTCTATATCCGTCTGAGCCACTTTCAGATAGTGGTTCTCGTAGCGGATTTGCTCATTGATGATATAATCTTCTAACATAATCGGCTGCAAATATACTACAAAAATTGCACATATGCAAATTTATTTGCAAAAATAGGCCAGAAGAGGCCGGTATAGGCAGACTTGGATGGTATAGGTTTTATCTCCGCGAAGGATGAAGATCTGGCCATAAAATATTAAAAAGTTTTAAAATATTTGCATATATCAAAAAAAAGTACTACCTTTGCACCGGAAAACAAAATAACTCATTCCATTGAGTAAAAATACTAAGTGTATTGAGTAAAAATTTGAAGTATAATGCAACGTCCTTATTTTGAAACGATTACGGAGCGATTAAATGAGCCAAGAAAGTTCATTCAAATCATCGAAGGACCTCGTCAGGTCGGTAAATCAACGCTTATCAAGCAAGTACTAAAGAGCCTTTCGATGCCTTGGGTGCATTTCTCTGCAGATAATGTGCCGGCAACTCGTTCCGCTTGGATCAGTGATTGCTGGGCAACGGCGCGCAATAAACTCCAGATGGAGAAACTGCCCAAGTTGCTGCTCGTTATTGATGAGGTACAAAAATTACTGAACTGGGGTGAAGTCGTAAAGAAAGAGTGGGACGCCGATTCTTTCAATGATGTGCCCATCAAAGTAGTGCTGTTAGGTTCGTCCCGCGTACGTTTGGAAAAAGGACTAAGCGAAAGCCTTAAAGGACGTTTTGAGACCATTAAAATGCCCAACTGGTCTCTTGCGGAAATGCAAGAAGGCTTTGGGATGACCATCGACGAATATATCTATTTCGGCGCTTATCCGGGAGCCGCTGATTTGCGTCATGACTTGGATAGATGGCAGGAGTATATCAGCAGTTCCATTGTGGACGCAACGATAAACAACGACATTTTGATGGACACTCCTATCGCCAAACCGGCATTGTTACGTCAGACTTTTGAGTTAAGTAGTGCTTATTCCGGACAAGAAGTGTCGCTGACCAAGATGATCGGTCAACTGCAAGACGCTGGAAACACCACTACGCTCGCTCATTATTTAGATCTTCTCAACCAGAGCGGCATGGTTTGTGGGCTTAGTAAGTATGCCGTTGATAAAGCACGCCGCCGTAACTCTATTCCCAAGTATCAGGTCTATAACAATGCATTGATGGGTCTCTATTGCGAGCATGATTTTGAAGCGGCAAGGGCGGATCATAAATTATGGGGGCGGTTGTTTGAATCCGCAGTCGGAGCACATATCATGAATTGCGCTTATACCGGACGGTTTAATGTTTATTATTGGCGCGATGGAGGAGAAGAAGTAGATTTTGTATTAGTAAAAGATACAAAGGTCGTGGCGATAGAAGTGAAAAGTAACCACGAAAAAGACACTTCCGGCTTGCATACTTTCCAAGAGAAATTTCATCCTCATCGATCTGTTCTGGTGGGCGAAGAAGGCATTCCTATTGAGACTTTTTTGAAATCAAACTTAAAAGAATTATTTACGTAATTCCATTATTTGTTGCGCTTTTGTCGTGAAATAAGGCTTACAATCACAACAAACACACGGGCGACTCATTGAGCCGCCCGTGAGATTTGTCCTTGGTACTTAGTTACTTGGTCACTTTACTAACGCACCTTGCGCATTGTAAACCTTCTCACCGCGGAGGATGTAGATTTGACCATTACAAAAGTTTGTTTGATAGGGAAGTTCAGTTCTTACCATTGAAGAGACTTCCTAAATCATTATTCTTTGAAGGTTGCTTTGAGATACCAAGATACTCAATCGTATTTTTGAGCCGCATCCAGTTTCCCACCACAGCATTGGGATCTTCTGCATTCTTGTATTTTCTAACGGATTTATGTCACAAAAAACATCCAAAAAAACGAACATATAATTGCAAAGGGGGCCCCGGAGTAAACCGAAGCCGAAGGCTGTTTGCTACGGGGGAAGCGTAGCATAATATGCAGCACCATACGAGCGCTGCGCGCGAAGTCGTGCAAGGATTAATGCAAGCGCGCGACAGGATTTTCATAGCTTTTTGTAAGTTGTTGATTGTCAGAGCCGCAAATGATGTCTAAATGTCGCGAGTTTTGGAGGTAGTCGTAAAACGGAAAACCTGCATTTACCTGTATAGGTAGGGCTTTATTCCCTATATATAGAGGGACTCGAATTTCGGGGACCCCATATTATTAACCAATTAAAAGCTTTATTATTATGATTCAAAATTTATCTTCTGCGATGGAAGCGGACCAGGATCTGCACATCGCCAAACACATTGAGCCGGAGAACCTGCCGGCAATGATTCAACCTATTATGTCGCTTGCGCAGAGTGATGCCGAGCGGGACATGTTATTGATGTCGCTGCTGACTGCGGCGGGAAGCTGCATGCCAAACCTCTATTTCCGCTACGGACTCACAGGCAAGCGCTACCACCCTAACCTGCAATGCTTTATCGTCGGTTCGGCGGCCTGCGGCAAGGGTATCGCGAACCTTGCCTTGGAACTCGTCAGTAAGGTGCACGAAGCCCTGCCGCTCGTTATAGCCGGCGACTCGTCTTACCCGGGATTCTACAAGCAGTTGGAACGCCAGAACGGCCGCGGGTACATCCACGAGTCCGAAGGCTCGGTCATCACCGATGTATGGCGTTCGTCTGTTGCCAACTACAACACGGCGCTCCGCAAAGCTGCGGAGCATGAGCCGATCACCCGCAACCGCGCGAACAATAGTTCATCTATCGCGTGCCCGCAGTTGAGTGTGCTGCTCACCGGTACGTTCAGCCAGTACAAAGCGCTCGTACCATCTATCGAGAACGGTTATTTCTCGCGTCTCTTGACCCTCATCGTCAACGACCAGCAGGCGTTTAGCAGCCGTTATGTGGAACCTGCCAGCGGTTCGAACGGTGTGATGACTATTGCCGCCCAACAACTCTTTGACCTCTGCCAAACGCTGTACAAATGCCGCCCCATCGAGTTTTCGCTTACAAGCGAGCAGCGTGCACGTTTAGGTCACCACCTGGAGACCGCCTATCCGGCGCTCATGTCCCTACTCGGCGACAATTTTCACTCCGTCGTCCTCCGTATGGCGGTGCATATAGAGCGAATAGCAATGATATTGTCCGCATTAAGAATGGCGGACAAGCTGTCAGTTATCAGCCATCAGTATTCAGATTTTCATTGTTCGGACGTGGATTATCAGACGGCGGAGATGATCGGCAACAAGCTCATCCTCCACATGGCTGCCGCCTATCGGATGATCAAGGGTGCAGAGCTACCCTCTGTTCCCAAGATCCAACCCCTCGATCAAAAGCAGATTCTCCTCTCCCTCCTTCCCGCCGAGTTTGAGTCCAAAACCCTCGTCTCAGAAGCACAATCCCAAGGCATCTCCCGTCGTACTGCTATCCGATGGAGCGATGAATGGCAAGCGCAAGGACTTATACAAAAAATCAAGTATGGTACCTATAAAAAAATTGCATGACACAGTTGGCACACTTGACACTCTTCGCCTGAACTGTGCCAACTGTGTCAAGTGTGCCATGCAAAAAATTGCGTCTATGCATGCTGCATTGATGCAGCATCTTCCGAACGCAATCGTTAGTGGTTCTTGGTTATTCTTAGTTATCCGTTAACCATTACCGATAGTATCACGGAGGCAAGCAAGGAGCATTCCCTATTAAATATAAATAAACAAATTGTAAATAATTAAATTGTAAATGAATTATGGCACATTATGTACCCACAGACGGTTTTGAGAATTTCACCGGTGCATGGAGCAAAAAGAAAATTCAAGGAGTAAATCACATGACTGTTACCCGCCGCAAAAAGGTCAAGGATCCGCTGACGGGCGAAGTAGTTGGTTTAGGACCAAAAGAGATCTACGCCCAAGAGCGACGTGACTATGACGAGCACCCCTTGACGCCCAAAGAGACCGTCCAGCGTAGCCGATGGCAAGAAGCCTGCCGCGAGGCGCCATTGATCTACAAGGACAAGAACCATCCTCGTTTCATGGAGCTTTACCATCTTTGGCGCGCCCAACTCACGACCGACGCTCCCTGCAAGCAGTTTGAGAACTTCGTGAGGGCGGTGTTAGCAAGCGAAAAGAGAAAAGGCGGCTCACGATGTTCGTGAACCGCCTCTTGCGATACAATTAGCCTTCCGGCTATGATTTATTTAACCTCTGCACCCATTACATTGTACAGCACGCCGTTCTTCTCGATGAGCAGCATGCCGTTGCGAACATGATGAGGAGTGGAAAAAAGACCGTACGGGACATATCTACCTCAAGTTCTGCGACCTCGTGGTGGAGCATCATCGGGAGGAACGTAATGTTAACTACTATGCCGAGATCTTGGGCTACGACCCGCGTTATTTCTCCAAAATCTTCCGTGACTACAATAATGGGACATCGCCTCTCGCTTGGATTCAGAACTACATCACCACACGAGCCAAACGAATGATGGATGAGAATCCCCGTGTTACGGTCAAAGAAATGGCCTTTGCGTTGGGTTTCCCCAATACCGCCAATTTCTGCCGCTATTTCAAGACGGCGACCAACATGACCCCGCAGCAATACAAAGACAAAAGTGCTCAACACTGAGCACTTTTTTACTTTTTCCTTGCACATGTGGGATTTTTTTTGTACCTTTGCACTCGAAACAAAAAGTCGCATTTATGAACGTCGAAGAGATTCGGGATTTCTGCCTTTCTTTAGGTTCAGATGTAGAAGAGAAACTGCCTTTCGTCATGTTCAAGAACGGCGAGGGAGTGCTGGTTTTCTATGTCTGCGGGCATATGTTCTGTTTCTTCGACCTCAATGATTTTCAGATTATCTCGCTCAAGTGCCAGCCTGAACGGATTGATGAGTTGAAGGCGCAATACGACTGCATCGGCAACCCCTATAACGAATCGCCCAAACACTGGATCGGTCTTGACTCGCATTCTTCGCCGGACGCGCTCACAAAAGACCTCATCCGCAATTCGTACGAGATTGTCAAAGCTAAATACACCAAAAAAAATGATGAAAAAGCCTGAGAATTTGAACCAATACACCCATCGTTATTCGCTCACGGCAGCGGATATGGACACGCGTTACCGGATGACGCCGAACGCTGTCCTGCTCTATTATCAGGATTGCTGGGCACGCTATATGTCGTGCCTGCATCTTGCTGCTTTTGATGTGGTGAAGCAGAACCGCATCTGGGTCATTACGGAGTTCAACGCGTGGTTTGAGGAACAGACAGCTCTCTGGTCGGATGACATTGATGTGACCGTTTGGAACAGCGAAGTGGGCGCGCTGAGGCTCTATGCCGAGTTCCGCGTGCGTCGGTCGGATGGCATCGAAGTGGCACATGGTTACGGCTGTTGGACGTTATTGGATACCGAGGCGCATCGTCTTGCGCCGATGACACCTTTCCAGCCGCAGATACCAGTGCTGCCAGAAGTCACTTCCGAGACCCACAAGAAACGTCGTTTCCCTACAGATGGCACCCCACTCCAGCAGATTGAGCATCGCGTCAACCCGATCAACCTCGATTTCAACGGTCACGTCAACAACCGCACGTACCTTACCATAGCCATGCAATCGGCTGACGAAGCGTTTATGGACGCGCACGCCATCCGTTGTTTGGCTATTCATTGGCTCAAGGAGACGTTCCTTGGCGACACACTCTTATGCCGTTTGAGTCTGTTGCCCAACGAGACAGACGAGCCTGTTTATCATTACCTCCATTCCATCGCTCGCAACGATGCCGAGACCGCCGCGCAGGTCTATTCCGAATGGATCCCGCGTAAGGAACAGATAGACGTATCGGTTCATGCACCGAGAAAATAATCAGGACGCATGACCACGCATGTACTCACCCGGAGTGATGCCGGTTTTGTTCTTGAACATGCGGGTGAAATGATGCGGGTAATCGAAGCCGAGCATATATGCCGTTTCGCTGATGCTGCGGCCGCTCATGAGGATGTTTTTGGCCAAACGGATGATGTACGATTGGATATATTCCTTAGCGGAAGCACCTGTCGCTTGCTTCACCAAATCGCCGAAATAACCCGCTGAATACGCCAACTCCGATGCGCAATACGCTACTGTCGGCAAGCCCATCTCGGCTTGCCGGCCTTCGTAATAATACTGGTCCAGCAAGGCGTGAAAACGTTTCAGTACATCCGGCTCGTCAGCTGTAACCCGTGCATTCTGCCGCCAATAAGCCCGCTGGCAATAATCCAAAATCAGCCGCAGATACCCGACCACTATATTTCGCAATGCCGAACTATCCTTATGCGCTTTCAGTTCTTTGCGCAGAGCGCTTATGAGCATCTCTATCGCGTCCCATTCCTTCGGCTCCAAAGGCAGCGAGTCGGTGAAAAAATACGAGAAGAAATTATACTCCGCGATGTGCGCCTCGAGATCCGTCTTGCTCATCAACTCCGGCGACCACAACACCGCCCAGCCGTTCAGAAAAAGCGGATTGCCGTCGTCTTCCTTTCCTCCGATCTGCCCGGGCGCGACGGCAATAACCGACCATTCGCTCACCTGCACAGGACGCACGCCGTAAGACAAGTTCTGCGGAAACTCGCGTTGGATAAACAACCCATAGACCCCATAGCTATTCATACTCGTCCGCACGCCTTTCGCTAATTCATCGAAATGAACGACACAAATCTGCGGGTGGATCACTTCCGCCTCCAAATGCCGCGCATACACATTCGGTTCCCGTATGTTCAGGATCTTTTTCATAACGGCTATAATTTGGCTACAAATTTACAACAAATATCTCATATATGCAAAAATGGCAGCTAAAAAATGATATTTTTCTGCAATTTCCGCAAAATTGGTAGTTATTCGAGTGATTTGTGTTTGTCCGTGTCTTAAAAAAGCAGTAATTTTGCACTCGAAATGAGAAAATGTAAAACTAAGAAAATGAAACGATTGTTTATACTTGTTTTTGCGCTGAGCACAATGACCCTTATGGCACAAACACCGATTAACATAATCGTCGGTACGAAGACCTTTACCGCCACGCTCGCTGACTCCGAAACCGGCGAAGCTTTTGCTGCCCTTCTGCCCCTTACGATCACGATGAACGAACTGAACGGCAATGAGAAATACCATTACCTGTCCACCTCTCTTCCCACCGCCGCATACCGACCCGGCATAATCCATGCCGGCGATCTGATGCTCTACGGCAACAACTGCCTCGTCCTCTTCTATGAGACTTTCAACACCTCGTATTCCTATACCCGCCTCGGCTCTATTGACAACCCTTCCGGCCTTGCTTCCGCTCTCGGTTCTGGCGATGTCTCCGTGCGGTTTGAATCATCCTCCACCGCCACCGAAAACCTCATTCCGAAGGTACTAAGTGACAAAGTACCAAGTACAAAGGTTCTCCGCAACGGTCATCTCTACATCAACCACAACGGAGCAATGTACAATGTCCAAGGACTAAAAGTAAATGCCGAATAAAATAGGCGAAAGGCAAAGAAGAAAGTATAGCTGATTCTTATGATTTCTGTCGATAGCACTTCGTTTATGCGAGGTGCTATCGTTCCGTATCTGAGTCGTATGTCTCCCGTACGCGGCAGTTAAAGGGAAAATGTACTATTTTTAAGATTTGGACTTTATACCAAAATCCGTCTAACCTCTGCGCAGGGTCAGCGTAACCTCTGCTATTTGGAAGGTTTTTAGAAGGTAGTTGAAAAGTATATGATTGTTAAGAAAGCTCCAGCCTGCTTGGTGGTCAAGCAGGCTGGAGCTCCGATAGATCGAGTTATCGGGTTATCGAGAGATCGAGTGTTGATCGCCCAAGCTGGGTCGATGCTATTTTATTTCTTGGTATGAGATACTAAAATGTCATTAATTCCCTAGCAAAAAATAAGCATAATAATACTGGCTATCGCACATATTGCTATATCCAACCCATTCATTAACTAAATCCGGACGATTTTCAATAAACCATTTTTCCACCTCATTAGCATTTTTAATGCTTGTTGTTCTATACACAACAACCATTTTATTCCATTTAAATCGATGTGATTTCTTATGTTCACAAAATCGTCTTTCGGGATCTGAGGTTATACCTATTTTGACATATTTATAGTTTCGTCGATAAAGACCAGCAGATATATTCAGCCTTGTAATAATATTTTTAGGCCAACCTATTTTATAATCGTATTTTAATTGTTGCTCCATAATTATTTCTTAGTAGAGGTGTTTTTTTTTATCCCTTTTAAGTATTTCTAATGCTTTCCCTAAATCTCGGAAAGTATCTACAGTTTCTTGTAACATAAATGCACTCCATACATCATTAGTTGGCATCGTGTTTGTTGACTCGCGTTTTATGCTAGTTAATATTCCACTATCGGAGAAAGTGAATTGGAATAATATATCCTTTTTTTCAAACTTGTCATAAAATGTTGTTTCATAGCAACATGGAGTTACTGCAAGTTGCTTATTGCCCATTTGTTTTGTGAATTCTACAATATCTATACCCCGTGGAAAATAATCAAAGACTTCTCGTGCATCTATTTCAGAAACTTTTTTATTCCTAAGTTCTGCTAACCGTTTGTTTGCTTGTTCTTGCTGTATGCGTTCTTGTCGAAGTTCGGATGATTCTTCCTCGTATTGTTCCATAAGAAATGGTGATATTTTGTTAAAAAAGAAAGTGGTATCATATTTATTTCTGTCGTTATGAAAGTGAACTTCTATTGTTTTTCCATTAATTAAGTAGTAACCTTCTCCTTGCCAATTATTGCCAGGTTCGGGAAATTCACTATATATCAACATCCTTTCTTGTCCATATGAGTCTAAATTCTCAATATCTAATGTTAATTCTTGGGCTAAAGAATCATAAAGGTTTTGTGCCCATATTTCCCGTTTTTTGTTAGCCATTTGATTTTTTATTATTCGTGCATCATAGAATAATTTAACATATGCCACCTTATTTGAATTAACGAAAAAATATCCTCCACGTTGAGATATACATTCCAGTTTGAATTGAATATTAATGGAAGAATCTTTAGGTATCATATTACTATTAAGAGATGAAATTTGAAGCGGTTCTCCCAAATACATCCCATTTGAGACTTTGAAATATGGACTGATAATAGTAGCCGTTTTATTAGAGAACGAAGATGTATTCCCAAAAATGGTTGCAGTTCCATACGAAGTAACCTTAAAAGTGTATATGGCTTGGCACGATTCAACTGTACTATCTAAATATTGAACGTTCTCAAGATAGAAGTCCAAGTACTTTTTCCCATTCTTGTTTAATGGGAATTGAAAACTTGAGCCCTTTTCCAAGGTCGGCAATAATTGTGCAATACAAATGCTACTCATGAGCATGCATAAAGCAAATAAAATGTTACGTTTCATAATAAATTTGTTATATAGTTATACAAAAAGTGCGAACTTTCGCTATTCTTATATTGGGTTATTCGGGCATCCACTCCCACCTTATCCAATATATGAAGAAAGTCCACACTAATTGTGTGAACATTCGCCATATTAGGAATAAGGTTTCAAATTGTGGATGATTGAATAACTCCTTAATAAAGCAAATGCTTATTTATGTATGTTGTTTGTCTGGTGTTTATGCCATAGGCGGTGTGTTGGTTTTTATTTTTAATTGGTAAGATTGCCGATAGATTATTATTTATGGGTTAACGTCTCGAAGAGGACGATGTGTATTTTATTTATCAATGATTTCCCAATGACCGCCTTTGTCAGGTCCGACACGACGGATGATGCCTTCTACTTGCATCTCACGCAATATTTTTTTGATAGTGGTGTGACCTATTTGCAACTGTTCTTCTAATTGTTGAATAGACACGCTTTTATTACGCAAAATAGCCTCTACAATCATTTGTGCCTTTTCTGGCCACTTTTCTGGCCACTTTTCTGGCCATTTTGGGGTGTTCTGACCACTTTTCTGGTCATTTTCCTGGACATCCGTGCTTTCTGTTGTCACTTGTCCGCTTTGCACCTTCTGGAAAACCTCACGTTGGATGGTAGCCATGAAGCCGCCACGGACTTGTTCAAAAATCGGCACTTGCAAATGTGCCTGTTCAAACGAATCACGGATTTTTTCATAGCCGCGTCCCCAGTTTTCTACGAATCCGAGCAAATAGAAGACCTTAGCAATCAGCGGATTACGAGGTTGTGATTCGTGCTCTCCCATTAGTTTCTCTATCGTCATGGTCGGAGGCAGAATTCCCTCATTCCATAGTTGAATACGGTCTGCCCACACACGCATGTGAATGAAGGTGCCCATATAATCACGGTGCATGATTGCGTTACAGATGATCTCTCGCAAGCCTTCTTCCGGCATCTCCAAAGTCTCCTTGCGGTACAAGCCTTCGTAACCGACCGTAGAAACGAGATATTTGGTACGCAGGGTGTCAATAACGGCATCCGGCATCAACACTAACGGGCAAACGATGTTATCATGAATGATCAGATCTGCCTGATTGACACCAAAACGACCGATACGAAAAGCCGAAAGCGGACTCCAACGCTCAATATCTTTACCAAACAACATCAATGCCGCGTTGGTCAGTTCGCCTTTCTCGGTCATCAGATTCAGTTTCCGCAAAACCGTCTCTTGGCCCTCGGTCTTGGCGCTCTTGTTCAGACGTTTGTTCTCCAATGCGGTAGAGATAAAGAAGTCCCATGCTTCTTCGTCCAGATCACTCAGTTTGGCTTCCGGACGAGGTAGCGAATCCCAGTGGATTTTTGCTTTCCGCATGAGGAACGACGCCAACTCCGGACCACGTAATTCTTGAACCGTACCGCCGCTTCGCACATAGTATTTGCCATCGTACGAAATGCCGTCTTCCTGTGACTTGACAGAAATAGCGATATACTCCTTGCCGTCTTCGGTTTGAAGGTTGACATCTGCCAAGAAGCCCAGGCTATTCTTAATCTTGTTCGGCATGTCTTGGAGCAAGGACTTGGCATCTTTCACGCCAACAATCGTACCATCGTCTTCCACGCCGATATAGAGTGTGCCGCCCTGACTGTTAGCGAACGCACTCAACTCGCGGAAGAACTCATCTTTCCACAAGCGTTTGAACTCGGTATGTTGGTCTTCTTTCATCTTTGCGCCAAATTCGGTTGCAAAGATACAACTTTTTTTTGAGATATGCAAATTTATTTGCAGAAATCATGCGAGAAAGTGCTTTTTTGCGGAAGATTCTGCAAAAATGGTAGATTTTTTTGGGGATTTATGTTTGTGTATATCAAAAAAAAGTAGTAATTTTGCACCGAAAATGAGATGGCCAAATTTGGAAATGTGTAAATGCGGAAATAATAAAAACAATAATAAGCTATGCAAAACTTTGATTATCAGACACCGACACGCTTGATTTTTGGCGAAGGCGTAGTAGAGAAACTGCAGAAAGTGATGAGCGGTTTCGGCAAGAAAATACTCCTGACTTACGGCGGAGGAAGTATAAAGAAAATACCGGCTTTCAGAGGTAAAGCAGGCAGCCTTTATGAGTATGTGCGGGAGACGCTGAAGGATTTTGAGGTGGTGGAACTGAGCGGGATTCAGCCGAATCCGAAATATGATCCTTCGGTATTGGAAGGTGTGCGGTTGTGCAAGGAACATAAGATAGATGTGATCCTTTCGGTCGGTGGCGGAAGCGTGCTGGATTGCTCGAAGGCGATTGCTGCGGGGGCTTGTTATGACGGCGATCCGTGGGATCTCATTTCGTACAAAGTGAAAGCGCAGGCCGCTCTGCCGATTGTGGATATTATCACGTTAGCGGCTACGGGAAGCGAGTATGACTGCGGCGGAGTTATTTCCCGCACGGAGACGAACGACAAAATCGGTTATTTGGACCGGCACTTGTTCCCTGCCGTTTCGTTCTTGGACCCGACGTACACGTTCTCGGTCAGCCGGAAACAGACTGCAGCGGGTATTGCGGACGCGATGAACCACACCATGGAGCAGTATTTCGTGGAGGACGCGACGCTGCTGAATGACGGTTTCTGCGAGTCGATGTTGCGTAGCCTCATGGCGAACGGACGCAAGTGTATTGAGAACCCGGAGGATTACAAGGCGCGTGCAGAGATGATGTTGGCTTGTACGTATGGCTGCAACGGTATTCTGGCACTCGGAAACAGCGAGAGCGGATGGCCTTGCCACGGAATTGAGCACGCCTTGAGCGCGTATTACGACATTACGCACGGCGAGGGTTTGGCGATTATCACGCCGAGGTGGATGAAGCATATTCTGAACGAGCACACTTTGCCGCGGTTTGTCAAATACGGCATCAACGTCTTTGGTATTGACGCTTCGCTGGACGAGTGGACGATTGCGAACAAGGCGATTGAGGCGACATATGCGTTCTTTGAGTCGATCGGCATTCCGATGCACCTGCGCGAAGTGGGAATTGACGACAGCCGCCTCGACGAGATGGCACATCATATCGCTGTAAATGAGGGACTTGAGAATGCTTATGCGGCTCTGACCGAGAAGGACATCAAAGAGATTCTGGTGGCAAGTTTGTAAGAACAAAACATAACACATCAAACATAACACATAATACATTATGAACATATTGATTCTTCAGGCTTCGCCGAGAGCGAAGGGTAACACCGCTTGGATGGCGGAGGAGTACAAGAACGCAGCCGAGGCTGCAGGTCATAACGTGACGCTCGTGAATGTGGCGCACAAACATATCGCAGGCTGTCTGGCGTGCGAGTACTGCCATGGCAAGGGCAACGGCGCGTGCATCCAGAAAGATGACATGCAGGAACTCTATCCGTTGATGGCAGAGGCGGAAGTGCTGGTATTGGCTGCTCCGATCTATTATTTCACGCTCTGCGCGCAGATTCAGGCGCCTATTCAGCGAATGTACTGCGTTAACGCGCCGGCTAAAGTGAAGAAGATGGCGTTGCTCTGTTCGTCTTATTCGCCGGGTGTCTATGATGGCGCGACGGCTGAATTCCGCGACATCTGCAACTACTGGCATGCCGAGAATATGGGTGTTGTAACCGCCAAAATCGACGAGCAGAAAACCGATGCTACGAAGCAAAAAATCGTTGAGTTGGTAGCGAAGTTATGAGGAAAATTATGACCCTTGCTTTGGCTGTATTGTTAGTTGCATGCAGCCCAAAGCAACAGACAGAAACAAAAGATATGAACCAACTTTCGTTTACAACGGAGCAGGCAGCGTGGATGAGCGTCATCGCTTGCGATGAGGCAAAGGGCGATTTGATGGCGCTTGAATCGGCTATTCATAATGGGTTGGAGGGCGAGTTGACGGTTAGCCAAATCAAGGAAGCACTCTCGCAACTCTATGCCTATACGGGTTTTCCGAGAAGTCTGAATTCGCTGGGCGTGTTGCAGCGTGTTATCGGAGATCGTCAGGCGAAAGGCGTGAAGGTTATTATGGGCGAGGACGCAAGTCCGCTCAGCGAGGACTACGATGCACTCAAAGAAGGTACGCGCGTGCAGACGCAACTGGTCGGCAAGGCTTTTAAGTATGAGTTTGCGCCGGCTACGGATTATTACCTGAAGGCGCATTTATTCGGAGATATTTTTGCCCGCGATAACTTGACTTATGCTGACCGCGAGTTGGTGACCGTCTCGGCGTTGAGCGGTCTCGAAGGCGTGGAGCCGCAACTCAAAGCACACATCGCCGGTGCACGCAATATGGGTGTAAGTGAAGAGCAGTTGCAAGGCATTGTGGTGGCTCTCGCGGCGAATGGCCTTCTGAACGAAGCAGGGCGCTTGGCAGGATCGCTTGAAACGGAGTGGCCGCAAGGCAAACCCAACTCCGCTTACGCGCAGTATTTTGTGGGACAGAGTTTCTTGCAACCGTATTTCGGCGGTGTGGCGAATGTGACGTTCGAGCCGCGTTGCCGCAATAACTGGCATGTTCACCACGGAGCAGTTCAAGTGCTGATTTGCGTGAGCGGCAAGGGTTGGTATCAGGAGTGGAACAAACCCGCTGTGGCGCTTACTCCGGGAACCGTGATTGCTATTCCTGAAGGCGTCAAACACTGGCATGGAGCCGCGGCGGACTCGTGGATGCAACACTTGGCGATTCATACCCAAGAGCAACCGGGCGCTACGAACGAATGGCTCGAACCGGTTAGCGATGCGCAATATAACCAACTGACTGCGTTTTAATCCTTATAAAATTTGCAAATCTATAAAGAAAAACAGGCTGCAAATTAAGAAATAGTACTCCGGTGAAACGCACCTCACCGCTGACGCAGCGTGAGCACCAGATCCGCAACCGCTTTATCGGCGTGGCAGCGGTGATCCAGGAGCTTGCGGCAAAAGAGAGTAGCGAGCAAGTGAATGAAGAAGTGGAGAAAGACGGCAAGAAAGAGACGGAAGTCAAGACCGTCTATAAGCTGGAAGGCGAAGACGAGAAGATCAAACAGCTGATTGATATCGCGTTGCTGGCTTCCGGACAACTGAAAGGCGAAGCACTCGCGAAATTCGTCAACCGAAGTGTCGATTTGCTAAACGGTTAAAACGTTAAGCTGTTAAATTGTTAAGCTGTTAAATTGTTGAATTGTGAGAAATGGGCTCTTGGAAGAGGGCTCATTTTTTTTAATATTTCACGTAATAAATATGCATTTTCGGTCGAAAATAATGTACTATTTTTAAGGTTTTGCTAAAAATATTAAAAAATGAGCACTTCCTATTAATAATAGGTATTGTGTATGTCGGAATAAAGCAGTAATTTTGCACCCGATTTTGAAATTAAGGTACAGATCATAATGAATAAAAACAAAATTTCTCTATTTTTTCTTATGTTCATGTGCACTTTGTGCGCATGGGCTCAGACGTCGGGTGGGGTGCACATGACCGAGGTTTCCGGCGTGGTAACGGATTTTCAAACCCGTGAGCCGTTGATCGGTGTAACGGTGTGCGATGAGAATGATCCGTCGAAAGGTACCATAACCGATTTAGACGGACATTATACTATTTTGGTGGATACCCGCAAGCCGGCGATGCTGAGTTTCTCATATGTGGGTTATGACACGGAGACGAGGTCGGTTAATTCGTTGACGAAAGTGCTGAATGTGCCGTTGCTGACGCATAATGAGATTCTCGACGAGGTCGTTGTGACGGCAGGACGTTTCGAGCAGAGGTCGACGGATGTGACGGTTTCGATGGAGGTGTTGAAGCCTCAGGCGCTTCGTAGTCAGGCACCGACGGATCTGTCGGCGACTTTACAGACGCTGCCGGGTGTGGAGATCATCGACAAGCAGCCTTCTATCCGAGGCGGCGGAGGATGGACGTATAGCGTTGGTAGCCGTTGCCAGGTGTTGATGGACGGAATGTCGATCCTGAATCCGAAGACCGGTGAGATCAACTGGAATAACGTGCCGCTGGAGAACGTCGGCCAGGTGGAGGTGATCAAAGGTGCTTCGTCGGTGTTGTATGGTTCATCGGCGCTGAACGGTGTGATCAATGTGCGTACACAACGTCCGGGTCTGAAGCCGGAGACGAAGATCAGCGGTTATGTAGGTATATATGATAATTATAAGGATTACGCGTACACGGGCGCGCGTTTGCCGTTGTATTACGGCGCTGAGGCATCGCACTCCAGACGAGTAGGTAATTTCGATGTCTCGGGCGCTATCAGCGGCTTTAAGGACGAGGGATACCGTAAGCAGAGTTTCAACGACCGTGTGCGTCTGGGTGGAAATCTGACATACCACAAGCCGATGGAGGCAGGCAAATATATGACGATGGGAGCAAACGTGAATTACGTTGCTAACCAATACGGCGATTTCTTCATCTGGCGCAGCCCGAAGCAGCCTGTCCTGCCGTCTCCGCTGACCAATATGGGTCGTAAGGAGCATAATTTCAATATCGACCCCTTCTTCAACTACGACGACGCAGACAAAGGTATCTCGCATAAGATCCGCGCACGTTTCTACTTGACGTCAGACAACCTGACGACGCCTTCAGCTACTATGAGTACAGAGGAGTTGGCGAAATGGGCCGTGCAGAGTTTTGATTTTGATAAAATGAAAGGCTACTACGACCAGGTCAAGGGCTATATGGACTCAGGGGTGAAGATGGAAGATGCGTTGGTGGCTACATTTACAGATGTAGCTAAACCCGTTATGGATGAAAATTGGTTGGATGCCGTCAAAGCAGGCGTTGACCTTGTAAAGAATGGTTTAGGTTATACAGGAACGGTAGCAGAGCTGCAGGATGCAGTAGCTTATGCGATGAATCTGTTGGCGAACAATGACCCGACAAGACCTGAGTTGACGTACAACGGCTATCTGGATTATCAGTTTGCCAAACAATGGAACTCCGGCGTGCGTCTGACGACCGGTGTGAACTGGAATCACATCACCAATACAGCCAATATTACCGGAACGCACCACACTGATAACGTAGCGGCGTACTTGCAGTACGACCACCGCATTGCGGACAAGCTGTCGCTGAGTGCCGGTATGCGTCTGGAGTACTACCGCATGGATGATCATTACAAGGAGGCGAATATCCAGATCGGCAAGTGGCTCTGCCCGGTTCGTCCGGTGTTCCGCGCAGGTTTGAACTGGGAGATCTACAAGGCAGGATTCCTTCGCGCCAGCTTCGGTCAGGGTTATCGTAACCCGTCTATCACGGAGAAATTCGCTCGTAAGGATATCGGCGGCGTAGGTGTTTATCCGAATCATGATATCAAACCGGAGTCGGGTTTCAACGCCGAGATCGGTTACAAGCAGCTGTATAAATTCGGTCCGATTACCGGTTCTCTGGATGTAGCAGCCTTCTATACAGAGTATAGAAACATGATCGAGTATCAGTTTGGTCTGTTCCGCAACTCGGATTTCGCGATGATCAACTCGATGGATGATGTGCTTAGTGAAGCGGAGAAGATGATCGACGATATCAAGACGACCAAATCGCTGAGCAACGCGGGTATCGGTATCGGTGCGCAGTTTGTGAACGTCAACCATGCGCGTATCTACGGTTGCGAGATAAGCACTGCGGGTAATGTGGCTATCCGGAAAGAGATGAACTTGCGTTACTCCATCGGTTATACCTTCACCGAGCCGGAGGATATGGATAACGCGAAACGTATCGAGGAGGAGAAGACCTATACCGATCCGTTGCAGATGAAGAACAAGTCCAATGACTCCAAGTATTTGAAATATCGCAACAAACACTCCTTCAAGACCACGATCGATTATAACTATAAGTGGTTGTCGCTGGGTATCAATATGATGTACCGCAGTAAGATGTTAGCGGTAGATTATATCATGGTTGACGAGCGTGAGAAGGCAGAGCCGGATCTGATGGATTATGCGCGTAAATTCATCTTCGGTTACGAAGACGGCGTGTCGCTGCATGACTATTGGATGGAGCATAACACAGGCGTCTTCACGATGGATTTGCGCGCTTCGGTGCGGTTCAAAGAGCACGTGGAGGTTCAATTCCTGATCAATAACCTGCTGAATACAGAGTACAGCTACCGTCCGATGGCTCTGGCGGCTCCGCGTACGTTCGTATGCCGGCTGAACTTGACATTCTAAGTAGAAATATATAGGCTTATGAAAAAAATATTTACTGCTATTTGTATATTACTGTCGCTGAGTGCTTCGGCAGTAACAGTGAATGATGTAGCAGGCACCTTCAAAGGTACGCTTAATATCGGAGGTAATAGCTATCCGAATAAAGAGGTTTATATCTTACCTGGTACGGCAAACAATGCTATTACATTTGTGCTGCCGGACGTCTCCTTCAGCAGCAAGAATGCGGATATAGTTTTGATGGACATGACGCTCAATAGTAATGGTACGTTGTCTGTTGGTCACGCAGATGCGTACGTTAAACAAATCAGCGCGTCCTCTGTCTCGGCAACATCGGTGTCCTTTACTTTCAGTATAACCACTCCGGCTTTGTCACAACCTACTACCGCAAGTTTTAATGGAAGTAAGGTCTCCGATGAGAACTATGCGATTACTAACGGTGGTTTCGAGGGATCATGGAGCAATAGCGAACCTCAAGGTTGGCACTCGTTCCATTCGGCAACAGGCTCATTTGCCGGTACGGCAGATAACACCACGCAGTTTACGCAAGCTACAGATGTGCGCCCGGGATCGACAGGATCTCATAGCGCCCTCATACAATCCAAATATATGGTTGTAGCAAAAGCCAACGGCAACTGTACCAATGGACAAATCAATGCCGGTTCGATGACTCCCGCTGATGCTGCTAATAACTATAACTTCTCCGATCCGTCTAACAACGGCTACAATACAAAATTTGTAGGTAATCCGGACTCAATCGTATTCTGGGCAAAATATATTCCTGCCGATAAAAATCCGTCAAATAGTGTAAACATAGCGCGCATGCACACGGTCATCACCACCAATGCACGCTACCAGGACCCGGAAGCAAGTAACTATTCTTCTGTGAAGGTTGCGGAAGCTACCATCAACTATTCCGCTACGTCTTCCATGGGGTGGCAGCGTTTGTCGATTCCTTTCATTTACTCTTCGCTTGATCCTACAAATGCGGCATTGGTATTAGTCACCTTTACGACCAACCAGACGCCGGGCGCCGGAACAACGGGAAGAGGCAAGGTGGATAATGTTTATCTTGACGATGTAGAGATGATTTATAACCATAGTCTGACCTCGTTGAAGATGAACGGTTCGACTATCTCGTTCCAGAACGGACAAGCTCAGACCACGCAGATATTTAGCGACAAGGACTATACTTTTACTGCTACCTCCAACGGTAAAGCAGCTAAGACCTTTATCGGCTACGATGCTACTAACTACCGCGTGTATATCTACGTGGTAGCCAACAACTATTCGCAAGCGCGCGCGTATTCCTTATATATATTGCAGATGGCAGAACCCATCAAGGATACCGAATACGCCTACTCAGCCACGACTTGCGACAATGAGCCCTATTCCGATAACCTCTTTACGAACTTAACCGAGGCGGATTCTTATACTACCCGAATCCCGAATTCGAAAGGCGGTGACTCGATTATCACGCTGACGCTGAGTGTGCTACCGACCTACGCTTTCCCTGCTGAGGCGACGATGAAGATGAACGAGTCGTATGTATGGCGCGAGAGGACTTATCAGGGTCTTGTGCCGGGCGTATATACGTTTGCTGATTCGCTGCAGACGAAAGCCGGTTGTGACTCCGTCTATACGCTGACGCTGAACGTGGAGGCGATTCCTTATTTGATCGAGGAAAGCACCAGCGCTTGTCAGAACGAAGAGGCCGCATGGCGTCTCAAAACGCTACCTACTGCGGCAACAGGTACATTTGTGCTGTATGACTCGCTCCAATCGATTTACGGACAAGACTCCGTCTATAAGTTAACGCTCACCGTTCATCCGGTATATGCTTTCCACGCAGAAGGAACGATAAAGATGAACGAGTCTTACACATGGCGCGAGAAGAGTTATCAGAATCTCACGCCGGGCGTATATACCTTTGCTGACTCGCTGCTGACCAAGGCCGGTTGCGACTCCGTCTATACGCTGACGCTTACCGTTCAATCGATCGGTTATTGGTATGAGGAATCTCTGAGCGCCTGCGTAAACGAAGAGGCAGAATGGCACCACAAAGCCCTTCCTACCGCGATAGAAGGTACATTTGTGCTTTATGATTCACTCCAATCGATTTACGGCATGGACTCCGTCTATAAGCTGACGCTGACGGTTCACCCCATCTATCTGTTCGCGGAGGAGGAATACGTCAACGAAGCCAATCTGGAATGGCGTGGCAAGACCATCCAAGACCTGCCCAAACGCGAAGAGCCGTATTTGATCTACGATTCGCTGACTACCCAATATGGTTGTGACTCTGTCTATCTGCTTCGCTTGTATGTATCTGACATTCCTATCACATACGGCAGCTTTTCTGCGGAATGTTGTGGAGGTGAGTTTATCCTCTTCGATGGCGTAGAGTACAGAGAGTCCTTTGATGGTGAAGTGCGTGTTTCGGAGAAGAATATTTACGGCGGTGACTCCATCGTCCATGTGATCATCACCGTCTTCCCTTCGTACTTCATTGAGGAAGAGTTGACGATTGTTGTGGGCGAACAGACCCAATGGGAGTACTATAACCTCAGCCAGATGCCGTTAGGTTCTGCTACGCTGAAGGCGGAGTATTGGTCGGATGATTTCTGTGACTCCACCAGAGTTCTGCACCTCACCGTCATTCCCGAGCCCATCAGCACAGGTGTTCAGAATGCGAATGCAGACACACGGGTAGCTCGCAAAGTGCTGTATAACGGAAAACTCTATATCATCCGCAAGGACGAACACATATATGATGTTTTAGGAAATAAAATTCAATAATTTATAATTAAACAACAAAACAATGAAAAAAATTATTACAACTCTTTTTGCCGGTCTGATGATCTCGGCACAAGTAATGGCCGTTACTGTAAACGATGTATGCGGTCAGTTTAAAGGACTTTTACAGATTGGATGGGAGCCTTATCCTGATAAGACAATCTACCTGCTTCCTGGAACGGTAGAGAATACCGTCACCTTTGTCCTGCCGGAATTTACATTTGGTGTACAGAACCTTGGCAATATTGTATTGCCTAATATTGCTTTTGCTGAGGATGGGAAGCTTTCATTAGCTCCTACAACCATGTATATGGATTCGCTTCCCGAACCGCTGAGAGCAGGTATTACGCTGTTGGAGTCTTATTTCGATGACTTTGACGGAGGAACTACTTATTATTCCGTTCTGTCTGCTGATAGAGCGCAAATAACTCTGTCAATTGCGGTACCGTCTCTACCTGATATCATTGTAACGTTTGACGGAACGGCTGTTAGAAACAAGAACTTCGCTCTGGTTAACGGCGGATTCGAAGGCGCATGGACAAATTACGAGCCGGAAGGTTGGCACTCTTTCAACTCTGCTACAGGTCTCCTCGCAAATCTTATTAAAGGAACTGATCAGTTCAAACAATCTGAGGTTGTACGCCCGGGTACAACTGGTAAGAATAGTGCCTTGATTTCTACCAAAATAGCGGCGGGAGTTCCTGCTAATGGTAACTGTACGAACGGTAGAATCAATGCAGGCTCTACGGAAGCTGCAAATGCAGCAGCAAACTACAACTTCTCGGATCCGGACAGCGTAGGTTACAACACTCCGTTCCAAGGTCGTCCGGACTCAATCGTATTCTGGGCAAAATACCAGCCGGCTGACAAGAATCCGAATAATGAGGTGAACAAGGCACGTATGAGTACCATCATTACCACCAATGCCCGTTATCAGGATCCTGAGATATCTGACTATTCCGCTGTCAAGGTAGCAACCGCAGAGATCAATTATGCCGCTACGTCTTCCATGGGCTGGCAGCGTATCTCCGTGCCGTTTACCTATACTGACATCGAAGGCGAACCGGCTTATATTCTCACCACCTTCACTACTAACCAGACTCCTAGTGGAGGATCTTCTGCAAGAGGAAAAATGGATTCTATATATATTGACGATGTAGAGCTGGTATACAACAATACCTTGAATTCTTTCTCGATTGACGCCAATATGTTGCAGTTCAATCAGCACATAGCTACTGTAAATGAGAATTATTGCGATAGCTGCGCTGATTATATAGCTGTTGCAGAAGGTAAAACTGCTCAGACCTTTATCGGTTTCGACGCTGCTCACAAGTGCATCCATGTGTATGTCATCGCTGATGATTTCGCTCAGTCAGGCGCATATAAGCTCTACCGTATTGAGTTTAGCGACAGCCAGACCGGCGATTTCGACCCGATTGTTCAGAGCGTAGAGAATACCTTAGTTCGCGAGGCACGCTTCAAGAAAGTGATGATCAACGGTCAGCTCTTCATTCGCTCCAACGACGCATGGTACAATGTGTTTGGCGTCCGCGCTAAATAAAAATCAATAGAATAGTGAAACGTTTAATTCTTTCAATACTGCCGTTATGGGTAGGCTGCGCACTCTCTGCGCAGACCTACCACGACGGCGTTTGGTATTCGATCTATGACGATGCCACGCATACGATGAATACCCAGGGTGACTATGAGACTGGAGGTGTTTTTGCGCCTACGACCGGTACCCTCAATGTCAAGTGGCGGTATGAATGGATTGACTGGCTGGGAGCTTTTGCAAAAATTGATACCGAAGTTCTGACTTCGGCCGATAATGGCAATAATACCACCAAGGTAGGCAAACTGGCTGAAAACACCGGTAAGAATAGTAATACTACCGAGTCCTTTGCGGTAGGTAGGGATATTAACTGGATTAAGTTCAACCGTACAGGAGTGCCAACCCACAAGGTACATGTCTATCACATCGACATCCCGCTTGCGAAACATATTCTTCTCGCTTCTGGAGACTATGGTACGGCTACAGCCTCTTATGACTTCGGCGAGCAGGATGCACTTTCTATCTCGGAGCCGTATATGGTGAATCTCCGTTCGTTCCTTTCCGCGGGAGATATTACCGTTACTTCTTCCGACCCGGAAATTTTCCATCTTGGTTCGGCAGAGAGTATAGATCCGATTGTCTATGCGGTAGGTGCTAATGCCTGCGCCTCAGCGAACGGAACAGCTGACGCTGCATCCGGTGCTGCTCTTGGAAAAATCGCTAACTATGCTTCCCCCGTTTATTTCACTCCGATTGAGAGCGGTTCATATACCGGCACGATCACGCTCACCGATGGCGTATCTACGGCTACTATTACCCTTTCCGGTACCGGACGTAAACTCAATCAGTCTATTACTTGGGACCAAGAGAAAACGACTATCCTCTCCAATGAGACCATCGCGCCCGCGACGGCTTCCTCCTCTCTTCAGGTGACTTATACCTTCAGCCCGGAGGGCATTGTGACCTTTGCGGACGGAGTCTTCTCTATCCTTAGCGATGGTCAGGTGACCGTTACAGCGGCGCAAAGCGGAAATAATATCTATAATGCAGCTGAATCCGTAGCTAAGACCTTTACGATCTTCCCTGCGGTGACTTATAACACCTATGAGGCTTCTATCTGCGAGGGCGAAGTGTATAACGACGAACATTTCGGTGCCTTGACCGAGGGGCGTCTCTATTATGATACGATTCCGAATGTCTATGGCGGTGATTCGGTGATTACGCTGACTTTGCATGTGCTGCCGACCTACGCTTTCCCTGCTGAGGCGACGATGAAGATGAACGAGTCGTATGTATGGCGCGAGAGGACCTATCAGGGTCTTGTGCCGGGCGTATATACGTTTGCTGATTCGCTGCAGACGAAAGCCGGTTGCGACTCCGTCTATACGCTGACGCTTACTGTGGAAGCTATTCCTTATTTGATCGAGGAAAACTTAAGCACTTGTCAGAACGAAGAGGCGGCTTGGCGCGAGATGACGCTGCCTACCTATGAGGCAGGTACCTTCATCCTTTATGATTCGCTGCTTTCGCAGTATGGTACGGACTCTGTTTATGAACTGACCCTCACCGTTTATCCTTCGTACGCGTTCGAGGACGAAGCGCAGACTATCTACGTAGGTCAGCCGAGCGTATGGCATGAGATCGACCTCAGCCTGATACCTATAGGCGATACGATCCTGACAAAGGTCTATACTACCGTTACGGAATGTGACTCCGTCTATACGATGCATCTCACCGTGAACGAAGCACCGGCTACTTATGGTGTCGATTCGATCTATATCTGCGGCAGAGGTGAAGTAGCTTTCTATGATGATGTGGCATACTCCAGACCGAGCAAGACCCCGTTGACGGTGACCTTAAGCACCCCGAATCAGTTCGGCGGAGACTCTATCGTCGAGTTGTGGGTACTGGCTTCCAACAAGTACGAGATGAGTTTCAGCAAGACCATCACCGAAGGTGCCGAAGAAGTATGGCAGGATATAGACCTCAGTCTCATCCCTGCGGGTGACACGACGCTGACGGTGATCTATCCGACGATCCACGGTTGTGACTCGACCTTCATCCTCAACCTGACGGTGGTCGGTGCAACGCCGACCGGTATCAATAACGTTCAGGGAAAGACCCGTCCGGCGGAGAAATTCTTCCTCAACGGACAACTCTATATTCGCAAGGACGACCGGTTATACACCCCGCAAGGAGCCTTGATCGAAACGAAGAAAGAGGATTAAACCCCAAAAAAAGGGACTGCAACGTAAAAGCGTTACAATCCCTTCTTTTTTAATAGCTCCTTTCAAAAAGGCTACCTTTTTCAGTGCCCCGAAGGACACTTTTTTCCGATAACCGCTAACCGCTAACCGTTAGCCGAGGTTCTGGTAATACTCCGTGGTGCAGACGTTCCACAGATACGAACGCATGGTCGTGTAGTGGGTCTGAGCCTTGAAGGCCGCTTGGTCTTGGGCGATTTTACTCTGATCGTGAGCACGGGTGTTCACCATGCGGGCGATAGCGCCGAAGCGGGTGCGTTGAGCAATCTCGTCTGCCGACGGAGCGGTCTTGCGGACTACTTTCTTACGCAAGTAGAGCTTGTTGCAGTTAGTACTGGTCGTGGGTGCTACGCGGTGCGTACCCAACAACATTTTTTGACAGCTGTGCTGACCCTTACCGGGTTTCGATAACGCGCCGAAAGCGGCCTGCAAGGCTGGATTGACTGCTACGAGAAATGCAGTCTCAAAGCGCATTTGTTCTGCGGCGGCGTGAATGATCCGAAAGAGATTTCCGGTAATGCCAAGCTGCAAGAGGCATACGAATTAGGCAAAAGCATATGACAATAGAACAATTTCGTGAACGGATGGCATCGGACGAGCCGATAGTGGGTGGCTCGGACTTGCACAAGGAGCTCCATAAATTCTCGCAGGAAGCCCTGCGTATTACCGCCGAAATCAACGGCTCGTACCACACACCCGAAGAACTGCGACGGTTGTTGAGTGAGTTATGGGCGATAGACGTGCCGGAGTCGTTTGGTATGTTTCCGCCGTTCTATACCGATTGCGGCAAGAACACGCATGTCGGCGAACGGGTGTTCATCAACATGGGCTGTAAGTTCCAAGACCAAGGCGGCATCTATATTGACGACGATGCCCTCATCGGGCATAATGCCACGCTCTGCACACTCAATCATATTCCTGACCCGGCGCAACGGGCAGGTATGACCGCCAAACCCATTCATATCGGCAAAAAAGTATGGCTTGGTGCGAACGTTACCGTCCTGCAAGGCGTCACCATCGGTGACAATGCCATCGTTGCCGCAGGAGCCGTGGTAACGAAAGATGTCCCTGCCAATGCGATCGTCGGTGGTGTTCCAGCGAAAGTGATAAAGATGATTGACTGATGAAAATTGCAGGAAGCAATAATCGTTCGAACTAGGTGAGATAAGAACTCGCGAGATTCAAGTCCGTCGCACAAAAAAGGAGTCACGTTTGTGACTCCTTTTTGCGGTGCGGACGAGACTCGAACTCGCGACCTACGGCGTGACAGGCCGGTATTCTAACCAACTGAACTACCGCACCAATTGGTTGCTTCTTCACGAAAGCGGGTGCAAAGGTACTGTTTTTTTTTGAAACCACCAAATATTTTTTTAAAAAAGTGCACTTTGGATGCACTTTTTTTCGTAATAGGGTTCAAAAACCTTGTCCAAAGCGACAAAATGGGGTTAAACCATTTCATCAATCTTCCATGTAAAGGCCCGTACACCAATCTCCGGATTACGCAAATCAAGTTTGCGGACACTTTCTAACAGTTTCTCCACCTGATCATCCTGCACGACGGTCATGACAGCAGAGTTCATCTCGGGCCAAGCGTGGGTACCACGGCGGGGTTCCCCGCCATTGGTGCCGCGTCCTTGCACTTGTTCAAAAAACGTAAAACCCTTTATTCCCAATATATCCAACATATATTCCACACGTGCGGTGTTGGATTGGTTAAATATAATCATTACACTCTTCATAGATAATTATAATTAAAAATTACGAATTCTTCTTGACTTTTAGGTCCATAAAGATAAATTTCTTACGGAGGGCTTCCTTTTTGTCGCGGTCACCGTGCTTGGTCATAGCACCGTAGAGGACGGGCACGAGGTAGAGCGTCAGGAATGTCGAGACGGTCAGACCGCCGATGACGACGATACCCAGAGGTTGCCACATCTCCGCACCTTCACCGTTAGACACCGCCATCGGCACCATACCGAGGATGGTGGTGAACGCGGTCATGAGGATCGGTCGGATACGTGAGCGTCCAGACATCGTGATGGCTTCGTTGAGCTCGTGTCCACGCTCTCGCATGAGGTTGATATAGTCCACGAGGACGATACCATTCTTGACGACGATACCTACCAGAAGGACGATACCCAAGGCACCAATCATATCAAGGCTTCGTCCGGTGAGCCAGAGTGCCATGATGACACCGGTGAGCGCCGGGAAGATTGTCAACATGATGATGAACGGCATGCGGAGCGACTCGAACTGCGACGCCATGGTGATATAGACGAGCAGGACGATGAGTGCGAAGAGCAGACCCATGTCGCCGAAGGTCTCCTGCTGGTCCTCGTAGTCACCGCCGATATGGGTTGAGTACCCCATAGGCAGGTCGAGTTGCGGCAGGACGGTTGCTTCGATCTGGCCGGCTAACTCACCGAGGGAAGTGTTATACGGCGTGACCTTGACGGTGACGATACGCTGACGGGACTTACGCTCGATGGTAGGCGGTGCCCAGTACTCACCGATAGTAGCTACTTCGGAGAGTTTCACTTTCTTGCCGGTCGGCGTAGGGATAGTGAGGTTGAGCACGTCGGAGAGAGAGTTACGATCCTCCTCCCGGAGTCTGACGACGATGTCGTACTCGGAGCCGTCGTCCTTGAGGTAACCGCAGTTCATACCCGCCACGCGGTTGCGGAGGTATGTAGAGACGGTTGCCGAAGAGAGTCCGAGACGGGAAGCTTTCTCTTTATCGACGGTGATCTTGATATCCGGACGGTCGTCCTCACGGGAGATATTGACATCACGCGCACCGGGCAAAGCCATGCAAAGACGGCGGGTCTGCTCTGCGAGCTGGGAGGTCTTATCGAAATCATATCCGTAAATCTCCACATCGACGGTGTTGCTGCCACCACCAGGACCGTTCGAAGCTACCTGACACTGGTACTCGACGATCTCGGGGTAACGCGCCATTTCCTGACGGAGGATCTCGGCTATCTCCCAGATAGTCTGGTCACGCTCCCATTTCTTAGGCAAACGGACGGTCATGGAGATCTTGTTATTCATCGTCGAAGAGAAGAGCGCGGCAATGGTCGCATCATCGTTCGAACCGGCAGAGGTGTAGATAAGCTCGATCTCGGGCACGAGGACCATGAATCGTGTCTCGAGTTGGCGTGCGGTCTTGAGGGTCTCCTCGATACGCGTACCGCGTTGGAGCTTGACGGTGACGGAGAGATGGGCATTATCCTGCTCCTGCATGAAGTCCGAACCGATATGTCCGGTGAAGACCGGCAGCAGAGAGAGCGCGAAGGTGCCGAAGATGATGAGGACGGTCAGCGCCTTATGCTTGAGACACCATCCGAGGGACTTGGCGTAATACATATCTATCTTATCGAGCACGCGCACGACGGTACGGTCGTACCAGCTATTCTGCCCTGCCTCGTCGTCGACGAGGTTTCCATCTGCATCGACGTGCACTTTCTTGGCTCTAAGGAGCTTGGAGCAGAGCATCGGGGTGAGGGAGATAGCGACAAGAGTGGAAGTACAGCAGACGACGGTCACGATCCATCCGAGTTCGTGGAACATGATACCCGCCATACCGTTCAACATCGTCAGGGGAACAAACACGGCTACGAGCACGAGGGTCGTCGCGATGACGGAAACCCATACCTCGTTGGTCGCATAGATAGCTGCCTCGTGCGGGTCTTCGCCACGCTCGACGTGGCGCGTGATGTTCTCCAAAACGACGATGGCATCATCGACGACCATACCGATGGCGATGGTGAGCGAACAAAGGGAGATGATATTCAGAGACGAATCGGCCACACCGAGGTAGATAAACGCCACAATCAAGGCAATAGGAATAGTGACACCGATAATGATGGTAGCACGCCATTTACCGAGGAAGAAGAGCACCACGAGCACCACGAAGAGCAGGGCGTAAAGCACAGACTCCTCAAGAGAGTTAATAGAGTTTTGGATGTTCTCCGATGAATCGTAGATCTTCTCAATCTTCACATCCGTAGGCAGCTGTTTTTGTATTTTCGCCAGTTCCTTACGTACGTCGCGGCAGACCTGAACGGTATTGGCTCCTGTTTGTTTGGCAATAATCAAACAGACGGCTTCACGCCCATTGGTTTTCTCATCCGAAGAAAGATCCTTGATAGTATCCTTGACCGTAGCTATATCACGGATGAAAACCTGCTGTCCTTGCGGTGTCATAGCTACCATCAGATTCTCTATCTCGGAAGACTCGATATACTCCGAACGCACCTGCATCTGGTACTGCTCCTGCGGCATCTTGACGGTACCGGAGGAGAGGTTGAGGTTATTCGCCGAAACGACCTGACCTACCTGCTCCAGCGAGATACCATAGGCATCGAGTTTCTGCTGGTCGATATCGACATATACATATCGGTCCGGCGAACCGGAGAGAGAGAGGTTACCGATACCGTCCACTTGGTTGAGCTGCGGGATGACCTCGTCGTTGAGGATCTTGTCCAGACCCGGGTAGGTCTCGTCTGCCGTGATGGAGTACATACATACCGGCATAGAGGACGTCGAGAGCTTGAAGATCATCGGCGTACCGCAGTTGTCCGGCAAATTCGACTTCGTCATATCGATGTACGAACGCACATCGTTAACCGCCTCGTCCATGTTAGCGCCCCACTCCAGCTCCAATTCGACCATCGAGATATTATCCTTACTCTGCGAAGTGATATGTTTGAGGTGATCCACCGAGGTGAGGGCGTTCTCCATGTATTTGGTGACGTTCGTCTCGATCTCGGACGCGGACGCTCCCGGGTAAGTCGTCATCACCGTGATGTACGGAGGATCCATCTCCGGGAACTGGTCAATCGGCAGTTTAAGGAAACTATATATACCGATGACGATGACCGCCACAAAGATAAGGGCGGTAGTTACCGGTTTTTCGATTGCTGATTTATAAATGCTCATATAAAATCTAGTTTTCTAGTGGACTAGTAGACTAGTGGACTAGTTATTTAACTACATTGACTTTGACTCCATCGACGAGCTTATGCTGGCCGGTGGTAACGACCTCGACGCCGGGAACGATCTCCGGAGCGATGATCTCTATATCCTGGTCGAAACGCTGACCGAGGGTGACGGATACACGTTTAGCGCGGCCGTCCTCGACGATGAAGACATAGCGGTCGTTGGCGCCGACGAGTTTCTCCACACTCTGGTAAGGCACGACAAGGGCGTTCGCTTTGCCCAAACCGATAGTGGTGGTAACATACATACCCGGACGAAGGAGATTCTTGGTATTCGGAATCACAATCTTGCATTGGAAGGTATGCGTAGAAGGGTCAATCGTAGGATACACAATTTCCACCGTAGCAGGAAAGACCTTGTCCGGATATATCTCCGAGGTAAGGCTCAGTTTCATTCCTTCTTTGAAACGCGGGAAATAGGTCTCCGGTACTGCTACCAAGGCCTTGAGTTTGTCCAGTTGGGTAAGCACCAGTATCGGCTGTCCGCCATAGAGCTCGCCATCCTCGTAGTTCTTCGCCGAAATGACACCTACAAAAGGAGCTTTGACGTACGTATTCTGCTCCAGGAACTCCAGTTGCTCCTTGGTAGAGTTATACTGGGTAGTAATCTGGTCGTACTGCTGCTGGGTAGCCGAACCGGTTTTCAGCAACTGCTCCACACGATTTTTCTCTACCTCGAGGTTGGTCAGGGAGATTTTAGTAGTCTTGTACTGGGTTTGGTCCATACGCACCAGATCCGTACCTTTGGTCACATGATTACCCACCTCACAATAGATATGCTCTATTCTTCCCGTCAAGGACGGCGATACATTTTGGGTAAGATACCCCTGGAGGTTGGTAGAAACGGATATCTCGCGCTCTATCTCACGCGGTTGGAGAACGGTAGTGCGTACCTGCTCTACGCGTTCTTCCTCCTGCGTAGCGGATGTTTCCTTACTGCTACAGCCTATGAGCGCAAAGGCTGCGAGGATAAAAAGAATGTTCTTTTTCATATATATTAATATTATTTATTCAAAAACTCTTCGAGTTCAGCCTGCGCATTGACCAAAGACAGCATTGCCTGAACATAGGTCGATTGCGCATTGATGAGGTCATTGGAAGCATTGGTCAACTCCAAATTGGATGCCGCGCCCCATTTATACTTCTCTGTCGTAGAACGGAAAACACGTTGCGTCACCTCTATATTTTCCTTCTCGTTCATATAAGTCTCATATGCGTTAGTGAGGTCGAAACAGAGTTGGCGGTACTGGATCGCGAGGTTGTCCGTAGTCTCGGAGAGGGTATTCTTAGCCTCCTCCAAGGCAATCTTCTTCTCTACTACTCCGGCTGCGCGTTTTCCGGATGACCAGAGGGGCATTTTTACACTCACCTGTATTACGTTAGGCGGAGTCATACGCATACCTCCCTCGCCGTAGTACTGCTGGTTGGTATAGTTGTACGCGAGCGCCAACGTAGGTCCGTAAGCCCAGCCCGCCATGTGCACATTGCGTTTGGCGAGTTCCACTTGTTTGGCAAGAAGTTGGTAATTGAGATTGTTCTCCACTGCGAAGTTCTGGCTCAGAAGATTCAGCACTTTTTCCGGAGAAAGCACCTCATCAATACTCTCCGTGAGCACCACCTCAGTTTCGACGGGCACATCCAAAAGCACCTTCAAACTATTGGTAGCCAACTCAATATTGCGTTTCTGCACATTAATAGAGTTCTTGAGCGTGTTCACACGCACATGAATCTGGTCAGCCGATGTTTGTTCTGCGGCTCCTACGTTCACAGCATCCTGAGTCATCCGCTCCAGGTTCTCAATGTTATTCAGACTGGAATCCAAGAGATTGGATATACTACGCAGCGCCAATACGGATACATAACTGCTGGTAATACTGCTACGGAGCTCGTTCTCTGATTTCTCGAGTGCAATCTTCTTCATATCGATAGCTACATTATTGAGCAGCGCACCTACGATAGCCTGACCGTTAATACCTACCGCTGCAGTCACTGTGAAAGCGCCTACATTAGGCATGCTGATATTAATATCCTGTCCCATCATACTCATGGTGGCATTATATCCCAAATAATCGCTATATGCGTACGATGCGTCCGCGCTGGGCAACATCGATGCGATGGTCTGCCATCTCTGTGCATAAGCTTCCTGAACTGCCAAAGAGGCATTCTTCAAAGTGCGGTTACTGCTAACTGCATAATCCTGCGCCTCCTTAAGAGACAGACTAAGCAATTTCGGAGCAGCATTCTCCCCCGATTGGGACGCTCCGCGAGTTGCCGCCATCACATGGTCTTCCGCCATCATTGTAGCGCTGAACACCAACGCCATAATAAATAATAAACTTTTTCTCATATATCCTTTCACTTTTCAATTTTCAATTCTCAATTATATAGCTTCATTCCTTCTTCACTCAAGATTCCGCGCACAAATATATCCATCGTGGTGTGCGCCAATTGATGCATATTATAGTTACGCGCCTCCAATTCCTCAAAATCACGAATCGCATCGCTATGAATCTTTGCAAACAGAACGGCTGTTAATTCTATATTAAGGTTCGCGCGCACGAGACCTTGTTCCACTCCTATTTGAATATATTGCACCAAATACTGCTTATGTATAGCAAAACACCTTTCCTGAAAATCTGCGAATTGACGCGGATAGTATTTCTTGAGGTCGTAGACGAGTTGGGGCACGCGACGCACGTCGTTCTTCTCGTTTTGTTGACGCTTAAGAAACAGCTTCACCAGTTGTCTGAAATCGCGTAAAGCTGCCAAATCCGCCATCTTAGAAGAAATATACTCTAAATTGGTTTGCAGTAATCGTTCTATCAAAGCATCTTTGGATTCAAAATAAACATAAAACGTCTTTTTGGAAATACCCAATTCGCGACAGATATCATCTATCGACACGCTACGTATGCCAAGACGAAAGAACATCTCGCCGGCTACATGAATAATCTTTTCCTGTTGTTCAACCATTTATTCTGACTCTCACAAAAAAACGGCGCAAAGGTACAACATTTTTCGGATATATGCAAGAAACTTGGAAACTTTTTTTATTTTTATAGTTTCCGCGTTACTTTTTATAGGGTAAAAATTCTAAAATATTTGCGTATTCGAGAAAAAAAGTGTAATTTTGCACGGTCAAATATTCAACACCTAAAGAATGAAAGCTATTTTATACAATGCTCGCCAAATAGTCTATTGGTTAAGCGTACTGGTCTTATTCCGTATTCTGCTCCACATCCCGGATGCTGACAACGAATTGCCAATAGACAGCCTCGCCATTTTGTCCGTTGGAATCGACATATTGGAATATGTAACGCTAATGATATATATGGGCTTCATCTTAGCTGTTCCGCCCACTTCAGCAGCCGTTAAACGGTGCTTGTGGGGTGGGCAAATAGCTATAGGAGGCATTGTATTGCTCCATTTCGTTTTGCTCAAACTACAAGGAACCGACCCGGACCTATATTGGCACAACGGGTCGGAACTATTCAAAATAATCTATTTGATGGCTTATTCTATTTTAACCTTGTGGTTTGTATGGCTATCGCTTATCGTACCGAATGGTAGAGCACGCTATGCCGCCTGGGCTGTAGCCCTCTTCCCCATTCCGTTCTTCCTATTTATCATTCTGTTCATCAATCCTTTTTTTCCGCAGATGCAAGATAACTTTGTTTTGATGGTCATGAAGGATTTTGGAATGGATATCGCCCTTATTTGGCTTCTTTGGGTGATTGGTCGTCTGACTTCTTCTGATACAGATAACGCTTAATACTCTGCTTAACCGTCTTAGTGAACTCGGTATCGTTTTCTTCGATGCGAGTGAGTCGACTATGTACCGGTAACTTCTCATTGATAGCCTGTTTGAGGCGTTCAAGGTCCATCTGAGCATCGGTCAATATCTTAGCGATGAGTTTTTCGTCCTCACAGATAACAAGCGATTCGATTACTCCATTCTGAGCATTAAGGATATTCTCAATAGCCTCGGGGAACACTTTTTCTCCGTTATTGAGTTTAATCATGCTACTAACATGCCCTCGGATGAAAATATTTCCACGTTTATCTATTTCTCCTATATCACCGGTACGTAGCCATCCGTCGGGCGTAAAGGTGCGTGCATTAGCTTGTTCATTCTTATAATAGCCTATCATGACATTCTCACCACGCACCTGTATCTCCTGGTTCTCCGGATCCAAACGAATCTGCATATTGTCCACGATAACGCCTCCCGAGCCAGCCTTGTAACGTGCCATAGTCTGAGCACCGATAAGCGGTCCGCATTCGGTCATACCGTAGCCGTTAGACAAGGGACAACCAATCCATTGCAAGAACTCTGCTACATCTTGCCGCAAGGCCGCTCCACCTACCAACAGATAGCGTATATTACCGCCTAAAGCCTTATTGACCGAATGCCATACGCGGCGACGAACAAGCCAACCTAACACCGGTTTACGCATCCACGAACGGATATTATCAGATAGTTTGGGTAAGATTTGGTTTTGGTATAGTTTTTCTACTACCAAAGGTATAGTAATGAAGTTGTACGGTTTAATCTCGCGCAAGGCGGAACCTAATACCGTCATGGACAAGCGTCCCGCCAAATAGGTAATGGGACAACCGGAAGTAACATGGTACAAAAGTTCGCAGGTCAGTCCATACATGTGCGCCACAGGTAAGGTAGATAGATGATGCCATCCAGGTTTATTAGGCATACAATGTCTACCCGCCTGCAGGTTACTACTCAAACTCCGATACGAGAGCATCACACCCTTAGGCATACCTGACGAACCGGAGGTGTAGCAAATCATTGCCAACTCGTCCATATTGTTCGTATTGTAACTGATATCCTGCGGGGTGAGGTTAGGAAGAGTCGCTTGTATCTCACTGTCCATAACTTGCAATGTCTCCATCGCGATGACGTACTTCACCTTAGGCAGATCCATACCTTTGAGTTTAGTACGGATGGCTTCTGAGGCAATGAGCACTTCTGAATCGCTATGATTGATAAGTTTAGCTATATCTTCGGCTGAAAAATCCTGCATGATACCGACACACACTCCGCCCCAGGTCGCGACTCCGAGATAGGCTATAGCCCAGTGCGAACAGTTATTGCCGCAGAGAGCCACGTGCACTCCCTGACGCACTTCCAACGCATCAAGAAGGCGCCCTACACGTTCCATCTGACAGGCCATGTCACCATAGGTATAACGGATAATAGTGCGGTAGTCTTCCAAAGCCACCTTATTCCAATTTTTGCGGATAGTCTCCGCCAATATGTCTAAATAATGTCTTGTCATTCTAAATCTTTAATGCTTAATTTCGTTCAAACAATCACCTTTTCAAAGGTATTCACTTTCTTGGGATCGTATGGGCGAGAAACCTTAATATAGTTCTCCGTAAACCCATACATGAGCGATGTTACTTTTTTACTTTCCCACAGCACCGTCCTTTCTTCGCCTCGGTGAGCGGCATAGAAGGTCTGTAGTTTATCTTCGCTGATGGCATGGAGTATCTTACTGCGTCGTTCACGTTCGGCAATGGGGATTACTTCCAAGTCCATCTCCAACATGCGTGTTCCTGCTCGTTCGGAATAGGTAAACACATGCAACTGACTCACCGGCAAAGATTGTATAAACTGCACATAGTCATCGAAATACTCTTGTTTCTCGCCTCGCACACCAACCATACAGTCGACGCCGATAAAGGCATGAGGCATCACGCGCCGGATATGTTCTATGCGCTCAGCAAACAGCTCACGCGTATAGCGTCGATGCATGATTTTCAGCACCTCATTCGAACCGGATTGCAAGGGTATATGGAAATGCGGAGCAAAATGTTTACTCTGCGCCACAAAATCGATAATCTCATCCGTCAACAGGTTCGGTTCACAACTGCCAATGCGAACCCGGTAGTCCGGCTGCAGGTCATCTAACGCACGCAGCAAGTCAATAAATGTCTCGCCTGTGGAGCGCCCGAAATCGCCAATATTGACACCGGTAAGGACTATCTCCTTAGCGCCTTCAATGAGTGCGCATTGTGCTTGTCTTACGACCTCCGCTATCGAGGCATTGCGTGACCGTCCACGGGCATAGGGTATAGCACAATAGGTACAAAAATAGTTGCACCCGTCTTGCACTTTTAGGAAACAACGTGTCCTATCCTCACGCGAGTAGGCAGGAATGAATGTCTCTGTAGATTTAGGTATAATCCGCAATCGAGAATCGCTAATCCCCAATCGAGAATCTCGCTTGGCATAGCATCCCGTCACAATAATCCGCGCGTTAGGATTCTCTCGTTGTAAGCGATGGATAGCCTGCCTGTCTTTTTTATCAGCGGTGTCGGTCACTGTGCAAGTATTGACGATTACCACATCGGCTTCCTCGCCCGCCTTTGCGCGTTCGTGTCCTTTAGCTATGAGAGTATTCATCAGTGCACTACTCTCCGCAAAGTTCAACTTACATCCTAATGTGACTATACGTATCTTCATTACAAATCGGGCGCAAAAGTACAAAAAAAATCCCAAATAAGCAAAAAAAAAGTAAAATATTTGTCGGTCTGCAAATATTTTTGTATCTTTGCAACCCTTCATTGTATACAACCCATGAAAACTTCCACAAAAATCACCTTATCCGTTCTCGGAACCTTATTTGTACTTATTTTCTCGGCATTCCTTTTTGCTGACATATGGGTATCCCGTATCGCGCAATCTGAGATAAGGAAATCCTTATCCTCGGCCGAAGGAATAGAAGCCTCTATCGGACCTGTTCACATATATTTCATAAGCGGCAGTGTCGTCGTCAAAGACTTCCATTTAGCCACCGAGGCTTTGAATGTGGATGTTGCAGCTATTCGGCTGAATCATATCCGATATATGTCTTTACTTAAACAACGGATACAACTGAATAGTATAACCATCGAAGACCCCCATATTCGTTTAGTATACGATGACCGCCATCCGGAGGCCATCTTTCCACAAACCGAAGACACTACGCTGCGTAGCGCGGGAGAATGGTTGCACAGCATAGATGTCAAACACCTCAAGGTTAATCGCGCTTGCGCCTATGTAAAAGATATACGTAGTCCGTTGGAAGTAAAAGCAGACAGTTTAAGTGTACATATTCGAGACCTTCACTATAGCCTGACCGACTCCGTCTTCACTTACAACGACGAAGCATATGCTGTATCCTTAACTTCGTTGTCGGTAGCTCTGCCGGATGGGATGTCGGCTTTGGAGATGCATGATTTCGGCACTCGCGACCAAGGACCGATAACCTTGGGGCACACACGTTTCTACAATACTATACCGCCTATGGCACTCGCGGACCGCGTGGAAGAACCAGTAACATGGATAGATGTCGTCATCAACCAATTGACCACTTCACCTCTCAATCCCATCCGCAAAGCGTTAGCGCAAGACTTCACCTTAGAGAAAATAGATGCAGATGTAGCTCTCCTGCACGCAGCGCGTGACGAACGACATGCACCTAAGAAGCCTTACGATATGCCGCAAGAGATATTACAGGCTATTCCGGCCACCTTTTCCATTGGACAGGTGGGAGCTAAAATACGCGAAGTTCAAGTAGAGTTCGCCAGTACCGATATCAATTGTGGGCATTTACGATTAAATAACATTAAAGCCCACATGGAAAACGTCACCAATAAAGCCGGAGCTGTATGGAAAAACAGTATGATTGCCCCGGTAGGAAAAGAAGGACAAGCCGCAGCGACGTTTAATCTGTATATGAATCCGGAGTCCTCGTTTGACGGCTCACTGCATGCCACACATATTGAGACCGATTATCTGAATACGTTTATTCGTCCCTTAGTGGGTATTACGTCTGAATGCCATATTGACAGTTTAGACACCGAGTACGGAGGAGATAAGGTCGCGGCTCAAGGTACTTTCTGCATGCGCTATCATGGGTTAAATATACAAGTACATAAAGAGGATAATATTCCTTATAAAGTCGTTTCCAAGCATGCCAAGACGCTAACCACATTGGCCAACACACTTATCCCCTCGAGCAATCCTACGTCTGTAGATGTCCGTCCAAGGGCGTATCATGTGGCTTGGAAAAGAGATATCTGGAGCCCGGTGCCTCTGTACTATTTCGGTCCCTGCATTAATGGTGTAGTAGAGACTATGCTACCGGGACTATATGTCCACAAACAAGTAGCGCACTCTACTCAGGCAAAGTAATGCACGCATGATTACGGAAGCCGTCGATGTAAATCTGTACCTCGTTCGGCACCTCCACATGGCGCACAAACGGCGTCTCTTCTACCGCTGGCAAAGCATCCAATAAATTGTTGCGGTATATATCCTCCGGTCGCGCAAAGGCATCCACATGGACATACCCGACATTGAAGGATGTCATATTTTGAAAGAAATGCGAGCCCTGACTCGGATCAATACGAAAAGCAGGGAGAGTACACTCCACGATAGCTTTGGCTTCGCTGATGTCACTCCATTGAACAGGTACACCTAAAGAGGATATCTGCGATCCCCAACGTCCAAATCCTATAAGGATATAATTCTTACCTTGTCGTCTCATCGCTGCATTCCATGCTCGTATGGTAGAGGCCATCTCGTTTGTGTGAAGGACATCAAAAGTATCTCGGCGCAAGTAGATAATATCGTTAATACCGGTAATCTTACCCACCCCTAAGGCACAATCTGACTTAACGAGCGGATGCGACTGATCAACAACCTCCCAATCCACACGTGCAGAGAGGCTATCGGCCGAGATAGGACGAATCTGGAGAACGGTAAAGAGAGCAGGCGTGGTCTCTAAGTCTGCCGCAAATTCTATTTCTACCGGGCATTTAATTTCCTGCTGAGCCATTTCAAGCAGATGCTGAATGATTTCTGCCAGGGGGAAAGTCCTGAACTTGAGTTGCTGAGCAAAGGTAACGATACGAGGTCCTGCAGGATAACACGAATCCACGATACGCATATTCTCATGGTCATAGGTAGATGCAACCAGTTTGAGCGATTCAAACTGCTCACATTCATGAATGGGAATACGCTCTAAGTTAACCGCATCGTCGATAGATGTCTTAAACTTCTCGGGACTCAGGGAAAGGGCCAACATCGACTGCTGCGTCTCACGCATAGCCAAATCGACTGTTGACGTCTGCATGACATTCTTAGGATACTTAGGCGAGAAGCGTAGAACTTGTTCTCCATCTACTACGACCTTTCCCAATCCGTACGCCACTTTCACAATACCATCTTCCGGCTTTTCTTTGCCGACAGGATAGAAGTTGACACTACGTGCCACTCCTGATATAACCGGGAAATAGGAATTACCTTCTTGTTCGCCACACACCTCCTGCAACACTATGGCCATCTTTTCTTCAGAGAGCACATTACCCGTAGAGGTAATATAGCCACGTGAGGCCGCGTAATATACCGAAGCATACACCGACTTAACCGCCTTGCTCAACAGACGCAACTGTTGGTCTTCATTCTCCGTATGAGGAATCATATATGTACTATACACACCGGCGAACGGCTGATAATACGAGTCTTCCAGTTTAGATGAAGAGCGCACAGCCAATGGGCGATTGGTCACACGAATAAAGTGTCGCAGAGCCGTTACTAAGTCCTGAGGGAGGGCTGCGGATACAAACTCAGATAATATTTCCTCGTCTGACACATCTGCATTGATAACATACTGCAAGCCGTTATCATGGATGAAGCGGTCAAAATACGCCGTAGTGATTACCATCGTACGAGGAACAAAGATACGAATATTGTCCCAATGGTCGTACAAGTCATTTTTTTGAAGTACATGATTGAGGAAAGCCAGTCCCCTACCCTTGCCTCCCAAGGCACCATCCCCACAACGCGCGAACCAAATAGTATCATTATAGGTCTGAGGCGAGTACTTTGCGACCACGCCAAGTGCCTGATTGATACGATAGTCATGGATAAGATGAATATTCGTTTGACGGATATTCTCTATATCGGCATCATCTTGGATCTTCAGAGCGCTGACCGGTCGTCCCACAGAGAACAAACCACGCGCAAAGAGCCATTTGGACAAGTAGTTATTATCACTTAGACGCCGGAAGGCAGCAGGAGAGATTGTCGATATTATGCGTTCGAAGCCTTCCAAATCGCTGGCGCGTGCAATCTCCTTGCCCGTACGCGGGTCGCGAGCGACAAAGTCACCAAAGCCAAACTCAGACTCTATATATTCACTCACCTCTTGCGTAAGCGTCTTAGAGGTTTTAATCACGAAGCCCACTTTAAGTTGACGAGCTATAGAGCGCATAGATTCCTGTGACGATTGCATCAGGAAAGGCATCGTCGGATTATCCTCTCGGATCAGTTTACACAGGTCTACACCGGCATCCAATTTTTCAGAAGACGAAGGATCGCCCTTATGGAGAACGAAACCTATATCCGAGATAACACCTATTATATTCTTACCATACTTCTTATATAGTTCAACAGCCTCGTCATAGCAGGTGGCCATCAACATCTTAGGGCGTGCACGCTTACGGAGCAACTGTTGCTTCTCATTGAGTGCATCACGGATGGCTATACTGTTTTGTTGGAGTACAAGTTTATACAGCAGCGGCAGGTAGGTTGAGTAGTACCGTACACTATCTTCCACGAGCAGAATCGCGCGCACACCTTCTTCCAGAATGTCGTGCGGTGCGTTCATACGGTCCTCTATCAACTTAATGATAGCAATAATGAGGTCGGTAGAGTTATTCCAGTTGAAGAAATAGTCAATATCAGAACGATCGTGTTGCTTGATGCGATTGAAGATTTCTTTACTGAATGCAGAGAGGAGCACGATGGGACAAGACGGAAGGAGAGCTCTGGCTTCTTTGGCAAATTCAAACACATCCAATTCCCCCACACTATACATAGTAAGAATGAGGTCGAAGGTCTCGCTGCCCGATTTTCGATTCTCTATAATCGACAACGCTTCTCGTGTCGTTTCCGCACGCGTGATAGAGGGCGGATTACTCAAGTTTAACTCCGCATATTCCTGAGCAATCTGCACGTCAATACGTCCATCTTCCTCGAGTGCAAAACTGTCATAGTTATTGCATACCAGCAGAATGCGCTTCACGCGCTTAGCCATCAATGTAGTATAGTTACTGTGCTCCATAAAAAGGAAATATTATACCAAGCCCTGCTCCACCATCGCATTGGCGACTTTCATGAAGCCGGCGATGTTGGCACCACGGACATAGTTAATGTAACCATCATCTTCCGTACCGTACTTGAGACAGGCAGCGTGAATATCTGCCATAATAGTGCGGAGACGCTGGTCCACTTCCTCGGCAGTCCATTTGAGGCGCATCGAATTCTGTGTCATCTCCAAACCGGAAGTGGCAACGCCACCTGCATTGGATGCCTTACCCGGGCTATAGAGGATCTTCGCGCCTTGGAAGATAGCAATTGCCTCCGGTGTAGAAGGCATATTCGCACCTTCCGTTACGCAGAAGCAGCCATTCTTAATGAGGTTCTCTGCATCGGCTTTCTCTATCTCGTTTTGCGTAGCACAAGGCATAGCAATGTCGCAGGGAATACGCCACGGACGCTCGCCCGGGAAGTATTGTGCGTTCGGATACTTGGTCACATACTCTTTGATACGTCCACGACGAACGTTCTTGAGTTCGAAGACGTAAGCCATCTTTTCCTCTGTCAATCCTTCCGGATCATAGATGAAGCCGTCAGAATCGCTCAGTGTGAGCACCTTGGCACCTAAGCGCATCGCTTTCTGGGCTGCATACTGCGCCACATTACCTGCGCCGGAGATACAAACACGTTTACCCTCAAACGACTCATCGCGGGTCGCTAACATCGCTTCTGCAAAATAGCATGCTCCGTATCCTGTTGCTTCGGGACGCATCAGACTACCTCCCCACAACTGGCCTTTGCCGGTAAGCGTGCCGGTGAACTCATCACGCAGGCGCTTGTATTGACCAAACATATAGCCAATCTCACGACCACCTACACCGATATCTCCGGCAGGAACGTCGGTATCTGCACCTATATGGCGTTGCAACTCTGTCATAAACGACTGGCAGAAACGCATCACCTCGGCGTCACTCTTGCCACGCGGCGAGAAATCACTTCCACCCTTGGCACCACCCATCGGCAGCGTCGTCAGCGCGTTCTTGAAGGTCTGCTCGAAGGCAAGGAACTTCATGATACTCAGATTGACCGACTCATGAAAACGTATACCGCCTTTGTACGGCCCAATGGCGCTATTCATCTGCACACGGAAGCCGCGATTAATCTGCACCTCACCCTGATCGTCCATCCACGGCACGCGGAACATAATCATTCGTTCCGGCTCCGCAATACGCTCCATCACCTTCTGCTCGCGAAGATACGGATAAGCCATAATCATCGGAGCTACCGATTCTACAACTTCTCTAACTGCCTGGTGGAACTCACTCTCACCAGGGTTTTTCTTGATGAGGTCCGCCATAAAAGCGTCCACATATTGCTTCTGGTCGTACATAATAATTGGTTTTAATAAAACAGAAAAGCGACCACAACGGCCGCTTTCTTCTTACTTAACGCGTCTCTCAGGGATACGCGCTTTCTTACCGGTAAGATCACGCAGATAGTACAACTTAGCGCGACGAACTTTGCCATACTTGTTGACCGTAATCTTCTCAATAAACGGACTGTCCATAGGGAAAATACGCTCAACACCTACGTTACCCGACATCTTGCGAACGGTAAAGCGCTTCTTGTCTTGCGAACCGTGAATAGCGATTACATCGCCGCGGAACTCCTGAATACGCTCTTTGTTACCTTCTTTAATACGATACGCAACGGTAATCTGGTCACCTGCTGCGAACGCCGGGAACTCTTTCTTCTCTCCGGCAAATGCCTCTTCGGCAATCTTCATCAAATCCATTTTCTGTTTGAATTATAATGGTTACCTCGCTATGGAGTATACACTACTGTTCTCGCGGCCCAAATGCCTTACGATATGCGATCGTCAGAGACTCCAAGCGAAAAATCGTGCAAAATTACTACAAATATTTCATATACGCAAATAAAAAGTGTTTTTTTTGCGCATTAACTACATTTTCCACTGCTCCAATGTACCCAACAAGGCATCAAAGGTCTGTACTTTAGCCTTAGAGCGTACTTCGTCAATCTGGTTATTCACCGCTGCATCGTATGTCTCGGCTTCCACATCGCGTACCACACCTAATGCGATAGGCAGTTCACTGGCCTGGTCCGCATTGGCAGCGTCTGTAACCATCTCCTGCCCCATGAGTGCCAACATGCGATGCAAGGTCGGATCCTCCATTTTAGCATCGTGTACCAATACACGCGGGTCTTCAGCAGGGACAACGATAAGTTGAGGAATAATGTGGCTATAGTCCAATGCCAAGCCTTTATCCTGATTCTTACCAAAGATCATCTTCTCGCCGTGACGAAGGACAATAGACCTATCGGCGCGTGTCTCACGGTCGGCTATCCAGTTGTGAGTACCGTTATTAAAGATGACGCAGTTGACCAGACACTCGATGACGGATGCGCCCTTATGTTGCTGCGCAGCCACCATACAATTAACCGTAGTGGGCATATCCACGTCCAGCGTGCGTGCGAAAAACGTACCACGTGCGCCCATCACCAGTTCAGCAGGGATGAACGGACGCTCGACCGTACCGAAAGGACTGGACTTAGAGATAAATCCCTTAGGACTGGTAGGCGAATACTGACCTTTGGTCAAACCATAAATGCGATTATTGAACAAACAGATATTCAGGTCCACATTGCGGCGTATCTCATGAATAAAATGATTGCCACCTATTGCCAAACAGTCACCGTCACCCGACATCTGCCACACCGTCAATTCGGGATGTGAGGTCTTCACACCGGTAGCAATTGCGCCACCGCGGCCATGGATAGTATTAAAACCGTAGGTATTCAGATAATGCGGCATACGACTGGAGCAACCTATACCGGATATAACCACCGTCTCGTAGGTGGGTACACCGATTTGAGCCATTGCCTTCTGCAAGGCCATACATATAGCATGGTCACCGCATCCGGGGCAAAAACGTACGTATTGATCAGACTTAAATTCTTGAGCTTCCATAACGATAATCTTTAACCTTTAACAAAATTTACGATGCGTTCAACAGCGAAGGGTTGTCCTTGTACCTCGTTGTATTGTTCGAATGGGATATCCGGCATTTGCGAGCGCAGATAGGCGGCAAACTGGCCGGTATTCAATTCGCACACGATGATGCGCTTATAACCACTCAATACCTCACGTGTATTCTTCGGCAACGGGTGAATATAGTTGAATTGTACCAAATCGCATCCTAATTCCAGAGCCGCAGCATGCAGATGACCTTCCGTACTTCCCCAGCCTACGAGGAGCGTATCACTGTTCGAGGCGCGGTTTTCGCTGTTCGATTTAATCACCTTCAGTTCGGGGATGCGGTCGGCTATACCGTTAATCTTAGCCTGACGGGCACGTACCATACGTTCATGGTTCTCAGGATTGGTAGAGATTGTACCTTTCTCGGCATCACGTTCCAGACCTATATTGCGGTGTTCAAAGCCCTCCATTCCGGGAACAGCCCAATAACGCACACTGCGCTCATCGCGCAAGGCCGGGTTGTAATGTCCCTTCAAGTCCTCCGGCACACCTTGTACATGAATAGCCGGCAGGTTCTCCAACTGCGGTAAGCGCCACAAACCGGTTCCGTTAGCCAAGTAGGTATCGGTCATCAATATCACCGGCGTCATATTTTCCAATGCTATCTTGCAGGCCTCATAAGCATAGTCAAAACAGTTGGCACTCGTTGACGCGGCTATGACTACCGCCGGGCACTCGCCATTACGACCATAGATGGCCTGTAAGAGGTCGGTCTGTTCGGTCTTGGTAGGCAGACCTGTACTCGGTCCGCCGCGTTGTACGTCAATCACCACCAACGGCAACTCTGCCATCACCGCCAAGCCTATCGCTTCGCTCTTCAGACTCAGACCGGGACCACTCGTGCTCGTACAAGCCAAGTCCCCGGCAAAAGCAGCACCTATAGCAGTACATACACCGGCTATCTCATCTTCCGCCTGTACAACCATCACGCCCATATCCTTACGGGATGCTAATTCGTGCATGATATCTGTAGCAGGAGTGATAGGATACGAACCTAAGAAGAGGCGTTTGCCCACTTTATGCGCAGCGGCTATCAATCCCCACGCCGTAGCTTTATTGCCTGCGATAGATGTGTATGTGCCAGCCGGCATATCCTCCGATGCAGCCACATTGATTTGGTGGATATTCAAGGCCAGGTTATTACCGTAGTTATAACCATCGGTGAGCACCTTGACATTGGGAGCAATCAAAGCAGGCTTCTTAGCGAACTTGCCCTCAAGGAAATGAATAGCCTTATCGATAGGCCGACTGAAGAGCCAGCATACTACGCCTAAGGCAAACATGTTGCGCGACTTGAGAATCGACTTATTGTCTAATCCGCTATCCTTAAGGCTCTCTTTTGTCAGCGAGGTTAATGCTACCGGCACTATCTGCACCGACTCGGGAAGAGCCAATTCGGTGAACGGGTTATCGGTCTTGTACTGAGCCTTCGTCAGGTCTGCCGGAGTAAAACTGTCGGTATCGACAATCAGCACGGCATCACTCTTAAGGAGAGGCACACACACCTTCAAGGCCGCAGCATTCATAGCTACGATGACGTCAGCCTTGTCACCGGGGGTATACACTCCCCTACCCAAATTAACCTGGAAACCCGACACTCCACCTAAGGTACCCTGCGGGGCACGTATCTCAGCCGGGAAGTCGGGCAAAGTAGAAATCTCGTCTCCTAAGATGGCACTCAACGAGGCAAACATATTGCCGGTCAATTGCATACCGTCTCCGGAGTCGCCGCAAAAGCGGACTACAACACTTTGTCTTTGCATGATATCGTTTTTATAGATTATTTTCAAAAAAGCCTACAAAAGTACAATAAAATTTTGACATATGCAAATTTTTTTATACCTTTGCACCCGAAATAATCAACTAAACATTTTTGAGATGGAAAATAACAGATTTGAGGAAAGAAAAGAACCGGAAATCGTGTACTCGCGTTCGGTGAAGGCCGGTAAGCGAATCTACTATCTGGATGTGAAGAAAGCCCGTAACGAAGATTTGTATCTCTGCATTACGGAGAGCAAGAAGAAATCGGGATTTGAGGATGAGGCACCTTCGTTTGAGAAGCACAAAGTCTTCTTGTACAAAGAGGATTTTGCCCACTTCAGCGAGAGCCTGAAAGACGTTATGGCTTTTGTGGAGAAGCAGGTAGGCACTATCGAGGAGCGTCAGGAATGGGTTCCCGAGAATGCAGCCAAAGCGGAAGAGCCTAAAAAGGAAACTAAAGAGGAAGCTCCTGCAGAGCAACCTAAGAAGAAAAGACTGTTAGGATTGTTCAAGAAGTCTAAAGACTAATTGTATCCCAAATACAGGTAGCGATTGCCTCCTTCGACAGAAGGGGGCATTCTTTTTTCTGTCCCTTGGAACCAAAGATAGTCACCTTATTGGTATCCGTACCAAAGCCGGCTCCGGCGTCACGCAAGGAATTCAGCACCAGCCAATCCAGGTGTTTATGCGCCAACTTATCCAAAGCATGCTGTTCCTCATGGTCGGTCTCCAGAGCGAAGCCCACCACGGTCTGATGCGCTTGTTTTCTCTCACCTAACGCCTCGGCAATGTCTTTATTGGCGCGCAAAGGCAGTTGTATCTCGTGTTCGGTGCGTTTAATCTTGACAGCCGACTCCTGCTGCGGCGCATAGTCTGCCACGGCCGCACACATCACGGCGGTGTCAGAGGCAGGGAAGTGCTGCATAGCGGCTTCATACATCTCACTTGCCGAGCATACCGAGACGATATTCAGTGCCGGCAAGGTAGTAAGAGCAGGTATAGCCGGTATAGACAGGTGCGTAGGACCACTGATTAGAGTCACCTCTGCACCGCGGTACCAAGCCTCGCGTGCCAGAGCGTAGCCCATCTTACCGGTAGAATAATTACTCAGATAGCGCACCGGATCCAACTTCTCCTGGGTCGGTCCCGCCGTCAGCATGATACGCTTACCCCTTAGTGTCTTGGGCGTCAGGGCATAACGCACGGCCTCCATTATCTGTTCCGGTTCGGCCATACGTCCTTTGCCATTGGTGCCGCAGGCCAAATCACCGCTCACGCAATCCATCATCAGCATATCCGGATAAGCGGCTAAGGTATGCATCGCCTGTTGCGTAGCGGGATGCTGGTACATCTTATCGTTCATCGCGGGAGCCACCACTACCGGCTTGCGCATCGCTGCAAAGGTAGTAGTGAGCGCATCGTCAGCTATACCTGCAGCCATCTTACCGAGTACATTGGCGGTTGCCGGAGCGACAATCATCAGGTCTGCCCAATCGGGCAGGGAGATATGCTCTGTAGCATGAGCATTGATAGCGGCAAAGACGTCGCTGTAGACGGGCGCGCCACTCAGCGTACGCAGGGTCAGTTCGGTAACAAACTCAAGCGCGTGACGAGTGGTCGTCACGCGTACTTCGGCACCCGCTTTAATAAGCATCCGGATGAGTTCGGGAATCTTATAGGCGGCTATACCGCCGCTGATGCCTACGAGTATGTGTTTGCCGGAGAGCAAAGTACAATTATTTGAGTTGCTCGTCGCGCGAACCGGTACGATAAATCAGTTGATCATCGATAAACTCCTGCGTAGCTATCAATGTAGGCTTCGGCAGGCGCTCATAGCTGCGCGAGATCTCGATTTGTTCTTTGTTCTCAAAGGTCTCATCGATAGCGTCTTGCGGGATAGAGAAGTCTTGCAACTTAGTGTCTAACTCACGCTTGAGCGAAGACGAGATTTGATTCGAACGCTTAGCGATAATAGCTACCGTTTCGTACACATTGCCCACTTTCTCGGTCAATTTGTTCATGTCGCGAGTAAGGGTGTTCTTAGGGGCTTTACTTTTCTTGAAATCCATATTACTAGTAATCTAAATATTCTTATCGTAATACCTTGCGGATATCTTTTAACATCTTATCCGCCTGGTTTTTATGCTTGCTATTGGGGAAATCGGTAATGAAGTTATAGTACTCATCTTCCGCTTCCCGTGCGCGGTCCAATTTCTTTTCCTCCATCGAGTGCACCATCTGCTCATATTTAGCGAGCATGATAATCCAACTCAGTTCCTCTTGGTATTTATTGGCCGGGTATTTCTTGAGGGCATTGCGTGCCGTAATCTCGGCACTGAGGTAGTTATTGCCCAAGTAGGTACCCATGTGATAATACAGTTTGGCATTCTGGAACTCCTTGTACGCCAACTTATCATACATCTCATTCAGTTCCTGATAGGCTTTCTCCAGATACGGGCTCTCAGGATAGAGTTCGATAAACTGGGTGAAGAAGTCAATGGCCTTATAGGTCTGCTCCTGATCCAGACGAGCATCGGGCGAATCGAGATAGTAGCAGTGGGCGGTCTGATAACGCGCCTCGACGATATGTCGGCCTTTAGGATAGTTGCGTATATAGGCCTGGTAGTAATCCGCAGCGGACATATAATCCTTTTGACCCATATAACTGCGAGCCAAATAGATGATGACGTCCTGTGCGCGGTCAGTACCCTTGTAATACGAAGCCACATCGTCCAAGAGGGTCTGCGAGCGGACATACCTTTTCTCATTAAAATAGCGCAAGGCCTCCGAGTACTTATACTCCGGATCGCGCGATTTTAAGGCTTTCTGATATTCTCCACAACTCGTCATCAGGACGAGCAACAGACATACTATGATTCCTCGGGTTTGTTTCATTCGCATTCAATGAGCCTGCAAAGGTACTGCTTTTTTTGCAAATATGCAAATTTTTTTATAAAATTCACTTCTGTGAGGTTGCATTCCATCGTTCAGAAGTGACGATACGGTTACCATCGGGTGCGCTGACGATGAAATAGCAGGCTGCTCCTTCGGTAGCCTCCACTATAGCCAATCCCTCTTTCTCGCCCAGCACCATGCAGGTAGTAGCCAGCGCGTCGGCCAACATACAGGTAGGCGCGGTAATGGTGGCGCTGAGCAGACTGTGCTGCACCGGATAACCTGTACGCGGGTCAACGGTATGACTGCGTTTGAGGCCGTCTTCGTAGTAGAAGTTACGGTAGTTGCCCGATGTAGCCATCTTGAGGTCAGAAGTGTGAATGATATCCTGTAACTCCTGTACCTCACCCGTAGTGTCATCAATAGGCTTGGTGATGCCGACGCTCCAGGGTTGGCCGTCTTGGCGTACACCGTGCGCGATAACCTCGCCGCCGATGTCCACCAGATAGTTGGTGCAACCTTGTGCCACCAATCGTTCAGCCACCACATCGCAGGCAAAGCCTTTGGCGATAGCTCCGGCATCCAGCATGATACGGTCATCGTCTTTCCATAGACGGTGATCGACGAGGCGTATTTTATGATACCCCACTAACGTGCGCAGACTGTCAATCCGCGCCGGCGTCATACGGTCACGATGTTGGAAACCGAATCCCCAGGCGTTGACCAGCGGAGCCACCGTTATGTCAAAAGCGCCATTACTGCGTTCACTAATAGGATATGCACAACAATAGACGCGTTCGAAGAGACTGTCTGTCGGTTGCCCGTTACCCTTATTGATGCGCGACAAGGTAGAAGAAGGATTAAACATACTGAGCGAGCCGTCTACCTCGTGCAAGGCATCCAGGACGACTTGTTCCTGACTGCCTGCCGATTCGTAACGGATATTATAGTAGGTACCAAAGACCTTCCCTTGGTGCGAGTAATACTGCGCCTTAGGAGGTCTTTTGTACATCGCCAGGGCGACAATGCAGCCCAGCGACAATGCTACTATACCAATGACGGCTCGCGCTCTCATCGTTTAGAACCAAACGCCCAAGCCGATAGTGCCGTTCATCGTCTGGCAGTATACTTTTTCCATACCGGCCTTATTGATGAACACGCTGTTTTTATCCTGGCGTACGCCGTAAGGATTGATAGCACCTTCGGCAAAGAGGGAGAGTTGGCAAACTTCCAAGTCCCAGTCTTTTTGCAGACGTACCGACACATTGACTACCGCAAAACGGTCATTGCCATACAGGCCGCTCTTCCAGGGCGACATACCCACCTTACCGCCTAAGGTAATATCATAGGGGAACGAGTGGTCGTAGCCTACCTCCAGATACGACGACCAAGCGCGTTTGGCAGACTCGGTCTCCTCACCGGTATTGGGGTCGACATCTACAGTCACATTGTCGTCGTCACCGGCTACCATGGTATTCCAGTTGATATACAACGGGAAGTTAAGCAGATCGCCGAAGTTATAACCGGCGGTTACCTCCAACTGGTAGTAGGGATCGTACTTCTTGTCATAGGCGTTGTAGTTGAACAACTGATAGTAAGTCAAACCTACTGTAGCGCCGTAAAAACTATAGTTGGCCATCAGGTCTACCTCGGGGATAAAGAAGGTGTTATTCTCCTTCTCGGCCGCATTGGTCTTGAACTGCCAATCGGAAGCGCCAATCGAGATCCATGTACCTACACGCAGACCGGTATTCTCAGTGTCGAATCCCACCTCTAAGTCGGGTTGGAAACTCAGACCGCCATTCAGTTGGCCACGCCATAAGTAAGCGGTTACTACTTCTGCACCGGCCTCATAGGCGAACTTCACCTCAGCCTGTGCGGCAACTGCTATCACAGCGGCTGCCATAATCATCATAATCTTTTTCATTTTTACCTTAAAAATATAACTTAACTAATTGATTTATTTCCAATAAATGCCGCATCCCACGTTCCACATACATTGTCTGCCACCATTGACGGACACATAGTCAGGATTCTTGCGGGCTGTCTCGGCCACATCGTAAGGGTTAACCATTATCTGGGCAAAGGCTCTCACGCCCAAGTGTTTACCTGCATCCCAGTCGCGCACCAGTTTGGCGGTGACATTGGTGAAGGCAAACTCGCCCTGATAGCCGGTATAGAAACTCTTCCAGGGTGTAAACGCCACACGTGCCTCGAGGGTGAGTTGCCAGGGCAGACGGAAGTCGTAGCCCAGTTCGCAATACGAGGAATAGGCTCTATGGCGTGTGCCGTCAGCGCTATTCCAACCGTCGCGGCCGAAGGTGCGGGTGCACCACATAATAGACAGAGGCAGTTTAGACGATACCTTGTATTTGATGCGCCATTCTTGCGTTATGCCTCCTACTCCATCCTTCGGGTCATCAAAATCGAAATACCGGGTGAAGCGGTCGTTGCTATAACGGTCGAAATAGTACATGTGCATAAACAGGACCGTCAGTCCCCAACGGCTAAATCCTACCGTCAGGTCTACCTCGGGGTTGAGGGCACAATGGATAGCGGGATTGGTATTCCGGAAGGTCCAATCGGTAGAACCGATGTTCCACCACATATCGATAAAGGCCCCTCCGTATCCCACGTTAACATCGGCCTGCAGACTCAATCCGCCGACATACAATCCACGGAAGAGGTAGTTGCCCATCAGGTCGGCTGAAGCACCCCACTCCAAGCCTACATGCTTGGGATAAGGGTCCAACCAACGCTCTGCCGCACTCATAGGAGCCGGCTGCCGGGCAGGGATAGAGTCCGCATACGCGCACATAAGCGCACACGTACATAATAATAAGGAGAAGAGACGCTTACAAGCCATTTTTTGCTACCCAAGCGATGCGCAGAGCGACCTCGAGGATGCGTGTATCGTCCATCATCACAATACCGCCATCGGGTCCCGGCTCGATATGATAACCGCTCTCCGGCGTACCGCTACCGTTAAAGAATGCTCTTACTTCGTCGGCCGCAATACCTAACTCATCGGCTATTGCAGCCATACTGCCGTGTGGGAGGCTGTCTTTCACCTCGCGAAGCTTGTTAAAGGTTGTTCTTGTCATAGTTGTGCAAATTTATTGTATTTCGTATTATTCTTTCAGTCGTGCACGCAGTGCTGCGCTCTCGGCTTCGTAGCCGGGTTTGTCCAGCAGGGCGAACATATTTTTCTTATATGCCTCTACGCCGGGTTGGTTGAACGGATTGACATCCAGCAGATAACCGCTGATACCGCAGGCACGCTCGAAGAAATAGATGAGCTCACCCAAATAGTATTCGTTCAACACGGGCAACTCGATGAGCATATTCGGGACACCGCCGTCCACGTGTGCCAGGCGCGTGCCTAACTCGGCCATCTTATTCACCTCGTCAACGCGCTTACCGGCCAGAAAGTTCAGACCGTCCAAGTTTTGCTCATCGTGCGGGAAGATAACCTCATGATTAGCCTTGCTGACCGAGATAACCGTCTCCATGAGGATGCGTTCGCCGTCCTGGATATATTGTCCCATCGAGTGCAGGTCGGTAGTGAAGTCGACCGAGGCGGGGAAGATACCTTTCTTATCCTTACCTTCCGACTCGCCGTAGAGTTGTTTCCACCATTCGCTTACGTAGTGGAGTTTGGGGTGGAAGTTAACGAGCAGTTCTACTTTCTTGCCCTCACGCTGATAGAGTTCGTTGCGGGCAGCGGCATACTGCATAGCTATATTTTGCTCGAAGGGCAGCGCACATTGTGCCTCCATATCGGCAGCACCTTGTATGAGGGCTTGGATATCGAATCCGGCGCAGGCAATAGGCAGCAGACCTACCGGCGAGAGAACGCTGAAGCGGCCGCCGATATTGTCTTCGATGACGTAGGTCTTGTATCCCTCTTGCGTAGCGAGTGTACGCAGCGCACCACGTTTAGCATCGGTGATGCAGACAATCAGACGCTGTGCGGCAGCCTTGCCTTGCTGCTGCTCCAGTTGGGTCTTGAGCAGACGGAAAGCCAGAGCGGGCTCGGTAGTAGTACCGGACTTTGAGATACAGATAATACCGAATTTCTTACCTTTGAGCAGGGCTTGCAACTCATAGAGGTAGTCCTCGCCGATGTTTTGTCCGGCATAGACCACTTGGGGCTTATTGCCTTCCAATGCACCAAAGCTGGACAGGAGAGCCTCGTTGACGGCTTTAGCGCCCAGATAACTGCCGCCTATACCGATGCAGACGATGATGTCGCATTCGCGGCGGAGCATGTCGGCAGTAGCCTGGATATCCTGCAACTGAGGTTGGATATCCTCAGGCAGATGCAGCCATCCTAAAAAGTCATTACCCTTGCCGGTACCGGAAGTGAGGGTATTGTCAGCAGCGATGACTTGCTCTTTCCATTGGTTGACTTTCTCGGCCTTAAGAGCCGAAGCATACGAAAAAGTGATGTGTTTCATATTGTTGTAATTACATTAGTTCTTGTGTTAGTTCTTGAACGACGATAGTCGGCGACTGCTGTTGGTAGAGGATGCGGTACATAGCATCTACAATAGGCAGCGACACCTGCAGGCGTTCGTTGAGTTCGTGTATACAACGTGTGCCGTAATAGCCTTCGGCAATCATCTGCATCTCCATCTGGGCGGCGCGAACGCTATAGCCCATGCCGACCATCTGGCCAAACTGGCGATTGCGGGAGAACTTGGAATAGGCGGTCACCAATACATCGCCCAGATAACCGCTGGCATTGATGTCGCGGGGCACGCCATACGCAGCTTGCGTGAAGCGTTCTATCTCTTGGATAGCATTGGAGATCAGTACCGACTGGAAGTTATCGCCATAACGCAGACTCTGGCATAGACCTGCCGCGATAGCGTAAATGTTCTTCATCACGCTGGAGTACTCCAAGCCGTTGACGTCCTGGCTGACCGTGGTGCGCACGTAAGGAGTAGAGAGAATACGTCCGATGAGTTCGGCACGTTGACGGTCGGCACAGCCTATGGTCAGGTAACTCAATCGCTCCAGGGCTATCTCCTCGGCGTGACAGGGTCCGGCTATGACGGCCAGGTTGTTCATCGGTATGTCGAAACGCTCGTGGAGGTAATCGGTGATGATGCTGTTCTCCTCGGGAATCATACCCTTAACGGCGGTGACGATAATCTTATTCTTCATACTGAGGTGCACCTGACTCATCGTCTGCTGGACATACGGCGAAGGTACGGCTAAAATCAGTACGTCCGATTGGGCGATGATGTCGTTGATATCCGTGGAGAAATGGATACGATTGGTATCAAAGTGGGCATTACTTAGGTAACCGGGATTCTGGCCGTTGCTGACAAAGGCATCGATAGCTTCCTGACGACGTATGTACCACGCAATATGCGATTGGTTGGTCATCACTATCTTGGCCAGGGCGGTGGCCCAGCTGCCGCTTCCTAAAATAGCTACACGCGTGTTATCCATAGGAATCTCAAATTACTTCCGGTTTCATGGTTGGGAAGAGGAGTACCTCCTGTATCGTCGGTTGTCCGGTCATGAGGATAGCCAGACGGTCGATACCGATGCCTATACCCGAGGTAGGCGGCATACCGTATTCGAGGGCGCGCATGAAGTCGTGGTCGATGACCATAGCCTCGTCATCACCCTTCTGCGCCAACTTCATCTGCTCGACGAAGCGGTTGTATTGGTCTATCGGGTCGTTGAGCTCGGAATAAGCGTTAGCCAACTCCTTACCGTTGACCATCAACTCGAAACGCTCGGTCAGTCCGGGTTTGGAGCGGTGCATCTTCGTCAGCGGCGACATCTCGACAGGATAGTCGGTGATGAAGGTAGGCTGGATGAAAGTGCCCTCGCAGGTCTCACCGAAGATCTCATCGATGAGTTTACCCTTGCCCATGTGCTCGGTATCTTCTACACCGAGTTTCTTAGCCTCTGCGCGTATCTCGTCTTCGGTCATAGCAGCCAGGTCCAGACCGGTCTTCTCGCGGATGGCCTCTAAGATAGGCAGACGGCGGTAGGGAGCTTTGAAATCCACTTCGTGGTCACCTATCTGCACTTTGGTGGTACCGTTGACGGCGATGGCGATGCGCTCCAGCAGTTGCTCGGTGAAGGACATCATCCAGTTGTAGTCCTTATATTGCACATAGAGCTCCATGCAGGTGAACTCGGGATTGTGACTGCGGTCCATACCCTCGTTGCGGAAGTTACGGCCTATCTCGTATACGCCTTCAAAGCCGCCTACGATCAGACGCTTTAGATAGAGCTCTGTCGCGATACGCAGATACATATCTACGTCCAAGGTGTTGTGGTGCGTGATGAAGGGACGAGCCGATGCGCCGCCGGCTATCTGTTGCAGGATAGGTGTCTCCACCTCGGTATAACCTGCCTCATCAAAGACCTGACGCATGGTGCGCAGGATGGTGGCGCGTTTGAGGAAAGTATCTTTAACGCCCTCGTTGACTACTAAGTCTACATAACGCTGACGATAACGCTGTTCCGGGTCATTGAAGCCGTCGTAGGCTACACCGTCTTTGTATTTAACGATAGGCAGCGGTTTGAGCGATTTGGCGAGGACGGTCAGTTTCTTGGCATGCACCGATATCTCACCCATCTGGGTGCGGAAGACAAAGCCTTCGATACCGATGAAGTCGCCTATGTCAAGGAGTTTTTTGAATACGACGTTATACATCTGCTGCTCCACGGTCAGAGGTGCAGTTTCTCCCGTAACCGGTAACCCCTCACCCGTAACCGGTTCCTGTATGTCATCGCGCGAGACGTACACTTGGATACGTCCTTTGGAGTCTTGCAACTCGATGAAGGAGGCCTTACCCATGATACGTTTGGACATCAATCGTCCGGCGATACTTACCGCGTCACCGGTGTGCCATTTTCCCGTAACCTGTAACCCGTCACCCGTAACCTCATCGACGAAATTAGCCTTGATATCGGTAGAATAGCCGGTTACTACATACTCTGCCGCCGGGTACGGGTCGATGCCCATTTCGCGCATCGTCTGCAGACTCTGGCGGCGTACTAATTCTTGTTCACTTAATTCCATTATAGTGTATTTTTTATCTTCTTTTCTATGCTCAATTGCCTACTCCGGCAATATCGGCTGCAAAGGTACAAAATATTTTGCATATATGCAAATTTTTTGATATTTTTGCAAGAAAAACGGTCACCCCTCCCGGGCAACCGTCTTTCACCAATCTTCAATCTTCAATCTTCAATCTTTGTACTATTTCGTCCTTTCTGATGCGTTGCATGGCTTACCTCCTTTCGTACGACATAAACGACTCTTTACCGACTCTTTACCCACTTTATTCCCTATCTCTTTTAAAAGGTGGTGGTGGTAAAGACCCGCTTGGGGATTTAGGGGCATAGTATACACTCTACCACCACCAACTTTTTTTCTTCTTTTACTTTTGGTTCTTTTCTTTTTCTTTGCTTTTTCTTTGCCATAATGCAAAAGTTTTGTGCTTGGCTTTGATAGTGAGTGCGCACTCTACGGATATCCAACCCACCAAAACTTTCGCGTGTTAATAATGTTGTTATTTATTCCCCTCGCGACACGACTTGTTGTGGAGCAAAGAGCGGAGGCAGGAGTCGCCTGTTCATTTAACGGAGCGGTATGAACCAATGCGATCTCCTTGCCGAAAGCGAGTGCAAAGGTATATGAAAAAAAGCAGCCACGGAAATTGTGACTGCATTTTGGGACAGATTAGGACAACTGTCGGGACAGATTGCGTTGTTTTAGCTGATTGTCCCGGGACAGATTGGGACACTTAACGGCGATTGCGGGCTTTTTTGAAGTCCTCGCCGGTCAGTGTAAATTTATGTAGTGCATAGGGATTGATAAGTTCAGCTTTGCGCTCATCGCTGACATTAGAAAGTATAATGTATCCTTGTATCTCAAGCGCCATGATACGGCGGCATGCATCGGCTTTGCTGGAGGCAAAATCGATGGCTTCACGGATGTTCTTCCTGGTGGTTTCTTCGGGAAAGCGTGAGGTAAAAAAAGAGGTCTCGGACATATCTTCGAAGTCGATGTCTTCTGTCGGCCCGGTTTGTCGGAATGGTTGTTGTGCGGTATAGACATCTCCGGCGGCGAAGACCAGTGTGTCTATCTTAGCTTCTGCGAAATAGGGTCCGTTGACTACAATATGGCGGTCGGCTTGTCTTTCCATAATTCAAGGAATAACTGGTTATTATCAATCTCTTTTATCTTTGCTCGTTTGCCGATGCGGCTTTGTTGCAGTGTGATGACTTGGTTTGCAGTTAAGTGCTCGAAGTAGTTATCGGTGACAATATTGGGTCGTGCTTCCAGTTGTGCCACACGCGCTTTCAATTCGGCAATACACGCATCCTTAGAAGCTATTTCTTCGCGCAGTTCATTATTTTCATCCAGGAGCATGCGCGTGTCACCCTGCAACTGCTCAATGTTTTTGAGTAGTTGGCTCGTCTCTTGCAGATATCCAATCGTTAATCCATGTAATTTTTCTGAATAAGCAAGATTAGTTTCTATGTCAGGGTGTGCCTTGACCACAGGTTATTCGTCAGCCTCGAGGGCGGTGTCGGTTTGGGGTTTGCGGTCGGTGGCACGGAGTTGCATTTTGTAGCATTCGCCGCCAATAGCCTCATCGTACTCTGCTGCACGTTCCATGTCGTACATGCAGTTCTTCTTACGGAAGTCGATACCGATCTTTTCGAAGAGTTTGGTGGTGTTGACATAGTAGTAATCACCGGCTTTGTTGACGGGGAAAGCGTTCTCAGCAGGTTCTTGTAGTACGCCCATCCATAGGACACGTTTGCTTTCTGTATCTTCGGCTATACGGATATGAGTTCCCTGGTGGATGTTGAGTACTTCAAGCGTTTCGGCCGTAAATCCAAGTTTTCCCGTACGTTGTACGGTTGCTTTGAGCTTTTGCGTGAGCTCTTTTGCATTAAAAATTTGTCCTATCATATTTAAAAATTTCTTAACATCCCATCAAATTGGCGGCAAAGGTAGTATAAATTTTTGATATGAGCAAATTTTTCTGCAATAAATCGCAATATTTTTTTTATTTGTGTATTCTCTTGTGTTGCACTTTCACACAAAAATGTGTGTTTACTCTTTCATCCCTTCACTCCTTCTTTATCAAAAAAGTACCAAGCTATGTATCGGCACTTTACTTTTGTTGATTGGAGAAGGTGGAAGGGGAACAATGGAAGGGGAAGATGGTGAAGGGAATAAGGGAAATTTAGACTATATAAAAATAGGGCGAGACATCGTCCCACCCTGAATGTTTTCACAACGGAATAATCCTTATTGTGTATGTCATTCAATAAAAGTGATGCAAAGGTACAGTTTTTTTCTGACATGTGCAAATGTTTGTGAACAATTTTTGCATATATGCTATATTTTTTGTACATTTGCACCCGAATGACCCGATTTAGTGAATATAGGATTATGTGGGTACTGGTTTTGTTTGACCTTCCTACCGACAGCAAGAAAGACAGGAAGGAATATGCCAAGTTCCGAAAGCAACTCTTGTTGGACGGCTTTACTATGTTTCAGTTTTCCATCTATTTGCGTCACTGCCCGAGTGCGGAGAATGCAGATGTTCATATCGCTCGCGTCAAGAAATGGATGCCGCCATTGGGGAAGATCGGCATCTTGCGTATTACCGACAAACAATTTGGCGATATGCAGATTTTTGAATGCCGAAAGATGATTGCCTGCGACCAGCCGGTGCAACAGTTAGAGTTGTTTTAGAAATCAAAAAGTCCTATACACAATGAAAAAGCAGCACTGAGAAGCACTGCTTTTTCTAATCCTAAAATCAATTATATCGTCCTGTGTTTTAGCTACTTATATATAGTATATTGTTTTAGGACTATATGTTTACTTTTTTTGAATGACATACACAACTCTTGTAGCATAAATACCTTTATATTCGGATTGTTTTAGGACTATATGTTTACTTTTTTTGAATGACATACACAACACCTCCCGCGCTTTGATAATCCGCATCCCAATTGTTTTAGGACTATATGTTTACTTTTTTTGAATGACATACACAACGTAAAATAGTTAAACATGGCGATATATACTATTGTTTTAGGACTATATGTTTACTTTTTTTGAATGACATACACAACTAATGGCAACACATATGGGGATAGCCTGGAATTGTTTTAGGACTATATGTTTACTTTTTTTGAATGACATACACAACGGTGCAGACTATTTTGCGTGTGTACTATCTATTGTTTTAGGACTATATGTTTACTTTTTTTGAATGACATACACAACAATCGTCAGGTCGTACATTTTGCCGTACAAATTGTTTTAGGACTATATGTTTACTTACCAATCAGGATATATAATTTTCCTCGCTTCTCCCGAGAAGCATTTTTGTACACTTTGTGCGGTCGTCTGCATAGCTAACATCATCGGACTGCGATGCCCTGCTATTAATACATCGTTGGTGCACAAACTCAATAGTTGTATCTTATGTTGTTTGGTCAACTCCTCAGCCAACATTCCTTTCTTTACCATCTCCACAACTGCTAAATCCACAAATGGTCGATATGGTTCCATAATGTCATCCGCTAAACAATATGCATTATAGCGATTGTGATGATGTATGCCAAAAGTCGGCAACAAACCCGCCGCAACCAAAGCGCGTGCCATCATGGCTCGTACTATACTATATCCATAGTTGAGCAAGTTATTAGGAGGCAATCCGTCTTGTGCCCGAATAAAATCCGGGACACCAAACACATTGCGCCAATAGTATGCAGCCGCTCGTCCTTCTAAGTTATCCGCATCACCGGAGCGTACATCTTTTGCCCACGCTAACATATTTCTGTTCTCTATGCCTTGAGTACCCAAGACTGTAGCCTGACCAAGAATTTTATTGCTCACCGTCTGTTGCCACATCTGTTTGCGTAATGGTTCGGAGGCATTTATCTGTTCCCTAAATCGTTCACTTTGCAAGGTATGCCCGTCTAATGGTAATAATAGGCCAGTAGGTAGATGCCTGTCGTCGCTGGTAATTATTGCCACATTATTTGCCAAGAGTGCTCCTATCAATGCATGTGTGATGGTGATTTGTCGATTATCCAATACCACTACGCCCACATCCTCAATGGGGACTGTACGCACTCCTTGCTGACGCTGGTCTTCCGACAACTTTTTATCGTCTGTTACCACCGTCATCTCGACCACAATCTGGTTCAGCCTCAAACTCAGACGGGCAGGTTGTTCAAAACAGAGTACGCGCTTAATCATGCCTTAGTAATGCGACCCATTATGTCAATTTTAACTTTATGAGGGAACTGACGGAACAAGCCGTCAAAACTACTTGCTCTAAAGGCCTTACCCATTTGAAAACTCCATTGCTCATTTTTCGTGTCACCATATTTATCATCTACCATTGTTTCGGTGTGATAGCGGAAGCACCAAAATTTAGAACTTACCTTCTGCACCCTATATAAATGTTTATTTAAGGCTGCATAATTTTGCGTTTCTATTGCATGTTCAAAATCGCCATCTTCCATACCAAGAACGAACATTTCATTCTCCTGCATAGAGAGAATATATTTCCAATCGTCATTGGGTAGTTTCTCCAAAAACTCTTGCGGCGATTCTTTATCCAATACACTATCCCACACGGCATGTGGATTGGTGATTACTACCGGTATGCCATATTTCTTGCGTTCTACTGCATCCCAGAAGCTAACTACCATTTCTTGGTATTGTCCATTCTTATCTTGGTATATTGCAACGTGATGATTATTGCCCTTCTTGGCAAAGCCAATATTGTTCCCTTGCCCATCTTGTTTTACCGGCACAACGCCATTCTCCGATAGAGACGTATAACACCGAACACTCTTTATTTCCATCCCTTCAGCCGAATAGAGAGGTTCTTTAAAGGCTTCTTTGCCACGCTCATCTATACGTTTTTGTACAATAGCTCGGATGGTCGGGTCCACAATATTCTCCGATTTCATGGATGGATGAGCCAGTGGGTACTTTACGACAAATTTATCGCCTAACTTACCATATACTGTCTCTTCCGTCAACGCACCACGTGGTACTTGCAGTCCAGTTTGCACAATTATGCGTTTACCTCCTTTGTAGATGGCTCTACGAGCTGGAGTGGTAACACGCTTTCCTGCTCTGAATGAAATAAGGATGCCGTCTACCTGACGCGTTACCTCGTCTACCGAGAAATGAGGTTGTTCGTTTATCCATTTCTCTAATATGGATTTTTTCTCATTGTATAGTGTGCCGGCATCTTTAACTTGTTTCTCCATCAAGTCATGGGACGCTTCCAGTGTATTTAGCCGTTGAATATATGCTTGGCGAGTAAGAGCCACGGTTAATGCATCTATGGCGTGGTGACGATGATCAACACGCTTAGTCCAATTTTTAATGCGCTCTTCTTCGTGTGTTTGTCCTGCATGTTCATACTGCACGAACTCCGTCATTCCTTCTACTTTATGGTAGCGAGGCAGATTGAGGGTGTGTAAAACCTCATCATAGCCCCATTGATGGCGCAAGAAATCGGTGACGCTACCGCCGCTCGTCCATACCTTGCGAATGCCTTGTTGCAGAATCTCCACCGCTTTGACTGCTATATATTGACTCTGCCGCAATTGACGCTCAATGAAGTCCGACGGAATATCTTCTCTACGCCACAAGAGGTGATCGCGTTTAGTTTTACTGATTCGCCCTTCTTTGAATGCATCATCTACCCGTTGCTTATACGCCTCCAGCTCGGCTCCCGTTTTGGTTTCTAAATAGTCAAGCGCGGTCAAGTTATCCTTCTCGCGATTACAATCACGACAGGCGCATACCTTGTTGCTATAACTGTCATCAAACAAAATACTACGCGGAATAATATGCTCGATCTCCACATCTGCGCCATTGAGGAATTCCGCTAAACTAACCATCTTGCCGCAATACATACACCGGTGGTCGCTTTCTTCCCACATCTTGTATTTTTGGATACGCGAGCGTGACGGGCGAATGCCCATTTCCTCAATTTTAGCGGCTATCTCTTTATTTAAACGCTCGTTTTGGTTATTGCGTTTGTACGCATTCTCGCGTTCTTCGCGGCTCTGCTTCAATTCGCGTGCCAATTCCACCCTTGCCTCATCAATTGGACCATATTCCTGCTGCAAACGATTCACAAGATTGATCATTTGATTCAAGATTTTCTCTATAACCGGTTGACGTAAGGCATTCTTTTGTAACAATTCTATATGTTCGGCTAACGGACGTGCATCCCGTTCAGCCACAGTCATAGAATTGGAATGATTGATATAGATACGCGCACATGCTTCGCTATACATCATACCCTCTATGAGATACGGCAATAACCGACGAATGAACTTATGCGACTTATTGGCATAGCCGGGTTTGACGAAATCTATCTTACATAGCGCATCGATGACGTCCTGGTCTGTAATGTTGAATTTGTTGCGGAGAGTCTTAGCTAACTCATCTGCGTCTTGTAACGAATAGACAGCGTGCCACAATTTGAATAGTGGAGTTTCTTCCACTTGAGGACTAACTTGCCATAATACTTCTGCAGTTTCTTCATCAACCACATCCATGTGCTCAATAGGCATTTCCAACCACTCACCATACTTACCGTTTAAGGCTTTGCGCAATTGATTTAAAGTAGAATTGCCCTTGATACCTTTGCCTATCGCCTTGCCACCATACCAGCCATCTTTCTTAGTGATGCCAAGTATTTTGTATAGGTCAGTGAGTTTAAGCGCCTCATGCGAGCAGAGGTGCTCGACTATCTGTTTGCGTTCCTCTAACGAGAAATTGTATCGCTCATTGTTTCGGTTGGTCAATGTGATGTTGTTAGCCGCTTCCCACATTGCACAGAGTTGCGCCAAGGGCGATGTACGAGGTGCACATTTAGGACCGCCATATACTATCTTACCTTCTTTTGTCTTGTACGGACGCATCTCAAATTCGCACAAACTAACCAAGTGCTTGCATGATTTCAATGGACGTTGATAGAAGATAATTCGGTTACGAAGAGTCTCTATGAGTTCGTCAGTTAGTACTTCCGGATAATACGCCTTCTGTACGTTCATTATTTGGTCAAACTCCGCGATATAAGCCGCACGAGGGAAAACCTTATCTTTGATTCGGAAAGTATAGTACGGACCATTACCGCTTTCTACCTTGCTGCGTAGTAGTTCCAGATAGAAATGTTGACCAATAGTCTGATGAGTTTCTTGGATTTCTACGTATCGCTGATTTACTGCTTCTACGTATTTTGTCTGTTTACTATCCCCGTTATCATCAGCTTTAGCATGTTTGTATCCACGTTTTTGATTGATATGATAGAGCACACGACCAATCTGAGGTAGAGTCAACTGATGCCCCTCTGTAGCAGCATCACTACGTAGCTTCCATAAGTCTATCACGTTCTCGTCCATGCGTTCCGGCAACATACCATTATGTCGCAAGGTCTCCGTCAACATGGCACGACGCAACTGATAACGATCGTAGCCCTTGCGCGTGGTACGACGAGCCGTGCGATCTGCATTCTTGCTTATCGCCTGTCCTTTGCTAAATTGGTCACTATCGTCTTTGGAAATCGGGACAATACGACTACCCATACCGATAATTTGTTTCGGCTGGTCATCTTCCGTTTCAATCAACGCCCAACCGATTGAGCCTACTCCTAAATCTAATCCGAGAATGTTTTTTTTCATAGTAATATTGGTTAACAATCGTATTCGGTTTTACGTCATGGATGGGACGGTATTTATGCCATTGCAATTTGCGATATCAAGTTTAATGGCTCATTTAATAGCTCATGAGCCATTATTTTCTATTCTATTATCTCCCAATGACCACCATTGTTACCATCAACACGACGTAGCAAGCCTTGCTCGCGAAGAATTTTGATATGTTTATCTATACCTCGCGGGTTCTTTCTTAACTGTGCTGCAACTTGGTCAAGAGTTATATTGGGATTACTCTTTATAATCTCCAAAATACTTTTCCGCGTACCTTTTAGCGTACTTTTTAGCGTACTTTTTGGCGTACTTTTTCCCGTACTTTCCGTAGTAATCTGAGTACCTATCTGTGTGCCATCGGTCATCTTCAAGTTGACGTTGTTCCGTTGGAAGGTTACCAACACACCGCCTTGCTTGGATTCAATGGTCGGCGCAGGAAGTCCTGCCTCTTTGAAACCGTTGCATATCTTCTGCCAGCCGCGACCCCATGACTCAATAAAACCGGCTTTGTAGAACGCAAAGGCAAGGTTCTTGTTGCGCGGATAAGAAGCGTGACTATCCAATATATTCTCTGGAGTAATACTTGGCGGTAACTCACCATCATTCCATACCTCTACGTGTCTTATCCTGAAAAAAGTAGACACATTTAGAAACACTAAAATGTCTACATTATGTATCAGAGAAAAGGTTATTGGTTCACACCTGAACAGCGAATGGCTATTGTACACGAATTAGAGACTACAGG